>Ga0137369_10000014_pt1 | contig 109255 bp, 76 predicted proteins | sample SagtaG_12_FD_104918 | JGI IMG/M metagenome (GOLD analysis project Ga0137369, IMG submission 104918) | Vadose zone soil microbial communities from Sagehorn Ranch, Mendocino, California, USA - Sage1_L_113_16 metaG | ecosystem: Environmental > Terrestrial > Soil > Vadose zone | place: USA... | reverse complement strand
GTTCACGGGAATCCTGGGTATCCGCCACGTCAATCTGGGCCAGTACCTCTCGGGCGGCGACGCGCTCGTGACGCTGCAGTCGCTGAATCCGATTTACGTGAACTTCGGCGTGCCGCAACAGACGGCCGGCCAGATGCGGGTGGGCCACGAGGTGCGCATCACCACCGAAGATCTGGCGGGCGTCGGCTTCCCTGGTCGCGTCACCGCCGTCGACTCGACCGTAGACGAGGCGACGCGCAACGTGCAGGTACAGGCGACGCTCGCCAATCCCGCGGGGACCCTGCGCCCCGGCATGTTCGTGCAGACGCACGTGAGCCTGGGCGCAGCCCGCGCGGTCGTCTCGCTGCCGGCATCCGCGATCAGCTACGCGCCCTTCGGCGATTCGGTGTTCGTGATCGCCGACCTCAAGGATCAGAACGGTCACGCCTACCGCGGCGTGCGCCAGCAGTTCGTGAAGATCGGATCGGCGCGCGGCGATCAGATTGCCGTCACCTCGGGCGTCAAGCCGGGCGACGAGGTCGTGACCTCGGGCGTCTTCAAGCTGCGCAACGGCGCCGCGGTCCTCGTGAACAACAAGGTGCGGCCCGCCAATAATGCTGCTCCGCGGCCGGAGAACAGCTGATGAAGATCACGGACCTCTTCGTCAAGCGACCCGTCCTTGCGGTGGTCGTCAACCTGGTCATTCTCATCGCGGGCCTGCAATCGATCCGCGCGTTGAGCGTCCGGCAGTACCCGCGCAGCGACATCGCGGTGGTCCGGGTCTCGACGGTGTACGTGGGAGCGAACGCGGATCTCGTACGCGGCTTCATCACGACGCCGCTCGAGCGCGTCATCGCGAGCGCCGACGGCATCGATTACATGGAGTCGTCGAGCGGCCAGGCCATCAGCACGATCACCGTGCACCTGAGGCTCAATTACGACACCAACGCCGCGCTGACGCAGATTCAGGCGAAGGTGGCGCAGGTCCGCAACGACCTGCCGCCGGAAGCGGAAGCGCCGATCATCCAGCTCGAGACGGCGGACAACCAGTTCGCGGCGATGTACCTCGGCTTCTCGTCCGCCAATCTCGATCAGAACCAGATCACGGATTACCTGACGAGGGTCGTCCAGCCGAAGCTGAGCGCCATCAGCGGCGTGCAGCGCGCCGACATCCTCGGCGACCGCACGTTCGCCATGCGGATCTGGCTCAAGCCGGACCGGATGGCCGCGCTCGGCATCTCGCCGTCCGCGCTTCGCGAGGCGTTGGCGCGGAACAACTATCTGTCGGCGCTCGGACGGACCAAGGGGTCCATGGTGTCCGTGAACCTGATCGCCAACACCGATTTGCGCACGCCGGAGGAATTCCGCCAGCTGGTCGTCAAGGAGAAAGACGGCGTCGTCGTGCGGCTCGGCGACGTCGCGGACGTCGTGCTCGGCGCGACGAACTACGACGAAGACGTCCGCTTCGACGGCGAGACCGCGACGTTCATGGGCGTCTGGGTGCTGCCGACCGCCAACTCGCTCGACGTGATCGGCCGCGTGCGCGCGGCGATGCCCGCGATCCAGGCCCAGTTGCCCGCCGGGATGCAGGTGGGCATTCCGTACGACTCGACGGATTACATCAAGGATGCGATCTCGGAAGTGCTCAGAACGCTGACCGAGACGCTCCTCATCGTCATCGTCGTGATCTTCCTGTTCCTCGGATCGTTCCGGTCGGTTGTCATCCCAATCGTGGCGATTCCGATTTCGCTGGTCGGCGCCGTGTTCCTGATGCTCGCGGCCGGCTTCACGATCAACCTGCTGACCCTGTTGGCGATCGTGCTCTCCGTCGGTCTTGTCGTCGACGATGCCATCGTCATGGTGGAGAACATCGAGCGGCATATCCATTCCGGCAAATCGCCCTATCGTGCCGCGATCGATGCGGCACGCGAGCTGGTCGGTCCGATCATCGCGATGACCATCACGCTGGCGGCGGTGTACGCGCCGGTCGGGATTCAGGGCGGTCTCACGGGCGCGCTGTTCCGGGAATTCGCGTTCACACTCGCCGGGGCGGTCATCGTCTCCGGCGTCGTCGCGCTCACGCTCTCGCCGATGATGGGTTCAAAGCTGCTCCGCGCGGGGCAGAGCGAGCGCGGCTTTGCCGGATGGATCAACCGCCGGTTCGACGGAGTGCGCCACCGCTACACACGAGCGCTCTCCGGGACGCTTCGCTACCGGCCGGTCGTCCTCGTGCTCTGGGCGATCGTGGCCGCGCTGACCGTGCCGTTCTTCCTGTTCTCCCAGCGCGAGCTCGCGCCGGCGGAAGATCAGGGCGTCGTGTTCTCGATCGTCCAGGCGGCGCCGAACTCCACGATCGAGCAAACAAAGCTGTTCACCGCGCAGATCCACGACGTCTACCGATCGTTCCCGGAGACTGCCAGCATCTTTCAGCTCACGTTCCCGACCGGCGGCTTCGGGGGCATGGTGACGAAGCCGTGGAGCGAGCGGACCAAAACCGCCCAGCAGCTTCTGATGGAGGTGGCGGGGCCGCTCTCGAAGATCCCGGGAGTCCGCGCGATTCCGCTGACGCCGCCGCCGCTCCCGGGTGGAGGCGATTTTCCGGTGGACTTCGTGATCGCGTCCGCCGCGGAGCCGCAGCAGCTTGGCGACATCGCGGGCCAGCTGGTTCGCCAGGCATTTGCGAGCGGGCTGTTCATCTTCGCCGACGCGGATCTCAAGTTCGATCAGCCGCAGGCGGAAGTCGTGTTCGACCGCGACAAGCTGCGGTCTCAGGGCGTTGACCTGAGTCAGGCCGGAAGAGATCTCTCAATCCTTCTGGGCGGCGACTACGTCAACCGGTTCAGCATCCAGGGCCGGAGCTATAAGGTCATCCCGCAGATCGCGCGCGCGGAGCGCATGACGCCCGATCAACTTTCGCAGATTTACATCACCGGATCCGGCGACAAGCTCGTGCCACTCTCGACGTTCGCGAGCCTGCGAACCACGGCCGAGCCGCGGGAGCTGAAGAAATTTCAGCAGCTCAATGCCGTCCGCATCCAGGGTGTGATCCCGCCGCCGGTCCCGCTCGATCAGGCGCTGCGTTTTCTCGAAAACGAAGCCCGGGCCATCCTGCCGCAGGGCTTCACGATCGACTACGCCGGCGAATCGCGCCAGCTTCGGACGGAGGGCAGCAGCTTCCTCGGCACGTTCCTGCTCTCGGCGGTGCTGATTTACCTGGTGCTCGCGGCGCAGTTCGAGAGCTTCCGCGATCCGTTCATCATCCTCGCGGGCTCCGTGCCGCTGGCCATTTCAGGGGCGCTGCTGTTTTCGTTCCTCGGTCTGACGACGCTGAACATCTACAGCCAGGTTGGACTGATCACGCTCGTCGGCCTCGTATCCAAGAACGGCATCCTGATCGTGCAGTTCGCCAATCACCTGCGGGAGACGGGGAAGGACAAGCTCGGCGCGATCGTCGAGGCGGCCGCTACGCGGCTGCGCCCGATTCTGATGACGACGGCGGCCACCGTCATGGGCCATTTCCCGCTCGTCCTGGCCACCGGTCCTGGCGCCGGGGCGCGCAACAGCATCGGCATCATGCTGGTCAGCGGCATGATCATCGGCTCGATCTTCACGCTGTTCGTGGTGCCGTCGATCTACATGCTCGTGGCGCGGTCGCGCGTGGCGGCCGTTGCGGAAGCGACCAAGAGAGACCTGCGGGTCCGCGAGCTCGCAGAGGCAGTGTAAACACATCAGTCGTCAGCGCGGGCCTTTCGGGCCCGCGTCATGAGAGGCAGTCTTATGAACCGTGGATATATCGCTCCAGCGGCTGCGTTGGTGGTCGTTCTTGGCGCTGTGTTGGTTGCGACGGCAGCCTCCGCGCAGACGCAAACGCCCGAGACGCTCCCGTTGACGCTCGAGGACGCGGTGCGCCGCGCCGTCGAACACAATCCGGATCTCGCGATCGTGCGGCTGGGCACGGAGGTGGAGGCCGCGCGGGTCGGCGAGAGCCGAAGCGTCTTCGCGCCGCTGTTCTCGACGACGTTCGGCCGGTCGAGCAGCGTCACGCCGCCCTCGAACTTCCTCCTCGGCGATCGAGGCGTGGACGTCGACGATTGGTTCTCGTCCACTGGTGTACGCCAGCGACTGCCCTGGGGCGCGGGCACGTGGAGTATCTCGTGGGACACGTCGCGCACGACAACCGACAATCCGATCAGCAGTTTCGACCCGAGCCTGCAGTCCGGTGTGCAGATCGCGTTCTCGCAGCCGCTGCTCAAGGACCGCCGGATCGACGCCGCGCGGCACCAGTACATCATCGCGAGGCGAAACCAGGAAAGTTCCGAGCTTCGCTTTCGCGAATCGGTTGTCCAGACCGTCGCCGCCGTCAAACAGGCGTACTGGACGCTGAAGGCGACGAGGGCAAATGTCGCCGTCCAGCAGCAGTCGCTCGAGCTCGCGCAGGAGCTCGCACGCCAGAACCAGGTGCGTGTCGACGCGGGCCAGATCCCGCCGCTCGATCTCGTCCAGGCGGAAGCCGAGGTTGCCGAGCGGCGCGAAAACCTGATTCGCGCCCGCGCCGCGTCCGACGACGCGGAAGACGGTTTGCGGCGGCTCATCATGGATGCCGGCGACACGGCGTTCTGGCGGGTACGCCTCGACCCGATTGAAGAGCCGACCGGTCGCGGCCCGATGCCCGATGTCGATGCAGCCGTCGCCAACGCACTGAACGGGCGTTACGACATCGCGCGCGCCGGCCGCGAGCTCGAAAACGTCCGGACGAACGTGGAGCTGCTGCGCAACCAGAAGCTGCCCGATGTCCGGCTCGAGACGTCGTATCGCGGCAGCGGTCTCGCAGGCACCCAGTTCCTTCGGACCGGCACGTTCCCCGGGATTGTCACCGGCACGCTCAATCGCGGCTTCGGCAATGCGCTGACACAGGCCTTCAGTCCCGATTACCCCACGTGGAGCGTTGGTGTGACGGTGGGCTATCCGCTCGGACACAGCTACGAGGAAGCGGCGCTGGCGCGGGCGGAGATCGAGCGGCGCCAGGCGGCACAGCGGATCGCGAGCCTCCGGCTCGACGCCGCCGAAACGATCCGGCTCGCGGCGCGGCAGATACACAGCACGGCTGAACGCGTGGATGCCGCGCGCGCAGGCGCCACGCTGGCGAGGCGGCGTCTCGACGCCGAGCAGCGCCGCTACGAGGTGGGATTGTCGACCACGTTCCTCGTCACCCAGGCGCAGCGCGATCTGCTGCAGGCGGAAGTCAACCTGTTGCGGACGACATTTGACTACGAGTCGTCGCTGGTCAACTTCGAGGCGGTTCAGCAGGCGCCGCCAACCGCGGCCGGCGACACCGTTGGCCTCAGAGGAGCGAACATCGTCCCGCTGCCGACGCCCGCGCCGCGCGGTCTGTTCCGTTCGGCGGCGGGCACGGTATTTCAGCCGTAGGGCCCGCTACATCGCGCGAAGCAGCGACGTGATTCTTTCGATGCTGACAGGCGAGGCTCCGCTGCGGACATAGGCGCCATGACGTGTCCGGCAGAGGAATCCGGAGCGGGTCAGCCCCGCGAGCGCTTGCTCACACACATCGGCGGACAGGTTCCACAGGCGCTGCGCCTGTGCGCCGTCGACTGGGCCACGCTGAATGAAGGAGCCTCTTCCGCGCGCTCAGTGATCATGGTTGGATGGTTTGTCAAAAGGGAGTAGCTGGAGAGCGACGAGGTAATCGAAGATCGCCTCAGCGTTGATTGAGTGCGCGAGCGTGTTTGGGTGACCGTCGATTTCCGACACGGCGAACACAGTCGCCAAGTTCGCGTTCGGGTGTTGGTTCAAATAATTCATGAAGTAGGGATACGTATTCAAGAAGTGAAATCCCAGACGCCGGCTCTCTCGCTCGAGCAGCTCGCGTTGGCCGTCACGCCACTCGTCGCGCACATACTTGGGGTCAAGGCCGGGGTAGCCCTTCACGGCAAACACGACAAATGGAATGGCGCGCCCGCGCGCCGCAGCAGCGAGCCGCTCGAGAGCACGCACAACGCCCTTGGCACCAACCATGTACCGATATTCGTTTGGCAGTGCCGGATCTTCATCGAGGCGCTCGGCCTGACGGAGTGCAGTGGTGCGGTTCCTGAAGTCGAACGGCGGTGGCTCCCGCTCAACCGCCATGACACCCTCATAAACGGAGTACGCCAAGTCGAACACGTAGGACCGGCGTAACGTTGTCAGGTCCGTCGGGCGCCGCATGAAATTCGGCACATCGTAGTCATTGGTGTTGAAGTCGAGAAGCACGAGATCGGGCGCGTACTCGAGGCACCTCTGCACAAACGTTTCGGCCTCCATGGCGGTGTTGTAGCCTGGCACTGCGAAGTTGATGACCTCGAATTTCTGCGCACGGGATTTCTCATTGAGTCGCCGTTCCAGCACTTTCAGGCCGCTATCCTCGAATGGCACGCCCCACCCAAACAGCGACGAGTCACCGACTCCGACGATCCGAAATGTGCCGGGTTCTTTGCGACGGCTGTACTCGTAATCGTGAAGCCCCTGAGAGTTGATGAGGACTGGCTGGCCCATGAATCGTCCACGAACATGCGGCCTCAGTTCGTAAACGATGCCCGCGTGCCGGCTCGGCTGAACAATGTCGCCGAGATCCAGATCGTGCATCGACGACTTCGCCTGAGCACGAGAACTCCGCAGCTGCACCTCGAGGGGCCGCCGATCCTCGCGGAGGTAGTGCGCGAGCCGAACGATCCCCTCCGCGACGACTAACGACACGATAGTCGTTCCAAGCGCCACCGTCAGGCGCAGTGCGAATTGCCGCAGGTCGGCGCCGGCGATCTCACGCGCGCTTTTCGCAACCCGTGCCGCAATTACCAACGCGAGTGCGAACCAGCACAGCACCCATAGCGAAAAGACGCGGCGGGTCAGAAACACGATGACGGCAGGTGGTTTGGCGACGAACAATTGTTGCGTCGGGAGCGCCGATGCGTTTTTTTGGTCTGGCGGCGTCCACGACGCATGAAACTCGTAAAGGCCAGTCACCTGTAGGAAGCGCACGCGAATCTGGTGCAGTCCCGGGGTCATGGCAATGGTGGCGGTTCGTCTAGTCGCGGGGTGAACACCGCCGTTGTCGACGACGACGTGGCCATCAATCTCGATGGTCGAGCCATCGTCGGTCCGCGTGGAGAAAGCGTACTGGCCATCGCGATCGGTCCGAAGCCAACCGCTCCATTCGACGCTGAACTCCTGCTGCGGCAACGACGCCGAATCCGCGGTCATGAAGTCGAGATTGATCTGTCGCTCGACGCGCACAAGAGCCGGCGCGTTGCTCCAGTGCGTGTTGGTGTAGAACGCCGCCGTAATCCCCCGCTGCGGCCACACCCACAGGATTGGCACGAGGAAGATCGGCACGAGAAGAATACGTGTCATGAACCGCATGTTCTCGCTCAGGGCCGGCGTCAAGTCCGCAGCAAGCCGAATCGATCTTGTATGCGTCTAGCCTGCTTCATGTCAAGGTTTGGGTGCACTTTGTCGGTCGTACAAATCATGGCAACAACTGTCTGACCCATGAAGCCCCCATTACACGACTAACAAAACCTCGCCGCTGCACCGCCGAAAGGGGCATCGACCATTTCCTCTCGCTCGTATGGCGCAGCGAAGGCGGCGCTTGAAACTACACGATGTCCGCGTCGATCGAGCTTGCGCACTTGGGGGTGACCGCGAACGTCGTCTATCCGCCCGTGACCGACACGGGATGGATCACGGAGGAGGTTCGGCGGTATGTCGATGATCGCCAAGACTTGGTGCACATCGCCGAACCAGACGATGTCGCCGGCGTCATCGCGTTCCTCGTATCGGACGAAGCCAAGCTCATTAGTGGCAATGTCCTTCGCTTGCGTTAGGACGAACCGACGACTTTCGCGAGTGGCGGTTTGGAATCACTGCGGCGGTTATCGCGGGCTAGCCGGTCGAAATTGGGTCATAGCCAGCGACGGACCCGGCGGGTGTACGCCTCGTACTCGGCACCGAACCGCCGCTGCAGGTAGCGCTCTTCCGGCACGATGACGAATTGCTGGACGATCAGTAGCGTCGGAACGAGTAACAGCACGATCCACCAGGTATTGAAAAAGAGCGCAAACGCAATCGTCAAGAACGCCAGCGAGACGTACATCGGGTTGCGAGTGAAGGCGTAGGGTCCGCTGGTGACGAGCGTGCTGGCCGGACGAAAGGTGATCATGCTTGTCTGCTTGCGCCGGAACAGCCCGATCGCGCTCGCGGCCAGCAGAGTCCAGCCCACTGCGAATACCCAGCCGAGAACGGTTCGCCAAGCGCCGTCGATCGGCAGCGGCCAGAGGCGATCCAGCAGCCAGCCAGCGATCACAGCGCCGGCATGGAACAACGGCGGCGCAACGTGCACGCCGGGACTATCGGTCGACGTGTGCATAACAGGCGCATGATACATGCGCCCTTCACACACGCGAGCCAGATCCACGTGCCATCTCCAGCGTGAACAATCGATAGGTAACGAGTAGTCGCGCAGGGATTTTCTATCGGCCCGCGCGGTCGGCAGCGCGAGCGGCGTCACAGAGGAACGACGGGTTGGCACAAGCTCATATAAACCTCTTGACGATAGTCGTGTAAACGTGTATTGTCCGGTTCATGACTGGCGTCGTTGCACACGAGCTGAAGCAGAAGCAGCCCTTCTCGTCCCCAGAGCAGGAAATCCTGCTCGGCTTGCGGATGGCTGCCGCACGGGTCGTGGAGCCGTGGGCGAGATTCCTAAAAACGACGGTCCAGCTGACCACCAACCAGTACAACGTTCTCCGCATCCTCCGCGGCTCCCACCCGGCCAAGCTTGCGTGCAGCGATATCGCGGAGCGGATGATCGAGCGTGATCCTGACATCACGCGCCTGGTCGACCGCTTGGAAACACACGGGCTGGTGAAGCGAAGCCGCAGCCGCCAGGACCGGCGCGTCGTTGAGGTGGGCATTACGGACAAGGGACTCGTGCTCGTACGCGGGCTGGACGCTCACGTCCAGCGCTTACCGAAAGCGCTGCTCGGACATCTGGGCGTCGAGAGAGTGCGGCAACTTGCGACCCTGCTGGAGGTGGTGATCTCGGACCTGGGCACGTTTCCCTGATCAAGCGCGGCTTCGGAAGGCGCGGCACGGCCAATAGTCGTTATAACGATATACCACTAAACGACAGTAGAAGAAAGCAGAGTCAACATGGCGGGCAAGAAAGTGATTGCAGTCGTCGGGGCGACGGGCGCGCGGGGGCGATGAATGAGGCGATGGATCAGAAACGTCACAGTGGCTCGTTAATCGGTAACCGTGAAAGGTGTTTCCATGAAAACCAGACCCGTTCAGAAGACGAAGGTCATCGGCATGTTCCAGCATCGCATTTCCCTCGCGGCCGCGTGCCTGCTGATGACTTTCGCGATCATCGCCTGCACGCAACCGGCGTCACCGGCCGCAGGCCCGGCGCAGACAGCGGTCGAGCGCGGCAAGATGCTTGTTATTGGGGGGGCCTGCCACGATTGCCACACCCCTAAGAAGCTTGGTCCGAAGGGGCCGGAGCCGGACATGGACCGGATGCTGTCGGGTCATCCGGAGAACATCAAGATCACGCCGCCATACAAGCCGGCTCCGGGCAGCCCGTGGGCCATCGGAATCAGCGACGACCTCACCGCGTGGAGCGGCCCGTGGGGCGTCTCGTTCCCGGCGAACCTCACACCGGACACCCTCACGGGGTTGCGCAGCGGCGTCTGGACGGAAGCGCTCTTCGTGAAGGCGCTGAGAACCGGAAAGCACATGGGAACTGCACGCGACATCCTGCCCCCAATGCCGTGGAATTTTTACGGGCAGCTGAGCGACGAGGACCTCAAGGCGATTTGGGCGTACCTGGGCACAATTCCCGCGATTAAGAATCACGTGCCCGATCCGATCCCGCCGGCGGACGCGCCCCCGGCGTAATTTGCTTCGTCGAGGCTGGGCATCTGGCAGGGTGCCGATTCAGTCCGTACAACCTTTTAGGCAGAAGGAGGGTGTGATGACGACAATGGCCGCAGATCGCGCCATGCGTGGCTACGCGCTGGCGCACGACGAAGGCGAGGCGTTCTGGCTCTTCGGCATGCTTGAGACAATCAAGGTCGGCCGGGCGGACACCGGGGGACAGTTCGGCCTGATCGAAATGGTCACCCCGCCCGGGCTCAGTTCCCCGTGGCATGTGCACCCTGAAGAGGATGAATGGTTCTATGTGCTCGAGGGGAACCTCACGCTCTACGTCGGCGACACGCGCCTGGATCTGGCGGCGGGAGGGTTCGCGTTCGGCCCGAAGGGCGTGCCGCACACGTTTATCGGTGCCGGCCCCGACCCGACGCGGACACTCTTGGGCCTCGCGCCGATGCAGTTCGAGGGATTCTTGCGGGAAGTCGGTCAGCCTGCGCCCGCGCGTGTGCTGCCGCCGCCCCTGGAGGGTCCGCCTCCCGACCTTGAGCAGCTCGCGCCGATCGCGAAGCGCAACGGGTTCATCATCCTCGGCCCTCGCGGATCGCCCCCCGGACGCTAGTGGAACCCTGGCTCTGCGGCCCGGGCCCAGCCGATCTCGAAGCAAGTGCGGGTCGTTTCCGCCGCCCAGGCGTCGGCTGACGTGTTTGGCACCCGGGTATGACGACCGGGACACACGTCCATGCTGATATCAACGCCATGCGGAGGATTACTCCGCACTGGTCGCCAAGTGTTTACCGACAGCTGCCATCCTTCAACTCTCAACGCCCCTTCGCCGTCCTCTAGCTTGACCTCTGCGCGGCCCGTTGTGCCGGCCCGCGCTTCGCGTCTACGATAGTGCCGCGCAGCCGGGGTGGGTTCAGACAAGGAAGAGCCAGATGCAGCCACAGTCCGAAGTGTTTGACGCGATCGTCGTCGGCTCCGGCCTCTCGGGCGGGTGGGCGGCCAAGGAGCTCACCGAGCGCGGTCTCCGCGTGCTCATGCTTGAACGTGGCAAGGACGTCGAACACGTCAAGGACTACCCCAACGCGCGCAAGGCCCCGTGGGAGTACCCGCATCGCGGCGGCCGCACCCACGCGATGGAAGAAGCGTATCCGGTCCTCAAGCGCGACTATCCTCTCAACGAAAAGAATCTCGGCTGGTGGGTGAACGAGAAGGATTCGCCCTACACCGAAGTCAAACGGTTTGACTGGTACCGCGGGTATCACGTCGGTGGCCGCTCGCTCACATGGGGGCGCCAAAGTTACCGGCTGAGCGACCTTGATTTCGAGGCGAACGCGAAAGAGGGGATCGCGATCGACTGGCCGATCCGCTACGCCGACCTCGCGCCTTGGTACGATCACGTCGAGCGCTTTATTGGCGTCGCCGGATCGGCCGAAGGGTTGCCGCAGTTGCCAGACGGTCAATTTCAACCAGCGATGCCGCTCAACTGCGCGGAAGACCTGGTCGCCGGGCGCCTGGCGAAACAGTTCGGCGGCCGCCGCCGACTCATTCCTGGCCGCGTGGCCAACCTGACGCGGCCGTTGCCGGGCCGCGGCCGATGCCAATATCGCAACGCCTGCTCGCTCGGCTGCCCGTACGGCGCCTACTTCAGCACGCAGTCGTCAACGCTGCCGGCCGCGGTCGCCACGGGTCGATTGACGCTCAAGACATTCCAGATCGTGACCGACGTGGTGTACGACGCCGGCCGCAAGCGCGCCACCGGCGTGCGCGCGATCGACGCGGCGACCGGCGCCTCGACGGTGTACTCGGCGAAGGTCGTGTTCGTCTGCGCCTCGACCATCAACAGCACGTGGCTCCTCATGCGCTCGGCCCGCGACGTGTGGCCCGGCGGGCTCGGCAGCAGCTCCGGGGAATTGGGCCACAACCTGATGGACCATCACTTCCGTCTCGGCGCCAACGGCGCGATCGACGAGTTGGGTGATCGCATCGTGTACGGCCAGCGGCCCACGGGCTTCTACATTCCGCGCTTCCGCAACTTCTTCGGGGACAAGCGCGCGTACCTGCGCGGCTTCGGCTACCAGGGCAGCGCGAGTCGCCAGGGGTGGCAGCGCGCCGTGGCGGAGCTCGGTGTCGGCGGCGCATTCAAGGACGAGATGGCGACGCCAGGGCCGTGGCAGATGGGCGCCACTGCGTTTGGCGAAATGCTGCCGAACCACGCGAACCGGATCACGATCGACGAGACGAAGAAGGACAAATGGGGGCTGCCCGTGGTCGCGATCGACTGCAGGACCGGTGAGAATGAGCGGCTGATGCGGCCCGACATGATGAACGACATGGCCGAGATGCTCGAGGCGACCGGCGTCAAGAACGTCCGCGTGTACGACAACACCTCGTTCCCGGGCATGGGCATCCACGAAATGGGGACGGCGCGAATGGGCCGCGATCCGAAGACATCGGTGCTCAACGCGCACAGTCAGGTGTGGGACTGCACGAACGTCTTCGTCACCGATGGTTCGGGTATGGTGTCGTCGGGATGCCAGAACCCCTCGCTCACCTACATGGCGCTCACCGCCCGCGCGGCGGCGTTCGCCGTCGACGAGCTCAAGCGCGGCAACCTGTGAAAGGGGAGGAACCGATGGACGACCGCACGACAGTCCGTCTGACCCGGCGCGAGGCCGTGCAGCGCGTCGCCGCACTCCTGGGTGGCGCGGCGCTCGTGGGCGGCGATCGGTTGTTCGCCTTCTCGTTCGAGCCCGCTGTGATCGAGAGTGCGATGGCGCAAGGCGCCGGCGGCTTTACCGCGGCCGATGTGGCGCTGCTCGATGAGATCGCCGAGACCATTCTGCCGGAGACGTCGACACCGGGCGCCAAGGCGGCAAGGGTCGGCGCCTTCATGGCACTGATGGTCACCGAGGCCTACGACGCGCGCGCGCGACAGGTATTTCAGCAGGGCCTGCGGCAACTCGAGGACGCGTGCCGCCAGGCGCACGCCGTCCCGTTCATGCAGGCGTCCGCCGCCCAGCGGCTGTCGCTCGTGGAGGCGCTCGATCGCGAGCAACATGCGGTGATGGAGGATCGCGCCCCCAAGCGGCGCGTGCGCGCGCCGGCGGCCGCGGCCGGGAGCGACGAGCCGGCGCACTACTTTCGCATGATGAAGGAGCTCACGTTGCTCGGCTACTTCACGTCGGAGATTGGCTACACGCGGGCGATGCGCTACATCGAATCGCCCGGGCGGTTCGATCCCAACGCCCCCCACTCGCCCGGCGATAAGTCCTGGGCGTCGCACGCGTGACGCCCCGGGCAGGAAGACTCCTATGACCGTCGTCAGCCGCCGTTCCGTCACTCTCGCGCTCGCGGTCGGTTTCGCCGTGTGTGCGCCGTGGTTGTTCACGGGCTCGCACGCGCAGCAGGCATCCCGGCCCGCTGCGCCCGCCATCGACGCCGACGACATCGGCGGCGTGGTGACGGGACCGAACGGCCCCGAGGCGGGCGTCTGGGTGATCGCCGAGACGCGCGACCTTCCGGTCCGCTACATCAAGATCGTGGTCACCAATGACCAGGGCCGGTATGTGATTCCCGATTTGCCGAGGGCCCGCTACGACGTCTGGGTCCGCGGCTACGGGCTCGTGGACAGCGCGAAGTCCGTCAGCGAGCCGGGGAAGATCGTGAACGTCTCCGCCACGCCGGCGCCGACACCGGCCGACGCGGCGCGGTACTACCCGGCCATCTACTGGTACTCGATGCTGAAGGCCCCCACGGCGTCCGAGTTGGCGAATCGCGAGCAGTTCGCCGGCAACGTGACGCAGCAGCGTTGGCTCGGGGCGGTGAAGAATCTCGGCTGCGTCGGCTGCCATCAGCTCGGTCAGCTCTCGACGCGGACCATTCCGGCCTCGCTCGGCACGTTCGCCTCGGGTGCCGACGCGTGGCGCCGGCGCGTGCAATCGGGCCAGGCCGGCGACATGATGTTCGGCCAGATGAACGGACTGGGTCCGGCCTCGTTCAAGTACTACGGTGACTGGACCGATCGCATCGCAAAGGGCGAGCTGCCACACAGCCGTCCGAGTCGTCCGCAGGGCGCCGAGCGCAACATCGTCGTCACGCTGCGCGACTGGATGAACGAGAAGCAGTACCTGCACGACCTCATCTCGACCGATCGCCGCCACCCGACGGTCAACGGCAACGGGCCGCTCTTCGGATCGCCGGAGTACAGCTCGGACATGATGCCGATTCTCGATCCCGTCGAGAACAAGGCGACGACGTTCAAGATGCCCGTGCGGGATCCGCAGATGCCGCTCAGCCTGGGCCCGGGACACGCGGCGGCGCTGAAGCCGCTTGCCGCGTCGGCGTACTGGGGCGACGAAGCCATCTGGGACACGCGGGCCAACAACCACAACTCGATGCTTGACCGCGACGGGCGCGTGTGGCTGGCAGCGACGGTGCGGGCGCCGGATAACCCTGCCTTCTGCCGCGAAGGCTCGTCGCATCCCTCGGCGAAGCTCTTCCCGACCGATCGCACCGTCCGGCATCTCGCGGTGTTCGAGCCGAAGACGAAGAAGTACACCTTCGTGGACACGTGCTTCGGCACGCACCACGTCCAGTTCGGCTACGACGCGGACGACACGCTCTGGACGAGCGGAGGCGGCCCGGTGCTCGGATGGCTGAACACGAAGCAGTTCCTGAAGACCGGTGACGCGGCGGCGTCGCAGGGCTGGACCGCGTTCGTGCTGGACACGAACGGGAACGGCAAGCGCGACGAGTATGTGGGGCCGAACGATCCCGTGGATCCGGCGAAGGACAAGCGCGTGGTGACGCCGTTCTATTCGATCATGCCGAGCCCGGTCGATGGTTCGATCTGGGGCGCCATGATGGGGAATCCCGGCGCCGTCGTCCGCGTCGCGCCCGGATCCCATCCGCCAGAGACCGCGTTGACCGAGGTGTACAACGTTCCGCTCCCCGGCTTCGGCGCGCGCGGCGCCGACATCGACGGCAACGGCGTCGTCTGGGTGTCGCTGGCCAGCGGACACCTTGGCAGCTTCGATCGACGCAAGTGCAAGGGGCCGCTCAACGGGCCGAAGGCCACCGGCGATCATTGTCCGGAAGGCTGGTCGTTCCACCAGTACCCCGGGCCAGGATTCGACGGCATCGGCGAGAACAGCGCCGAGTCGAGCTATTACACGTGGGTCGATCAGCACGACACGTTCGGGCTCGGTCGCAACGTGCCGCTGTCCACCGGCAATCTGAACGACGGGCTGATCGCGTACGCAAATGGACGCATGGTCGTGCTGCGCGTGCCGTATCCGCTGGGGTTCTATGCGAAGGGCCTCGACGGCCGCATCGACGATCCGAACGGCGGCTGGAAGGGGCGCGGCCTCTGGTCGGCCAATGGCGATCGCACACCGTGGCTCGTCGAGGGCGGCAAGGGCACCCGGCCGCTGGCCGCGCATTTTCAGCTGCGGCCGGATCCATTGGCCAAATAGTGATGCGGTGCGGTCGGCGCGCTCAGAGCGTGCGTGGAGACCGGTACGCCCGGTCGCTCGACGGCGTGGCATGGCCATCATCAGCGCCGGTCGAGAGACGTCGGGCGGCGCCGCGTTGAACATCGCGTGATCGCCGGCAGGAGTAAACCGCCTGCGCTACATACAACCGAAGAACGTCATAGTGGTGAAGGATTCGTTCTTGACTCATCACGCGGCTACTTGGGCTGAACACCTGGACGCCCGATGAGGTCGCCGCGTACACACGCTTCGCTGCCTTTCGGGTACAGCACGCCAATCTTCGTCTGGCCGGGCGTCGTCTGGACTGAGAGCAGCCGTCCCTTCGAATCGAAGGCAAGCGCCGTCTGTCGACGGGGGACTGTCACCTGTGAACTGTCGACTGTCAACTGAGCGTCGCCATCACCTTGTAGCATCCGGCGCCCGAACGTATTAGCATCCCGCTACTTGCACGTCGAACAGACCGCTTCGTGTGTCTGCTGTTATTGATTGAGAGGATACGGATGGCTGGCCATCGACTGAATCGCCATGCGTCGACTGCCGCGTTCCTGGTTGCGGCGCTCGCAGTGCTGCCGTGCGGCCGCGCCGAAGCCCAGCAGTTCAAGGCTACCGTGACCGGTATCGTCACCGACGCCCAAGGAGCGGTTGTGCCGGGTGTCAACGTGGTGGTGCTGAACGTCGACACCAACGTGCCCGCTGAAACGGTCACCAACGGGCAAGGCGTGTTCGTCACGCAGGATCTGAATCCCGGGCCCTACCGGATCACCGCGACGATTCCGGGCTTCAAGACCTACGTCCGCGAGGGCATCGTCCTGCGAACGGCCGAAACGGTCACGCTCCATATCGCGCTGACACTCGGCGCCCTCGAGGAAAACGTCATCGTCGTCGGACGAACCAGCGAGATCGAGACGAATCAGTCGGTGCTGTCGCAGACCATGGACAACAAGAAGGTGTCCGAGCTGCCGCTGAACGGCCGTCAGGTGTACATGCTGCTGCAGCTCACGTCGGGCACGCTCTTTACGCAGCAGTCGTTCGGCGCAACCGGTTTCTCGGGGACGCGCGCATGGGACGTCAACGGCAGCGTCACCATTCACGGCAGCCGGACCGGCAACAACGAGTTCATGGTCGACGGCGCGCCGGGTGCGGGCACCGGCGGCGGATCGGGCGGATGGAATTACGCGCCGCCGGTGGACGCCGTCGAGGAGTTCAAGGTAGATACGGCAAGCACCAACGCCGCGTACGGCCGCACGAGCGGCGGCGTGGTCAACCTGACGCTTCGCTCGGGCACGAACACGCTGCACGGATCCGGCACAGCGCTTGTGCGGGGCACCGCGCTCGACGCGAATCAGATTCAGAACATCCTCAACAACATTTCGAACGAGGGCCACAAGTACGTGGACGGCGAAGGGATGTTGAGCGGGCCGATCCGGCGCAACCGCACCTTCTTCATGGGCGGCTATCAGGGCTTCTACGAAGAGATTCCGTTCCCGTCGACCAGCACCGTGCCGACGGCATTGCAGCTTGTCGGAGACTTTTCGCAGACGTTCAATTCTGCCGGACAGCTCATTCAGATCTTCGATCCGCTGACGACAGTGTGCGCGGGGACGACGTGCACGCGTCAGCCGTTCGCGGGCAACGTGATTCCGAAAGACCGCATCAACGGCGTGTCGGCCGTCCTCGCGGGGCTGATGCCGAAGGCCAACGCACAGGGCACGATCAGCGGCCAGAACAATTTCGTGTACTCGCCGAACCTCGGACACTATCGGTACAACTCGTACCTGACGCGCGCCGATCACGTGTTCAGCCCCACGCACCGGATGTCGTTCAGCAACACCGGCAACTGGGGGTCGGAACGCCGGGATGAAAACTCCTTGCCGCCGCCCGCGCTCAGAAGCGACAACTGGCCGACGCACCGCAACCATTACCTCGCGACCGTGGACGACAGCCTGACGCTGGGCACCAGAACGCTCGTCAACACGCGCTTCTCGTACGACGCGTTCTACGAGCCGCACAGCAAGGAGTTCGGGCCGCTCGGCGACGTGCAGCTGCCGTTCCGGACGCCGTACCAGCTCACGGAGACCGCCTGGTTCCCGACCATCAGCATCGGCGGGTTTTCCGACATGTTCGCCCGTGGATTCCGCGAGAGCGATCAGAAGGCGTACTCGCTGAAGAGCACCGTGTCGCAAACCAGGGGCGCGCACCTGCTGACGGGAGGCGCGGAATTCCGTCTGTACAAACAGTTCCGTCTCGATCAGGGCAACCTGAACGGCACCTACGCGTTCAGCGGCGGCTTCACGCAGCGTAATCCGCTGCAGTCGGACGCGACGTCCGGCAGCGCGCTCGTATCGTTCCTCCTCGGCTATCCCTCGTCGAACGGCAACACGGGCAGCAACGTGTCGATCAACGCCGGCAGCGACCAGCGCTACGCCAACTACATCGTGTACCTGCAGGACGACTGGAAGCCGTCGCCGCGCGCGACGGTGAACCTCGGACTGCGGTACGACTACCAGCAGCCGGTCCACGAAGCGAACAACGCGATGACGGTCGGCTACGACCAGACCACGCCGAACCCGCTGCAGCTGCCGGCCGGCACCATCAACCCTGCCACCGGCCGGCCGTTCGGAACGCTGCGGGGCGGATTGATGTATGCGGGCGTGAACGGCGCGCCGGAAACGCCGTACAAGGGCGACGTCAACAACATCCAGCCGCGCGTCGGCTTCACCTACAAGCTGACCGACCACGCCGCGGCGCGCGCGAACTACGGGCGCTCGTACCTGGGCATCTCGGCCTGCTGTGGTGGCGTGCAGCAGGACGGGTTCAGCCAGACCACAGACATGGTCGTCAGCGGACCGCTGATCGGCGTGCCGGTCACCACGCTGGACACTCCCTTTCCCGGCGGACGCTTTCTTCAGCCCGTGGGCAATTCGCTCGGCCTGGCCACGCGGAATGGCGACAACTTCTCGTTCCGCAACCCCGACTTCAAGATCCCGTACACCGATCTGTGGATGACCGGCGTGAACCTGGAGCTGCCTTGGAACATCGGTCTCGACGTCGCGTACGTGGGCAACAAGGTCAGCGGCCTCACGGTCGGCCGGAACGTGAACATCATTCCGATCGAAGAACAGATGAAAGGGATCGCGCGGCCCGGCGGCAACCCGACGTATCTGAGCACGCAGCTCCCGAACCCGTTTGCCGGCCTCGTGCCCGGCACCACGAACAACACCGCCACGCTCGCACGCAGCCGCCTGCCGACACCAGTGGGATCGTCGCGCGGCTGATCGAAGGATGGCAGTACAACGTCATCGGCGAGATCACCTCCGGCACGCCCATCGGCATCAACAGCGCGTCGGTTCCCTTGCAGGATCATTTCGCGCTGCCGAAGGATCAGCAGACGCTGAGCAAGTGGTTCGACAACAGCACGCGGAACAATCCGCGACCCGATGGGACCTTCGCCTGGGACGTGCAGGCGACGAACGATTTCCGCGTCGGGCCGCTCTTCCTGCCCGACGTGCGCCAGGATTCGAAGCCGCAGTGGTCGATGTCGGTCTTCAAGAACACGCGGACGGGCCGCGGCCGGATGATCCAGTTTCGCGCCGAGCTGTTCAATGTGTTCAACGTGCGGATGTACGCCGCGCCGAACGTGACGGCGGCGAACGCCAACTTCGGCACGATCTCGAACAGCCAGATCAACTTCGCGCGTACCGGGCAACTCGGGCTGCGGATGACGTTCTGACGCGGCCGCCGTCCGTCACGTGGCCGGTGAGCTGAGAGTCTCCATGTCGCTCCTGCAGCAGGCGCCGCGGTTCGACACGGCCCACGCCGCCCGCCTCGCGCGCGACATGTACGGCCTCGATGCCGCCGCTGCGGTTCTTCCCAGCGAGCGCGATCAGAACTTCCTGCTGACGACCGGCGCGGGCGAGCGGTTCGTCCTCAAGATCGCGAACGCGACCGAACATCGCGCGATGCTCGAGGCCCAGAACGCGGCGATGGTCCACGCCGCGCGCCGCGTGCCGCTTTGTCCGCGCGTGCTGCCCACTCTCGCAGGCGACACGATCGCCGTCGCGCCTGGCGGCGATCATCTCGTGCGCCTGGTCACGTACCTGCACGGGGTTCCACTGGCCGAAGCCGGTCCGCGCACTCCAGCACTGCTCGAGAGCCTTGGGCGGGCTGTCGGCCGGCTCGACGCGGCGCTCGCGGACTTCGACCATCCTGCCATTCATCGCGATTTCCATTGGGATCTCGCCCGCGCGGCGCGCGTCATCGACGACTACCTGCCGCTCATCCGCGACGCCAACGACCGCCAACTCGTCCAACGCGTAAGCGCGGCCGCGATTCAGGAAGTCGAGAAATACTCGCGCGCGTTCCGTCGCAGCGCCATTCACAACGACGCCAACGACCGGAACGTGCTGGTCGGTTCGGCTGCGAATCCCAAATCCCTAATCCCTAATCCCGAAGTTGTAGGCATCATCGATTTCGGCGACATGGTCCACAGTTGGACCGTGGCCGATCCCGCGGTCGCGGTCGCCTACGCCATCCTCGACGGCACGGATCCACAAGCGACGGCTGCCCCAATCGTGAGCGGATATCATGCCGAGCATCCGCTTCGAGACGAAGAGCTCGCGGCGCTGTTTCCGCTTGCCACGCTGCGCCTCTGCATGAGCGCGTGCATTGCCGCGTGGCAACAGCAGCAACGGCCCGACGATGAGTATCTTGGCGTCAGTCAGGAGCCGATTCGACGAACGTTACCGCTGCTGGAGAAGCTCGTGGAGTCGCGGGCGTGACGAGCGACGAGATTCTGGCGGCCCGGCGGCGACTGATCGGCGGCAATGTCAGCATCGGCTACCGGCGCCCGGTGCACATTGTCCGCGGCTCGAGGCAGTATCTCTTCGACGAGACCGGCCGCCGCTACATCGACGGCTACAACAACGTTCCGCACGTCGGCCACTGCCACCCGCGCATCGTCGAGGCGGCGGAGCGGCAGATGCGCGCGCTCAACACGAACACGCGGTACCTCCACGAGAATCTCACGAGCTATGCCGAGCGGATCACGTCGACATTGCCCGCCCCGTTGCGCGTCTGCTATTTCGTGAACTCCGGGAGCGAGGCCAACGAGCTGGCCCTTCGTCTCGCTCGCGCCCGCACGCGTCAGCGCGACCTCATCGTCCTCGCCGCCGCGTATCACGGGAACACGACGACGCTCGTCGATATCAGTCCGTACAAGTTCAACGGACCTGGCGGAATGGGCAAGCCGGATTGGGTTCACGTGGTGCCGGTGCCCGATTCGTATCGAGGACGGTACAAGAGCCACGAAGACGCTCGGCTGAAGCCGTCGCGTTACGGCGATGGCGAAGACGCTCGGCTGAAGCCGTCGCGCCATGGCGATGGCGATGACGCTCGGCTGAGTCCCGCGCACCCCAACGTTGACCCGCACGGCGATTCGGACCTGGGCGCGAAGTACGCGGACGTGGTCGCGCAATCGATCGACGAGCTGCGTGCGAACGGCCGAGGACTGTGCGGATTCATCGCGGAAAGCTGTCCCAGTGTCGCCGGCCAGATCATGCTGCCGGCCGGGTACCTCGAAGCTGTGTACGTCCACGTGCGCGCGGCGGGCGGCGTCTGCATCGCGGACGAAGTGCAGACGGCGTACGGCCGGATCGGCACGCATTTCTACGCGTTCGAGGAGCAGGGCGTCGTGCCCGACATCGTCGTGCTCGGCAAGCCAATCGGCAACGGCCATCCGATCGGTGCCGTCGTCACGACGCGAGAGATCGCGGCGTCGTTCGACAACGGGATGGAGTTCTTCAGCACATTCGGCGGTAACACCGTGTCGTGCGCGGTTGGGTTGGCGGTGCTGGACGTGCTCGAGGACGAACGGCTGCAGGAGCATGCCGAGCGGGTTGGCGCGCATCTTCTCGGACGCTTGCGCCCGCTCGTCGATCGCAGTCCGCTCGTCGGCGACGTGCGCGGCTCGGGGCTTTTCATCGGCGTCGAGCTCGTGCGCGATCGAGAGACGCTCGAGCCCGCCATGGCCGATGCGTCCGACATCGTCAACCGTCTGCGCGAGGAGGGGATTCTCATCGGCACGGACGGTCCGCATCACAACGTCCTCAAGATCCGTCCGCCCATGCCGTTCAACACTGAAGACGCCGACGCTCTGGCCTCCACGCTCGCGTCGATGGTCTAATCTAAGCGCTGAAACACTCTTATCAGGCCTGCTGTCGTCACAATGACTGATTCGGGTTCCGACGTTGGCAAGCGTTGTGAATCGGGAAACTCCAGAGGAGGCGACTCATGGCAGTGGGTAAAGCCGCACGGAAGAAGCAATTGAAAGCAACGGAGACGAGCGGTCTGGTTGAGCAAAGGGTCGTTGCATTTGCGGAGCAACTCGGGTCCCTGATCGGGACCGTCCAGGCCAAGGCCGAAGGCTGGCTCGATCCCACGGCGCTGACCAAAGAGCTGGGCCGCATTCGAGATGGCGCTGCCGACCTGCTACATCAGGTAAACCGTGCGGGCACGTCACTGCGGAAAAGGGTCCAGAAACAGACAGCCTCTGCGAGGCGCCGCAGTCGGGGACCGGTCGATGCCCCAGGAAAGCGTCATCGGAAACCGCCGCCCCAGGAACCAATCGATAAACGCATGGGCGAACCGAGAGGCAAACAGAAGGGCCAAAAGAGCGCCAAAACCGGCAGGTACGGCGGGCGAGGCTAACGAACATGACGCCCGCAGGGACCGTGCTGCCAGCTCCCAACAAGGTTCGTGATGAACAGACGGACGTTTCTCCAGAGTGCGGGCATGGCGTTGGCCGGCGCCGGTCTCGGTGGATGCGCGCCGGCGACTTCGCGCCGCACTGTGCCGGCGGCGCGACGGGCACCAATCAACCTCGCGCCGGTTCGTGCATCGTGGGATCGCGTGATTCGGACGACAGTCGGACTGCGGCCGCACCGCGACTCGGGCTTCGTTCTTCGCGCCGAGCCGCTCGACGCGAAAACGATCATTCACAATTACGGGCACGCTGGCGCCGGCATGTCGCTCGGGTGGGGGTGCGGCGTCATGGTGGCCGAGATGGCGCTGGACACGGGCCAGCGCCGGGTCGCCGTGATTGGATGCGGATCGCCCGGTTTGACGACGGCACGCGAGCTCCAGCGGCGCGGCTTCGACGTCACGATCTACGCGATGACCGTGCCGCCAAACACGACGTCGAACATGTCGCTCGCGGGTTTCACGCCGACGACGGCGCTGGTGAACAACGAGCGGCGTACGCCCGCCTGGGACGCGCAGTTCGTGCGCGCCGCAGAGATCTCGTACCGGCAGCTGCAGCTGCTGGTGAGCCAGAACTACGGCGTCTACTGGATCGACAGTTACAACGCCACTGACAACCCAGCCGGGCAGGGCGGAGGGCGCGGTGGCGGCGGAGGCGCGTTTGATGAAGGCTTGCTGCCCGCGCATCTGCGGCCGAACCGCAACCGCGAAGTGCTGGGCCCGGGGGAGCATCCGTTCCCGACCAAGTACGCCGTGCGCACGCCGGCATTGTCGATCGAGCCGTCTATTTACCTCGATGCGCTCGTACGCGACTTCCTCCTGTTCCGCGGCAAGATCGTCATCCGCAAGTTCGATACGCCGCGCGACCTGATGCTGCTGAGCGAACCGATCATCGTGAACTGCACGGGCTTAGGCTCGTTCACGCTCTTCGACGACAAAGAGCTCGTGCCGATCAAGGGGCAGCTGACGGTCATGGTTCCACAGCCGGATGTGACCTATCGCGCATCTGGCCGCACGCCGAGCGGCGGCAACGCCACGATGAACCCGCGATCGGACGGCGTCGTGGTCGGGAATCTGCAGGATCCGGGCAACTGGTCGCTCGAGCCCGACGAGGAAGTTCGCCAACGCAACGTGGACGCCGCCATCGAGTTCTTCGGCGCGATGCGAGCTCCGGCGCCAGGCGCGCGTATCACTCGTTCCGAGCCGCCGACGGTTGCGCCGTCAGTCGAGGCGTTCTTCGACTCGGAATCCTGACTTCTCCAGCCTAGATAGCGAGCTCAGAGCGCACGGGCAGACGCGAATCCTCACAGCGGCCCCCTGCAGAAAACCTGCGAACTCCCTGGGAGTCCCCTGAGACTCCGGTCTAAGTGGTGGCTATCTTAGAGGCGGGAGGGAACGTCAATGTTGAACAAACCGCGAAAAGGAATCGTTCGGTCGATGCTCGCCCAAGGGACTCTTGCGGCATTCCTTGGAATAACTCTCGGCTGCGGTGCGAGCTCACCGGCAGCCCCGACGCCGACGGCCGTGACGCCTGCGCCCGTGGTGCCATCGCCAGCTGGCGTGTACACGGTCACAGCCGGTACGAATATGGTCGGTCCCGGAGGCCAACTGAGCGTGAGTTGGACTACCTCGAGCGGCGGGCACAATGACTGGATTGCGCTCTTCAAGAAGGGCGACCCGAATACGGGCCATAGCTGGTGGATAGGATGGACCGACGGCGCGACGTCCGGCACATTCACGCTCACCGCGCCAAGTCAGGCCGGCCAGTACGAGTTCCGATACCTGCTGGACGACGGTTATGACAATGGGGCAGTAAGCAGTCTGGTGACGGTCGGTGCGGGCGCATAATCGGAGCCCGCAATGAAAACTCAAGCGACGACGTTCCGCGCATCGACCACGCGGCGTTCGTGCCCGATCACCGCGACCGTGCTCGTAGTGATGGCTCTGGGTGTGCCCGCTGCATCCGCGCAGATCACCGCTGCGACCGTGTCTGGCGTCGTGGCAGACGAAACCGGCGGCGTGCTCCCGGGCGTCGCCATCACGCTGAAGAATGTCGAGACGGGGCTCACCCGATCTGTTGTGACGGCCGACGATGGCTCGTATAACGTTCCGGGACTGCCGCCAGGCATGTACGACGCGCGCGCGAGCCTCCCAGGGTTTACACCCGCCGTGCGAAGCGGCATTCAGCTGGCCGTCGGCCAGGAGGCCAGCCTGAACCTGACGCTCACGGTCGGCACCAGCGAGATGGTGATCGTGTCCGGCACGCCGGCGCTCGTGGACACGAAAAGCTCCGCGCTCTCGGCCCTCGTCGACGAGAAGACGATCGAAGAGCTGCCCCTGAACGGTCGCAACTTCATCGAGCTCGCGCTGCTCCAGCCCGGGGTCGCCGTCTTCAGCATGCGCAACACCAATAGCCTGACGAGCCGTGGCCAACAGATCAACATCAATGGCGCCAACGGCCGCGCCAACAGCTATCTGCTCGACGGCGCGAACATGAGCAGTTACGCCGGCGTCGCCGTCTCAACCGCGGCTGACACGACGCTCGGCGTCGACATGATTCGGGAATTCCGCGTCGTCACGAACGCGTTTTCAGCCGACTACGGCAGGGCGATGGGCGGCGTGATCAGTGTGGTCACGAAAGCGGGCACGAATCAGCCCCACGGCTCGGGGTTCGAGTTCTTCCGCAACAGTGCCATGGACGCGCGCAACTTCTTCGCCGTCGGCGCCACGCCGTTCGAGCGGCACCAGTTCGGGGCGACGGCCGGCGGCCCAATCCGGAAGGACAGGACATTCTTCTTTGGCGGCGCGGAACGACTGGCCGAGCGCCTGACCCTCACCCGGGTGACGACGGTTCCCAGCGCGGCTGCGCGCGCGGGGCCGGTCAATCCTGCCGTACGGCCGTACCTCGATCTGCTTCCCCTGCCAAACGGGCCGGCGCTGGACGCCTCGATAGCCCGGTACACGTTCCCATTCGACCAATCCACCGGTGAGACTCTTGCACAGCTGAGGATCGACCACAGTTTTTCGGGCGCCGACGCCGTATTCGTGCGCTACGCGATCGACGATGCGTCGAGGAGCCTCCCAACTCCTTACCCTCGCTTTTCCAGCGACCAGAAGTCCCGAAGTCAATGGCTGACGATCGAGGAAAGGCGGACGCTGGGCGCCGCCCTCTTGAACACGGCGCGGTTCTCGTACAGCGGCGTGAAACTGGGGCAGCGTGTGGTCACCTCTGGGGTCGGGCCCGAGCTTGCGTTCGTCGCCGGGCAGACGACGATCGGCGAAATCTCCGTGAGCGGCCTGGACGTGCTCGGTCCGTCTCGCAACAATCCGTCGATCAACGACATCGAGTACTTCACATTCAGCGACGACCTGGCGTACTCGAAAGGCCGGCAATTCCTCAAGGCCGGCGTGCTCATTGAGCGGAACAACACGTACTCCGTCACCAGCACGAATCTCCGGGGACGATTCACGTTCTCGAGCGTCGATGCATTCCTGGCCGGCACTCCGTCGCGCTTCACGGGGGTGCGGCCCGGCGCGCAGATCGAGCGCTCTCGGCGGAGTACATTGTTCGGCTTCTACGTGCAGGACGATCTGACGCTGCACGCACGGCTGACGCTCAACCTCGGCGTCCGCTACGAGTTCGACACGGTGCCGAACGATACTAGCGGCCGTGATTCGTCCTTGAGACAGCCGCTGACCGACAAGGACTTCACCGTGGGGGCGATTTTTGAAAACCCGTCGCTGAAGAATCTCGGTCCGCGGGTCGGCTTCGCGTGGGATGTCTCCGGCGACAGCAAGACGTCGGTTCGAGGCGGCGCCGGCATCTACTACGACACCGACGGGACGTTCAACACGGCGCTGCTGGCCGCCACGTTTTCCCCGCCCTTCGCGGAGTCGATCAACGTCCCCAATCCGGCGTTTCCGTATCCCTCGTTCGAGCGGAACATCCCAGACCGGTCGGCCCGCGCCCTCGATTATCACGTCCGGCAACCGCGCATGCTGACAGGCCATGTCACTCTTGAACAGGAAGTGCTGCCGAATCTCGTCCTGATAGCGGGGTACGCGGGCTCTCGCGGGTACAACCTGGCGCAGGCCATCGAGGGGAATCCCGCCGTCCCTCAGATTCTCTCCGACGGCACCAAGTTCTTTCCGCCCGATGCCCTCAGGCAGAACCCCAACTGGGGTTCGATCGACTTCAGGACCACCGGCGGGCGATCCTGGTACAACGCCCTGCAGCTCGGGGCCAGGAAACGCTTCACTCACGGGCTCCGGTGGCAGGCCTCGTACACCTTGGGAAAAGTGATCGACGAGACCCAGGGACAGGTGGGCGTTGACGCCACCAACAGCTCGGTCTTTCCGCAGGATCCGATCGACCCTCGGAACGACCACGGCCCGGCGGATTTTGACGTGCGGCATACCTTAGCCATGAACATCTCGTGGGAGCTGCCGTTTGGTGAGCGGCTCACCGGGCTCGCCGGCGCGTTCGCCCGCGGCTGGCAAGTCAACGGGCTGGGAGTGCTGCGGTCCGGCGTCCCCTTCTCGCCCTCGATCGGGGCGGGCGCCAATTGGTCACGGTCGGGCAACGTGGCGAATGGCGCCGAGGATCGCCCAAGCCTGCGGCCCGGGGTGAGGCCGGAGGATATCGTGCTCGGCGGTCCCAACCGGTACTTCGACCCGAATGCATTCGTGCTGCAGCCGCGCGGCTTTCTCGGGGATTCGGGACGAAACATGCTGAGGGGGCCCGGATTCGTCAACGTCGACCTGTCCGCGGTCAAGCACCACAGCTGGCATGTCGCCGGCAAAGGCGGCGCACTCGAGTTTCGAGTCGAAGCGTTCAATGTGTTCAACCGGCCGAACTTTTCGATTCCCAATCGGGTGGTGTTCACCGGCGTTGAAGGCGAAGCGCCGCTAACCACGGCAGGCCAAATCACGAGCACCGTGAACGATGCCCGTCAAATGCAACTTGGCGTAAAGATCAAGTTCTGATTCTCACGCTCGGCTAAAGCCTTCGCGCTGCGACCATCTGCAAATCGCACCAAGGCTTCAGCCGAGCGCGAGCTCAGGGCGCAGACCGCGCCTGCGTTTCGGTCGACATCAAGCCGGCGCGCACATGGAAGGTGAGCTGGAGCGATCCGATGCCGATCGCATCGCCATCGGCGAGCTGGATCGGCGAGATCACGCGCTCGCCGCCGCGAAACGTGCCGTTCTTGCTGTCGAAATCCTCGAGGATCGTCGCTTCAGCCGTGACCACCAGCCGCGCGTGACGACGGGAGACCGTGGAGGCGTCGAGTCTGACGTCGACATCGGGATCGCGTCCGATCACGTGCTCGCCCAGGGAAAGGGGAAATCGCTGCGCGCCCCACTCCACCCAGCACACGGGTCGATCCGGCGCCGGGCCACGCGCGTGCGCCACAACTGTGGCATTCCCGCAAAACGCGTAGCCGAATCCATGCGCAGTCCGAAGGAAGACGGGTGCGCGCGCATTGTCACCGAGCGCCTCGCGGAGCTCGGCGATCAGATTCGAGAGGTTGGCCTCGGCAACGAAGGTGTCGGGCCAGAGGCGTTCCTGCAGCGCGGCCTTCGACAACACGTTCGGCCGCTCCGCCACGAGCGCCGCCAGCAGATCGAATGCCTTGGGCGCGAGATGAATCTCGCGATCCCCCTGCGTGAGTTGTCTGGTGTCGAGGTCGAGCGTGAACGGGCCGAAGCGAATTCTCACGACGGCCCCGTGGAGGATAGCTGCGAAGTCGCTGGCAGATCGATCAGGACGATATTCGAGTTTTCGCGCGCGCGGTCGAACACGATCTGTTTTCCGTCAGGCGTAATGTCGAACGTTTGTAGCCGGCCCTGATCGCTGAGTCGGGTGAGCGGACGTCGGCTCTTCGTAGCGAGATCGAGCAGCCAGAAGTCCAGGGACCGAACCAGCGGCAGGTACACCAAACTCTTCCCGTTGGGCAGGAAGCGATAGCCGCCCTGGCGGACGCGCACGGGCGGCAGCGAGACAGGAGTGCCATCCGGTCGCACTCCAAAGAGCTCGACCTGACCGATGACGAACGGACCGGCATACACAATCAGGCTACCGTCCGGCGACCAGATCGGATTGACCGCCGGACCGGCGACGAGGCGGACGGGCGCACCGCCAGCCACGGGGATCGTGAACAACCCCGGCCCCTCCGCATTCCTGCCGCCTGTCACGATCGAGGCGCCGTCCGGCGACCAGTCAACGGTGCCGGCGCCGGGCGCTCCTTCGATGTCGATGGACGGAGCCAACGTTTGTGCGTTGGTGCCGTCCGCCGACATGACGGTCAGGTGCCGCCTCCCCTGCTGTCTGACGACGACTGCCACGCGGAGCCCATCCGGCGACACCGCAGGCGGCTCGGACAACGGCCGGTCAGGGTCCTTCCAGATTTCGGACGCCTCTCCATCGTGGAACCTCCACAGCCCGTATCCCGTTCCGAGGGCGGACAGAAAGAACAACGACGTCCCGCCGACGCGTGGCGCCAGCGCCCGCACCGTTGTCACCGGATACCGCTGGACGTCGCGATCCTCGGCGAGCCGATCGAGAATCGGCACGGTCCAGAGGCTGGCCGTTGGATTGGCGATGGTGGCGACAACACGCCGGCCGTCGCGACTGGCCGACACCGACGTGTAGTGGTCGAGGCCCGAGGTCACGCGGCGAGTGACCTTGCTCGGGACGTCAAGGGCCCACAGCCACGGTCCCGACCGGTCCTCCGCGAGCGCCACGTAGAGGAGCGTGCGCGCGCTGATCGGCGCCAGGAAATTCGCAACGGCGTGCTCGGTCAGCCGCTCCGGCGATCCGCCGGAAGGTCGAATGCGCCACACGTCCATCTCGTCGGTCGGCTCCGATCCGCGGACGAAGTAGATCCACTGACTGTCTGGTGACCAGACCGGATTGCGCCGGTGCCCGCCCGCTTCAGGCCCGAGGATCTGGTGCGCGTCTGCGCCGGTACGATCGGCGACAAACATGAGACCACCTTTGTTGTTGCCATACACGAGACGGCCGTCTGCAGACCAGGCGGGCGTGGTGTCGCCTTCGCCCAGAAACACTCGCGACGCGCCGCCCATCAGGGGCATGAGCCTCTTGCGATCCCCCGGCTGGCCCGACACACTGAACCAGATCTCTGCCCCGTCGCCATTGAAGCCAAAGCTCCGCAGGACGATCGAGGGGGGATTCATTGGCGGGATGTTCTCGGTGAGATTTCTGGATATGCCGGTGCCCACCTGGCTGAGCCAGATGTCGAACTCACCTGCCTTGTCGGCGAGAAAGGCCACGAACCTCCCGTCGGGCGAGATTTCGGCGAGCGCTTCCGTGCCCTCCCAATCCGTGAGGGGCGTGAACCTGGCGTTGGCGAGCGGATTATCAACAGGCGGTGCTGTGCGCCGAGTCAGCAAGCTCGCGGCGGCTGTAAGAAGGCTCAGCACGACGACTGCGACGCCCATCGCCGTGCGCCAGCGCCTCCGCGTCGGCCCGATGGCCGCTGCCGCCGCTGTGGCGGCGGTGTCGGACAGCACTTCGAGACCGAACGCGAGATCGCGCGCCGACTGAAACCGCATCTCGCGCGTTTTCTCGAGACACCGGGAGACGATGCGCGCGAGCGCAGGCGAGACGTCCGCCGCCAGCAGCGGCGGCGGATCGTCCTTCAGAATGGCGGTCATCGTCTCGGGCGTGGTCGCGCGCGTGAACGCAGGCCGACTGGCGAGCATCTCGTGCAGCACTACGCCGAAGCTGAAGATGTCCGATCGGTGATCAACCGGTTCGCCGCGCACCTGCTCCGGCGACATGTAGCTCGCCGTGCCCACCACCATTCCCGCTTCCGTCTCGGTGGGGAAGCCGGTGTGCGCAGCATCGTCGCCGGATCGCGTCAGCTTGGCGATGCCGAAGTCGAGAATCTTGACGCGGCCGTCCCTCGTGATGAAGAGGTTGTCGGGCTTCACGTCGCGGTGGACGATGCCCTTGTCGTGGGCGGCGGCGAGTCCTTCCGCCGCCTGGCGCGCGTAGCCGATCGCCTTGCGCGCCGGCAGTGCGCCGCCATGCAGCCGGCTGCGGAGCGATTCTCCTTCAAGCAGCTCGGAGACGAGATAGGGCGCTCCGGCATGGAGCCCGACGTCGTAGACCGCCAGGATGTTCGGGTGATTGAGCTGCCCGGCCGCGCGGGCTTCCTGCTCGAAGCGGTGCAGGCGGTTCGCGTCGGTCGCGAACGTGTCGGGAATCATCTTGATCGCGACCTCGCGCCCGAACCGGGGATCGCGCGCGCGGTAGACGTCGCCCATGCCGCCGGCGCCAAGCCAGCCGACGATTTCATAGGGACCGATCTTGGTGCCCGTTGCAATCCGCAGCGGACCGTCCGGGCTCGTCACGCGGGCAGTACCTGCGGTTCCGTCGTCATCACGAGTGCGCGCACGGGTCGATATTCTACTCCCACGGTTGGGGCCCCACCGCGTGCGTCCAGGCGTCAGCCGCATCGAATTGATCGAGCGCAATTGATCGAGCGCATGTTGACACCCCGTGTACAGGCATCCTATATACCAGTCGCGAGGGGCGACATTCGCGCCGAGCTGGGCGGACACCTGCCGCCGAGATCGCTCATCGCGCCCACCGAACCGTCAATGGCCTCCATGCCGATCTCTCTGAACGCGCTGCGGCGCTTTGCTGTCGGCCGCAGCCTCTTCCCCCCCACCTCGTTGAAGCGCGCCCTCGAGACGCTGGGCTTCGTACAGGCCGACCCGATTCGCGCGCCCGCCCGCGCGCAGGATTTGACGCTGCGACACCGCGTCAAGGAGTACCGCGCCGGCGATCTCGAACGCCAGTACGCGACACTCGAGATCGAGGAGGACGTCTTCATCAACTACGGCTTCGTGACGAAAGCCGTGCACGCGCTCATGCATCCGCGCGCGAACAGATCGCGCTGGACGCCTGGACGCAGGACGAAGACACAGCTGCTGCTCGAGTTCGTCCGCGGCCGCGGCCCGGTGCATCCGCGCGAAGTGGATGCGCATTTCTCGCACGGACGGGTGACCAACTACTGGGGCGGATCATCGAGCGCGACCACTCATCTGCTCGACGACATGCATTACCGCGGGTTGCTGCGCATCGCTCGGCGCGACGCAGGCATTCGCGTGTATACGACGCGCGACCCGGTCCTCGCGCCGGCAGGTGCGGCTGCGCGGCGCGCACGAGTCGATGCGCTGGTCGACGTCGCCGTCCGGCTGTACGGACCGATGCCGGGTGCAAGCCTGTCGAGCCTCGTGCATCAATTGCGTTACGCCGTGCCGCAGTGGCGCGGGGAATTGAAAACGGCGCTGCAGCGAGCGAAAGCGCGGCTGTCGCGCGCACGCGTGGACACCCTGGACTGGTACTGGCCGGCCGACGAGCATGTGGCAACGGTCGCACCGCAGGACGCAGTCCGTCTGCTGGCGCCCTTCGATCCGGTGGTCTGGGATCGGCGCCGCTTCGAGATCTTCTGGGGCTGGGCGTACCGGTTCGAAGCGTATACGCCGGCGCGGAAGCGCAAGCTCGGCTACTATGCGCTGCCGCTGCTCTGGCGCGATCGCGTCATCGGCTGGGGCAATGTGTCGGTCAAGAACGGCGAGCTCCAGACCGACCTGGGGTTTGTCGACTCGTCGCCACCGCGCGATCGCGCTTTCGCGCGCGAGCTCGAGGCGGAGGTGCAACGCCTGCGCGAATTCCTAGGTCTGCGCGCCATTCTCAGTAGCGCGTAGCTGGTTCGATGAGCTGAATCACCACAATGCTTGCTGCCCTTTGTGGTGAATTGCACGCTCGCTATGGGACATGTGCAAACCGCTCCCCCGCACGTCGGAGGTAATCTTCGACGACACTGCCATCGGCAGCTCTCGGCTGCTACTGCCTGTCGTACACGACCTTCGTCTTCTCGTTGGCCGCCGTCGCGGTGCCGCTCTCGGTCAGCGTCTTGCCGTCGGCGGAGAGCGAGTACGACAGCTTGAACAGCGCCTTCCCGTTGTTCTTAATCGTCATGTCGAGCGCGCGGGGTCCGGCGTTGACGAACGAAGCCGTCCATCCCGGCGCGAGCGTGGGACCGGTGCACGGATGATCTTTCCCGTCGAATTTTCCGTTGCACGTCAGATCCATGTCGACGATCTTGAACGTCACGCCGTCGGTTCCTGACGGCGTGAGCTCGAGCACGCTGGGCGCCGTGGACTTCATGTTCTTCGTCTTCCACTTTCCCGCCAGCCCTGGCCCCCCGGAGACGCGCTCTGACACCACGGTGTCATCGAGCATCTCGCCATTCGGTTTCGTTCCTTTCGAGTTCACCGTGAGGGTCTTGCCGTCGGCTGACAACGTCAACGTGTCCGTCGTCAAGACTTTCCCGTTGAGTTTCCACGTCGTTCGCCAACTGGTGGGACTGAGGGACGTCCAGGCGGCCGTATTGCCGAAGATGGCCGGGTAATCTTTTCCATCCGCTTTGAATTTGTAGGACTCACCAACGGCGGTCGCCTGCATCTCGCCGGACGGAAGCTGCTCGTAAGTGATGGTCGACTCGCCGAAGTCACTTTTCGCGGGATTCATCTTCCATTTGCCGGCGTACGGAAGATCGGCCGCCGCTACCGCCGTCGCGACTGCCATGGTGAGGACCACCCAAAACACGCGCTGCAATCGCATAACGCGCTCCTTTCAAGCTGCTAGGCGCTCCAGCTGAAGTGATGAAGCGTGCCGGAATCGCCTTCCCAGGCGCGCATATCGGGATCAGACCAGCTGCTGCCTTTGCTGCTGGCCAAGTCCATGCTGTCGATCTGAAAACCGGCCTGCGCGGCCGCACCTTGTACCTTGGTTGGCCGCCCGGCCGCGTCTTTGATCGGCTGCAGCTTTGCCCGGCCGACAGTCCCGATCGTTAAAGACGGGGTGTCGCCCCACTGGATGTCGATCTTCGAGACTTGCGTTGGCAACCGCTTCGTGATCACAGCGCCAAGCAACCCCTCGAGATGGCCGCCCTTCTTGCCGCTGAAGATCGCTTCCAACTCTCGGCGTTGTTCACTGGTCGCGCTTTCGTCGATGTACACGCGTAGCGTGCCGTTACCGGCGAAGAAATTGCCCGGCCACTCGCCGGTGAAGGCGGCGTGTGTGCCATCCAACTTGACGCCGTCAGATTCGCCTTCCCTGATATCGAACGCGAAGACGCCGGCGCACCAGCCCCGGTCGGGTTCACCATCGGGGCCCAACCAACACGGACATAACATCTTGCAGCTGCACAACTCGATGCTTCGTCCGGAGATCTTCCATCCCATCGAACACCTCCTCCGTAATGTCACAGTATATAGCCGGCGGCCAAAACGCCTTGGCCGCGTTGTCGACAACCAGAACCACCGCCAGCTGCGTCTGGAGCGTCCTCATCGGCGCTCCGTCGGAGCTGGACGGACCTGCATCGGCGCTTCTCCCGCTTCTCATATAATCGCCCCTCTCACCATGCCGTTGACCGCCGGCAGCACGCTGGGCGGGTATGAAATCGTCGGGCTCGTCGGAGCCGGCGGCATGGGCGAGGTCTATCGTGCAAGGGATCTGCGTCTCAAGCGTGAGGTCGCGATCAAGGTCCTGCCTGAGGCGTTTTCGCGCGAGCCGGATCGCGTCGCCCGTTTCCAACGCGAGGCGGAGGTGCTCGCCTCCCTCAATCATCCGCACATCGCGGCCATCTACGGGTTCGAGCTTGTCGGATCAACCCGGTTCCTTGTGCTCGAGTTCATCGAGGGCGAGACGTTGGCGGATCGTATCCGACGCGGGCCGATGTCCATCGCCGAGTCGATCGCTGCCGCCGAACAGATCGCGGAGGCGCTCGAGGCGGCGCACGACAGGGGCATCGTGCATCGCGACCTGAAGCCGTCGAATGTGGCCCTGACGCGCGGCGGGCAGGTGAAGATCCTCGACTTCGGGTTGGCGAAGGTCCGTGAGGCCCGTGATGCGGAGGGCGGCATTTCGCATTCGCCGACCATCACGGCCGTCAGCGCCGGCGTCATTCTCGGAACCGCGGCATACATGTCGCCGGAGCAGGCGACGGGACGGGACGCCGATCACACGACAGATATCTGGGGATTCGGATGCGTCCTCTACGAAATGCTCACGGGCCGGCCAGTGTTCGAGGGCGACACGGTCACCGAGCTGCTCGCGAACGTGCTCAAAGCGGAGCCCGATTGGAGTCGCGTACCCGCCGACGTGCCAGCTGCAGTTCGTCGTGTGCTTCGACGTTGTCTCGCGAAAGATCGCAGGCGCAGGCTTCGCCACATCGCGGACGCGCGTCTCGATCTCGACGATGTCGAGCAGGTAGAACTTGCGGATGCGATGGTCTCGCGCGGCCAGTCACGCCGGGAACGCGCCATTCTAGGTACGGCGCTCGCCGTCGTCACTCTCGCGGCGATCGTTCAAGCCGTCTGGATGCGGCGTCCGGGACCATCGGCCACAGAGATGCGGCTGGATATCGCGACGCCACCTACCAGCGATCCGGTGTCGTTGGCGATCTCACCGGATGGCAAGACAGTCGCGTTCGTCGCACGCTTCGAAGGCGGCTCGCGGCTGTGGGTGCGATCGCTCGATTCGGCGACGGCCCGCGCGCTTCCAGGGACCGAAAGCGCCACGTTTCCGTTCTGGTCGCCCGACGGTCGATCCCTGGGGTTCTTCGCGGACCGCCAGCTGAAACGGATCGACATCGGCAGCGGATCGATCCAGGTTCTCGCGAACATCGAGGGAGGCCGCGGCGGGGCGTGGAACGACGACGGTACGATCGTCTTCGAACCTTCACCTGGCATCGTCCCCATGTTTCGCATCGCCGCGTCGGGCGGCGAGCCGGCCGCCCTCGCCCAGCAAGGCCGGTTTCCACAGTTTCTGCCCGACCGCCGTCATTTCTTGTACTACCGTCCGGGCACATCCGACACGCGCGGGGTGTACGTCGCCGAGCTGGGGAGCCCGGACAGTCAACGACTGCTGGAAACCGAAGCCGCGGCGGTGTACGCGTCGGACCATCTGCTGTTCGTCCGGCAGACGACGTTGTTTGCCAGACCGTTCGACGCAGGCTCCTTGAAACTGACAGGCGATGCCTTCCCGATCGCGGATCAGATCACGGTGAACGGGCCGCTGCTGCGTGCGCCGCTGGCGGTGTCGGCGGCTGGTCCGATCGCGTACCGCACGGGATCAGCCGGCGGGCAGCGCCAGTTCGTCTGGTTCGATCGATCCGGCAAGGAGCTCGGAACAATTGGCGAGCCCGCGGCCAACATGCTCAGCCCGTCGGCCTCACCCGACGGCCGGCGCATCGCCGTTCACCGCGCGTTCAATAACAATGGGGACATCTGGCTGCTCGATCTCGGTCGCGGCGTGCTCAGCCGGTTCACTACAGACCCGGCCGCCGATTCGAACCCGATGTGGTCGCCTGATGGGCGCCGCATCGTGTTCAGCTCCATCCGGAACGGCCATCCCGGCGATCTGTATCAGAAAGCCGTCGACAGCGCCGACTCGGACCAGGTGCTCCTGGCATCCGCTCCCGAGAAATGGGTGACGGACTGGTCGCCGGACGGGCGCTTTCTGCTCTTCATCACCAGGGATCCGAAAAGCGGCCGCGACCTTTGGGCTCTGCCGATGGACGGCGACCGGAAACCGTTTTCCGTGGTGCAGACCGCGTTCGAAGAGGAAGACGGACAATTCTCGCCAGACGCCAGATGGATCGCGTACCAGTCGAATGAATCCGGGCGCTTCGAGATTTACGTCCGGCCCTTTCAAGGTCCGGGGCGCACGCTTCAAATCTCGGACAGCGGCGGCGCACAGGTGCGCTGGCGGCGGGACGCGAAGGAATTGTTCTACATTGCGCTCGACGGCAAGCTGATGGCGGTGCCGCTTCGGGTCGCCTCGGCTGGTACGGGACTCGAAGCCGGCACACCGCGCGCGCTGTTCGCCATGCAGGTCGGCGGCCCTCTCCAGACGAACTCGCGGCAGCAGTACGTCGTCTCGCCGGACGGGCAGCGCTTTCTCGTGAACACGCTGACGGAGGACGCCACATCACCAATAACGCTGATCTTGAATTGGGCCGCACGATCTGAAACCGGCCGCAGTCCTCGCGATTGAGGATCCCGATCGTCGCGGCCGCGGACGACGGCGAGCTCATCTGGATCGTTTGATGTACGACCTCGAGGCGCAGGACGGCGGATTGTCATCACCTCCACAAACCTGCGCGTACCTGGAACTCGGGGTGACTTGAGGCCGGTCAGGCTTTGCGCAATTTTTTCAGCGCGTCGCAACGATCTCGCGAATAATGGGCGCCTTGTGAAACCGGCGCCACCATCGGTTGACGTCCATCCCGATTGTTCTGGTCTTCGCACGTTTCTCGTGCCTCCGGACATCGTCGGCGTTGCGCGCCGCTCGCCGCCGCGTGTGAAGAAGCGGACACCGTGGCATCCGCAGCCTGACGGCGCGGCGCCGACGGATCGCGCGGGTCAGCGCGAGTGGTTCAGCGATCGCGTCTTTATCGAGTCACAGGCCGGCCACGCGCGAAGCGGGTACGGCGTCTCGCTGGTGCTGCACATCTGCGCGGTCATCCCATTGCTTGCCTTTCTGATGACCCGTCCCGACGAGCTGATCATCACTGCGTTCAGTCCCGGCGTTGACATGCCGGCATTCCTCGCGCCGCCACCAAACGTTCCGGCCCCTGAGCCGATAGCATCGCCGACCGCCGAACGGCCGCAGTCGAAAACTCGGGCGGTCGTTCCGGCGGCAGCGGCGCCGCCGTCCAAGGTGGACGGAACGGCCGCGCCGGTCGACGTTCCGACAGGAATCACTCCGGAAACGGGCGACGAGAATCGAGTTTCTGGAGTCGAGGGCGGCGTGCCGGGTGGCGTCGCTGGCGGCGTCGTCGGCGGAGTCGGAAACGTTCCGTCCGCGCCTGGTCCACCTGGCCCGACGATCCTGCGGGCCGGAACCGACGTGAAACCGCCGCGGAAGATCAAAGACGTGAAGCCTGTCTATCCGGCAATCGCGTCGTCGACGCGAGCGCAGGGCGCCGTCCTCGTCGAAGCCGTGATCGGTACCGACGGCAGGGTGCAGGATGTCAAGGTGCTCCACTCCGTGGCGTTACTCGACCAGGCGGCCGTCGACGCCGTCCGCCAGTGGCAGTACGAGCCATCGACGCTGAATGGCGTGCCGATTGTCGTCATCATGACCGTCGTCGTGACCTTTGCGCTACAGTGAGCTGCGCATGAGGATCGCGACACTGATGATTGCGGCATGGCTCGCCGCGGCGCCCGCCGCCGCGGCGAACGCCGCTATCAGTGAGGACGTTCCGGTTCCGGGCGGGACCGTTGCGATGGCGCGCGCGCTTGGAATCGAGCCGGCGCCCGATCGTCCGCAGTTTCTCGCGGAGCTCGTGCGCGTCCTTTACGACGCACGCGAAGGCAAGAGCGCCGAAAGCGACGGCAAGACCGCGCTGCTGACGCGCTACGTGGACGGCGTGGCCCGGTTCCAGTCCGCGCTCGCGGCGGTCCAGCCTGGCGCCGCCGGCATCGCGCTGGCGATGGCGGCGAAGAACGATCGCGCGCGCCTCAAGGACTTCCTGGATCTGGTGGGGTTGAAGCTTCGCGAGAAAAACAGGGCGTTCAGCGTCGAGGTCACCGATAACAAACAGGCGGCGGAGCGCGTGCGGCAGCTGGCGGACCTCGGCATCGATCTCGCGCAGCTCGCGACGCAGCTGAACGCGGGCGAGACCGTCCGCGTTCAGATACCCACGGACACCGTGCCGGTGCCGCTCAATTCGGCCCTGTGGGGCGATGCAGTGTTCCACCGCCCCGTGCCTGCGCCGATGCTGTTCGCGACCATCATGTCGGATCGGCGCGCCGCGCTGCTTGCCCATGGCCTGGCCGCGCTCGACGATGAAACGATTCAATACCTGTCGGAGCATCCCGCGATCCTGCTCCGGTTGTACGAAGAGAGCGCGGCATCGTTCGCGGCGTTTGGCGACGCGCTCCGGATTCGCGCCGGCCGGGTCGTGCCGCCCGGCGGTGCACAAGGCCTGCCGGTGTGGGAATCGGTGCTCAACGAGAAGGTCACGAGCCCGGACCACTTCGTCCGTGCGGTGTTCGAGACGTCGCAGGGCCGGCTCGCGCTCGTGTACGCGGCGTTGGCCCGTCTGGATGTGCCGCACGTCAGGTTTGCGCTCGGCTCCTGGATGCCAGATCCGGCGGCGCGCATCGATCAATTCAAGGCGTTGCTCTCCGCGGCGGCGGCGCGCGAGGAATGGGTCGTCAACCTGCGGCCGTTCTCGCAACCGGTGCACGACGTGACGCAACTCTTGACCCGCGTCCGTGTGCAACTGACCGGCGCTCCAGCTCCTCCGTCGGCGCGACTGTTCTGGCAGCACGCGCTCGAAGCCGAGGACATTCCCGACGACCCGGCTCGTCTCTTGAGGAACGCGCAGGAGGAGGGCGTGATCGACGCGGGGTGGCTCGCCCAGATCATTTGCGTCCAGGATCTGCGGGCGCGGGCCGAGCGCCTGGATCAACTCTCGTTTGCGCAGCGAGCCTTCGCGGCAACGCCGGACGCGCAGCTGCCCGATGCGCTCGTCGCGGTCCGTGTGCTGCCGCGGTTCCGGATGCTGATGCTCACGCTCGAACGCATGGGCGTCCGCGATCCGCGTGTGTACGTTGCCGCCGCGCGGCACGCCGGTGAGCTGCTGCCCGTCGACGGGCGTCGCGCCTTCGTGGCGTTGGGTCAGTTCCAGGGCGCGCTCGCCGTCCTGTCGCGGCTCGTGCGGGTGCACGGCCTTGCCGCGTCCGCCGCGGAGCCGCTCGTCGCGAGCCTGTCAGGGGTCACGTTCCACAACGACGGGTCGTATCACGGCGGCGTCGCGCGGTGGATCGATCGAGCGCTGGCTCCGGCGCTGCAGTGGCCGGCTGGCGCGGATGCCGATGTCGAGCTCGTGCGCGCGCTGGCAGGCGTCGCCGGGCCGGTCGCGGGCCTCACGAAAGTGTCGTGGGAAGGTCGAACGTATCGGGTGGATCTCGTCGCACCGGAACAGCACCGGCTGACGCGCGCGCTCGAAAAGATGGCATCGCCATCTCTGCGCGCCGCCCTCGAACTCGAGCACGCCGCGACGAAGTTGGCCGCTCAGGCCGCCACGGTGAGCGATGTGCGAGCGGCCGTGGCTGCGCTCAGGAGCGTTAGCTCGGCGCTGCCGAAGGTTGACAAGAAGCAAGTCGTGCTCGCGCCGGGGGTCGACGCATCGAAGAACCCCACCGACATCGTGTACAGCGCGATCGTGGATCTGTCGAGGATCACTCAGGACAAGGACGTGAAGAAGGCGGCCGGTCCGGCCGAATCCGTATCCAGTCTCGGCGACGATCTGCTGGCGCAGGCGCTGATGTCGATCGCCTACGCGCTGGAGATCGGCGATCCGGACGGGACGACGCTGATGGGCGGCGATCCCAGCCGTCGCCACGACTTTGGCCTTGCCGCGAAAGGGATCCCACGGATCCGCGGTGCCTGGGCCGAACCGCGCGACGTCAGCACGGCCGGCGTGCCGCGCCACGTGGAAGGATCGCTGCTGGGCCTCGACGTTGGCCTGTCCGTTCTCGCGCTCCGTCGCATCGACTCAGGCGAAGTGCCGCCGCGGCCGACGATGACCGGGCCTGATCGCGAGGTGTTCGTCAAGACGGTCGCGATGATCAATCCACTCGATCTGACCGATGCCGGGCGCGACGCCATCGTCGCCGCGATGGTCCGCGGACGCGCGCGCGTCGCAGCTCTGTCGGCGAGCCAAGGCGGCGTTCGCACTGAAGGCGCTTCGGCGAGCCAAGTCGGCGTTCGCGCCGAAGGCGCTTCGGCGGGCCAAGCTGACGCTCGCATGGATCCAGAGCGAGCGCTGGCGGGATGGGAGGAGGCAGCCGACCAGATCAGGATGGACGGTTGGCGGCGACGTGCCGGCCGATGGGCGCTCACGCACGATGCGGCCTTGCTGCCGTCCCTGTTCTCGCTCGTGGAGCTGATTGGTCTTGGCGGCCCGACGGCGGATCTGCCGCTCGACCGATGGGGAATGACCGCCATGCCGGGCGATGGATGCCTGTGCGTGACGGCGCCCGTGTCCGGACGCGTGCCGCTCGTGTCCGGCCGGCCGCAACTGGGCCTGGTGGCGACGCAGGTCGCGGACATCAACCTGCGCATCGCCGCGCATCTCGGCAGCCTCGGCCTGCCGGCGTCGCTCGCCCGAGGCGTGCTGTCCGCGGCGGTCCAGGATTTTGTCGATCAGGCGAGGCCGATTCATCCGAGCGACTGGCTGACGCTGGTGCGGACCGCGCAAGCCATATCGGACGACCGCCTGGACGACTATGTGGCGGCGCTCACTGCGGATGGTCCGCTCGTGCCGGAACAATCGACGGCCGCTGCCGTTCGGAGACTCCAATGATGGTGAACCGCGCGATTGTCGCCGCCCTGGTCGGAGTGGTCGGAGTGGTCGGAGTGTCTCCGCATGTGCGAGCGCAGAGACCGGCCGCGGCGGATTTCAGCGTACGCATCCTCTCCCCCGAGGACGGCAGCTACGTCAGCGGGCCGATGGTGATCCGTGCGCAGGTGGATCCGGCAACTGCGGCGGTCAACGTGACGGTCTTCGTCGATGGGCGACAGCTGTGCCGGCTGACGCAGCCGCCGTACCAATGTGATTGGGACGCAGGTCCGGCGATCGCGGCGCACCAGATCCGCGTGACCGCGACAGCCGCCAGCGGGCCCGCGGCGCGCGTCGCCGCGACGGTTGTCACCAAGGGCGTCGCGTTCGCGGAGTCGGTCGATGTGGAGCTCGTGCAGGTGACGGCGACGGTCACCGACGGCAGAAGCAAGTTCGTGACCGGACTCCCGCAGGCCGCGTTCCGCGTCTTCGAGGACGGGCGTCAGCAGACGATCACGCATTTCGCGTCGGACAACGTGTCGCTCGATCTCGTGCTCGCCGTCGACGTGAGCAGCAGCATGAAAGACTCGATGCCGAAGGTGAAGGCCGCCGTCAAAGAGTTCCTCTCGGCGATTTCCGCGGAGGATAAGGTGACGCTGCTGGGGTTCAACGACAGCATCTTCTCGGTGACGCAGAAATCCACCGACCCGGCCCAGCGTCTCCGGGCCGTCGATCGCCTCGCGCCGTGGGGGGCGACGGCGCTCTACGACGTCATCATCTCCGGTGTCGGCATCCTCGGCCGCGGAACCGGGCGCAAGGCGATGCTCGTGTTCACGGACGGGGAGGATCAGGGCAGCCATGCGTCGCTGTCCGATGTCGAGCGGCGCCTCGAGGCCAGCGACGTCTCCCTTTACATGATTGGGCAGGGCCGTGGCGTGAAGATGGAGGCGCTGAGGAAGACGATGAGCAAGCTCGCGGCCGCGACCGGCGGCCGTGCGCTTGCGACGGAAAAAATCGACGACCTCCACGGTGCATTCGCCGAGATTCTCGACGAGCTTTCCCATCAGTACCTGATCGGCTACGCATCCACGAACCCCAACCACGACGGAACGCTCAGGCGCTTGAAGGTCGAGGTCGACGGCCGTCATCAGGTTCGCGCCCGGGAGGCGTATCGCGCGCCGGACAAGAAATAATCTCCCGAACCCGTACACCGACCGGGCACGCCCCCTGTGGCCAGGAATCACGGCGTTGGCCCTGGTCCTCTTCATAGGCGCGTGGGCGGTCATGACCGGTGTCTTCGAGATCGCCGCTGCAGTCCGACTGGGGTGAGTGTGCGTTAACACCTGCACGTCGGGGCCGTCTTCGACGGTATGCGTTCCCTGTCAACGCCTATCGTCGGCCTTTTCCTGACTGCGGCGACCTTCGCCGCTCCGCCGGCCTCGACCGGTACGAGCGATTCCACAGGCCTCACCGTCCATGAGTGGGGCACTTTCACGTCGATCGCGGGCGCGGACGGGGCGGCCGCCGAATGGCTGCCGCAGGCTGGACCGAGCGACCTGCCGTGTTTCGTCGAACGCAACCGTTTCAACATCAAGGGCAGGCTGTCGGGCACGGTGCGCATGGAAACGCCGGTGCTGTACTTTTATGCCGCTCGCCAGACTACGGTGCGCGTCAGCGTTCGATTTCGACAGGGTGTGATCACCGAGTGGTTCCCTCACGCGACGGTGACACCGGCCAGCGGGTCCGCCGTGTTTGGTTCGGCCAGCACGATCGCATGGAAAGACGTGAACGTGTCGCCTGGCGTCGCAGAGGATTTTCCCGTCGAACGGGGCGCCAGTCACTACTACGCAGCTCGGCGGACGGAGGCGGCGCCGCTCCGATCGGGCCCGGACCGCGAAAAATTCCTGTTCTATCGGGGCGTCGGGCGCTTCCTGCCGCCGATCGCCGCGACCGTTGACGCCAGAGGCCAGGTGGTTGTCACCACTCCAGGCAACCGGCCGATTGGCGACGTCATTCTGTTCAGCAACGATCGCGGACGCGTTGCCTATGAGGTGCGGCGCGCGGCTGGCGGCCAGGTCGTCGCCGATCCACAGGTTGTGGATCGGGAGCCGACAACCGAGCTCGAGCGGCTGTTGCTTGCACGCGGCCTGTACGCCGCAGAAGCGGCCGCGATGCTCGAGACGTGGCGCGATTCGTGGTTCGAGGAAGGGACTCGGCTCATCTATGTCGTGCCGCGCTCGGAGGTCGACGCCATTCTGCCGCTGCGTATCGAGCCGCCGCCAGACGAGGTCGCGCGAGTGTTCGTCGGCCGCATGGAGCTCGTCACGCCGGACACACTGAAGGAGATCAGGGCGGCGCTTCTTGTGAACGACGCCGCGACGCTGCGGAGGTTCGGCCGTTTTCTCGAGCCAATCGGCCGCCGCATCGTTGCCGAGAGCCCGCGCAAAGATCGGGCGTTGCTGCAGCAGCGTCTCAACAACGCTGACACGGGGGGAGCGCCGCCGGACGCCTGCAGCAGATGATGGCGCGCGTGTCTATGGCTGCGAACGCGTCGCTGACGCCGCCGTAAACGCGGTGAACTCGCGCTCGAGATAATCGGGCGTTGCCGTTCCGTTCAGAATCAGGAAGCGATACCGGAACGTCGCCGACTGACCGGGTTCGAGCGTCAGGTTCGTCGCCGGCTGTTTGCCCTCGGTAAGTGCTTTCTGTCCGATGGGATTCGCCGCAAAAAGACCGTACCCGCGCGCGTGCCAGTGGGTGGGGAACCCGAAGTTGTTCGGGTGATCGAGAATCGCGAGCGTCACCTCTTCTTTCCCGATCTGTCCGGTCAGCATCGTCCACTTCCCGCGCGTGCCCCACACCGCGTCGCCCGTCTTGCCTTCGCTGCTGGTGTAGGAGCCGGTGACGCCCGCGTTGTCGAGCACCTTTACCGTCGTTGCCCTGCCGCTCGCATCGGTGAACGTTTCCGGGGTTGTCGACGGCTGTTCGAGTTGACGCGCCACCCGCAGGCCGAAGAGGCCTTCCTTGTTGTCGTTGAGCACCACGCGGCGATCGGCTGCGGTCAGCGTCGTCATGCGGTCGACGGTCCGGCTCGTGGCATCGCCGCGGAACACGAATATCGTGCGCTCGTGCAGGAACGTGACGCTGCCTGGACCGATCCAGTCCGCGGCAGCGACTAACGTGCCGCTCTCCTTGCCGCTACGAGTATCGACGATCCTGCGGTGGACGATCACGCCCATCTTCGCCTGCTCTTCGGGCTTGAGCGCGTCGGAGTTGTTCCAGAAGTCGATGCCGTTGACGTCGCCGTAGTCGAACCACAGCCCGACGTGATGCGGGTGGTCGACGCGCTCGCCTGGGCGCGGGTCGAACGGCCAGCCGCGCGTGACCAGCGTGCCAGTCGCGCTGCGCAGCGGGTACAGCACCGGTTTTTTCAGCCGTTCGGGCCAGATGTACGACGTGAACGGTTGGCCGCCGATCGAGACGTCGACGCGCCGTGCCGCGTCATTCGGCGTGATGCTTACCGGTAGAGCGGCGACTCTCTTCGAGCCGCCGCCTCCTGCTTGCCTCGCGACAGTCGTGACGGTGACGATCGCCAGCGCCATGCCGGCGATCGCGAGCGCGCTACCGCTTTGCTGCTTGCTCATGAGTCGAACCAATGCCGAACGACGTGGGGACTTCGAACCCCTTGCGGTACTCGCGCGTCAGCAGACGATCCGCCTGTTTGTCGTCGACGAATTTTTCCGCCTTCCCGTCGAACTGCAGCTGGCGGCCCACGCGGTACGAAATGTTGCCGAGGTGCGGCAGCGACGAGGAGAGGTGACCCTCGAGCACGTCGCACGTGAGGATCTTCGGATCGCCGGCGCGGATCGCATCGACGAAGTTCTGGTAGTGCGGGTACTCAACCGTCGTGAGTCCCGTCGGCTCGGCGTTGGGATCGGCGGTGTCGGCGCCCGGCCCCTTCTCGTTCTTGGGTCCGAAGTAGGACTGCCACTTCCTGCCGGATTCCTCGATCCAGAGCCATCCCTTCGTGCCGTAGAACAGATTGCCAATCTTCACGCTGCCTTCGTCGTTCGTGAAGCCGCCGCGCGTGCCGAACTCCAGGATTGTGCCGTCGGCGTACTCGAACAGGCTCGTCTGCAGGTTTGGCGTCTCCTGCGACGACTCGTCGCCGAAGTAGCCGCCGGTCGATCGGATCTTCACCGGGTGCTCCTGCTTCTGCAGACCCCAGCGCGCGATGTCGAACTGGTGCGGTCCCTGGTTGCCGCTGTCGCCGTTGCCGTAGTTCCAGTGCCAGTGCCAGTTGTAGTGAAAGTGATTGCGGTTGAACGGCCGCTTCGGCGCCGGCCCGAGCCACAGGTCGTAGTCCACCTTCGACAGGTACTGCTCGTCGTAGGCTGGCTCATATGACGTCGACGTCAAGGTGAGCGCGTACTTCTCGCCCGGCTTCAGCGGGCCGTCGGGGTATTTGCCAATCGCGGGGCGCGGCTTGTAGCACAGACCGCGCGCCATGTAGACCTTGCCGAGGCCGCCTTCGTGGATGAACTTGATCGCGTCGCGAACCGCCGGCCGGCTGCGATTCATCGTGCCGACCTGCACGATCTTGTTGTAGCGCGCCGTTGCCTCGACCATCTTCCGGCCTTCCCACACGGTGTGCGACGAGGGCTTCTCGACGTACACGTGCTTGCCGGCCTGCAGCGCCCAGATGGTGGCGAGCGCGTGCCAGTGGTTCGGCGTAGCGATCACGACGGCGTCGATGTCTTTGTCGTCCATCACGCGCCGCAGATCCTGGACGTAGCCCGGCTTGAACGTGGCGACGTCGCTCAGCCGCGCATCGTTGATGCGTTCCGGCGCCAGGTTGGCGTCGATGTCGCAGAGGGTTTTGATCTCGACGTTCTTGAGCTTCGCGAACCCGCGCTTGAGCGAGTTGCCCTGGCCACGGATACCGATGCTGGCGGTGACAACCCGATCGTTGGCGCCTAGCACGCGACCACTGACATGGGGTGCCGCGTGGACCGTCGAACTCAAGAGCTCGCCGCCCACTGCGATGCCTGCCGCCGCCGCGCCGACGCGCGATGCGAACTCGCGCCGCGTGATGCCGTTCTGCTCGTTTTTGCTAGCCACGGTAACTCCTCTTTTTAAGCACAGACTAACGCAGCATCGTAGCACCGAGAGGCCCTAAAGTGACCGACGAACTGGTCCTTGGTCCTCGGTTCTTGGTTCTGGGTCCGTCCTTCGTCCCAAGTCCATGGTCCCCCTCGCGGACCATGGACCAAGGACCAGGGACGGACCGAGGACCCGCCGGGACGGACCAAGGACCAAGCACTAAGCACTAAGGACAGATGTGCACCACCGTTGTGCGGTAGGATTCCCGCTGAAGGAGTCTCCGATGACCACCAACTCTTCCCGCCGCCGCTTCATTGGCACAGCCGTAGCCGCCGCGGCCTGGACCAGGCTGGGCCGCGTGACCGATGCCGAATCGCCCGGTCCGGCGGGTGGCAAAGGCGGCCCTTTGAAGCTCGGCGTCGCCTCGTACTCGATGCGCGAGTTCACGCTCGACCAGGCGCTCGAGATGGCCAAGGCGCTCGGCGTGACGACCATGACGTTCAAGGATGTCCACATCCCGCGCACCGATCCGCCGGAAACGACCCGCGCCTTGCGCGCGAAGATCGAGGCGGCCGGCATCACGATCATGGGTGGCGGCACGATCACCATTCCCAACAAGCCGGAGCAGATCAAGAAGGAGTTCGAGTACGCGAAGAACGCGGGCTTCCCGCTGATCTTCACGGACCCCGATCCGGCCGCGCTCGACACGCTCGAGCAGATGGCGAAGACGTACGACATCAAGGTCGCGATTCACAATCACGGTCCCGAGAACAAGAACTGGCCGCGCCCGCAGGATGCGTATGCAGCCGTGAAGTCGCGCGACAAGCGGCTCGGCCTCTGCATCGACATCGGCCACACGCTGCGCACCGGCACCGATCCGGTACAGGCGTGCCGCGAGTGCCGCGACCGCCTCTACGACATGCACGTGAAGGATCTGGCGGTCAAGAGCGACAAGGACAGCCAGGTGGCCGTGGGGCGCGGCGTGATCGATTTTCCGGGACTGTTCAAAACGCTGATCGACATTGGCTACCAGGGGCAGGTCGGCCTCGAGTACGAGATCAACGCCAAGAATCCGCTGCCTGGCATGATCGAGTCGATGGCGTACATGCGCGGTGTGCTCGCGGCCGTGACCACGTAGTCAACAGTCCTATTGCACGGTGATGACCATGAAACCGACGATCCAACTCCTGGCGGCCGCATTCGTGATCGCGTGCGCCCCCGCCGCGTCCGCGCAGCATGAAGGCCACGGCATGCCGCCGGATGCGATCGGCAGCGCGAGCGTGAAGTTCGAGACCTCGTGCGCGGCCGCGGTGAAGGACGACTTCAACAAGGGTGTCGCGCTGCTGCACTCGTTCTGGTTTCCCGAGGCGATCAAGGCCTTCGACGCCATCCTCGCGCGCGACCCCAACTGCGCGATGGCGCACTGGGGCATCGCGCTCAGCAACTGGGGCAATCCCTTCGCCGGCATCAAGCAGGCTCGTACAATCGAGCTGACGAAGACATCGATCGACAAGGCGCAGGCGACCGGGTCGCCGACACCCCGCGAGCGTGCGTTCATTCAGGCCGTGGCCCAACTCGTCACTGCGAGCGATCCCGGCAGCCACGCGGCGCGGATCGGCGCGTATGAGACGGCGATGGAGCAGGTCTCGCGCGACAATCCCGCCGATGTCGAGGCGCGAATCTTCTACGCGCTCGCGATCGCGCAGACGGCGTCTCCGGCCGACAAAACCTATGCGAAGAACCTGAAAGCGGCGGGCATTCTGGAGCCGCTCTTCCAGAAGATGCCGACCCATCCGGGTCTGGCGCACTACATCATCCATGCGTACGACGCGCCGCCGCTGGCGGACAAAGCGCTCGTCGCGGCGCGGAAGTATGCGTCGCTCGCGCCCGCGATTCCGCACGCGCTGCACATGCCGTCGCACACGTTCACGCGCGTCGGTTCCTGGAAAGAGTCGATCGAGACCAACCGGCGCTCGGCGGAAGCCGCTCGCAAGAGCAACGGCGGCGCGGGCGAAGAGTTGCACGCGCTCGACTATCAGACCTACGCGTATCTGCAGATCGCGCAGGACAAGGAGGCCAAGGCGGTCGTCGACCACGCCATCGCCGTCGTCGGTGGAGCGGAAGGCGCAGCAGCCGGTGCCGCGGGCGCCGGTGCCTTCGCCGTGGCCGCGATTCCGGCGCGCTACGCGCTGGAGCGAGGGGCCTGGGCCGAAGCGGCGGCGCTGCAGGCGCGCCCGGCGAACACGGCGTACACCGAAGCCATCACGCATTTCGCCCGCGCCGTCGGCGCGGCGCGCAGCGGGAATCCCGCGGCGGCGACCGCCGACATCGATCGGCTGGCAGCGCTGCGCGACACGCTGCGGGACGCGAAGGATGCGTATTGGACCGAGCAGGTCGACATTCAGCGTCGCGTCGCGCTCGCATGGCAGACCTTTGCGCAGGGTCGCAAGGACGAGGCGATCACGTTGCTCGGCGCCGCCGCCGACGCGGAGGATGCGACCGACAAGTCCGCCATCTCTCCCGGTCCGCTGGCGCCCGCGCGCGAGCTGTTCGGCTTCATGCTGCTCGAGGCCGGCAAGCCCAAGGAAGCGCTTGCGGCGTTCGAATCGACGATGAAGAAGGAACCGAATCGGTTCCGTAGTCTCTACGGAGGCGCAAGCGCAGCCGCGGCCGCCGGCGATCGCGGCAAGGCGACCACGTATTACAAGAAGCTGCTCGTGGTCGCAAAGGAATCGGATACCGAACGGCCGGAGCTCCAGCAGGCGAAGAAGTTTCTGGGCATGTAGCGCGTCACTTCGCACGGCCTCCGAAACCCGGAGTCAGCAGACGGATCTTGAAGATCGATTTGGCATTGTTCCGCACGCCGGGCGGAGTCGTCATGTCCTTCCCGTCCGCGTCCAACGCGCCGGTGCAGACCACGTAGAGCGTCGTCTTGTCCGGTCCTGAGAACGCGACACTGATCGCGTTACGCGGCGTTGGAATCAGACCGAGATATTTGCCCTGTGCGCTGAAGATCTGCACGCCCGGAGCAGAGGTGACATAGAGGCGGCCGACCGAGTCGACCGCCATGCCGTCGCCTGAGCCACCGGCTTCGAGCGTGCCAATCCGCTGGTTGCGCACCGTCCCGTCCGGTTGGACGTCGAAGGCCGCGATTCCCGCGCCATTGGTCACGTAGAGGATCGTCTCGTCCGGACTGAGCATGATGCCGTTGGCGCGAAGGTTTTCGCCAACGGATGACACAACCCCTCGCGGGCTGGCGTAAAAAGCGCCGCCGGCCGTGAAGTACACCCCACCGTTCCGGTCGACGACCAGATCGTTCAGCCGGCCGAGCGGTTTGCCCTGAAAGCTGTCCGCCAATACCGCGCGGGCCGACGCCGGAAAGATGACGGCGATTCTCGGTGGTTCAGCGCACGGTTGCGTCAACCCGGGATCGGTGCACGTCCGCTCCGCGGCGATGAGCCGCCCTCTGGCGTCGAGCGCGAGAGATCCTGCGCCATGCGTGTTCTCCACGTAGACGGACACGCCGTCGTTCGCATCGAGCTTCAGAACGCGACGCGGTTGCTCCTGCGCGAACAACACCGCGCCGTCCGGCGTGCCGACGATGCCGTCGGCGTTGTCGGATCCCTGCCAGACGCGCGTCCATCGTGCGCTCGCCGCGATCACCCCAGGGATTGCCGCGATCGTCACCTCGCGCTGCGCCGGCTGTGCCACGAGCGCCAACCCAGAAAGACACGAGACCGCGCCGGCGAGGATTTCACGCCGCGAGACTTTCATAGGTACCTCGATTGATCGCTAGAACGTCGGATCCTTCAGCTTGAACGTAGCTGCCAGTTCCGGGCTTTTGTCCTTGCCCACGACCCGCCTGGCCACGTAGTCGCCAAGCATGATCCCGTGTTTGTAGCCGTGACCGGATCCGCCGCCGACCATCCACACGTTGTGCAGCTCCGGATGTTGGTCGACGATGAAGTGATCGTCGACGCTGTCTTCGCGCTGGCAGACCTTGCTCTCGACCAGCGGTTGCTGTGCGAGCGCCGGAAACCATGTCGACACGAATGCGCGCCCCTTCCGCAGCTCGTCGGCCGTCAGCGTGTGCTCCTGCGTGTCGGGGTCGACGAGCTCGCGCTCGAACGTCGGGACGACCTTGAATCCTTTGCCCTCGATGCTCGGGAAGCCGTACGCGTTGTCGACCGCCCACGTCGGAAAGTTCGGGTACGTGAAGCGCTCGTCGCCCGGGGGCGTGCCGTAGAAGAAGACCACGCGCCTCGGCGTCGCGAGCTTGTCCTTCATCACCGACGGGAACACTTTCGGCAGCCACGGACCGCAGGCGAACACGAACGCCTGCGCGGCGACGCGCTGGCCCGTCGAAAGCGCCACGTCCTGCAAGGTGCCGCCTGAGCGCCGCCCGAGATCCGCTTTGGCCGTGAGAAACCGTCCGCCCTTTTTCTCGAACGCCTGCTCGACGGCGACGCATCCCTCGCGCGCCTTGAGCACGCCGGTGCTGGGCGTGTACATACCGAAGTCGACGCTCTGCGTATTCATCTGCGGGTACCGACGCGCAAGATCGTCGCGTTTGACGACTTCGTACTTCACGCCCAGCGTGTCGAATACCTTCCTGGTGTCGGCGAGCTCCTTGGTCCATTCGCGCGCGAGCGACAACTGCCCGGTGCGGAAGAACAGTTTCCTGCCCCATTCCGCTTCTCTCGCCTGCCAGCGATCGAATGCCTCGAGCACCCAGCGTGTGTAGATCTCACGTTCGCCGTACCCCGCCCGTATCTGACGCGACTCGCCGCCCGACGTCGCGCGCGAATTGCCGGGGCCGTACTGGTCGATCAGCGTGACCGTGTGTCCCATCTCCCGCAGATAGAGCGCGGTCCATCCTCCAAACGCGCCGGCACCGACGACGACGATTTCCGCGTTGGCAGGCATGACCGATTGCTGCCCCGCCAACAGCCGATCGGCGCCGAGGGCGAGCGCACCGACGCTGCCGCTCGCTGTCTTGAGGAACGTGCGCCGATTCAGATGGGTCATACCCAGCCCAACTCCCTCATGGCCCATCCCGCATGCCAGATCTTCGTCATGTGGCGGATCTTGCCGCCTTCGAACTCCATCACGTACACGTAATCGCTCTTCACGCTCTTGCCCGTCGCCGGAACGGGGCCGCCCTGACCGGTGTGCGTGGCCGAGAACACGCCGTACGCGCAGACGTTGTTCCGCTCCTCGTCCGTGGCGAACGATTTCAGGTCATATCGTCCGTCCGGCATGAACGTCATCAGCCCCTTCATCCACTCGGTGTACTGCTGCAGGCTCTTGACGTCGGCCAGCGGCTCGGCCTGCGCGGAAAACGTCGCGTCGGCCTTGCAGTACGCGTGGCACCCTTCCCATCCCTGTCCCGCTTCGCACGCTTCGAAAAACTTCTTCGCGGTCGCTGTGATCGGCGTCATGGTCTCTCCTCATTTGGCGGCCGTGTCGTTTGTCGGCCACTCAATGGTGATCGAGAATGGAATTATCTCGCGAACCAGGAAGAGCGACACTAGAATCACTCAGAGGAAGCGTCGCATTTGTGAGCAGCCATCCGCCGGACATCGAAAACCTCACGGACCAGCAGCGCGAGTGGGTGCGCCACAGCGAGGCTCTGTGGCGCGAGGCGCATGACATCGCAGCGACGAATCCGGGCGTAGACCCGGGCGACGTGTACCACGCCCTCTAGATGTCTCGAGCTCCCGCCGGCGCAGCGGCTCGCTCGCGGTCTCACCCGTGTTCGACGTACTCCTCGCCCCTCTCAGCCGTTGGGGAGGAAATGTGACCCATCAGATTCGCCGTGTGTGCGCGGTACTGGCCGCGACGATCGTTCTCGCGCTGGCTCCGGCAGTCGCGAAAACGATCGACTTGGATTCGGCGACGATTGCCGATCTCAACGCCGCATTCGACGCCGGCACGTTGACGGCGGAGAAGCTGGTGCAGATGTGCCTCGCGCGGATCGCGGCCTTCGATCGCAAGGGGCCGTCGCTGCACGCGGTGATCGCGCTCAATCCGAAAGCGCTCGAGCAGGCGCGCGCGCTCGACGCCGAGCGCAAGGCACAGGGCCGCCGATCTCCGCTGCACGGCATTCCCGTCGTCCTCAAGGACAACTACGACACCTTCGACATGCCGACGACGGGCGGATCGGTGCTGCTCGAGGGCTCGATCCCGTCGAAGGATGCGTTCGTCGTCCGAAAGCTGCGCGATGCCGGCGCGATCATCCTCGCGAAAGTGAACATGTCCGAGTTCGCGTCAGCCGGCGCGTACAGCTCGCTCGGGGGACAGTCGTTGAACCCGCATGACCTGACGCGCAGCCCGTCCGGCTCGTCGGGCGGCACCGGTGTCGCCATCGCCGCCGCGTACGCGCCGCTCGGCATGGGGACCGACACAGGCGGCTCGATCCGCGGACCCTCGACATCGAATGGCATCGTCGGGCTCAAGCCGACGCACGGACTACTGAGCCGGTCCGGCATCATTCCACTCGCGCTCAGCTTCGACACCGGCGGCCCGATGGCGCGCAGCGTGTACGACGTCGCCGCCGTGCTCGGGATCATGACAGGCGTCGATCCGGACGACGCCGCCACGAAAAAGAGCGAGGGACTGCTCCAGCGCGACTACACGAAGGAACTGCGCGCCGACGCGCTCAAAGGCGCGCGCATCGGCATTGCGCGCGACTTCCTCGGTGCGGACGCCGACGTCGACTGGGTCGTCGACGCCTCGCTCGCCGCCATGCGCAAGGCGGGCGCGACGGTCGTCGACGTCCGATACCCGAAGTGGCTGCTCGAATCGAAAGGCGAGTTCTATACGGCGGTGCGCTGGCCGGAATTCCGCGGGCAGATCGCCGAGTACCTGTCGCACACCGGACCGAAGTACCCGAAGACGCTCGACGAGCTGATCGAACGCGCGAATCAGTTCACCGGCACGCGCGAGGACGGCGCCGGTCCCAACCCGAGTCGATGGAGCTTGTTCAAGCGCGAAGAAGCGAGCGGGACGCTGGACGATTATCGATACCTGGCCGTACGCGACTTCGGCCTGCCGATGGTGCGTGCCGTCGTCGATGGCATCTTCACCACCGAGAAGGTCGACGCGATCGTCTATCCGACGGCATCACGGCGGCCGGGCCTCATCGCGGCGCCGCCTGGGAGCGGCGGGAGCGGCACCGCGTCGGCGACCGATATCGCCAACCTCACAGGCTTTCCCGATCTCATCGTGCCGGCCGGGTTCACCGGCGACCATTTGCCGGTCGGGCTTTCGTTCTTCGGCCGCGCGTTCAGCGAGGCGCGGCTGCTGTCGCTCGGGTACAGCTTCGAGCAGGCGACGCACGCGCGCCGGCGTCCGATCCATGCGCCCGCGCTGCCGGGCGACGTTATCTCAGTACCCTGAATTCATTGCTTCTTCGTGTTTTCGTGACTTCAGGCAACGCCTTTCGTTAGAACGTAAACCGCGCGCCCACTTGGAACGCCCGCGGGCCGCCGGAACCAAACACCTGCGATGCACGGTTGGTGGGCTGTCCGAACGTCGCCGTGTTGCTCAGGTTGAAGCTGTAGCCGCCAAGGTTGGCGACGTTGAACACGTTGAAGATCTCGCAGAAGACCGCCAGCTTTTCGTGGTCGCGGAAGTTGAACGTCTTGGTCACGCGGACGTCCTGCGAGCTGAAGCTGTCGCCGAACTCGTAGCTGGCCGGCAGCGCGAGCAGCGGAATCGTCTGGCCGCGCGCGTCCCGCTGGCCGGCATACTTCGCGTTGAACGCCGCCACCGCCTGCGCCAGGTCGTCCTTCTCGCATCCGCGGTTGAAGCAGTTGAACTGCACACCCGGGATCGGCGTCGTCGTAATACCGTCGCCGTCGATGTCGACGTTCGACATGCTCGGCATGAGCGGCCCGCGGCTCGACATCGCGGAGATCACGCCCAGCTGCACGTTCCACGGCAGGTCAATCAGCCCCGAGACGTTGAGCAGATGGCGTGCGCCTGTCGGCCCGTAGCTCTCGAAGTAATTATCGAGATTTGTGATCCCGTTGATGCCGCTGCGATCGGTCAACGCGTAGGAGGCGCCGAACAGATAGCGGTGCGAGAAGCGCTTATCGAGCTTGACGAGGAGGCCGTTGTACACCTCGCGGCCGCCGGTCGTCCAGAACGTGATGGCGCCGTTCGAGCACTGGGCGTTCGGATCGGCGCGCTGCGCCGCCGTGAGGCAGCGCGGGATCACCGGTGTCTGGACGCCGTTGATGAAGCGGTTGAAGCGGTTCTGGTCCAGCGATCCGAACAGCGTGTCCTCGAAGTTGCGGCGGACGAAATCGACCGCGACGATCATGTCGCCGGGCAGCTCGCGCTGAAAGCCGACGTTCATGTGAATGCTGTGCTGCACCGGGTATTCGTGCGGGTAGAGATCTCCGGCCGTCTTACTGAGCTGAATGTTGCGCACCGAGAGATCGTTGAGGTTCTTCGGCGCGAGCTGTGCCTGCAGCGCCGCAATCTGCGCGTTGTAGATCTGCATGAACTGCCCGACGGTCATGTTCGTCAGCTGGCCGCTCGCCGGCAGCGCCTCGCCGATCGCGACGGGCAGGAGGGTGCTGAGATTCACGATGCCAGGGAAGATGTTGGTGAAGCTGGTGTGCGGCACCTGGAGTCGTCCGTTGCCCACAGGGCCGATCGCCGCGCGCTCCTGGAGCCGCCGCCACAGCAGTTCCGTTTCCCAGTACAGGCCCGCACCCGCGCGGACCACCGTTTTGCCGGCCTTGTCGAGCGTCCAGGCGAACCCGGCCGATGGCGAGAAGTTGTTGTAGTTGTTCTCGGTCGGGCTGAGATCGCTGCCGTAGAGCGGCGCGAGGTACTGCGGCTTGTCCAGGTCGCGGTTGACGAGCGTGCTCTCGAAGTTCCAGGCGAGGCCGTAGTTGAGCGTGAAGCGCGGTTTGATCCTCCACGTATCCTGGCCGTAGAAGCGCAGCCGGCTGTTCACCTTCGCCTTGTCGACGTTGTACGGCGGCGGCTGCCCCGGGTCGCCGACGCCCGCTATGCCACCCGCAAGCGGCAGGTTCAAGAGATCCTGGTTGGTGCGAACCGTGGTCGGCAGATTCGCGAAGAGGGCGCCGAGAAAGGGCGCAGGAACGCTCGCCCGAATGAACTCGGGCGAGAACCCGACGAGACACGCGGGATCGCAGAAGCCCCAGAAGCCGGTACCCGGCGCGTACTCGATCTCGGTGCCGAAGCGGAAACGGTGCGCGTTCTTCTGCCAGGTCAACGTGTCGACGAACGTGTAGCGGTACAGATCGCGGCCCTGCGTCGCGTTCGACGTATTACCCACCGTCACGTTCGTGCCGTTGATGTTGAGCTGCGGAAAGCCGAGGCCGATGCAGTCGCCGCACGTCGCTTCGTTCGCGAAGAGGTTGCGGTTCTGCCAGTAGGTGAAGTTGAACCGGAAGTCGTTCACGGTCGCGGACGACAGGATTGACGTCAGGCCGACAACGGCCTGGTCCGACTTGTTCACGTTGCGCAGCCAGTTCGACGGCAGCACCGCGCCGCCGCTCGGCCCGAATCCGCTGTTCTGGTCGTGAGAGAAGCGGACGAACATCGCGTGGTCGTTCGACTGCTTCCAGTCGACCCGCGTGCTGAACAGATGCCCGCGGTACGGGTTCGGGAACGTCCCGGTGAGCGCGCTCGCCGAGGCCAGGTTCGGCTGAAACGCCACGACCCCTTCCTGGTTCGTGTACTCGTAATTGCTGAAGTAGAAGAGGCGATCTTTTTTGATCGGGCCACCGAGCCAGGCGCCGGGGTTGCGCCGCGCGAAGAAGGGATCCGGGTTGAGCGGATCGCGCCTCAGCGCCGGGTACGCGGCCATGTCGTGATCGCGGTAGAAGAAATAGGTAGAGCCGCGCCGCTGGTTGCCGCCGCTGCGCGTGACGATGTTCACGGCGCCGACGCTGGTGATGCCGGTCGACAGATCGAAGTTGGCCGAGGAGAGCTGGAACTCCTGGATAACCTCCTGCGAGAAATTCATCCCCGTGTTGCCTTCGATCGAGTTGCGGACGTTGCCGCCGTCGACCGTAATCGCCGTCTTGTTGGACTCGCCGCCGAGGATCGAGACCGAGAAGAGCGAGTTGTACTGCGAGGTCGAGCCCGGGTTGGCCGTCACGCCAGGCTCGAGGAATGCGAGCTGCAGGAAGCTGCGCCCGTTGAGCGGCAGCTCCTGAATCTTCTGCCGCGTGATCACGCCGCTGATCGCGTGGGTTTCAAGGTCGACGTGGACGGCAGCGGAGGCGACGGTCACGATCTCGCTCGTCTGGCCGACCTCCATCCGCATGTCGACCGTCCGCACCTCGCCGGTGGCGACGGTCACGTTGCGCTGGAGCGTGCGGAATCCGACGAGCTCCGCGATCACCGAGTACTCGCCCGCGGGGAGCGCCGGCGCCGAGAAGGTGCCGTCCATGCCCGACAGCAGGTGGCGCTCGACGCCAGTGGCCACGTGGCGGATGGTGACGGATGCGTGCGGAATAATTGCGTCGGATGGATCGCGGACGGTGCCCGAGATGGTGCCGACCGGCGCCTGCGCCCACGCCGCCGCCGTCACGAGCATGACAACGCACACACCGGCGCCGCGCCGGACGATCGAAGCGTTCAGGAAGCGCATGAAGTCTCCTTAGGCATGAGAACCTCGCCGATTATCGGCTGGGCGGCGCCGAAGTCAACGGACAATTTGCGCGTTGACTGCGCCAATGCCTGACAGCCCGTGGTGAAAGTCTGGCGTCGAATGCCGCCAGACTCTCACCACGGGCTGCTAAGGTCCTTCGGAGAAGGAATGGCCCGGCGGTCTTATTTCTTCATGTGATTGAAGCGAATCGAGGCCGCGAGCGCGAGCCGGCGCTTGCGTTCGATGTTCGCGTTCGTCCCGAAGGCGGCGACGTCCAGCGAGATGTGGTTGCTGAGATCGAAGCCGATCCCTCCAGTGGGATTCCATTTGCTCACCGTGTAGCGGGCGCCGCCACGCAATTCGACTCGACCGGCCCGTTGCTCGTAGCCGCCATGAAACGATGCGCCGCCGAATCCGTGACCGGCTTCCGCGGCCGCCGACCACTGGTCGGTACGGTAGGCGACATTCCCACGGTAATCCACGGGCAGCTCCACTCGCGTATCCGCGGCCGATACGGCTGTCGTTTCTCTGAAGTCGCTGTTCCCGGTGAGCAGGCTGTCGAGCGAGTACCTCGTCTGCTCGAGACGGTTCCAGTCGATCCGGTTCGCGATGCCCTGGGCACCGAAGCCGACCTCCCAACGGTCGATCACGGCTCCAACGCCCATGTCGAGCGCGAAGCCCGTTCCGTGCGTGGCTTCCCGTCGATCGATGACGATAGGAGTCGTCGACGGCGCGAGGGTGATCAAACCCCGGTTGTCGGTATCGAGCCGGATCGTCATGCCGAAGTCTTCGTAGCGAAAGCCCCGCAGGTAGTTGTAGTTGGCCGCTACGTAGAGGCCATCGCGAGCCGATCCCGAGCCGACGCCGGGCAGGGCGAAGCGGCCCCGGTATCCACCCGTCACTGCGAGCGCCAGCTGCATTTCCGTGGCATCGGTGATGGGGAAGCGGGCGTTCGGCGTGTTCACGCCGCTGGACAACACGTTCGTGAACCCCGCGTCGATGGTTCCCGACGTACGCATCGACAGGTACGGCCCGGCGCCGATGTAAATGCCCTGGAAGCCGCCGCCGGCGTCCTTGCGCATTTTGATGGTGTAGCCGAAATTGGGTGCGCCCAGCCCCTCCGCGAGCAGCTCATTAGCAGGCGCGAACCCACGATATCTGGTCAGATCCCGGCTCAGCGTCGCATTGCGGATGTCCGTGACGAATGCCGTCTGGCCGGCGTTACTGGTGTCGCGTCCGACCACGTAGTGGATCGGACTTGCGGAGTATTCGATGGCTCGCACCGGATCGAAGGCGTACGACGTCGGGTCGAACACGTCGAGATCTTTCAAGACCTGGATGAGACCGAACGGCAGCACGATGGACCTGTAGTCCCGCTCTTCGTCGATCATTTTGCTGGCGAGGTTGCCCGTACCACCCACGCCTCCCAGCGCGATGGAGCGCGCGTCGAAGCTCCAGTTCTGGGCGAGCGCCCGTTCCGACGAGGCGGCGAGCGCGAGACACACGACGACTGCAATGCGGGTTCGCATATGGATCTCCAGAAGTGACGTTGGACGTTTCAGTGAGCCGACGAACTCGAACAGGCCACGCACGGAGGCCAGGCGCCGGAATCAAGGCTGTGCCCTGTCCCTGCGGTTTCAGTACCATTGACGGATACAATCCGATTCTTCCGACTCACGATCCGGCATGCCCATTTCATCAGGAGCGTGAACATGGCGCGTTCGACCCTGCGTCCGGCGTTCGTGCGCCGCGTCTGGATCCTGGCGCTGGTGGCCGCGGCGGCGGTGGCTCTCCACGCCCAGCAGCCCGCTGGCCGCGCAGTCCACATCACGCTGCGCGAAGGGACGTCGATGGCCGCGGCGCAATCGCCCGACGGCCGCACGCTCGCAATCGATCTGCTCGGAACGCTGTGGACGATGCCGGCCGCTGGCGGCGTGGCGAAACCGATTACCGACATCTCGATGGACGCGAGGCAGCCGTCGTGGTCGCCGGACAGCACGCGCATTGCGTTCCAGGCGTATCGCAGCAGCACGTGGCAGATCTGGACGATCAACGCCGACGGCACGGACCTGCGAGCGGTCACGTCCGGGCCGTACGACGATCGCGAGCCGTCGTGGTCGCCCGACGGGCAGCGGATTGCGTTCTCGTCGGACCGCAGCGGCCCCTCGACTGCGCTCGGGGCGAGCCCCTCGACTCCGCTCGGGGCAGGCAGCTACGACGTCTGGGTGGTGACGCTTGCGTCCGGCAACGTCACACAGGTGACCGCGGATCCGTCCAACGAATTCCACCCGTCATGGCGCAGCGGATCCAGCGAGATCGCGTTCGTGTCGGATCGCCGCGAGAAGCCCGGCGTGTATGCGATCGACGCCGCCGCACCCGGATCGAACGCCGTCGAGCGACTGGTGGCGGCCTCGGAAGGAGCGGCCGCGGGGCCGGCGTTCGCGCCCGATGGTTCGTCGATTGCGTTTACAACGCTCGGCGGCGGGCGGGCCCGCTTGATGATCGGCGCACGTAACATCGCCGACGCGGACGAAGACGTCTTTCCCTTTCGCCCGCAATGGGTGTCGCCGACTGAGGTGCTCTATACGGCCGACGGCAAGATCAAACGGCGGCCGGCGATGGGCGGTCCGGCACGGATCGTCGAGTTCACGGCCGACGTGTCGTTCACGCGTCCGGCATTCACGCCGAAACGGCGCAGGTTCGATCTCGCGGGACCGCAGCCCGTGCGAGGCATCGTGCACCCTGCCGTCGCGCCGGATGGAACGCAGGTGGCGTTCGCGGCGGTCGGCGATGTATGGCTGATGCCGGTGGGCGGCACGGCGAAACGGTTGACACACGACCCGTGGGTCGAAGCCGATCCGGCGTGGTCGCCGGACGGCACGTCGCTGGCGTACTCGTCCGATCGCGACGGCTTCATGAACCTCTGGGTGCGCAACCTGCAGAGCGGCGCCGATCGCCAGGTCACGCACGGCACGGCCGCCGCGATGCAGGCGGCGTGGTCACCGGACGGATCGCGGATCGCGTTCAGCGATCCGGACGGGCAACCGCAGATCGTCGACGTGAAGAGCGGCGCCGTCACGAAAGCGCACGACCATTTGAACGAGGCCGGCCGCGCGAGCTGGGCGCCCGACGGCCGTGCGCTGGTGGTTTCGTCGCTCAAGGTCTACTCGACGCGTTTCCGCGAGGGCACCAATCAGGTGCTGCGCATCTCGCTGGACGGCGGACCCGATCGCTGGTTCGATCCGATGCCGCACAAATCGATCGGCATGCGCGAAGACTACGGCCCCGTGTGGTCGCCTGACGGCACAAAGATGGCGGCGATCATCGACGGCCTGCTCACCGTCTGGCCGGTGGCGGCCGACGGCACGCCGCGCGGATCGCCGCGGCCGGTGTCGACCGAGCGCGCCGGATCGCCGACGTGGGCGGGCGATTCGCGCCGCATCCTGTACCAGAGCGACCATCGCCTCGAGCTCGTCGACGTCGAGTCCGGCAGAGTTGTCCAGGACATCGATCCGCGCATGACATGGACGGCGTCCGCCCAACCTGCCGGGACGAAGACCATTCACGCGAGACGATTGTGGACCGGAGGGGAGGCGCTGAAGGGCGTCCCCTCCACCGACAACGTATACGAGAACGTAGACATCGTCGTCGACGGGAACCGCATCAGGAGCGTCGAGCCGCATCGCGCCGCGCTGCACACCGGGACGGTCATTGATGCGTCGAACCAGACGGTGATTCCCGGGCTGATTGAAATCCACACGCACCTCAACAAGGACTATGGCGAGCTGCTCGGGCGCATTTTCCTCGCGTGGGGCATCACGACGGTCCGCAATCCCGCGACCAACGCGTTCGACACGATGGAGTACCGTGAAGCGTTCGAGTCGGGCGCGCGGATCGGGCCGCGCCTCTTCACGACCGGCGAACCGTTCGACGGCTCGCGCATCTACTATCCCGGCGGCATGTCGCTCGACGATACCGGCCAGCTGCCGCTTGCGCTGCAGCACGCGAAGGATTTCGGCTTCGACTTCGTCAAGACCTACGTCCGGCTTCCCGACATCATGCAGAAGCGCATCATCGAGGAAGCGCATCGCATGGGCATGCCCGTCACGTCGCACGAGCTCTATCCGGCCGTCGCGTACGGCGCCGACGGCGTCGAGCACATTCGCGGCACGAGCCGTCGCGGCTATTCGCCGAAGATCAGCGGGCTATCGCGCTCGTACCGCGACGTGATCGACCTGCTGACGGCCTCGAAGATGACGTTGACGCCGACGATCGGCATCCAGGGCGGATTCCGGCTGCAGACGATGAGAGATGCGTCGTGGATCGACGATCCGAGGATTCAGAAGCTGTATCCGCCGTCGGTGCCGCAGCGATGGCGCGACCAGGCGCGAACGCCGGCGTCGGCCGCGGCCATCGAAGAAGCGGCGCGGCTCGTCACGCCGCAGGAGCGCACGGTGTATCACGTCGTCAAAGGCGGCGGCCGCGTCGTCGCGGGCACCGACGCGCCGATCAATCCGTACGGTCTGGCGCTGCTGATGGAGCTGGAGAACTACGTGGCGGGCGGTCTCACGCCCGTGGAAGTGTTGCGCACCGCGACGATCGTGTCCGCGGAGGCCATGGGCGCTAGCGCGGATCTGGGCAGCATCGAGCCGGGGAAGCTCGCGGATTTGGCCGTGATCGACGGAAACCCGCTGGCGAACATCAAGGATCTGCGCCGCGTGAGACGCGTCATGAAGAACGGGCAGATGCACGAGGTCGACGATCTCGTCCGTGCTGCGCGTCTCGGTGGGCGAGACTGAGCGTCGACACAGAGGTACGGAGCACACAGAGTGTTTTGGCCACAGAGTCACAAAGTCACGGAGCGTTTCTGGATCGCAGCGTGCTGAAGGCGCCTAGAATTCGGCGCGGGCGCCGCGAAGCGGCGCTGCCGCGCCAACCGGCCTGCTGCGCAGGCCGGCCGCGCCGGATTCTCCGACGGCGCGCCCTCTCTGTGTCCCTGTGTCTCTGTGGCTAAATCGAACCTGTGAGTTCGATCGCAGCGCGCGGGCTGGTCGCTTGTCGACGTGTTTCGTTGAAGGTGCGCCTTGACCCCTGCATGATTCGGGTGTATACGCCACACTGATTTCTCGAATAGAGAGACCGCTCATGAAGCGATGTGCGTTGGTGCTGGCGATCCTCGTGACTCTCGCGATTCCTCACACTGCTGCCCAGGATCGGGCGACGGCGCGCGAGCAGGCACGTCCCACGAAGAATCCGCTCGAAGGCAACCAGCAGGCGATCGGCAACGGCGGCGCGATGTTTCGTAACCGGTGCGCCGGCTGCCACGGACCGGACGCGCGCGGGTATCTCGGTCCCGACCTCACCGGCGTGTGGGCCGCGGGCAATAGCGACGATCGCCTCTTCGACATCGTCCGGCGCGGCGTGCCAGGCACGGAGATGACGCCGGCCGATCCGCAGCGCGTGCCCGACCGCGACATCTGGCAGGTCCTCGCCTACCTGCGCACGATGAGCGCGGTTCCCGCCGCGCCGCCGACCGGCGACGCCGCCAACGGCGAGCGTCTCTTCCGCGCCAACTGCAGCAGTTGTCACATGGTGAACGGGCGAGGCGGGCACCTGGGTCCGGATCTGTCGCGGATTGGATCGGGCCGGCCGCGCGCGGGACTCCAGAGCAAGCTTCGCGGCGCCAGCGACGTCATCCGGCCGGGCTACGAGCCCGTGACGCTCGTCACGCGCGAAGGCGAACGGATCCGAGGCGTCAAGAAGAACGAGGACGAGTTCTCGATTCAGATCATGGACACGCGCGAGCGGCTCCAGGGATTTCTCAAAGCGAACCTGACCGAGCTCACGAGGGACACGCAGTCGCTGATGCCGGTGTACGGTTCCGATCGGATGAACGACCGCGACCTCGACGATCTCTTGCGGTACTTGACCGCGCTCCGCGGAGTTCAATGAGGACGTTCGAATTGCGGATTGCGGATTGGGGATTGCGGACAACGGATTACGAAAGCGAATCCGCGATCAAATCCGCAATCCGCAATCCGCATTGAGGAGAGGCTGCCATATGCGCGCGTTGCTGATGATCGTGTTGTGCTCCGCCGCGCTGGACGCGCAGCAGACGACCCCCCCGCAGGTCACCCCGCAGGATTTGCGCGACGGCCTGAAGAATCCGACGCGCTGGCTGACCTACGCGGGCGACTACGCCAATCACCGCCACAGTCCACTGGCGCAGATCACGCCAGAGAACGTGCATCGCCTCACCGCGCAGTGGCAGTTCCAGACCGACACCCTCGGCAAGTTCGAGGCCGCACCGCTTGTGCTCGACGGCGTCATTTACGTCACCGGACCGCTCGACACCGGGTGGGCGATCGATGCCCGGACCGGCCGGCAGATCTGGCGCTACAAACGCGATCTTCCCAGCGGTCTCATTGCCTGCTGCGGATTGGTCAATCGCGGCTTTGCCGTGCTCGGCGATCGCCTCTTCAAGACGACCCTCGATGCGCACGTCGTCGCGATCAATCGAAAGACTGGCGCGCTCGACTGGGACACGCCGATGGTGAACTACCGGAACGGGTACAGCGGCACGACCGCGCCGCTCGTGGTGAAGGACAAAGTGATCGTCGGCGTCGCCGGCGCCGAGTACGGCGTGCGCGGCTTCATCGATGCGTACGACGCGCAGAGCGGGAAACAGATCTGGCGGTTCTACACGACCGCCGGTCCCGGCGATCCCGGCCACGCGACCTGGCGAGGGATGGACGCGAAGGCCTGGGAGCACGGCGGCGGATCCATCTGGGTGCCCGGTGCGTACGATCCTGACCTCAATCTGGTGTATTGGGGCACTGGCAACGCGGGCCCCGATTACAGCGGCGCCGAGCGCGAGGGCGACAACCTGTACACCGCGTCGGTGGTGGCGCTCGACGCCGACACAGGACGGCTGCGCTGGCACTACCAGTTCACGCCGCACGACGTCTGGGACTATGACTCGACGCAGATGCCGGTCCTGGCCGACCTCACGCTCGGCGGCGAGCCGCGAAAGGTCGTGCTGTTTGCGAATCGCAACGGGTTCTTTTACGTGCTCGACCGCGCGACCGGCAAACTGATCAGGGGAAAGCCGTTCATCGAGACGACCTGGGCGAAAGAGATTCGCGCCGACGGCCGGCCCATGCTCCTGCCGAACACCATGCCGAGCGAGGAGGGCACGAAGGTGTGTCCGGATCAGAGCGGCGGCACCAACTGGATGCCGCCGTCGTTCGATCCGGCGCTGGGTCTCTTTTTCCTGACGGCGCGCGAATCGTGCGGCATCTTCTTTTCATGGAAGGACGACTACACCCCCGGCGATGCGTTTCGCGGCGGTGCGGTGCAGCGAATCAGCGAGGGCCAATACAGCGCGCTGCGCGCCATTGATGTGACGACCGGCGAGCGGCGCTGGGAGTTCCGCTACGCAAGCCAGTCATGGGCCGGCGTGCTGTCGACCGCGTCGGGTCTCGTCTTCGCCGGCGGGTCGGGCAACTTGATGGCGTTCGATGCGCGGACCGGCAAGAACCTCTGGCACTTCCAGACCGGCTCGTCGCTGTACGCGGGCGCGATCACGTACATGGTCGATGGGCGTCAATACGTGCTCATGCCATCCGGCACGACGCTGACGGCCTTCGGGCTGGCAGAGTTCTGAGCGCACACGCACCAGTTCCTTCGACGCGAAGGGGGGCGCCATTCCAGTCATAGGCATCGACGTCGGTACGGGCGGGTCCCGGGCGCTGCTGCTCGACGACGACGGCAGGCTTCTCGGATCGGCGGAGGCCGAGCACGCCGCGTTCCGCTCGCCACAAACGGCGTGGGCCGAGCAGGACCCACACGACTGGTGGCGAGCGTGTCAGCAGGCGGTGCGCGCCGTGCTGTCGGAACACCGGATGGCGCCGGATGCGATTGCCTGCGTTGGATTGTCCGGGCAGATGCATGGCGCCGTGCTGCTCGACGCGGCCGGCGAAGTCCTGAGACCGTCGATCATCTGGTGCGACCAGCGGACGGAAGCCGAATGCGAGTGGATCCACGACACGATCGGCCGCGCGCGTCTGATCGACCTCACGTCGAATCCGGCGCTCACGAACTTCACGCTGACGAAGCTGCTGTGGGTCCGCCGGCATGAGCCGGACGTGTGGAATCGCGTGCGTCACGTGCTGCTGCCGAAGGACTACGTCCGCTTGTGCCTGAGCGGCGAGTACGCCATCGACGTCGCCGACGCGTCGGGCACGCTGATGCTGGACGTGGCGCGGCGCGTCTGGTCGCACGCCATGCTCGACGCGGCGGGCATCGACGAGCGAGTGTTGCCCGCCGTGTTCGAATCTCCCGCCATCTGCGCGCGCGTGTCTCGCGAGGGTGCCGCGCTCACGGGCATTCCCGCCGGCACGCCGATCGTCGGCGGCGCGGGCGATCAGGCCGCCGGCGCCGTCGGCATGGGAATCACGCGGCCCGGAGCGGTCAGCGCGACCATCGGCACGTCCGGCGTCGTCTTCGCGGCGACGGATCGCCCAGCTGCCGATCCGCAAGGACGCCTGCATACGTTCTGTCACGCCATTCCCGGCCGGTGGCACGTGATGGGCGTCACGCAGGCGGCGGGTCTCTCGCTGCGGTGGTTCCGCGATCGGTTCGGCAACGGTGCGTCGTACGAACAACTTACGGCCGAAGCGGCGCGCGTCGCGCCCGGCGCCGACGGCGTGCTGTGGGCGCCGTACCTGATGGGGGAGCGCACGCCCCATTGCGACCCGCACGCGCGTGCCGCGCTCGTCGGCCTTGCGGCGAATCACGGACGAGGCCTTGTCGTCCGCGCGCTGATGGAAGGCGTGGCGTTCAGCCTGCGCGATACGCTGTCGATCTTCGCCGAGCTGCGCCTCCCGGCCGCCAGCGTTCGGCTGGGCGGTGGGGGATCGCGGTCGGCGCTGTGGCGCCAGATCCAGGCGGACGTGTACGGCTGTGCGGTCGATACTGCGGAGGCGGACGAGGGCGCCGCGTACGGCGCTGCGATTCTGGCCGCCGTCGGCATTGGACGCTGGCCAACAGTGGATGCGGCGTGCGATGCTTTGGTCCGCGGCGCCCCCGAGACGCGGCCTCAGCCTGAGGTTGTCGCCCTGATGAACGATCGGTACGAGGCCTATCGACGCCTCTATCCCGCGCTGCGGAACGTGCATGCCTGACCTATACACGCCGCGTCCGGAACACAAGTTCTCGTTCGGCCTCTGGACCGTGGGGAACCGCGGCCGCGATCCGTTCGGCGACGTGGTGCGCGATCCGCTGCCGCCGGTCGACGCGGTGGCGCTCCTGGCCGAGGTCGGCGCGTGGGGTGTGAACCTGCACGACAACGACCTCGTGCCCGTCGGCGCCTCGGCCGCCGAGCGCGATCGAATCGTCAGGGACTTCATCGGTGCGTGCCGGCAGCATGGGGTCGTCGTCCCGATGGCGACCGTCAACCTGTTCTACGACGCCGTGTTTCGCGATGGCGCGTTCACATCGAACGACGCGGCCGTCCGCGCGTACGCGCTGCAGAAGACGAAGCGTGCGATGGATCTGGGCGCGGAGCTCGGCGCCGGTATTTTCGTGCTGTGGGGCGGACGCGAAGGGACGGAGACCGACGCGTGCCGCCGTCCGGACGAAGCCATCAAGCGGCTGCGGGACGCCGTCAACGCCCTCTGCGCGTACTCCATCGATCGCAAGTACGGCTTCAAGTTCGCGCTCGAGGCCAAACCGAACGAGCCGCGCGGCGACATCTACATGGCGACGACCGGCGCGTACCTCGGGTTCATTCCGACACTCGATCATCCGGAGATGGTTGGTGTGAACCCGGAGGTGGCGCACGAACACATGGCGGGTCTGAACATGCTGCACGCCGTCGCCCAGGCCTGGGAAGCCGGCAAGCTGTTTCACATCGATCTGAACGATCAGATGCCCGGTCGCTACGATCAGGACTTCCGGTTCGGCTCCGCGAACGTCAAGTCGGCCTTCTGGCTGGTGAAGTTTCTCGAAGACGTCGGGTACAACGGGCCCCGCCACTTCGACGCGCACGCGTACCGCACCGAAGACTACGAGGGCGTTCGCGACTTCGCGCGCGGATGCATGCGCACCTATCTGATTCTGCGCGAGCGCGCGAGGCAGTGGAACGGGGACGGCGAAATCCAGGCGCTCCTCATCGAGCTCGGCCAGCGTGGACCGCGAGGGCTCGGCTACGAGCGCCTCGATCAGTTGACGATGGAGCTGTTGCTGGGAGTTCGGCCGTGAAACACACGCTGCGTGGCCTCCTCGCCGCCGTGCTGGTCGCGTCTGCCATGCCGCGCGCGGCGGCGCCCATTCGCGTCATGCTCCTCGACGGCGAGAGCGGCGGCCCCTATCACGACTGGCGCACGACGACCGCTGTGCTGAAGAAGCAGCTCGCCGAGACCGGACTGTTCCAGGTCGACGTCGTTTCTGCGCCCCCGGCCGGTGCAAGCTTCACCGCCTTCAAGCCCGAGTTCACGAACTACCAGGCGGTGGTGCTCAACTACGATGCGCCCGACGAGCGATGGCCCACCGATTTAAAGACGGCGTTCGAGCAATACGTGAACAAGGGTGGCGGCCTCGTAATCGTCCACGCGGCCGACAACGCGTTCCCAGGGTGGAAGGCGTTCAACGACATGATCGGGATTGGCGGGTGGCGCGATCGGAACGAGGCGGCCGGTCCGATGTGGTATGTCAAGGACGGCACGCTGACGTCGGATACCACACCCGGACGAGCCGGCAGTCACGGACAACGCCTCCCGTTCCGGTTGACGGTGCGCGAACCGAACCATCCGATCACCAAAGGATTGCCCACCACGTGGATGCATTCGGGCGACGAGCTCTACGCGCGGATGCGTGGGCCGGGCCGGAACATGACCGTGCTGGCCACCGCGCATTCCGATCCGTCGAACAATGGAACCGGCCGCGATGAGCCGCAGCTCATGGTGCTCACCTATGGGCAGGGACGCGTGTTCCACACTACCCTTGGGCACGATGCCAGCGCCTTGAGCTCCGTGGATTTTGTCGTCACGTTTCAGCGCGGCACCGAGTGGGCGGCGACCGGCAACGTCACGCAGAACGTTCCATCCGATTTTCCCACGGCAGACACGGTGAGCGCTCGCGCCGATCTCGCAGCGATCAATCAGGCGGCTGCGCCGCCGAGCGGCCGTGGCAGCCAGGCGAGTCCCGCGGCAGTGCCGCCGCCGGCAACAGCGATGCCACAGTCGTATCCGCCGGAGCAGGTGCGTGCCGGGCAACCGATCTTTTCGGCGCAGTGCGGCTTCTGCCATGGCCGCGACACGATGGGCGGCGAGACAGGACCGGATCTGACGCGTGCAGCGCTCGTCGCCGCAGATGTGCGCGGCGACAAGATCGGCCCCGTGGTGCGCACCGGTCGCGTCGACAAAGGGATGCCCGCATTCACCCTGAGCGAAGCCGACCTCGCGGCGATCGTGGCGTTCATTCACGATCAGAAGAACAAGGCGGAGTCGCTGGCCGGCGGCCGCCGCGCCGTGGACGTCGCGGATCTCCAGACGGGCAACGTCGAAGCCGGCAGGCGCTACTTCGATCGCGCCTGCACGAACTGCCATTCGCCGGGCGGCGATCTCGCGGGCATCGCCAGGCGGCTGCAGGGACTCCCGCTGCTCCAGCGCATGCTGTATCCAGCGCCCGCGTCCGGCACACCGTCGCACGCGAAGGTGACGGTCACGCCGGCATCGGGCGGGATCGTCGCGGGGACGCTGGCCTACCGCGACGAGTTCACGATCGCGCTTCGGGACGCGTCCGGCGCGTATCGCGCGTTTTCCACGCACCTGGTGAAGTTCACCATCGACGATCCGCTGCAGGCGCACGTCGAGCAGCTCGGCAAGTACACCGATGACGATATGCACAATGTTCTGGCGTACCTTCAGACGCTTCGTTGAGGTCGCAGCCCTACCCGCCTTCGCGCTGTGCGCGCTTCGGCGCGTCCACCGTAGCTCGCCTGATTCCACCGCGAGCGGAGGTGGAAAGGGCTGTGCTACGGCTGCCGCGGTGATCGCGTGTGGTGTGTGCACGCTCGCACAGGGCGTGGACTGGCCGACGTATCACGGCGACCATTCCGGGCAGCGCCACAGCCCGCTCACGCAGATCACTCCGGCCAACGTCCACCAGCTCACCCTCGCCTGGGCGTTTCAGACGGGACAGACGCAGCAGATCAAGGCGACGCCGATCCTGGTGAACGGCGTGATCTACGTGACGGCGCCCGACAACATCTGGGCGCTCGACGCGCGCTCGGCGCGCCAACTGTGGCGCTATACCTATCCGCCGAATCAAGGCTTTCACATCGGCCATCGCGGCGCCGCCGTGTACAAGGACTTCGTGTACCTGACCACGCCGGATGCCCATCTCGTGGCGCTCGACGCACACACCGGCAAGGTGAAATGGAACATCGAGATCGCGGACGCGAAGCGGGGATTCTGGTCGACCAACGCGCCGCTCGTCATTCGCAACCACGTGCTGGTCGGCGTGTCCGGCGATTTCGACAACCTGCCCGGTACGCTGAAGTCGTTCGACCCGGAGACGGGGAAGACGCAGTGGACCTTCTACAGCACGCCGCCTCTAGGGACGCCGAACTCGACGAGCGGCGGCGCAACCGGCGGCCAGATGTGGATGACGGGCACGTACGATCCGGATCTCAATCTCGTCTACGTCGGCACGGGCAATCCCACGCCGGTGCTCAACGGGCCGGCCCGTCCCGGCGACAACCCGTGGACCTGCAGCATCGTCGCGCTCAATCCCGACACGGGCACGCTCGCGTGGGGTTTCCAGGCATCGCCGCACGACACGCACGACTGGGACGCCGCCGAAGTGCCGGTCCTCGTCGACGCCCCGTTCAACGGCGCGCCGCGCAAAATGGTGATGCAGGCGTCGCGCAACGGGTATTTCTTCGTGCTGGATCGCACGAACGGCAAGAATCTGTTGACCGCGCCGTTCGCCACCGTGAACTGGGCCAAGGGGATCGACGCGGACGGGCGTCCGATTCCCGATCCCGCGAAGGAACCGACGCGCGATGGCGTCTTGATCGCGCCGAACGAAAGCGGCGGGACCAACTATCGGTCGCCGAGCTTCGATCCCCGGACCGGCCTGTTGATCGTGAGCGCGCACGATGCGTACGGCATCTACTTCTTCAAACCTGAGCATGGTTCGTATGGCTGGGCGGGCGCGGACTACAACGTCTTCGGCAAGGGCGTGCTGCGCGCGATCGATTACCAGACGGGGAAGATCCGCTGGAACCACGAGCTCGGCGAGGGAGCTTCGGCCGCCGGCGTCCTGACCACGGCATCCGGCGTGACCTTCACGGGCGACGTGGCTGGCAATGCGCTCGCGCTGCGCACCAGCGACGGCACGACACTCTGGCATTCCGGCGTCGGCCGCGTCGGCAACTCGCCCGTGACCTACGAGCTCGACGGGCGCCAGTACATACTCATGGGCGGAGGAAGCGCGCTGTATGCGTGGGCTCTTCCTGAGAAGTAGTCCAGACCGGTTCGATTGTCGGCGCGAAATTCGCCTCCATGTTCTGCATGGGGTCAATGAGGGCAGAGGGAAGCGGAGGATTCATGAATCGACGTGAATTTGTACGACTGGCGGGCGGCGGCGTGTCGGCCGCTGCGCTTGCGGAAGCCGTGGTGTCGGCGCAGGTGGCCAGAACGCCTGCCAAACCTGCGGCTCCCTCCCCGAAAGCGAGGATGAAAGTCGGCACGCAGCACGGCGATTCGGACCAGATTCTGCGCGCCTGCGCCGCATTCGGCGTCAACAACATCTGCAGCCGCCTGCCGTCCGAAAAGATGGACGACGCGTGGTCGGTCGACGGCCTCTCGACACTTCGCGATCGTGTCGCGTCGCACGGCATTTCGCTCGACATGGTGCCGTTGCCGATGAGCTCGTCGGAGATCTCGCGCGCGGAACTGCCAGCCATCTATCTTGGCAAGAGCCCGGAACGCGATCGCAACATCGACGACATCTGCCAGATGATCCGGAATTGCGCGAAGGCCGGCATCTTCCAGGTGAAATACAACTTCACCCTCATCGGCATTCCGCGCAGCGGTACCGCGAAGGGACGCGGACCCTCGCGCTACAGCGAGTTCGTCTTCGAGCGCGCGAAGCAGGATCCGCCGCTGACGATTGCCGGGAAGGTCGATGCCGACACGTACTGGGAGCGGATCACGTACTTCCTCGATCGGGTCGTTCCCGTCGCGGCGGAATACAAGGTGAAGATGGGATGCCATCCGCAGGATCCGGGTGTGCCGAAAGGGACCGGCTGGCGCGGCGTCGACGCGGTGCTCGGGTCGCCCGACGGCCTGAAGAGGTTCGTGTCGATCAAGGAAAACCCGTACCACGGTCTGAATTTCTGCCAGGGCACGGTGTCCGAGCAGCTCGAAAAGCCGGGCGAGCAGATCTTCGACGTCATCCGCTACTTCGGCGCCCGCAAGAAGATCTTCAGCGTGCACTTTCGCAACATCGACGGAGGGTTCCTCAACTTCCGCGAGTCGTTCATCGACAACGGCAGCGTCGACATGCTGAAGGCGATGCGCGTCTACAAGGAAGTCGGCTACGACGGGATGATGATGCCGGATCACGTGCCGCAGATGGAGGGCGTCGACAGCAGCCAGGGATTCGCGTACGCGTTCGGCTACATCAAGGCGCTCATCGCGGCGGTGTCAGCCGAGAGCTGACGGGGCCGGCGTGTAACGGCGCGGAACGCGACGTTTAGAGCAATAAGAAGCTCTTCGGATCGTTGCTGTATCCGCGTGCCAGCGACGGCGATGCCGACTGTCATTCGCCCGTCAGGCAAAGCACCCGTGCGGCGGCGGCAACGCATCTCGCTCCGCGGGCCGTGATCGGCAGGGCGGAAAACCTCGCTTCGCTCGCTGCCCTCCGATGCCCGCGTCGGTCCTACTGATTCGCGGCAGCGCTCCGATCAACTGGTAGCGTCCGGGGTAACTCGGTCGGCCTGTGGTGACATCGCGGCAGACCGACGCGGCTTCTCGCCGACCGTCTCCGCGGAGGGCTGAGTGGCTTGCCGCTAGACGCCGATACGTTTGGCGATTGCGTCGAAGCGGCGGTCGTCCTTCAGCGGATCGAAACGCGGGTCGACCTTGACGGCGATGAGGTCGAAGGAGCGATCGGCGCAGGCCTTGTCCATCCAGCGGAATCCAAGGTCCGTCTCTCCTAAAGCAAACTGAATCCACGCGAACTCGAGCGGCGACACGTATCGCTCTTTTGCGTACGTCTCGAGCTTGCGCAGAAGCTCCACCGCGAGCTTCTTCCGGCCGGACAACGCGAAAATGCGGCCGAGTGCGCCGTGCATTCGAGGTGTCTGCGGCGACAGGTGCACGGCGCGTTGAAATGCCGCAGCCGACTCGTCGAGCTCTTTGCGCTGCTCCTGAATCACGCCGAGGATCCAGTACGCCGGAGCGAAATGAGGATTCAGTTCGATGGTGTGGTCGCACTGCTCGAGCGCCATCTCGAAGTCGCGACGGTAGTAATGGATCACGGCCAGATCGCGCGCCACGATGGACGACACGGGGTCGATCGACTGCGCGAGCAGGATCTCGTCGAGCGCTTCGTCGAGACGTCCGAGTGGCGCGAGGCATGACATCGCGTACCAATGATGCGCTGTCGCATACCGCGGATTCAGGCGAATGGCGAGCTGGAATTCGTGCTCCGAGCCCTTCCAGTCCCAATCCTGCGTGGATTTGACGTGCGCGAACGACGTGTGCCCTTCGGCGGAATCTGCATCGAGCATCACCGCGGACGCGGCGCTCGACGCGGCTTTTGTCCAGGCTTCAGCCGGTCCCAGTACTCCGTAGTGCGCCAGCAGGCCGTACGCGTCCGACATCCCCGAGTGGGCGAGTGAGTACTGGGCGTCCTCGACCAGCGCCTTCTGGAAGAACTCGAGCGCCTTACGCAAGCCTTCTTCCGTGCGTTGATTGAGGTGATACCTCCCCTGAAGATAGAGGTTGTGAGCGGCCAGATTCTCTGAGGGGCGCCGCCGTGCGCCTGGGGCGCCCTGGGGATCGCCGAGTTGGTGCTCGAGCTTGCTGACGATCGCCGAGGCGATCCGCTCGTGAGCGACAAACGCGTCCCCGATCAAGCAGTCCACTGACTCCGACCACATGTAACATCCGCTCGCCCCGTCGACGAGCTGCGCGGTGATGCGCAGCCGCTCGCCATCGCTGCGCACGCCGCCGCAGATCGTCATCGCGGCATCGGCCTTGTCGGCTCCATGGCTCGGGTCTCCGTTCGGCCCGCCGATGGCGTCGCCGGCCAGAATGCGAAGCGCCGGAAATCGCGCGAGGCGATGGACGATTTCCTCGCGTATGCCGCGGCAGAAGTAATCGAGCGAGTGGTCGGCGCTGTGATCGGCGAACGGCTGCACGGTCACGGCGTTGCGGTTCAGGAATGCCGATGTGATCGGCCGTTTGACGAGCACCGGCGTCTCGCGCCGTTTGAACAGCGGCGCGTAACCGCCTTTCGGCAGGTCGATGATCAACTCGTCGGTCGGTCCCTCTTCACGGTAGTAGCGGACCAGTTTCGAGCGCAGGCGTCTGGCTTGAACGCGTACGATGGGGTCCGTTCGCGGATCGAATGCGTCCTCCTTGTCGAACACCTGAACCCCTACGACATACTCCTTCAGCTCGTTTCGGCGTCCGGCGATCGCTTCAAGGACGATGAACCGCAGAAACCGCTTCAGCCGGTCGCCCTGCTGGAACGTGGAGCTGCCGAGAATTCGATCGAGCTGTTCACGTACAGTCTTGTCCTGGTCTGTGGGGACGTGGGTTGCAGCCGCCGGCCCGCCGGGCATCAGCGCTATCTTAGCGCCCCCGGTGTGCCGTGACCGATGTTTGGCGGGCACTACCCGGTCTCCAGATCCAGCCGGTGAATATCGCCAAGAATCACGCTGTAGGAGAACGCGCCAATCAGGGCGACCACCGCGATATAGACGAGCGGCCCGACAAATGATCCGGTCAGCTGGAGCGTGATGCCGATCACGAGCGGCGTCACGATACCGGCGAGATTCGCGCTGAAATTGAAGATCCCGCTGGTGAGTCCGATGAGTTTTTTCGGCGCGACATCGGAAATGACCGTCCACCCCAGGTTGGTCATACCCTGTCCGAAAAAGGCCGTCGACATGATCACGATCACGGCGGCATTGCTGCCGGCCGGAACGTAGTTCGCGCCGACGATCGTAGAGGCCAGCAGCATCCCGCCCACGATGGGCAGCTTCCGTGCGAGGTTCGGCGACCCGGTTCGTTTGAGAATCGTGTCTGAAATCAGCCCGCCGACGAGGACACCGATCGATGCGCCGATATAGGGCAGCGACGTCATGAGTCCGGCCTGGATGAACGTCATGCCGCGCGCCGTCACGAGGTAGGTCGGAAACCAGGTCACGAAAAACACCTGGGTTGAGTTGCCGCCGAACTGCCCAATCGAGGCGCCCAGGATCTGCCGTTGCTGCAGGAGCGCGAGGATGTGGCTCCCCTTGAACCTGATCGGTTCGCCCTGATACTCGCCGCCGCCTCCAGACTCGATCAGGTCGAGTTCGCCTCGATTCGCAGATGTGCTCTCGCCGGGATTGTGGTACCAGCTCCACCATGCGAGTCCGAAGAGGACGCCGAAGGCGCCCACGCCCACGAACAGCACCCGCCAGCCGAAGCGCTGCGTGATCCAGAACAGCGGCACGCTCAGAAACCCCAGCCCCACGTACTGGCCGAACGAGTAGATGCCGTTGGCGCGTGCGCGCTCGTGCTGCGGAAACCACGTCGCGAGGATCCGGCTGTTCGCCGGAAAACAGGGTGCTTCGAAGACGCCTACGCCGATGCGGGTCACGATCAGCCCGGTCAGCGAGCGCACGGCGGCCATGAGCGCTGTGAAGAGCGACCAGAACACCACGGCGACGCAGTACGTGACACGGGTCCCGAATCGATCGAGAAAGATGCCGCCCGGGATTTGGAGCAGTGCGTAGCTCCAGGAGAATGCCGAGAACACGAGCCCCATCTGCGTGGCCGTCAGTTCCAGATCTTTGCTGACGAATGGCGCCGCGATGCCCAGCACCGTGCGATCGAGGTAGTTGATCATCGTCCCGACCGCGACGAGCGCGAGGATGGGCACCCAGCGCACGTGCGTCGGCCGCGCGGACGGCCCCGACAGTGTACTACTCACCCTTGCGATAGATGTCGTTGATGTTCCAGTGTCCGGGCGTTGGCGTCGGCGCGTTTTCCATCGGCGCCTGAATGACCGTGGGTAACCTCGACGTCAGTGCCTCGCGCAGCGCGGGCCCGAGCTGGTCGGCTGATTCGATCATGATGCCATTGGCGCCGCAGGCGCGCGCCATGGCGGCGTAGTCCACCCGGTACGGCTTGCCGCATCGCTCGAACATGCAGCCGAAGCTCCAACCGTAGTGCATCGACTCGAGGCCCGCGATCGTCCCGAAGCCGGCGTTGTCCATCACGAGCCAGACGACGGGCAAATCGGCCTCCATGGCTGTCGCGATGACTGAGGGGTTCGTACTGAAGCCGCCGTCTCCGATGAGCGCCACGGCGGCGCGATCGGGATGCGCCACCTTGACGCCCAGCACCGCCGACGGTCCGAAGCCCATGGTTGCGAGTCCGCTTGGCGTCACGAACGTCCCTGGGACGGTAATCGGAAACTGCTGCGCAACCCCGTTCTTGTTCCACCCGACGTCGGTCACGATGAAGCCGTCTTCGGGAACGGCGTGTCGCAGCTCCGCAAGAATCCGCTCCGGCCGCATGGGGAATTGGTTCGAGCTCCACTGGTGATCCCAGTTGTCCGCGAACGCCTTGCGTCCCCGGGCGATCTCGTCGCGCAGGCGCCCGCGATCGCGATGCATGCGGCCCCGGGCCGCCGCGGCGAGCGCGGCCAGGGCCAGCTTCGCGTCGGCCACGACGCCGAGCTCGGTCGGATAGTTTCGCCCGATCTCCGCTTCGTCGGCGTCGATGTGAACCAGCCGGGTCGGCGGAATCGAAAAGGTGTACCGCGGATCCCAGGAGCTCGAGTTCGCCTCGGCGAGGCGCGTGCCGACGGCCACGATCAGATCGGCGGTTCGGCATTTGTCGTTCGAGATCGGCATGCCCCAGAAGCCGGTCTGGCCAAGGAGGAGAGGATGATCCTCGCGTAGACAGCCTTTGCCCATCAGTGTGTGTGCGACGGGAACTTCCAGGGCTTCCGCAAGCGCCTGCAGTTCCGCCGTCGCCCGCGCCGATAGCACCCCGCCGCCGGCGTACAGCACGGGACGCTCGGCCGAGGCGAGGGCGTCCACGATTCGCGCCGTCGTATCGGCGTCGAGGGTCGGACGCGCCAACGGCGCCGGCACCTGGTGGAAGGCGTCGACGGGCAAATCCGCCGAGAAGATGTCCATCGGCACATCGACCAGGATCGGGCCTGGGCGCCCGGCCTGCGAGAGATGGAACGCGCGCTCGATCGTTCGCGGGAGATCCTGCGGCCGATCGACGCGGTAGACGCGCTTGCAGAACGGCCGGTAAATCTGAAACTGATCGGCGTCCTGATGGAGGTTCACTTCCTGATGCGGGTGGCGCCCGTAGTAGTGCGAGGGCACGTCGCCGGCGATGACGACCATCGGCACCGAGTCGAGCGCGGCGTTTGCCACGCCCGTGCACGCATTCGTGAGGCCAGGGCCGAGATGGGTCAGCACCACGCCGGGCTTGCCCGACGCTCGCGCATAGCCGTCAGCAGCATGGGCGGCCACCTGCTCGTGACGCGTCGAGACGAAGCGGATGCGGCTGTGGCCGAGCGCATCGAGAAACGCGATCACCGTGTGCCCGCAGAGGCCGAAAATCACATCGACGCCGATGCGCTCCAAATAGTCAGCGAGCAGATACGAGGCGATCCGCGTGTCGGTCTTGGCGTCGATCGCGATCACATTCGGCACGACTGTGCTCATAGAGGCTCTCAGCGCTGAAGGTTAGAAGACTTCGCTACCGTAGAACTCGCCGAACAGCTCCGGCTCCGATGGCCGATCCTCCGGAATCGGACGGCTGACCCACGTGACGTTCATATAGTGCTTCAACGAGATGTTGTCATTCGTGATGTTGCCGCCCCAGACGCCGCACCCCATGCTCGACGTCATCGGCATGCCGTTCGTGAACGTACCCGCATTCGAGCTCGACTGCACCTGCCGCACCATGATGCGGCTCACCGGCGCGACGCGCGCGAGGCGGTCGATATGGTTGTCGTCGAAGGAGTAGATGCCGCACGAGTGGCCTTTGCCGGCGGTCTCGAAGATCTGACGGACCATATCGAGCGCTTCGCCGAAGCCCCGGTACTTGAACACGGCCAGGACGGTTCCCAGCTTTTCAGTCGAGAAGAGATGCTGCCGTCCGATGTGCTGCTCCTCAACGAGCAGGAATGTCCTGTCCGGAGGAATCGTGAATCCAGCACGAGCGGCCACTGTCGATGCCGCTCGCGCGATGGTGTCTGGAGTCCGGTGACCCTGCGCATCCCAGTACGCATGCTGGAGGAGTTGTTTTTCATGGGCGCTGACGAGATATCCGCCTTCGATCTGCAGCTGTTTCAGCAGCGCCTCGTAGATCGATGCGTCGACCAGGAGGTTGCCCTCGGCGGAGCAGCCCGATCCGTGATCGTTCGTCTTGCTCAAGCGCGTATTGCGCGCCGCCTCCACGACGTCGGCGGTCTCGTCGATGACCATCGTCGCGTTGCCAGGCCCGACACCGTACGCCGGTTTGCCCGAACTGTAGGCAGCCTTGACCATCGCCGGACCGCCAGTGGCGATCGTCAGATCGCAGATGGCCATCAGCTCCTTCGCGAGGGGAATGCTGGGCCGCTCAACGCATTGGAGGAGATCGTCAGGGGCGCCTGCCTTGGACAAGGCCTCGCGCATCAACCGGACCGTTTCGTTCGTCGTCTTCCGGCTACCGGGATGGGGTGAGAACACCACCGCATCTCGACACTTGATCGCGTAAATGGCGATGCTGATCGGTGTGACGTAGGGGCTGGTGACTGGAATCAGCGACGCGATGACTCCGGCCGCCTTCGCGTACTTCACGATTCCTTTGTCCGGCTGTTCCTCGATAATCCCGATGCTCTTTTGACGGAGCGCGTCGCGCAACACGCCGAGTACCTTGGCGCGACGTCTCGGCTCCGGGCTTCCGAGCCCCGACTCCTCGACGCTCATCTGCGCGAGGCGGGTCGCCGTCTGCTCGTTGCCTCCGGCCCAGGCCACCGCGCGACACAGGCGATCAACCGCCGCCTGATCGTATCCATCGACCGCGCGCATGGCCGCGCGCGCGCGTGCCAGCAGCGTTTGGGCCGTCGCCTGTTCCTCCGGCGTGATCGTCCGCGGCTCGTTCACTGCGACAGGCATGTGCACCGCTCCATACGGAAGGGTGGATTATTACGCGTTCCCGCCGTGATCGGCCGTCTGTAACCGTAACCGCACCGTAAAAGGATTGTCCGTCTCCAATCGCGACACTACCGTGCAGAGACGTCACCACCGTGGCTGGTCGAAGGCTATTCTGAAGAATGCATCGTGATCGCGCGGCCGGGTGCGTGAGACTGGCGGCGGCCTTGCTCGGGTTGGTCGCGCTGGTCGGGTGCGACCGCCCCTCCAATTCTCCAGGAGCAGCGCCGGCCGAGCCTGCAACCACGCCGACATTCAACAAGGACATCGCCCCGATCCTGTTTGCGCGCTGTGCGCCGTGTCATCGGCCGGGTCAATCGGCGCCCTTCCCGCTGCTCCAGTACGCCGATGCCAGGCCGCGAGCGGCGGTCATCGCGAGGGTCACGAAGGCTCGGGAGATGCCGCCCTGGCTGCCCGATCCAGGCGCGCCGGCCTTCGTGGGCGAGCGCGTCCTGACCGCCGATCAGATCGGCACCATTCAGCGCTGGGTACAGACCGGCGCGATCCAAGGCCGCCCCGAAGACCTTCCACCACAGCCTGCCTGGGCGGACGGCTGGGAGCTCGGCCCGCCCGATCTGGTTGCGACGCTGCCGAAGCCGTACATCCTGCGGCCTGGCGCGCGTGACACGTACCGGAATGTCGTCCTGCCGCTGCGGCTTGCTTCGTCCGTCTTCGTGCGAGCGGTTGAATTCCGTCCCGGATCGGCCGCCGTCCACCACGCCGTTGTCAGGATCGATCGCACGCGCATGTCGCGTGTACGCGACGGCGCAGATGGGCAGCCCGGGTTTGACGGCATGCAGGCCGATGAAGTCCAGGACCCACAGGGACAGTTCATTGGCTGGGCCCCTGGACGCGGGCCCATCGTGGCGCCGGAGGGGATGCCATGGACGCTCCAACAGGGCAGCGACCTGATCGTCGAACTTCATCTGTTGCCGGGTGCGGCGGTCCTCGACGTGCGGCCGACGATCGGACTGTTCCTGACCAAATCGCCGCCAACCCGGACACCGGTGATGTTGATCATGAGCTCGAAGACGATCGACATTCCCGCGAACAATCCGAACTACGCGATTGAAGAGGCGTTTCAGCTTCCCGTGGACGTCGATCTGCTCAGCGTCTACCCGCACGCCCACTACCTTGGAAAGGAGATTCGTGTGCGAGCGGTCCTGCCGAACGGCACGACGACATCCCTTCTGCACATCAGGAAATGGAGCTTCCACTGGCAGCAGGACTATCGGTACGCCAGCCCGATCACGCTCCCGCGAGGGACGACTGTCACCATGAACTACACGTACGACAATTCGGAGGCCAACAGGAACAACCCGAACCGTCCTCCGAGGCGTGTGATGTGGGGACCCCAGTCGAGTGATGAGATGGGGACGCTGGGGATGCAGGTGCTGCCGCGTTCACACGACGACGAGCTGCTTCTGATCAGGAGTTTTGCCGATCGCGAAGCCCGCGCCGACATCGCTGGAGCGGAGATGCGCGTGCGGAACGCTCCCGGCAACGCCGAGCATCAGACGGCGCTGGGCACGAGCTATGTTCGCGTCGGGCGGTACGCCGACGCGACCGGGCATCTCGAAGCGGCCATCCAGCTCGATCCTCGATCGGCGAACGCTCACAACTATCTCGGCGGCGCACTCCTCGCGCTGGGCCGCCCGGACGAGGCGCTGCTGCACTTTCGGCGCGCCTCGGCGCTCGCACCGCGCGACGAGCACTTGCATTTCAATCTTGGCAAAGTGTTGGTGGACAACGGCCGTGTCGATGAGGGGGCAGCGGAGTTCGAGCGCGCTATCAGCTTGAACCCGAGTCTGGCTGAGGCACACCAGAGCCTCGGCATGCTGCTGTTCGGGCGCAACCGGCTGGGCGATGCCATCAGTCATCTCGAGCGTGCTGTGGAACTCGCGCCCGACTCGGCTGGCGCCGAAAGCGATCTTGGTGGCGCATTGGCGCAAGCCGGCCGCTTGGACGAGGCGCTGCTCCATCTTCGGCGCGCACTGGCGATAGACCCGTCGCACGCATCCGCACGAGAGAATGTCGCGCGTCTCCAATCCCGCGGCATCCCGTAGCGACGCGCAATTTAACGGTAAACGCACGGTAACACCGCATATCAAGCGGAAAAGCCGTGGTACGGTGCGACCGCATTATCACCCGTCTCAGGCTTGGACCGCACGGGACCAGTTGCGGGAGGGAGCAACGATATGTCGTCGTACCGGTGGGCGTTGAAGCAGACGCTCGTACAGGCAGCAACCGCATGCCTGATGTTGATGATCACGACGCGGGCTTCCGCGCAGGGCGTGACCGGCACCGTCTCCGGGACTGTGAAAGATTCGCAGGGTCTCGTCGTGCCCGGCGCGACCGTGACGCTGATCAGCGAAGCGCGGGGAACGCAGTCCACTCCGGTCGTTACGAATGCAACTGGCGACTTCGTCCTTCCAAACGTGACGGCCGACACATACACCGTTCAGGTCGAAATGCCCTCGTTCAGAACGCTGAAGCGTTCGGGGGTTGCCGTCAGTCCTGGATCACGCGTCGCCCTCGGCGCCCTGGTCGTCGAAGTCGGCGGAACGAGCGAAGCCGTGACGGTGATCGGCATGTCGCCACTTGTCCAGGCGGCGAGCGGCGAGCGGTCGTTTTCGGTGACCACCGAAGCCGTCGCCAACTTGCCGCTTGCCAATCGCAGCTATGACGCGCTCCTCGCGTTGGCGCCTGGTGTCAACAGCCAACCCGGCAGCCTGACGCCGGCGACGCGACTCGGCGGCGGCGGCGACGGCAATTTCATGCTCGACGGTGCAACAGCGATGGACCCTGGTGTGAACCGGCCGGCTTCGCGCGTCAGCGTCGAGGCCATCGCCGAGGTCAAAGTCGTCACGTCGGGTTACCAGGCGGAGTACGGCCGGTCGAGTGGCCTGCAGATCAACGCCGTCACGAAGAGCGGCACGAACACCTTTCACGGGTCCTTGTACGACGTGGAGCGCAAGTCGCGTTGGAACGCCAATAGTCAGTCGAACATCGTCAACGGCGATCCGAAGCCGTTCCAGGACGAACGCGATTGGGGATTTTCCATCGGCGGCCCTGTGGGCAAAGCGGGACACAACAACAAGCTGTTCTTTTACTTCAATCAGGAATTCAATCCCCGCAATTTTGGCAACACGGTGACGCGCTATCGCATGCCGACCGCGCTCGAGCGTCAGGGTGATTTCTCGCAGTCGACCGATAACCTCGGCAATCCGTTTCCGTACATCAAGGATCCGTTGTTGCCCGGCGCGTGCAACGCAACGACGCAGGCGGGATGTTTCGCCGATGGCGGCGTGCTGGGTCGAATCCCAAAGGCGCGTCTCTATCAGCCCGGCTTGAACATTCTCAACTGGTGGCCACAGCCGAACATCGCGAACGTTCCCGCGGGCCAGGCGTACAACTACGAAGTGACCGACCCGTCGATTCACCTGCTTGGCTATCAACCGATCATCCGCTTCGATTATCAGCCGTTCCCCAACCTGCGCGGCAGCTTCAAGTACCTGGAGTATCAGCAGCCGAACGACGTCGTGCCGGGCATCATTCCTGGATTCAACGATACCAAGGAGGACGATTACGGGATTTTCGTGCCCGCCGGGACGGTGAACTGGACGGTCAATTCGACGACGTTCGTGGAGGGCTCGTGGGGATCGAATTATCACCATCAGGAGGGTTGCTCGGTGACGGGCGGGTCGCCGAACTTCTGCCGAAGCGGGCTGCCTGTCAATCCGGCCGCGAATCGGATCACGGCCGGCTTCGGCAGCATTCCATACCTGTTCCCGGATGCGACGCGTCTCGATCCCAACACGTTTTCGTACGAGGTCATCGCCCGGAACAACCTGCCGATCTGGGACGGCACGCGTGTCGTCGCGGCGCCTTCCTTTACATGGGGCTCGCGCATCGCGAACGCACCGCCGAACAATCAGAACCCGTTCAATAACTTCATCCTGGACACAAAGGTGTGGACGGCCAACATGAGCCTCACGAAAGTCCAGGGCGCGCACACGCTCAAGACCGGCTACTATCACTTCAAGAGCTATCAGCGGCGCGGCCAGGGCACGTTCCTCGGTTCGATCAACTTTCAAAACGACACGAACAATCCACTCGACAGCGGCTTCGGATTCGCCAACGCGGCGCTGGGTATTTTCAGCCAGTACTCGCAGCTCTCGCGTTGGGGTGAAGGCGCCTACACGGCCGTCAATCAGGAAGCGTTCGTACAGGACAATTGGAAGATTCACGCAAATTTGACGCTGGACTACGGCGTGCGGCTCGTTCATCAGGTGCCGCAATATGACGGCTACCTCCAGAGCTCGAACTTCCTGCCCGAAGAATGGAAGGCATCGTCGGCGCCGGTGCTGTATGTCGCCGGTTGCGCCAACGGCGTCTACCCCTGTACCGGCACCAACCGTCAGGCGATGAATCCCCTCACGGGACAGTTCCTCGGCCCTGTGTCCGCCGTCGCGATCGGGACGCTGGTGCCGACCACGGGGAACTCGACAAACGGCGTGTTTGCCGACGGCAAAGGTATCGTCGAGACCAACTACAAGTATCCCGCACTCAAAGCCGCGCCACGAGTCGGCGCGGCGTGGGATGCTCGCGGAAACCAGACATTCGTCGTGCGCGGCAGCGTCGGCTTGTTCTTCGATCGGCCGCAGGCACAGAACGTATACAACACGGTCAACAATCCTCCGTTCTCGCGGAACGTCACCGTGCGGTACGGCCAACTGCAGGACTTGAGCAGCGCCGGCCTGACCACCGAGGCGCCGCCGGCGCTGACGGTGTGGCAGTACGACGAGCCGCTCCCGACGTCGACCCAATGGAATACCGGCGTGCAGATGACGCTGCCATTCAGCGCGGCACTCGACGTCGCGTACACCGGCCAGCACAGCTACGGATTCCCGACGGCGACGAACATCAACGCGATCGATATCGGCGCGGCGTTCCTGCCACAGAACCAGGATCCCACGCAAACCAGCACGACACCGGGTGCCGCATCCACGGCTGCGTTGAACCCCGATCTGGCGCGTGCATTTCGAGGCTTCGGAACGATTACGCAGCAGCAGGCGCGCCTCTCGAGGACGTACCATTCAGTGCAGGTGTCCTTGAATCGGAGGTTGTCGAAGGGTCTCGCGTTCGGCTTCGCCGATACGATCGGTCTGTCCGATCGTCAGGATGCCCCGTTGCGTCTGCAGCACAATGCCGACGGCACATTCCGCGTGAGGGACGACCAGGCCCTGGCCGACGAGCTGTTGGGCAATAACAATCCGCAGGCGCATATCATGCGAGCCAATTTCATCTGGCAGTTCCCGCGATTCATGAGCGGCAGCGCAGGCGCGAAGCAGGCTCTGGCGTCGGTGATCAACGATTGGAGTGTTGCAGGCATCTGGTCCGGTGCGACGCCTACCGCGTACAGCGTGACGCAGACCTACACGAGCAACGGCGCCCCCGTAAACCTGACAGGGTCGCCCGATTATGCCGCTCGCGTTCGCGTCCTCGGCGACCCGGGTGGCGGGTGCAGCTCGGACCCGCTTCGCCAATTCACCGCGTCGGCGTTCGCAGGGCCGCTGCCCGGCAGCGACGGCCTTGAATCGGGCAATGGCTATCTGAAGGGTTGCTTGATCAGCCAATTGGATCTCGCGATCGCGCGGACCATCCGCCTGGGCAAAGGCGGCAGCAGCGTGCAGCTCCGGGCGGACATCTTCAACGCCTTCAATCAGGGCGCGATCACCGGGCGCAACACCACGATGCAGCTGCCGAGTCCCGCGGCGCCGACGGCGATCCAGAACCTGCCGTTTGACGCGAGCGGGAACGTCGTCGATGCGCGGTCGCGGCCCCGCGGCGCCGGTTTCGGTGTGGCCACCAGCTACCAGGATCCGCGGACGATGCAGCTTCAGATTCGCGTGTCGTTCTAACTGCGGAGATGTGACGTGCAGGTGGGACACCGCTTCGTCGTGACGCTGCTGGCTGTTATCGCGCTGGCTGGTGGAGCGCGGGCTCAAAACCCTGCCGGCCAGCGCGGGCGCGGCAGCCTGCTCAATGCCGAACCCGCCACGCTGCTGTTTCACGAGGCCTGGACCCGAGCGCCGCTCACGCAACCCATGGTGCAGGAGAATCTGGGCAATCAGCATCTCACGCTGCACATCTACGGCAATCCAGAGCAGATCAGAAAGGCCATGCATCCGGCCGACGACTACACGTACACAGGCGAGACGACGACCAACTGGGCCATCACCGTGAGCGATAAGCGCTGGCTCTGGGATTTGTCGCGGACGGGGAAGATTCGACTGAAGACACAGAATACGGGATACCGCTTCCTCCATGTCGTGATCAAGACCGCGGACGGCAAATACTTCGTCAGCGAAGAGGGGAGCGGCGAATCAAGCGTCTGGATCGAGACCGACTATGTGCTGAGTGATCTGCACTGGCGCAACCTGTTGATGACGGATACGCCGACCAATGCGTCGAATCGGCGGTCGCCCGATCCGAAGCGGGTCCCGATCGTCGCGACCACGAAAGCGGTCGTCGATCTCACGCAAGTGGACGAAGTCGGCTTCAGCGATCTGATGGCCGGCGGCTGGATTCCCGCAACTTCGCGCGTCAGCTCGTTCGACCTATGGGGCAGAACCGTCAAACGATAGCGCGGCCGATCCTGGTGTGGCGTAGGGCTTCTTGGGCGCCGAAGCCTTGGCGAAGGCGGCTAGCCCTGCGAAACCGCAGCCCTAAAGGGCTGCGCCACTACAGAGAAGCACTCGCCGTCGCACTCGTGCTCTGCTCGTCGGCGGCGCGAGCACAGCGCGACTGGGTCAGCTACGGTCAGGACCCGGGCGGCAGCAAGTTTTCGACGCTCGATCAGATCAACACAACCAACGTCGGCAGACTGGCACGCGCCTGGACGATTCACACGGGCGACACGGGCGGTTTCTTCTCCAGTGCGCCGCTCGTCATCGACAACATCGTCTACTTCACGTCGACGAGCGGCATCTGGGCGATTGAAGGTCACACGGGCAGGCAGCTGTGGAAGCACGCGGCGCGCGGGCCCGCGCGGCGCGGTGTGTCCTACTGGCCCGGTGACGGCCAGATCGGGCCGCGCATCTTCGCGACGGTTGGCACGAAGCTGTTGGCGCTCGATGTCAAGCTGGGGACGCCGATCGACACGTTCGGCGAAGCCGGCGCCGTGGAAATGGCGACGAGCTGGGGTTCGCCGCCGGCCATCTATAAGAACCTGGTGCTCACCGGCGGCGGACAGCCGACGGTGCGGGCCTGGGACGCGCGAACCGGGGCGCTCGTCTGGACGTTCAACCTGGTGGCGCAGCCGGGCGAGCCTGGGCACGACACATGGGAAAACGACGCGTGGAAGCGGCCTGGCGGAACGAACGTCTGGGCGTTTCTCTCGGTCGATGTCGCCAACGGACTTGTCTTCGCGCCGGTCTCTCAGGCGGGCTTTGATTACGCGGGTCCGGAGCGCCCCGGCGGCAATCTGTACGCCGACTGTGTCGTCGCGATCGACGCGAACACGGGAACGCTGCGCTGGTACCAGCAGACTGTTCATCACGACATCTGGGATTACGACCTCCCCTCGCAGCCGACGCTGATCGACATCGTTCGCGGTAGCCGCCGCATTCCCGCGATCGTCCAGTACTCGAAAACCGGGATGCTCTACATCTACGACCGGTTCACCGGTGACCCGATCTTCCCGATCGAGGAGCGCCGGGTGCCCCAGAGCACCGTTCCCGGCGAAAGGACGTCGCCGACGCAGCCGTTCACCGTCAAGTCGCTGCAGCTTGCGCGCAACAGCGTCACGAAAAACGATCTCTACAGCCTGACGCCGGAGCACGCGGCTTTTTGCAGGGATCTGTGGGAGAAGAACAACGCGTTCAACGACGGCCCGTTCACGCCGTGGACGCTGAAGGAGAGCGGACGCACTGCCGTGATTTTTCCGGGCGCCGTCGGCGGCGGGAACTGGGGCGGCGTCGCCATCGATCCAAGACTCGGCTACGTGTTCGCGAACGTCATGAACACAGGCCAGTGGGGCTATCTCGAAAAATCGACTGGCGGTTCTGACCGAGGAGGCCGCGGCCCTTCGACTCGCTCTGCGGAGGCACAGGGTCGCTCAGGGCAGGGCGGCGGGCGCGGTGATGAAGGCGGCTCCCCCGCCGGAGCAGCCGGAAGTGGAAGGGCTGCGCAGGTGGGAGGCGGCAGGGCTGCGCAGGCGGGCGACGACAGCGGCGCCGGCGGTGGTGTGGGCGGCGGCTACACGAAGACGACGCCGTTCGGCACAGGGAACCCGGCGCGGTTTCGATTCTGGAACCCCGAAACGACGTGGCCATGCCAGAACCCGCCGTGGGGCGAGCTGTATGCGGTCAACGCGGCGACCGGCGAGGTGGCGTGGAAGGTCCCGCTCGGCAGCTTTCCCAATCTCGAAGCGAAGGGCGTGAAGGGCGCCGGCACGCCGAACATGGGCGGCGCGATCGCGACAGCCGGCGGATTGGTGTTCATTGGCGCGACGGTGGACGGCAAGTTCCGCGCGTTCGACTCGAAAAGCGGGAAGCTGCTGTGGGAAGCCAACGTCGACGCACCGGCCCATTCCGTGCCGTCGACATACATCGGTGCCGACGGGCGTCAGTACATCGTGCTCCCCGCAGGCGGCGGCGGCTTCCTGCAGGGACCGACCGGAGATTCGTTCATCGCGTTTGCGCTGCCAAAGTAGGCCCGGCTTTAGCCGGGCCACGCAGCGACTGTGGAGGAACCGATGCGCTCGACGATGATGGTCGCGTTGATGGTGACGGCGGCGGCCGCGGGCGGCGCGGGGATCAGCGCCCAGAAGCCGACGCCAACGCCGCAGATGGACAGCCGCGGCCTGCCGCTGCCCTTCGGCGTGCAGCCGTACTACAGGCCCGACGTGCCGCTCGGCAGCGGGCCGTACAAGGCCGTCATGGCGACCGAACCGGGTCTCTCGGCGCACGTGGCCTACTATCCCGCGGATCTCGCGCCGCTCGGCGCGAAGAAGATGCCGGTCGTCATCTGGGCCAACGGCTCGTGTCTGTATGTCGGCAACCGGTATCGCCAACTGCTCACCGACATCGCGTCGTACGGCTATCTCGTCGTCTCTGGCGGGCCGATGGGCCCGGTCGAAAACGAAGTGGGTCCGCAATCGAACCCGGCGGGGCGCGGCCAGGGCGCCGCCGACGCGCGTCCACCGCAGGCGAACGCCGCCAACGCCGCCGGTGCGCCGCAGCAGCGCGTGACCGTGCCGCTGCTGAAGGAAGCGATCGACTGGGCCGTCAAACAGAACGGCGATCAAACGAGCCGCTTCTACAACAAGCTCGATCTCAACTGGATCGTGCCGATGGGCCACTCGTGCGGCGGCGGGCTCGCGGTGCAGCTGGCGTCGGAGGATGCGCGCGTCAAAGGTCTGGGCATCTGGTACAGCGGCGCCGGCCTTGCCGGCGCCCGCGGCAACGATCCGTCCTCGCTCCTGAAGATCAAGGGACCGGTCCTCATCGTCACCGGCGACGAGAAGCACGACATCGCGTACGGCAGCGGCAAGTCGACCTTCGAGGCGCTCAATCACACGCCGGTCTTCTACGGGTGGCAGGACGAGCTGCAGCACATCGGCACGTTCGGTGCGAAGAACGCCGGCGAGAACGGCATGATCGCCCGCAGCTGGCTGGAGTGGACGACGAGGAACGATCAGAAGGCGGCCGCGATGTTCAAGGGCGCAAGCTGCACGCTGTGCAAGGATGCGACGTGGCACGTCCAGAAGAAGAAGATCGACGAGCGGCCCTCGAAGTCGACGCAGCGCTGAACGGACTTCAGACTTCAGACTTCGATCTATCGCCGTTAGACATCGCGGCTCGTGACCGGCCGCACAGCAATCAAGTCGTTGTCGCCGACGGGGCGTACGGCTGATGGTGGCAGAGTTACAAGCGCTTGCGTCCGACCAGAGGCCGTCACGAACTCGACTTCCACCGCATCAGCTGCGTAGATCTCGACGACCGTTCCCAAGTCGCCTTGCTTCAGCCCCTGCAACGGTAGGTCTTCAGTCAACACCACCACATCGAGATTGCGCAGCGTCATTGACGATCTCCTGGATACGCCGTGACGAATCGCGGTACGGACTCGCCCGGCCGAACGAACCAGATACTCACGACGACGGCGGATTCACCATCCGGCCCGACCAGCATAGCGCGAATCTTGAACTTCATCCCGTCGGTCGCCGTCGCGACATGCACGGCTTCCTGCGTCAGATGTTGAATCCGAAGGGCGGACTCCAGTTCCTCCCATCGGTCGCCGCGAAACCCGAGAGCCGCGAAGAAACGCGCCTTGAAACGCCCGTGTGGATGTTCGGTCGAAAGCAGATAGTCGCGGAGCTTCTCCGGCTCGATCACGGCGTCATCAGCATTCGGCAGCAGCACGAGGAAGTGTAGTGACAGGCGAACGTGTTGCGACTAGCGATGTCGAACGTCCAGCGCTCACCAGCAGCCGCTCAGAGACATGCCCAAATGACCTCACTTGGCCTTGGGAACGCGCTTCCTCAGGTTCTCGACAAGCTTTGACGGGGCATGGCCGCTGGCGATCCACTTCTCGGTTGAATCCGACCATACCGGCTCTGCTGTCCTTGCCTCGAAGATCTTGAGATGTAGAAATGTGCTGGGCACGGAAATCGCGCTGCCGGGATGTTGTGACCCCGGCAGTAGTCGCCGCCGTTGCAGTTCCGATCGTCAGGGAATATGTCGCGCTCGATGTGAGAACAGCCACAAGATCGGCGGCTTCCCGAGACTGGACCACTCCAAACCTCCCCCACTTTGACAGCTCTTTGAAGAATACGTCGTACGCCTTCAGATCGCCGCTATCGTTGATCAAGTGGATCGTTCGTGCCGTGGTCAGGCTCTCCGGCAGAGGTGCATGCTCCTGCGCCGCGAGCCCTGGTGTGAAGAGGCCGGCGAGTCCTAGCAGCAACGCAAGAGTCGACCTGATCCGCGACAGCGAAGAGTTCATGTCACGCCCCATTGGTAAACGGTGCATTATTCTCGCGTCAGCGTCTTCAACCGCGCCTCGGCCAGTTCCAACCAGCGTTCCGGCGTTGCCCCGCAAAAGTGCAGGATCACTTTGAGTGCTGTCCTCGGGAACTTTAGTGGAGATCGTTGCAGCAGTCTGTAGTATACGGACTCTCGGTCTGCCTTGCCTCGGACGTAATGGTCTGCGGACTTCAGATGTACGGTGGAATCACGCACTTCTTTCAAGTCTCTGTACGGCGCCCACACTCTAGTTGCCTTGGGAGATGGCACGGACATGGCCTTCGGTAGGACTGAAGTCAGCTTCTCGTCCGTGCTGAGATTGCGTTCCAGTTCGTGTGGTTCAAGACGCTCCACTCCACGCCGTCGTGAGACGTCCATGGGCTCCGATACGACGAGCGATTGATTGGTTGGCGTAAGCTTCCATACACTGATATGAGAAAACAGCAGCCGCCATAGACTGTTCGAAGTACGCGAACAACGCAGGAATGCTTTCGGTCTCGACCGCTCTCGCTTCACGTCGGCGGCCGCTGAAATGCACTTGCTCGCGAAGGGCAACAGCCGCTCGCGCGCTATCGAAAGCGATGCTGAACGCCAAAGCCGACGGACTTGGCGTCGGAAACTCACTTGTCCGACTTTAGCGTCGTCGACAACTGACGTAAGCCATACAAGGGCGCGGTCCTTAGCCAACCGTTCGAAGACCGTCTGGTCGCCCTTGACCCGGCCGACTGTGGCGTATCGCCAATCCGCCTCTGATTCACGAATGTCCATGTTGTTTCGACGTATCTGCCCGAGCCGGCCGACGTTGGCGTCGACCGGCCATTCACGATGCAAGCGTGGTTACGCGCAGATTCGGCGCGTAACCGCCGCGGGAGCTCCAGCGCTACGTAGAACGAACACGGTTTCTGGCCAGCCGTCGGTGACTGGCTACTGCGAACCGTCCAAGCTCTTTCGGTGTCGCATCGAAGGCGGCCTTCAACGCGTTACGACTGGCAGGTGTCTGCAATCGGGCGAGCAGGCGGATGGATTCTTTGTGTAATGCCTTCGGATCCGGACGCCGGGAAGCCTTCACGACCATGATCGTCACACTCTAGCACTCGGGGCCTGTTCAGCGCGCCATTGCCCACTTGAGCGCTTCGAAGTACATCTTCTGCAGCCACGGCTCGTCCCACAGCTCGCGCGGATGGCCGAGCGTCGAGTAGAAGACTCGGCCTGTGCCGTACGACTTCGTGTAGGCGACGGGAAAATCGGCGTCGCGGCGATGGACGAGCGGCGCTTTCAAATCGAGCGTCGTGGCGTCCAGCCGCGCGAGCACGTGCAGCCTGTCGCGCGAAAACTCCTTCAGCTGATAGTGCTCGTCGTTGACGACGAAGCTCGGCGGCAGGTGCGCCACGATCGGCGACGCGCGGTCTTCCACGATCACGGTCGCGTCGCTGACGCCCCACGGATGCTCGTCGAAACGCGCGCCCAGCATCTCGCCGAACTCAGGCCAGGAAAAAAACCCCGTGGCTCCCGCATGCGTCGCCACGAAGCCCTTGCCATCGTCCCGCACGAAGGAGAGCAAGTCGGCTCTCTGATCGGCGGTGAGTTCGACTTCGCGGACGCCGAAGAAGAAGATCGCGTCGAAGTAATTGAGGTTGCGCGCGAGGAACTGCTCGCCCGTCGCGATGCCGGTGCCGGTCTTGAACGTGATCTCCCGTTTCGTGATCGGCTGCGAATCGGTGCGGATGATCGTGTCGTACAGCCCGGATTCCCAACCGAGGCGCTCGATCGTGCTCAGCGCGTGCGTGATGGAATCGTGCTGGTAGCCGTTGCGGACGTCGGCCCAGGCGAGGACGTGTTTCGGAAATGTGCGCGGCTGAGGCTGCGCGCCGACGCGCGCGATCATGGACAGCGCACCGATCGCGATGGCGACGACCGCCGCGTTCCGCAGGGTTGGCCGCCTTCGCCAAGGCTTCGGCGCCCAAGAAGCCCTGCGCCACACTTGGAGTCGGTTCACCGCGTGGCCGGCAGCGGCTTCGGGGTGGCGTCGCCGTCGGTCAGACCGAGCGCCCACTTGAGCGCCTCGAAATACATCTGCGCGACATCGCGGTTGTCCCACGTGGCATTGTCGTGAGCGAACGACGCGTAGAAGACGCGTCCCTTGCCGTACGTCTTCGCCCACGCGATCGGCATGTCGCCGTTCTTGCCGTGGTAGCCGTCGTTGGGCGGCATCTTCGAGACGTCGAGGCGCAGCAGCACGCGCGACTTCTCCCTCGAGAACTCCTTCGGCTGGTAGAACTCGTCGGCGATCGCGAGCGTCGTCGGAATGTGGCGCGTCGCCGGAAAGTCCGGCGCCTCGTTGATCACCGTCCCCGGCGCGCTGCCCCACGGGTGGCCGTCGTAGCGGCCACCGATCAGCTCGCCGAACTCGGGCCACCCTTCGAAGGCGGTCAGCGCCGTGTGCCCGGCGACGAAACCCTTGCCCTCGTCGCGCACGAACGCGAGCAGCTCGGCCTTCTGCTTGTCGTCGAGCGGTACGTCGCGTTGCCCGAGGAAGAAGATTGCGTCGGCCACGGCGAGGCTCGGGCCGCCGCTGGCCGGCTCGCCCGTCGTCCGGAGCGGCTGCTTCGCGATGATGTTCGAATCGGTGCGGATGAAGGTGTCGTACGCGCCGGATTCGTATCCCAGGCGCTCGATCACCGACAGCGCGTGCGACACCGATTCGTGCTGCGCGATCCCGTTGCGCGTGTCGGCCCAGGCGAGCACGACCTTCCGCGCGCGCTGCCGTGGACCGCCCCGCCCTGAGCCTGTCGAAGGGCGCCCCTGTGGCGGCTGCGCGAGCGTTGCTGCGTCAAAGGCGACGACGAGGAGTCCGAGCGCGATCGGTGCGAGACTTCGCAGCTTCATGGCGATCCTTTTACGGCAGCCGGAACGCGACGACAGTGTCGGACAGCGGGCTGCGCAGGAATCCTCCGCCGCCGGCGGTGACGACGACGTACTGCTTGCCGTCGGCACCCATGTAGGTGGACGGGACCGAGTGAGCGGGCGCCTCGAGCTTGGTCGCCCACAGCTCCTTGCCGTTGCGTGCGTCGAACGCGCGGAAGTAGCCGTCGATGGTGGCGCCGATGAAGACGAGGTTGCCCGCGGTCGTGATGCCGCCGCCGAGGCTCGCGGTGCCGGTCTTGATCCCCTTCTTCTCGAGCTCGTCGAACATGCCGAGCGGCACGCGCCACACGATGTCGCCCGTGTTCGCGCTGACGGCGATGAGCTCGCCCCACGGCGGCTCGTTGCACGGATAGCGGTGTTCGGGCTCCCAGAAGCGGCCGCCTTCCGGCGTCACCTTGCGGAAGGGCGACCGCGCGCTCGGCGCGTTGTCATCGCCTCCCGCGCCGCGGCCACGTCTTTCTTCGCCCGGCTTCACCTCCTCGAGATGGCCCCACTGGCCGGCGTTCATGACGTTCGTGATGAGGAGCCCGAGCTTCCTGTTGAACGCGACCCCCTGCCAGTTGCCCCCGCCGATCGCGCCGGGAAACATGATGATGTCCTGATCGACGCGCCACGGCGTGTACGGCACGGTGTCCTGCAGCTTGTACTTGTCCCAGAGTCCGTTGCAGTAGGCAGTGAGCTCCGGCGAGATCGACGTCGGCAGCTCGCTCTTCTTCATCGAGACGCGCGCGAGCGGCGGCGGCTTCAGCGGGAACGGCTGGGTCGGCGACGTCCTTTCACCCGGCACCGTGCTCTGCGGGACCGGACGCTCCTCCATCCCGAAGAGCGGCTCGCCGGTGACGCGGTTGAACGTGAACAGCATCCCCATTTTCGTGATCTGCGCCACGGCGGGGATCGTGCGGCCGTCCTTCACGGCGTCGAAGAGCGTCGGCGAGGCGCCGATATCTAAATCCCAGATGTCGTGGTGCACCCGCTGCTGATGCCACTTCTTCTCGCCGGTGGCGATGTCGACCGCGACCAGCGACGTGCCGTAGAGATTGTCGCCGGGCCGCTCGACGCCGACGTAATCGCTGCCGGCAATCGACACCGGGATGTACACGATACCGCGCTCGATGTCGGCCGACAGATACCCCCAGGTGTTCGTCCCGCCGATCGTCTTCCACGCGTCGTTCTCCCACGTCTTGTGGTTCGGGTCGCCGGGCTGCGCAATCAGGTTGAACGTCCACATCGGCGCGCCGGTCCGCGCGTTCCACGCGCGAATCACCGGCCGCGTCTGCGGGGCGATCACGACGTCCTTGTAGATCGACGGCGGCGACTGCATCGCCGCCCCCATCTCGACGAAGCCGCCCTCGCCGAAGTCGAGCGCGACCTTGCCCGTTTTCGTGTCGAGCGCGAGCAGGCGTGTGCCCGAGGCGACGAACAGCCGTCCGGCCGTCGTTCCGCCGCCGGGCCAATACGCGAGGCCGCGGCGCGTCGTGCCCGTCATCTCGAACTTCCACCGCTGCGCGCCCGTCACCGGATCGAGCGCGAAGACGCCGTTCTGCGCGGAGAGGTACATCACGCCGGCAATCACGAGCGGCGTGCTCTCGAAGAAACCGGTCTTGTCGCCCGTGTTGAACGTCCACGCGCGCTGCAGCGTGCGGACGTTGTCGGCGTTGATTTGATCCAGCGTCGAGTACTTGGTGTGGCCGGGATCCTGGCCCACGGTCGTCCAGTTGTTCTGCGCCACCAGAGGGGCAAGCGACAGAACGAGGGCCAGGAGCAGGCAGGGCAGGGCTGGCGCGTTCGCCGGTCGAATTGTTCGCATCACGTCACCGGACCGCTGGACGGTCCGCCGCGAGTGTACGCGAGCGTGCCTCCTGCGGTATGCGGCGTAACGGTGCCGTTACGGTTACACGTGGCTTCCACGCGGCGACGCGGCGCGCCGCCTCGGCGGCGTCTTCGGGCGTCATCCTGGCGGCGGCAATGTTACGCAACTCGAGCAGTCCATCCCGATTGTCGGCGAGCGGCGTCTGACCGGCGGCCAGCGAGAACCAGACGTATGCGGAGACGTAATCGCGCGTCACGCCGGTACCCGTGAAGAACATCTGCCCGAGCTCGTATTGCGCGCGAAGATCATCGCCATCGGCGGCGCGCCGGTACCAGCGCGCCGCCTCGGCAGCGTCGGCCGCGACGTGGCGCCCCTTCCGATGGAAGTCGCCGACCGCCCGCTGTCCGGCCGCGCTGCCGTGCTCGGCCGCTCGCCGGTACCACGTCAGCGCCTCGGCATCGTCCTGACGGACGCCGAATCCGAAGTCGTACAACTGACCCATGTGGAATTCAGCGGGCGCGTAGTGCTGTGCGGCCGCTCTGCGACACCAATCGATCGCCTGAGACGTGTCGTCGGCGCCGTAATAGAGCATCGCGCCGAGTGAGAATTGCGCCACGACGTCGCCGGCTGCGGCGCGGACGCGAGCGGCGGCGAGCGCATCTTCGACGTCGGCGTCGACCTGCGCGCCGGAGGCCGGTCCCGCAATCGACACACAGGCCGCGAATATCAGACTCGCTGGTAGAATTCGATTCACCAATGACACGTCCCTCAGTTGCGGCCGTGATTGTCGCAGGAATTGGACTGGTAGTCGTTCACCACCTGGCCACGCCCCCCGCTGCGGCGCAGTCTTCGACGCCAGTGAGGGGCGACGTGATTTATGTGCCGACGCCGCCCGCGGTCGTCGATGCGATGCTGGAGGCCGCGGCGGTCACGGAACGCGACATCGTGTACGACCTGGGATCCGGCGACGGCCGGATTGTCATTGCGGCCGCCAGGAAGTACGGCGCGCGCGGAGTCGGCATCGACATCGATCCGGCATTGGTCAAGAGAGCCACCGAGCGCGCGGCGGCAGCGGGCGTCTCCGACCGCGTGCGATTCGCGACTCAGGATCTCTTCACCGCCGACATCAGCGACGCGACCGTCGTGACCCTCTATCTGCTCCAGAGCATCAACGAGCGTCTGAGACCGAAACTGGTGCGCGAGTTGAAGCCGGGCGCGCGCGTCGTGTCGCACGTCTTCAACATGGGGCCCGAATGGCCGCCGGAAAAGACATTCATGGTCGGCCCAAGCCGCATCTTCTTCTGGCGGATACCGGAACGATAGAGGAATCGCGTCTACAGCGTCAGCCCGGTACCTGACTGCTGGAACGCCGCGCGAATGGTCAGCACGTCGCGTTTCAGATTTCCGATCACCTGCTCGCGCGGAAGCGTCAGTTTGTCGGCGCCGTTCTCGGCGCCCCCGAGAGGATACTCGGCCTCCAGTTCCATCGGTCCGTTGAACCCGATGTCACGCAACACCGCGGCATAGCGGAAGATGTCCACCATGCCTGTGCCCATGGGCACTTGAGGGGAGCTCCATCCTCCACCTCGCGCGAACGTGTTGCCGGCCAACGGAAGCGGAAACTCGCGACTGCCGCCGCCGCGACCACCGCCGCGTCCTGCACGACCTCCCGGTGCTCCGAATTCCGCGTCTTCGCCAGGCGCACCACCGCGGCCGCCCGCTCTCCCTCTTCCACCTGCAGATGGATCAGCACCGCCACGTCCTCCGGCCGGTCCGCCACGGCCGCCGCGTCCGCCGCCACCCGCGGGCGCCGCAATGTTCTGCGGTCCGGGATAGGGTCCGCCTTCTCCCAGGAATCCGAGGTTCTGCTGCCAGGCGCGATCCTTCCAGCTCATCGCGACGATGTACGGTCCGGCGGTCCGCATCAGCAATTCCCACATGTTGCCGCCGTGAAGCGCCATGTGCCCGGTGTCCCAATGGAAGCCGACGTACTTCGGGTCGAAGTCCTTCATGACGTAGAGGAGATCCCACACGACAGACCCGACCGAGTTGGCGCCGGCTCGCGTGTGGTACATCAGCGTCGTTCCGTGTTTCTGGTTCAACTTGACGAAACGGTCGACCTTCACCTTGATCGCATCGAGCTGCGGCACGATCGGCTTGGTGAGGTCGTAGTTGTCCGTGCCCATCCAGTAATGGGTCACACCAAGCTGTCCCATCGTCCCGATGATCGCCTCAACGTTTGGCGCGCTCACGTCGGTCTGGTTGCCCCCCCGCACCTGCTTCACCCGCAGACCATGCTTTTGCATCGTCTTCACGAACGGCGGGAATTCCTGGACGACCTTGTCCGGATTGATGTGACCGGGGTACGCCTGAACCGTCGGTTCAACGCCGCCACACGTCATCTCGATCGCGGCCTCCGCGATTTCATCCGGATCGCGGAGCCAATGCAGACAGCGTGTGTACGCGTCCATGATCAAATGGTGCGCAGCCGGCGCGGGCGGCGTGCCGGCCTGCGCCGGAGTCTGGGTGCCCGCCTGCGCTGAAGCTTCGGCGGGCAAGCGAGCCAGCGTGCCGCCGCTCAGGACTTTGGTGGCGAGTGTGGCGATGACGCTCGTGTGGAGAAACTCTCGTCTATCCATGATGTAGTCCTGCTGCGCTTACGGGAGAGCGAACGCGACAACCATCGCGTTACCGGACGGCGGGCGAGGCGGAATGTGGAACGCAGCATCGCCGCCGCCTGCGACGGCCGCCACGTACTGCTTGCCGTTCGCGCCCTGATACGACAGCGGCGTCATCAGCACGTCGTTGTCGAGCGTCGCGCGCCACAGCTCCTTGCCGGTCTTTCCGTCGAACGCGCGAAACCCCAGATCCGAGGTCGCGCCGATGAACACCAGACCGCCCGCCGTCGCGATGGGTCCGCCGTCGTTGACCGCGGTCCCGGTGCCCCGGATGCCTTTTGCCGTCAGTTCCGCGTATTCACCGAGCGGTGTCCGCCAGACAACGTCGCCGGTCGTCGTGCTCACGGCGACGAGCTCTGACCAGGGCGGGGCATTGCAGGGATAACCCTGCTGATCGACGTAGAAGTTGGACGGAACCTTCTGCTTCCCGAATGACGGGAGCACACCGGACGACGTACTTGACTGCAACTGCGCGATGACGCCGAGGTGTCTGGTGTTCACGAAGACCAGACCGAGCGCGGGACTCCCGGCAGCGCCGCCCCAACCGCCGCCGCCCTCTGAACCGGGAAACACGAGGCTCGGCACCATGCCGTACGGCGTATAGGGACCCATGTTGACCGACTTGTCGAAGAGCTCGGTGCAGTACTTCTCCGCCTCCGGCGAGATCTGGCTGACCTCTTTTCGCGTCATGCCGTCGCGTGTGAGGCCGGCTGGCTTGACCGGAAATGGCTGCGTCGCCCACGCCTGATCGCCGGGCGCGTCGAACCTGGGTACCGGTCGCTCCTCCACGCCAAAGAGCGGTTCACCGGTCAGGCGATGGAACATGAACAGCAACCCTTGCTTGGTCATCTGCGCCACGGCCGGCACCCGCTGTCCGTCTTTGACCGCCTCGGCGAGCGCAGGAGGCGACGCGAGATCCCAGTCGTAGATGTCGTGGTGGGTCATCTGGAAGTGCCATTTCCGCTTGCCTGTCGACGCCTGGAGCACGAGGAGACTCGTGGCATAGAGGTTCGCACCCGGCCGGCTGTTGCCATAGTTCTGATCGGTCGCGTTACCGAGCGCGATGAGCACCAGATCGTTCGCCGGATCGACGGTCATTGGGATCCATACACCGGGTCCACGCCGATCCTGCCAGCCGTTGATGCCCCAGGTGCCGAAGTTCTCGTCGCCCGGTTGGGGCACAACGTGAAACCGCCAGACTTCCTTGCCGGTGAGGAGATCGAACGCCCTCGGGTCGCCCGGGATTCCGTAGCGGCCCTGTTCTCCGGTTCGGCCGGCGACGATCGCGAGATTCCTGTAGAGGGCGGGCGGCATGTTCGTAGAATAGCTGCCGCCGAACTTTTCCATGACGCCAATCGAAAGATTGACGAGGCCCGCGGGGCCCGAAATGGGCGTGCCGCTCTTCGCGTCGAGTTGCACCAGGAATCCATTCGTGGTCGCGATGACGATCCGGGGCGCAAGCTGGCCTGTGCCGGGCCAGTACGAGATCCCGCGGCCGCCGGCCGAGGGATTGGGCCCCACTCCAGGGAGTGTCTTGAGGTCGAATTTCCACAGCTCGGTTCCCGCGTCCGCCTTGAGGGCGACGATCGTCGTGCCCTGGACCGGGAAGTACATGACGTTGTTGATGACGATGGGCGTGATCGTGTAGCCCGTCGCGGGCGCGCCCGTGTCGTACGTCCAGGCCTTCGTGAGCCGCGCGACGTTCGCCGGTGTGATCTGCGTGAGCGGCGAATACTTCGTCCCGTCGTTGCCCACGGTCGGCCAGTCGTTCGCGTTCTGAGCGGCGACTCCGACGCTCGACGCGATGCCCGTCACCATCACCAGGAGCAGCAGACGTTTCATCGTGAATCCTCCGGCCGTCAACGCGCAGGATGGGATTTCGGCGCGCGGAGAATAACAGAGATTTCTCCGGAAATTTGGACGCCGCGCGCCGTGCGCCGAATGGAGCGTCCGAACATATACTCTTGTATTGACATTAAGACGAGTAGCCATCATAGTGTCCGCCGCTTACGAAAACAAGCGGCAACCTCGGTTCCTCGTTCGCGGGAGGGCGCAGCGATGCAACGTATGGTTCGACGCAGTGTGTGGCTGGTCCTGGCGATTGCGCTGGCGGTTGCGCCACGCGCCGTGGGCCAGACCGTGGCGGTCGCCCAGTTGTCGGGCACTGTCCTGGATCAATCGGGCGGTGCCCTGCCGGGCGTCGAAGTGACCGTCACGCAAACGGACACGGGGATGACCCGGTTCGTGATTTCCAGCCAGAACGGTGGATACGTCTTCACCGGTCTCCCGGTCGGACCCTACAAGCTGTCGGCGAAGCTGAGCGGGTTCAGCACGTTCGAGCAGACGGGCATTGTGCTCCAGGTCGGTGACACGCGGTCGGTCAACGTGACGCTGCCTCTCGGCGCCTTGAGCGAAACGGTCCTCGTCGCGGGCGTGTCGCCGATGGTCGAGACGACGAATGTCAGCGTCGGGACCGTCGTGAGCCAGGAGCAGATCGTCGACCTTCCGCTCAATGGCCGCAGCGTATTGCAGCTCATCGTGCTGTCGGGCTCGGCGGTGGAGAACACGGGCCTCACCGACAACCGGCAGTATCCGAACGCGGTGGCCATCTCCGTCGCGGGCGGCACCGGCAACAGCACGATGTATCTCGTGGACGGCGGCTACAACAACGATCCACAGAACAACACCGGCAACCCGATGCCGTTCCCGGACGCGCTCCAGGAGTTCAGGACCGAGAACGGCGTCCGCAACGCCCGCTATGGCATGTCGACCGGCGCAACGGTCAACGCCGTCACCAAGTCCGGGACGAACGCGTTCCGCGGAAACGTGTTCGACTTCGCGCGGGACCACCGGTTCAACTCGATTCGCTACTTCGAGCGGAAGGCAAACGGCGGACTGGGACGCGATGACGGGCTGAAGCGGAATCAAGTCGGCGGCACGTTCGGCGGCCCGATCTTCAAGGACAAGCTCTTCTTCTTCGGCGGCACGCAGATCACCAATACGCGCATCGCACCGCTGGCGGCCGACCAGACCGTTCCGACCGTCGAAGTGCGAAACGGCGACTTCCGCCGCATCATGTCGGCGGCATGCCGGGGCGGCACGGCCCGGACGCTCGGCGCTCCGTTCGTGAACAACCAGATCGATCCGAAGCTCTATAACCCGATCTCGCTCAAGATCATGAGCATGCTGCCGCTGCCGGACCCGGCGCTGGATCCGGACGGCTGTGGGCGCTACGTCCTGCAGATTCCCAACAACTTCGACGAACAGCAGTACATCGGCCGCGTCGATTACCAGCTGACGCCGTCCAAACGCGTCTTCGGCCGCGTGTTCTACACCAAGTACCTCCACGCGCCGTTGTTCGACAAGAACAACCCGAATGTCCTGATGATGAGCGGCAGCGGTCTCGGCAACGACGCGCGGATGACGACCGCGGCCAGCGGCCTCGACTGGGTGATCTCGCCGAGTCTGCTCGCCGCGACGCGAGTGACGCTCCAGCGGACGGCCACGCTCCGCATCGAAGGCGCCGGAGCGCCGACGTGGACGTCCCTCGGTGTGAAGACCTTCCAGTACACGAGCGGCAATGGCCAGGATTTCTACGCGGGCGGTACAGCCGGGTGGAGCGGCAGTGGATTTACGGGCGCGTTCTACGTCCTGACGCCGTCGGTGGCCCAGGACTTCGACTGGACCAGGGGATCGCACAGTGTGTCCTTCGGGGGTGTCTGGACGCGGCCGCACACCGACGGCGACGGCACGTTCCAGTCGAACGGCAACGTCGGCTTCAGCGGTCTGATCACGAGCGGCACCACCAATGCGAACGGCGGATTGCCCATGGCCGATTTCGTCCTGGGTCTGCCCGCGACGTTCCGTCAGGGTGGTACGCAGCTCAACGACCAGTCGATCAACGCCATCGGCTTGTACTTCGGTGATGTGTGGCGCGTCAGCCGGAACCTCACGATGAACTACGGCATTCGGTGGGAGCCGTACATCGCGGCGAAGGACGCGAACGGATTCACCACGGCGTTCAGCCGCGAGAACTTCGACAAGGGGATCAGAAGCGTCGCGTATCCAAACGCGCCGGTCGGACTGGTCTTTGCGGGCGACCCTGGATTCCCGAACAATGGGTCGAACAACAGCAACAGTCTCGCGAAGTTCGCGCCGCGCGTGGGAATCGTCTGGGATCCCAATGGCGACAATCAGCAGACGATCCGCGCCGGGGTCGGGCATTACTACGACTCGCCCAAGCTCTGGCAGTACGCGCACCACATGCTCAACGCGCCGTTCGGCAACACGGTGAACGCGATTCCGGCGACCACCTGCGGTGTGCCGAACAGGAACGGCTGCCCGATCAACTTCGCGGATCCGTGGGCCACGACACCGGGCGGCGATCCGCTGGCGAACTACTTCCATCAGGGGCAGCCGGCCGTGTTGCCCTCGCGCAACGTCGCGTTCCCTCAGCAGGGCGTCTACGTGAGCATGCCGATCGACGTCACGCCGATGCAGGTCACGCAATGGAACCTGTCGTACCAGCGGCAGTTCCTCTCGCGCATGATGTTCGACGTCACCTACATGGGCAACCAGACCACCAACATCTGGAGCGGTTATGAAGAGAACCCGGCGATCTATATCCCCGGGAACTGTGAAGCAGGACAGTACGCGCTGACAGCGCCAGGGCCCTGTTCGAACACCTCGGCCACCAACCGGCAAGCCCGCGCGTTGTTGACGCTGCTCAACCCGAAAGAAGGGGCGTATTACGCCGTGAATAACGTCTCGCAGACGTTCGACGACGCAAGGGGCTGGTATCACGGCGTGAGGTTCGGCCTGCAGCGACGCCTGAGCGAGGGATGGAGCGTGAGCTCGAACTACACGCTCAGCAAGTGCACGAACGAGGGTGAGCCCGGTACGGACATCAACAACCAGTTCCCGGTGCCGATCACCGACATCGCCAGCAGCCACCCGCATCCCGATACATCGACGAACAAAGGCCGGTGCGTGGCGGACCGACGGCATAACTTCAACCTCTCAGCCGTCGTGGTGAGCCGCGGCTTCGGTGCGGGTGCTCTACAGACCGTGACGAAAGACTGGCAGACCGGGATCATCTGGCAGGCGCGCAGCGGCAGCCCGATCACGCCGACGGCGACGGGTGATACCGCCTTGACGGGTCTGCCGCAGCGGCCGATCCTCGTGCCCGGCGTGGATCCGAGCGTGCCGGATGACCAGCGCGTGTTTGCGACGACTGGCAGCGTCCAGTCGCTGGCCTGGTTCAACATGGCAGCGTTCGCGCAGAACCCCGCCGGCCTCTGGGGGGATACGCCAAGAGGCTACCTGGTCGGCCCGGCGTTCTGGAACGTGGACGTCTCGCTCTCGCGCAACATCACCGTGGGCGCGAACAGGCGCGTCGAGCTCCGCGTCGAGGCGTTCAACATCTTCAACCACGCGAACTGGGCCAATCCGGGCGTGCAGATCGGGTCGACGGCCCTCACAAATGGCCGTGTGACGAACACGACGGGCGACCCGCGCATCATGCAGTTCGCGATCAAGTACGGTTTCTAGGTGCGGTCTCGTGTTCGCGTGCACGACCCAACGGTCATGATTGTGGAAATGGCCCGAGCAATTGCCGACGAAGAGAAGTCAGCCGCCCAGGAGCTCCTGAACCGCGCTCGCGCCGCCATGGCGGCGATCGAGCACTACGACCAGGAGACCGTCGACCGGCTCTGTCGCGCGGTCGCCTGGGCCACCGCCAACGAGCAGACATTCGGCAGGCTCACCCGCATGAGCGTGGACGAGAGCGGCATGGGTAGCGCGGACGGCGTGCCGGCCAGACGTTGGAAGATTCTGGGAATCCTGCGTGACGCGCTCCGGACGAAGAGCATTGGCATCATCGAAGAGCTCCCCGACAGGGGCATCGTCAAATACGCGAAGCCAGCCGGCGTGATCGCCGGTGTGCTGCCGGTGACGAACCCGCTGGTCACGATGGTCAACATGGCCATCCATGCGATCAAATGCAGAGACACCGTCATTTTCTCGCCGCATCCCTTGAGCAGGCGGACTGCGCTCGAGATCACACGCGTGCTTCGCGCGGCGTTGAAGAGGCAGGGCGCCCCGGAGGATGTGATCCTGTGCGTCGAGAAACCGAGTATCCCGCTCGCGCAGGAAATCATGTCGATCTGCGACTTGACCATCGCGACCGGCGGGGCCGGCATGGTGAAAGCCGCGTACAGCTCCGGGAAGCCTGCGTACGGCGTCGGTGCCGGAAATGCGACAGTGGTCGTCGACGAGACGGCCGACCTGGCCGACGCGGCGATGAATACGCGGATCAGCAAGACGCAGAACCACGGGTCGGGCTGCTCGAGCGACGGCAACCTGCTGGTCGAGGCGACGGTGTACGACACGTTTCTCGACCTGCTGCAGCAGGAAGGCGGGCACCTGGCCAGTTCTGATGAGAAGCGCAAACTGACCGCGATCCTGTGGGACGGCGAGGGCCGGCGCACGCTCGACACCGTGGCGCGCCCTGCAGGAGCGATTGCGCGGAAGGCCGGATTTCAGCTGCCCGACGGGAAGTCCTTCATCATCGTGAAAGAAGACAAGATCGGAACGGCGCACCGCTTCTCCGGCGAGAAGTTGTCACCGGTGCTGGCCATTTTCAAGTACTCCGGGTTCGACAATCTGCTCAGGATGGTTTCGGAGATTCTCGAAGTCGGCGGGAAGGGACACTCGGTTGGGATTGCGTCGTTCGACGACGATCACATCCACCGTCTGGCGTTGATGGCGCCGGTCAGCCGCATCATGGTCCGTCAGCCAAACGTGCGCGGCAATGCCGGGTCGTTCAACAACGGCATGCCGATGACCGCCAGCCTTGGATGCGGCACGTGGGGCGGCAACATCACGAGCGAGAACATCAGCGTCAAGCACTACATGAACACGACGTGGGTGAGCCGCGTGATTCCCGAGGATAAGCCGAGCGAGCAGGAGCTGCTTGGCGAGTTCTACAACTCCGACATTTTCGAAGAGACAGCGGTCCTCAAATGAGCCTAGGCCGAGGTTTCGACCTCGGTCCTCCAGGTCCAGCGGCCGTTGCGCTTCACGCGCACGAGATTCACCGAGTAGTGGTACTTGTCGGCCCGATAGTACGTTTCGACCAGCTCGAACGGACGATCGCCCGTCGTGTACATCACGCGCTTCATGTGCATGACCGGATACAGGACCGGGATGCCGAGCCTTTGCGCCACCTCCGGATCGGCGGGTGCGGCTTCGATCGTTTCGTGTGCGTGGACGATCGGAATCTTCAGGTCGTCCTGCAGGATCCGGAGCAGCGGCACCGAGTGAAGGTCCTTTTCGCGAATGCGTTCGCCGATTTCCATCGGCAGGTAATTGACGGTCAGCGAGAAAGGCTCGTCGTCGACATGACGCAGACGCCGGATGCGCATCACCTCCGCACCCTCGCGGAGTTTGAGGGTGGCGATCAGTTCGGCCGACGCTGGAACCGACCGCATGTCGACCGCGGCGACTTTCAGCTTGAGGACGCGCTCCTGGAGGTCGTCGAGGAACCCGGCGTACTTGACCGGAGCGAGCAGCTTCGGGGGATCGACGGAAACGAACGTGCCTTTCCCCTGCACTTTCACGAGCATCCGGTCGCGCACGAGCTCGCGCAGCGCGTCGCGCAAGGTCACCCGGCTGACGTTCAGCTCCCGGCACAGCTCACTTTCCGAAGGAATCTGTGCTCCGGGGATGTATTCGCCTTTGGCGATCCGGTGACGGATCAGATGCTGAATCTGCTGATAGAGAGGAACTCCGAACTCCCGGGTCAACCGGGACCGCTCACGCTCGAAATGGGCTGCTTTCAAGGCGCGTCAGCATATCATTCCGGGCGCGGTTGCGCGGCGATCTTGTATAGTTATCCATACATGTTCGACGGGCCGGCGAAGGAGCACGAATCGTGACCCCGCTTCAGGGCATCAGAGTGCTGGACCTGTCGCGAATGATTGCGGGCGGCGTTGCTGGCATGCTGCTCGCCGACTTCGGCGCGGATGTCGTGAAAGTCGAACAGCCGGGCGGGGGCGACCCCCTGCGCCAGTGGACAGCCGGAGGCGATCCGCTCTGGTGGAAGGTCTACGCCCGCAACAAGCGGTACATCACGCTCAATCTCAAGTCGCCCGAAGGGCTGTCACTGCTCCAGCGTTTGGTGCCCCGCTTCGACGTCGTCATTGAATCCTTCGTGCCCGGGACGCTCGAGCGCCTCGGCATCGGGTGGGACGTCCTCAGCGGATGGAATCCGAGGTTGATCCTCGTGCGCGTGTCGGGATGGGGCCAGACCGGTCCCGGCGCCGGCCGTCCAGGCTTCGGCACGCTCGTCGAGGCCGCGAGCGGTTTCGCCGCGATGAACGGCGAGCCGGACGGCCCGCCGATCGTGCCGAGTTTTCCGCTCGCCGACATGACCTGCGCGTTGTACGCCAGCAACGCCATCATGTTCGCGCTGTATCACCGCGATGTGCACGGGGGCGCGGGGCAGGTTCTCGACGTGGCGCTGTTCGAATCGTTGTTTTCGCTGCTCGGGCCGTTGCCCGCCGAGTACGCCACGCTCGGCCGGCTGCGCGAGCGGAACGGCAGCAAGTCCAAGAATGCCGGGCCTCGCGGCTGCTACCGCACGCGCGACGGCCGGTGGATCGCCGTCAGCGGCTCGACGCCGAAGATGGCGGAACGTTTTCTCCGCAGTTATTCGCTCGGCCGTCTGCTCGACGATCCAAGGTTCGAGACGAACGAGGCGCGCGTTCAGCACGCCGATGAGCTCGATGAGGTGATCAGCCAGGCGATTGCGTCCAGGAGCCTCGACGAAAACGTCAAGATCATCGCCGACAATGCGCTGACGGCGGCCGCCGTGCAGACCGTTGCGGATATCGAAGCGGATCCGCATTGGCAGGTCCGGCAGCTCACGATCAACGTGCCAAACGGCACGACGCCGGTGCGCATGCACAACGTCGTGCCTCGGATGTCCGGCACTCCGGGCGACATCAAATGGCCGGGAGGCGCGCTCGGCGAGCACAACATCGAGGTGTACCGGTCTGAACTGGGCTTGACATGCGAGGAGATTCAGCAGCTGACCGAGGCCGGAGTCCTGTAGGGGGCAGCACAGTGGAACCTTGGCGCACCGGGATCACGACGTCCGACGACGCACACATCTGGATTCAGGGGTATGACGTTGCCCAGTTGATGGTGTCTGCGACCTTCGCCGACGTTGTCTTCCTGCTGCACAAGGGGCGCTTTCCCTCCGAAGGCGAGCGTCGAATCATCGACGCAATTCTCATTGCCGTCGCCGATCATGGGCCCGGCTCGCCCAGCGCAGCCGCCGCGAGGATGGTGGCAACAGGCAATCGGGCGGCTCCCGAAGCCGCGATCGCCGCCGGAGTGCTCGCCATCGGCGACGCACACGGTGGCGCCGGCCTCGCCTGTCTCCAACTCATTACTGACGCCATGAACGAGGCTCGTACGAAGGCGACGAGCATTGCGTCGATCGCCCGGCGCATTGTCGCCGACGCGCACGCCGAACATCGTCGGCTGCCCGGCATGGGACACCGCACGCACAGTCGTGACCCCAGAACCGGGGTGCTGTTCGACCTTGCGAAAACGGCTGGCACAGCCGGCGACGGGATCGCATTCATGATCGAGCTCGAGCGAGCTGTCTCCGAGGCCATCAAGCCGCTTCCGATCAATGTGGACGGCGCCATCGCGGCGATCCTCTACGACCTCGGGTTCCCACCGCCGCTCGGCAAATTGTTTTTCATCATCGGTCGAGTGGCCGGGCTCAGCGCGCAAGTCGTCGAGGAGCACACGCGCGAACGCGCCATGCGGATCAAGATCCCCGTGACGTACGACGGCCCCGCCCCGCGCGATCTCGCGGATGCGGTCAAGGCCCGGCCGTGACGGACCGGGCGCGACCGCCTTTCCGCGGGCCGTGGATTATTGCCGGTTGTTTTCTCACGTTCGGCATCGCGAGCGGGTTCCCCTATTACAACATCGCGTTTTTCTTCGACTATTTTCGAAACGACCACGGCTGGACGGCGCAGCTGATTACGCTCGGCGCTCCCGTCGCCGTTCTACTCACGATGTGGGCGGGCCCGGTCATCGTTCCGCGGGCAAGCCCCCGGTGGCTGATCGTCATCGGCACCGGACTGACGTTCGTGGCGTTCCAATGGTTCGCGCGACTCGGCGGATCGCCGGTCGAGTACTTCGCCGCATGGTGCGTGTGGATGCTCGGCTACTTTCTGTCGGGCCCCATCGCCCACCAGGTCATCATCTCGAACTGGTACTGCAAACACCGCGGCCAGGCGATGGGCATCGCCTATGTCGGCGGAGCGCTCCTCGGCGCCGTCGGCAACAAGCTGAATCCGTGGCTGGTGACATTTCTTCCGTACACCGACGCGCTGAAGGTGTCGAGCTTCGTGATGCTGCTCGCCTGGCCTGTCGCCATCTTCGTGCTCCGCGATCGTCCGGAAGATCTGGGACAGCTGCCCGACGGCGACCCGGTGTCGCATCAGAGACCTGTTGAGGCTCCGACGTTCGCCTTCGCCGATCTCCTTCGTCGGCCTTCATATTGGCTGCTGTTGCTTGGAAGCGCGGCGTCGATCGGCTCGATTGCAACCGTCAACTTCTTGATGAAGTTCGTCTTCGAAGAACAGGGTTTCACCGACCAGCTCGCCAGGAATCAGATATGGAGCACGGCGTCGTCGATTGCGCTGGTGGCCGCGATTGCGGGACGGCTCGGCGTCGGCTATCTCGCGGATCGGTGGTCGCGCAAGGCATTGATGTTGATCACATACGCCGTTGTTGCTGCGGCGATTCCGATGCTGTTCCTTATTCGCCCTGAGCAGCCAGGCTATGTCTACCCCTTCGCGATCGTGTTCGGATTCGCCATGGGCGCCGATTACATGCTGATTCCACTCATGGCAGCGGACCTGTTCGGCGTCCGAAGCCTGGCGCGCGCGATGTCCGCCATCATCCCATCCGACACGGTCGGGCAGTACTGGTTGCCGAATCTGATCGCGCAATTGCGCGCGGCCTGGGGCGGGTACGGCGCTGCGCTCTGGGTTGCGTGCGCGGTCGCCGCGGCAGGAGCCGCCGCCGTCGCGGCCCTTCCTCACAAGCGAAGGGCACTCGATTCGTCGGCGATTGCCCCGCCACAGCCCGCCTTGTCACCCCATCCATGAAAGGCATTGTTGTCGCGCTGTCGGCGGCGGCTCTCGTCAGCGCATTAACAGCCCGTGGTGGAAGTCCATCTGCATTCGAACGGCGATGCATCCCCGCTGGCTGCATTGCTCCTCCCTCAAATATTCCCGATATTCTCGGTCGTCGCGCCTTGCCATCGGGGCGCCTCGCCGTTCTCGGTGCGACGATGGCCTTGCACCGCGGGCTGTTAGGCACTGCCCAGGGCGTCGATTCCTCCGCGCTCCCTCCTGGCGAGGATCGGGAGTTGCTCTTCAGGGTGTGTGGTGACTGTCACGGCGTCGAGAACGTGACCACCCAACGGCGCACCCAGGCGGAGTGGCGCAGCGTCGTGGACGACATGACGGCCCGTGGTGCGCAGGCGACTGAAGAGGAGATCAAGGCGCTCGTCCACTACCTCTCCCTCCACATCGGTAGAGTCAACGTCAACCGGGCATCCGCAGACGATCTCAAGGGTGTCCTCGACTTGTCGAAGGAGCAGGCCGAGGCGATTGTGACGTTCCGGACGAGTCAGGGAGACTTCCACACGATCGACGACGTAAAAAAGGTGCCAAACATTCCAGCGCAGGTGATCGACGAAAGAAAGGACCGGATTGTCTTCTCAGGTCAGTGACGTCGCGACGAAGCGTGCCATGCTCCTGATCGGAGGGGAGTGGACCGCTGGAACCGACACGTTCACAGTGTTCGATAAATTCACGGGCGCGGCGATCGGCGAGGCGGATCGGGCGTCGAAAGAACACGTGACCGAGGCCGTGAGCGCTGCTCGACGGTCATTCGAAACGCATCGACTCGACCCGTACGACCGGTATCGGCTATTGATGCGTGTCTCGGAATTGATCGACACGCATCGAGACGAGTTCGTTCGTACGATCGTTTCGGAAGCCGGCTTTCCCGCAAGCGATGCGTCCAACGAAGTCAGTCGCGCGGTCCAGACGTTCATTGTCTCGGCAGAAGAGGCGAAGCGGCTGACGGGCGAGGTGGTCCCCATCGAAGGGGCGCCGGGCCACGCCCAGCGCATGGCCTTTTCGATTCGCGTCCCTCGCGGTGTGGTGTGTGGCGTCACCTCGTTCAACTCTCCCCTGAACATGGTCGCGCACAAAGTCGCTCCGGCGCTTGCGTCGGGGAACACCGTGGTCATCAAACCGTCGCAGGCCACGCCGTTCAGTGCGACGCTGCTGTTTCGCCTACTGCTCGAAGCCGGCCTGCCACCGGCGCACGCGAATCTGGTCCAAGGTCCCGGTGGCGAGCTAGGACGCTGGCTGACCCAGAATCAGGACGTGCGGTTCTACACCTTCACCGGCAGCACGGAAGTCGGAAGGCTGCTCCAGAAGTCGGTTGGCCTGCGTCCAGTCGCGCTCGAGCTCGGCAGCATTGCGGCCACCATCGTGTGCGACGACGCCAATCTCGAGCGCGCCGCGCCGCGGTGCGCGAGCTCCGCATTCCGACGGGCGGGCCAGTCGTGCACGTCGACGCAAAAACTGCTCATCCACGAACGCGTGTTCGATCGGTTCCTCGAGCTGTTTGCCGATGCCACGCGTCGGCTGGTCGTTGGCGATCCGCACGATCCCGCCACCGATATCGGCCCCATGATCAGCGAGGCGGACGCGCGCCGCGCCGAGGCATGGATTCAGGAGGCGGTTGACGCCGGTGCGCGCGTCATCGAAGGCGGAATGCGCGTCGGTGCGCTGATGCGTCCCACCATTCTCGACAGCGTCAATCCATCGATGCGCGTCGTGTGCGAGGAGATTTTCGCGCCCGTAGTGTCGGTGATTCCTTTCCGGTCGCTCGACGAGGCGATCGACAACGTCAACTCCACGCCGTTCGGCCTGGCGACGGGAGTG
>Ga0137369_10000010_pt1 | contig 128186 bp, 106 predicted proteins | sample SagtaG_12_FD_104918 | JGI IMG/M metagenome (GOLD analysis project Ga0137369, IMG submission 104918) | Vadose zone soil microbial communities from Sagehorn Ranch, Mendocino, California, USA - Sage1_L_113_16 metaG | ecosystem: Environmental > Terrestrial > Soil > Vadose zone | place: USA... | reverse complement strand
CGGGTCGGGGATGCCTTCGGACTTCAGCCCGCGATTGATCGGTTGCCATGTCTTGCCGCCGTCGTCGGTCCGGAAGGCGCCCGCGGCCGAAATGGCGATGAAGATCCGTTCAGGGTTGATCGGATCCAGCAGGATCGTGTGCAGGCACATTCCACCAGCGCCGGGCTGCCACTGCTTGCCGGACCGATGCGTGCGCAGTCCTGAGAGCTCCTGCCACGTCTGGCCGCCGTCCGTGGAGCGGAACAAGGACGCGTCTTCGACGCCTGCGTAAACCGTGTTCGCGTCGGTCAACGACGGTTCGAGATGCCAGACGCGCTTGAATTCCCACGGGTGCGGCGTGCCGTCGTACCACAAGTGCGTTCCAGGCTCGCCGTCGTACTCGAACTTGTTGCCCGCAGGCTCCCACGTTTTGCCGCCATCGTTCGAGCGCTGCATCACCTGGCCGAACCATCCACTCGACTGCGAGGCATACAGCCGATTCGGGTCCACGGGCGAACCCTTCACATGGTAGATTTCCCAGCCGCCGAAATGGGGGCCGCTGACATCCCATCGCTCACGTTTTCCGTCCGATGTCAGAACGAACGCACCCTTGCGTGTCCCAACCAGCACCCGTACGCTGCTCATTCGTCGCTCCTTCGTAGTTATCGGCCCAGAGCCGCCTGCTCGTGTGACGATCTTCCGCGATCCTGCGGCGACGTTATTGCGGATTCAACTCCCGGACTGGACGTACTTCGACGCTCCCTTCGCGCGCCGGGGGGATTTTTGCGGCAACCTGAATCGCGTCGTTCAAATCTCTCGCGTCGATCAGGTAGAAACCCGCCAGCTGCTCCTTCGTCTCGGCGAACGGACCGTCGACGATCGAGACTCTGCCGTTTCGCACCCGTACGGTCGTCGCGGTGTCGACCGGCTGGAGCGCCTCGGCGGCGATCAGCAGTCCGCTCTCCCTGAACCCGTTACCGCAGGCAAGACACTCGCGATCGGGTACGGCGTGGAGCTTCTGTTCTTCGAGGTAGACCAGGCAAAGGTACTTCATACGCCCCCCAGGTCGCGACCCGCGTTCACATTGAGTAGTCGTTCGGGATAGCCCGGATTCGACAACGCCTGATTTTGAAGTCAACAGTTCACAATCAACAGTTGACAGAACTGTCGACTGTCAACTGTGGACTGACCATTGGTCACTGTGCCAGTTCCGCAAGCCGCCGTTCGAGAAACCTTCGCTCCGGTTCCTGACGTGTGAGCCCGAGCGCGCGCCTGAATGACGCTCGAGCGTCCGCGGTTCTGCCAAGCCGGCGGCACAGCTCGGCACGCGCGGCGTGGGCGAGCCGATAGTCCGACAAATCACCGCGGTCCAGAATGGCGTCCACGAGCGCCAGACCCGCCGACGGGCCGTCGCGCATGGCCACCGCGACCGCGCGGTTCAGCTCGATTACAGGCGACGGATCCGCACGCGCCAACACGTCGTAGAGGCCGACGATCTCCGTCCAATCCGTCGCGACAGGACTGGGAGCCTCGGCGTGCAGCGCCGCAATCGCGCCTTGAATCGTGTACGGCCCGACGGGCCCTTCGGCTCGGCTTCGATCGCGCAGGCGAGACCGCAGGGAAAACGCCCGTTCCACGAGCCGTACTCCCTCCGCGATCTGATCGCGGTTCCACAACGAGCGATCCTGATCGTCGAGCAGGATCAGGTCGCCGGACGAGGAGGTGCGGGCGGCGCGGCGGGATTCGTGCAGCAGCATCAGCGCGAGCAGGCCAAGCGCCTCAGGCTCCGGCAGCAACTCGACCAACAGCCGACCCAACCGGATTGCCTCGGCCGACAGATCGTGCCGCGTCAACGAGGCGCCCGAGGATGCCGCATAGCCCTCGTTGAATACGAGATAGATCACGCGCAGCACGGCATCGAGCCGGTCCGGCAACTCGGCCTTCGTCGGCACCTGATAGGGAATGCGCGCGTCGCGGATCTTGCCTTTCGCGCGCACGATGCGCTGCGCCAGCGTTGGCGCCGGTGTGAGAAACGCCTGCGCGATCTCCTCCGTCGTCAGACCGCATACCTCGCGCAGCGTAAGAGCGACCTGCGCATCGGGCGACAGGGCCGGGTGGCAACAGGTAAAGATCAGGCGAAGCCGATCGTCCTCGACGCTGTCTTCGTCTGCCCATGCCGCGGGATCATCGACGGCGAGGTCGGCTTCGTCGCCCGCTTCGTCCAGCGCCTCGAAACGCGCGCGCCGCCGCATCGTGTCGATGGCCTTGAAGCGTCCGGCGGACACCAGCCAGGCCCGAGGATTGGCGGGCACCCCGTCGCGCGGCCATTGCTCAAGCGCCGCCCTGAACGCGTCGTGCAACGCTTCTTCGGCGAGATCGAAGTCGCCCAGCAGGCGGATGAGCGTGGCGAGCACGCGACGGGAGTCGGAAAGATAGACGGCATTCACCGTCTCGTGTACTGGATCGGCGTGATCGGTCGCTGTCACAACGACCGATCACATCATTTTTTGGGGCCAGGGGCTACAGCATTGTTCGGCTGTGTGTAGCGCAGGCGTTGAGGGTTGGCGTGAGGGGCAGGATCGTCGGCGAGTGCGCCGGCCGAGAGAAGCTCGTTCGGCGTCGCGGGAACGTCCCCGGCGCTGAGCGCAACGCCTCGACGTCACAACAGCGACCGAACCCCGTCAGTATTCGGGCACGCATAGTGCTGAGGACCAACAGATGGCCTTGCCGGCCCTGTGGCTCATCGTCGGCTTGCGAGTCGCCTCGTCTGGACCGGACCTCTCCCAGCTGCAAGCAACATTCGATCGCATCGTCCGCGGCGTGCGAGGCGATGTCGGCGTTGCGCTGATTCATGTGGAATCGGGTGCGATGCTCTCAATCCACGGCGACCGGCCGTTTCCGATGGCGAGCGTCTACAAGCTCCCGATCGCTCTGGAACTGCTGACGCAAATTGACGCGGGCACGCTCAGCTTCGATCGGTCGGTATTCATCGGCCCGAGTGACATCCGCGCGTGCTGCACGCTGTCGCGGCATCATCCGAAGGGCGGCATCACCCTGAGCGCGGGCGAGCTGCTCGAGCTGATGATCGTCGACAGCGACAACACGGCGTCCGATGCGGTGCTGAAACTGGTGGGCGGTCCCGAGGCGGTCGAGCGCCGAATGCGCGCGCTGGGGTTCGATGCGATCCACGTCAACCGCTACGAGGGCGACATCGCGTTCGAGATGTGCGGCGTCCTGAATCCGCCGCCACGAGCGCAGTGGACGCTGGAGCTGCAGCGGCGTCTCATCGCCGAAGTTCCTGCGCCCGCCCTCCAGGACGCGCGGGCCCGGTACACCCGCGATCCGCGCGACTCCGCGACTCCCGACGACATGGCGCGGTTCCTCGGCCGGCTGCAACTGGGCAATCTGCTGCCGCGGGCGTCCACCGATCGGCTGCTCGATCTGCTGGCGCGCGCGAAGACGGGTCCGCGACGCCTCAAAGCGCTGTTGCCGCCGGAGACGATCGTTGCCCACAAGACCGGCACCACGGATGTCGTCGTCAACGATGCCGGCATCCTCACGCTGCCGGAGGACAAGGGGCATCTGGCGCTGGTGGCCTTCATGACGAACGGGCGGCGTGCGAGCGCGATGGAGCAGACGATCGCGCGGCTTGCCGGCGCAGCGTTCGAGTTTTTCACGGGAAAGCCGCTGCCGTCGCCGCCGAAAACGGCGAAGCGTCCAGCGAAGAGGCGCATCAGGGCTCGGCTCTGAGCCGCTTCCGGGCCGCGGCGAGCTCCTCGAGACGTGGCCTCGCCGATTTCGGCAGCCGAAGATCGAGGCTCTCGAGCGCGTCGACGATCACGTCGGCAATCACCAGGCGCATGAACCATTTGTGATCGGCGGGGATGATGAACCACGGCGCATGTCTGGTGCTTGTCTTCGACAACGCGTGTTCGTAGGCGTTCATGTAGTCGTTCCACCGATCGCGCTCCCCGAGATCCCCAACGTCGAACTTCCAGTTCTTCGACGGATCGTCCAGCCGTTCCAGCAGCCTGCGCCGCTGTTCCTCTTTCGACACGTGCAGGAAAAACTTTCGAATCACTGTGCCGCTGCGGGCCAGATGCCGCTCGAACGCGTTGATGTCCTCATAGCGCTCGTTCCACAGATGTTTCGTGACGATCGAGGCGGGGAGCTTCTGGCGCCCGAGAATCTCAGGGTGCACGCGAACGACGAGCACCTCTTCATAGTAGGAACGATTGAAGATGCCGATGCGGCCGCGTTCGGGCAGTGCTTTCGCCGTGCGCCAGAGATAGTCGTGGTCGAGCTCCTCCTCGGAGGGTCTTTTGAAGGAGAACACCTGCGTGCCTTGCGGGTTCAAGCCGCTCATGACGTGCTTGATCGCGCTGTCTTTGCCCGCGGCGTCCATCGCCTGAAAAATGAGCAGCACGGCCCAGCGATCGCACGCATAGAGCTGCTCCTGAAGCTCGACGAGCTTCTGAAGACCTTTCTCGAGCCTGCCCATCGCCTTCTGCTTGCTCTCGAACGGCTGCGTGTCGGCAGGGTCGTGGCGGCGCAGATCGACTCGTGCCGCAGGGGAAACGCGAAAGCGCCCGATATCCATCTGCGCACGATATCATTCGGTCGCCATGATTGACGCTCAGCCGCCGGCCGCCACACGGATCAACAGTCCGCGCCAGGTCTTGTTCGCCAGCCTGATTGGCACGACCATCGAATTCTTCGACTTCTACATCTACGCCACGGCGGCCGTGCTCGTCTTTCCGCGGTTGTTCTTTCCGCCGTCCGATCCGGCCACCGCCACGCTCGCCTCGTTGGCGACCTTTGCCATCGCGTTCGTGGCCCGGCCCATTGGATCTGCGCTGTTCGGCCACTTCGGCGACCGCGTTGGGCGCAAGACGACGCTGGTCGCGGCGCTGCTGACCATGGGGCTGTCCACCGTCACGATCGGCGCGCTGCCAACCTACAGCACGATTGGAATTGCGGCGCCGTTGCTGCTCGCCCTCTGCCGTTTCGGCCAGGGCCTTGGTCTCGGCGGCGAGTGGGGAGGCGCCGTGCTTCTGGCGGTCGAGAACGCGCCGCCGGGGAAGCGCGCGTGGTACGGCATGTTCCCGCAGTTGGGCGCACCGGTCGGGTTTCTGTTCTCGGGCGGCATCTTCCTCCTGCTCTCGTCGCAGTTGACGAATCAACAGTTTTTTGCGTTCGGTTGGCGCCTCCCGTTTCTCGCGAGCGCTGTGCTCGTGATCCTCGGTCTGTACATACGGCTGACGATTACCGAGACGCCCGTCTTCCGCGAAGCGCTCACGCGTCGCGAGCGCGTGAAGGTGCCGATGGTGGCCGTTCTCCGCGACTACACGAGCACCCTCGTCCTCGGGATCCTCGTGTCGCTCACCGCGTTCGTGATCTTCTACCTGATGACCGTGTTCGCGCTCTCGTGGGGCACCAGCGCGCTCGGCTACAGCCGCGAGAAGTTCCTCATCATGCAGCTGTTCGCGATCCTCTTCTTCGCGTTGTTCACGCCCATCTCCGCCCGCCTCGCAGAGCACGGCCGCGTCCGCATGCTGATGTGGGTGAACGTCGCCATCTTCGCGTTCGGCCTGGTCATGGCGCCGCTGTTCGCGGCAGGGACGGCCGGCGCGGTGCTGATGCTCGTGATCGGCATGTCGCTCGTCGGCCTCGTGTACGGGCCGCTCGGCACGGTGCTTTCCGAGCTCTTTCCAACAGCGGTGCGCTACTCCGGCAGCTCGCTGACCTTCAACCTGGCGGGCATCTTCGGCGCCTCGCTCGCGCCGTACATCGCCACCTACCTCGCCAAGACCTACGGCCTGCAGTACGTCGGGTACTACCTCGCCGCTGCGGCGGTCCTGTCGTTCGGTGGACTGGTTGCAACGCGTGAGACGAAAGATGCCGATCTGTAAGTGCATTGCGAAATGCGGACGAAGCTGGCTACCACGGTGGCGAGCTTGATTCTGCGATGTGCTACAAATGATGATGCCTTCCGATCACGCCGCTCTGGTTGAGCTCAATCGGGACTACGTCCGCTCGGTCCAGAACGCGGACGTCGATCGGTTCAGAGAGATTCTGGCGGACGATTTCCTGTGTTCGCTTCCCGACGGGTCGCTCCTCGATCGGGGTCGCTTCCTCGAACACACCGCCCGGCCGGTCACGATTGCGAACCTCGAAGCTCACGATGTCGACGTTCGCCTCATGGGCGACTTCGCCATCATTCATGCGCGGACGACGTATACGCTGGCGGACGGACGTCCCGGCTCAGGCCGGTATACGGATGTCTGGGCCAGGCGCGATGGGAGGTGGGTTGCCGTGTGCGCGCATGTGACACGGCTCCAACCCGGCGAGCGCGCATGACCGTTCGATGGCGACGCGGGCTCTCGTCCGTCCTTGTTGTTTTCGTCGCACTCGTCGCCGCTCCGCCGCTCAGTTCACGCACAGCGCTCCAGTTGGCGCCGCGGGACGCGCCGTGGACGTTGTGGTACCGGCAGCCGGCGACGCAGTGGGTCGAGGCGCTGCCGATCGGCAACGGCCGCCTCGCGGCGATGGTCTTCGGCGGTCTCGCCACCGAGCGGATTCAACTCAACGAAGACACCTTGTGGGCCGGCGGGCCGTACGACCCGACGAATCCCGATGCCCTCCAGGCGCTCCCCATCGTCCGCCAGCTGATCTTCGACGGGAAGTACGGCGAAGCGCACGCGTTGGTCGCGGAGAAGATGCTCGCGAAGCCGGTGCGACAGATGCCGTTTCAACCGGTCGGCGACCTGCTGCTGACCATCCCCGACACCGGGAACGTCGACGACTACCGCCGCGATCTCGACCTCGACACCGCCGTGTCACACGTCACGTACGTGTCGGACGGTGTGCGGTTCACGCGTGAAGTCTTCTCGAGCGCCGTCGATCAGGTTGTCGCCATCAGGCTCCGGGCCGACAGGCCCGGCCGTGTCAGCGTGACGGCCGCGATGACCACACCGCAGGACGCGACGACGAGAATCGCGGACGGCGGAACGATCGTGATGCGCGGCGTCAACAGCGAGGCGCAAGGGATCAAAGGCGCGTTGACGTTCGAGGCGCGCGCGCGTGTGCTCGCGCGGGGCGGAACCACGTCGCTCGAGAAGGCGTCCATCGCCGTCCGCCACGCGGACGAGGTCACCCTGCTGGTGGCCGTGGCGACGAGCTTCAAGAGCTTCAAGGACGTCAGCGGCGATCCTGGGTCGCTGACGACACGTCAGATCGCCGATGCTGGCGCGAAACCGTTCGAGCGGCTGCTTGCGGCGCACGTCGCGGAGCATCGGCGCCTCTTCGGGCGCGTGGCCCTCGACCTTGGCACGAGCGCCGCGGCCAAACGGCCGACCGACGAGCGCATCAAGGATTTCGCCGCCGGACACGATCCGCAACTGGCGGCGCTGTACTTTCAGTTCGGGCGGTATCTTCTGATCTCGAGCTCGCGTCCGGGCACCCAGCCGGCGACCCTGCAAGGCGACTGGAACGATCAGATGAAGCCGCCGTGGGAGAGCAAATACACGATCAACATCAACACCGAGATGAATTACTGGCCGGCGGAATCGACGAACCTGTCCGAGCTCGTGGAGCCTCTCACGCGGCTCGTCCTGGATCTCGTCGAAACCGGCGCCCGCACGGCGAAAGTGCACTACGGCGCGCGCGGGTGGGTGGCGCATCACAACACCGATTTGTGGCGCGCGTCGGCGCCGGTTGACGGTCCGGCGTCCGGCATGTGGCCGACCGGCGGTGCGTGGCTCTGTCAGAATCTCTGGGAGCACTACGAATACACACAGGACAAGACGTACCTCGCGCGCATCTATCCCGCGTTGAAGGGCGCGTCGGAATTCTTTCTCGATACGCTGGTCGAGGAACCCACCCACAAGTGGCTCGTCACGGTGCCGTCGGCCTCGCCGGAGAACAGGCATCAGTTCGCCAACACGACGCTGACGGCCGGTCCGGCGATGGACATGCAGATTCTCCGGGATCTATTCGCGAATACCATTCGCGCCGCTGAGATTCTCGCGGTCGATCCGCCGCTCGGCCGCGAGCTCGCCGCCGCTCGCGCCCGGCTCGCGCCGAGCCAGATTGGCAAAGCCGGCCAGCTCCAGGAGTGGCTGCAGGATTGGGACATGGAGGCTCCCGACCTGCACCACCGTCATGTCTCCCATTTGTATGCGGTGTTTCCGAGCGCGCAGATCACGGTGCGCGGCACGCCGGCGCTTGCCGCCGCGGCGAGGAAGTCGCTCGACATTCGCGGTGACGCTGCCACGGGGTGGGGCCTCGGCTGGCGTCTGAATCTGTGGGCCCGCCTGCAGGACGCCGAGCACGCCTACAGCATCCTCACACGCCTCCTCAATCCCGAGCGCACGTATCCGAACATGTTCGACGCGCACCCGCCGTTTCAGATCGATGGAAATTTCGGCGGCACCGCCGGCATCGCGGAGATGCTGCTTCAGAGTCACGGGGGCGAGATCGAACTGCTCCCGGCGCTTCCCAAAGCGTGGCCCGCCGGTTCGGTCCGCGGCTTGTGCGCACGCGGCGGATTCGAGGTCGATGTGAGTTGGACTGCAGGGCGACTGACGTCCGCGACGGTGCGGGCGCGCGTCAGCAACTCCACGCGCGTGCGCTACGGCGGCGTGATCCGAGAAGTGACGCTGGCGGAAGGACAGACTTACCGCTGGTAGAAGATCCGTCGGCGCGTCCACCGACCACTCCTGCCGCTGTTGCCGCGTCTGCCGCTCGGACGGACGTGCGCCGAAGGAAGAGTGCGAAACGCCTCTGTTATACTGATCGCCCCACAGATTCTCAGGAGTCGGCTGTGCAGGACGGTCGGTCGGTGCAGGAACGCCGCCAGTATCCGCGAATCAATCTGCACACCGAGCTGTGGCTCGGCGAAGGCGGTGTGTTCACGCGCACTATGGCACGCCTGACCGACGTCAGCCTCCGCGGCGCGCGGATCGTCTCGAACGACGCTTACCAGGTGGGCAGCATTCTGAGCGTGCGGTTCCGCATCCGCACCGGCTTCATCACGGCGACCGCCAGCGTCCGCAACGTGCACTCGGGCGGCATCGGCATCGAGTTTCTCGATCTCTCGCCGGAGCACAAGGATCGGCTCGAAGCGTTCATCCTGTCGGGGGAGTTCGAGCTGCGGGTCTAGGCGACGCAGTTGCGGCCGGCGGCTTTCGCCTGATACAAGCGGCGATCGGCCAGGGCGAGCGTCGATTCGAAATCGTAGTCGTCGTCCAGCGTCGCCGCGCCGGCCGACACGGTGACGGCGCCGATGCCCTGCAGCTCCATCGTCTCTACGGCGTGCCGCACCCGCTCCGCCAGCTTCCGCGTCTGCTCGAGACCGACACCGGGCAGCACCACCAGGAATTCCTCGCCGCCCCAGCGCACCAGGATGTCGTACGCGCGCACGGTGCGCCGGAGCAGCGCGCTGATCTCGCGCAGCAGCTGATCGCCGGCCTGATGCCCGTACGTGTCGTTGATGTCCTTGAACCGGTCGATGTCGAGCAGGATGCAGCTGAGCGACGATTTCTGACGTTTCGCCCGCGAAATCTCGTTTGCGATGTTCTGCTCGCCGCCGCGGCGATTCGCGAGCCCGGTCAGCGGATCGGTGACGGCGAGAATCTCGAGCGCCTGGAATTCTTCGACCGTCGGTTCGTTCCGGTCGGTATGCCGCGGCAGCGCGACGTCGAGGTGCCGATCGATCTGCCCGGCGAGCTCGCGCGTGAGAACGGCCAGGTTGTCGAGGTCCGCGGCGTCGAGCATCAGCGGCCGGCTGTCCATCAGACAGAGCAAACCGAACGTGTTCCCGTGTTCGAAGGCGAGCGGCACGGCCGCAAAGCCGCGAACGGTTCCTGATTTCGCGAGCGTGAAATCGCGGCCCAGCGGGTGCGTCTCCATATCCGGGAGCACGAGCGGCTCGCCCACTGCGGCGAGCTGCCGGAGGATGGCGATATCGGGTGCGTCGATCGTGTTGACCGCCGCGTCGGGAATCGTGAAATGCGCAACGAGCTGCTCGCGGCGTCCCTGCTTCAGATAGGCGATGCAGATCGGCACGTGAAATCGCCGCGTGGCTTCGAGCGTCGCCTGATCCAGCGTCGCTTCCAGCGGATGGCTATTGGCCGGCGCCGAGTCGGCGAGCGGCAATTTCGCCGTGGGGCGCCTGGTGGCCGGCGGCGGTTGCGGCACGGCCGCCTGCGCGGCCTCGCGCAGCGCGGACCGATCGACGTCGAGCGGAAGGATCGAGGAGATGCCGAGCTGTTCGACGAACTGGCGCGCAACAGCACGCATCTGCTCGTGCGCCGACACGACGATCACGCCCGTCCGGTCCGTTGGAAACTCGCGGCGAAGGTTGCGAACGAGCGAGATGCCGTCCAGTTTCGGCAGCGAGACGTCGGTGATCAGCAACTGCGGCGCGCCGTGCCCGAATTCCTGCTGCGCGTCGTCGCCGTCGCGGGCGACGTGGACGTCGTAACCCAATTCGACGAGCACCTGCCGAAAGGCAGTGGCCCGCTTCAGGTTCAGTATCGCCACGACCGCGTGGTTCTTCCGCAGCGTCATCAGGCTCTCACACTGACGCCAACTCGCGAGACCGACGCGAGCTCACCTCTCCCTGCGTTGGGCAGGACAGTATATGACACCAATAGCTCGTCAGCAAGCGTTCGGCTCTCTATGCGATGATGCACTATACGCCAGTATACGACATAAACGCCTTCGAAGCGATATATGGTTGAGGCGGGCTGCCCAGCCGTCCGTATCTTTATTAGCTTATCTGTATTCTTATTGACACAACCTATATCGATATATAGGATGGGCCCTCAACTCATCCGCCACGGATGGGCTGAACGCCCTCACAGACATCGTCCAAGAGTTACATCTGTAAGTGAGAGGGCGAAGCCGAATACAAGTGTGAAACCTACGAGGGGTCGCGCCTCGTTTCGGTGGCATTCGACTCGACGTTCCGGGGATCACCCGATCGGCGCCTGTTGTACGGCGCCGATGGGACCGTCCGTCTGGAAGTCGACCACGAAGGCAACGGTCATTTCGTCCTCGCGACTCGGTAGCGGACCTACATGAAATCACTTCTGTATCTCGGGTGCCCTCCGTCGGAACGGTTGGAATTGCAGAAACGGCTCCTCGCGACGGGCATCGAAGTGATCTGGGCCGACACGGTGTCCGCGGCCGCGCGCGAGCTGCAGCGCCGCGATGTCGCCGTGCTGCTGGATGTTGCGCCGGGCGCAGCGGCGCTCGAAATGGTCAACGAGCTTCGCAGTTATCGCCCGTCGGCGGTCGTCTTCGTCGTCGTCGATCCGCAGCGCGCCGATCTTACGACCGAAGCCGTGGTCGCGGGCGTCGCCGACATCTTTACGCGCCCCCTCGCTGGCCGCCGCGTTCTCAACGCGCTCGAACGCGAGGCGCCAACCGCGACGCGATCGCAGGCCAAACCGTTCACGAATCATTCCGGCGAAGACTTGTACGGACACTCGCCGGCGATGCGTGAAGTCGTGGAATTGACCAATCACGCGGCGACCGTGCGCACCGGCGTCCTGATTCGGGGCGAAGACGGAACCGGACGGCAAGTCGTCGCGCGTGCCATTCACGCGGCTGCCGCAAACGGCGGCCCGACGCAATTCGTCGCCGTCGACTGCGCCGCCTTCGATGCCGAATGCCTCGATGCCGAACTGTTCGGGACGCCGGGGCGCTGGCAGAACGGCGACGCCGACCCCCGCGGCCTGGAGCGGGTGAGCCGCGGCAGCCGGCTGCACGCCGCGATCGGCGGAACCTTGTACCTCCAGAATGTCGTTGAAGCGCCGACCCGCGTGCAGGCGCGGCTTTCGCGGGTGCTGCGCGATCGCGAGGCGATCCTCGTTCAGACCGAAGCGCCCATCGCGCTCGACGTCCGGCCCATCGCGGCCGCGGACCCGGAATTTGACGGCGCCCTGCGCGAGGGCCGGATCCGCGAGGATCTGTTCCGGCGGGTTTCGGCGATTCAGATTCAAGTGCCACCGCTCCGCAATCGGCGCGAGGACATTCCCGCGCTCGGCAACTATTTCGTTCGCGACATCTGTGCCTCCCTCGGGCTGCCCCCACAGACGCTCTCCCGGTCCGCGTTGTCGTTGATGAGTGCGCTGCCTTGGAAGGGCAACGCCATCGAGCTGCGCGCGCTGCTGGAGAAGGTGGTCGTCAGCACCGGCCCCGGGCGAACCATCGGCCTCGACGATGTGCTGATGGAGGTGAAGCTGGATGGCGGCGCCGTGCAGCTGTCGGGCGGCGGCACGCTCCGTCAGGCGCGCGCGCACTTCGAGCGGGAGTACATCGCCGCCGTCCTGCAGCAGCATCACGGCCGCATCAGCGAAGCCGCGAAGACCTTGGGTATCCAGCGGACGAACCTGTACCGGAAGATGCGGACGCTCCGAGTACGGACGGTTCGCTGAGCGGCCGATGTCGTATCGAATAGGCATCCGGCTGGCGAACTGCATCTTGTTCTTTGCGGACTGCAACAAGCGCGACAAATACCCGGCGTTGGCCGACGCCCTTGCCGACAAGATGGGAGTTGTAAAGATGATCACTGGAATGCCCGGGGGCACGCTCTGGCGGCTCACGTCATTGCGGATCGGATCGTCGCAGACGGCCAGGCAGCTCACTGATGTGCGGTCTCCGTGGTGAGCGCTCGTTTGGACCGCGGGTCGATCCCGCGTCGATCGATCGGATGATGACGTCGCGCCATCCCGAGAGAGCGATCTTCACGTACCGCCGCGCGACGCGAGTGCGGTGAATGGGCTCATCAAAGATAGTTAGTCGCTGTCGCCGCTCGCACCTTTCGCAGGAACCGGGCGGACCAGCGATGGGCTGGCTCGACTTTCAGATGTGGGCGATACGATGGAACGTCAGCGCGTGAAAACCGTGCCGCTTCGCATCGCGTTCGACATGGACGGCGTGCTCGCCGACATGGATTGGGCGCTCGCCGAGCGTGCCAGGATTCTGTTTGGGCCGGGCGTGGAAGAGACAATTGCTGAAACACCCGACGCGCCCGAGACTGAGGCGCCTGCCGAAGACGCTCCGCAGGCACCGGGCGAGGGTTCACTGCCGGCCACGAGGCTTCGGTTGACCGGACGCCAGCAGCGGCGCCTCTGGAGAGACGTGCGACGCATCGATGGGTTCTGGGAATCGCTTCGGGAAATCGAGCCTGGATCGGTCGCGCGCCTCGCGACGCTCGCAGAGACTCACCAGTGGGAAGTGATCTTTCTCACCAGACGGCCAGCGACCGCCGGCTTCACGGTGCAGCGGCAGACGCAGCGATGGCTTGCCGAGCGCGGCTTCACGATGCCAAGCGTGTACGTCGTGCAGGGTTTGCGCGGCCGCATCGCTGCCGCGCTCGATCTGGATGTCGTTGTCGATGATCGCCCCGAGAATTGTCTCGACGTCGTTCTGGAATCCAACGCGCTCGCCACGCTCATATGGCGCGACAGCCAGGTCGCCGTTCCGACAGGCACGAAGAGGCTAGGAATCGCCGTGATGCCGACCGTCGCCGCGTGTTTGGACATGGTCGAGCGGCTGTCGACTGACGACGGCGATCCGCCCGGTCTGGTCGATCGAGTAAAGCGGCTGCTGGGACTCAAACCCGACATCGCGCGCACCTGATTCCGGCCGACGTTCGCTGACCGCCTCCGCCAGGGCGGAAGCTTTCGCGCTCCGTCTCTCCTCCGTCCCTCCTCCGGTCCCGGATAGCGACGGCGGCGACCCAATTCGACGGCCGCGGCTCTGCCAGTTGAAAACCCGACCATTTCCCCAGCGATTTGGTATGACATTACATGACTATTTTTGTAATTTGTAGTTTAAGTAACGATATTAGACGCATTTTAGATGACACTATTAGCTTGACAAGGACTCTTTAACACCTCATAATTGCAGTCAAAACCAAACGGGTTTTCGGACCGCCGAAAGCCCGCTCGGCCAAGAGGGGTCCTGGCGGTATCTGCCACGACCCCTCTTTTTTCTTTGACCAAGACGCGGCACGGGGTTGGCGGCGCTTTCAGTGGACGATTCGTTCGAACTTCAGCCAGCCATGGGCAACGTAGTAGACGACCCCGAGATACTCGTGCACGGCGGCTTCGTGTCGTCCAATCGATGCTGCGTCGGGGCGAACCAGGCCGATCGGATCTGCGATGCAACCGGATCGCGCGCGATGGCGGGTCGCAATCCCTGGGCGCGAAATGTGGCAAGCGCCCGTCGCATATGCGTGTCGGATGTGACGAGCGCGAACCCGTCGAGTGCAGGGACCGCAGCATCCGCGCAATCTCCACCGCTTGGTCGTGCGTGGAGAGCGACACTCACTCGAGCAGAATGCGCGATGCAGGCACTCCAAACTGGATCAGCGCATCGCGCATCGGCAGTGATTCCGCGACCGGACCGGGTCCGTGTCCGAGTCCGCCCGAGCTAATCACCCAGGGCGAGCCCAGCTCGCGATAGACGCGCGCGGCCTCGAGCACGCGCGTCGTGCGGGCCATCGTCGCCAGGCCGATCTCGCGATCGCGGCCCTGAATAGCGAACGTGGCGCCGAGCAGGACGACGCGTCGAGTTTTTCCGGCGCGTCACTCGCGACGAATGGACGCAGGCCGACGACGAGCGGTCGGCTCAGCGCAAACGCCACGATCCGCAAGGTCAAGCGGTCAACGCGGGCGGGGGGACGGGCGGATGTTCACGCAGCAGGCGCCGGATTTCCTGGAGCATCGTCGACAGCGCGAACGGTTTTTCCAGCAGACCGACGAGCGGCGCTTCGGCTTCGCGCCGAGTGCTGCCGAGATCGCTGGTCATGATGATGACCGGAATCGATTTCGTGTGCGGTTGTTCCCGGAGCCCGCGAACCAGCTGCGACACCGGGGTGTTGGGAAGACCTTTTTCGATGAGGATCAGGTGCGGCGGCTTTGCGTCAATTTTGGCGAGCACTTCCTGCGCATCGACCGCCTCGTCGACCTGGAATCCGAACCGCTCCAGATATCGGACGCACGGAACTCGGGCGCCGTCGTAGCTGTCGGCGACGAGCAGGTGCGGAAAGCGCCCTGGCCGATCACCCGCCCGGCGTCCGCCGCGCGGCACACGACGCCTATCCGGCCCTGGTGGGAAGCGGCGCTCAGTAATGCTCATCCGGACAACCCGATTTGCCTATTCAGGCGACTGAGGAAACAAGAATATACCATACCATGTTGCACTATAAACGTCCAACATGTCGTTTTAATCATGTCACATAGCTCTGCAATATTGCATAAATGCGCTCATTTCTTCAAGCCGAGCCACACATAAACGACCGGGCGCAGAATGCTCCACCAATCCACGAATGGACGCATTTTCGTATAGCCGAGCTCGTGGCGGGGATAAATCTTCGTTACAGGCACTTCAACATGCCGATAGCCGAGTCGAATGGCCTTGAGCAGCAGGTAGGGCTCGAGCTCGTAGCGATCCAGCCAGGCTTGTCGCCAGTCGATACGCGGATCGCGCAGGATTGACGTTCGGAACGCGCGGAAGCCGTTCGTGCTCTCGGTGACACGTTTCCGCGCGGCGATGGAGAAGATGAGCGGATGGATGACTCGCGTGCCGAGCACGCGATATCGAGGCATGTTGCCGAATCCGCCGCCGCCGAGATAGCGCGAGCCCTGGACGAAGTCGGCAGCGCCTGCGGCGATAGGTGCCAGGAGCGCCGGAATCTCGAGCGGGTCGTCTTTGTCGTTGCCGGCGTGGATCACGAGGACGTCGTAGCCCTGCTCGAGGACGTACTCGAACACCTGCTTCATCGACGCGCCGATGCCGCGGTTCGTGTCGTTGCGCAGCACACGAACGCGGCGATCCACGCTGCTCAATGCTCCGTCCGTGGACCCATCGTCCACGACGAGCAGATCGTAGGCGCGATCCGATGGATGGCGCGCGAGAGTCCGGCGGATTTTCTCGCCCTCGTTGAACGCGAAGGTGGCCGCGAGGACACGGAGGGGGGCCGGCATTCAGATGATCGGTGGTAGTTGGTGGTCGACAGCAACAGTCGACCGTTAACAGTCGACAGTTAACAGTCAGTTAACAGGCAGACGTGACAGTCGGCCGGAGTCGAAATTCAGTTGACGGCCGACAGTGTTGACTGTCAACTGTCAACTGTCAACTGTTGACTGTCGACCGAACTGTTGACTGTCAGCTGTGGACTGTCGACTCTGAATGGGAGGACTCATGCGGTCGATCATGATGGCGTTGACGATCCTGGCCACCTGCGGCACGTCGTCGCGTGCTGGCGCGCAGGATCGCATGCCGCCGATTCCGACGGACGCGCTGACGGTTGCGCAGAAGACGGCGATCGAGGAGTTCAAGGCGGCGCGTTCGGCCGAGATTTCCGGCCCGTTCATTCCGCTGCTGCGCAGTCCTGAGGTGTTGAGCCGCGCGCGTGCCATGGGCGACTACCTGCGCTATCGGAGCGCGCTGCCGCCGCGGCTCAGTGAATTCCTGATCCTGCTGACCGCGCGCGAGTGGACGCAGCACTACGAGTGGAACGCCCACGAGCCGCTTGCGCGTCAGGCCGGGTTGAGTGGCGCGGTCGTGGCGGCCATTGCGGAAGGGCGCCGTCCGGATCGCATGGCGGAAGACGAAGACGCGCTGTACACGCTCTGGGACGAGCTGCGGCGCAATCGGAGCGTGAGCGACCCGACCTACGCCCGCGCCGTCGCCATGTTCCACGAGCAGGGCGTCATCGATGCCGTTGGCATTACCGGGTACTACACGCTGCTCGCGATGGTGATGAATACGGCGCGCACGCCACTGCCCGCCGGAGCGAAGCAGCAGCTCGCGCCGTTTCCGCGCTGACCCTCGCGGCCAGCCGTAGCTCGTAGGTCCATGCTGGCGAGCGCAGGCCGGTCCGCGTCAGCGATCCAGAATGTCGCGGATGCAGTGCCGCAATTCGCGTGGTGTAAAGGGCTTCTGCAGAAGGGCCGCCCGCGTTTTGAGACTATCGACGCTCAATGGGTCTTCGACATAGCTCGACATGATCACGACAGGCAGGCCAGGCCGCTCGGCCACCAGAGCGCGCGCCAGCTCTATCCCCGTGTCGCCGCCCACGCCGGCGTCGATCAGCAGCAAATCGATCGACTCCGTCTGCGACGCGGCAAGCCGCGACGCCTCCTCGGCCGACGGCGCCAGCAACAGACGATAGCCCTCCTGCCGAAGCGCCGAGGCCACGAGGTTCCGCACCGCGCTCTCTTCGTCAACGACCAGGAGCCGCTCCCGCTCGATCGCCGACGTCTGGGGAGCCTCTGGCGTCATGAACGCGTCGGCGCGCGGCGCCAGCGGAAAGTACAGGTGGAACGTCGTGCCGCGATCGATCTCGCTGTCGACGAAGATGAACCCGCCCATCTGCTTCAGTGCGCCGTACACGATCGACAGCCCGAGGCCCGTGCCTTTTCCCACATCCTTCGTGGTGAAAAACGGTTCGAAAATGCGCGCCTGGGTCTCACGCGACATGCCGTGCCCGTTATCGGCCGCTCGCAGGACGACGTAGCGGCCTGGCGGCATTGGCACGTGTGCCTGCGCCGACGATTCGTCGACCTCTTCGAAGCTCGTGGCGAGCTCGAAGCGTCCGCCTGTGGGCATGGCATCTCTCGCATTGACGGCGAGGTTGATGATCGCCTGCTCGACCTGCCCGGGGTCTCCAAGCAGCGCAGGCAGCGCCGGCGCGAGCCGCGCCACGACGTCGATGTCGTGGCCGAGCAGCCGCGACAGCAGCCGCGCGATGCCGCTGACCGTTTCATTGAGATCGAAGATGCGCGGCTGCAGCAGCTGCTTGCGGCTGAAGACGAGCAGCTGGCGCGTGACCGACGTCGCCCGCTCCGCCGCGCGCCGGATCTCTTCGACGTCGCGCCGCGCGGGATGATCCGCCCCGACTTCGCCGAGCACGAGCTCGGAATACCCGGCAATCGCCGCCAGGGCGTTGTTCAGATCGTGCGTGATCCCGCCCGCGAGCCGACCCAGCGTTTCCATCTTCTGCGAGTGGTGCAGTTGCGCTTCGAGCTGCCGCCGGTCGGAGATGTCCTGAACCGTGCCGATCATGCGCACCGCGCGTCCGTCCTGATCGCGGATGACGTCGGCGCGTTCGTGCACCCATCGGATCGAGCCATCGCTGCGCAGGATGCGGTGCTCGATGTCGTACCCCCCGCGTTCTGCCCGTGCGGCGGCGCTCGCGGCGCGCACCGCGTCGCGGTCTTCAGGGTGGACGAAGCCGAAAAACGCCTCCGACGTGCCGGCGAACTGGCCGGGCGCAACGCCGAAGATGCGGTACGTCTCGGCCGACCAGCCGAGCGTGTCCGAGCCGTCGAGCTCGGCCACCCAGCTGCCGAGATGTGCGACCTGCTGCGCTTGTTCGAGAAACGCGCGGTGCTGTTCGAGCGTCGCCTGCGCGCGGACCGTCTCGCCGATGTCGCGGTAGCTGACGACGCGCCCGACAAGCTTGCCATCGAGCCTGTGAGGCGCGATGAAGCGCTCGAAGATCCGGCCGTCCTTGAACGTCAGAGTGTCGACCGACTCGGCATCCGGCCGTTCCCAGAGCGCGTCGTTGTCGAGCAGAAACGCACTCGGGTCCTCGAATTGCGACCGAACCGCGTCGAATACCGCGTTCAGCCCTCCGGCAACGATGTTGGACGGCACGCGGAACATGTCGAGAAAGCTGCGGTTGTAGCGAACGATGCGTCGATGAAGATCGAGGACGAGCACACCGTCGTGCGTTGCGTCGAGCGTCGCCTCGAGCAGCGCGATGGTTTCCTCTGGCGTGAGGTGTTGCGACACCGGGAATCTATAGTATCGTCGCCGCGAGGAGCAGCTTCATGAAAACGTTCAGGCCGTGCTTGGCCGAGTTCCTGGGGACCTTCTACCTCTGTTTTGCCGGCATCGGCGCGATCCTCAGCAACACGCCGGCAGTGGGCGGCACCTCGGGTCTGGTCGGCATCGCGCTGGCCCACGGGCTGGCTTTGTCGATCGCGGTGCACGTCTTCGGCGGCGAATCAGGCGCGCATTTCAACCCCGCGGTGACCAGCGGATTCCTCGTCACGGGCCGCATCGCGCCCGGCCTCGCTGTCGCCTATATCGCCGCGCAGCTCCTCGGGGCGACCACGGCCGCCGGGTTCTGCCGCGTCATATTTCCCGCCGACGCCGTGTCGGCGGCCAAGCTTGGCATTCCGCTGCCCGCCGCGTGGGCGACGACCGGCACGGTGCTGATTGCCGAGTTCATCATGACGTACTTGTTGATGACGTCGATATTTGGCACGGCCGTCGACGAGCGCGGTCGCGCAGTCAAGATCGGCGGCTTCGGCATCGGGCTCACCGTGGCATTCGACATCCTGTGCGGCGGCCCAGTGACCGGTGCGTCGATGAATCCGGCGCGGTCGTTCGGACCGGCCCTGGAGTTGATGTACTGGCAGTGGCACTGGGCGTACTGGGTTGCGCCGATCGCTGGCGCGTGCGCCGCCGCGCTTGTGTACGACAACGTCCTGTTGAAGCCGCTGCGTCCCAACGTCGAAGAACCACGCGCGATGAAGCGCTGAGTTTCTGGGGGCAGACTGCGTCAGATTGTAGGGGCCAGCCCGACTCTGAAAAGAAGGCCCAGCGTCGTGCGGGAGAGCGCGGCGGCCGACCGGTACGACCACGTCCGTCCCGCGTCCAGCGACAGTTCGATCGGCCATCGTCCGACGTGCGCACTGCCGTCACCCTGACCTTCCATCTTCAGCGTCCACCCCGCCCGCGTGCGCCGTGACAGGTTCGCCCCGGCGGCCACCTCGTGCTGCGGGAACTGGTGAATTCGCGGCTCGTTACGTCTGCAGACGTAACGAGTACGCCATTTCGCGTAACGGTCATGGCCGAGCTGGAGGTCCGCGCGATCGTACCGCAGCAGGCACGTCGCGGCGACTGCGCCGATTCGCGCGTATTCAGCGCGCTGACCGAAACGAAACGATCGAATCGAGACGCCGCCGGTCGTGCCGGCGACGATCACCGTGCCGTCGGGGTCGAAGAAGGTGTCATGATCGTCGCCGGTGGACGTGCGCGACGTGTCAGGCCGGCGGATGTTTCCCAACGCAGACCGCTGGTGTAGCGCGCGACCGCCGTCAGCCAGACATTGTCGGCGTCATATGTCTGCTCGAAGAAATGCGGTACGAGAAACGGCGTGTCGGCCGATGACGGGTTGTCGAAGTGGGATGCGGACGCGCGTCATTCAACGACGATCGTATAGTGATTCCCGTGAGAGCCTGCCTGCTGCTGGCCGCCGCATTGGTCAGCGCGTGTGCCGATGCGCCGGCTGGAGCGAAGAACCGGCATCTCGTCGAGCGCGGCGGCGCTGCGATGGGTTCGGAGCTGCGGCTGACCGCCTGGTCCGCCGACGAGCCGTCGACGCGCGCGGCCTTCGACGCGGTCTTCAGCGAATTCGACCGGGTCGACGCGCTCATGAGCGTGTGGCGTCCGGGCAGCGATGTCCTCCGGATCAACGCGGCGGCCGGCGACCATCCGGTGACGGCCAGCGGGGAGGTGCGGGAAACGCTGCGCGTGGCGCGTCAAATCAGCGAATGGACCGGCGGCAAGTTCGACGTGACGTTCGGGCCGCTCGCCGACATCTGGAAGTTCGACGTTCAGAACCAGGACAACACGGTTCCCGGTCCGGAGGCCATCCGTGCGCGGCTGCCGCTCATCGACTACCGGCGAATCGCGATCGACGATCGGGCCGGCACGGTGTTCCTGGAACAGAAGGGGATGCGCGTGCACCTGGGCGGCATCGGGAAGGGGTACGCCGTCGAGCGCGCCGCGAACATCCTGCGGCGAGCAGGCCTGCGCGATTTCATGATCCAGGCCGGCGGTGATTTATATGTCGGCGGCCACAAGGACGGGCGGCCGTGGCGGCTGGGCATCAACGATCCCCGAGGTCCCGGCGGCCGGAGTTTTGCCACCGTCGATCTCTCCAATGGCACGTTCAGCACGTCTGGCGATTACGCGCGCTTCTTCATCAAGGACGGCGTCCGCTATCACCATCTCCTCGATCCTGCCACCGGACAGCCTGCGCGCGCGTGCCGCAGCGTCACGATCGTCGCCGACAGTCCCGTGCTCGCCGACGGTCTGTCCACAGGCGTCTTCATCCTGGGACCGACCGAGGGCATGGCGCTCATCGAACGTCTGCCTCACGTCGAGGGCGTCATCGTGACGGCAAAAAACGAAGTGCTGGTGTCGTCGGGGCTGAAGGATAGGTTCGTACAGGTCGCGCCGCCGACCGATGCGCCGTAACGTCTCACCACAAAGGACACTATGGACACAAAGGCAAAACCTTATAGGACTTGTCCTTTGTGTCCTTCGTGTCCATTGTGGTGGGCCCCGCAGGGCCGTGATGCAGCGTTATCCCGGCGACGACACGAACAGCTTGGGGCTCTTCCGTCGCAGGATGATCCAGTGCGGGCACTTCTGCTGATCGAGGTAGAGCCGCTCGCAGTCGTCGCAGCGGACGCATTCGGCCGCGATGATCGTCGGGCCGCGGATCGCGCCCCACTCGCAGGTCTTCTCGCAGATCTTGCAGCTCTTGCACTCCGACCAGCGCTTGATCCGAAAGACGGTCAGGTTCGACAACACGCCGAGGGCGGCGCCGACGGGGCAGAGGAACCGGCAATATAGGTTCCTGACGAACACAGTGGCGAGCAGGAGCGCCCCGAGACCGATCCACATGCCGGTCGTTCCAAAAAGACCGAACATCCAGAACGGCTCGACATAGCGGTACACGCCGAGATCCCGCGTGGCGAGGAAGTACGCGATGACGCCGGCCAGCAGGCCATATTTCACGTAGGCCGCGCGCCGTTCGAGCGCCGCCGGCACGTCGACGCGAAGGCGGGCCGGCACGACGGTGTCCATCAGTTGTGTCAAGGCGCCGAACGCGCACACGCGTCCGCAGTAGAGTCGACCCCAGAGCACGGTCGACGCCACGACGAAGATGGAAAGCAGATACCAGGCGATGTTGTACTTGACGATCGGCAGGTTCCAGTCGGCGAGCGCGAAGATATCGACGATGGAGACGAGCCGGCTCTTGACGAAGCCCATGTAGCCGACCGCCGCCACCAGCGTGACGTATTTCAGACGAACGCTCTTGCGGAAAAAGCCGATCAGCGCCAGCGCAACGAAGGCGGTGAGCAGCGCAAGATCGAGGATCTGCGGCCCCAGAATCTCGCGCCAGCCCTCGGACACGTCCACTATTTCACGGCCTCGGCCGGAAGCAATTGCCTGGCGACCATGCGCGAGCTGTCCCGGATCGCGCGCGCGGCGCTCGAGATCGTGATCGATGCGCGCGACACGGCGTCCACGTCGCCGCCGACCCTGAACGGATCCTTGATGCTCTTGCCCTTGAACTGGACCGCGAATTTCGGCGGCTCCACCGAGAAGTAGCCGTACGGCTCGGAGTCGTAAGAGACGACGACGCCGGTCAGAACGCCGGTCATGTTCATGCCGACGAGAATGTGGATGGGGCCGTGATACCCGTGCTCCTGCGGCACGAGATCCGTCGTCCAGAACGCGACGCCGATTGGCGGCGCCGAGGGGGAGGCTTTCGGATCGGCCGCGTAGGCCTTGAAATGGAGCGGCTCACCCGCGAGCGGCGAGAACGCCGCCGCGGCTGGAAACAGTTGCTTGAGCTCGGCCTGCGGATTCGGATTCGTGAAGATGCGGTCCGCCGCGAGCGCGGCGAGGCCACCGAAGAACGCAAACGCAACCACGAAGGCACGAAGACAGGAAGAAGAACGCGCGAAACACATGCGGCAGCGCCGATTATACGCGGGCTGAGCCAACTGAATTGGGATCTGACCCCGCTCACCCGTACGTCCGCCAGACGCGCGTCAGGTAGTCGCCCATCGTCAACGCCAGCAGAATGCCGAGCCAGAAGACGCTGCCGACCACCACGGCCCAGGTGAGCCGCGTGCCGTACTTTACGTGCATGAAGAACAGCACGACAAGCGTCGCCTTGATCACCGCAATCGTCAGCGCGGCGACGGCGTTGAGGACGCCGAGATCGAAGAACGCGATCTGCACCGTCAGATAGGTGCAGAGCATCAGGATCGCGAAGATCGTGTAGTAGATGCGTTTCGGGACGATGTGGTCAGGCATCGGTGAGTTCTCTAGGAACTCTCCGCCACGGAGGGCACTGAGGAAAGGCGGAACAATTACATGTCCTCTGTGGTGGAGCGCTATGCATGTCTTCCAATCAAATACAGCAGTGGGAACAAGAAGATCCAGACGATGTCGACGAAGTGCCAGTACAGCCCGCTGATTTCAATCGGGCTGTAGTACTCGGCCGTGATCGTCCCGCGCCACGACCACCACCACATGACGAACATGATGCCGATGCCGATCACCATGTGCAACGCGTGCAGGCCGGTCATCACGAAATACAAAGAGAAGAAGAGTTGCGCGTGCCGGACATGGACAGGTTCCTTCTCGAACTGGAAGCCCGGGCCGGGAATGAGATGCTCGGCGAACTTGTGGTAATACTCGACGCTTTTGATACCCAGAAACACCGCGCCGAGCGTCATCGTCGCCACGAGAAAGATCAGCAGCAGACGCCGCTGACCGAGCTGCGCGGCATGGACGGCCAGCGCCATCGTCAGGCTGCTGGTGATGAGGACGACGGTGTTGATTGTGCCGAGCGTGACGTCGAGCTCGTGACTCGCCGCGGCGAAGGCGTCGGGATACCAGTTGCGGTAGATCAAGTAGGTCGCGAAAAGGCCGCCGAAAAACAGCACCTCCGTGACGAGAAAGACCCACATACCCAGCGTCGACGCCTCTTTCTGCTGCTCGAGGCTGTCGAAGTGGTGCGCAAGTGCCGGATGTTGAATCAGCTCGGACAATGTTCAGCTCTCAGCTCTCGGCTTTCAGCTTTCAGCGGGAAATGTCGACTGTCGACTGTCGACTGTCGACTGATAATCGTACGCGTCCCATGTGACCTCGGGCGTCTCCGTGAAGTTCTCGGTCGGCGGCGGCGACGTCGTCGTCCATTCAAGGCCCACGGCTCCCCACGGATTCGGGCCGGCCGCACGACCGTACCGAAGCGACCACATCAGATACGCCATCGGAATCAGATAGCCGACGCCGAGAATCGACGCACCGGCCGACGACAACACGTTCAAGACCTGGAACTCCGGCGGATAGGCGTGATAGCGGCGCGGCATTCCGAGATAGCCCAGGATGAACTGCGGAAAGAACGTCAGGTTGAAGCCGAGGAAGATGACCAGCGCGCTGAACTTTGCCAGCCACTCGTTGTACAGGCGGCCGCTGATCTTCGGCCACCAGTAATGCAGGCCGCCGAGGTACGCCATGATCGTGCCGCCGACCATGATGTAGTGGAAATGCGCGATGATGAAGTAGGTGTCCGTCACGTGCACGTCGAGTCCGACCGACGCCAGGAACAGACCCGTCAGCCCTCCGATCGTGAAGAGTCCGATGAAGCCGATGGCGTAGAGCATCGGCGTCTCCCACGACACCGACCCCTTGTACATGGTTGCCGTCCAGTTGAAGACTTTCACCGCGGACGGAATCGCAACGAGGAAGCTGAGGATCGAGAAAATCAGCGCCGCGTACACCGACTGGCCCGCAACGAACATGTGGTGGCCCCACACCAGGAAGCCGAGCACCGCGATCGCGAGGCTGGCGAACGCCACGAAGCTGTAGCCGAAGACCGGCTTGCGGCAAAACGCCGCGACGAGCTCGCTGATGACGCCCATCGCCGGGAGAATCATGATGTAGACCGCAGGGTGGGAGTAGAACCAGAACAGATGCTGAAACAGCACCGGATCGCCGCCGACTGCTGGATCGAAGAAGCCGAAATGGAACAGGCGCTCCGCAGCGACGAGCAGGATGGTGATCGCGATCACCGGTGTGCCGAGCACCATGATGAGGCTCGTGGCGTAGTGCGACCAGATGAAGAGCGGCAGCCGGAACCAGGTCATGCCCGGCGCTCGCATGCGGTGGATCGTCACGATGAAGTTGAGCCCCGTGAGAATCGACGAGAAGCCGGTGATGAAAATGCCGAGCGCGGCCGGTATCACGTTGCTCGTCGATGACACGGTGCTGAACGGCGTGTAAAACGTCCACCCGGTGTCGAGGCCTCCGGTGACGATGGCGTACATCGTGAACAAGGCGCCGATCATGTAGATATACCAGCTCGCCAGATTCAGCTTCGGAAACGCAAGGTCCTTGGCGCCGATCATGATCGGCACGAGGAAATTCCCGAGTACCGAAGGGATGGCCGGGATGAGGAAGAAGAACACCATCATCACGCCGTGCATCGTGAAGAGCTTGTTGTAGGTCTCATCGGTGACCAGGTCACCGACTGGCGTGGTGAGCTCGAGGCGAATCAGCACCGCGAACGCGCCGCCGACGAAGAAGAAGAAGGTGACGCCGGCGAGGTAGAGGAGTCCGATGCGCTTGTGGTCGCGGGTGAGCAGCCATGACTTCACGCCGTAGCCGTCGTTGAGATAATGCCGACGCGGAAGAAGAGCGGTGCTGGCCATGGTTATCGCGTCTGAACCTGCGGGAGCGCCTGCAACGATTTCACGTACTCGATCAGTTCGAGCAGCTGCTCCTCGGTGACCAGCCCCTGGAACGTCGGCATGATCGGCTGAAACCCCGAGGCGATCTTCGCGGATGGCATCAGAATCGATTCCCGCACGTACGCCTCGTCGACAACGAGCATCTCGCCGTTCTGCAGCGTCACGGTCTTGCCGAACAGCCCTTCCAGCACGGGCCCGCGCCCCTGCGCGTCGGGGCGGTGACACGTGTTGCACGCAAGATCCGCGAACAGCTTCGCGCCGGCCGACGCCAGCGAGCCTTCAGGCGCGCCGCCGCTCAGCCACGTCTGGTACTCGCTCGGATCCATGACGACGACCTGCCCGACCATGCCCGAGTGACGGGTGCCGCAGTACTCCGCGCAGAACAGGTGATAGCGGCCCGGTTTCGTCGGCTGGAACCAGACGCTGGTGTACCGGCCTGGCAGGACGTCCGCTTTGACGCGGAAGGCCGGCACGAAGAAGTCGTGAATCACGTCCTCAGAGGTCATGATCATCTTCACCGGTCGGCCAATCGGCACGTGCAGCTCGTTGATTTCGCGCTGGCCGTCCAGGTGCTGGAACTTCCACATCCACTGCTTGGCGACGACGTAGATGTTGAGTGTTTCATCGGGCGGGCGCGACATGGCGAAGAACACGCTCGCGCCCCAGACGAAGATGACCATCGTGATGAGCAGGGGGATGACGCTCCACGTAATCTCGAGGAGCATGCTGCCGTGAATGCCCGTGCCGATGCTGTCGGGCGCGCGGCGGCGGTATTTGATTGCGAAGTACACAATCAACCCGGCGATCAGCGCAGAGAAAAAGACCGCGACCACAATCAGGAACAGGTACAGCGCATCGACACGGCCGGCCATCGTCGAGGCGCGCTCGGGGAAGAGCGGGATTCCGGTCCACATATCAGCGAGAGCTCCGTGCGGCGGGCACGGCGGTGCTCGGTGCGCGGTGCTCCGTGCACGGTGCTTGGTGCACGATGCCTGGTGCACGGTGCCTGGTGCGGCGTTCGCGCCGGAGCATGACCGCGATGAAGCCGCCAAGCGCGAGAACCGTGGCCGCGCCGGCGAGGCGCATGGCGCGCATGATGACGAAGCCGTAGCGGCCGGTCATCGGGTCGTAGTGATAGCAATAGAGAAGCAGCGAGTCGACTGCCGACCCGATCCTGCCGGCAGAGGCTTCGACGACTGCAAACCGCAGATCGCGAGGTCCGTACTCGATGCCGAACAGATACCGGGCCAGACGGCCGTCGGGCGTGAGAACGATGACGCCGGTCGGATGGGCGAACTGCTTCGTGTCCGCGTCCCACGCATACCGAAAACCGGCCGCCTTCGTCAGACGATCGATCGAGCGTTGGTCGCCGGTGAGAAAGTGCCACGCGTCCGCGGCGCCTGCCCGCTTGTAGCGTTCGAGATACAACGCCTTCTTGATCGATGCAGAGGCGGGCGTGTCCTGTGGGTTGAAGCTCACGGTGACGATCTCGAACTCCCGGCCAGCGGTGAGCGATATCACGTTCAGCGCGCTCGCCAGGCCGTTGATCACCTGCGTGCACAGCATCGGGCAGTCGTAGTAGGCGAACACCATCACAACCGGCCGCCTGCCGAAGTAGTCGCCGAGCCGTACTGTCCGTCCAGCTTCGTCGGTGAAGACGGTGTCGAGCGGCACGCGCTCGTTGAGGTTCTGGTCGAAGCCGATCGCGCGCAGCGGTGCCGGAACGGCGGAGGCCACCATGCCCGGTTCGCGTTTGTAGCCCGGAACGGGCGCGCCGGTCATTTGCGCGTTGGCCGCCTGCGGCGGGCTCACCACAAAGGACCCTAAGGACACGAAGGTCAAGATTGTTGGGCTCATCACAATGGACAAGAGGGGCCCAAACACCAAGGCCTTATGCTTGCAAGGCCTGTCCTTTGTGTCCTTTGTGCCCTTTGTGGTGAAAACGCTGGCCATCATTTGCTCTCCGTCTGTCGCGCCGGCAGCCCTCGCTGCAGCGTCAGCTTCATCGCCTGATCGATCGGGATCCGAACGATGCCGGCGTTCTGGTCCACCCAGCCGTACGAATGCAGCAGCTCGTCCTCCCGTGCCCGAAAGTCCTGCAGATCCTGGCGTGGGTTGGTCTGCAGCCGCGGCTCGGGCGGGACACGGTTCTCCAGCGTCACCGCGAGCGGGTACTCGGGCGTGACGGCGCGTCCCTCGCGCGCGTCGAAATACCGGAACAGCACCCAGACGATGAAGTGAATCAGGATGCCAGTGACCAGCAACCCCAGGGCAAAGCCGAAAATGCCGCGGATGTTGACGTCGCTCGCTTCGTGGCGCACCGCGACGTTGTCCGTGGGCTCGTGCGCCGAATGGGGCAGGTGCAGTTCCGCCACGGCTAGTGGGCCGTCCTCGGCGGCGTGCCGCGCTCGATGATCGCGCCGAGCGTCTCATCGAACTGCGGATCGTGAACCGGCAGGATGGCGCGTCCGCGCAACTGGTGAACGAAGCAGCCTCCCCAGATCGCCGCCATCGACAGCGGCAACACGATGTCGAGCCAGCTGACCGAGATGCCCGCCTGATGGAACTCCGGCGCAATGAGCCAGAACAGATCGAGGAGCCGCACCAGGAGCACGCCGACGGCCACCTTGACGAGCAGGTCGGGCTCGCGTTTCACCGCCCGCGACAGCAGCAGGACGAACGGCGCGGCGAAATGAAACACGATCAGCGTGAGGCCGACCACGCGCCAACCGGTCTGCAGGCGATGGAGGTACCAAGCAATTTCGGCCGGGAGATTGCCGGACCAGATGATCAGGTACTGCGAGAACGAGAAATAGGCCCAGAGCATCACGAAGGCGAGCATCAGGTTGCCGAGATCGTGAAAGTGCGCGGGGATGACAATGCGATCGAGCGGAGCGCGGCGCGCCAGCCACACGAGCACGACGATCAAGAACGCCATCGCCGACAGGCCCTGGCCGCCCATGATCAGCACGCCGTAGATGGTCGAAAACCAATGCGGTTCGAGCGACATGAGCCAATCGAACGACGCGAACGTGATCGTCAGGCCGTAGGCGAGCAGCCCGCCGGCGCTCAGCCTCTGCATGCGGCGCGCGATACGCGGGTCGGGGTTTCGATCCTGTTCGAGCGACCACGCATTCAACAGGTACGAGAGCGCATTCCAGACGAGGAAATAGACGGCCGCGCGCGCCAGGAAAAACGGCGTGTTCAGATAGAGATGCTTATGCTGGAGCGCCTCGTCGTGCGCGACCAGCTCTGCGTTCGTCCAGGGGTAGAGATGGCGGATGCCGAGGACGACCGGCACGAACAGCAGCGTCATCACGGGCAGCACGCGCGCGGCGGCTCCGATCGGACGCCGAATCACCACGCCCCACGCGCCGCCCGACAACTGGTGCACCATGCCGAGCGCGAGGCAGCCGAGCGTGACGCCCAGGCACCACATGTACGCCATCAGATACGACTGAAAGAACTGGGTGGCGTTGAAAAACAGTCCGAGGGTGGCGACCGCTCCGCCGGCGGCGCCGGCGACGAGCAGCCGGCGCTCGATGCCGGCGAGCTCTGGAATGGCGACGTCCGCGGTTGCGGCGAGCGGCTCAGCGCGCATCGAGCCTTCCTCGTTCCGTCGGCGGGACATCCGCGGGCGTGGCGTGCTCGCTCAACTGCAGCGCCCGAATGTACGCGACGATGGCCCAGCGGTCCCGCGGCGTGATTTGACCCGCGTAATCGGGCATCGCACCGAAGCCGTTCGTCATGACGTCGAAAAAGTGGCCGACCGGCGCGGTTCTCAGCCGGTCCTGGTGGTAGGAGGGGGGCCGCCGGTAGCCGCGCTGTACGATCAGGCCGTCGCCCTGCCCCGTGCGGCCATGACACGGCGAACAGTAGATGTTGAACCGTTCCTGGCCGCGCGCCATCACGCGCTCGGTGACGGCGAACGGAAACAGCTCGGCATCCGCGCCGTTGATCTTGCCCGTGTAGAGCAGCGGGTCGTCGTGCAGCTGCCCGCGCGCCACCGTGCCGGCGACGAGCGGTCGCGCGGATCTGACGTCGCCGAAGAACGACGACTCGCGCAACGGGATGTACTTGGGCTGGTCGTGCATATCCTGGCGGCACGCCACGGAGACACAGAGCACACAGAGATTAATCAGCCACGGAGTCACCGAGGCACGGAGGTTTTTTGGTAGGTGAGCACACAACGCTCGGTGACTCCGTGACTCTGTGGCCACTTTTCCCTGTGTCCGCTGCAACTCGGTGGCCTCAATCCGCAACAGTCGCCACCTCCCGCGGGCTCAGCGTTTCGAGAAACCGCCGCGTGGACTCGAGCTCGAACTTGGGGTCGCTCGCCTCGATGCAGAGAAAGAACCGGTTCCGGCTGGCGAGCGCAAACCGCGGCACGTTGAACACGGGGTGATACGGCATCGGCAGGCCGTTCAAGGCGAGCATGCCGAGCACCGCCGACAGCGCCGCCACGAGAATCGCGCACTCGAAGGTGACCGGCACGAACGCCGGCCAGCTGTGAAGCGGCTTGCCGCCGACGTTCAGCGGGTACGCCATGGCCGACACCCAGTACTGCAGCGCGTACCCGCCAACGCACCCCGTGAGCCCTCCGATGAGAACGATGAGCGGCAACCGCGTGTGATGTCCCCCCAGCGCGTCGTGCAGCTCCTCGATCGGAAACGGCGAATAGGCATCCATGCAGCGAAACCCTTCCGCGTGCGCCCGGCGGGTCGCAGCCACCAGCGAGTTCGGATCGTCGAACTCCGCTAACAGGCCGTATATCGGAGGCTTCGCCATGTCGCGTTCAGCTCTCAGCTTTCAGCTCTTGGCTCGAACTGTCTGTGTTTGCATCTGATGGCTGCGAGCTGATAGCTTCACGATGACTCCTCAACTTTCGCCTCCGGCAGAATCGTGCGCATCTCGAAGATCGAGATCATCGGCAGGAAGCGCAGGAACAGGAACAACAGCGCCAGGAACAGGCCGATCGTGCCGACGTAGGTCGCCCAGTCCCAGATCGTGGGCGCATACATGCCCCACGACGAGGGCAGAAAGTCGCGATGCAGGCTCGTGACGACAATCACGAACCGCTCGAGCCACATGCCGATGTTGACGACGATCGCGATCATGAAGAGGACGATCGGAGTCGTCCTCACGCGCCTGAACCAGAGCGCCTGCGGCGTCAACACGTTGCACAGAATCAGCAGCCAGTAGGTCCACCAGTACGGTCCGGTCATCCGGTTCAACGACACGAAGAGCTCGTACTTGTCGGCGCTGTACCACGCCACAAACGCTTCGATCGCGTAGCCGTACGCGACGATGAGTCCCGTGACGAGCATCACTTTCGCCATGTTCTGCAGGTGGCGCATCGTGATGAAGTCCTCGAGGCCGTAGATGGCGCGAATCGGAATCGCGAGCGTCAGCACCATGGCGAAGCCTGAATAGATCGCGCCGGCGACGAAATAGGGCGGGAAGATCGTGGTATGCCAGCCGGGAACGATCGCGACCGCAAAGTCGAAGCTGACCACCGTGTGCACCGAGACGACGAGCGGCGTCGCGAGACCGGCGAGCAGCAGATACGCGGTTTCGTAGCGGTGCCAGTGATGCGCCGAGCCGCGCCATCCCATCGCCAGCATCCCGTAGATGACGCGTCCGACCCGCGACTGCGAGCGGTCGCGCAGCGTCGCCAGATCGGGAATGAGGCCGACGAACCAGAAGAGCAGCGATACGGTTGCGTACGTCGAAACCGCGAAGACGTCCCAGATGAGCGGGCTTCTGAACTGCGGCCAGATGCCCATCGTGTTCGGGTAGGGGAACAGCCAGTACGCGGCGAGCCACGGCCGGCCGGTGTGGATGAGTGGAAAGATGGCCGCGCACGCGACGGCGAACAGCGTCATGGCCTCCGCGAACCGGTTGATCGACGTCCGCCAGGTCTGTTTCAGCAGCAGCAGAATCGCCGAAATGAGCGTGCCCGCGTGGCCGATGCCGATCCACCACACGAAGTTGACGATCGCGAACCCCCACCCGACCGGCTGGTTCACACCCCAGATGCCCGTGCCCTTCACGAACAGATAGGCCAGCGCGAGCAGCAACACGTTCACGATGCCGAATGCGGCGAGGAAGCCGAGCCACCAGCCGATCGACGTCTTGCGGGTCAGAACGATCGCGCTGATCTTGTCGGTGACCGATCCGAAGGTATAGCCCGGCGCGATGACCGGCGGCGTTCCCGTGCCGGCAACGGCGTCGAGCGGATCCTCGATGGGCGGCAGCGATTCGGCCATGGTCTGGATTACGGTGTGGCGCCACCGAGGACACAGAGCACACAGAGATCAATTAGCCACAAAGTCACTGAGACACGGAGGGGCGCGCCGCCGGAGGTTCGGCGGGCGCCGCAACGCGGCGCTGGATGGCCGGACTGACCGGATGCACGAACCGAATCGTGGTTCAGCGGTTCGCGCATCCGGTCAGTCCGACCATGCCATCCGGCCTGCTTCGCAGGCCGGGCCCGCCGAATTCGGCGTGCGCCTCGGACACCTGAAGCGTGGCCGCCTTCGGACTGGTGAAGACCTCCGTGACCCTGTGACTCTGTGGCCAAAACCCTCCGTGTCCTCCGCATCCTCAGTGTTCTCCCAACTCTGGATTCACATTCCGCACTGCCGCCAGATACGTTGTCCGCGGCCGCGTGTTCAGCTCGCCGAGCAGTGAATAATTTCGGATTTCGGACTGCAACTGCGCAACGCGGCTGTTCGGATCGTTCAGATCGCCGAACACGATCGCGTCGGCCGGGCACACCTGCTGACACGCGGTTCGGATGTCACCGTCCTTCACCCGGCGATCCTGCTTTTCCGATTCGATCTTGGCGGCATTGATCCGCTGCACGCAGTAGGTGCACTTCTCCATGACACCGCGGCTGCGGACGGTGACGTCAGGATTGCGCCCGAGCTTCAGACTGGGTGTGTCCCAGTCCTGATACAGCAGGAAGTTGAACCGGCGGACCTTGTACGGGCAGTTGTTCGAGCAGTACCGCGTGCCGACGCAGCGGTTGTACACCATGTCGTTCAGCCCTTCGTGGCTGTGCACGGTCGCAGCTACGGGACACACGACCTCGCACGGCGCGTTCTCGCAGTGCATGCACGGCACGGGTTGAAAGTAGGTTTCGGGGTTGTCGGCCGGGCCGCGGTAGTACGTATCGACGCGCAGCCAGTGCATCTCGCGGCCGCGCAGCACCTGGTCCTTGCCCACCACCGGAATGTTGTTCTCGGCCTGGCAACCGACGACGCAGGCGTTGCAGCCGATGCAGGCGTTGACGTCGATCGCCATACCCCACTTGTAGCCTTCGTACTTGAAGTCGGGATACAGCGTGATCGTCCGCCCCGGAGTCTCGTCGCCCTCGTGCACCGACTTCGGGTCGTGCAGGTATTCGTCTCGCGTCACGGCGCGCACCATGCCGCGCCCTTCCATCATGTGGTGATACTGCGTGCAGGCCAGCGAATGGCTCCCGCCCGTGAGGACCACTTCTGCGCCGGAGTCGAACCACAGCGCGTCCGATGTCCGAAGGGCCGCTGCGTTGAAGCCGGCCCCGGTTCCGACGTGTCCGCCACGCGTTCGCCCGTAGCCGAGATGCACGGTCACACAGTCGTCGGGATGGCCCGCGACGGAGAAGATCGCGCCGCGAACGGTGCGTCCGCGATAGCGCAGCTCGACGAGGTCGCTGATGATCTGCCCGTGCTCGCCGCCGCGGTACGCCGGGACGCCGCCGCCTTTCAAGCGCGCCGCCGTCGCGGGACTGACGAGAACAGCATTGTCCCAGGCGAGCTTCGTGATCGGCTTTGGCAGCTCCTGCAGCCAGCCGTTGTTCGCAAAGCGCCCGTCGAGAATCGAGGGGTCGGTTCTGAACGCGATTTCGAGACCCGACGCCGCCGCGGGCGCGGCCACGCGGCCGGCGTCCCTCCACGTCTGAGAAATCGCGACGCGTTTCGGCGCAAACGCCGTGTCCGGCACGACGCCGTCGTGCAGCCAGCGGCGCCAGGCCGCTTCGAACGCCGGTGACACTGCCGCTACATCCCGCTCGCCACGCGACCAGAACTCGCGAACGAGGTCGTACGCCGTCCGCTCCGGCCGATCGCTCATGGCGGCCAGCAGCTCGTGCGCCGACTTGCCGCCGTACAGCGGCGCGATGAGCGGTTGGACGATTGACACGGTGCCGTCGTAGGCGCGCGCGTCGCTCCACGATTCCAGGAAATGCGTTTCGGGTATCTGCCATTGACACAACGCCGACGTCTCATCGTCGTACAGACTGAGGTGCGCGCGGAGCTGAACCTTGTTCAGACAGTCCGCGAATTTCAGATCGGCGGGAGCGGTGTAGACAGGATTGCCGCCAACGATGACGAGCAGATCGACCGTGCCGGCATTCATGTCGGCGACGAGATCGCGCAGCGAATCGAGTTGATTGACCGGCTCCGCTTCGACCGGCGGTGTGTACACGACCGTGGTGCCGGCGTTGCCGAGCGCGTCGTTCATGGCGTGCGCCAGCGCATGAACGGCAGCCGGTTGATGGTCGCCGGCGACGACGAGCGAACGGCCGCGATGGGCTGAGAGGTCCTTCGCGATCGCGTCTACCCATTGTTCCCGGCCCGACCCATCCACCTTCGCGCTCCGCGCTTCGGCGGACGAGCCTGTCCCACCCGGCCCGCCTGCCCCAACGCGCGACCCGATTGCCCGCGCGACCTCCTCGATCTGGCTCGGTTTGAGCGGCAGCCGATGGTCGGCGCGGGCACCCGTGGAAGTCGGCATGCTTTCGAGCGCGTACAGCCGGTTCATTCGGTCGGCCTGCTCGGGACGCCGCCGCGCGGCAAACTCGCGCGCGTAGCGAAGGGAGCCGGGTCCCGACGCCAGGAAATCGGCGTCGAGCGCAACGATGACTTCGGCCTGATCGATGCGGTATTGCGCGTCGACGTACTCGCCGAACGCGAGCTGCGCGCCGGCGCGCGCGGTGTCGCGGCTGGCCGGATCCCACTGGTGCCACTTCGCCGACGGGAAGCGCGCGAGCAGGTCGCGAATCTGCGCGGCCAGCGTCGGCGAGCTCACCGACTCGGTGAGGATCCGGATGCCTGCGCCGTTGAGCGGCTGCTGCGCGGTGAGCGCCGCGCGAATCGCGCCGAGAAACGCGGACCACGGCCGGATCTCGCCCAGATTGGTGAGCGTCTGCGAGCGATCCGGATCGTAGAGGCCGAGGATGGCCGCCTGCGCGAAGACGTCCGTCGCGCCCAGACTGCCCGGGTGGAGCGGGTTGCCTTCGATTTTCGTCGGACGGCCTTCGTGGCTCTCGACGAGCAGTCCCGTGGCGACGCCGCCGAGCGGCATGGCGGTCGCGAAGAACAGCGGCGTGCCCGGCACGACATCCTCCGGCTGCCGCACGTACGGAACGATCTTTTCCGCCGGCTGCCGCGTGCAGGCGGTCACGCCGGCGAGCGCGAGCGACGCGCCCATCAGCCTGAGGAACGTGCGGCGCGCGACCGGGTCGGTGACGGCTTCGATTTCCGACGGGAATTCGTTGTAGAGGCGTTCCTGGAACGCCGGATCCTGAGCACGCTCTTCGAGCGTTCTCCACCAGCCTTCGCGGCCTGGTTTCGCGGAAGCCGCTTCGGCTTGGCAGGGAATGTTCGCTTGCCGCGCCGAAGCGTCTTTACGCGACGGCGAAGGCGGGCTCATCGATGACATGTCGAACAGCTCGTGAGCTTCTGAATCTGATACTCGGCGACGAGCCGCCTGCCGAGCTCGAGTTGATTGGCCGGCGGCACGTAATCGACGCGAAATACCGCCTCACGCGGCCGCACGTAGCGCTCGGGGCTGCGGTGGCAGTCGACGCACCATTCCATCTGCAGCGACTGCTCCTGCCACATCAACGGCATCCGATCCACCTGCCCGTGGCACGTCGTGCAGCCGACGCCTTTGTGGACGTGAATGCTGTGATTGAAATAGACGAAGTCGGGCAGGTCGTGCACGCGGGTCCACTGAATCGATTGGCCCGTCCGGAAGCTGTCGCGCACTGGTTCGAGGAACGGGCTGTTCGCGAAGATCTGCGAATGGCAGTTCATGCACGTTTTCGTCGGTGGAACCCCGGCGAATGACGAGTCTTCCACCGAGGTATGGCAGTAGCGGCAATCGATGCCGTTGCCGGCGACGTGGCGCTCGTGGCTGAACTGAATGGGCTGCTCACGCGCGACGTGCGCCTGCGTGACCCAAGGCGACCGGTTGACTTCGGCGACGAGACCGAGGAGGCCAGCGACGAAGAACACAGCGCCGAAGATGCTGACCCGAGCAATCGTGTTGGCGCTGCGGTGAAAGATCTGCGACATCGATCGAGTGGCGGAGCGAACGCAGCGCCAGTCGAGCGGTCGGTGATGCGGACATGCGCCGCGGGCCGGCGACCGGCTCAGAGCGTACTGCGTCTTTCGTGCCGATCGTAGCCGATTTTGTGAAACATTTCACATCACGGCTGAGTTGCGGAGCTTTTGGCCGGTTTTGGGCCGGTCTTTCGCCGATCGCACCGCCGACGCCCCGCGGGACCAACTCGCGCCGCAACGCGATGACCACGACGCCGGCGCGTGTGCGCCGCGGGATGACAGCCATGTTCGGAATCACTACGGCAGGCGAGCAGACGACCGCTACGATCCGCCGGGCGCGCGCTCCCAGGTGTACGAGCGGCCCATGGCATATTTCTCGAACCACTCGAGCTCGACGTTCGCCTTGAAGATCAGGTGGCGCAGCTCCTGCCACTGATGGCCATCGCGCGGCGCGACATACAGGCGGGTGGGGACGCCGTTGCTCTTGAGCCCGCGGAACATTTCAATCGACTGCGCGAGCGGCACGCGCGTGTCGTTTTCGCCGACGAACAGCAGCGTCGGCGTCTTCGCGTTGGCAACGTCCTTCAGCGGTGAGTTGTCCCAGAACGTCGCGATGGGGGCGTCCTTCTGCCACGGCGTGCCGCCGAACCATGTGACGCGGAACGAGCGATCGTCGGTTTGCGCGTAGAACGACGTCCAGTCGGACAGGCTCGCGCCCGCCGACGCTGCCTTGAAACGGTCGGTCATCGTGATCAACTTGTTGGTCAGATGTCCCCCGGCGCTCCAGCCCATCGCGATCAGCCTATCGGGATCGGCAATGCCGCGCGCGACGAGATAATCGATTCCTGTCACCACGTCGTGCTGCATGTTGTGAAAGAAGTGGCCGACGACGTCACGATAGAAGACGTTGCCGTACCCGACACTTCCGCGATAGTTCGGCCGCAACACCGCATACCCCTTCGCCGCTAAAACCGGAAAGTAGTTGAGCAACAGGCCTGAGCCGGCTCCGAACTTGTCCGACTCCATTGGCCCGCCGTGCATCTGCACGACAAGGGGATATCGCGTGCCCGGCCGATAATCCACCGGGTAGAACAGCACGCCCTCGATCGGCGTACCGTCGACGCTCTTCCACGTGATTTTTTCCTGGCGCGGCAGTGCGAACTCGCGTTCCAGGCGGTCGAACATGTGCGTGACGCGCGTCAGCGTCGCGCCCGCCCCCGACATCGGCATCGTCCATACCTCGCCGAACCGTGTCGGTTCATCGAGCTGCAGCATCATGGTGTTGGCGGTCGGTACAACCGACCATCCGGTCAACGGGATGAAATGCTCGCCGTCGGTGAGCTGACGCGGGCGGCCCGACGCCGTGTCGATTTGAAACACCTCATTGTGAACGCCCATGTTGACGACGGCGAAGATCGAGCGGCCGTCGGGCGCCCAGGTGGCCTGATCGAACGCGTACTGAAAATCGGGAATCAGCGCCCGGGGCGCTCCACCGGTCGCTGGAATGATGAAGAGATTGGTGTTGTAGAACGGCTCGAACCGGTCGTTGGTGTCGGCGAGAAACAGCACCTGCGTGTTGTCGGGCGACAGCTCGGCCCCGATTTCCCAAATCGCGTTCTTGGTCAGCGCGCGCGCGTTGGCGCCGCTGGCGTCCATCACCCACACTTCGGCGAGGTACGTGTCGCCAGTGAGCGGCGTCGGCGCGCGATGCAAGGCGATGCGCGATCCATCCGTCGACACGCGATACTCGAGGACCGACGTGTCGCCGGACGTGAGTTGGGTTTCGGCGCCGCTCGGGACGGCCACTCTCCAGAGGTGGCGCTGCTTGTAGTCTTCGTCGTACGCGTACACATCGTCCTTGATGCGATCGCGCTCGCGTTCCGCCGCCGTCGGCGGATCGGCGGCAATGAAGTACACCGCGCGGCCGTCAGGCGCGAACGATGGCGCCGTCGGCAGCGTCGCGTGATGAGTGAGCGCACGCGCCTCGCCGCCGTCTGCGGCGAGGAGCATCAGCTGCCCATCGCGCACGAACAGGATGGTCTGTCCGTCGGGTGACCAGCGCGGCTGGAAGGGGATGACGCCCGCGTCGGTGAAGGTCATCTGCACCGGCGAGCCGCCGGCCACGAGCTGGCGCCACAAATGCCACACGGGCCGTCCGGCTTTCCAATCGGGCTGGCTCTGAAGGTAGACGAGCGTCCGGCCGTCCGGCGAGAGCTGCGGCAGGATGATCCGCGGCAGCTCGGCGAGATCGACAAGCGTCATCGGACGGCGATCCTGCGCCCCCGCCGACGCGGAGCTGGCCGCAAGCGCCATGCAGGCCGTGGCCAGGCCGGCGATCGCGCGCGCGTGTCGTCTCATGGCTCTACGTGTTCGGCTTGCCGTCGCCCGGGGCCTTTTCCCACGTGAACGGGCGCTTCGTCGCGTACTTCTCGAACCATTCGATCTCCACGTTCAGCTTGAACAACTGGTGACGCAGCTCGGTCCATCCGTGCGGCTCGCGTGGCGCCGCGTACAGGTGGGTCGGGACGCCGTTGCTCTTCAGCGCGCGATACATCTCGATCGACTGTGGCATCGGGACGCGCGGGTCACGCTCGCCGACGAAGAACAGCGTCGGCGTCTTCACGTTCGAGACGTCCTTCAGCGGCGAGTTGTTCCAATAGACGTCGACAGGAGCGTTTTTCTGCCACGGTGTGCCGCCGAACCAGGGTGTCCGGAACGAGCGGATGTCGCTTTGGGCGTACATCGACGCCCATTGCGCGACGCCGGCACCGGAGGAAGCCGCTTTGAAACGATCGGTGAAGGTGATGATCTTGTTCGTCATGTGACCGCCGGCGCTCCATCCGAGCTTCACCATCCGGTCCGGATCGGCGATGCCCCGGCGGATCACCTCGTCGACGCCGGCCATGACGTCGAGATGCGAGTTCTGGAAGTAGTGGCCGATCATGTCGCGCAGGAACGCATCGCCGTACCCCGTGCTGCCGCGGTAGTTCGGCTGCAGGCTCGCGTAGCCTTTGCCCGCGAGCACTTGAATCTCGTACGTCATCGAGCCGATGCTGTATTTGTCCGCCGCCTGCGGGCCGCCGTGCGTCAGGACGGCGAGCGGATACCTCTGACCCGGTTGATGATTCACCGGATAGGTGAGGAGGCCTTCGACGGTCGCGCCGTCCGCGCTCTTCCACTGAATCGCTTCCTGCCGGCCGAGCGCGAAGTCGCGTGTCAGGTAGTCGAACACATGGGTTACCCGCGCCGGCGCCGCGTCGGCGACGCGCATCGTCCACACCTCGCCGCTGCTCGTGGAATCGTTCACCGTGAAAGCGAAGCGATCGCCCGCACGCGACCAGGCCGCGAGGTTGTGCTTGCCGTTGGTGAGCTGGCGCGGCTTGCCGCCTGCGGCAGGTACGACGAACAGCTCCTCGTGGACGCCCAGATTGGCGAGGAAGTACACGGATGCCCCGTCCTTCGACCACATCGCACGATCGACGTCGTACGGCTCGTTCTCGCCCACGAGCACACGCGTCGCCCCACCGGTCGAGGGCACGAGAAACAACCGGCCGTTGTAGTACGTCTCGAACCGCGCGTTGGCGCGAGCCACGAACAGCACCTGCGAGTTGTCGGGAGCAATCGCGGCGTCGCTTTCGCCGACGGTGTTCTTGGTCAGTTGCGCCGCGCCCGATCCGTCCGCGTTCGCAATCCAGACTTCCTTTTCGTCGCCAGACCCGAGCAGCGGCGTGGGCGCCCGGTGCCAGACGATCTTGCGGCCGTCGTCCGACAGATGGTACGCGGTTATCGAATAGTCACCACTGGTGACGCGGGTTTCGGCCTGGGTTGCAACGGCGATCCTCCAGAGGTGCGTCTGTTTGTAGTTCTCGTCATACGCATAGACATCGTCTCGCAGCCGCTCGCGCGCTTTGTCTTCATCGGTCTTGGCCTCGGGTGCGATGAAGTACAACTCCGATCCGTCGGGAGCCCACGAGATGTCCGAGACGGCGCTGGCATGCGAAGTCAGCTGGCGCGCTTCGCCGCCGTCGATCGGCAGCAGGGAGATCTGCGCGAACTCGTTGTCGCCGCGTTTGGCGGTGAAGGCAATCGTCCGGCCGTCCGGCGCCCACCGGGGCGCGTTTTCGCTGTCGGCACCGCTGGTGATCTGGGCCGGCTCGCCGCCAGCGGTCTTGACGCGCCAGATGTGGGTGATGCGGCGTCCGCTCTTCCAGTCCGCATCGCTCTTCGTGTACAGGATGTCGCGGCCGTCGGGCGCCAGTTGCGGGTCGGCGAGCCGCGGGACGTTCAGCAGGTCGACAATCCCCATCGGCCGCGGGGACTGCGTCCCGACCGCCGGGGCAAGCGCGAAAACGAGGACGATCAGCGACCAGAGCGAGCGCCGCAGATGCATGTTGAATCCTCCGCGAAGACGCACGATATTACCGTGAGAGGAGATCAGAATGAAACGCGTGTGCCTGTCTTTGGTTTTCGTCGTCCTGTGCGCCGCTCAGCTCGCGGCCGCCGCGGAGTTTCCGACGCCGAAAGACGGCGACTTCGCGGTGCGCGATTTCAGGTTCGGGACCGGCGACACCTTGCCGTCGCTGACCGTTCACTATCGCACGATTGGGACGCCTCGCCGCGACGCGTCCGGCGTGGTGCGTAATGCCGTGCTCATCCTGCACGGCACCGGCGGAACGGGCGCGGGCTTCCTCTCCCGGACGTTCGGTGGAGAACTGTTCGGCGCGGGTCAACTGCTCGACGCCACGCGGTATTTCATCATCCTGCCGGACGGCGTCGGCCACGGACAGTCGAGCAAGCCGAGTAACGGACTCCACGCACGGTTTCCCAAGTATACGTACGACGACATGGTCCGGGCTCAGCACGCGCTGCTCGCCGACGGCCTGAAGGTGAATCACCTGCGCCTTGTGCTGGGCACGTCGATGGGCGCCATGCAGTGCTGGGTGTGGGGTGAGATGTATCCCGATTTCGTCGACGGGCTCGTGCCGCTCGCGAGCGCGCCGACCCAGATCGCCGGACGCAACCGCGTGATGCGGAAGATGATCATGGACAGCATCACGCAGGATTCAGCGTGGAAGAACGGCGACTACACGGAGCAGCCGCGCCAGGGGCTCGTCGGCGCCATCAACCTGCTCATGATGATGACGAGCAGCCCGTTGCAGTGGCACAAGCAGAACCCGACGCGCGAGGCGGCCGACGTATGGTACGAGACGCAGATCAAGTCGCGGCTCGCCTCGACCGACGCCAACGACATGCTCTATCAGTACAACGCGTCGCGCGATTACGACCCGTCGGCGAACCTGGAGAAGATCACCGCCGCGGTGCTCGCGATCAATTCCGCCGACGATGTGGTGAATCCGCCGGAGCTGGGGCTGATGGAAAAGCTGATGCCGCGCGTGAAGCGGGGCCGGTACATTCTCATTCCAACCAGCGATCAGACCCGGGGCCACGGGACGCATTCGATCCCAGCGATCTGGGGATCGCATCTCGCCGCGTTTCTCAAGGAGCTGCCGGCCGGCCCTCCGACGGAATAACCGCGCACTTTACGCCAGACGCTGGCGGACGTCAGCAAACCACCGGACCGTCACCGGCAGGTGGTCCGGGTGCGCCATCGCGGGGGTCTGGGCGATGCGCAGCAACCGGCCGTCGCGCCCGACGTCGTAATTCGGCAGGCCGGTCGCTGTAAGTTGGCTCTGTATCCATCGGCGTGAAGTAAGGCACGGGCCAATTTGCGAAGGGAGTCACGGAAGGGCCAGGAAATCGACGTGCGTGAAGCATTAACGGAGGAAAAGCGGAGACAGCTATACTGACCGCCAGGATGGGCGACGACCGAAAATATCGTCAGCGCGGGTACCAGGACGAGCCTCGCGAGCGGGGGCCCAAGGGACCGAAGCCGCCCCGGCCGCCGCAGGAGCGCGCGCCGGGACGCGTCCTTCAGGACGAGCGCGGACCGAAGACGCCGAACCTGATGGCGGCGCACGAAGTCTGTCGATGCGCGCGCTGCGGAAACCTGTTGTCGCTTCCGATCGGGACGCTCGACCGTTGCTCGAAATGCGGCGTCGATTTGCACAGCTGCATCCAATGCGTGTCGTTCGACACGAGCGCGCGGTGGGAATGCACGGAAAACGCGAAGCTGACCGCCCGCGTCGCGCCGAAGGACGAGCGGAACAGCTGCACGCTCTTCTCCCCGCGCACCACCATCGAGCGCCAGACCAGCACGCCAGCGTCCCCGAGCGGCGACGCCGCACCGACCAGCGCGCGCAAGGCGTTCGACGATCTCTTCAAGTAGGCGATCGAACTCTCCACCACGGAGACACAGAGGACGCGGAGGAGAAGCCCTCTGAACAGGTTGTTCCCCGTGTCCTCCGTGTCCACCGTGGTCCATAGGTAGCGGTCGATTTCGCGCCAGTTTGCAGCGTGCCATAATCGGTGCGTGGGATTGATTTCGCCGGCCGATCAGCAGAACCTCCGCGACGCATTCTCGGAAATGACGACGCCCGTGCGGCTCGCGTTCTTTACGCAGACCCTTGACTGCGAAACCTGTCTGATGACGCGGCAGATTCTCGACGAGCTGCCCGGGCTCTCCGACAAGATCACGATCCAGGAAGTGAACTTCGTGCTCGACGCCGACAAGGCGAAGCAGTTCGGCATCGATCGGGTTCCGTCGATTGCCGTCGTCGGTCAGGACGCTGCCGGCCAGGAGCGCGACTCGCGCATTCGCTTCGTCGGGATGCCCGCAGGGTACGCGTTCATGTCGCTCGTGCAGGCCGTGCTGCTCGTCGGCGGACGCGAGTCGGTGCTGACCGCGGAGAATCGTCAGCGCATCGCGGCAGTGGACACGCCAGTCACGATGCAGGTGTTCACGACACCCACCTGACCACACTGCCCGCGGGCGGTCAGCCTCGCGCACGAAATGGCGTTTGCGAACCCGAACATCACTGCGCTCGCCGTGGAAGCCACGGAGTTCCCCGATCTCGCGCGCAAGTATCAGGTGAGCGGCGTGCCCAAGACCATCGTCAACGATGAGGTGGAGATTCTCGGCGCGCTGCCGCAGGATGCGTTCGTCGAGCAAGTGCTGAGCGGCGTCGCCAGTTCCGAGACGCCGCTACGAAACTAATAACCACGGTGGACACGAAGGACACAGAGATTCGACCTCGTACCGGCGTGAAGCGCTTGAGAGGCGGCAGATCAACGCTGCATGGTCCTCGGTCGCAGTAACCAGAACGCCAAACCCAGCCCGCTCCACGCGATGAACGAAATCCATTCCGCCCGCGTAAAGCTGCCGGGCACGCCTGGCACGACTTTCATCAGGATGATCGCCACGCTGACCACTGCGCCGATGCCCGCCATGGCGGCGGATTCGTTGAACCCGTTGGCGCGTCGTCGGGCAAGGTAGCCGGCGCAGGTCGAGAGCCAGCCGACGCCGACCGCCAGCGAGCCCACTTCGCTGATCGGCACGAGGATCGCATCCCCGAATACCGACGCGGCGACCGTGAGCACGCCCATCAGCGCGATCGCAACGACAGGCGTCCCCAACGATGCGTGCACGCGCCCAAGCGACGGGTGGACGAGATTCCGCCGTCCGATCGCGTACAGCATGCGTGTCGCGGCCACGAAGTTGCCGTTGAAGATCTTCAGCAGCGACAGGAACGCGCCGAACAGAATGAGCTGCGCGATCGCGTGCGAGCCGAACGTCCGCTCGAACGCCACTTCCGTCCGCACGTGGCCGGACACGATCTCCTGCCACGGGTACACGAACGTGACCACGGCGATGATGATGACGTAGAAGAGCAGTCCTGCAAACAGCGCCGCGTAGATCGCCTTCGTGAAGCTGCGTGGGTCGAAGCCGGTCCGCGCTTCCTCCGACCCCTTCGCCACGGATTCCCAGCCGGTCATGTAATAGGGAACGATCTGCAGCACGAGGAAGATCGACAGCCACAGGCCGCCGGTGCCCGTGTGCGAGAACAGCGGCTGCCAGTTCGCGCTCGACCCGCGGGCGAAACCGAGCACCGTGAAAATCGCGAAGGTGGCGAGCAACCCGAACGTCATCACGTCCTGAAACACACCGCTTGGTTTGATGCCGCGGTAGTTGACGACGACGATGAGGATGGTCAGGAGGAGACCGACGAGGAGGCGCGGCGCGTAGATCGGACTGCCGGCAACGGTGTAGAGCTGATAGCTGTTCAAGGCGGGGAATACCCGCGCGAGCAGATTACCGGTTGCGACCGCTTCCCACGGGCACACGATGGCGTAGGAGAGGATCATCGTCCAGCCGGCCGAGAAGCTGACGATCGGCGAAAAGACGCCTTCGGTGTAGGCGATTTCGGCGCCCGCGTCGCGAATGCGCTGCACCATGCGGCCGTAGGTGTGGGCGATCGGAAACAGGAGGAGGCCGCCGACGAGGAAGCCGAGCATGCCGCCGCCGGGACCGCCGCGCGACAGCCAGTCGTCCATGAGGACGACCCAGCCGACGCCGATCATCGTGCCGAACCCGAAAGTGAAATACTCGACGGTGCTGAGGCTTCCGCGAAGGTGGCTCTGCGAAGGTTTCAGTACTGGCACGACCGCACTATAACCACAAAGGAAGTGTCCTTTGTGTTCTTCGTGGTGATCCGTCCTAGAATTCGCGACGTGACCCATCAGCCACGTCCATCTTTCCAGTCGCCGCGCTTCGCGCAGCCGGCGACATTCATGCGCCTGCCGCACGTCGAGGATCCGCATGGTCTGGACGTCGCGATTGTCGGCGTGCCGTTCGACGGCGGCACCTCCTATCGCCCCGGCGCCCGGCTCGCGCCCCGGGAGATCCGCGCGCAATCCTCCCTGATTCGCAGCTACAGCTACTTTCAGAAGGTGGCGCCGTTCGATCGGCTGAACGTCGCCGACGTGGGCGACATCGACGCGCCCCCTGTCAGCATCGAAAAGTGCTACGAGGTGGTCGAAGCGCGAATCGGCGCCATCGCAGACGCCGGTGCGCGGCCCATCGTGGTCGGCGGCGATCATTCGATCACGCTGCCGGTGCTGCGCGCGCTGGCGCGGCGGCATGGCCCGCTGGCGCTCGTGCAGTTCGACGCACACATCGACACGTGGGACGAGTACTTCGGCGGGAAGTACTTTCACGGCACGCCGTTCCGCCGCGCGATCGAGGAGGGAATTGTCGATGGCACGCGTTTCATTCAAGTCGGCATCCGCGGGCCGATGTACGGCGAGGACGATTTCGATTTCCACCGCGAGCACGGCATCACGATGATCGACATCGATCAGGTGAAGGACCGCGGGATCGCGTGGGTCGTGGATGAGATCCGCCGCGTTGTCAGCGGGACGGCGTACATGACGTTCGATATCGACGCCGTCGATCCGGCATTCGCTCCCGGTACCGGCACCCCGGAGGTCGGCGGCCTCACCAGCCACGAGGCACAGCGGCTGGTCCGCGGCCTCGCCGGCCTGTCGCTGGTCGGCGGCGACATCGTCGAAGTTGCGCCGCTGTTCGATGGTCCGGGCCAGATTACGGCGCTGCTGGCCGCCAACATCATGTTCGAGTTCCTGTGTACTCTCGTGAGGTGAGTCATGACGATTAGAACGTGCGCTGCATTGCTGCTCCTCCTCCTGTCCTCGATCGGCCACGCGCAGGCGCCCGCGCAACAGTCGGCGACCGCCCAGAAGACGGTCTGGTATTTCTACCGCGTGAAGTGGGGTTTCCAGGACGAGTTCCAGACACTGTTCGCGCGGAATCATCTGCCGGTGTTGCGCGAGGAAATGAAGGCTGGCCGGATCGTCAACGTGAAGACGTTCGTTCCCTCGTACCACGGCGACGGTCGCGCGGACTGGACGTTTGCCGTTCAGATCGTGTTCAAGGACGTTGCCGCCTTCGTCGGGCCATCAGGTGATGAAGAGATTCAAAGGCGCCTGTTTCCGGACCGTGCGCGCTTTCTGAAAGAAGAGCAGCGGCGCTTCGAAATCCTCGATGCACACTGGGACGTCCCGTTGAACGAGCTCGACCTGCGGTGATCCCGACCGATGGCGGGTAACTTTCTGCCCGGCCGGTCGTATCTGGTTCAGGACCGATGCTCGGCTTCCACGAGCTCTACGAACGGCACTCGCGCGATGTCTACCGGTTCGCGCTGTTTCTCTGCGGGAATCCGGCTCAGGCCGAGGACCTGACCAGCGACACGTTCGTACGGGCCTGGAACGCGCGCGGGTCGATACGCGAAACCACGGTTCGCGCGTACCTGCTGACCATCACCCGGAACTTGTGGCGCGACGCGAAGCGCAAAGACTGGCGCTTCGTCCCGCTGGAGGCCGCCGGAGACCAATCGTTCGATGCGCGGCCCGAGCAGGCGGTGGACCTCGGCTGGGCCGAAAAGCGGCTGCAGCAGATCGCCCACGGCGACCGCGAGGCGTTGCTGCTGCACGCGCGAGATGGTCTGTCGTACGAGGAAGTCGCGCGGCAGCTCGCCATCAGCGTCGGCGCCGTGAAATCCCGGATCTTCCGCGCGCGCCGTGCACTCGACGCGCTCGGTCGCCCCTCCAGCTCAGGAGACAAGCCATGACGGTTACCCGCGATGTGATCCTCGATCTGCTTCCGCTGTATTTCGCCGGCGAGGTGAGCGCCGACACGAAGGCGCTCGTGGACGAGTTTCTGCGCACGGATCCCGACTTTGCCCGCATGTCGCGGCGATTCGACACGCTCGTGAAAGAGCACCGATCGCCGCCCGAGCACGACGCCGGCGAACGGCGCGCCTTCGAACGGACACGCATGCTGCTGCGATACCGGAACCAGACGATCGGCATGGCGGTCGCGTACTCGCTGCTGCCGTTCGCATTCCTGTTCCGGGATGGTCGCATCGAGTGGATCATGCTGCGCGACAAGCCGACGATTGCGACGGCGTTCGGATTCACAGCGCTTGCCTGCTGGCTTGCCGCCTACATCATCGACCGACGCGCCCATCGTCCATCCGATGGCGAGGCGAATTAGTTTTGTGCTTTCGAGTTTTCGTGGCTAACTCAGCCGAGTGCGGTTCCCCACACTGGACGACCTTGCCGCCGCCGACGCTGCCCGCGTTGGCGGCAAAGCCTGGAATTGCGCCCGGCTGAAACAGCGCGGCTTCCCGGTTCCCGACGGCCTCGTGATTCTGGCCGAGGCGTCGGACGCCGACCTCGCGGCGGTCGACCGGCACACATGGTTCGAGCACTGGCCTCCCAATGAACGGTTTGCCGTTCGATCGTCCGGCCTTGCGGAAGACGCGCCGGAGCAGTCGTTCGCCGGCGTTCACGACACGCGATTGAACGTTCGACGGCCCGATCTGCTGGACGCTGTGCTCGCGTGCCGCGCGTCGGCCAATTCCGAGCGGGCCAAGGCATACAGGCGTGCGCGCGCCCTTCCTGCGACCGCGACTGCGACCGGCGTGCTGATTCAGCGAATGATTCAACCGGTCGCCTCCGGCGTGGCGTTCACGATCGATCCGTTGACCGGAGCGACCGACGAGCTCGTGGTGAATTCGGCGCCAGGGCTTGGCGCGGCGCTCGTCGACGGTCAGGTCGATCCCGACGAAATCCGCATCCGCAAGCGCGACGCCGTTGTCGTGTTTCGTCGCGCCGGCGGGGTGTCGGACGGGCCTAAAGGCCCGTCCCTGCACGATGTCGGTGTACTGGACGGCCTTCCTAAGCTCACTCTGACCGATGCGCAGATTCAAGAGCTCGCCTCGTTGCTCCTCGCGATCGAGCGGGAGTACGGATCGCCGCAGGACGTGGAATGGTGCCACGACGGCGCGCAGTTCTGGATCGTGCAATCGCGTCCGATTACCACCCACCACAACCTCCGTCCCTCCCGAGTGGAACGGAGGCTTTCGGGAGGGACGGAGGTTGGAGACATCGAGTGGACCCGTGCCAACCTCGCGGAAGTGCTGCCGGAGTTGACGTCGCCGCAGGCGCTCGCGGTGTTCGAAGACATGCTGAACACCGCGGAACGGCATCACCTGGGACGGTTGCTGGCGCCGTACGACGCGCTTGGGCCCATGGTGAAACCGTTTTACGGACGCCTGTACTTCAACCTGTCGCAGTTGCGACACGTGTGTCTGATGGGATTCACCGCTCCGGCTGGCATGCTGAGATCGCTCGGACACGCGGGCGAGATTCGAGCCGAGGACGAGCGGATCCGCCGACCGCCGCTGCTCGGTCTTCTGAAGTGCCTGCCGGATTTTGCCCGCCTGCTCTCACGGCACTTCCGGGCCGCGCAGGTGATGCGCGACCACGAATCGACGATCGCCGCATTCACGAAACGCGTCGCGTCCGTGAATCCTGAACAGCTCACCGACTTCCAAATCTGGACCGGGCTCGCGGATTGGCAACGAGAGGGGACGAAATTGCTGGAGGTCGTCCTGCTGTTCGGCAGCGTGATGATTCATGAGGTGTTGCTCCGGAAGATCTGCGAGCGCCTCGATTTTCCGTTCGAGCGGCTCCTCTACTCACATCTCGCCGTGGGCGAGCGCTCGGTCAGCGCCCAGCAGGCGTTCGATCTCGTTGCTCTTGCCGACCTGGCGCGCGACGAGCCACGGGCAGCCACGTGGCTGTCGGAATCGAACGGACAACCGGCCGACATCCGTGTCGCCCTCCACGGCACGGCGTTCCTGGCCGCGTTCGACAGCTTTCTCGATCGCTACGGCCATCGAGGGCTGTACGAATCGGACTGGGCGCTGCCCCGGTACTCCGAAGATCCCACACCGCTTCTTCAAGCGATCCGCACGCATCTTCGCGACGGCCGCGACGACAGCCGAGCGGCGGCCCTGGTACGCGTGGCTGCGGAAGCCGATGCCGTCCGCTCCGAGTTCGAGCGGCGCATGACCGGGGTCCGCCGCTGGACGCTGCTGCCAAGAGCGCGCCAACTGCTCGCGACAATCAAGCAGTACTACGTATGGCGCGAGCAGTGCCGGTCCGACATGATCCGCGTGCTGGCGATCATGCGCCCCTGGCATCTGGTGCTGGCACGGCGCTTCGTCGAGCGCGGCTGGCTGGATCGCCTCGAGAACTACTTTCTGCTGCGCATCGAGGAGATCGCAAGCGCCATCCAGAATCCCGCGGCGTCGAACACGTTCCGCGACATCGTCGCTCAGCGTGCAGTCGAGGCGGAACGGTACCGGCGTTTCGAGATGCCGCTCCTGATGCGCGAATCGGAACTGCCGCGACTCATGCGCGCGAGCGCCGTGAGCGAGGTTCACGACGATGACCGCGAGCTTCGTGGCGTGCCCGTGAGCCGTGGATCGGTGGAGGGCGAAGTCGTCGTCATCGACGACCCCGGCGACTTCGCGCACATGAAGCGCGGCGCGATCCTCGTGACTCGCGCCACCGATCCGTCGTGGACGCCGCTCTTCACGCTGGCATCCGGCGTGATCGTGGAAGTCGGAGGGGTGCTGTCGCACGCGTCCACGGTTGCGCGCGAGTACGGTATTCCCGCGCTCGCAAATGTGCGGGCACGCGACGCGGCGGTTGCGCACCGGCGATCGCGTCCTGCTGAACGCGACCGAGGGTTACGTCAGGAAGATCTGAGTCCGGCCATGCTAGCATCGGCCGATGCTCCGTCGCTTGGCCTTGTGCGTCGTGTTCGTCGCGATGTCGGTGTCGTTTCGCGCCGCGGAGCCGATCCGGTATCGCTTGTCGTTTCCCGAACCCCAACACCGGTGGATGCAGGTCGATGCGACGTTTCCCGGCGTCGCCGCGCAGGCCACGCTCGAGTTGCGCATGAGCCGCTCGTCTCCGGGTCGTTACTCGCTGCACGACTTTGCCAAGAACGTCTACGACGTGCACGCGTACGGCTCCGATGGACGCGAGCTGCCGACGAAGCGTCCGGACCCGTACGGATGGAACGTCAGTGGCCACGGTGGCTCGGTGACCGTGAAGTACAAGGTCTACGGCGATCGCCTCGACGGCACGTATCTCGCCGTCGATACCACTCACGCGCACATCAACATGCCGGCGGCCATCATGTGGGCGCACGGGCTCGACGATCGGCCGGCGACGATCACCTTCGAGCAGCCGCCCGGCATGCACTGGCAGGTGGCGACGCAGCTTCACGGGACAGACGACGAACGTCGAACGACGAACGACGAACGACCGGCTCTTGTGTTTACGGCGCCAAACCTCCAGTATCTGATGGACAGCCCCGCCGAGTTCGGTCCCGTCACGCTGCGCGAGTTCATGGTCGGACCCACGAGATTCCGCTTTGCCGTGCATCACACGGGGACGGATGCCGAGCTCGACGCGTTCGTCACGGACGTCGAGAAGATCGTGCGGCAGGAAGGCGCGATCTACGGCGAGTATCCCGCGTACGAGCCGGGCGCCTACACCTTCGTCGCCGACTATCTGCCCTATGCAAGCGGCGACGGCATGGAGCACCGTAACAGCACCGTCATGACCTCGTCGGGATCGATCGCGCGCACGCGCGTGGATCTGCTCGACACGGTGGCGCACGAGTTCTTCCATTGCTGGAACGTGGAGCGTATCCGTCCGAAGGGGCTCGAGCCGTTCGACTTGGACCGCGCGAACTTGTCGGGCGAGCTGTGGCTGGCCGAAGGTTTCACGCAATACTACGGCCCGCTCACACTGCAGCGTGCGCAGCTCGTCGATGTGGCGTCGACGGCGGAGACGCTCGGCGGGCTGATCGAGTCGGTGGTCTCAGGGCCGGGGCGCTTGATGCGATCGGCGGAAGAGATGAGCCGCATGGCGCCGTTCATCGACGGCGGCCATACCGTGGACCGAACCAACTGGTCCAACACAGTGATTTCGTACTATCCCTTCGGTGGCGCCGTCGCGCTGGCGCTCGATTTGACGCTTCGTGATCGTTCGGACGGCCGCGTGTCGCTCGACGACTTCATGCGGGCGATGTGGCGCAATTTCGGAAAACCTGGCGGAAGCCGCGAAGGATACGTGGATCGGCCATACACGATCGCGGACGCCGAGGCCACGCTGGCCGAGGTGAGCGGCGACGGCTCGTTCGCTCGCGATTTCTTCGCGCGCTACATTCAGGGCCACGACGTCGCCGACTACCCGCGGCTGCTGGCGCGCGCCGGTTTCACCGTGCGAAAGCGGCATCCCGGCCGCGCGTGGCTGGGCGATCTGCGCGTCGACTCGCAGCACGCCGCGCGCGTGGGCACGCTCGTCGCGCCAACATGGCCGCTGTATGCCGCCGGCATCGAACAGGACGATGAGCTGAAGCAGATCGATGGACAGGCAGCCGGCAGCGACGGCGTGTTGAACACGGTGTTGCGGCGGCACAAACCGGGCGATTCGATTCCGATCGTGTATGTCGATCGGACGGGCATCGCAAAAACGACGCACGTGACGCTCGCGGAGGATCCGCACGTCGAAGTGGTATCCATCGGCAACGAGTCCGGCTTGACCGCGGCGCAACGCGCGTTTCGCGCGCGCTGGCTGGAGGCCAGGTAGATGCTCCTTCCGTGGCTGCAAATACTGGACGCCATCATCGGCGTGACCGATCTCGCGCGCAGCCGCAAGATTCGCAAGATGAGCCAGGCAACGGAGGAGCCGCAACAGCAGCTCGAGGCCGGCGGCCGCGGGAGTCCGGCGCTCGGCACCCTCGAGGCACGGCTTGCCGGCGTCGTGGTCGCCGCGCTCAAGGAGGCGTTCGATCGGGACACGCGGCGGCTCGAGCTGGAACGCGCGCAGCTGGACGCGGAACGCGAGCGGGCCGACCGGGCGCTCAGGCTGGAGCTGCTGCGGCAGGCCGGCGATCGCGAGATCGGCCGTCTGCGCCTGCTGTCGGGCGTCGCCGTGGCGAGCTGGTTAGGAACGCTGTTCCTGCTCGTGCTTCCCGGGCGGATGGTGAGTGTTCAGCCAGGCGCGCGCCTGGCGCTGGGCGCGGGGTGGCTCCTGCTCCTCGGCGCCATTGCCATGTCGTTTGTCGCCCAGTCGCAGGTCGCCGGCTCGCTCGATCGAGCCGATGCGCCGGCCGGTCGCCGCGACGCGGTGTCGTCGGGTACCGCCGGCGCGCTTGCGCTGTGGCTGATCGTGCTGGGTCTCGCGCTTGTGGGCCTCGCCGTGCTGATCGGCTCGTAATGACTTTGCAGGCACGGTTCAGGCCGCGGGACGGGCTACACCGACACGTACGCGCTGATCGTATATTAGGAGCATGCGCACCATCCTGCTTCTGCTCACGCTGACGTTCGTTCCGCAAGGGATCGACGCCCCACGCATTACGCAGCAGGAGTTCAAGAAGCTCGTCGCCGCGAAGAACGTCGTCATCGTCGACACCCGGCTCGCCGATGCGTACGCGGAGGCGCACATTCCGGGCGCGGTCCTCCTTCCGCTCGAAGGTCAGCTCACCTGGCCCATGGAGTTCGAGAAGACCGTCAGCATGCTGATTGCGACGAAGAAGGCGGTTGTCACCTACTGTGCCTGACGCGACGAGGCGACGAGCGCCCGTGCGGCGCTCATGTTGAAGGAACGCGGCGTCAGGAGCGTGCGCGCGCTCACCGGCGGCTGGAACGAGTGGGTGAACGACGGCAACAAAGTGGTGAAGGGCGATTCGCCGATGCGGTAGGGGATCGCGTATGGGTTCGGCCGAACCCTTCGACCATGTTGCGCGGCGCTGACGCAGAGGACCGGCGGATCTGTCGGCAGAAATCGAGGTCCTTACTCGCGGGCCCTTTGTCAGTAAACGCGTACACGCCCCGTTCCAGTTCGCGAGCCAGTTGCCAGCACACGAGATCCTGATAGCGTCTGATCGCCATGCAGAACAACTGAGCAGAATCCGTACCCGAACCCGAACCCGAACCCCGAACCCGGAACCCCGAACTCCGAACCCGATATACTCGCTCCAATGACGTTCGCGCCCGAGTACGTGACGTACGTTCTCAACGAGAACTTCGAAGACGCGAAGGAGCTCTTCCTCGCGCCGCTCATGGCGATTCAGTACGCGCACCTCGTGATGCTGACGGCGCAGCACATCGTGTCGCCCGAGGACGCGCATCGGATTCGCGAGGCGCTCGATGCGGTGTCGCAGGAAGAGGTGCGCCAGGCGCAGTACGACGGCACGTGCGAGGATCTGTTCTTCTACGTCGAGCGGCTGCTCGTCCAGGCGTGCGGAGAGGCAATCGCCGGCCGCCTGCACACGGCGCGTTCCCGCAACGACATCGACATGACGATGTACCGGATGCGGCAGCGTGAATTCGTTCTGGGATTGCTGACCGCAACCTGCGAGCTGCGCCGCTCGCTGCTGGACGTTGCCGACCGTCATCGCGAAACAGTGTTCGCGGTGCACACACACACACAGCGCGCGCAGCCGACGACGGTGGCCCATTACCTGCTCGCCGTGATCGAGCAACTGGAGCGCGACGCAGTCAGACTCAAAGGCGCGTACGAGCGGACGAATCGCAGTCCGCTCGGCGCGTGCGCGATCACCGGCACGGGGTTTCCGATCGACCGTCAGTTGACGTCGGAGCTGCTCGGCTTCTGCGGACCGACGGGCAATACATACGGCAGCATCGCGACGGTGGACTATCTGCTCGAGAGCACGTCGGCGGCATCGGTGCTGCTCACAGGAGTCGGCAGATTCGTGCAGGACCTGCTGCTCTGGTGCACTGCCGAGTTCGACTACATGCGTCTCGGGGACGGCTACGTGCAGTGCAGCAGCATCATGCCGCAGAAGCGCAATCCCGTTGCGCTCGAGCACGCGCGAGCGATCGGCAGCAAGGCGCTCGGGCAGGCGCTGGCGATTGTCACCACGGTTCACAACACGCCGTTCGGCGACATCGTCGACACGGAAGACGATCTCCAGCCGCTCGTTTTCACGATGTTCCGCGACGCGGCCCGGGCGGTGAAGCTGGTGGGAGCGGCGATGACCTCCGCCGAGTTCGAGCCCGCCAAGCTGGAAGCGCGCGCGGCCGATGGCTGGACGACGCTGACGGAGCTGGCAGATACGCTCGTGCGCGACCACGGCTTATCGTTCACGAGCGCGCACGCGATCGCGGGAGGGCTGATGATGGCCCGTCAGCGCGACCGGGCGAAGTCGCTTGCGGCGCTTCTCGCCGACACGTCAGCGAACGTCCTCGGCGCGCCGCTGACGTATTCCGACGACGCGCTCGCGCGCATCCTGAGCCCGAGGCATTTCGTCAACGTCCGGCGCACGTTTGGCGGACCGGCGCCAGAGGAAACGCTGCGCGCCTCGAACGCCTCGCGCCGGCTTCTCGATGCCGACCTCGAATGGTGGTCGAATGCGACCGACGCGCTCGCGGCAGCCGAACGCGCGCTTGCCGAAAGAAGTGCGGCTCTGTGAAGCCGACACCCGAGGTCGGACCGCCCTCCGAGAGCGACACCCAAATGACCGCGACTTACGTGCGCGTCATCGTCCTCGAAGCCGTCATTCTCGTCGTCTTGTGGTTCTTCGGCCGCGCGTTTTCGTGATCAAACACCAGCCTCGGCGACAACCGCAATGGACACGAAGGACACGAAGGAAGTGATGAGGTTTGGATAGGAATGCGCTCCCTCGATTGGCTGGTCGTCGCCGCCTATATCGTGTGGATCGTCATCGACGGTTTGCGGCGGTCCAAGGGCACCGACCAGGTCGACGGCTATTTCCTCGCGAACCGCTCGCTGCCGTGGTGGGCCGTCGGGCTGTCGGTGATGGCGACGCAGATGAGCGCCGTGACGATTGTCGGCACGACGGGCCAGGCCTACCTCACGGGTCTGCGCTTCATTCAGCTCTACATCGGCCTGCCGCTCGCGATGATCATCCTGTCGCTGACGGTCGTGCCGTTTTTCACTCGCGCGCGCGTGTACACCGCGTACGAATACCTCGAGCGGCGCTTCGACGCGCGGACGCGTTCGCTCGCCAGCTTCCTTTTTCTGATGGGCCGTGCGGCATCGCTCGGCGTCACGCTCGCGGCGCCGGCGGTCGTCATGTCGACCATTCTCGGGTGGACGCTGCCGCTGACCGTGCTCGCCATCTGCGTGCCGATGATCATCTATACGACCATCGGCGGCGTGCAGGCGGTCGCCTGGACCGACGTCAAGCAGATGTTCATTGTCGTCGGCGGCATGTCGGCGGCCGTCGCCATCCTGCTGTACGGCATCCTGCAGAACGTCGGGTTCGGGCAGGCGCTCCATCTCGCGGGAGCGACCGGCCGGCTGAAGGCGCTCGACTTCACCTTCGACCTGCGCGAAACCTACACGTTCTGGTCCGGCATGATCGGCGGCCTGTTCCTGATGCTGTCGTACTTCGGCTGCGATCAGAGCCAGGTGCAGCGGTACCTGACGGCGAAGTCCATCGACGAAGCGCGGCAGTCGTTGTTGATGAGCGCGTTCGTCAAGATCCCGCTGCAGCTCCTGATCCTGACGACGGGCGTGCTCGTGTTCGTGTTCTACCTGTTTCAGACGCCGCCGATGCTGTTCAACCGGGTGTACGACGCGCAGGTGACGGCGAGCCCCCGGGCGCAGGAGTACGCGACGCTCGAGCAGGCGTTCGACGGCGAGATCGCCACCCGCCGCGCTGCCGCCGCACGAAGCGATCGCGAGGCGTTTCTGGCGAGCGACACACGCGTCCGCGAGATCCGTTCGAAGGCGACGCAGGTGGTGCGGCAGGCGAGCGGCGACGAGCGCTATAGCGACGTGAACTATGTCTTCCCGACGTTCATCACGACGCGGATGCCGATCGGCCTCGTGGGCCTGATGGTCGCGGCGATCTTTGCCGCGGCGATGTCGGCGAGCGGTGGAGAGCTGAACGCGTTGGCAACGGCGACGATCATCGATTTCTACCGCCGGCACTTCGTCACCACCGCCACCGACGCTCACTACCTGCGCGTCTCGAAGCTCGCCACGATTTTCTGGGGCCTCGTCGCATGCGTGGTCGCGATGTACGCGGCCAACCAGGGGTCGCTCATCGAGGTGGTGAATCGGTACGGATCGCTGTACTACGGGTCGTTGCTCGGCGTCTTCATCCTGGCCATTCTCACCAGGCGCGCCACCGCCACCGGCGCCTTCTGGGGCCTGATTGCGGGGATGGTGGTGGTGCTGACGGTTGCATTGACGATGCCGTGGATCGCATTCTTGTGGCACAACCTGATTGGAGCCGTGGTCGTCGTGGTGGTCGGGATGGTGATCAGTGCCTTTGTCTAGATTTGGTGCTTTCGTGGCTGTCCTGGGTGGGTCGCTGGTCGCCTTCGCATGCAGCAGCGGCGGTGGCAGCTCAACGCCTCCGTCCACATCGCCTCCTCCAGCGGCGACCACGGGCGCCTGCGCGGTGCCGATCGAAGCCAGCGCGGTGACGCCGCGAGCCACGGCGTCGCCGAAACCGGCCTCGACGCACGACCGGAAGACACGCCGCGGACGAGTCTACGAGGAGCTCTGGAAACATCAGGCGGCGACGCAGTCACGCGTTCGAACGTCGACGATCACGCCGGCCTCCACGGCCGAGGACGTCGGGCAGATTGCCGTCGTGCGCGACGAAGGCGACATCGTCCTGCCGTCGAATATCTACGATTTGCGCTCGACGGCCGTGACGTTCGCGAGAACGGGCGTCGGCGGATTCGACCTGCGGCGATCCGACCGGATGTTCCAGAGCGCGGTCGGCGACAAGATCCCGCTGGACGATGACGACAGCGCGCAATTCACGCTGCCGTTCACCTTGTCGTTCTATTCCGGCCGCTACACCGAGTTCTTCGTCAACTCGGATGGCAATGTCACCTTCGTCAGCGACGATCATGCCAGCACGGATCGCAACGTCGCCCGGTTCCTGACGGGTCCGCCCCGCATCGCGCTGTTGTTCGACGACCTCGATCCCTCGAGCGGCGGCGGCGTCTATCGGCGTGTCGACAGCGATGCGGTCACGATTACCTGGTGCGACGTCCCGGAGTTCGGTTCCCCGGCCAACCGCGTCAACGTGCAGCTTCGTATCGGTTCCGACGGGAATCTGGATTTTGTGTACGGCGCGACGGTCGGCGCGACGGGCGGCGTGGTGGGCGTCTCGCCGGGCGCGACCGGCATCTTTACCCCCGTGGACGTGAGCGCGGCGGCATCGGCCCCGATTTCCGGAGGCAGCGGCGCCGTCGGAGAGCGGTTCGCGCTTCAGCAGGAGCTGGATTTCGTCGCGCTGGCGCGCAAGTTCTACGCGTCCCACGGCGACGATTTCGATCAGATGGTCGTATTCACCAACGCGCGAACCACCGGACGCGGTACCTTCGCGTTCGAGTTCACGGTCGCCAACGAAGTGTCGGGCATCGGCGTCGACATCTACGATTCGAGCCGCGACTTCGGCAGCCGCGGCCGCCTGAGAAGCGTCGTCAACATGGATTTTCTGGCGAGGTATCCCGACGATCCCAAACAGCGATTCCTCGGCGAAAACAACACGGTCAGCGTGCTGGGGCAGGAGTGCGGTCACCGCTGGCTCGCCTACATGGAGTTCCGCGACGGCGTGACGAACTCGGGCGACCTGCTCGGCCGCGACGAAGCACACTGGAGCTTCTTCTTCGATTCCGACGCGTCGAACATGGAAGGCAACGACATCCAGGACCTCGGGAACGGACAATTCCGGACGGTTGGCGCGGTCTCGCAGTATTCGGCGCTGGACCAGTACGCGATGGGACTCCGAAGCCCGTCGGAGGTTCCACCGATGTTCGTGGTCAGGAACGTCACCTCTGGCGGCGGCGCGGAAGAGCCGCCGAAAATCGGCGTCGATATACGCGGTACGCGCAAAGACGTCCGCATCGAGGACATCGTCGCGGCCATGGGCACGCGGCGTCCCGAGGCCTCGACGGCCCAGAAATCGTTCCGGCAGGCGTTTCTGTATCTGGTGACACAAACGCGCGAAACGAGCGACGAGCTGAACAAGCTGGAACGCATTCGGGCCGCGTGGGAAACCTACTTCAGCGACTCGACGGGCGGCCGCGGCACGATGAATTCGCGGCTGCGCTAGTTCGCGCCTTCGCGGCCGCGCGACATGTTCGTGAAATGGGCGTCAACTCTTGCGAGCCGCCGCCCGCGCGCGTACCGGTACCGCCACACCGTCGCGCCCGCCACGAGCAGTGCGCATCCCTCCACGTACGCTTTTTCCGCATCCATCCAATCGACCGGCCGATTCTGCAGCAGCGGATCCGACAGGATTCCGTGTAGGTAGACCACACCCGCCGCCGCATACAGAATGCCGACGGCGGCGAGACCGACGACGGACGACATATCGATCGCGCTCGCCACGCCGAGAGTCTACCTCGGTGCCGTAGGTAAGAAATCTAGATGCAACCACGAAGACACGAAGACACGAAAAGGATCGTCGGTTGCGTTTATTACCGCGCAGCGTCCGTCGACACCTTTGGGGACGCGTTCTTGACGTATTTGTCGAACCAGTTCAACCGTTCCGCGAGCACGTGCAGCAGCGTCTCGCGCGCGGCGTAGCCGTGCGCCTCGTTCGGCAGCAGCACGAAGCGCACGGTTGCCCCGTGCCCTTTCAGCGCCGCGAACAGGCGCTCGGAGTTGATCGGGAACGTGCCCGTGTTGTCGTCCACTTCGCCGTGCATCAACAGGATCGGATCCTTGATCTTGTCCGCGTACCAGAACGGCGACATCTTCGTGTAGACATCGGGCGCTTCCCAGAACGAGCGCCGTTCCGACTGGAATCCCCACGGCGTCAGCGACCGGTTGTACGCGCCGCTCTCGGCGAAGCCGGCCCGGAACAGCCGCGAGTGTGCGAGCAGGTTCGCGGTCATGAAGCCGCCATAGCTGTGGCCGCCGACGCCGATCCGGTCGCGATCGGCCACGCCCATGTCCACCACTTTGTCGACGGCGGCCTGCGCGCTCGCGATCAACTGCTCGACGTACGTGTCGTTGGCCGTTTCACCCGGGCCGATGATCGGCATGGTCGGATTGTCGAAAATCGCGTATCCGGACAGCAGCAGGAACATGTGCGATGCGCCGCGGATCGTCGTGAACGAGTTCGGCGATCCCGAGACCTGGCTGGCGGAGTCGGCATCGCCGAACTCGCGCGGATACGCCCACATGATCACCGGCACCTTCGTGCCCTGTTTGTATCCGGGCGGCAGGTAGAGCGTGCCGGAGAGCGTCACGCCGTCCTTGCGCTTGTAGGTGACGTACTGCCGGAGGATGTCGCGCACCTGCGGCTGCGGATCCTTGAACTGCGTCACCGCTTTCTTCGCATCCGAGCCCGCGTCGCGGACGAAGTAGTTCGGCGCTTCCTTCTGCGTCTCGTACCGGGTGATGAACTTCGTCATCTGATCGTTCAGCGGCGCCACGAACGATTCGAGCGATTCGGAAGAGGATCGAAAGATGCGCTCCGTCTTCAGCGTCTTGATGTTCAGCCTGTCCAGGAACGGACGATCGCCTTCCGCCGATGCGCCTTCGCCGGCGACGAAGATGTAGTCGCCGCTCTGGATGATGGCGCCGCCGCCGAAGCCGCCGCGTCCGCCGCCGCCCCCGCGGCCACCCGCGCCGGTGTCGCGGCGAGCGATCGGCGACCCCGGGTTCTCGTACGCCGCGTCCTGCTTGCGATCCCACACCTTCCGCGGCGCCGCGCCGGGTTCCATGATCCAGGTGCGCGTGCGGCGCGAGGCGCGCTCGTTCTCGCTCAATAGCGCGATGCCCGTGTCGGTGTAGGCGATGCCGCCGTAGCGCCATTCCGTTTTGGCCACCTCGGCCGGCTGCCCCGAGAATGGCGCCGCAAGCGACACGACCTTGTCGCGGAACGGGACCTTGTTTTTCAGATCGCCGCCGTCGAGCGCTTCCACCCAGAGGATGGTGGACGGCTGGTCCGCGCGCCACGTGTAACCGCGCGGCCCGGGCTCGACCCCGGTGAGCGTCGTGCCTTCGCGCGACGGCAGCGATGCGATCGACTTCGCCAGCTCGCCCGCACGGCTCCAGATCTCTATGTCCTGCGCAAAGCCGTTCATCGGAACGATGTGCGAGAACGGTTTCCTTACCTTGTTGACGAGGACGTACTGACCGCTGGGAGACGGCGTCACGCTGCTGAGGACGGCGGGGCGCCCGATCGTCGTCTTCGCGCCGGTGCCGGTGTTGATCGCGGCGAGCTGGCTCGTGAAGTAGTACTCGAACAACGCATCGTCGTGCGCGTTCTTCAGAAGGTCCTCGTAGGTGGGCGCGGGCGCGGGCTTGCCGTAGTTCTCGTGGACGGTGGGGCCGGATGGCACGGTCGGTTCCGCCGGCGCCTGGCCGCGGTTCGCGGGCACGAGCTCGCAGACCATCGTCACGTTGTCCTTGAGCCAGTCGCACGGATCGCCGGCGGTGGCGTTGATTCGATCCGCGCCGGTCACGACTGCCTTGGCGCTGCCGGTTGCCGTGTCGGCGATCCACAGCTCGATCGCGTCGATCTTCGTGTTGAGGAACGCGAGCTTCGAGCCGTCGGACGAGAATTTCACGTTGGAAATCCGGGCCTGGGGCGGTATCGTCACCGGCGTCTCGGTGCCGTCGGCGATTTTTTTCATCGTGATCGAGTAGATGCCCGTGCCGGGCAGACCGGACGCGCGATGCGGACCGTTGGTCTTCGGATTCACGCGCGATCCGGCGAGGCGCAGCATCGGCTGCGCGAGCTCGGCAATCGTCGGATAGGGTCGCTGCTTCACCAGCGCCACCGACTGGTGGTTGGGATTCAACAGCGTTTGCGGCAGCGGCTCGGCGTCGAACGCCGCGACGATGTTGGCGGGCGGCAGCACGTACTTCGGCGGATCCGACGCGCCGGGCACCTGAGCGATGAGGACTGGCGCTGCTAAGAATGCAGCGATGACGACGAGTCGGGCGGGCCGGATGGCGTACATGAGCCGCTCCTTGTTCGGGTTCAAGGTGCGGATTGTACACGGGCAGGAGGGGCATTCCCGCCTATCCTGCCCGACTATTTCTTCGGAGGCGCGGGCGCCGCCGTCGACTCCTGGTGAAACACCGCGTGCCAGGTGCCGCCGTGGTTCGCCCAGATCGTGGTCGCGTAGGTTTTCGGCGGGAACGCCATCCCCATGAACGAACCCTTTTGCTCAACCGTGTAGGCGACGATGGCGGTGTTGGCGTCGATGTCGATCACCTTCATGTCCGACGCTTTCAGCATGTCGACCTTTACGTCGGCGTTCGGATCGCCGAGCGCCTTGATGAAGTCGTCGACCGGCATGAAACCGTTCTCGTCGGCCGACCACGACCCGGCCTTCACCAGGCTGCTGAACGCCTTCGCATTCTTCGTCCTGACGGCGTCGAGCAGCTTGTTCTCGTTGGCCATCAGCTTGTCGGCCACCATGCTTTTCGCGGCCATCGGTTTGGCCGGCATCTTCTTGTCGGCGGTTTGTGCGGCCGCCGCGCCAGCCGTTACGAGCGCGGCGACAGCCACCGCCACAAATCCGTGAATCCTCATGAACACGTCCTCCCTCCGCTATTTACGGACCACGTCGGGTTCCGGATTTGACCCGTCGGCGCCGGCCACCTCGATGTCGAGCGACAACGCGCCAATCAACTGAGCCAATTCGGCTTGAGCGCGTCCCAGCTTCTCCTGCAGGTCGCTCTTTTGCAGATTCAGCTGCTCGATCCGATCCTCCTGCTGGTTCAATTGCCTGACGTAGCGCTTCACGAGCAGCTGCTCGTCCGTGCTGCCCTTGAGCGCGCGCATGTTCTCGCGGAGCCGCGTCTGGGCCTCGTTGATCGATGTGGCTTCGGCATCGCGCACGCCGAGCTGATCGACAAGTGTCGCAACTTCCAGCCTCTTCGTCTGAATCGGTCCCAGCGCTCGCGTGAGCGTGGCGTTCTCGCGGGTCTGACGTACGAACACGGCAATCTGCTGATCGCTGAGCTGCGCGATCGTGTATCGTGCCTCGGTCGGCTGCCGTTCTTCGACCGTCAGCGTCGCCACGGTCTTTGGCGCCACGGGCACCGCGAAACGGTACGCACCGAGCGAGGTCTCGAGGGGCTCGGCACCCTTCACGAGCATCCACCCCGTTCGGATGGGATGCTCGATCACGACCGTGCGCGCCACGGCGTCGCTGTTGCGGATCGTGTACACCTTGCGGGCGCGCTGTTCGCTCTCCTGAACGGCGGTGCCACGTTCGATGCGCACGTGGTTGATCACCTGCTGGTCGTCGCCGTGTCGCGATTCGACCTGCACGCCGAGATCGACGGCGTACGAGAGCAGCCGCTTTTCGCCCGGCTTGAGCGGCTCGATGAGCCCCTCGCCCGCGAAGGCCGCGTCGTCGAGCACCGTGAACGAGCCCGCATCGAGCGTCAGGCTGCTCGAGTTCGTCAGCCAGAGACCTCGCAACGGCCGCGCGCCGCCGATCCGCTCGTTCCAGAGCGAGACGCGCTCGACATCGACGTCCGCTTTCAGAATCGGCACGAGCGCGGACTGGTTGCGCCGAATCGTGACCGGCGTGCCGACGTGGTACTCGAAGAGATCGCCGAGGTTCTGGCCCTGCGCGGCCGCCTGCATGTCGGCCAGGCGCGCCGCGAGCTCCATTCGGTCGACGCCGATCGGGGCAGCGGGCGGGAGCGGCGCATTCGCGTTGCCTGCTACGATTCCGAACACGCCGCCTCCAGCGCCTCCGGCCTTCCCAATCTCGTTCAGCCGCTGCGACTGGCCCGTGACAGTAACCGTTTCGTCCGCCGCCGACAGCCGCAGGATCGCATCCGGCGCAACAAGTCCCGCCGAAGAGAAATCGATTCGATCGAATGACGTCGACTGAAAACCGGCTAACGTGAACTCGATCCGATACGTTCCCGCAGACAAGCCCGAGCGCAGATAACGGCCGGCCGCGTCGGTCACCGCCGTGAATCGCCGTCCGCTTCGATCGATTGCGGTCACAGTGACACCAGGAAGAGCCGCGCGTTGCGCGTCGATCACGCGTCCTGTCAGCGTGTTCGGAACCGTTGTCAATGTTTCCTGATGGGTCTGCGGGCCCGGCATGCTCACGCGCGAGATGCCGATTGTCGGCCGCTGCACGTACTGCGGCTGCGACAACGGTTGGATGAACGACTGCGGGGCGCCGGCGACGAGCGAGAGCTCGACACCATTCCAGTCGTCGCCAATCGTGTTGTCGACGACGGCCCACCCCTGCAGGATCGGCCTCGCGCCGTCCGACGGCAGCACGATGCGGTAGGTCGTTTTCCAGACGGGTGTTTCGCTGATGTAGCTGACGAGGACATCGCGAGCGCCGACGCCGGAGGTTGCAATCGTCATCCGCCGGCGTTCCTGAGCGCGACTCGACGCCAGGAGCCCGAGGTACGCGCTCACCCGATCCGCCGAGTCGCGCTCGACCAGCCTCACGCTCACCGACGGCGTCAAGCCGACCGACCGGATGTCGCCCGCGTCGGTGACGACCGTTATCTCGTCGCTCGGCAGGCCGCCTTTCGCGGGAGTCCGGCGTTCAACGCCGAGGAGCCGTCCGACAATCGTACGATCGCCCGCGCGCACCTCGACGCGAGCGCCGTGCAATATGCCGAGTAGCTCCAGCCGCGACGCCGGTGCGCCGACGGGAAAACCAAGCGCTTCGAGCTGCTGCGCCAGCGGCGCGTCCGAATTGAACGACACGTTTCCGATGCGCCCGTTTCCAAGGTCCAGCACCGTGAGCGACTTCAACACGTCGTTCAGTTGGGCCGTGTTGAACTCGATGGCCACCGATTCGGATCCGCGAACACGGCCGACGTGCTCGAAGTACCCGATGCCGTTTTTGTAAAGAACCACACGGCGCACGGGAAGCCTCGTCGGCGGCTGACTGGCAACCACGCGGCGCGGCGGAACGGGAGCCTGCGCATTCAGCGACTGCAGCGTCGCCACCGCGCACACGCACACGACGAGAACCTTTCCACGCATCGGACACCTCCCGATGAAAACGGCGGTTCAGGCGGCGCTGGCAGCGCCTTCGAATGAATAGACTCCGAGATCGCCGATTCGGACGCGTCGTGGCTTGGAGCAAGGAAGGTGCCTGGCGCCGCGCGGCGAAACTGATGCCGAACGGTTCGATCGGGCCGCCGAATGGGCTGCGCCCAACGGACGCGTTCAATCAGATGGATGTCGCTACGCGCGACGAGATCGCGAGGAGTCCAGCCTGTGCAGGTTTTCTCGAACGAAAACCGCGCATAGATCGCCGCGGTACGCAGAGATTGCAGTGCCGTCGCAGCCAGCCTGTGGCAGAATCTGCGCGGCTCCCTCACATCTGCATGGCGCTTACAAACGGAACCCGGCTCGGCCCATACGAAATCGTCGGCGCCATCGGCGCCGGCGGCATGGGGGAGGTGTATCGCGCCCGCGACACGCGGCTGGATCGCACGGTGGCCATCAAGGTGCTGCCAGCCGCATTTGCGGCCGATCCGCAGTTGCGCGAGCGCTTCGACCGCGAGGCGCGCAGCATCTCCGCGCTCGATCATCCCAACATCTGCGCCGTTTACGACGTCGGCCACGAACACGGCATCGACTTCATCGTCATGGCGTTTGTCGAAGGCGAGACGCTCGGGGCGCGGCTGGAACGTGGCCCGCTGAAGCTCCCCGACGTGCTGCGCCACGCGATGGAAATCGCATCGGCGCTCGACAAGGCGCATCGCGCGGGCATCGTGCATCGCGACGTGAAGCCGGGCAACGTCATGCTGACGCCGTCTGGTGCGAAGCTGCTCGACTTCGGTCTCGCGAAAATCACTCAGCCGACCGCGATCGGCGGCCTGACCGGACTGCCGACCACGCCGCCCGAGCTGACCGCCGCGGGCACGATTCTCGGCACGTTCCAGTACATGGCGCCGGAGCAGCTCGAAGGGACCGAGGCCGACGCGCGCACCGATATCTTCGCGTTCGGCGGCGTGCTCTATGAGATGGCGACGGGCCGCAAGGCGTTCGACGGCAAGAGCCGGGCGAGCCTGATCAGCGCGATTCTTCGCGACGATCCACCGCCGATCGTCTCGACTCTGCCGGGAAGCCGGGTGGCATCCTCAACCGGCGGTTCGGGTGCCCGGACGACGGCCGCCGGCGCGGTTGACGCATTGGCGTCCGGCCTCGATCGCGTCGTCCGCCGCTGCCTCGCGAAGCGTCCCGAGGACCGATGGCAGACGGTCAGCGACCTGCTCGAAGCGCTGCGCTGGGTACGCGATGGAGGCGGCGGAGGCGAAGTCGTCGCGGTAGCGCAGAGCAGTCGATCGCGAATTCGCGAGCCGATCGCCTGGGCGATTGCGCTTGTCGTCGCCGCCGTCGCCGCGTGGCTCTGGTTCAGGCCGCAGCCGGCGCCAGCAGTGGTCCGTTTGTCGGTTGCGCCACCGCGAGAGGACGTGCTCAATGCGTTCGGCGTAGCGTTTGCGCCTGACGGATCGGGGATCGTGTTCCCCGCGGTGCACGCGGGAACGGCGCGATTGTATCGACGCCGACTCGACCAGCTCGAGGCGGTTCCGATTCGCGGAACCGACGGCGCCGAGTTTCCGTTCTTCTCGCCCGACGGCAAGTGGGTCGCTTTCTTCGCGTCGAACACGATCAGGAAAGTGCCGGTCGATGGCGGCCCGCCGTCGACGCTCACGCGGACGGAAGGGTTCCGTCGCGGAGCCACGTGGGGCATAAACGACACGATCGTCTATGCGACCGACACCTCGCCCGATTTGATGAGCATTCCAGCTGCCGGCGGACAGCCGACCGTGTTCGTCCCGGCGAAGTTGTTCTCCGGAACGCCGCTGCGCTGGCCGTCGTGGCGGCGCGACGGGAGCGCGATCGTCTTCACGGTGTGGAGCGGGGCGCTCGAAGCTGCGCGGGTGGGCGCCTATTCGATCAAGTCCGGCCAGGCGCACGTCGTCATCGACGGGACGAGCCCGCGGTCGCTGGCGAGCGACCTGATGTTTGCCCGCGGCGGTTCGTTGTGGACCGTTCCGATGGATTGGAAGAACCTCACCGCTACCGGCGCCGCGGTTCCCGTCCTGGAAGGCCTCACGCTGAATATTGGCGGCGCCGCGATGTACAGCGTGGCCGACGACGGGTCGCTGGCCTACGTGCCTGGGAGCTCCTTAAGCAACCGGTTGGTTGCATGGATGACGCGCGACGGACAGCGGCAGCCGCTGCTCGACAAGCCCCAGACGTACACCAATCCACGCCTGTCTCCGGACGGCCGCCGTGTCGCGGTGCAAGTGTCCAGCACCGACGCCGAGGATGACATCTGGCTGTACGACATCGTGACGAAGGTCCTCAGTCGTCTGACATTCGGCGGCGGACGCCATACCAACCCGGTGTGGACGCCGGATGGCCGGCGCGTGATCTACTCGTCCGGAAAGGCGTCGGACGGCGCGCGCAATCTCTATTGGATCGCTGCCGACGGAACAGGCGAAATCGAACGGCTCACCGACTCGTCGTCCACGCAGATCCCTTCCGATGTCAGTCCCGATGGTCGCACGCTGTCGTTCGGCCAGCAGAATGAGCAGGGCCGCACTGTACTGTGGACGCTGCCGCTCGTCGGCGATCGGAAGCCGCGCGTCTATCTCGAGAGCGCCGCCGCACTTCGAGCCGACGCGGGGTCTTCAAATGCGAACGCGCGGTTCTCGCCGGACGGCCGCTGGATCGCCTATCAATCGAGCGAAACCGGCCCGCTCGAGGTATATGTCCGGCCGTTTCCAGGCCCTGGCGGGAAATGGCAGGTTTCGACTGGCGGCGGCATCTCGCCGGTGTGGTCTCCGACGGGTAAGGAGCTGTTCTTCGTGACGAGCGGCGCCATCATGGCGGTTGATGTGCAGACCGGAGCGTCGTTCAGTCACGGCGTACCGCATCAGCTGTTCACGTACAACTCGCCAGGCTTCTCGGATTACTCGGTGACGGCGGATGGGCGGCGCTTCTTGCTGCTCGTGAGCGCCGTCGCGGACACGCGGCCCGAGGTGCTCGTCGCGCTGAACTGGCTCGACGAACTGAAGCGCCGAACCGCTTCGTCTCGCTGATCTGCTCTGCAAACACCCGCGCGACCTGCGCTGTTCCCTAAAGCTCATGTCGCTTGCAAACGGTGCCCGGGTCGGATCGTCCGGAATCGTCTCCCGCTCATCGCCGTGCTCAATCGCGACGACCATTACCACCGCTGGGCCCGCGACACCATCGAGCGTCTCGGTCCTCCGTTTCACACCTGTCCCGAAGCCATGGCGGAAGCCGCCGCCATGACCGGCCAACCCGCGGCCACGTCGAGATGATTCAGGCCAGCGAGATCATCCTCACCTTCGATCTCGCGGAGCAAACGGCCTCGGTGCTGGCGCTGTTGAAGAAGTACGCCGATCGGAACATCGATCTGGCCGATGCCTGCATCGTGCGGATGACGGAGATCATGCGCGATTGTCAGGTCGTCACGCTCGATCGCGCCGATTTTTCAATGTATCGGCGGAACGGGCGCGATCTCATTCCCATCATCGCGCCGCCAGTCAGGCAGCGGTCCAAGTCCTAGATCGGAGTCCGCAGAATTACGGCCCGCCGTGCGGCGCTTGTGGCAGAATCTGCGCGGTTCCCCAACGCTCATGGCGCTTGCAAACGGCACCCACCTCGGTTCGTATGAAATCGTCGCTCCACTCGGAGCGGGCGGAATGGGCGAGGTGTATCGCGCGCGCGATACGAAGCTGCAGCGTGAAGTCGCGATCAAGATTCTGCCGGAGCTGTTCGCCTCCGATTCAGAACGGCGTCAACGTTTCGAGCGCGAGGCGAGGGCCGTCGCCGCGTTGAACCATCCGAACATCGTCACGGTGCACTCCGTGGAATCAGCCGGCGACGTGCTGTTTCTGACGATGGAGCTCGTTGAAGGAAGGCCGCTGTCGGAGCTCATCACGAAAGATGGCATCGGGATCGCGCAGATCCTCAAGTTGATGATTCCTCTTGCCGATGCGGTGAGCGCGGCGCACCAACGCGGCATCACGCACAGAGACCTGAAGCCGGCCAACGTCATGGTCGCGGACGATGGACGCGTCAAGGTGCTCGATTTCGGCCTCGCGAAGCTCAGGGAAGACGAGGCGGCGGATGCGACGCTGCTCCCGACGCTGCCGCTCACGGGTGAAGGACGCATCGTCGGGACCGTGGCCTACATGTCGCCGGAGCAGGCCGAGGGGAAGCCGGTCGATCACCGCACCGACATCTTCTCGCTCGGGATCATCCTGTTCGAAATGGCGACGGGTCAGCGGCCGTTTACCGGCGACACGGGACCGTCGATCATCGCGTCGATCATCAAGGATTCCCCTTCGTCGATCACCGACCTCAAGGCTGGATTCCCGCGCGACTTCGCCCGCATCGTCAAGCGCAGCCTCGTGAAAGATCCCGAGCACCGGTACCAGACCGCCAAGGATCTTCGCAACGAGCTGGAGGCCTTGAAAGAGGAAGTGGATTCTGGCGTCATCGAAACGCCGGCCGCGAGTCGCACGCTTTCTCGACGACGCCTGCATCCAGGCTGGTGGCTGGCCGCCGCGGCGGGAATCGGTGCGATCGCGGCCGTCGCGTTTGTCGCGTTCCGGGGTCAGCCTCCGAAGGCGCCGCAGTCACGTTCCTTCGACGCGGTCAAGCTGACGCGGCTCACCAGCACGGGCAAAGCCACGCTTGCCGCCATTTCTCCAGACGGCAAATACGTTGTCCATGTTGTCGACGATGCGGGACAGCAGAGTCTGTGGATGCGGCAGGTCGCGACGACGAGCAATGTTCAGATCGTGGCGCCGGCAGACGCGCGATACGACGGCCTCGCATTCGCGCCCGACGGCAACTACGTCTACTACTCGGTGTACCCGGGCAGCGGCGGCGGCAACGTCGCGTGGCTGTACCAAGTGCCCATCCTCGGCGGCACGCCGAGACGAGTGCTCGAGGACATCGACAGCCCGGTGACCTTCTCGCCCGATGGGAAGCGATTCGCGTACCTCAAAGGATTTCAAACCACCGGGGAAACCGCCGTCATGGTTGCGAACGTCGACGGCACGGGGGCGAAGCGCCTGGCCGCGCGCAAGAATCCGGACAACTACCCACTGTCGAACCTGGCGTGGTCGCCGGACGGCAGGGTCGTGGCCGTTCCGGTGGCTGGCGGCGCGGACGGTCAGCGATCGATGAGGGTCGTCGTGATCGATGCGGAAAGAGGTGCGGAGACACAGATTGGCTCGAAGCAGTGGGAGGGCGTCGGCTCGGTTGCGTGGCTGGGCGCCGGGGGCCTCGTGCTGACGGCCGTCGAGCCCGGTGGCTCGCCCCAACTCTGGCACCTCTCCTATCCGGGCGGTGAGGCGCGCAGGATCACAAACGATCTGAACAGCTACGACCAGGTGAGCGTCACAGCTGACTCGAACGCGCTGGTCACCGTCCAGGCGAACGGCGAGTCACATGTGTGGGTCACACCCGTCGGAGATACGCATCGCGCGAACGAAATCACGTCGGGCATCGGGCGCTTCGATGGCTCGCCGGCGTGGACCCCTGACGGAAAAATTGTCTACCAATCGAATGCCAGCGGCAATTCCGACATCTGGGTCAGCGATGCCGATGGCCACAGTGCGAGGCCGCTCACGGTCGAACCCGGGTCCGATGCTTCGCCAGCTGTCTCGCCGGATGGCAGAACGATCGTCTTTCAATCCAGCCGCGGCGGCTTCCAGATCTGGAAGATGGACATCGACGGCGGCAATCAGGTGGCGCTGACGAAGGCGCCCGGCAGCATCTTTCCCCTCATCTCGCCGGATGGCCGATGGGTTTTTTTCACGTCGGTCGCGCAGCCTCAGCGGAGTGTGTGGAAGATCCCGATCACGGGCGGCGAACCGATTCGGATTCGCGTGGTCGGCCAGCGAGGGTTGCCAGACGATAATCCGGCGCAGGTGACGATGCGCGCGACGTTCGTCGCGCGCGCCATCTCGCCGGATGGGACGCTTCTGGCCGGGTCGTTCCTGGATCGTGAGGCGCGGGGATTCCGTGTCGGGCTCGTCTCGATTGAGAGCGGCGAGTTGGTGAACAAGTTCGCCGACTTCCCGTTCGGTGTGGCGTTCACCGCGGACGGCCGCGGCTTGACATTCATCGATGTCAAGAACGGTGTGGGGAACCTCTGGAGCCGGCCGCTCGACGGCGGTCCGCCCAAACCGGTGACGAGCTTCGCCAGCGGCTCGATCTTCGGCTTTGCCTGGTCGCGCGACGGGCGGCAGTTGGCCGTCGCCCACGGCACCGTTACGAACGACGCCGTGCTCGTGTCGAACCTCGCGTCCTCGACGCGCTGACCGCGCGGGACGCGCGAACCGCAAGCCTTACTCCGCGAAGACGCGAGCGGGCGGAAACGACAGACCGGGCAATGTTGGCGACGTGACGTCCTGGCGCTCGTTCGCGGCGGTCACGAGCTCGTACGCCGAGTCGCGCAGCAAGTAGATCTCGAGCGTGTTCTTGACGGGGTCGACGATCCAGTATTCAGGCACGCTGAACCGCGCCAGCAGCTGCATCTTACGGCCGCGGTCGCGCGCTTCCGTGCTGCGGGAGAGCACCTCCACTGCGAGATCCGGCGCCGCGCGGGTCGCCTCCCAGTCCCGGACGAGATGACGCCGCTCTTTGCGAAAAAAGACGAGGTCCGGCTGAACGACGTCGTGCTCGGACAAGACGATGTCCAGAGGTGCATGGACGCCGAGACCGCCCGCCGTGCGCTCGTAGTCGAGCAGGATCTCTTCGATGTGCATCGCGACTCGCTGATGCCGGAGGAAAGGAGACGGAACGGCAATCACCTCGCCGTCATACAGTTCGTACCGGCGCCCGTCGTCCGGCCACTGCTGCAGTTCGGCGAAGGTCACTCGCGGATCGACCGCCTTCATGAACCGCATTTTACATCGTCGTGCGAAAGGCATGCCTGGTCGGGCTGAGCCGTTTTTTTGAATGAATTCACTCGGCGGCCTCACGATGGACGCACAAACTGCGCGACGAGCCAGCGCCCCTGTGGCAGAATCTGCGCGGCTCCACCGACATGCCGCTGACCGTGGGAACCCGTCTCGGTCCACATGAGATCGTCGGCGCAATTGGCGCCGGCCCCTCGACTCGTATGAGGACTATCTGATGCTGGCCGCCGGTACGAAGCTGGGCCCCTACGAAGTCCTGAGCTCGCTCGGGGCAGGTGGCATGGGCGAGGTGTATCGCGCGCGCGACACGAAGCTCGATCGCGACGTCGCGATCAAGGTGCTCCCACCGCAACTCGCCGAGAGCGCCGCCGCGCTCGCGCGCTTCGAGCGCGAAGCGAAGGCGGTCGCCGCCCTGTCGCACCCGAACATCCTCTCGATCTTCGATTTCGGCCGCGAGCACGGCATCGCCTATGCGGTGATGGAGCTGCTCGAGGGCGAGACGCTCCGCGAGAAGCTTGTTCGCGCGCCCCCGCCACCGCGCAAAGCCATCGAGTACGCCATGCAGATAGCGCGCGGCCTGGCCGCCGCGCATGGCAAAGGGATCGTGCACCGCGACCTGAAGCCGGAGAACGTGTTCGTCACGAGCGACGGACGCGTGAAGATTCTGGACTTTGGCCTCGCGCGTCAGACGCCGGCGTTCACGGGCGCCGACGCGACGATGTCGCCGACGCTCGAGCGCCACACCGATCCGGGCACGGTGCTGGGAACGGTGGGCTACATGTCGCCCGAACAAGTACGCGGCGAGCCCGGCGATCATCGATCGGATCTGTTTTCATTCGGCGCCGTGCTCTACGAGCTCGTGTCTGGACGCCGGGCCTTTCAGCGCGGCACGGCGGCGGAGACGATGACGGCGATTCTCAGAGAGGATCCTGCAGAGCTCACGTCCACGCCCGCGGCCGCTCTGCCGCCGGGCCTCGCGCGCATCGTCAATCATTGCGTCGAGAAAAACCCGGTCGAACGATTCCAGAGCGCGAGCGACGTGGCGTTCGCGCTGGAAGCGCTGTCGACGACGTCGGCATCGACTTCGGCGGTGCATGCGATCGCGGTCGAGTCTTCGCGAAGCCGGCGCTGGCCTCTTATCGCGGTCGTCGCCGTCGCCGCTCTCATGGTCATCGGCGCGTCGGCGTTCCTCGCCGGCCGGCTCACACAGCCTCCATCACGGGACGTGACCTTCACGCCGCTGACGTATCGACAGCAGTCGATCTTCCGTGCACTGTTCGCGCCCGACAGCAAGACGATCGTCTTCAGCGCCGCACTCAGCGGGAACGATGTCGGTCTGTTCACGATGAGCGCCGAATTCCCCGAGGCGCGCAGTCTCGGCGTCAAGAACGCGCAGCTGCTCTCGGTCTCGTCGAAGAACGAGCTCGCGGTGTTGACCAATGCGCGGTATATCAGTCATCGACTGTTCGAGGGGACGCTCGCGCGCATGCCGCTCGGCGGCGGCGCCCCGCGCGAAATTCTCGAGCACGTGCGCGAGGCCGACTGGTCGCCGGACGGGGCGTCGCTGGCGGTCGTGCGTGACGTTGGCGGCCGCGATCGACTCGAGTACCCGGTCGGCAAGGTCCTGTACGAGAGCTCGGGATATGTCAGCGATCCGCGCGTGTCGCCCTCGGGGGATCGCGTCGCGTTTTTCGAACACCCGACGAAATGGGACGATCGCGGCGGCGTCTCCGTGGTCGATCGATCCGGGAAGAAAACGCTGCTGTCGCCCGCGGATGCCTACCCGGGACTCGAAGGCCTTGCGTGGTCCCGCGACGACGGCGAAGTCCTCTTTTCGGCCGGGCAGAACTATGCGCAGTTCAAGGTATACGGAGCCACGCTGTCGGGACGGATCCGGCAGGCGCTCGAGAGCGCAGGCGGCCTGACCCTGTTCGACGTCGGACCCGACGGCCGATGGCTGGCCGCGCGCGACGACGTCAGCTTCACGATGATGGTGAAGGGGCCCGGCGCGGCCGGGGAGATGGATCTCTCGTGGCTCGATTTCTCGCTGCCAGCTGCCCTCTCGGACGATGGCACGACCGTGGTGTTTTCCGAGGACGCGGTTGGAGCGGCGTACGCGCTCTGCCTGAGAAAGACCGACGGGTCGCCTGTCGTTCGGCTCGGCGAAGGCAGTGGTCAGGATCTCTCGCCGGACGGCAAGTGGGTGCTGTCCATCGTGCCCGGTCAGCGGGAACAGTTGATGATTTACCCGACGGGAGCCGGGGAGCCGCGCCGGCTCGATCCGGGGCCTCTCGAGCATTACAGCAGCGCGCACTGGTTTCCCGACGGCGCGCGGATCGTGATCTGCGGCGCGGAGGCGGGCCGCGCGACGCGATGCTATCTGCAGGACGCCGCCGGCAGCGCCCTGCGCCCTCTGACCCCGGAAGACACCGCCTACGCACTGGTCTCGCCCGACGGGCAATCGGTCGTCGTCCGGCGCGGCGCCGAACAGGCGGCCGAGATTTACCCCGTGTCGGGCGGTAAGCCGCGGCCGATCACGTCGATCGACAAAGACGACACCCTCCTTCGCTGGAACGCTGACGGCACGCTCGTCGTCGCCCACATCACGCCTGGCCTCGTGCCGGTTCGCGTGGAACGCGTGCACATCGAGACCGGCCAGCGCGACCTCATTCGTACGCTGACGCCGCCGAACCCGGTCGGCGCGAATTCACTGTTCCCGGTCGTCGTCGGCAAGCACCCGGATGCGTACGCGTACTCGATCAGCCAGCAGTTGTCGCGGCTCTTCCTGGTTACGGGAGCCAGGTAGGGTAGGGAGGCTGGTGGAGTCGGTAAGCTGGAATCTGAACTCCTACGGTTTCGGTCCAAACACGTCGTCCACGGTCAGGACCTTGATCGGCCCGAGATTGAGTCCGCGGACTTTCGGCTCGATCACCTTCTGATCCCCCACGACGACGACGGCGAAGCGTCCGGGCTGAACGTACTTCTGCGCGACGCGCTGCACGTCGGCGGCGGTGACCGCCTGAATCTTCTGCACGTAGGTCGAGAAGTAGTCTTCCGGCAGCTGATACACGAGCGCGTCCTCGAGGCGCCGCGAGATGTCGGCGGTCGCTTCGAACGACGCCGGATATCGGAGCGCGACGTAGTTCTTCGCGCGGGCGAGCTCCTCGGGCGGTACCTGCTTGAGGATCGCGTCGAGCTCCTTGAAGAATTCGGTCAGCGACTCCGCCGTCTTGTCGGTCTGCACGCCGGCTGACGACACGAACGGGCCGGGTGACATGCGCATGTCGAAGGACGAGCTCGCGCCGTACGTGTAGCCGTGCTGCTCGCGCAGGTTCATGTTCAGCCGCGAGCTGAACGAGCCGCCGAGGATCGTGTTCATCACCACGATCGGGAAATAGTCCGGCGTCGAGCGCGGCACGCCGATCCAGCCGATGCGGATCTGCGACTGCGCGGCGCCGGGTTTGTCGACCAGATAGATCTGTCGCGCGGCCGGCTCGTCCACCGCGGGCAGCTTCTGGACCGGTTTCGTGCCCGCTGCGGGCTTCCATCCACCGAAGCTCGCTTCGAGCAACGGCACCACGTTGTCGGCCGTCACGTCGCCGACGGCGAGCAGCGCGGCGTTGTCGGGGCGGAAGATCGAAGTGTAGAAGGCGCGCAGGTCGTCGGTGGTGAACGCCTTGATTGTTTCCGCTGTGCCTCCGCTCGGGATGCCGTACCGGTGCTCCGGCCCGAACAACACGCGTGCAAAAGTCGCTGAAGCAATGGTCGACGGATCGTCGCGCCCCTGGAGCAGGCTGGTGAGGCGCTGCTGGCGAAGGCGTTCGAGCTCGTCTTTCGGAAATGAGGGGCGCAGTGCGACGTCGGCCATGATCGGCAGCGCGTCGGTGAGCCGCGCCACAGGTACGTGCAGGCGAACCGCCGACGCATCGAAGCTGCTCGACGCCGAGAGATCGGCGCCGAGGAAATCGATCGCGTCCGCGATTTCGAGCGCCGACCGCGTTCCCGCGCCCTGTTCGAGCATGGCGGCCGTGATGCTGGACGCGCCGTACTTCTTGCCCGTCTCGTTGGCGCCGCCGCCGAAGACAACGAGATTCACTTGTGCGACGGGCACTTCGTGGAGCTCGACGACCCAGACGCGAAGGCCGTTCGACAGCTGGCGCTTCTGAATCGCGGGCAGGCGCAACGCCGGCACGGGTCCGGGCGCCGGGGGACGGCTGCGATTGGGCGCCTGCTGAGCAACGAGATTGACGCCAATGGCACACGCGAGAGCAAGCGACAACGGAAGACGGGTTGTCATAAGCATCGTTACGGTTTCGGAGATCCTTTGTCCGGTTCGACGATCAGCTCGACGCGCTTGTCGAGCGGCAGGAACTGTGACGCCGTGGCGCGGATGTCCGAGGGCGACAGCGCGCGATAGCGGCCGAGATCCTCGTTGAACCAGTCGGGATCCCCCGTGTTCGTGTAGTACGAGTTCAACTGGTCGGCCTTGCCGCCGAAGCCGCCGACGCGCTCCATGCGGTTGTAAAACGACGCTTCGATCTGGTTGAGCGAGCGCTCGACCTCGTGGGCCGTCGGTTCTTCGCGCTGCAGTTTCTGGACCTCCTCGTCTATCACTTTCTGCAGCTCGGCGATCGTGTGACCGGGACGCGGCGTCGCAATGATTTGGAACGACGAGGAGAGCGCCGCCGACGACTGGAACGCGCTCACGTCCTGCGCGATCTGCATGTCGTAGACGAGCCGTTTGTAGAGCCGCGAGTTCTTGCCGCCGGCCAGCACGTCGGCGACCACGTCCAGGGCGGCGTCGCCGGGCGCGAGCGATCGCGGCGTCAGCCACGCGAGGTAGAGGCGCGGCAGCTGGACGCGATCGGTGATGGTCTTCTTCTGCACGGCCGTCAACGCGGCGCCGGGAATCGTGATTGGCACGGGCGCCGCCCCGGGTTTCACGTCGCCGAACCACTTCTCGACGAGCGCGCGCGCCTGCGCCGGATCGACGTCGCCCGCGACGACGAGGCTCGCGTTCGACGGCGCGTAATAGGTTTTGAAGAACGCGACGACGTCCTCGTAGCTCGCGGCGGTCAGATCCGGCATGTAGCCGATGACCGGCCAGTGGTACGGGTGGCCGTCCGGATACAGCATTTCGTCGATCGTCGGCTCGGCGAGCCCGTACGGCCGGTTCTCGTAGCTCTGGCGCCGCTCGTTCTTCACCACGTCGCGCTGCGCGTCGACGGTCTTGGGTGTCATCGTGTCCAGCAGGTAACCCATGCGATCGGACTCGAGGAACAGCGCGAGCTCCAGGGCGTTCGACGGCACGTTGATGTAGTAGTTGGTCCGGTCGTTCGTGGTGGATCCGTTGTTCTCGCCACCGGTCGCCTCGAGCCATTCGTCGAACTCGCCCGGCTTGACGTGGCCGGATCCCATGAACATGAGATGTTCGAACAGATGCGCGAACCCGGTGCGGCCCGTGCGCTCTCGCGCCGAGCCGACGTGGTACCACATGTTCACCGTGGCAATCGGCACACTGTGATCTTCGTGCACGATCACGTGCAGGCCGTTCGGCAGCGTGAACTGCGTGTACGGCAGCTCGATCTTTTTCGGAGCCGCGGCCGGCGTCTGTGCGAGCGCGGGCGTAGCCAACGACAGCGCGAGTAGAATCGCGGCGAGCTTCATGAAGGCGATTCTACACGTCGCCATGCCGTCTCACCACAAAGGACACCATGGACACAAGGGTAAACCGGTCTTTTCCTTTGTGTCCTTCGTGTCCTTAGTGGTGAAATAACCCCCGTGCCTGAAACGCGCGCGCTGGTCGGCATCATCATGGGAAGCAAGTCGGACTGGGAGAGCATGAGCCAGGCCGACGTCATCCTCACCGAGTTCGACGTCGCGCATGAGACCCACATCATGTCGGCCCATCGCACTCCGGCCGTGGTTGCCGAATACGCGTCCACTGCCATCAGTCGGGGCCTCGAAGTGATCATCGCGGGTGCTGGAGGCGCCGCGCATCTGGCCGGAGTTGTCGCCGCGCACACCGTGCTGCCCGTGATTGGCGTCCCGATGCAGAGCTCGGCGCTCAACGGGCTCGACTCGTTGCTTTCCACGGTGCAGATGCCGAAAGGCGTGCCGGTGGCAACCGTCGCGATCGGCGCGTCCGGCGCGGCGAACGCCGGGCTGCTGGCCGTGGCGATCCTGGCGACGTCGCGACCCGAGCTGCGCGCCAGGCTGACGGCGTACCGCGACCGCCTCGCATCCGACGTTCGCGCCCAAAAACTGTAGCAAGGTTCGCCGTCGTTTTGAGGCCCGAGAATTGCTTCCGTTTTGAAGCATGTCGCGCGGGCTCTGCCGAAGCGTCGTGGTCATGTCGGTCGTCGGCCTCTGGTGCGCTGCCGCCCGCGCTTCAGGTCCAGGTGCTTCGGCTTCCTCGCCAATTCTCCAGCGGTTTCTCGCGCTCGACGATCCAACCCCTTTGCAGGTGCGTGCGCTGCGACACCTCGAGGCGCGCAACGATCATTTCGAGAAAAGCGCGTGGATGGATGTGTGGACGGAAGGCGACGGATCGGGATTCCGTTACCAGATCGTGGCGGAGGAGGGCTCCGAATACATTCGAAACCACGTCTTCCGCGCGTCGCTCGAAACCGAGCGTAAGGTCTGGGCGTCGGGCGCTCCGGAAACCGATGGGCTGACGCCGGCGAACTACACGTTCGAGGATCGCGGCCCCCAGCCCGATGGTCTGGCGTCGCTCCTGGTTAGGCCGCGCCGCAAGGGTTTGCTGCTCGTCGACGGATCGATCTTCCTCAATCCGGAGGATGCCGAGCTCGTGCGGATGGAGGGAAAGCTGACGAAATCTCCGTCGTTCTGGACACGGCGGGTCGAGATCGTGCGTTGGTACCGACGGATTGCAGGATTCCGCATGCCGATCGCTCTCGAGACGGTTGCGAACGTGCTCGTGGCCGGGAAGTCAACCTTCCGGATGACCTACGAATACGAAACCGTAAACGGCACGCCTGTCGGCAAGCCGAAGCCGAAGGTTGTGACGCAAGCGCGGCGGTGACAATCCACTCCGGCGACTCGGCTAAGATCTCAAGACGCCTTACATCCAGATTTGGACGCTGGTCTTCAGTCTCTCGGCCCTCACAGTGCCGCTGGCCGACCAATCTGCTCAGGTCGCAACGCCAATCGTTCAACGCGTGGTCGCTCGCAGCGACCCGCCACCTCACCAGTACCGGGCCCTGCGACGCCTCGAAGCGCAGAGCGATAAGCTCGGCGGATCCGCCTGGATCGAGGCGTGGACCGAAGTGCAGCCTGGGAATGGCTTCCGGTATCAAATTATCGGCGAGGGCGGATCGGGCTTCGTCCGCGGCAAGGTCCTCCGGCCGTGGCTCGACAACGAGAAGAAGATGTGGGCGGCGGGCGATCCGGAGCGTGCGTCGCTGTCGTTCGAGAATTACACCTTCGACGATCGTGGGCTCACACCGGAGGGGCTCGCCAGGCTGAACGTGAAGTCGCGCAAGAAGGACATGCTGCTCGTCGACGGCTCGATCTACGTCAACGCGGACGATGGCGATCTGATCAGAATTGAGGGGCGGCTCTCGAAGGCGCCGTCGTTCTGGACGCGTCGCGTCGACGTGGTCCGCCACTATCAGCGGATCAACGGCGTCCGTGTGCCGGTCGCCATCGAATCGGTCGCGCGCGTGCTGATTGCCGGCCGCTCGACGTTCAAGATGACGTACGAGTACGAGACGATCAACGACCGCCGCGTGGGCGATCCCAAACCGCGCACGGTGGCGTCGGCGCAATCGAGCAAATAGCCGCTCCCTGCTTCCGCACATCGTTACATTTCCGGATTCCCAGTACCGCTATACTCCCCCGGGTCATTGGAGGATCCGATGTATCACCGCCTTGGCGTCCGGATGGCCGCCGCCGTTGTCATCACGCTGTGGCTTGCGAGCGCCGCGGCATTCGCTCAGCCGAAAAGGGCGATCACCCACGATGTGTACGACTCGTGGAAATCGATTCAGGGGACGAAGATCTCGCGCGATGGCGTCTGGGTGGCATACGCCCTCGTCCTGCAGGATGGCGACGGCGAGCTCGTCGTCCGCAACCTGAAAACGAACGCCGAGTATCGGGCGCCGCGCGGACGCGATCCAATCATCACGCCGGACGGCAGGTTCGTCGTCTTTTCCAGGACGCCGCTCAAGGCAGACGTCGACAAGGCGCGGAAGGCGAAAAAGAGGCCCGACGAAATGCCGAAGGCCGGCGTCGGCGTCGTCGATCTGACAACCGGACAAGTCACGATCCTTGCCGGGCACGTCAAAAGTTTCCGCGTGCCCGAAGATCCTGCACGCTTCGTCGCTTTTCTGAGCGCGCCGGCTGAGACCACAGATGTAGCGCGAAGGCTTCAGCCGGGCGAGACCCAGGACGGCCAGGACGGACGGTCCCGCTCCAAGAAACACGACCCGGGCACGGATCTGATTGTCCGCGACCTCGCCACGGGCACGCAGACGACGATCGCGGAGGTGGCGGAGTATGCCGTTGCCAAGGACGGCAGCTCGATCGCGTACTCCGTGTCGTCGAAGACGCCGGCGAGTGACGGCGCCTTCCTGCGCCGCGTCGCCAACGGATCAACAACGGCGTTGCTGACGGGGCAGGGGACGTACAAAGGATTCACGTTCGACGGCAAGGCGACACAACTCGCGTTCATCAGCGACCGCGACGACTACGCGGCGAAGGCCTCACGCTTCAAGCTGTATTACGCGGCTGCGGCCGCGGGCACAGCGTCCGAGCTGAGCGTGCCGACCGAATCGCGTGCCGGACCGATTGCGGTCAGCGAAAACGGCCGCCTCGAATTCTCGAAAGACGGCGCCCGGCTGTTCTTCGGCACGGCGGCGCCGCCGCGCGCCGAGCCGGATGATGCGCCGGAGCCGGCGAAGGTCGACATCTGGAACTACAAGGATCCGATGCTCCAGCCGATGCAGAAAGTGCGCGGGGAAGAAGAGCGGAAGCGCAGCTACCGTGCGGTTATCACGCTCGCCGACAAGCGCTTCACGCAGCTCGCATCGCCCGACATGCCCGAGGTGCGCACAAACGACAGCGACGTCCGCGCGCTCGGCGTCTCCGATGTGCCGTACCGGCAGCTGATCTCCTGGGACGGGAGCTACGACGACGTGTATCTGGTCAGGCTCGCGGATGGCTCGCGCCAGAAGGTTCTCGACAAGGCAAATTTCCAGGCGTCGATGTCGCCCGGCGGCAATTACGTTCTGTATTTCGAAGAGAAGGACGACAACTGGTACGTCGTCCGCACGAGCGATTTGCAGAAGGTGAACCTCACGGCGACGCTCGGAGTGAAGTTCCAGAGTGAAACAGACGACAGGCCCGAACATCCGTCGCCGTACGGACAGGCCGGATGGACCGAGGGCGACAAATCGGTGCTGCTGTACGACCGCTACGACATCTGGGAAGTGAAGCCGGACGGCAGCGGCGGCCGCATGATCACGAATGGCCTCGGCCGGAAGCAGCAGATGGTGTTCCGGTATTCACGGACCGAGCAGGCGCCGCAGAGCGCGGAGCCGGAGGAAGGCGGCGGCCGGCAGCGTCAGAACGACGAGCCCGTCGTTTCGAGCACGCGTCCAATCATTCTCTCGGCGGTCGACGAGCGCACGAAGGCCTCAGGACTCTATCGCGTGACGGTTGGCGGCACCGCCGGGCCGGCGAAGCTCGTGATGCTCGACAAGGCGCTCGGCGTGCCGATCAAAGCGCGCGACGCCGACGTGTACGTGTTCACGGCATCACGCTTCGAGGAGTTTCCGAATCTGTGGACGTCGAGCGGCACGTTCGCTGACATGAAGAGAATCAGCGACGCAAACCCGCAGCAGGCGCAATACAACTGGGGAACGTCGGAGCTCGTCGAGTACGTCAACGCCGATGGCAAGCACCTTTGCGCGATTCTCACGAAGCCCGAAAACTTCGATCCATCGAAGAAGTACCCGATGATGGTCTACATCTACGAGCAGCTCACGAACAACCTGCACCGGTACGTGGCGCCCGCTCCCGGCGGCAGCAGCATCAACGTCACCCGCTACGTGAGCAACGGCTACATCGTCCTCCAGCCGGACATCGTCTACGACCTCGGGTACCCGGGGCAGAGCGCGCTGAAATGCGTCCTGCCGGCGGTGCAGAGAGTCCTCTCCATGGGATTCGTCGATCCGCAGCGCGTCGGCATTCAGGGCCACAGCTGGGGCGGGTATCAGATCTCGTACATGATTACGCAGACGAACATCTTCCGAGCTGTCGAGGCCGGAGCGTCGGTCGTGAACATGACGAGCGCGTACGGCGGCATCCGTTGGGGCACGGGCATGTCGCGCGCGTTCCAGTACGAGAAGACCCAGAGTCGCATTGGCCCGCCGCTGTGGGAGAACCCGACGCTCTACATCGAGAACTCGCCGCTCTTCTGGATCCAGAAGATCCGCACCCCATATCTGACGATGGCGAACGATGAGGACAGCGCGGTCCCCTGGGAGCAGGGCATCGAATTCTTCACCGCGATGCGGCATCTCGGCAAAGAGGCCTACATGTTCGTGTACAACGGCGAGAAGCACGGGCTGCAGCAGCGCGAGAACCAGAAGCATTGGGCGGTCCATATGGCGGAGTACTTCGATTACTTCCTGAAGGATGCGCCCAAGCCGGATTGGATGGAGCACGGCGTGCCGTACCTCGAGAAGGGCAAGCGCGACGTGTCGGTGTTCTACAAGAAGAGCACTGATCAGAAGTAGGTCGGGTGGGTCAGGTAGAACGCCTGGGTCGGGTAGGGCGGGTGAGGCAGGTGGGGCAGGCGGGCTGATAGGCTGGATGGGACGGAAGGGCGGGGACCGATGAGAAAAGGGCTACTCGTCGTCGCGGTCGTTGGGTTGGTCGTCGCGGCTGCCCGGGGACAACAAAGCGCGCCCGCCGCTCTCCCTTCGTTTGCAGAGCCGGGAATCTCGCCTGACGGCGCCACGATCGCGTTCGTCAGCGGCGGCGACATCTGGGAGGTGCCGGCGCGCGGTGGCGATGCGCGGCTCCTCGTATCGCACCCGGCCACCGAATCTCGTCCGCTCTTCTCGCCTGACGGAAAGCGCGTGGCCTTCGCGTCTTCACGCACCGGCAATGGCGACGTGTACGTGCTCGTGCTGGCCAGCGGTGAGGTTACGCGTCTGACATTTGACGACGCCAGCGAGCTCGTGACGGGCTGGTCGCCGGACGGGAAGTGGGTGTACTTCTCGTCGAACAGCCACGAAGTGTCGGGGGTGTTCGACGTGTATCGGGTGAACGCCGAGGGCGGCACGCCGATGCCGGTCGCGGCGGATCGCTATACCACCGAGTACTTCGCGGCGCCGGCGCCATCGGGCGACGCCGTGGCCATCACCGCGCGTGCGAATGCCGGGTCGCAGTGGTGGCGCAAGGGGCACAGTCATCTCGATGAGAGCGAAATCTGGATCGTACGCCCCGCCGCGCAACGCTATGAACAAATCACCAAAGGCGGCGCAAAGGACGCGTGGCCGATGTGGAGCGGCGACGGGAAGACGCTGTTCTTCATGTCCGACCGGAGCGGGGCTCAAAACCTCTGGAGCACGGCCGCACCCAGCACCGCAGCACCCAGCACCGCAGCACCCAGCACCGCAGCACCCGCGAAGCCATTAACCACGTTTAAGGATGGCCGCGTGTTGTGGCCGTCGATCTCAAAGGACGGCAAAACGATCGCGTTCGAACGCGACTTCGGCATCTGGACGGTGGACACAGGAACGGGCGCCACGCGCGATGTCCCGATCGCGCTGCGCGGCGCGCCGGCGGCCACGGCCGTCGAGCACCGCACGTTCAGCGACCAGATCCAGGAACTGGCGCTCTCGCCCGACGGAAAGAAAATTGCGTTCACCGTCCACGGCGAGATTTTTTCGGCGTCCGCGAAAGACGGCGGCGACGCCGCGCGTGTAACCACCACGGCGGCCGAAGAGGCGGAGCTCGCATGGGCGCCCGACAGCCGCCGCCTTGGGTACATGTCCAATCGCGACGGAACGAATCACCTGTACGTCTACGACTTCACCAGCGGCAAAGAGACGCAGGTGACGTCGGGCCCGGGGCGTGACGACATGCCGCGGTTCTCGCCCGACGGCAAATGGCTGGCGTTCGAGCGGAACTCGCGCGAGCTGCGCGTCATCGATCCGTCGTCCAAAGAGGAGAAGCTCGTGGCGACGGGGCTGTTCGACACGCCGCCGGTGGCGGATGCGCGCGATTTCGCCTGGTCGCCCGACTCGCGCTACATCGCATACCTGTCCGCCGGCGCGAAGACGTTTCAGAGCGTGCACGTGGTTCCGGTCACAGGCGGAACCGCGCGTCCGGTGAGCGTCCTTGCGAACACGAACGCCGGGTCGGTGGCATGGTCGCCCGATGGCACGTTCCTGACCTTCACGACCGGCCAGCGCACCGAACCGGGAGACGTCGTCCGCATCGACCTGATTCCGCGGACGCCGAAATTCCGCGAAGATCAGTTCCGCGATCTGTTCAGGGACGAACAGCCGAAGACGCCGGAGCCGGCGACGCCCACAACGCCGGTGACGCCGAGCGTTTCGGCCCCGTCTGCGCCTCCTGCCACTCCGGCCGCTCCTGCCGTTCCCGCCTCCACCGTGAGCCGGGCGAAGCCCGTCGACATCGTGTTCGAGGACATCCGCCGCCGCGCGAGCGCGCTGCCGATTGGCGTCGATGTGTTCCGCCAGGAAATCAGCCCCGACGGCAAATGGCTGCTGCTCACCGCGAGCGCCGCCGGGCAGCAGAACCTGTACATCTATTCGATCGACGAGCTGTCGAAGGAACCGGCGGTTGCGCGCCAGCTGACGTCGACGCCGGGCGCCAAGCGGAGCGCGCACTTCACCGCCGACAGCAAGGAGGTCTACTACCTGGACCGCGGCCGCGTGTTCAACGTGACCGTCGAGCGGCGCGAGCCGAAGCCGATTGCCGTCAGCGCCGAGCTCGACGTCGACTTCTCGCGCGAGAAGCTCGAAGCGTTCCACCAGGCGTGGACGTACCTCCGCGATCAGTTCTTCGACGAGACGATGAACGGCGTCGATTGGAACGCCGTGCGCACGAGGTACGAGCCGCGAATTGCCGGAACGCGGACGCCCGATGAGATGCGCCGCGTCATGTCGCTGATGCTGGGCGAGCTGAACGCCTCGCACATGGGCGTGACGGCGCCGCCGCAGGCGACGCAGACCACGCTCGGCCGCCTGGCCGTCGATTTCGATCGCGCCGAATACGAGACGGCCGGACGATTGCGGATTACGAGCGTCGTCCCGCTCGGCCCTGCCGCGATTGGCGGCATCGAGGCCGGAGACGTCATCACGCAGATCGACGGCCGCCCGGTTGGCGGGCGTCTCAACGTCGACGAGCTGCTCGACCACACCATCGGCAAGCGAGTGCCGCTTACCGTCACGAAGGCGGCGGCCGGCGCGGGGCGCGAGGTTGCCGTCAAGCCGGTCGATCAGCAGACGGAGAGAGGCCTGCGGTACCGGCAGTGGGTGGAGCAGAAGCGCGACTACGTGGCCAAGGCGAGCGGCGGCCGGCTGGGATACGTGCACATGTTCGACATGTCGGCGGCGGCGCTCTCGCAGCTTCACGTCGATCTCGACGCCGAGAACCACGCGCGCGAAGGCGTGGTCGTCGACGTGCGCAACAACAACGGCGGCTTCGTGAACGTGTACGCGATCGACGTCTTCGCGCGCCGCGGCTACTTCAACATGCGGACGCGTGGACGGCCGGCGGTGTCATCGCGGACGCTGCTCGGTCAGCGCGCGCTCGAGCTGCCGACGATTCTCGTCACCAATCAGCATTCGCTGTCCGACGCGGAAGACTTCACCGAAGGCTACCGGACGCTGAAGCTTGGAAAGGTCGTCGGGGAGCCGACCGCGGGCTGGATCATCTATACGGGCGGCATCACGCTCGTCGACGGGTCCACGCTACGCATGCCCGCCACGAAAATCTTCGCGAGCGACGGCACGCCGATGGAGATGCATCCGCGGGCCGTCGACGTGCCGGTTACGCGTCCGGTCGGTGAGAGCTACACGGGCAAGGACGTCCAGCTCGACACCGCGGTCGCGGAGCTGTTGAAGCAGATTGGATCGAGTCCGAAGAAGACGACGGCAGCGGTAGCGCCAAGATGATCACCACAAAGGACACGAAGGACACGAAGGACCGGATCATACGGGTCTTTTCTTTGTGTCCTTGGTGTCCTTAGTGGTGAAGAACTTCTTCACGCGAACGGATTTCGCACGTCCAGCCCCGTAATGACCCGGGTCGGGAGAACCTTCTCGGACAGCAGCAGCGTCGCGCGCGCTTTCCTGGCAGAGACGACGACCATGGCGTCGCGAAAGCTCAGACGATGCCGCTCCTCGAACTCCGATGCCGCCAGCACGTCGGCCGTCTCCAGTGTCACGACCGGCCAGACACTGTACGCGTCCACTAGTTCGCGCGCGGCGCGTCGCGGCACGGGTGACCCACTGCCGGTGAGCGCCAGATAGAACTCTGCGAGCACGGTCGTGCTCAGGCACCCGGTCTCGTCCTCCCACAGTTGTCGCAACACGTGCTCGGCGATGGCGCGCTTCTCGTCGGCGTCGAGATCGTGCGCGCGAATGAGAACGCTCGTGTCGACGAAGATCCGTTCGCTCATGCCGCGTCGCCCCGGCCGCCCAGGTGCCACCCCTGCGACAACCACTGCAGCGCGCGACGCCGCGCGGCTTGATACGCCGCGTCCTCGCCGACCACTTCTTCAATCTTCCTGGCCACCAGACCACTGATCGAGGTGCCCCGTTCGGCGGCGATCAGTTTGGCCTTGCGGACCATGTCGACGTCAAGCTTGATGGTCAGATTCTGTGTTTTCACAGCTGAATTGTAGCACGTAATTACGTGCAGCACGTGATTGCGGCGTCGCGATGCCGGTGGACGTAGCTGTCGGCTGACAGCTGACAGCCTTACTTAATCGAGATGCTGAGAATCTCGAACGGCTGGGTGTCGGCGCTCGCGAAGGCGTGGAGCACGTTGCGCGGCAGGAACTGCAGAAATCCTGGCTCACGGTCCACCGACGATCTGTCCGACCCATTCACGATCTCGACGTTCCCGCCGGAAATCTGAATCGTCAGCAAATCGTTCGGATGTGCGTGCACTGGCTCCCGCCCGCTCGGCGCGAACCGCGCGCGCACCACGCGGACCTCGTCGTTGTCGATGACGGCCGTGCGCGAAATCCCCGGCGGCGCGTCGGACTTAGGGGCTGCCGGCGCCGGCGCACGCGACGGCTTGATCGAGATGAGCATCAGCTCGAACGTGGTCTGACCGATGTTCAAGGATCTGTGCCCGACGCCGCTGGGCACGTAAGTCGCGGCTCCCGGCTCCCGCAGGCCGCGGCTGCCTTCGCCGGGCTGGTCCACTTCGACCTCGCCTGCCGTGATCTGCATCAGCACAGCCGGCGGTGCGGTCGCCGTGACCACCAGCGCGGTATGCGGCGGGAGGCGCACCCGTCCGACGCGGACGGTGTCGTTTTCGAGGATCGTCGTGGCGGTGACGCCCTTGTCGCGTGTCTGAGGCAAGGCGGAGAGGGTGGCGGCAAACACAACGATCGCAAGCGCCGCTACAGTAGTTTTCATGAGACTTTAGACCTCAGACGTCCACCTTCAGACGGCCGTCGTGCCCGAATTATAATCGGCGTCTCTCATTCCCATGGAGGTCTCATGAAATCGCGAATCGCCGTCGCCATTGCAGCTGTGCTCGCCCTCTCGCTCGCCGCGTTTGCACAGAGTGCGCGCCGTGACGGACGGTGGGAAGTGAAGACGGAAATGGAGATGCCGGGCATGCCGGCGGGCATGCCGCCGATGACCAGCACGCAGTGCATCACGCCGGAAGAAGCCAACGATCCACAGAAAGCGGTGCCTCAGGGCCGCGGGCGCGGCAACTCGGGCGACTGCAAGGTGAGTGACTACAAGATGGACGGCAACAAGCTCACGTGGTCGATGAAGTGCGAGGCGCAGGGCATGACCGGCAAGGGCGAGTTCATCTATGGCGAAGACACCTACACGGGCACGGTGAAAATGGAAGGCGGCGGCCGGGGTGCCATGACGATGAAATATTCGGCAAAGCGGCTCGGCGACTGCGTCAAGTAACGCCGATTCCCTAACAGCCGTACCCGGACGGATCAGGACACGGCGGCGGCACGGGCGCCGTCGCACCGTTGATGCTGCCGACCATCGACGAATGGATCGAGCAGTGATAGGTCATCGCGCTCGCGGCTCGGACCGTGAAGCTCTTGCTCGTCGCGCCCGGAGTCACCTCGCCCAGATCGGCCGACCCGTCGTCCAGCAGGATGTGATGGATCGCCGTGTCGTTGTTCCTGAACATCACCGTGTCGCCGGCGTTCGCAGCAACCGGGTTCGGCCGTAAGGCCGTATTGCCAGTCGATCCGACGATGCTCACTGTGATGGTCGATGGTCCGGGCGCAGACGTGGTAGGCGTTGTGGGTGTGGTGCCGCCACCGCCGCAACTCCACATGGCGAGAGCGCCGACGACGGCGAGAGCTGCGCCGGGGAGAAATGGAGATCGCATTCCTGACTGCCTCCTGTTCACGCGATGGTTCGAGTGAATGGGCGAGCAAGCGCGATACCAGACCCAAGTCGTTGGAAACACACGACATCTACGTCAAGAGGTTTACCGTTGCGGTAAAGGGTTACGCAGCTCGTTCAGGACGACGAGACGTGATGGACGGTTTTTTGAACGAGGCGGAGAAAGGCGCGGATCGTCTTCTCGAGATATTCCTGTGGCGTGTCTTCCTCCTTACAGTGCGACAGCCCGTTCGACGAGTACGCGAACATCATCACGACGGGCATGTGCGGCACCATTTCGGCGGCGTCGTGCAGCGGACCGGACGGCAGCCGCGGCGCGTCGCCGGTTTCCTCGCGCACGGCCTCCTCGCACAGGCGGAGCAGCGTCGGATCGAAGGGGCGCGGCTCGATCCGCCACAGGTTCCGCCAATCAACTCTGACATTGTTCTCGCGCGCGGCGCGGTCGGATGCGTCGTGCGCATCGCGCAGCATGGCCGCGAGCACGTCGGCGTCGAGCGCGCGCTGGTCGAGCGAGATTTCACACACGCCCGGCACGGCCGTCACGATCTTCGGCTCGACGTTGACGATGCCGACGGTGCACACGACGCCGGCGCCGGGCTTCGAGTGGCGCCGCGCGATCTCGCGGCATTCGAGCGCCGTCTGCGCGGCTGCGAGAAACGCATCTCTCCGCATCGGAATCGGCGTCGATCCGGAGTGTGCCGCCTGGCCGGTGAACGTGAGCATGTGCCGTTCCACACCGAACGTGCCGAGCACGACGCCGGTCGGCTTGTTCATCGACTCGAGGACCGGCCCCTGCTCGATGTGCAGCTCGAGATAGGCCCGCGCGTCGATCGTCTTCAGCTCGCCATGCGCGTCGACCATGCGGTCGAGCGTGACGCCGCTCTCTCCCAGTGCGTCGACGAGCCGGGTTCCCTGCCGATCCTTGAGCTCGCGCACGTCGGCGATCTTCAGGCTGCCGGCGGCCGCCGAGGATCCGAGCAGGCTGCGGCCGAACCGCGCGCCTTCTTCGTCGGCCCAGTCGACGAGCTTCAACGTGACGGGCGGCGTCGCGGCCACATGCATCCGTAGCGCCTCGAGCGCCGCCATCACACCCAGGCAGCCGTCGAGCCAGCCGCCGTTCGGCACCGAGTCGAGGTGGCTCCCGACGATCACGGTCTTCGACACGGCGCCCGGGAGCGTGACCCAGTTGTTGCCGGCCGAATCGGTGGTGATGTCGAGCCCCAGCTCGCGCACTTTTCCCCGAAACCACTCGCGCGCCTCGCGCCACACCGGCCCCCAGGCGAGGCGCTGCGCGCCGTCGGCGTTTCCCGTGCGGGCCGCGAGCTCGCGCAGATCGCTGATTACACGTTGTGCGTTCATCGGATCCTCTACCGCGCGTCTGACACGTTCCCAAGTGTGAGTTTCTTCGTGTTTTTGTGCCTTCGTGGTTGCATGTCGCTTGTCAGGCTGCACAGTATACTTTCGCGACGAGCATGCAATGACCACCAGACGGATCAGACGGATTCCTGCGGCCGTCGCGTTCGTGGCCGGCCTCGCTGCCCACGCCGCGGCGCAGAGTCAGCCGATCCACATCCGAGCGACGTCGGCCTTTGACGGCAAGGGCCGGACGATCGCGAACGCGACGGTCGCCGTGCAGGACGGGAAGATCGTCCGCGTGACGGCCGACGACCGCGGCCCCGTCACTTACGATCTGCGCGGCCTGACGCTGCTGCCTGGCCTCATCGACACGCACGTGCATCTTGATACGCATTTCGGCCGGGACGGCCGCGCGAGCAGCCGCGGCGAGACGCCGGCCGAGTTGATGCTGCACGAAGCCGAGAATGCATACCTCACGCTCATGGCCGGCTTCACGACCGTACAGACCATCGGGTCGACGCAGGACCCCGACATGCGCGCGGCGATCGCACGCGGCGTGTTGCCGGGACCGCGGGTGCTGACCTCGATTCGTCCCATCAACGAAACGAGCGGCACACCCGATCAGATCCGCGCGCTCGTGCGCAAGCTGAAAACCGACGGCGCGGATCTCGTGAAGCTGTTCGCGTCGAAGAGCAGCCGCGAGGGCGGCGCTCAGACCATGACCGACGAGCAGATTCAGGCGGCCTGCGGAGAGGCGAAGGCGGTCGGGCTGCGCTCCTGGGTCCACGCGCACAGCCCATCGTCGGTTCGCGCCGCCACCCTCGCCGGGTGCACGGCGATTACGCACGGCAGCCAGGTGACCGACGCCGAGCTGAAGCTCATGGCCGAACGCGGTGTCTATTTCGAGCCGAACATCGGGCTCGTGTCGCAGAACTATCTCGAGAACAGAGATCGGTACTACGGCATCGGGAATTTCGACGACCAGGGATTCGCCTTCACCGAGCGTGGCATCCCGATGAAGCTCGAGATGTTCACGCGCGCGCTGAAGGTCGGCGGGCTGAAGCTCGTGATGGGCACCGATGCGGGCGCCGGGGCGCACGGACGGAATGCGGAAGAAATCATCTATCGTGTGCAGCGCGCGGGTCAGCCTGCAGCCGATGCGATCGCCGGCGCCACCTCACTCAACGCGATGTCGATCGGCCTTGGCGATCGTGCCGGATCGCTCGCGGTGGGAATGGACGCCGATCTCATTGCCGTCGACGGCGATCCGCTCAGGGACATCACCGCGCTGCGGCGCGTGCGCTTCGTGATGAAGGGTGGACGGATCTACAAGAACACGGCACGGGACTAGAACTCACGCGCCGGTGTTAACATCGGCCTACCATGCTCAGGTCCGAAGCCCTCCCGCCTTCGCTCGCGGGCCGCACGCGCGAGCTGCGGCAAGGCTCGCGCTTTCGGCGCGCAGGCGCCGCGCTCCCGTTGGCGATTGTCGTCACCGTTGCGGCCGCCGCAGCACAGCAGCCGACGCAACCGCCAGCGCCTGCGCCGCCTCCAATTCCGAAGCTCGTGTCGGTGAAGCCGATCGATCCGCCAGGCACGCCGCTGCCGGCGGAATCGGCGTCGGCCGGCATCACGCGGTTCTCGTTCATTGCTTATGGCGATACGCGCAGCGGGTCGGAACCCGGCGTGCCCGGCGATGGCCAGGTGGTGCACCCCGAACATACGCGTCTGATGGACACGATGCTCGCGCGAATCAAATCGCACGCCGCATCGCCGTTTCCGGTGCGGTTTGTCGTCCAGTCCGGCGACGCCGTCCTGCGCGGCGCCAACGGCGATCAATGGAACGTGAGCTTCACGCCGATCATCGAACGGCTCACGCGCGGCGCCGGCATCCCGTATTTCTTCTCGGTCGGCAACCACGATGTGTCGGGCATGCCGCAGGGCGATCCATTGCGATCGCTCGCGCTGCACAACACGCTGACCGTCATGTCCAGGCTGATCCCACCTGAAGGATCGCCACGCCGGTTGAGCGGTTATCCGACGTACGCCGTCGGCTACGGCAACGCGTTCGTCATCGCGCTCGACTCGAATATCGCGGCCGACGCCATTCAGCTCGCGTGGGTCACCGAACAGCTCGAGCATCTCGATCGCGCGCGCTACCACCACATCGTCGTGGTCTTTCACCATCCGCCGTTCTCGTCGGGTCCGCACGGCGGCACGCACGTGGAGCCGGCGACCGTGGCCATTCGCGAGCGGTACATGCCGCTGTTTCGAAAGCATCACGTGCGCATGATCATCGCCGGCCACGATCATCTCTACGACCACTGGGTGGAGCGCTACATGGACAACGGGACGTCGTATCGGCTCGACGCATTGGTGACCGGCGGCGGGGGCGCGCCGGCGTACGCGTACAGCGCCGAACCCGATTTGCAGCCGTACCTCGCCGCCGGCGCCGCCCAGCAGGTGGCCGTTCAGCACCTGGCGGTGCCGGGCCCGACGGCGGCCGACAACCCGCGCCATTTCGTGTTGATTCAGGTCGACGGCGATAGCCTTTCGCTCGAAGTGGTCGCCATCGGGGCGTCCGGCTTCGGACCGTATAATGGACGATCGCGCGTCGATCTCACCGATCGTGTTTCGTAAAGATCACGTTCAATTGAGCCTTCGTATCCTTCGCGTCCTCCTGGTCGATCGTTTTGACGACCATGCCGTATCGCACTTCCAAGGACCCGTCATGAGAAAACCAGCATTCCTGCTCCTCGCTATCGTCGCCGTCGCCGCGCTCAACCGGGCCCCCGACATGCGTGTGTCCATGCAGCTGCACGCGCAAACGGGATCAAACGTCGTCGTCAATCCAAACGCGTATCAGGATCTGCGCTGGCGCTCGATTGGCCCGCATCGCGGCGGCCGGTCGACGGCCGCGGCCGGTGTCCGCACCCAACCCAACGTGTTCTACATGGGCGCCACGGGTGGCGGCGTGTGGAAGACCGACAACTACGGGATCACGTGGACTCCAGTGAGTGACGGGCAGATGGCCACCGGATCGATCGGCGCCATCGACGTGTCGGATTCGAACCCGGATGTCGTCTACGTCGGCACGGGCAGCGAAGCGATCCGCTCGAACGTGATTCTCGGACGCGGTGTGTACAAGTCGAGCGACGCGGGGCGCACGTGGCAGTTCGCCGGGTTGAAAGATGTCGGACAGATCGGCCAGCTCAAGATCCACCCGAAAAACCCGGACATCGCGTACGTGGCGGCGCTGGGGACTCCGTTTGGCTGGGGGCCCGAGCGCGGCGTGTACCGGACGAAGGACGGGGGCAAGACCTGGCAGAAAGTCCTCTTCATCAACGATCAGACCGGCGTCGTGTCGATCGCGATCAACCGGTCGAATCCCAACGAGCTGTATGCAGGCGCGTGGCGCGGGCAGCGGCGGCCGTGGACGATCATCAGCGGCGGACCGGCGAGCGAAGGCGGCGTGTACAAGACGACGGACGGCGGCGATCACTGGAGCCGCGTCGGCAGCGGTCTGCCGGACGATCTCATCGGCAAAGTCTGGGTCGACGTGGCGCAATCGAACCCCAAAGTCGTCTACGCACAGGTCGAAGCAAAGGGGCCGAAGGGCGGCTTGTACCGGTCGGCCGACGGCGGCGCGAGCTGGACGCTGGTCAACAGCGGCCAGGCGCTGCGCGCGCGCCCGTTCTACTTCAACAAGGTCTTCGTCAACCCGAAAGACGAGAACGAGGTCTACGTCAGCGAGCTCGCATTCCATCACTCGACCGACGGCGGCAAGACGTTCACGAACATCCAGACGCCTCACGGCGACAACCACGTCGTCTGGATCAATCCGGACAACCCGAAGATCCTGATCGAAACCAACGACGGCGGCGCGAACATCACGCAGGACGGCGGCCGGAGCTGGTCGTCGATCCTGAATCAGCCGACGGCGGAGATGTACATGGTCGACGCCGACGAGCAGTTCCCCTATCTCGTGTACGGCCCGCAGCAGGACACCGGCAAGAACATCACGGTGCCGAGCCTGCCGCCGGCGGCGTGGGGACCGGACGATCCACGTCAACTCTGGATTCCGGCGCCGGGCTGCGAGAGCGGTCAGGTTCGGCCGATTCCGTCCGGCAAGATCGTGTACGGCGACTGCAAGGGCGAGTTCGGCCGCATGAATGTCGAGACGGGGCAGGAGCAGGAGTATTGGATCAACCCGCAGCAGCGGTACGGCAAGAACCCGAAGGACATGATGTTCCGGTTCGTGCGGCAGGCGCCGATCGAAGTCGACCCGCACAATCCGAAAGTCGTCTACCACGGCTCGCAGTACGTGCACAAGTCGATCGACGGCGGTGTTCACTGGACGAAGTTCAGTCCGGACGTGACGGCGAACGGCCCCGAGAGTCACGTGACGTCGGGCGAGCCGATCACGCGCGACATGACCGGCGAGGAGGTGTATGCGGCGCTCTACTCGATGCGCGCGTCGCGACTCGAGCCCGGCGTGTTCTGGACCGGCTCGAACGACGGCCCCGTGTGGATGACGCGAGACGCCGGCAGGACGTGGAAGAACGTGACGCCGAGGGAGCTGCCGCCCGGCGGCCGCGTGCACACGATTGAAGACTCGCCGCACCGCAAGGGATCTGCGTACGTGTCGGTCTACCGGATGTACTTCAACGACTTCAAGCCGTATCTCTACATGACGAACGACTACGGGGCGCATTGGACGCTCCTGACCGACGGCGCGAACGGCATACCTGGCGATCAGCCGATGCACGTCGTGCGCGAAGATCCCGAGCAGGAAGGGCTGTTGTACGCGGGCACGCTCGAGGGCGCGTACGTCTCCTTCGATCAGGGCAAGCACTGGCAGACGCTGCAGCAGAACCTGCCCGCGACGCCGGTGACCGACGTCAAGGTCCACCACGGCGATCTGGTTGCGTCGACGATGGGGCGGTCGTTCTGGATCATGGACAACGTGTCGCCGCTGCGGCAGATTGCGGCGAGCGTGATGAAAACGTCGCGCCCGCGGTCGACAGACAACCCGAACGGCGCGCAGAGTGATCATCGCCATGGCCCCGATGTCGTGCGCGCGTCGATGCAGAATGTTGGTTCGGGACCGGGCCAATCGATGCCGCTCAAGCCCGCAGGCACGCACGCAGGCTCGCTCGTGCAGGAAGGCGCCCAACGACCCGCCACGATGCGCGCGCCGATCAAGCCCTTTGACGGCTCGACCGTGTTCCTCTTCACGCCGGCGCCGGCCTACCGCATGCGCTACAACGCATCACGTGGCGTCGACGTGCCCGAGTATCCGCCCGTCGGTGCGCGCATCGACTACTACCTCGCCGCGCCGTCGGGCGAGGTGAAGCTCGACATTCTGGATGCGACGAACACCGTCGTCCGCGCGTTTACCAGCCAGTCGACGGGCGGCGCGCAGCCGGGGCGCGGCGGCGGTGGCGGAGGGCGGCGCGGCGGCGGCCTGCCGTCGACGCTGCCGACGAAGGTGGGAATGAATCGCTTCGCGTGGGATCTCCGTTATCCGGGCGGTCCTCCGTCGACCGGCGGCGACATGGAAGGCGGCGGCAACACAGGCGCCGGACCGCTCGTTCCTCCCGGCAGTTACAAGGCACGGCTCACGGCCGGTGGCGTGACGAAAACCGAGACATTCACCGTGAAGATCGATCCGCGCGTCGCGAAGGACGGCGTGACCGTCGCCGATCTCGCCGAGCAAACGAAGCTGGCGCTGAAGGTGCGCGATCAGCTCGCCGAGGCGCGTCAGCTCGCGGCCCGCGTCCGGCAGGCGCTCGATGCGAAACGCGGCGACCAGGGCAAGCTGCAGAACATCTACGAGCGTCTCATCACGAAGTCGGGCCCATATGAGGACCAGATGTTCATCGATCAGCTGTCGAACGTCGGGCGCGAGATCGGTCAGGCGGATCAGAAAGTCGGCGCGAGCGCGTTCGAGCGATTCAACGATCTGATGAAGGAATGGACGGCCCTCAAGGCGGAGGCAGGCAGCGCTCTTCGATAGCGCGGGCTTTCAGGCCCGCGTGTGGCGGAACACTCGGTTGCAGCGCGAAGGCTTCAGCCGAGCGTTCGCTTGTCGATGCGGTACAAGTGGCTGTCGGTGCGGATGAAGATCGATCCGCCCGACACGGCCATCGACGCGAGCGTATCGCCGTCCAGCGCGTTCCTCGCGAGCACCTGAAACCGTTTTCCCGGTGCGATCACCGTCGCAATGCCGCCCTCGCTCAGAAAATAGATACGCCCGTCGGCAAAGATCGGCGACGCCGAATAGTCGCCGCCACCCAGCCGCTGCACCCAGTGCGTCTCTCCGGTCGTCGCGTTCAAGCACGTGGCGATGCCTCCATCGTTGACGACGTAGAGCTCGTCGCCGACGAGCAGTGGCGACGGCGTCAACGGCGCGGCGCGCCGAAGCGTCCACGCGACGTGGGTCTTCGTGACGTCGCCCGCCCCGTCCGCGCGCACCGCCAGCAGCGACGGCTGCTGAAAGCCTGTGGCGATGTACACGAGTCCGTGCCCGAACACGGGACGCGGGACGTTCGAGAAGCCGTCGGCGTACCCGACGCGCCAGATCTCCCTGCCCGTCTGTGGATCGTACGCAGCCGCGCGAAACGCGCCGACGCTGACCACTTCGTCGCGCTCGCCGACTCGAATCATCAGCGGCGTCGAGTACGCCTGGTCCGCCGGCTGACGGCGCGGTGTCTTCCAGCGCACTTTTCCTGTCCGCTTGTCCAGCGCCACGACGAACGCATCGTCGCTGCCGTCGCAGCTGACGATCAGCAGATCTGCGTACACGATCGGCGATCCGCCGTTGCCGTGTTGAGACTCGTAGGCCAGGCGCGTCTTCCACACGATTTCGCCCGAGATTGTGAGCGCGGCGGTGCCTTCGGCGCCGAAATGCACGTACACGCGGTCGCCCTCGACGATGGGCGTCGGGGACGCATGGCTGTTCTTGGGGTTGGTGAGGTCGCCATTCCTGATCTTGAAGACTTCGACGTTCACCAGCTCGCGTCCGGTTTCGACGTCGAACGCGAGCGCGCGCAGCGAGGCGCCGCCGCTCTTGACGGCGGTCGTGAGCCAGACCCGGCCGTCTGCGACGACCGGCGACGACCACCCTCGCCCCGCCACTGGCGCCTTCCAGCGCACGTTCCGCGACTCGCTCCACTCGAGCGGCAGCTCGCGCTCGGTCGAGTGTCCTTGTCCGGTCGGACCGCGGAACTGGGGCCAGTCCTCGGCGCGGCCGACCATTGTGGCCAGCGTCAGCAGGAATGCGAGCAGGACGTTTCGCGCCAAGATGGAGGACATTCTACAGGCGGGCTCTACGCGGTGAGTGCCGCATCCTCGGCTGCGTAGTCGAATTGATGCGGATTGAATCCCGTGGGCGGATTCGCGCGCTCCCACTCTACCGTTCGCCGAATCGCTTCATCGCCGTCGACTGGCTCCCGGTACCCGAGCTCCGATCGGATCCTCGATGTGTCCGTCACCCAGTGCTGGTCCAGATTCCCGGGCAATCGAAGATGCGGCGGCGTCCGGTCCGCCGGTAACGTCACGAAGCGCCCGCGCCAACCGATCACGCGACCGATTGCCGCGGCCCAGTTGAGCTCCGACGGAGTGTCGAGGTCGCCGACGTTGTAGATGCGATGCTCGGCGCGGTCCGCTGTCGCAGCGAGCGCAATCGCTGCGGCGACATTCTCGACGTATCCACGCGGGCCGCGCCAGGCGGCATGCTTTTCTTCGAACAGGATCGCGGAGCGACCGTCATCCATTCGCTTCACAATCGGCAGGAGGCGATGCAATGGATCGCCGGGGCCGTACACCATCGGCAACCGCAGGACCGTGGCCGTCAGGTCGCTTTCGCCGAGAATCTCTCGCTCAACCGGAATCTTGTCGTACTCATCGTCGACCCAGCCGAAAACCTGCTGCAGCATACGAATTCGATCCGGCGGATAGGTTTGGAGCTTCGTTCGGAGAGGAGACTCCTCGGTCAGCGGAAGAGGCTCGAGGGGTCCGGTTTCCGACCCGTGCAACACACCGCAGGCGCGATACACATCACAGCTGCTCAATGCAACGATCCGCGACGTGTGACCGCGAAACAGGTCCATCAGCTCCCGCGCTTGGCGGCGTGAGCTGAGAATCAGATCGACGACGACATCCGGATTGAACGCGTAGAGTTGCCGGCTCGATTCGCCAAGCCGGTTTCGGTCGCCAACGATTTCAAGAGGGCCGACACGCGGGTCGCCCTCTTTGGAAGGTTGTCGATGAAATACTGCGACGTCATGCCCGAGCCGCTCGATCGCAGTCGCGACGTGCTGGCCGATGAAGCCGGTGCCGCCAATGAGAAGAATCCGCAACGTTCACCGTGCGGCGGGGTACTCTGCCTTCCACTTCCGCCACCAATCGGCGTCTCCGAGGCCGAGCTCGCTCCACCAGCGATCCAGCGCGAGGCGATCAAGCCTTAGCACCGCCTCTCGTGTCACCCCTGCCGGCATCGGAAGCTGATCGACCAGCGCGTTCACGATAGCGGCACGGTCCGCGGCATCGACGCGGGAAATGAGATGCCACAGCGTCACGGCATCGGCGTTGCTTCGATCGCCCAGGATGACGCGAAGCGCGTCCGGCCGACGCGCCGGATCGCCGAAATCGAACTCGTCCAGCGCCTCCCGATACTCCTGACGCGCATCGTCATAGCGCGGCGTGCCCGGGCCGAGCTGCGGATGCGTGCGGCACGATGCGCCGGCGGGCACGAACGCCTCGCGGCCGTTGAACTCGAACGCCACCCATCCGGACGTGACGCTGAGCATGCCGGATCCATCCTCGTCGACATGCAGCATGTAGGCGCAGCCGAGATCCGTCGCGCGCGCCGACGGCGTGTCGACGACGAACTGACCCGGAGGCGCCGAGATCACAGCGTGCAGTGTGCCCCGATCGAGCGCGAGCTGATGGTGGGCGTCGCGCGTCTCGACGAGCCGCACACGCGTCCCGGGTTCAATCGTGACGGAGCCGATCGAGCTCACCTGCATCCGCGCGCGCGACACGGCATCGGTCACGAGCGTCTGTCCGACGGCAATCCGTCCTGTGCCCGCCAGCGCTGTCGATCCAATCCGCGGCTGCCCGGCAATGCTCGCCACCTCCCATGACGCCGATCCGCGCGTGGATTGCCAGGCGACGCCGATCATCACGATGATGGCGGCGGCCGCGGCCAGCATCGGCGTCAGGTATCGGACGGACCGCCACCGCACCGGCGTCTCGGGCAACTGCGGAACAGGCGGAATGCTTCGCAGCCGGCCGAGCAGCGCTTCGAGCCGCTGCACGTCGGGATCGGGTGTGCCCGAGCCGTCCCAGAGGTAATCGTTGTTCATGACTGGTTCTGCCCCACAGAACTGCTCGTACGCTCTCCACCGTGGTGGTCAGGCACTGCCTGTAAGTTCTCTCGTAACAACTTCATGCCGCGGTGCAGGTTCACGCGCACCGACGCGGGCGTCAATCCAGACCGTTCGGCGATCTCGGCGCCGGTCATGCCTTCGACCAGCCGCATCAGCAGCGTTTCCCGATACGCCTCGGGCAATTTGCTGACGATGTCGAGCACTGCCATCGTTTCCGCTTCAATCGGATCGCCGCCGGGCAGCTCCACCGGCAACGCCACGTGCTCGCGCGACTGGCGCAGGTAGTCGGTGGCGCGATTCCTGGCGATGGTCGCGAGCCAGCCGCCGAACGCCGCCGGCTCACGCAGCTCGCGGAGCCGCGTGTACGCAGCGATGAAGACATCCTGGACGAGGTCGTCGACATCGCGCCGCGGGACGCGGCCCAACAGGATCGCGTGGACCATGCGGACGTAATCGGCGTAGAGCAGGGCGAACGCATTGCGATCGCCTTCGGCCACGGCCCGGATAGTGTCGGCCAGGCGGAGCTTTCCTTCGTCCGGCCGGTCGCGCTCGACGGGCGCGGGGAAGGTCAAAGGCATGCGTCGAAGCTCTAGCACATGTTCCATCGCACGGGTCGTCATTCAGGCAGACGGACCAGGCGGTGCAATGTTAACGACCTCCGTCCCTCCTGACGACCTCCGTCCCTCCTGACGACCTCCGTCCCTCCTGACGACCTCCGTCCCTCCCGACGACCTCCGTCCCCCCGACGACCTCCGTCCCTCCCGCCGACCTCCGTCCCTCCCCGACGACCTCCGTCCCTCCCGCCGACCTCCGTCCCTCTCGCCGACCTCCGTCCCCCCCGAACCTCCGTCCCCTTGACGGCGTATATGCTTTTAGCCAATATGTTGTTATGCAATACATCAAGTCGCGGATGCTCGACCGCGAGCTCAAGAAGGGTAGCGCGGAGCTCTTGATTCTGTCTCTCCTCGAAAGCCAGCCCCGCCATGGATACGACCTCAGCAAGCTGATTGAAGCGCGATCGAACGGCGTCTTGACGTTCCGCGTCGCGTCGCTCTATCCGCTCCTGTATCGCCTGGAGAAGCGCGGCTGGATCCAGGGCCGCTGGATAGAAAAGGCCGGCCAGCGACGGCGCAGGTACTACCGGCTGACGCCGGCCGGCGCCAATGTCCTCGCGTCGCAGCGCGATACGTGGCGCGAGTTCGTCGCAGCGATCAGCCGCATCGCCGGAGTCGAGCATGCCTGAGTGGAAGGACGTGTCCGAAGAGATCGCCCAACATCTCGAAGATCGGTACAACGAGCTGTGCGCGGCCGGCCTCTCGGCCGAGGAAGCGCATCGCGCGGTTCGAGCCGAAATCGACGACGAGGCGTTCACGCACAATGTCACACAGGTCGGCGGCGACCTGCGATTCGGCTTCCGAACGCTGCGGAGGAATCCCGCGTTCGCCGCTGTCGTGGTGTTGACGCTCGCGGTCGGCATCGGCGCAAACGCGGCCATCTTTTCCGTGGTCAACGCCGTTGTGCTGCGGCCGCTGCCGTACCGGAACGCGGACCGACTGGTTGTCATCTGGGGGAATCTGCAGCGCCCCGGCCTCGACGAGCTTCCTGGGTCGGCCGGCGAGTACGTCGATTACCGCGATCGTGCACGTGCGTTCGATCAGGTGGCCGCGTGCGACACTGACGGATTCAATCTGACCGGCGCTGGCGATCCGGAACGGCTCGAAGGCGCAATCGTGACGCCCACGCTGTTTCCGCTGCTGGGGGCGACGGCCGAGATCGGCCGCACGTTCCTGGACGACGAAGAACGTCCCGGCCGAGAGCACGCGGTCGTGCTCAGCCACCGCTTGTGGACGCGGCGCTTCAACGCGGACCCGACTATCGTCGGACGCACGATCACGCTCGACGGGACGCCCGAGTCCGTGGTCGGCGTAATGCCTGCGGAATTCCAGTTTCCGGATGCGTCCACGGAAATCTGGAAGCCGATTCTGCTGGATGCCGAAGCGGTGAGCGACAACAACCGCGGCTCTCACGGCTTCACCGTGCTCGCCCGGATGAAGGCGGGGGTGACCCTCGATCAGGCGCAGGCCGGCCTGAACGCCGTCACGGCGACGTTCAAGGCGGAACATCCGAACAATTATCGCAACGGCTTCAGCACGATGCTCCGTCCGCTGCAGGACGAAATTGTCGGCGACACCGGCCGCCCGCTGGTCCTGCTGCTCGCCGCGGTCGGCTTTGTGCTGCTCATCGCGTGCGCCAACGTGGCGAACCTGATGCTCGCGCGTGCCGCGTCCCGCGCGAAGGAGATCGCGCTGCGCACGGCGCTCGGCGCCAGCCGGGGCCGTCTCGTCCAGCAACTGCTGACAGAAAGCGTGTTGGTCTCGCTCGTCGGCGGGGCGGCGGGCCTGCTGCTCGCATTGTGGGGTGTACGGCTGCTCGTCGCCGCGGCGCCCGACAGCATTCCCAGGCTGGACGAAGTCGGCGTCGACGGGCGCGTCGTGGCATTCACGGCGCTCCTGTCGCTTGGAACCGGCCTGCTGTTCGGGCTCGTGCCCGCCATCCGCGCATCGTCCGCCCATCTGAATGAAGCCCTCAAAGAAGGCGGGCGTGGCGGCGCGACGGCCGCGCACGGGCGCGCCGGACGCTGGCTGGTCATGTCCGAGGTCGCGCTCTCCCTCGTACTGCTGATCGGTGCCGGACTCCTCGTTCACAGCTTCGCGCGCCTGCAGACCGTCGAGCCCGGCTTCAACTCGTCGAATCTCCTGAGTTTCCGGCTGTCGCTTCCCTCATCGCGCTACACGACCTTCGCGAAGGGCGATGCGTTCTTCGAAGACCTTTTCACGTCGCTTCAGAGAACGCCCGGCATCGCTGGAGTTGCTGCAACCAGCGCGCTCCCGTTCAGCGGCACCGGCGGGAGCCGCAGCTTCTACATCGAGGGCCGCGGGATCAACCGCCCCGAGGACCAGCCCGAGGAGCAGTTACGGTTCGTTACGCACGGATACTTCAACACGATGAAGATCCCGCTGCTGGCCGGCCGCGAGTTCGCCGGCCGCGACACGCTCGCCACGCCGCGCGTCGCCGTCGTGAACGATGCGTTCGCGCGCAAGCATTTCTCGAACCGGAGCTCAATCGGCGCCCGTGTGTCGTTTACCAAAGACGATCCTGTCTGGTACGAAATCGTCGGCGTCGTTGGCGACATCAAGCACCGCACGCTCGACGGCTCCGATCGGCCGGAACTCTACGTGCCCTATCGGCAGCCGCTTTTCGCAGGGTGGACCGTCCGGCCGATGTACGTGACGGTTCGAAGCACTGCCGATCCGATGGCGGCGACGACCGTTGTGAGACGCGAGATCGCGCGACTCGATCCCGATCAGCCGATCTCCGACGTTCGCACGATGGACGCGCGGATCGATCGCTCGCTGACCGCGCGGCGTTTCAACATGCTGCTCCTGGCGGCGTTCGCGTCGTTCGCGCTGATGCTCGCGGCCGTCGGCATCTACGGGATCATCGCCTGTTCGGTCACACAACGACGCCACGAATTCGGCGTCAGGCTGGCGCTTGGGGCTCAGCCCAGTGACGTGCTGCGCATGGTCGTGGCGCAGGGTATGACGATTGCGACGATCGGGGCGGCAGCGGGCGTCGTGGCGGCGCTCACGGTGACGCGCGTGATGTCGAGCCTGCTGTTTGGCGTCAGCGCCGTGGATCCGATCACGTTCAGCGTCATTCCGCTGGTGCTGCTTTCGGTGGCGTTCGTGGCCTGCTATGTGCCCGCGCGACGGGCGACGCGTGTCGACCCTGTCGTCGCGCTGCGGCAGGAATAGAGAGGGACCCGTGCACCTCGCGCGTCGGGTCATCAGGTCGATCCGATGACTGCGCTTCGATATGAATGAGAAGGGTTCACCATGATCGACTTCATGAGCGATCTACGACGCCGGATGACTCCGCTGAATCTGCCGGCCGCGCGCGAAGCGGAAATCGCGCACGAGCTCGCGCAGCACCTTCAGGATCGCTGCGACGAGCTCCGGGCCGCCGGCGTGGATGAGGCGACCGCTCGACGCGACGCGCTGGCCGAGCTCGATGATGCCGATCTGCTCCGGGAGCTGACCGGTATCCACACACGTGCTCGCGAGCCGCTGGCACTCGGCGCCGCCGGAAAGGGCGGCGCTGTGAGCGGCCTCTGGCAGGACCTTCGCTTTGGCGCCCGGCTGCTCGTGAAAGACAAGGGCACAACGGCTGTGATCGTCCTGACGCTGGCGCTCGGCATTGCCTCGAATGCCATCGTGTTCGGCTTCACGGATCTGCTCCTGCTGCGGCCTCTCCCCGTCGGCAACGCGACGCGGCTCGTGATGGTGTACGCCGTCGATCCGCGGCAAGGTACGAATCGCGCGCGCCTGTCGGTCCCCGATTTTCGCGACGTCAGGGATGGCGCCTCATCGCTCGAGGATGTCGCCGCGATGTGGGGCGGCACCATGTCGCTCACCGGGGCCGGCGACGCGATGGCCGTGACGGTGCAGTTCTCTTCCTCCAACCTGCTGCGGGTGTGGGACGTGCCCGCGATTCGCGGCCGCGCTTTTCTCCCGGGTGATGACGCGCCGGGCAGGCCGGGTGTGGCCGTGCTGAGCCATCGCTTCTGGAAGACGCGTTTTGCCGGAGACGAGGCGATCGTTGGACGGGCCGTCAACTTGAACGGACGAAGCTACACGATCGTCGGGGTGCTCACGCCGGCCCTGGAGTTGGGAAACATCGCGTTGATCGATCTCTGGGTACCGTTCGACACGAGCAGCCCCGCCGCCCGTCGAGACGACCGTGGCGTGTCGGTCGTGGGCCTGTTGAAACCGGGTGCGACGCTGGCATCGGTGAACGCCGAGGTGTCGACGATTGCAGACCGGCTGCAAGCCGAATATCCCGCGACGAATGCCGGCTGGCGGCTGCGGGCAATTTCCTTTCGTGAGGCCACGGTCGGCGCGAACACCTGGGTGTTTCTCGCGCTGCTCGGCGTCATCGTCGCGCTCGTGCTGCTCGTGGCGTGCGCAAACGTTGCGACGGTCATGATGGCGCGCGCGAGCGCCCGTCGCCGTGAGATCGCCGTTCGACTCGCGCTCGGCGCCACTCGCGCCCGCCTCGCCAGGCAACTCGTGTCCGAAGGGCTGCTGCTGGGACTGTGCGGCGGCATCGTCGGCCTTCTGTTTACGTATCTCGGTCTCCTCGGGTTCGGACGGCTGTCGGACGAAAGCTACTTTCAGCGGCTGGAGATCAATGCGAATCTGCTGATGTTTACCTTCGCGTTGTCGCTGATCGCGCCGGTGCTGTTCGGCCTGCTTCCCGCGCTGCAATCCTCCCGGCCGAACCTGAATGACGACCTGAAAGAAGGGAGCCGCGACGGATCGGGACCGAGCCGGCAGCGCAGCCGATCCGTGCTCGTCGTCGTCCAGGTTGCGTTTGCGCTGTCGCTGTTGATCGTCTCCGGCCTCGTGGTCCGGTCCGTCATCCTTCTTCAGAGCGCACCGCTGGGGATCACAACGACGGGCGTCTTCGCGACCCACGTTCGATTGGATCCGCCGAAATACGACACTGCCGCCGCGCGCGTGCGAGCCATCGATTCGATGCTCGATCGCCTTCGCGCGCTTCCGGGCGTCTCCATCGCATCGGCGGCCTCCGCGTTGCCGGTGGCGGACAGCGAACCGACGCGGCAGTTCGTCGTCGCCGGCCGTGCGGCTCCGACAGGCGCCGAGATTCCGTGGGCCGTTCAGGTGGCGACTTCGGCAGGCTATCACCAGACGTTCGACGTGCCCCTGGTCGCCGGTCGATTGTGGACCGACGCCGATCGAGCGGGGTCGACATCGGTTGCGCTGGTCAACCGGGAAGCCGTGCGCCGCTACTGGGCGTCGCGCTCGCCGCTCGCCGAGCACATTCGCATGGTGGATGGGTCTAGCGCCCCCTTCGGCGAGCCAATCGAGATCGTCGGGGTTGTCGACGATGTGAAAGGCGTGAGCGTGTCGGAGCCGGCGCCGCCGCGCCTCTACCGACCTCTGTCCCAGGAGTCGAGCGAGAGAGTGGCGATTGCCGTGCGATCGCACGGTGATCCCACGGCTGCTGCCGGAGCGGTACGAAGCGCGCTGCGTGCCGTCGACGGCGATATCGCGATTGCCAACATCGAGACGATGGATGTGCTTGTGCGGTCGGGTTTGCGGAACATCGAGCTGGTCGTCAGCTTGTTCGTCAGTTTTGGGACTGTCGCGTTGCTGCTCGCCGTGGCTGGCGTGTATGGAGTGACGGCGTTCTCCGTGGGTCAGCGGCGACACGAGATTGGCGTGCGCATCGCACTGGGCGCGACGGCGGCAGACGTGGTGCGGATGATCATGGCGAGCAGCGGCTGGCTCGTCGCGGTCGGGGCGGTTCTGGGTGTGGCCGGAGGGCTGGCAATTGGGCGCACGATGGGCACCGTGCTGTTCGGCATCGGCGCGGCGGATCCGCCGACATATCTGGCGGTCCTTGCGCTGCTCGTGACGAGCGCCCTCGTGGCGAGTTTCGTGCCGGCGCATCGCGCGATTTCAATCGATCCGGTATCGGTGTTGAAGCGCGAATGAACAGCTGTCAGCTTTCAACTATCTGCTCTCAGCTAAGGCCGAAAGCCGAAAGCGGAAAGCCGAAGGCCGAAAGCTGATAGCCGAAAGCTGATAGCTACAGCTGCTAGCTCTGTATACTGGCGCGATGCGCGACAAGGCCGATCGGTTACGCGCCCTCCATCAGGGTCCGCCGATTTTCGTGCTCCCGAATGCCTGGGACGCGGCGAGCGCTCGCATCTTCCAGACCGAAGGGTTTCCTGCCATCGCGACGACGAGCGCGGGAGTCGCTGCCGCGCTGGGCTATCCCGATGGCGGCGTTGTGCCAGCTCGCGAAATGATCGAGGCCGTGGCGCGCATCGTCCGCGCCGTCGACGTCCCGGTGACCGCCGACATCGAGCACGCGTACGGCGCGACGCCGGATGCCGTGGCCGAAGTGGTGCTGCGCGTCATCGCGGCTGGCGCGGTCGGCATCAACATCGAAGATCTCGTTCCTGGCGGAGCGGAGCTCGAGCCGATCCCGCTGCAGGCCGATAAGATCAAGACGATCGCCAAGGCGGCGGCGAATGCGGGTGTCCGGGTCGTCATCAACGCACGCACTGACGTGTTTCTGCGCGGGCTCGGCGAGCCGGGCACGCGGTTGAGCGTCGCGATCGAACGCGGAAGGGCGTTCCTCGCGGCGGGCGCCGACTGCGTATTCGTGCCGGGCGTCCGCGATCGCGACACCATTTCAGAGCTGGTGCGCGGGATCGGCGGTCCGATCAACATCCTGGCGACCACGGGCACGCCGTCGATTGCGGACCTCGAAGCATTGGGCGTGGCACGCGTGAGCCTTGGATCAGGGCCGATGCGTGCCGCGCTCGCTGTGGCACGCGACGTCGCTCGCGAGCTGAAGGCGACCGGCACCTACGATGCGTTCACCTCGCACAGCATGACCTTCGACGAGGTGAACGAGCTGATGAGATGAGGACGATCGGTTTTCGCGTGAAATCGGGTCACGCGGTTGCCGTGGTGCTGGAGGGATCTGCCGAATCTCCGCGGGCGGTCGCGCGTCACCTCGTCCAGCTGTGCGATCCCGAAGTGGCTGAAACGCGACAGCCCTACCACGACGGGTTCTACAGGACCGAAGAAAACGCCTCTGAGATCGCGCGGCGCGTCAAGATCGTGAAGCGCTGCGCGAAGAAGTCAGTTGACGCGTTGGTGCAGGGGGGCAGGTCTCGATTCTCTGTACGGATCGACGGTGCAGAGAATCGAGATCTGACCCCAGGCTTGCATGCCGCGCTCGTCGTCGGCAGCGTGATCGATCCGGCGACCGTCGGGAATCCGCACATCCGCGCGCACGCGCACGAAGGCCGCCTGTTTCGCACCGTCCTCGAGGAGGCGCTGCGCTCCCGCGGCATCGAGTGCGACGTCATCGTCGAGAAACAGCTCCCGGACCGGGCTGCAGCGGACCTGCGGCGTTCGCGCGCTGCGATCGCGCGGACGGTCGCGACATTCGGGAAAGTGCTCGGCGGTCCGTGGCGCGCCGACGAGAAAGCGGCGGCGACGGCCGCGTGGCTGGCGTTGCGCTGACCGTGGAATCGGCTTGGTGGAATAGCGCGACGCGCTACGTTTGACCGGCGACTATCGACTTCCGATGATTCGTCTTGCTTCGCGCAGGTCGGGGCGTTCGGGTTTGTCGGCGCGGACGCAGATTTTCACCAGCTGACCGGCGTACGTGCTCGCTGCCGCGCGATTGCCCGACGCGGCCGCTGCCTTCATCGCGCCGACGACGGCGCGGAAACGATTGGGTTCTTTGGTCAGCGTGGCCTCGAACTCCTTCAGTGCCTGCGCCGCCTCGTTCATCTGCAACAGCATTTCGCCGAGCAGCTCGCGCGCTGGCGCGAGCGGTCCCGGTGTCACCGCGTTCTTTTCGGTGCGATCTTCACGCTCCGCCGCAGTTCGCATTCCGTCGAGAGCATCGGTCCTGCGGCCCTCCGCAAGTGCGAGCCATGCCGCCGCGCCGCGTCGCTGGATCTCGACCTGTTCTGCCCAGTACATTTCGTTCGCCTGCGCGAGTCGATCGTGAAGCTGCTGCAGCGAGTCGACGGCGGCCTTCGCCGTCGCGGCGTCTGCGAGTCGCGCGGCGCCAAGTGCCCGCGCGAAATAGATCATCGCTTCTGTGTACGGAAACCGGCTTGGACGCGGTTCGAGGCTGGCTGCCGCGGACCAGTCGCCGCGCTCGAGCGCGTACCGCGCCGGGATCGCGGCCAGCGCAAATACGCCGGCGGAGCCGGGCGCGGCGCTGCCGATGGCGTCGGGATCGAAGCGCGCGGCGATCTCGGGAAGCGAATCGAGTGCCTTGCGCGCCGCGCGGTCCTGCGCGGTTTGCAGGTACGCGTACGTCTGATAGTCGGTCGCATGCAGTTCTTCGGCGGTGGCCCCGATACGGCGCGCCACAGCAGCCGACGCGATGTTGCTGTCGATCGACTCCTGCCAGTACCCGACGCGCGTAAACGTGTGCGACGGCATGTGAAGCGCATGCGGAGCCGACGGCGCGATCGTCGAGTACCGCCGCGCCGCTTCGAGCGCGCGCGGCGCGAGCGGCGGGAGGTCGTAACTGTGGATGATGTAATGCGTCAGGCCCGGATGGTCCGGCAGCCGCGCGACGAGTCGTTCGAGCAGCTCACCGGCCTTCAACTGGCTCGCGTACGTCTTGTCTGACGGATCGGCCGAGGCGGCGAGCGACAGCGCGTAGAAGATCGACGCTTCGGTGTCGTCAGGATATTTCGACGCGACTGCGGCCATGGCGTCGCGATAGGCGCCAATCCTGGTCAGCTGGTCGGTGGTGCTGGCATTCGCGAAGAGGTGCGCCACCGCGCCGACGTAGTCGCGCTCGCGGTCGGTCTTTGCGGCGGTCTTGCCAGCGGCTTCTGTCGCCTGCGCGCCCTGCGCGATCTGCGCCGCCGGCCTGATGCCCGCCGCGAACGGATTGCCCCAGCGGCTCAGGGCTATACCCCAGTACGCGATGCTGCATGACGGGTCGATCTTCAGCGTGTCGTCGAACGCCTCGATTGCGCTTCGGAACTCGAACGAGTGGAGGAGCGCGACGCCGCGGTCGAATGCCGGCTGCGCTGCCGCGGTGCATGACGTGGCGAAATGAACGGAGCCGAGCTTTTCCGGCCCTCCATGTTCGTGCTGAAGCGCCGCTGTCGCAGACACGATCAACCCAATGGAGAGAGCGATACACAGCCGCGTCATCGATGGCCTCCAGTGAGGACGCGATCATACAACCGCCAGCGAATGTCGGTCACCATCCGAGCCGCGTTGCCGTCCACAGGCCGACGGCCAGAGTCATGCCGACGGCGACCAGGGCTGGGACGCTGGACGTGAAGTACGGATACACCATGAACAGCAGGCCCGCGACGAGCTGCGGCCACCGCTCCTGTTTCTTGCCGTACACGAAGAGCACGAACCCGATGCCGCCTGGAATCAGCGAAAGAAAGAGCCAGGTCGGGTCGAGCGACACGGTTTCGATCATACGCCCGGCCGGTCGGGCGACCTCCGTCCCTCCTGGGTGACCTCCGTCCCGGCCCGCGGTCACCTCCGTCCCGGCCCGCGACCTCCGTCCCGGCCCGCGGTCACCTCCGTCCCTGCCAGCCGGCGGTCACCTCCGTCCCGGCCCGCGACCTCCGTCCCTCACGGCATTGCGATTGCTGACCGCCTTCACGAACCGCACAGTGACGAGGATTCAAATGCCGCGAAAACCCAGAGTTCTTGAGGCAAATCGCGTCTATCACATATTCAATCGTCGCACCGACTGCCAACCGTTGTTTCCATCATCGCGCGCGTACGGCGACTTCCTTGTTTTGATCGAGAGGGGTCGCGAACGCTACAACGTGCGGATTTGCACGTATTGCGTCATGGAAACACACTGGCATCAGGGCATCTGGGTACGAGACAACGAGGGGGTAACTGCAGTTGGCAAGTATCTCCGCTGGTTGTCAGCCAGCCATGCGCTGCGATTTCGTTTTGCGTCAGATACTCGCGGCTACGGCCACGTCTACCAGGACAGGTACAAATCAGTGCCCGTGCAAACCGATGCGCATTATCTGACGCTCGTTCGTTACATCGAGGCTAATCCCGTGGCCGCAGGACTCGTCGAGCGCGCCGAGCATTGGCCGTGGTCAAGCTTCGCCGAGCGGCTCAGTGGCCGTCGGACGATTCTCGACGAGGGTCCGGTGCCGCTCCCCGAGGACTGGTCAGAGATCGTCAACGCACGGTCGCCGTCGGAAGAGGTTCAACTTGTCGAGTGACGTGCGATGGAAGCGGCAGGGACGGAGGTGGCCAGGCGGTGGCCAGGCCAGGAGTGCGTACCGAGGGTCCCCGCAGGGACGGAGGTGACTCTCTGAGTCTATAATCCGCGCATGAAACGGGCGTCACTCGCGACCGCACTCCTTCTGGCACTGGCCACGTTCGGCATTCGCGCGCAGACCGCACGCAAACCGCCCGCGCCGGTTGCCGCGCGAAACGCGTTCACCGTCGTCGAGGCAACGATTCCGGAGATGCGGGCGGCGATGCAGCAGGGCCGCGTCACCTCGCACCAGATCGTCCAGCAGTACCTGACCCGCATCGCCCTCTACGAGGATCGCCTGCATGCCGCGATCACCGTCAACCCCAAAGCGCTCGAGATCGCCGACGAGCGCGATCGCGAGCGGGCGCAGGGAAAGGTCCGCGGTCCGCTGCACGGCATTCCGATCGCGCTGAAGGACAACGTCCACACGACCGACATGCGCACCACGGGCGGCGCGCTCGCGTTCGAAAGCCTGGTTCCTCCGTACGAAGCGACGCTGACGAAGAACCTCCGCGATGCCGGCGCGATCATCATCGCGAAGACCGGCATGACCGAGCTCGCCAACTGGGTGGCCGGCGCGCCGACGCCCATGCCGGGCAACTACAACGCGGTCGGCGGCCAGGGCTACAACCCGTACGATCCGAGAAAGGATCCGCGCGAGGCGACGTTCGACGGACGTCCCGCGCTCGGCACGGGCGGATCGAGCTCGGGCGTCGGCACGGCCGCGAACTTCTGGGCCGGCAACGTCGGTACGGAAACGTCGGGCTCCATTCTGAGCCCGACGAACCAGAACATGCTCGCGGGCATCAAGCCGACGGTTGGCCGCATCAGCCGGTACGGCATCATTCCGATCACCGCCGATCAGGACACCGCCGGCCCGATGGCGAAGAGCGTGAGCGACGTAACGATCATGTTCGGCGCGCTCGAGAGCGCAGCGCCCGATCCGAACGACCCGGCCACGAGAACGTGCACGCCGCCGTCCAATCGCGATTACACGTCTCATTTGACGCGCGACGGTCTGAAAGGCGCACGCATCGGCATTCCGCGCGCCTTCTACTACGACCGCATCACACCGCCCGGCGAGCAAATGCCGAGGGGCGGTGTGAACGACGCACAGCGCAAGGCGATGGACGACGCCATTGCGGTGCTCAAGCAGCAGGGCGCGATCGTCATCGATCCAGCCGACATTCCGAGCGTGGTCGACAAGGATGCGAAGAACAACTTCCTGCTGTGGAACCAGTGCAGCGGCGTCAACAACGCCAAAGGCAAGGACGAGAACTGTTCGATCGACTTCAAGTACGGGATGAAGCGCGATTTCAACACGTGGCTGGCGTCTCTGGGCGCGGCGGCGCCGCTGAAGACGCTCGGTGCGCTGCGCGAGTGGAATAACTCGCACGTGAAGGCGGGATCGATCAAGTACGGCCAATCGAATCTCGACATCTCCGACGAGATGGACCTCGAGAAAGACCGCGCGCGGTACGAGGCCGACCGCGCGAAGGACATCAGGCTCGGCGGGACCCACGGCATCGACGAGATCATGAAGGCCGAACGGCTCGACGCCATACTGTTCCCGGCGGCCAGCGGCGCGGCGATTGCGGCCAAGCCAGGCTACCCGACGGTGATCGTACCGTTCGCCATGGTGCCCAACGCTCCGGCGAACGCACCGTTCCCGGACGGATTCAACGCAAAGCCCGAACCGTACGGCGTAAGCTTCACCGGGATGGCGTGCAGCGAGCCGCGGCTCATCGAGCTCGCGTACTCGTTCGAGCAGGCGACGAAAAAGCGGATTCAACCACCGGGGTTCCCCTAAGCGTGCACCGCGAAATGCCGACGAAGCTACCTACGACGGTGGCTAGCGTAATTCGGAAAGGCGGCCAGTATGCGGCTCCGATTGACATCAGCGGTCGTCATGGCGGCATCGCTCTGGGCGGCTCACCCGTCTGCGCAGCGATGGACGGCCAGACCGGTGGATCTGCAGGGGTTCTGGACGAATGGGACGGCGACGCCGCTGCAGCGTCCGAAGGAATTCGCGGCGAAACCGTTCCTGAGTGAAGCCGAGGCCGCCGAATTCGAACAGACCGGGATCGCACGGCTGACCGCTGTGCTCAAGTCGTTGTCAGAAGTTGATGTCACGACCGCTGCGGACCTCAACGACATTTACCTGGAGACGAACACGCTGAAGCTCGTCGACGGGAGGCGAACGTCGCTGATTGTCGATCCGCCGAATGGAGAGCTGCCGCCGCTCGTACCGGCGGCAAAGACACGCGCGGCGGCCGCGCGGCGGCCGTCCTACGACGATCCCGAAGAGCGATCGCTCGACGAGCGGTGTTTGCTTGCCACAGCCTTCGGCAGCTCCAACAGCGCGCCGCCCATGGTGCCGAATCCGTTTGCATCGAACTACTATCAGATCGTTCAGACGCCACGCTACGTGATGATCCTGACGGAGCTGGTCCACGACGCCCGGATCATCCGCATCGGCGGCTCGCACCTGCCGGCGAACGTTCACAAATGGCTGGGCGATTCAATCGGCCGCTGGGAGGGCGAGACGCTTGTCGTCGACACGACGAATTTCAATTCCCACTCGCGTTTCCGCGGCGCAACCGAACGCCTCCACGTCGTCGAACGCTTCAGACGGGAGAACGCGACCACCATTCAGTACCGCGTGACGGTTGAGGACCCCGACACCTGGACGACGCCATGGACCGCCGACATTCCGCTCAAGGCGACGGACAAGCCGATCCTCGAATATGCGTGCCACGAAGCCAATTATTCGATGGAGAATTCGCTGCGCGGCATGCGCGCTCAGGAACGGGAAGACGCCGCCCGGAAGAAGTAATCGCAGCCACTGTCCGCGTCAGGCGGACGAACGAGGTCATCATGATCCGTCACTTCTCGCTCGCATTCATCGCCGGGCTCGCGTTCGTCGCTTCCGCCGCGGCGCAGCCCGCGCCCGATCTGCAATCGAGTGTCGCGCTGTTCCAGAAAGTGCGCACCGTCCCGAACATCGTGTACGAGCGCGCGAACGGGTGGGAAGGCAAGCTCGACGTCTATGCGCTCCGCGGGCAGACGCCCGCGCCGACGGTCATCTTCATCCACGGCGGCGGGTGGGTACAGGGGACGAAGGAATCGAGCGTCCTTTCCGTGCTGCCCTACATCGCGATGGGCTATTCGGTCGTGAACGTCGAGTACCGGCTTGCGAACGTCTCCCTCGCTCCGGCCGCGATCGAGGACTGCCGTTGCGCGCTGCGCTGGGTCGTCGCGCATGCGAAGGACTACAACATCGACGCCGACAGGCTGGTCGTTGCGGGCGCGTCGGCAGGCGGTCATCTTGCGCTCACCACAGGCATGGTGCCGGCGAGCGCGGGCTTCGATCGCGCCTGCCAGGTGCCCGGCGAGCCGCGCGTCGCGGCCATCATCAACTTCTTCGGAATCGCCGACGTGGCCGATCTGCTCGACGGCCCGAACAAGAAGCCGTTTCCGGAAAACTGGCCCTACACCGTGCAGTGGCTCGGCAATCAGCCGAACCGCGCCGACGTGGCCAAAGCCGCTTCGCCGCTCACTTACGTGCGCGCGGGTGTGCCACCGACCATTTCCATTCACGGCGATGCGGATCCGTTGGTCCCGTACGCGCATTCCGTTCGACTGCAGGAAGCGCTGCAGAAGGCCGGCGTCGCCCACGAATTCGTCACCGTTCCTGGTGGCGGGCACGGCAACTTCCCGCCGGATGAATGGCAACGCGCGTACACGGCGATTCAGGCGTTCCTGTCAAAGCACGTAACCGGCGCGAAAACGGCGTCCAGCGCCGGCCAGCCATAGGAGCCGCCATGAACCGCGCTGCGCTGGTCGCGATCGTCCTCAGTGCGTTCGCGTGCTCGAAACCGGCAGCCGATCGCGTGTGGCCGGCCGGAACGCTGATCGATCTGTCGCACGATTACAGTGCAGAGACGGTGTTCTGGCCGACGGCCGAGAGCTTCAAGCTCGAGAAGGTCGCCGATGGCGTCACCGACAAGGGCTACTACTACGCCGCGAATAACTTCGCGACCTCCGAGCACGGCGGCACTCACATCGACGCGCCCGTGCACTTCGCGAAAGGCCATCACGGCGTCGACGAGATTCCACTCGAGCAGCTGGTCGGCGCCGCGGTCGTCGTCGACGTGACCGCGGCATCCGACAAGAACGCCGACTATCAGATCGGCGTTGCCGATTTCACCAACTGGGAACGCGAGCACGGCGCAATTGAATCCGGCGCCATCGTGCTGCTTCGCACCGGCTACTCACGCCGGTGGCCGGATGCCGCGCGCTACCTCGGCACCGCCGAACGAGGCGACGCCGCGGTCGCGAAACTGCACTTTCCCGGCCTGCATCAGGACGCCGCACGCTGGCTCGTCGAGCGGCGCATCAAGTCCGTAGGCCTCGACACCGCGAGCATCGACTACGGCCAGTCGACGATGTACGAGTCGCACCGCGTCCTGTACGAGCGAGACATTCCCGCGTTCGAGAACCTGACGAACCTGGATCGCCTTCCGCCACGCGGTGCGTTTGTCGTCGCGCTGCCGATGAAGATCAAAGGCGGAACCGGCGCGCCGCTTCGGGCGATGGCGATCGTACCGGGAAGCTGAAGTCGCCGGTCGCCAGTCGCGGCTATAATCGGCGCCTCCCCAAAGATGTCCATAGCCGTCGGCACCCGTCTCGACCCGTACGAAATCCTGTGCTCGATCGGCGCGGGCTGGGAGACATCGTGGCTTTGAGTCCCGGTTCCCGACTGGGGCCTTACGAGATCGTCGGCGCGCTCGGGGCAGGCGGCATGGGAGAGGTGTACAAGGCCCGCGACGCGCGGCTCGACCGGCTCGTCGCCGTCAAGATCCTGCCGGCGGCGGTCGCGGCCAATCCGCAACTGCGCGATCGGTTCGAGCGCGAAGCGAAAGCCGTCGCCGCCATCTCGCACCCGAACATCCTGGCGATTCACGACGTCGGTCAGGCTGGCGACGTGACGTTCGCCGTGATGGAACTGCTCGACGGCGAAACGCTGCGCGATCGGCTCAAGACTGCGGCGCCGCACGGGCTCACGGCCCGCAAGGCGATCGACTACGCGCTGCAGATCGCGCACGGTCTCGCCGCCGCCCACGAAAAAGGCATCGTCCACCGCGATCTCAAGCCCGAGAACATCTTCATCACGACGGACGGCCGCGCGAAGATTCTCGATTTCGGTCTCGCCAAGCAGCGCGTGCATGCAGCGCCACTCGCCACGATGACGCCGACGTTGGCCGGTGGCACCACGCCGGGAACGATCCTTGGCACGGTCGGCTACATGGCGCCAGAGCAGGTGCGCGGGCTAGAGGTCGATCACCGCGCCGACATCTTCGCGCTCGGCGCCGTGCTCTATGAAATGGTCGCCGGCCGCTCGCCCTTCCAGGGCGATACGACGGCCGACACGATGAGCGCGATCCTCCATAAGGAACCTCAAGAGCTCACGCACGTCGATCCGTCGCTGCCGCCGGCGCTCGATCGTATCGTGCGGCGGTGCCTCGAGAAGAGCGCAGCGGAACGCTTTCATTCTGCCCATGACTTCGCCATCGCGCTCGACGCCGTCGCCGGCAGTACCGGTTCATCTGCCGCCGTCTCTCCATCGGCGGTGGCGCCCGTCATTCGGCGAAACCGGTGGATGCGGTGGGCGGGCTTCGCGGCGCTGTTCGCATCTGGCGTGGCCCTCGGCGCCGTGATGATCGCGGTGGTTCGCCCGGTTCCACGTGCGACGGAACGACTGCGGCTGTCGGTGCTGCCGCCAGACAAGATCGACGTCGTCGGCACGCTCGCTCTCTCGCCAGGCGGCCGGATGCTGGCGTTCGTCGGGCTCGATGCCGACTCGACGAAACGGCTGTGGCTCCGGCGACTCGACGAACCCACGCCGCACGTCCTCGCCGGTACTGAGGATGCCGCGTACCCATTCTGGTCGCCGGACGGCCGGTCTCTTGGGTTCTTCGCGCAGGGAAGGTTGAAACGCCTCGATCTCGCCGGAGGGATGCCGCGCACACTCGCGCCGGCCGCCGAGTCGCGCGGCGGCACCTGGAATGCCGGTGGCACGATCGTCTTCGCGCCGAACCCCGGCGACGGCCTCTTCACGATGTCCGCACAAGGCGGCGCCGTCGAACGCCTGACGACCCTTGATGCGGGCCGGCAGGAAATATCGCACCGCTGGCCCACGTTCCTGCCTGACGGGACCCACGTACTCTTCATGAACCGCACGCCGCAGCCGAGCGAGCGCCTGGCGCTGTACGTGACGGCCATCGAAGGAACGGACGCAGGAAAGGTGCGAAAACTCACCATTGCTGACTCACCCGGCACTTACGCGGACGGCTCGTTGTATTTCACGCGCGGCTCGACGCTATTCGTACAACCGTTCGACCTCCGCCGCCTCGAGCTGACGGGCGAGATGACGCCCGCCATCGAGCGCGTCTGGAGCGACCCGAGCATGGACGGACTGTACGCGTTCTCCACTGCCGGCGGCGTGTTCGCGTTCCGCGATTCGGAGACGGCCGATTCGCAGCTCGCCTGGTTCGATCGCAGCGGGAAGATGCTGGGCGCCGTAGGGCCGGCCGGCGCAAATGATCCCGAGCTGTCGCCCGATGGCCGCGTCCTTGCCTACGACGTGTCGGACACGCGAGCGTCAGGCGCCTCGACCGGAGTGTGGACCCTGGATCTCGACCGCGGGACTCGAACGCGAATCACACCTTCTAGCCTCGATACCTTCCCGACCTGGTCACCCGACGGAAAACGGATCGCCTTCACTTCAGATCGCGCAGGCAGCTTCGATCTCTACGAAAAAACGCTCGGTCAGACGACGGACCGCGAAGTGTTGAAATCGCCGCTGTGGAAATACCCGGAGAGCTGGTCGCCGGACGGGCGCTACCTCCTGTTCACCGAGCTGAATCCGAAATCACGGACCGATCTCTGGGTGCTGCCGCTGGACGGCGGCAAAGCGACACCGTTCGTGAGCACGGACGCCGATGAAGGGATGGGGCGCTTCTCACCGGATGGTCGCTGGATCACCTATGCATCGAATGAATCCGGACGGTTCGAAGTGTACGTGCGGCCGTTTCCACTGTCTGACTCGCGCTGGCAGATATCCGTGAACGGTGGTTCGAACCCGATCTGGCGATCCGACGGCCGCGAGCTCTTCTACCTTGCGCTGGACAACCGTGTGATGAGCGCGAGCATGAGCTCGAAGGGCTCGACAGTGGAAGCGGGAGTCCCTGTCGAGCTCTTCAAGGTGCGACTCGCCAGGTCGACCGCGTTCGCAGGCGGCGACAGGTTCTATGCTGTCACCCGCGGCGGCGACCGCTTTGTTGTGAATCAGTTCAACAGCGACGTGAGGGCCTCCACGATAACCGTTGTCGTGAACCGATGATCAAGCGAGCACGCGGATCTGTCGAGTTCGACTACGGCCGGACGCCACGTACAGGGATTCCAGGAACGATCGGCCGCGTAGGATCGATCGCGAGCCACGCGACGGCACCGCACGCGTACATCGCTGCGGTGATATAGAACGGAAACGTCCAGGATTGCCAGCGGTCCACGGCGATGCCGACGACGAGCGGTCCGACAAGCCCGCCCAGGTTCCCGAGCGTGTTCATGCAGCCCGTCACGACGCCCGCGTGATCGGGCGCGACGTCGATCGGCACTGCCCAGCACGCGCCGAGCGCGAGATCCGCCGACGCCAGCGCGAGCGCGATCAGCACGGCTTTCGCCACCGGCGACGCCAGGAGCGTCGATACGACGAGGAATGCGGCGCAGGTGAGAAACGCCGCGCATCCAAGATAGCAGCGCCCCGCGCGCAGGCCGTGGCGCCGCGTCCCGTAGTCGGTCATCCAGCCGCCGGCAACGTCCGCGATCCCGGCAAACAGAAACGGGAGCGCGGCAAAGACCCCTCCGCTGAACACTGAAAAACCGAGGACCTTGATCAAGTACGTTGGCAGCCACGTGAAGTAGAAGTACAGGCCATATCCAAATGCGAAGTACATGGGACAAATTGCGTACTTGATTGCGGCTTTGCAGCAGAGCACGCCACGGCGTCGCGGTCTCGCCTGCTGTCTCCACCTCCGTCCCTCCTGGGAGGGACGGAGGTGCCTGCGAGGGACGGAGGTGGCGATCCTGGCGAATCCAGGCGAGCTCGTCCCGGCTCACCGCGGGATGATCCTCCGGCCGATCGCGGTACCACGCCGACCACGCCGCCGCCCACACGATGCCGAGGAGACCGAAGATGACGAAGCTCCCGCGCCATCCCCACCGCGCGATCAGCAGCAGCGCAATCGGCGCCGAGAGCATTCCGCCGACGCGCGATCCGAGGAACATGACGCCGTTCGCGCGCCCGCGCTCGCGCAAGGGGAACCAGCGCGAGAAGCTGCGCGCGATGTTCGGAAAGGCGCCCGCCTCGCCCGCTCCAAAAAGGAATCGGATCGCCACGAGAGACGGAAAGCCGCGCGCGGCGCCCGTGAGCATCGTGAAGGCGGACCACCACAGGACGATGCGCGTGAGCACACGCCGCGGACCCTTCACGTCGCCGAGCCAGCCGGACGGAATCTCGAACAACGAATATGCCAGCGTGAACGCGCTGAACACCACGCTCATCTGAAGAACCGTGAGGTGCAGGTCGGACATGATGGCCGGCGCCGCCGCGGAAATGCACACGCGATCGAGATAGGTGACGACCGCGAGCAGGAACGCGAACCCGAGCACGCGCGTCCGCGCGCGGGGCGTGGATGGCATCGAAATGTGGTCTAGAATCCTACTGCCAATCGCATGTCGCCGGTCTCGACCTCCAACTCGCGCATCGTCTACGACGCGTTGAAAGCGTGTGGCGTGCGTCTCATGTCGGCGCTGCCGGAAACGTGGCTGGTCCACCTCATTCGCATGGCGGAAGACGACCCGGACATGATCCTGGTGCGCCTCGCCAAGGAAGAGGAAGGGGTCGGCATCTCCGCCGGCGCGCATCTCGCGGGTGTGAAATCGGCGATGCTGATGCAGAACCACGGACTGCTCGCGTCGATCAACGGCATCGTGTCGTGCGCGCAGCTCTATCGCATCCCGCTGCTGATGCTCGTCAGCTATCGCGGCGAATTCGGCGAGCGGGATCCGTGGCAAACCGAGGGTGGCGGCGTGACGGAAGACGTGCTTCGCGCGCTGCGCATTCCGTTTTCATTCCTCGACCACCCGAGCCACGTCGCGCCGCGCATCGCCAAGGCGCAGACGCTCGCGCAGTCGGCCAACAAGCCGGTCGCGCTGCTTCTGTGCCGCGATTTGATGTGGGAAGAGACGACATAGGGCAGGATGGGCAGGCTGGGCAGGATGGTGAGATGAAGCGGCTCGACGCGCTCAACGCAATCTATTCGCATCTCGAGGATCGTGTCGTCGTCACGATCATGGGTGCAGTGGCCGCGGAGCTGCAGTCGATCGGTCATCGTCCGAATTTTTTCTACCTGCAGCATGCGATGGGTCTGGCCTCGTCGATGGGAATGGGCATCGCGCTCGTTCGGCCGGAGCGTCACGTGATCGTGCTCGACGGCGACGGCTCAGTGCTCATGAATCTCGGCGGCCTGACGACGCTTGCGCGCTATCGGCCGCGCAATCTCGTGCACGTGATCTTCGACAACGAGAGCCTGCTCTCAGTGGGCGGCTTTCCGACGGCAACATCCACGGGCAGCGATCTCGCTGCCATTGCCGCGGCGGCTGGCGTGCCGAGAACGACGACCGTCAGGACGATTGACGAGTTCGTGCGCGCGTTCGACACCGCGCTCTCAGCCGGCGATCTTTCATGCATTGTCGCGAAGGTGGAAGCGGTCGGCCCGTCCGGCTACGTTACCGGGCTGGCGCTGCTCGAGAACCGGTTCCAGTTTCAGAGGTATCTCACTCATGTCCGCGACGCTGGCGCAGCTCGTTGACGACCTGAACGCCGGACGCCTGCACGTCGTCGATCTGACGCAGCCGCTCGGTCCCGACACGCCCGTGATCGGACTGCCGGCGATTTTTGCCGCCTCGCCGGGCGTCACCATCGACGTCATCTCGCGATACGACGAGAAAGGACCGGCCTGGTACTGGAACACAGTGCGGTTTGGCGAGCACACGGGCACGCACTTCGACGCGCCGGTGCACTGGGTGACTGGAAGGGATCGCGCCGACAACGCCTGCGACACCATTCCGGCGCGGCTGTTCGTCGGCCCGGCGTGCGTCATCGATGTCACGCGCGACGTCGACACCAACGCCGATTTTCTGTTGACGCCCGAACGCATCGAGGCATGGGAAGCGGAGCACGGACGTATTCCAGAGGGTGCGTGGGTGCTGCTGCGAACAGGATGGAGCCAGCGGGCCGGCGCCGCGTTTCTGAACGTCGGGCCGGATGGCCCTCACAGCCCGGGCTTCGACGCGCGCGCGTCACGGATGCTGGCGCACGATCGCGACGTGCTGGGCGTCGGCGTCGAAACGATCGGCACCGACGCCGGTCAGGCGGGAACCTTCGATCCGCCGTTTCCCAATCACACCATCATGCACGGCGCCGGGAAGTTCGGTCTCGCGAGCCTGTGCCGTCTGGATCGTCTGCCGCCGACCGGCGCGATCGTCATAGCCGCGCCGCTCAAGATCGTCGGCGGCAGCGGCAGCCCGCTCCGCGTGATCGCGATAACGCCCTGATTGTCTATTTGACCGCCGGCGCGAAGAAGAACGACACGCCGCCGGCGATGGTCGTGCCGGCGCCGTTTTCCTCGAGGGTCGCAATTGTGCGCGCGAGCGAACCGAAGACGTTGACATTCGGCGTCACGGCGTACGACGCGCTGCCTGTCGCTTCGTTGCGGTCGCGATCCGAGATCGGGATGTCCAGGCCGTCGCTTCGCCGCCACGATCGACTGTAGCCGGCCGAGACGTACACCTTATTGCTCGCCCGGCCGCCGATACCGCCACCGGTGAACCAGACACCTCGCGTGAAGTAGCCGGCGCCGCCGTACAGGCGCACGCCGCCTCGATTGACTTCGGCGCTGACCGGCAGCCCGAAGTGCACGCGCCGCTCGCCGGGCGTGAGTCCCTGCAGGACGCCGCGTCCGAGCACTTCGAGCGTCGGCGCCACCGACAGCTTGACGCTGCGCTTCGCGTCGTTGATTGCCGCGATCTTCGCGCTGAAGTAGCTGGTGCCCACTCCGCCCAACGCTCCAGACGGATCGGCGCTGCCGACCACTCGAGGTACGGTCATTGTGAAATGAACGCGCGGCGCCAGGCCGATGGCGGCGTCGAGCACCGGGACGTCGACCTCGCTGATCCCATTGCCCTGCCAGCGCACGACGGAGATCGCGACCGATACCGCGCCCGCTTCGAGCAGGCTCGCGTCGTCAATCCAGGCAAACGGTGTCGCGCCGCTGGCGGTCGCCGTCACCGCCGAGCTCGGGGGTGCGGTCAAGTCGCTGCGGCTGGGCGGAGGGTTGTTTTTGTGACTTTTGCCCTGCGCGAAGACCGGCCCGGCAAGAGCCATCATGACGCTCGCCATCATCGTGACGGCGAGAGCGGGGCCGACCGATCGGTCGGCCCCTGCGGTTGAACGGCGTGGACTCACTTGCCGCCGTGCTTCTTGGTCGTCGTCGACGTCGTGGTCGTCGTTTTGAGATCCGCCGTCGCCTGCGTTTCGGCTCGCGCCGCTTCGGTGGTCGCGTTCGCTGTGGGCTGCAGCTTCTGAATCGCTTGTCCCAGGCTCAGCGGCGTTGTCGTCGTCGATGTGCCCGTGGTGGTCGTTGTTGGGGCGAGCGTCGTTCCGAGCATTGCCGCCTTGAGGGCGGCGAACGGGATGCCGAGATTCTGCGACACGTGAACGGCCGCGATGAACTGACCCTGATTCCTGAATCCGTCAGACGCCTTGTTCAGCGTCATCCCAGAGGACAGCAACATCTGCTCGAGGCGTGTTCCAAGCGGTTTGCCCTGCAGCTTCGCGGCGATTGGATTCAGCGTCGTCGTCGTGGTTGTACTGGTGCCTGTTCCGGTGCCGCTGGTCGTTCCGGCTCCGGTTGTCGTACCGCTGCCGCTCGTCGCCGTAGTACCCGTCGTGGGCGCAGTGGCGGTGTGCGGGTTGCCATGCGTCTTCGTCGTCGTAGCCGTTCCGGAGGTGGTGTGCGGGTTGCCGTGCGTTGTCGTGCTCGGTCCAGTGGTGGTGTGTGGGCCGCCGTGAGTCGTCGTCGTGGGTCCGGTCGTCGTGTGCGGGTTGCCGTGCGTTGTCGGCGCGCCGCCACCCTTCCCCTTCTGGCCGCCGAACGCAGGCGCGAGCGCGAGGCACAGCACCGCGACCGTACCTGCTGAGATTCTTGCAATGCGCATGGATTTCCTCCATTGGCAGCGGGAGCAAGCCATGTGCCACGGGCGAGAAGTGGGTTATTCCTGTCGAAGCGCGACGGTTGGCTCGACCTGAAGGGCTCTGAGAATCGGCACAGCTTGTGCGACGAGCGCGACCACGAACAAAACGAGCGTGACACCGACAAATGTGGCGGGATCGTGCGCCTGGACGTCGTACAAAGACGCTTCAAGATAGCGCGTGACGACCATCGCCGCGACGACGCCTGAGCCCAGCCCGGCGGCGACGACGGCGATGCCGCCGCCGATAATCAGACGGACGATGTCGCGTGAGCTTGCACCGAGCGCAGCACGAATGCCGATCTCGCGGGTCCGCTCGGCAACGACGTACGAAACGACGCCGTGGACGCCGATTGCGGTCATCAACAACGCCACGGCGCCGAACACCTCGAGCAGCATCATGACAAACCGGCGCGGAGCGACCGATTTTGCGACGAGGTCCGCGAGCGGCGCCACCTCGTACACGGGAATGTCGCCTGCCGCCGCCCAGATGGCGCGCCGCGCCTCGGTTGCGAGCGTCGAGGGATCTCCGCCCGATCGGATGACGAGCGTCAGAAACGAATCGGTCACCTGCGCGTGTGGGGTGTACATCTGCAGCGTCGGCGGTGCGGCCAGGTCCTGATGCCGGACGTCGCCGACGATGCCGACGATCGTGCGCCACGGACCATTGTTGGCGTCGCCGATGCGGACATGCTCGCCGATGGGATCGGCGTTCGGCCACAGCACTCGCGCGGTCTGCTCGCCGATGAGCATCACGTTGTCGCCGCCGACGCGATCGGCGCTTGTGAACAGCCGTCCGCGACGCAGCGGAAGGCGCATCGCCGTGAAGTACTCCGGCGTCACGCTGAAGCGTTCGACGGACGGATCCTGAGGTCCTGACGGTCGGCCTTGAACGTGGAAGCCCCACCTGTCGCCATTGCCCCCGAGCGGAATCTGGCCCGCGGCGGCCACGGCATCGACGCCAGGCAAGGCGCGGAGCCGCAAAAGGATCTCGTCGGTTTTCGCGACCACTGTCTGGTCCTGCGCGTATGCCTGTCCGACCATCGAGATTTGCATCGTCAGCACATGTTCGGGATCGAACCCTGGATTGACACCGAGCAGGCGGCCGACGCTCCTGATCATCAAGCCGGCGCCAATCAGAAGCACCACAGCGAGCGCCACATCGGCCGCGACGAGCATGCGCCGGGCGAGCGACGTGGAAGCGCGCGATGTCTTGCGGCTGTCCGCATGAAAGGATCTCTGGAGATCGACGCGCGAGGCGCGGATCGACGGCAGCAATCCGAACATCACGGCGGTTGCGAGCGAGAGCAACAGGGAGAACGTCATCACGAGGCCATCCAGCCCTGCATTCGACAGTCGTGACATGGTCGCGGGCGCCAGGTGACCGAGCAGCGGGACAGCGCTCGCCGCGACGAGCAGGCCGAGCGCCCCGCCGCCGACCGCGAGCATGCCGCTTTCGACGAGCAGCTGCCGAATGATGCGGAAGCGGCTCGCACCGAGCGCCGCGCGCAGCGCGAGGTCGTGCTCGCGCGAGGCGATTCGCGCGAGCAGCAGGTTCGCGACATTGGCGCAGGCAATGAGGAGCACGAATGCGACCGCGCCCATCAACACGGCCAGCGCCGGCCGGACGTCGCCGGTGAGCGCCTCCCGCAGCGGGACGATGGTCATCGAGGTGGGTGGATATTCGGACGGGAATTCGCGGAGGAGCTGGGCCTGCACGCTCTCGATGTCGGTGCGCGCCGCGTCGAATGAGACACCCTGCTTGATGCGTCCCAAGGCCTTCAAATGCTGACAGCTGCGGCACGCGTAATTGAGCGACCGGTCGTAGCCGAGCGCGGCCCACATGTCGGCGCGTTGATAGAAATGCTCCGAGATCAGCGGTTCGAATCCGGACGGCATGACGCCGATTACCGTGTAGTGCCGGTCGTTCATCGTCAGCACACGCCCGACCACTGACGGATTGGCGTCGAAGCGCCGCCGCCACAATCCGTCGCTGATCACGACCACCCGCCAGTCGTTGGCCGTGTCGTCTTCGCGCCGGAAGTCGCGGCCGAGCGCAGGGCGGATGCCAAGCGTCCGGAAGAAATTCCACGACACCCGCATCGCGCTGATGCGTTCGGGCTCGCCGTTGGCGACGAGCGTCGGCTGCCAGGAGCGGATGAGCGCCATCTCGTCGAATGCGTGACTGCGATCGCGCCAGTCCACGAACGTGGTGTAGCCGACGTTGTTCGCGGCCCCGTCGGGGGTTCGCTCGCCGATCATGACGAGCCGATCGGGATCGGCATAGGGCAGAGGCCGCAGGAGCACCGAGTTGACGACGCTGAAGATCGCCGTGTTCGCGCCGATTCCGAGCGCAAGCGTCACGAGCGCGATTGCCGTGAAGACCGGGGCTCGAAGGAGCACGCGCGCGCCGTAGCGGACATCGCGCGCGAGATCGGTGAAGACGCCTGCGCGGCCGGCCGGAGGCTCCGGCGCCACCCGCCGCGGCCGATCCGCCCGGGCAATTTCAGCGGCGGCGCGCTCCGCCAGAGGCGCCAACGCACGCGCGAGCGCATCGTGGTCGTCGACGCCGGACGCGACGAGGTCACGGTGATGTTCGGCGACGTGCTGGGCCAGTTCGTCGACGATGTCGGCTTCGCGCGCCGGGTCGACCGGCAGCGCGCCGAGGCGCGCGCGCACAAGCGATGTCCAGTTATGCATGGCCCTTTTCGATCATTCGCCGCGGATGACGCTCAATGGGTCGAGCCTTGATGCGCGCCGCGCGGGAATGTAGGCCGCCACCGCGCCGGCTGTGAGCACGACGAGCGCAGCTGTCGCCAGCATTCCGGGATCGAACGGCCGCACGTCAAAAAGCAGCGTCGACAGCATTCGGCCCATGGCGGCCGACATGGCGATCCCGGTTGCAACGCCGATCGCGGTGAAGGCAAGCGCGCGTCCGACGACCATGAACCGAATCCCGCCGCCGGTTGCGCCGAGCGCCATGCGCACGCCGATCTCGCGTGCGCGGTCGGTCACCCAGTAATTGATCGTGCCGTAGACGCCGACCGAGCAGAGCCCGAGCGCGAGCGCCGCGAAGAGATCGATCAATCCGGTGTGGAAGCGCCGCGCCGCAACCGATTGCGCGACGACGCTGTCGAGCGAAACGACCTGATATATCGGCTGCAGCGGGTCGATACTGGTGAGCTCCTGACGGATCGTCCGCGCGTAGGATTGCGGGTCGCCATGCGTCCGCGCGACGAAGGTATTCCAACGGAGCCATGGAAACACCCGCTGCGTGAAAGGCTGGTAAATCGCGGGCGGCTCGGGCTTGTCGAGTCCGCGGCTCTTCACGTCGGCCACGACACCCACGACGGTGTGCCACTGGCGGTCGAATGCCTGAATGCCCGTCGCCCACCGGATCCGTTGGCCGATCGGATCCTGCCTCGGCCACAGCCGCCGCGCCGTCGCATCGTTGACGACGACCACCGGCGCGCTCGTCTCAGTGTCCTCGTCGGAGATCGCCCGTCCGCTTAGGATCGGAATGCGGAGCGTTGCAAAATACGACGCGCTCACCGCGCGATAGGCCGCTGAAGGCCGATCGCTCGGCGCGACCGGTTGCCCCTCGACCTCGAATGGCTGGCCGGTTGCCGGGTCGCCCATCGGGAGCTGCGAGACCGAGGCGACCGACTCGACACCTGGTATTCCCGCCATCCGATCCATGGCGCTGAGGAGATACTGCTTTTCCGACGAGACCGTTGGATACCGCGGAGGTCCGAGAAACACCTTGAGGCTGAGCACACCCTGCGGGTCGAAGCCTGGCGCTACGGCGGTGAGCCGCGCGAAACTCTTCAGCACGAGTGCGCCGGCGACGGCCAGGGTCATCGCCAGCGCGACCTCGCTCACGATCAGCACCGCGCCGCTCCGGCCGCGCGATCCCGCGGAATACCCGCCAACTCCGTCTTTCAATGCCGCGGCCGACGACGTGCGGCAGGCGCGAATCGCGGGCGCTACGGTGGGGAGGGCGCCGGCCAGCAGCGCTACGGCGAGAGTGTAGGCCAGCACTGCGACGTCGACGGTCGTCTCGTCGAGCCGCGGCACATCGGACGGTCCAAAGGCCACAATCAGATGCACGGCGGCATAAGCCAGTGCCACGCCGCAGGCGCCGCCGATGGACGACAACACGAGGTTCTCCGTGAGCCACTGCGCGATGACGCGGACGTGACCGGCGCCGAGCGCGAGGCGGATTGCCGTTTCACGCCGCCGCGCCGTCGCGCGCGCGAGCAGCAGGTTCGACACGTTCGCGCAGGCAATCAAGAGCACGAGCCCGACCGCGCCGACGAGCGCGATGAGAGCCGGCTTCGTGTCGCCCACGATGGCCTCGTGCACTCCCGCGAGCCGGGCTCGCCAGCCTTTGTTGCTCTCCGGGTGCGCGGTTTCAAGCTGTCCGCTGAGCGTGTCGAGCTCCGCCTGCGCCGACGTCATCGAGACGTCCGGCTTCAACCGGCCGACCGCAACCATGAACCGGCTGTTGCGAGGCATGCCGCTCATGTTGTCCTTGATCGCGCCCCACACCTCGGTATCGTCGGTCGGGAAGCGGAACCGCGACGGCATCACGCCGATGACAATGTGCGGCCGCCCCTCCATCATCACCGGGCGCCCGACGACGGCGCGATCGCCGGCGAAGAGCCGCTGCCAGACGCGGTGACCGAGGACGATGACTTCCGGAGTGCCCGGCCGATCGTCATCGGGTTCGATGCCGCGGCCGAGCAATGGCTGCGCGCCGAGCACCTGAAAGAGCGATCCCGTTACGCGCGCGCCGAACACGCGCTCCGGCAGCTCGAGACCGGCGATGTTGAACGTCCACCCCGACGACAACCCGAGCCCCTCGAATGACGTGAGCTGCCGCCGCCAGTCCTCGTAGTCCGGAAGCGAGCTGCTGGTGATGGAACCTGGCTTCGCCGATCGGCTGTTCAGGAACGTCACCAGACGGGCTGGATCGCGGTAGGGCGGAGGTCGCAGAACGACGGCGCGCACGACGCTGAAGATTGCGGTATTGGCGCCGATGCCCAGCGCGAGCGTGACGATGGCCGCCGCAGAGAAGCCCGGCGCGCGCCGGAGCAGCCGGACGGCGTAGCGGATGTCTCGTGCGGCGTTGCCCACGATCGATCCGCCTGATGGCGGTGGAATCGGTGCGACGGCGCGGGGCCGATCCGCGCGTGCGATTTCGGCGGCCACGCGTGCGGGATCGTCGAGCGGTGCCAGCGCGAGCGCGACGGCGTCGCCATCGTCAACGCCGGACCGAACGAGCTCCTTGTGATGTTCAGCGACGTGCTGCGCCAGCTCGTCGACGATGTCGGCTTCACGCGCCGGATCGGTCGGAAGCGATCCGATGCGCGCCCGCACGAGCGATGTCCAGTCTGGCATTGTCGTTCTCTGCGGGGCACGGGCCTGGGCCGTCCCGCGCCGGCCGCTTTGCGGTTACGCGTGTCGAATCCGCGCCACGCGGTTCAGCGCGCCGAGAAACGCCTTCCAGCTGCGGCGCTGCGACGCGAGCATCTTCTGGCCCCCGGCGGTTAGACGGTAGAAGCGCTTGCGCCGTTGACCGGCGCGCTCGACCCATCGGCCCTGAATGAGGCCGCGGCGCTCGAGCCGGTACAACGTCGGGTAGAGCGACGCGACGTGGAATTTGATCGCGCCATCCGACCGCTGGTCGATCAGCTTGGCGATTTCGTAGCCGTGGCGGTCGCGCTGTTCGAGCAGTGCGAGGATGAGGACTTCGGCGCTGCCCTTGCGCAGCTCGCGGTCTTCGGACATATGCAGACAGCATATGTATCAGTCATACATATGTCAATAACAGAGCGATGGATGAAAGCGGCCGATCGCGCCCCTGCAGCGCTTGCAATCGTCGTAGCGCGAAGGCTTTAGCCGAGCGTGAAGTCGGCGCCGCGACTCCCGCTCGGCCGAACCCGTCGCGCTACGGCCACGCGCATTACGGCTGCGATCCGCTCGCGCGCTTCAGAAACTGTCGCTCGAAGAACGCGCCCGTGGCGCCGGTCACCGTCTGCCAGCTTCGCCACAGCAGGAAGTCGTGGATGTCGTCGGGGATGACGACCTCCTCCACGCTCACGCCTTTCTCCAGGAGACGCTGTTTCAGATCGACCGTCTGATGGAACTGCACGTTTCTGTCATCGTCCGCATGGATCAGCAGGACCGGCGACTTCCACGTCGCGACCGACGAAATCGGCGACGACTCGTACGCGACCTTCAGCACTTGCGTGTAGTTCGCTTCGGAGAGGCCGTCGCCGACAATCGCGCGCGCGAGCTGCTCGGCGCTGACCGCGGGAACGCGATCGTGGACGCCGTGGATGTCGACGCCGGCCGCGAAGACGTCCGAATTGCGCCCGAGCGCAAGGGCGGTGAGATAGCCGCCGTACGAACCGCCCCAGATGCCGATGCGCTTCGAATCGACGTCGGCGCGCGTCTGCAGGTACCTGCCGCCCGCGACGACGTCGAGGTACTCCGACGCGCCGCGCACGCCGGTCCGGTCGGCGTACTGGAACGCGTGACCGTATCCGATGCCCAGGCGGTAATTGACCGAGAGCACGATGAAGCCGCGGCTGGCGAGGTACTGGTTCGCGCCGTAGTCATTCGCGTAGTAGTCCATGTAGTGCCAGCCAAGCAGCATCTGACGCGGCGGACCGCCGTGCACGTACACGAGCGCCGGTCTGCGCGCGTCGCCGCCCGGCGCCTTGAACAGTTGCGCGTGCACCTCGACGCCGTCGCTCGACTTGAACGTGACCGCTTCCGGCGTCACGAGGCGCGCGGCAGGGAACGTCGCCGGCACGCGATCCGCGGCGATCGTTTTCGGCGGGCCGCCGGCGAGCGGAACCACAGCCGGTAGCGGCGATCGCTGTGCCG
>Ga0137369_10000006_pt1 | contig 144119 bp, 136 predicted proteins | sample SagtaG_12_FD_104918 | JGI IMG/M metagenome (GOLD analysis project Ga0137369, IMG submission 104918) | Vadose zone soil microbial communities from Sagehorn Ranch, Mendocino, California, USA - Sage1_L_113_16 metaG | ecosystem: Environmental > Terrestrial > Soil > Vadose zone | place: USA... | reverse complement strand
TCCCGTGCACGCCCGCGGTGGACACCTCGAACGGCGAGTGGGACCATTCGTACGGGATGCGCATCCCGAACCACTCGAGCACGCGATTGAAGTACTCGCTCCACGCGATCGCCACGGTCGCGGCACCAACAGCGTATTCGAGGACGAGATCCCAGCCGATGATCCACGCGACCAGCTCACCCATGGTGGCGTAGGAGTACGTGTAGGCACTGCCGGCGATCGGAATCATCGACGCGAATTCCGCATAGCAGAGTCCGGCAAACGCGCAACCGATGCCGGCCACGATGAAGGCCAGGGTGACCGACGGGCCGGCTCGGTCGGCGATCGCCGCGGCCGTGCGGACGAACAACCCGGCGCCGATGATGGCGCCGATGCCGAGTGCAATCAGGGCGATCGGGCCCAATGTCCGTTTGAGCGTCCCCTCGCCGCTCGCGGTGGCGTCCATCAGAAGGCGATCGATTGACTTGGTCCGAAACAATGAGCCAGCCACTAATGTCCTCTCAGTCCTTGGATTGCGTTTCGAACCGGCCCGACCCGCGAAAGGCCGGGGTCATCGAGCAAGACCACGGGATTATACGCGGCAACACCTACCGCGAGAGTCGCTCAATATATGCCCGAACCCGCGCTTCAGGATCGCCCGTGGCCAGCAGATCGCCGATCACCGCCGCGGACGCCGCGCCCGCCGCGATCACGGACGGCGCCCGTTCGAGGGTGATCCCGCCGATCGCGACAAGAGGCAGCCGCGCCGTCCCCGCCGGTTCGGCGGCCCGCCGGATCATGTCGAGGCCGAGGGCGTCGTAGCCGGTCGTCTTGGTCGACGTTCCGAACACCGGCCCGATCGCCACGTAATCGATCGGCTCCGGCAGCGCGCGGGTCAGCTGGTCGATCGTGTGCGTCGACAACCCGACGAGCGCGCCGTCCCCGGTCACGCGTCGGACGGCACGCGGCGGAAGATCGTCCTGTCCGACGTGCACACCGTCCGCGCCGGCAAGCCGCGCAATGTCCGGACGATCGTTGACGATGACCGCGGCGCCGCTCGCATGCGCCAGCTCGACGATCCGCGCGGCGGCATCGAGGAATTGCGCACCGGGCGTCAGCTTCGCGCGAATCTGCAGCAGCATCGCGCCGCCGGCCAGACAGGCAGACGCCAGACCGACCAGCGTCCATCCGGCCTGAGCGGCGACGGCATCGTCGAGGATGACGTAAAGGGGCGGAAGCTTCAGACCGCCTCGGCGAGGCGGCCTGTGTTAGGGCGCGCGAGAAAGCGCTCCATGAACGACGTGCTCATCTTGCCCGCGATGAATTCGGGGTCGGCGAGGATCTTGAAGTGCAAGGGGATGCTCGTCTTGATGCCTTCGATGACCGTCATTTCGAGCGTGCGTTTCATGCGCGCGATGGCTTCCTGCCGATCGCGGCCATGAACGATGATCTTGGCGATCATCGAGTCGTAGTACGGCGAAATCGTGCAATCGGAATGCGCGAAGGTTTCGACGCGGACGCCCGGCCCGCCTGGCACGCTGAACACGTGGATCACCCCGGGCGACGGCACGAAGGTTTCCGGATCCTCGGCGTTGACGCGGCACTCGATCGAGTGTCCCGTAAAGGTGACCTCGCTCTGCTTGAACGACAGCCGCTCCCCCGCCGCAATGCGAATCTGCTCCTTCACGATGTCGATGCCGGTCACCATTTCGGTGACGGGATGTTCGACCTGCAGCCGCGTGTTCGCCTCCATGAAGTAGAACCGTCCGTCCGGGTCCATGAGGAACTCGAACGTCCCGGCATTCGTGTACTGCACGGCCTTGGCGGCGTCGATCACGATGCCGCCCATCCGGCGGCGCATCTTGTCGCTCAGCGCTGGGGACGGCGACTCCTCGAGGAGCTTCTGGTGGCGCCGCTGGATCGAACATTCACGCTCGCCCAGGTGGACTACTGATCCGTGATGGTCACCGAGTATCTGAAACTCGATGTGCCGCGGAGACTCGACGTATTTCTCGATGTAGACATCGGCCACGCCGAACGCGGCCTCGGCCTCCCGCTGCGCGGTCTTCACCGCGTGCGACAGCTCGGCGGGCGCGCGGACGACGCGCATGCCGCGGCCGCCGCCGCCGGCCGTGGCCTTGACGATGACGGGATAGCCGATGTCTTTCGCGAGCTTGAGCGCCTTGTCCTCGTTGTCCAGCGGACCGTCGCTGCCGGGCAACACCGGCACGCCCGCCTTCTTCATCACGCGGCGGGCCCGGGCTTTGTCGCCCATCAGCCGAATGACCTGCGGATCGGGGCCGATGAACTTGATGTGGCACGCTTCGCAGACTTCGGCGAGATACGCGCTCTCGGAGAGGAACCCGTATCCCGGGTGAATGGCGTCGGCGCCCGTGATTTCAGCGGCGCTGATGACCGCGGGAACGTTCAGATAGCTGTCCGCGCTGCGCGCCGGGCCGATGCAGATGTCTTCGTCCGCGAACTTCACGTGCAGCGAGGCCTCGTCGGCCTCGGAATAGACCGCGACCGTCTTGATGCCGAGCTCGCGGCACGCATAGATGACACGCAACGCGACCTCGCCGCGGTTCGCGATCAGGATTTTCTTGAACATTACAATTAGTGGTCAGTGGTCAGTGACCATTGTTCGGCAATCCAACTGAATACTGGCCACTGGCACCTGCCCACTACCGTGTTCGTATGGCAAACAGCCGCTCGCCGTACTGGACCGGTTGTCCGTTCTCGACGTAGACGTTCACGACCTCGCCGTCGTACTCGGAATCGATCTCGTTCATCAGCTTCATCGCTTCGATGATGCAGAGCACGTCGCCCTTCTTCACCGTCGACCCGACCTCCACGAATGAGGGCGCCCCAGGCTCGGGACACCGGTAGAACGTGCCGACGATGGGCGACTTGACCACCGCGAGCTCGATTTCGGTATCGGCAGACTCCGGTTCCGCTGGCGGGCCAGGCACGGGCCCACCTGTCGCGGACGCAGGGGGCGGCATGACGGCCGGGTCCAGGGACGCGGACGTCGACGGTGCGGGCACCGGGACGTCCTGTGCGGGGCTCGCGTTTTTCCGGACCCGCAGGCGGAGGCCATCGTGCTCGACTTCGAATTCGGCGAGGTCGTGCTGCCGCACGAGATCGAGAAGTTGTTTGAGCTGCTCGAGATCCAAATCGGTTCGATCCTCAGATCTTCAAATCGCCAGGTTTTCTCAAATCTCGAGCAGTTCTGTCGTCACGTCCGTGAGCACGTCGACTCCGCGCTCGGTCACGAGCACATCGTCTTCAATCCGAACGCCGCCCCAGCCCGGAAGATACGCGCCGGGCTCAATCGTGAAAACCATGCCCGCCGCGACGGCTTCGTCCTGGGCGTCGACGTCCGGACGGCGCCTCGTGATCCGGGGATCCTCGTGAACCTCGATCCCGAGCCCATGCCCGGTTCCATGGCCGAACGCCTCAGCCAGCCCGTGCCGCCCGAGCGTGTCGCGGGCGGCGGCATCGATGTCGAATCGCGACCGGCCGGGCGCGGTCGATCGGATGGCGCGATCGTGGGCCTCCCTCACGGCGGCGTAGACCTCGCGCGCCCGGGAATCGGCGGACCCAACCGAAACGGTCCGGGTGAGGTCGACGCAGTATGAGTCGTAGACGCCGCCGAAGTCCAGCACCACCAGGTCACTTTCGGTCAATCTTCGCTCCCCGGGGGTCGCGTGCGGCAATGCGGCATTGGGTCCGGCGGCGACGATCGTATCAAACGCCGTTCGGGCGAATCCGGCTTGCCGGACGCGCCAGTCAATGGCAAGCGCGATCTCACGTTCGCTTCGGCCGGCCCTGACATCCTCGAAGACGTTCTCAGCGACGCGCGAGAGTCGGCGAGCCGCCTCGCGCAGCGTGGCGATCTCGTACTCGTCCTTGCGCACGCGCCCACGTTCGACCAGGCCCGCCGTCGGGACCAGCTCGCACCACGATGACGCGGTCTTCGCCAACGTCGCGGTCAGCCATGCGTGGCGATCGACGGTGAGGTGGGCCGACTCGAAACCGATGCGCGACCAACCCTGGGACGCGATCAGGCTCGATAAGGTGGCGTCGTACGATCCGTCCACGGTCACCAGGTCGAGATCGGGGCATTCGTGCGATGTGCCGCGGCTGTCACCGATCGCCGTCACGTAGCGAAAGTCGGTGACGAAGTGCAGACGCTCGGCGGTGAGCACGATGATTGCCGCGCTGCCGGCGAAATTCGTGAGGTACAGCACGTTCGGCAGCCCGGTGATGATGACCGCGTCGAGAGTACGCGCTGCCAATTCGGCGCGAAGGGCCTGGTGCCGCCGCCTAAGCGCTGTGGTCGGAGCGTGGGACATGGATGGCGGCGAGCCAGTGCTCGAGCGCGGTGATCGTCCGCATCGCGCGATCGCGGTCGCCAGCAGCGTCAGTCGACTCGGTCCGAACGGGTGTGGGCGCCAGGTAGAGGGCTGGAGCGGGCGATCGCTCGCCGTCGCGCGACAGATGGTTCACTGCCTGCTCGAGCTCGGGATCGTTGGGCGCCAGCGACAACGCCACCCGGTATTGTGCGAGGGCATCGTCGACGGCGCCGCGTCGTTGATGAATCTGCGCCAGACCGCGAATTGCCGCCAGGTTTTCCGGCGCGACGCTCAGAACCCTCTCGAGCTCCGCTTGCGCCTGATCGAGGTGATCGAGCTGAAACAGCGCGCGGCCGAGCGTGACCCGCGCAGAGACGTAGCCCGGATGGATGGCCAGGCCGGTTTGGCAGATGTCGATCGCTTCTTGAAAAGCGCCCGCGCGGCGGCACTCTTCTGCAAGCTGCGCAAAAGCGATCGACGCCGGGTCCCGCTGGACCCGGCGTCGAAGCTCCTCGATTCGAGACTGGTCAGCCATGCCGCTGTGAGGAACGACGCCCTCGTGTCTACGGCAGGATCGTAACCGATGTCGATTTCGTCCCGACCTGCCCGAGATCATCCGTGACTTTCAGCTGCACCACGTAGACGTTCGCCGCCGCGTACTGATGCGACGTCGATGATCCGGTTGCTGTAGTGCCATCGCCGAAGTCCCAATCATAGCGGACGATGCGGCGGCCGACCGCCGCGGCGCTCTGATCGCCGTTGAAGAAGACACTGTCCCCTACTCGAGGCGCCGCCGGCGAGAAGACGAATTCAGCCGACGGATTCGGCGACGCGGAGACCGGCACGTTCTTCGTCGTCGACGCGGCGACCCCGCGATCGTTGGTGACCGTCAAGGTGACGACGAAGCTCGCAACGGTCGCGTAGCTGTGCGACACAACGCGTCCCGACCCGGTCGACCCGTCGCCGAACGTCCAGCTGTAGCTGACGATCTGATTGGAGCTCTGGCACGCTCCGCTCGCCGACACCGTGCCTCCGCAACTCGCGGTGGCGTCGAAGGTTACCGTCTGGTTCGGCGCGACCGTAGCGGGCGAGAACTGGAACACGGCGGTCGGCGTATCCGGCGGCGGCAGGATCACGCCCGTCGGCACCAGTCGAATGTCCACGGCGCGGGGAATGGCCGCGGCAAAGTCGCTGCCCATTGGAGTCGCGACGATCGTCACGCACGTGCCTGGCAGCGAGCCACAGGTGCCCGTGACTCCACCCGGTGCGCCAGGCGGCGCGGTATAGACGACGAATCCAGTGCCGTCAGTCCCGGTGACGATGGTCCTGGCCGAAAGCGTGCCGAAATCCTGCGGGAGCCCGTTCACCTGCATGTCCATGCGAATCGGCAAGCCGCTGATCGGTTTGCCATCGGGTCCCTTCACCGTCACCCGGATCGACGACTGCGAGCCGCCATCCTGATTGATACTGTCGGGAATCGCGACCACGTTGAGCGACAACGCAAGCTCCGACGGCCCGGTCAGCGACGGGACTTCGGTCTTGTGGACGGTACAGGCTGCGGCGGCCGAGACGAGCCCGGTCGCAATCAGCGCGCGAAAAACGGAAACGTTCGTCATGGGTTAAGGATCTGCAAAGTTGCCGAAGTTCACCGACATCGTTCCGGTCGCGGAAATGTCATTTCCAACGCGATCCTTGCCGTAGAAGGTGATTTCGGCCAACGTGGTGATAATCGACGCGTTTGTCCGAAGCTGCACGAGCGGCGCTTCTTCTTTGGCGACGTGACGAACGAGCTCGAACGCGAGCGTCAACGTGCCGCCGAGCGGCACGGTCCCCGTCACTGCACCGTCGAACCCGTACGGGACATCGACTCCCGGCGTATTCCGGCCGTCGGCGCGGCGGAACGTGACGTGATACCGCGTGATGGTCACCTCGTTGTTCGTGGTCGGTGCGTTCGGCGAGGAGGGATTCGTCACGTTCTTCATCGGGGTGCGAAAGGTCGCCTGACCGAAGTCGTCGAAAATCGTGGGACACGGGTTCGTGGCCGAGCACAACCCGCCCGTCGTGATGATGGTGACCACGTCGGACAGAAGCGCTCCACCGGTGAACTGCGTCGGCTTGTTCCCGGTGGCCGCCTGCAGCGTGTCGATCACCAGATAGACCGACGACCGGCCTTCCCGCACGGCATCGCCGCAGGAAATCGACGCCAGCAGAACGGCGGCTGCTCCGGCACAGCGACTGAGACAGTGTTGACGCGTCATGCTCTCGCCCTCACCCCTTGATGATGCGCGGCGTAATGAAGATCAGCAGCTCGGTGCTCTGGTCGTTCAGGGTGTCGCGCTTGAACAGCCATTTGAGGAGCGGAATGCGGCTCAAGCCTGGCGTCCGATCGCTCGCCGACTGTTCCTGGCTCACGTAAATACCCCCGATCACCGTTGTCTGCCCGTCACTCACGAGCACCTGCGTGTTCGCACGCTGCGTGTTGATGGGCGGCAGGTTGTTGATGGCACGGCTGAAGTCGGGCGACGCGTTCTCGACCATGATTTGCATGATCACGGTATTGGCCGCGGTAATCTGCGGTGTCACGCGAAGCGTCAGCGCCGCATCCCTGAACTGGACAGTGACCGTGTTGTTGGCCACGACCTGAATCGGAATCTGCACGCCCTGCATCACCTCGGCGGCGATGTTGTTCTGAGTGGTCACTCGCGGCGTCGACAGCAGGCGGCCGTTGCCGCTCCGCTCGAGCGCTGACAACGCGACATCCAGATTCAGCGCGCCGTTCACGGAACCGAGGGCCAGGCCGATGGCGCTGGACGCGCCCGGTACCGGCAGGTTCACCGCCGTCGGCTGCAGGACCGAGGGGGTCCCCGTGGTCGGCCCCTGAACTCCCCCCGTTCGGCCGCCGAGGTTGCCGTTGTTCGGAAATGCGAGCGGCGTGGTGTTTCCCAGCGCTGGATCGACGCGTCCGTTGAAGCCCCACTGCACGCCGAGCGCGCGCGCGTAGTCTTTGTTCGTCTGGACGATGCGCGCTTCGATCTCGACCTGCGGTTGGGGCGTATCGAGCGTGTCGATGAGCTGTGTCGCGCTGACAAGCCGGTCGGCAAGATCGGTGACGATCAGCGTGTTCGTTCGCACATCCACGAACGCGGTGCCGCGATTCGAGAGCACGTTCGCCGATTTCAGCAGGGCGACAAGCTCCTCGCCTTTGGCGTAACTGAGCTGCCGCGTTTGCGTCGTGATCTGGCCGGCCTCGGCCTGCGCCTTCGCGAGATCGCTGAGCTTCTTCTGCTCCGCCTCCAGCGCGTCGAGCGGCGCGATCCGTACAATCGTTCCATCGACGATGTAGCCGAGCGAGTTGGCCCGAAGGATGATGTCGAGCGCCTGATCCCATGGAACGTCGCGGAGCGCGACGTCGACCGTCCCGTTCACTCTTGGGTCGATGACGACGTTGAGTCCGCTGATTTCCGCGAACGTGCGCAGCACGGCGCGCAGATCGGCGCCCTGAAAATCGAGGCTCACCGGATTGCCGATGTACTTCCGCTCGTTCGGCTGCCCGGTGCCGAGCGTCGGCGGCGGAGGCATCTGGGGTGGCGGCTGCGGGGGCGTCGCCGGCCGGATGGTCGTCGACCCGGAGACCTGCGCCGCCGTTGGAGCTCCCGTGTTCAAGCCGAGAGCGGCAATCGGATCGACGGCGCGAGCCGCGCGGCTGTTCTGTAGCGCCAGCATCGCATCCGGCGCGTCGCTCCCCGATGCCGAGGGGGGCAGCACGTACGACGCCGGCTTCACCGATGGTTTGTCGAATTCGACGACGACCGTGTTGCGGTCGCTGCGCACGCGATGCGCCACCGGCTGTGCGAGCACGACGCGCACCCGCGAGGTCGGCGCGCCCAGCCAGTCGGACGGCTCGACCGACACGGCCGCGATCGGGTTCTTTGCGCTGGCGGCGAACGAATTGGCCACGCCTTCCGCGTTGGCATTGCGGAATTCGAGCACCACGGTCAGCGCATCGGGCCGCGTCGCCACATACGCGACCGGCGCGCTGGCTTCGATGAGGAGCGACGCGCCTTTGGCGCTGACGCGCGAGCTGATGGCTGTGAGGCGCACACCTGCTGCGGCAGTCGGGCGCGCGTCCGGGCCTGACGCGCTCAACAGCGCGCCCGCAATCGCGACCGTCAGAAACAGGGCAAGGCCCCGTGTACCAGTCATTCCTTGGCGTCCTCGAGCGATCGCAACAGTTTGCGAATCTCCCGCTGCTTCACGAGCGACAGCGGATCGTTGACTTCCTGGATCACGACCAATCCTTGAGGCGTGATCGTCTTGATGGTGCCGTCGAGGAGCCTGTCGCCCTGATGGACGATGTACGTCTTGTTGTCCGGTCCCTGAATCATGGCGATCAGCGTGCCGCGGCTCTGAAGGACGCCGCGAACGGAGATTTCGGAGAGCGCCAGCGTGCCTGGACCGTCCCCTTTGCGCGACGAAGGACGCGGCTCAGCTCCCGTTCCGACGAGGCTGAGAAATGGATCGCGGCGCCCTTCGGATTGGTAGGTGTACGTTTCTGGCGGCGGCTGCGTGGACACACCCGGCTTCGGCGGAACTGTGGCCGCCGGAGGAGTCTGGCTCGCGGCAGCCAACGCCGGCTGCATCGGGACGTTCTGGGCGCTCAGAACTGGCGTGGACACGATCGCAATACCCCACGCGAGGGCTCGAAGGGTACGCATGCTATGCGCCCCTCCCCGCCGGCGCGGCGCCCGGTTTTGCCGGCGCCGGCTTGTCGAGCAGCACGAACGTGGTGGCCACGCACGTGGCGGTGATCGTCGAGTTCGGTTGCGGCTTGTCTTTCGACTTGACGTCGAGCCCGCTGATGTTCACGATGCGCGTGAACTTGCCGACCCGGTCGAAGAACAGGGCCAGGTTGTGATAAGTCCCCTCGAGCTCGAGGGTGATCGGCCATTCAGCGTGCAGTTCTTTGGTCACCGTCGGGTTCGGTTTGAACCCCTTGATCTCGAGGTTCGAGCGCGAGGCCTCCACTTGCATCCGTCGCAACAGATCGGATGCGTCTTTCTCTTCCGGAAGCACCGCCTTGAGGTTGTCGAGCCGGGCTTCGAGCTCGCCGACCTGCGATCGGAACTCAGGCAGCTTCTTGGCGGTCGTGAGTCCCTTCGTGATGTCGCCGCGCAGCGCCGTCAACTGGGACTGGCGCGCGGCCATGTCGGCGCGGGCGGGCATCTCGTAGTAGTAATAGAAACTGCCGCAGCCGGCGATGGCCAGGACGACGAACGCGCCAATCTGCGCATACCAAGGGAGTTTAGTGAGACTGATATTCATCCGGCTTTCGCTACTGAGCCCTATCGGGGCTATGAACCCCGGGCTTTAAAGTCCCCGACACGTGTGACCGACGCAACGGCGGCCCGCTTGACCTGCTCCTAACCACCGGCCCGTCCCCTTCCAGCTGGCGCCGCCGGCGCGGCCGGGGCCTCCCCAGGCTGCTGGAACTGGGCCTTGATGCTGAACTTGATCAACTCGCCCGGCGCCTGCGCCACCGTCTCGGTCTGTGTACTGACGATGTCGATCGAGCGTTTGAAATATCCGGAGGCCTCCAGGTTCGATACGAAATCCGACAGACCCGTGAGCGTCGTGCACCTGCCGTCGATCACCACATCGGCGCCGACCTGCTTCAATTCCGTCAGCCACAGCATCGACGGCAGCGCGCGGCTGATCTGGTCGAGCATGTGCACCGGCCCGGTTTGTCCCTTGCGAAGCAGCTCGATGAGGGCGACCCGCTGTTGAAGCTGCGCACGGCGCTGCTCGAATTGCTGCACCTGCAGGATGATCGAGCGCAGGCGCTGTGTTTCCTGCTGGGCCGCCGAAATGTCGGCGTCGAGCTGCGCCGATGCGCGCGAAAGCGCCCAGTACCGCCACCCGATGAAGAGGCCCGCGAGGATCAGAATGAGGCTGCAGCCGATCGTCAGCTTCTGGCCGACGGTGCCGAGGGTGATCGTCCGCTTCTTGCCGCGTTCGCGCTCGACCGCGAGGAGGTTGATGCGAATCATCGGTCGCCGGCCCTCCGGAGCGCGAGCCCCACGGCAACCGCCGCGGTCGGCATGATCGCGTCGACGTCGGCAATGCCGAGTCGCTGAGGCTCGAGCGCGATCTTGCGGAAGGGATCGAACGATTCGACCACGGCGCCGAACCGCTCCTGCAACGCCTGCGCAAAGCCGTCGACGCGCGATGCGCCGCCGCTGAGCACGATGCGATCAATCCGATCCGACGCGGCCGTCGCCTTGAAGAAGTCGAACGTCTTCTGAATTTCCAGCAGGACGTTTTCGGTCATCGCGTACAGGACCGGCTGCACGTCGGCGAAGGTCGCGCCGTCCGACGGCTCGCCTCGTTTCAGCTGCTCCGCGGCCTCGAACGGCAGGTTGAGCTCCTTTTGCACCGCCTCGGTGTAGGCGTTGCCGCCGATCGAAATATCGCGTGTGAAGAGCGACTGGTCGCCCAACAGGATGTTGATGTTGATCGCGCTCGCGCCGGCATTCAGCAGCACCACGACCGACTGCGGCTCGAGGCCGTAGTTCACCTCGTACGCGTTCTGCAGCGCGAAGACATCGACATCGACGACGACCGGCACGCGGCCGGCCTGGACGATGACACCGGTGTAGTCGGCGATCTTCTCTTTCTTGGCGGCGACGAGCAGCACGTCCATCGTGCCGTTCGGCTCGGCCCCCGCGCCCCGCTCGAGAATCTGGTAGTCGAGACTGACGTCCTGAATGTCGAAGGGAATGTACTGTTCCGCTTCCCAGTAGATCGATTCGGCGAGCTCCGTCTCGGTCATGATGGGCAGGTTGATTTTCTTGACGATGACCGCGTTGCCGGAGAGCGACGCCGCCACCTCTTTCGTCTTGAACGCCTTGTTCTCGAACACGCGCCGGATGGCGTCGGCCACGGCGGTCCCGTCGATGATCGCGCCGTCGACGATGCTGTCGGGCGGCACCGGTTCAATGGCGAACGCGGCGACGCGGTACCCTTTGCCGGCCGGCTTCAGCTCGACAGCTTTGACGGAGCTCGAGCCGATGTCCAGGCCGACGACCGCCTTCGATTTTCCGAGACCAAACACAGTTTGTTCCTAAAAGATGCAGGTTCACCGCCAGCCTACCCCTTGCGGTCCACTTTATCGGTTCGATCTCGCCCGCCCATCAGCGCGGTGTCCGGCGCTTGACAGTGCCCAGAAACGCTCGTATGATTTGGGTTTACCGTTGTCCGCAGGTGCCGGGCCGTATGTCCGGCGACGCCGGACGGCACGCGCATGTCCGGCAACACCGGACGCAAGGCCGCGTCCGGCCGGCGGCGGACATCGCGTGGTGTCCGGCTTGTGGCGGACCCAACCCGGGATCCCCTTACAACGGCTCTTCGAAGTAGAGGCTTTTCAGGGATGTCTACGTTCATGGCCAGCGCGGATAAGGCGTCCGCAGAGAGTCGCTGGCACATCATCGACGCCGAGGGCCAGGTACTGGGCCGGATCGCCACGGTTGTGGCGCGTCTGCTCCAGGGCAAGCACAAGACCAGCTATACCCCCTTCATCGACACCGGCGATCACGTCGTCGTCGTCAATGCGGCCAAGGTGAAGCTCACGGGCCGCAAGGAAGATCAGAAGATCTACCGTCAGCACAGCGGCTACGAGGGCGGTCTGCGTGAAGAGCGGGCGCGCATCGTGCGCCAGCGCAAACCGCACAAGCTCGTCGAGGACGCGGTGCACGGCATGCTGCCCAAAACGAAAATGGGCGAAGCGATGTACCGCAAACTGAAAGTGTACGCCGGTCCGGATCACCCGCACGCGGCGCAGAAACCATCCAAGCTCGAGGTCGCGTAACGTGGCAGCTGTGCAATATTACGGAACTGGACGTCGCAAGACATCGACCGCACGCGTTTTCCTCCGGCCCGGATCGGGCGCCATCAGCGTCAACTATCGAGCGTTCGAAGCGTTCTTCCCCACCGAGGCGTTGCGCATGCAAATCCGCACGCCGCTGGTGCTCACGGAGACCGCCGACAAGTTCGACATCCTGGCCACGGTGGCCGGCGGAGGCGTGTCGGGCCAGGCCGGAGCGGTCCGGCTCGGCATCGCCCGCGCGCTCGTCGAATACAACGCCGAGCTGCGCAAGCAGCTCAAGACCGAAGGGCTCCTCACGCGCGATGCGCGCGCGAAGGAGCGCAAGAAGTACGGCATGGCCGGAGCGCGAAAGCGCTTCCAGTTCAGCAAACGGTAGCTGTCAGCTGCAGGGAATTGAGGAGGAGTATTTGGCCGCGACTGCGATGAAGGATCTGCTGGAGGCGGGGGTTCACTTCGGCCACCAGACGAAGCGCTGGAATCCGAAGATGAAGGAGTACATCTTCGGCGAACGGAACGGCATCTACATCATCGACCTCGGCAAGACGGTGAAGCTGTTTCGGGAGGCCGAAGACTTTGTCAGCAACCTCGCCGCGGAAGGCCGGACGATCCTCTTCGTCGGCACCAAGCGTCAGGCGCAGGACGTCATCGCCGAAGAGGCGCAGCGCTGCGGCATGTACCACGTGAACGAACGCTGGCTCGGTGGCCTGCTCACCAACTTCGCGACCATTCAGCGCAGCCTCGGCCGGCTGCGCGATCTCGAGGCGATGGCGACCGACGGGCGGTTCGACACGCTGTCGAAGAAGGAAATCGCGCGGAATGAAAAGGAACGCCGCAAGCTCGCGAAGAACCTGGACGGCATCCGCGGCATGTCACGGCTCCCCGACGCCGTCTTCGTCGTCGACACGAAGAAAGAGAAGATTGCGGTCGACGAAGCGCGCAAGCTGAAGATTCCGGTGATCGGGATTGTCGACACCAACTGCGATCCGGACGAGGTCGATTTCGTCATCCCGGGCAACGACGACGCGCTCCGCTCGATCCGGTTGTTTGCGTCGCGCATGGCCGACGCCGTCGTCGATGGCCGCGACCGCCGGCAGTCGATGGACGCGGAGTCGGCCCGTGACGCCGCGGACGAAGCGGCGGCTTCCGAAACCGATCCTCGGCGCGCGGCCCGGCCGCAGCGCCGCCCGAGGGAAACCGCGCCCGCGTCGGCCTAACTCCTCAGGACCCACCCTTTTGGCGCCGGTTCCATGAGGGGCCGGCGTTTTTCATGTACAGTGGTCAGTCGCCAGTGATCAGTGATCAGGCCGGCCACTGGCAACTGATCACTACGGAGAAACAAATGTCGACTGCGACGATTACCGCAGACATGGTGAAGAAGCTCCGCGACCAGACCGGCGTGGGGATGATGGAGTGCAAGGCGGCGCTGACCGAGGCGAACGGCGACTTCGCGGAAGCCAACACGATTCTGCGGAAGCGCGGCCTGGCAACGGCGGCGAAGAAGGCGGGACGCACGACGAGCGAGGGCCTGATCGGCCATCGTGTGTCGCCGGATCACTCGTCGGGGATCCTCGTCGAGGTCAACTGCGAATCCGATTTCGTCGCGCGCACTGACGATTTCCACGAGCTGGTTCAGAACGTGCTCGACGAGGTCGGGAAGCAGGGCGATAGCGCCAGCGACGCCTGGCTGAAAGATCCGAATGGACCGATCCAGAAGCTCGTCGCCGCGAAGATCGCGAAGCTGGGCGAGAACATCGCGGTCCCTCGATACGTCCGGTACGCCGGCGCGGGTTACGTCGGGCAGTACATTCACCAGGGCGGCAAAATCGCCGTGATGGCGGAGTTCGGCGGCGTCACGCCGGAGGTTGCGGGACGTGACGAGTTCGCCACGCTGGTGAAGGAGATCGCGATGCAGATCGCGGCGGCGAGTCCGGTCGCGGCGGAGTACGTGTCGCGCGACGCGATCCCGGTGGAGGTCCTCGAGCGCGAGCGGAGCATCTATCGTGCCCAGATGGAAAACTCCGGCAAGCCGGCGAACGTCATCGACAAAATCGTCGACGGCAAGCTCGGAAGCTTCTACTCGCAGGTGGTGCTCACCGACCAGGCATCGATTCGCGACCCGAAGCTGACGGTCAGGGATGTCGTCGCCGCGGCCAACAAAGCGATGGGCGCGTCGATGACCATTACGCGATTCGCGCGGCTGAAGGTCGGCGAGGCGGCATCGCAATAGCGACATGGCGGATGGCTCAGGGTGAGCCATCCGCCACTTACCATCAGCCATTGGCCATCAACCAGAGCCATGGCTATAATCAGCGTTCGTGGCCTCCGACCCTTCCCCCGCCTACAAACGCATTCTCCTGAAGCTGTCGGGCGAAGCCCTGATGGGCGACCAGACCTATGGCATCGACCCGGCCGTTGCCACGCAGATCGCGCGCGACGTGGCCGAGATTCAAGGCATGGGTGTCGAAACCGCCATCGTCATTGGCGGCGGGAACATCTTTCGCGGTGTGGCGGCCAGCGCACGCGGCATGGATCGCGCGACCGCGGACTACATGGGCATGCTCGCGACCGTCATCAACGCGCTGGCCCTCCAGGATGCGCTCGAGCAGCAGGGGGTCGTGACGCGAGTGGTGACGGCCATCGAAATGCGGGCAGTCGCCGAGCCGTTCATCCGCCGCCGCGCGATTCGTCACCTCGAGAAGGGACGCGTCGTCGTCTTCGGCGCGGGTACTGGCAACCCGTACTTCAGCACCGATACCGCCGCGGCGCTGCGCGCGATGGAAATCAAGGCCGACGTGATCCTGAAGGCGACCAAGGTCGACGGGATCTACGATGCCGATCCGATGGTCAAGCCGGGCGCCGTCCGGTTCGATCGCATTTCGTACATCGAGGTGCTCGAGCAGCGGCTGAAGGTAATGGACGCCACCGCCATCTCGCTGTGTATGGACAACCGCCTCCCGATTGTGGTGTTCAACCTGCGAACGCCTGGCAACATCAAGCGCGCGATTTCCGGCGAGCCGATTGGCTCGCTGGTCACCGCGTAAGGGCCCGTCCCGGACGGGCCGCTACTTGGAGCGACGACATGGACGTCAACGACCTCAAAGGGCTGTACGCGGAAGTCATCAAGCGGATGAGCACGGCGATCGAGCACGTGAAGCACGAGCTCGCCGGTGTCCGCACGGGCCGCGCGTCGGTCGCGATCCTCGATTCGGTGCACGTCGACGCGTATGGCTCGAGGATGGCGCTCAATCAGCTCGCGAGCCTGTCGGTGCCCGAACCGGCATTGATCGTGGCGCAGCCGTTCGATCCCTCGCAGCTGGGCGCGATCGAAAAAGCGATTCGCGCAGCAGATCTCGGGTTGAACCCGTCGAACGACGGCAAAGTCGTCCGCATTCCGATTCCTGCGCTCACCGAAGAGCGCCGCAAGGAGCTGTCGCGGCACGTCCACAAACTGAGTGAGGAAGGGCGAAACAGCATCCGTATCGTCCGGCGCGATGCGAACGAGCGTCTCAAAAAGCTCCTCAAGGACCACAAGATTTCCGAAGACGACGAACGCAAGGGGCTCGACGAAGTGCAGAAGATCACCGACAACCACATCAAGCAGATAGACGAGCTGCAGAAGAAAAAGGACACAGATCTGCTCGGCAAATAAGTGTCCTTCTTTACTCACCTCGAATGCTCTGTTCCCTGCGGAGAGCCGGCGCTCGATCCCCGCGAGCGGCAGTTCCTGTGCAAATGCGGCGCTCCCCTGCTGGCGCGCTACGATCTCGAGCGCGCCCGCGATTGGTCGCGCGCGTCGCTGCAGGGACGCGCGCCGAACATGTGGCGGTATCGCGAGCTCATGCCGATCTTCGACGGCGAATCGCCGGTGACGCTCGGTGAGGGACTCACGCCGCTGGTGCACGCGCGATCGCTCGGCCGATCGATTGGCCTCGATCGCCTCTACATCAAGGACGAATCGCTCAATCCCACAAATTCGTTCAAGGCCCGCGGTCAGTCGGCGGCCATCACGCGCGCGAAGTATCTCGGCGCCACGACGATCGCCTTGCCGACCGCAGGCAACGCCGGCAATGCGGCCGCCGCCTACTCGGCCGCGGCGGGACTTGCGTGTGAAGTGTTCATTCCAAAGGACGCCAAGCGGCCGTTCGTCGACGAATGCCGTCTGTACGGTGCGAATGTCACCCTCGTCGACGGCTTAATCACCGACGCCGGTCGTCTGGCCGCCGACACCGGCAAGCCGCGCGGGTGGTACGACGTGTCGACGCTCAAAGAGCCGTACCGCATCGAGGGCAAGAAGACGATGGCGTTCGAGTTGGGCGAGCAGTTCGACTGGCAGTGGCCGGATTGGATTGTCTACCCGACCGGCGGCGGGACCGGCATGGTGGGCATGTGGAAGGCCTTCGATGAAATCGAGCGAATCGGCTGGGTGAAACCGCAGCGACGTCCGCGCATGGTGTCCGTGCAGGCGGAGAACTGCGCGCCAATTGTTCGCGCGTTTCAGCGAGGGACGGAAAGAGCCGAACCGTGGGAGGGCGCGATGACGCTCGCGGATGGATTACGTGTCCCCCGCGCCATCGGCGACTTTCTGATCCTTCGTGCGGTCCGCGAGAGCGGCGGCACGGCAGTGGCGGTGACGGATCGGTCGATGGTGGACGGCATGCTCGACATCGGCAGACATGAAGGGGTCAGTGCGGCACCCGAAGGGGGCGCGGCGTTCGTCGCCATCCACCGGCTCGTCAGCGAAGGCACGATCAAGCGTGACCAGTCGGTGGTGCTCTTCAATACCGGCGGCGCCCTCAAGTACCTCGATGTGCTGAGCGCATGAAACCTGACCCATCCCTAGCCTCTAGCCTCCAGCCTCCAGCCTCTAGCCTCTAGCCTCTAGCCACTAGCCTCCTCAGATTCGCCCGCTGCTGACGTCTCCTCGTTTGCACTCCTTCCCTAGGAGGTGAGCGTATGTTCGGTGTGATTGGCTGGATCGTCTTCGGTTTGATCGTTGGCGCCGTTGCCAAGCTGTTGATGCCGGGCCGCGACCCAGGCGGGTGGATCATCACGATGCTGTTGGGTATGGCCGGCGCGCTGCTCGGAGGCGTCGTCGGACGGTCGCTCGGCTGGTACGGCCCGAACGACGGTGCCGGGTTCCTCATGTCGTTGGTCGGCGCGGTGATTCTGCTGGCTCTTTACCGGATGCTGTTCGCGCGGCGAACGGTGCTGTAAAGCTTCAGCGAAGGCGTTTCCGTCTGTTGTCGCCGACGGGCGTCAGCCCGTCGGTCCCTCGGTCTGCTGGCCCGAAGGCCGGCCGCTGCACGAACGCGCAAAACGCTCGAGCCATCAGCCATCAACGTCAGTCGCCAAACGTCACGCCGAGGCTCTTCGCGGTCCGCAGCAGATCGAAATCCATCGGAACGGTCTTCGTCTTTCCCACCACATCGTCCAGCCTGCGCGCGACGATGTCGGGCGGCGCGAAGGCGACCATCGTGCCAAATTCGCCGCGACGGACCAGTTCCACGGCCTTTCCGCCGAAGCGCGTCGCGAGGATCCGATCGAAGCTGGTGGGCGCACCGCCCCGTTGCAAGTGACCGAGCACGACCGATCGCGTTTCTTTCCCCGTTGCTCTCGCGAGCGCATCGCACACGTGGCTGCCCATGCCTCCGAGCCGCTCCGAGTATCCCTCGCGCGCCTCCTCGAGCAGGGCCGTGCCGCCCCCCTTTGGGTACGCACCTTCGGCGACGACGACGATGCTGAATTTTGCGCCCCATTTGTCGCGCTCGCGGAGCCGCTGCGCGACGAGGCCGATATCGAACGGGATTTCGGGAATGAGGATGGCGTCTGCACCGCCGGCCACGCCGGCATACAGTGCGATCCAACCGGCATATCGGCCCATCACTTCGGCGACCATGATGCGGTGATGCGCTTCGGCGGTCGTGTGTAACCGATCGATGGCATCCGTTGCGAACGCGACGGCCGTATCGAACCCGAAACAGTTGGTGGTGCCGACGATGTCGTTGTCGATCGTTTTGGGAACGCCGACCACTGGCACGCCGCGGTTGCAGAACTGGTGAGCGATGGCGAGCGTGCCGTCGCCGCCGATGACCACGAGCGCGCCGAGGCCCATCTTGTGGAACATATCGACGACCCGGTCCGAATAGTCGTGCATGCCCTCGGAGGTGTCGACCGGATAGGCGAACGGGTTGCCGCGATTGGTCGTCCCCAGAATCGTTCCACCGAGGCGCAGGATGCCGGTCACGTCGCGCGGCGTGAGCACGCGCGACCGATCCGGCTCGATGAGACCGTCGAAGCTGTCCTCGAGACCGACGCATTCGATGCCGCAGTTGGACGCCGCCTTCACCACGGCGCGGATCACTGCGTTCAGGCCCGGGGCGTCGCCGCCGCCGGTCAGGATGCCAATCCGTTTGATCGTCGACATTCGAATCGAGTGTAGCAGGAAGAATACGGTCGTCGCGTTGCGGCGCCGAAAACGCACATGGTAGAATCAGGATTCACCTTGTGGGCGGCTAGCTCAGTTGGGAGAGCGCCGCGTTCGCAACGCGGAGGTCGGGAGTTCGAGCCTCCTGCCGTCCACCAAACTTCGCTCTGGAGTCTCGCGAAGTTTGCCCACCATAGCCGCACGACATCGAAGGGCGAAGATGGGCCTGCTCCCGTACGCCGAGAGCTTCGTTTGCAAGCCAACCGTCCCTCTCGTATCACGCGAAGGGTCGTAGACTGGAGAAAACGCTTAGGGACGTGTGACGCCACGCAAGGCGCTTTCAATGCGTCGCGCTCTTCACGGATCCGGCCAGTCGCTGTGCCTTGCCACCGCGCGCCGAGAGCATCAACTTGACGATCTGCTCGGTGATCTTCGGTTCCAGTCCTTCGGTGTGCCCCTTGTCGAGCCGAACCACGTCGGCGACGACGCGGCCGTCCTTGCATTTGGGATAGACGTACACGTCGGCCTTGCCCGGCCGCGGCAGCAGGCCCCACGATGGGTTCGGAGGATCCTGACGCGTGCGGTCGTAGACGTATCCCGCTTTGACGTCGATGACCTCGTCCGCTTTGCGCCGCGCGCCGCAACTGAACCTCGAAGCCCACGTCGACGACTCGGGAAGGCCTTTGGCATCCATTTCACGCTCGCCGGTCTCGTAGATGAACGAGAACTCGGCGGCCGGCAGCTCAGTGGGGATCGCGGCCAGGCCGCCACGGGCGCCCGCGGCGCCACGGCCGGGCGCATCGCCGCGAGCGGCGCCAGGCGCTCCGCCCCGAGGCGGGCCGAAACTTCCGCCGCGGCCCGGATTTCCACCGAGGCGTCCGCCCGACAGACTGAGCCAGCCGTCGACTCTGTCCTTGAAGAATTCGGTGCGGACGATTCGATTCGACGTCATGCCACCCTGTGAGTGCCCGGCGAGCCAGAACGACTTGACGTTCTTCGCACCCAACTGCTCGTAGACCAGATTGACGATGTTCTGCAGGTACTCATCGTCGGTCGCAGCCCACACCCGAGGCGGCGCGTTCGGCGTCGCGATTACGAGGCGGTACTTGTCCTTGTAGTCGACAATCGGAAAATAGTGTCGCTGCCAGTTGCCGTAGGAGCCGGCGCCGTGGAGGCTCAGGACGAAGGTGACCTTCTCGTCCCGCTTCAAATCGCACGGGTAATCGAGGAAGAATTTGCGGCCGGTTTTTGGCTCGACCGCGTTCCCCTGCTCGGTCACCATCGTGCCAGGGCAGTTCGCGTCGGGACAATGAAGAGGCGGCGGCGTCTCACACGTGACGCCAGCAATCTGCACGGGCGGCGCCATCGTGGCGCGACCACTTGCCGCGGCAATAATCCCGACGCAAGCGATCAGCCCCATCGAACAGCGCAGCTGTTTCATAAACACTCCAGAAGATTGTCGATGCAACGCGTCTCGAGACGCGATCCGAGCGTGGAGACATCCGAAGGATTGTCAATGATACCCGTATGCCGTCGCGGTAGAGTGAGATCGTGCGCGCGACAGGGTGGAAAGCGTTCTGGCTTTGGGCAGTCGCCGGCGCACTTCTCAGCTTCGCCGTCCTGGCCATCATGTCGATCGGACTGTATCTCCTTCCGGTCGCCATCATCGTCACGGTCTTGATCGCCCGTCGCGCGTCCGCGTGGCCGGAAACTCTCGGCGTTCTCGAAGGCGCAGCCGCCACGGCGCTCTGGGTCGCGTTTATCAGCGCGGGTGTTCCGTTGTGCAGCAAGGAAGGCCAGATGTCGATGGTCGTGGTCGCACCTCGATCGGGCGAGACGATACGGACCGGCTGCACCACCAGCGACTACCGCCAGTGGATGTGGGCGGGTGCGACGCTCGCCTTGAGTGGACTCGCCACGTTCGGACTTCTGCAGAAGCGCCGCCGCCAGTCATTCTGAAACCCAGGCTACTTGCGGCCGGGCCGCGTGTCACAATCGCTCGGTGGTCTCCCGCACGACAGCGGACCAGTCGAACGAGAATCGCGCCGGGCTGTGCGCGACGTGCAGGCACGTTCGCCTCGTCACCTCGTCGAGCGGCTCGACCTTCTATCTGTGCCGCCTCTCGGACGTCGACACGCGCTTCAGGCGGTATCCGACGCTCCCCGTACGCTCGTGTTCCGGCTATGAGCCGCTGACCGATCCGCCCCCGGCCAAGCCTGACCGCCTCTGACCGTCCACTCGGCTGCGTCCCTCCTGCGTCCCTTCTGCGATCAGGGACGGAGGAGGGACGGAGCAGGGACGGAGGTGTTTCGGTCAGCTGCACATTACAGAATCGTCAGTCGGCGATCCGAAAATGTGCGAAGTTACGACACCGGCCTGCCCACCGACCGCCAAATCTGCCGGGCGAAAATGCAGAATGGACCAATTCTGACCGGGCTCGAATGACGGTTTTGAAAAAGTCTTCCTCTTCGGCATTGCTCTTGCCATAGGGTGACTAACCTATCGAGACGCAACCCCGTCACGTTCGAGGCTCTCATGTGGAACTTGATCAACTGCTACCTTTCAGGGCGTCATGATTTCGGCGTCTCGTGCGGATCCGGCGCGGTCTTCCTGCGCTGCACCCACTGCGGCAAACGATCCTCGGGATGGTCGATCGACGCGAAGCCGCGCGTATCGGCAACGCCCGCACCGTCGGCGGTGCTGACCGCGCCACCGATGACAATCACCTCGCGCGTGCTGCCGTTCGATCGCGCCGCCGCGGCGCGTTGAAGCGCCTGTCGTATTGACAGCCCGCGCGCGGCGCGATCACAATACGAGCCGTGGCCGCCCCACGCGTCACGAAAGAAGATCTCAAGCACCGTCTCGACAGTGCAACGCCGCCGGTCGTCGTTGACGCTCGCCTCAAATACCCATACGAACACAGCACCGTCCGGCTGCCTGGCGCGATACGCTATCCCGCGGACGGCCCCGCGCCCGCATTGCCGCGCGACCGCGACATCGTCGTGTACGATTCGGATCCAAACGAGTTCGCGAGCTCGCGCGTCGCCGCCGAGCTCATTCGTCAGGGCTATCGCGCCGCCAGCTTGAAGGGCGGCATTGCCGAGTGGCTGGCTGCCAACCTTCCCACCGAAACGAAAGACGCGCCGAAGCAGGCGACGCCTGAGCCCGGCGCCCTGAAAGGCTAGCGCGCCGATTCGCATTCCACTCGGCCGCGCGACGGCCATTGCCGACCCCATCGTCGAGATCCTTCGGCGCGCGGAGGGTGTGGACTGGGCGACGGCGGCCGGTTCGCTGCGCCGCGGCGAGGACATGGTCGGCAGTATCGAGATTGTCGCGGCCACGCGGAATCCCTCCGATGCGGTGAATCTGCTGCAGCGGCGTTCCGATTCGTCACTTTGTCAATACGACGGCCGGCGCCGCGTGTCCATGTCGGCGGACGGCATCGAGGTCCGCGTCAGCTTCCCGCCACCAGCCACTGCCGGCGCCACGTTGATCGTCCTCACTGGATCGGCTGCGCACATCGACGCGTTGCAGGCGCGCGCCGCGTCCATCGAGTGCAGGCTGACCGAGGATGGACTTCTCGCCGACACCGGTGCACTGCACGCGTCGGCACATGAACACGACATCTATCGAGCCCTCGGCCTGCCGTTCATCCCGCCCGAGCTTCGCGAGGGCGACGAAGAGGTCTCGGCCGCGCTGCGCGGTGACCTGCCGAATCTGGTCGGGCGCGCGGAGATTCGCGGCGATCTCCACATGCATTCGACGTGGAGCGACGGCCGTGACTCGATCGAAGCCATGGTGCTGGCCGGCCGCGCGCTCGGGTACGAGTACGTCGCGATCACCGACCACTCGCCGCACTCCGCCGCTTCACGTAATCTCACGGCGGACGGCGTCGAGGCACAGGCCGAGGAGATCGCCCAGGTGCGCGAGGCGTACCCGGACATCATGATCTTGCACGGGTGTGAAGCCGACATCCTGCGGGATGGCCGTCTGGATTTCGCCGACGAGATCCTTGAACGGTTCGATATCGTCCTGGCGTCTCTTCATGACGACGCCGGCCACTCGCGCGGCCGCTTGATGGAGCGATACGCGTCCGCGATGCGCCATCCGCTCGTCACGTTGATTACCCACCCTACGAATCGGCTGGTGCCGTACCGTTCCGGGTACGACCTCGATTACGAGCGTGTGTTCGAGATGGCTGTTGAGACGCGCACGGTTCTGGAGATTGACGGTGCGCCATCACATCTCGACCTCGACAGCGCGCTCGCCCGCCAGGCGGTCGCTGCAGGCGTCACAGTTGCGATCGACAGCGACTGTCATCGGGCCGACATGCTCGATCGTCAGATGAACCTGGGCGTCCTGATCGCACGGCGCGGCTGGGTAGAAGCCGGCCACGTGCTCAACACTCGATCGTGGGATGACGTCCGCCGCGTCGTCGCCGCGAAGCGCAGGTAGTGTGAGGCGCCGGACGAGCGTCTGCGCGGTCGTCGTCGCACTGGGAGTATTCGCGCTGTACCGGGCCACGCTGCTGCCCGGCCTCGACTTCGGCGACACGGCATCATTTCAGGAAAAAGCGGGATCGCCGATCATCCTGCCTCGCGACGGATATCCGTTGTACTTCGCGATTGCGAACGCGGTCCTCGGGCTGACTCATGCCGAGCCGGCGCCGGCCCTGAATTTTCTTTCGGCCCTCGAGGCGGCGGCCGCCTGTGGACTCCTGGTGGTGGTAGCCGCCGAGCTCTCCGGCTCCGTCGCCGCAGGCGTGGGTGCCGCGCTTCTGTTCGGTGTCTCGTACACCTTCTGGAGCCAGGCGGTCATCGCGGAGGTGTACGCGCTGCACATGGTGTTCGTGCTGCTGACGCTGCTGCTGCTACTCCGGTGGCAGCGCCGGCCGACGACCACGCGCCTCGCCGTGTTCTTCGCCATTTACGCCCTAGGCTTTGGCAACCACCTAACGATGATCCTGCTCGCGCCCGCCTATGGCGCCTTCCTGCTGCTCGCCGCACCTGGAGGCTGGCGCATGATGCTCAGCCGGCGGGTCATCACGCTGGCTCTCGTCTGCGCCGTCGCGGGCGCCGCGCAGTACGCGTGGAATCTGCGCGGGCTGTGGCTCCTGCCCCATCCCCCGGATCGCATCGTCGATGGTCTGTGGGCTTTCTGGTCCGACGTCACGAAGGCCGACTGGCGCGACACGCTTGTGTTCACCGTCCCGCGGTCGATGCTGGGCGACCGCGCCGCGATGTACTGGTTCGATCTCACTCAGCAGTTCGGTATCGCGGGTCCGCTTCTCGCCTTAGCCGGGGTTGTCCAGCTTGCCATGCTCGATCGGAACCGAGCCGCGCTGGTGATTCTCCTGTATGTCGCGACCGTCACATTCGCCTTCAGCTACAACGTCGGCGACACGCATGTCTTCTATCTCGCGTCGCATTTGATGATCGCCCTGATGACAGCCCCAGGCGCCGCATCGCTGGCGAGATTCTCAGGCCGGGCCATGCCGGTCTATGGCTTGCTGCTCGCCGTTTATGCCGGTGGCCGCGCGTATTCGGATCTACCTGCCCTCGATCGGAGTCACGATACGCGGCCGTCCGACACGCTTACCGACCTGACGGCGGGCATCGACAGCCAGCATGCGATTCTGCTGACCACCTTGAACTGGCAGGTTCAGAACGGACTCGCCTACTTTGGAAAGCTGAAGCGTCCGGACGTCGCGTACGCGCGGATGCCGGACGTGCTCGACCATGTTCGGGCGCTCGTCGCCGACAACGTGGCAATCAATCGTCGCGTGTTGCTGACAACGCGTGCGCGAGACGACTTGAAGCGCGCGTACGGGCCGCTCTTCGAGCTGCTTCCGGACTTGCCAATGATCGGGGCGCCGCTCACGCTGCGCGAAATTGTGAGCGCAACAGCGCCAGGCACGAGGTATGTCTTGTGCATCCTCAAGCCGACAAAGGAGCACGTCATCGATCGCGACGACCTGGCCCTTGCGATGCGCGGGCTGACTCACCGGGAATCGACATCGATTCCGGAAGCTGACTACGTGGTGATTGCGGGCACGACAGGGGAACCACCTGTCCTTGTTGCCGGCTCGAATCGCCCGTTTGCCAGCAGCATTCGGGTTGGCACTGTTCCGGTCGACATCAGAATGGACTCATGGCTCGCCGCCGACACGATGCGTCGCATGGGGTTCGGCCATGTCGTCGCGGCGCGGCGCCATACGCTGACGATGGAGCGGGGAATCAGCTTCGTCGCATTCAGCGGCGATGGGCGGCCGTTGAAAACGGCGTATTTCGCGAGCATCTTCGCGCCGCAGATGAGGTTCGCGATCGATGCGCGTGCTATGGTTGAGTGATGTCTTGGCGGACGCCCGCTGCCGCACTCCTTTTGCTGTTCGCCGGCGTTGCGCTTCGCGCTGCTGATACGACTGCGCCCGAATTGGCGCAGGCCCTCCAGCGGAAATACGACAGCATCAAGGATTTCTCCACCGACTTCGTCCATGCGTACGAAGGCGGCGTCTTAAGGAAACAGGTCACCGAACGCGGACGTCTCCTGGTCAAGAAACCCGGCCGGATGCGGTGGGAGTACGTGGCGCCGGAGCAGAAGTTGTTCGTCTCGGACGGCGTCAAGATGTACTCTTACATTCCGCAGGACAAGCAGGTCATCGTATCGTCCGTGCCCGCGCAGGACGAAGCGACAACGCCGACGTTGTTCCTGGCCGGGAAAGGCAATCTGGTCCGGGATTTCACGCCGTCCATCGTTCAGGTGCCACCTGGAATGGCCGCGGGCACGCGGGCGCTGAAGCTTGTGCCGAAGGTGAGGCAACGGGATTACGATTGGCTGGTCCTCGTCGTCGACCCAACAACCCTGGCGATCCGGGGCCTGGTCACCGAGGACGCTCAGGGTGGGAAATCGAGCTTTTCCTTCGTAAATCTGAAGGAAAACGTCGGTTTGGCCGATAAGGAGTTCGTGTTCAAGATTCCGCGTGGTGTCGATGTCGTCAGTGCATCGTCCCGTGAATAGGATCGGCGGTCTGCGCGGCCTCGCTGTTGTGGCGGTGGTATGCCTGCTCGCCGCTGGTTGTGCCGCCTCCGGTGCCCTGCGCCGTGGTCGTGATGCCGAGCGTCGCCAGGAGTTCGATCTGGCGGTCGTGGAGTACACGAAAGCGCTGCGCCTGCGCCCCAGCGACACAACTGCGCGGGTCGAGCTCGATCGCGCGAAGCTCAGAGCCTCGCAGGAACATTTCAATCGAGGCCGGCGGCTCGCGGCGGCGGCCAAGCTGGATCAAGCGCTCGTCGAGTACGAGATGGCCGGCGAGATGAACCCCACCAACGGCGACATCGATCAGGAGCTGCGCGCGACGCGCAACAAGCTTCGCTCCAGAATCGCAGTGGCGCGCGAAGGCAAGACGGAACTGCAGACGCTCATCGAACGTGCGCGTGATCTGCCGCCGCCGGGGCTGGATATACCGCAGGGCATTAAGATGCCGGAGTCGCTCACGTTCCGCGACGCCAGCAGCCGGGACGTCTACACGGCCATCGCGCGCCTGGCGAACATCAGCATCATCTTCGACAGCGCGTTCCGGGAAACGCCGGTCACCGTCGATTTGAGGAATTCGACGCTCGAGGATGCGCTCGGCACCGTTGCCGGCGCCACGCGCAGCTTCTTCCGTGTGACGGCGCCAAAGACCATCGTCGTCATTCCGGATACGCCCGCCAAGCGCCGCGAGTACGAAGAGGAAATCGTCCAGACCTTCTTCCTGAGCAATGCCGATCTCAAAGAGACGATGGACCTGCTCAGGATGGTGCTCGACGCGAGGCGCATCTCGCCAACAACCGCCATCAACGCGTTGACCGTCAAAGACACATCCGAACGGATTGCCGCGGTCGCGCGGCTCATCAACGCGATCGACAAGGCGCGGCCCGAAGTCATCATCGACGTCGAGCTGCTGGAAGTGGACCGCTCGAAGCTGCAGGAATACGGCCTGCAGATCGCGTCGCCCGGCTCGGCCGGGATTAACGGGTCGGCGTCGATCGCCAGCGATAACGGCAGCGTCAACCTGCGAACGCTGCGCAATCTGTCGCAGTCGGACCTGCTGTTCGCGAACCTGCCGACGCTCTACTACCGGCTCCTGAAAACGGATACGCACACGCGGACGCTCGCGAACCCGCAGCTGCGCACGGCGGATGGCTTGCAGGCGCAAGCGAAATTCGGCGAACAGGTTCCGGTGCCGGTCACCACGTTTGCGCCGATTGCCACCGGCGGTACGCCGCAGCAGCCAATCACGTCATTCAACTACCAGAACATCGGCGTGAACATCGACATCACGCCGCGCACGCACCACGACGACGACGTGACGCTCGCGCTGAACGTGGCGGTGACGAGCATTTCCGGCAGCGGGTTCGGCGGGCTGCCGACGTTCGGGAACCGTGAGATCAAGACGACCATCCAGCTGCGCGATGGCGAGACGAACATGCTGGCGGGGCTCATCCGCGACAATGAACGCCACTCAGTCGAGGGCATTCCGGGGTTGAGTGATATTCCACTGGTCGGCCGGCTGTTCTCCCACACGTCTAAAACAACGGATCAGACCGACATCATCCTCACGCTGACGCCGCACATCATTCGGGTGCTCGATCTCGCAGAGGTGGATCTCCGGGCGTTCCGCGTCGCCCGCGACGCCGTGGCGCCGCTCGCCGAGCCCCTGCTGCCAATCGAGCCGCCGAAGCCGCCTGAAAAACCCAAAGACGAGGCGGTACCGCCGATCAAAAGACCCGGCGGCGGCCGGTAGACAGATACGGCATCGCACTCTTGACAGCCCTCAGCGATCGCTGAAGCCACTCTGGTCATCCCGCATCGCTGGTCCATGTTGGCTATCAACATGAGAACGCCATAACTCATGTAGAAAGACAACAGCACGGGGATCTATGACAGTATCGCGACGTTCGCGCCCAGCCCCTGCAGCCGCTCGATCAGCCGCCCGTAGCCCCGCTCCACGGTCTCGAGCGGCGACAGGCGGCTTTGTCCCTCGGCGGCCAGCGCGGCGGCAATCAACGCCATCCCTGAGCGAAGGTCGCGGCTGTCGAGCGGCCGTCCGCGCAGCTTCCGCGGGCCGGTGACGATAATGCGGTGCGGATCGCAGAGGAACAGGTCGCCTCGCATGCCGCTCAGTTGCTCGAGCGCGAACAGCCTCAACTCGTACATCCAGTCGTGGACGAGCGTCTGCCCTTCGGCCTGCGTGGCGAGCACGGTGACGAGACTCACCAAGTCGCTCGGAAACCCAGGCCAGAGGCCGGTGGTGACGCGACCCGCGGCCCGGAGCCGTGAGCGTTCGACGCGAAAGACGTCGCCATCCATCGTGCACTCGACGTGCATGCGTTTCAACACCGCGGCGACAACTTCCATTTCGCGCGCCCGGGCGCCTTGCACCTGAATCTCGCCGCCGGTCACGGCCGCGACCACGGCCCAACTGCCGGCCTCGATGTAGTCGCCCCACAGCCGGTGCTCGGCGCCGCGCCGCGTGCCTCCGCCCTCAATCCGGATCGTCGATGTGCCGCCGCCTGTGACGCCAACGCCCAGCTTCCCGAGAAACACGCACAGTTCGGCCACGTGAGGCTCGCAGGCCGCGTGACGGATCTCCGTGACGCCAGGGGCACCAGCCGCCGCGAGCAGCACGGTTTCGGTGCCGGTGACCGACGCTTCGTACAAGTAGATTGACGTCGGCTGCAACCCTTTCGGCGCCTCGAGCAAGTGGCCAGGGCCCGGAACCAGGCGAGCACCCATCGCCTCCAGCGCGCCGAGGTGTGTGGCGATGGTGCGCCGCGCCGGAAAGTCGCCGCCCGGCGGCGCCAGGTGCGCGCGCCCCCGGCGCGCGAGGAGCGGCCCGAGCAACAACACGGACCCGCGCAGCCGGCCAACGAGCGCCGGGTCAGGCTCGTCTTTGATGACCTCGGGACACCGGATTCGCAACGTCGTGCTGCCGATCCCTTCGACTTCGCCGCCGAGATCGAGCAGCAGCCGCGCCATCACCTCGACGTCGCTGATACGGGGGACGTTGGTCAGGACGCACTCGTCCTTCGTCAGCAGGCACGCCGCGAGCAGCGGCAGGGCGGAGTTCTTGTTGCCTTCGACGTCGACGGAACCCGAGAGGCGCTGGCCGCCTTCGATGAGCAGTGTGGACATTTATTTGATCGGCGCGCGCGCCTTCAGCTCGTCGAACCAGTTGAGCACCACATTGACCTGCTGCGTGGGTCTCACGCCGGCATCCGGGCTGCCGACTGGAAGCACCACGAGGAAACGTTTGCCGTCCGGCGTCATGTCGTAATTCCGCTGCGCAATCGGATGCACGGTTCGATCGATCGGGAGCGGTGCCGGCTTGCCGAAGCTGAACGACGGCTGCGTGCTGACGTCGACTACCATCAGCTTGTTCATGGTTTCCTGGTGGTAGATGATCTGTTTGACATCCGGCGACCACAGCGGCGTACGGCCGCCTTCGGGAGAAATCCTGTACTTGGCGCCTGTCGCCGGGAACGGCTGAACGAAGACCTCCGGACTCGTATTGCCAGCTCCCGCGTTCGTCATGTACGCGATCCAGCGGCCGTCCGGCGAAAAGCTGGAATGCTTTTCGACGAGGACTGGCGCATCGACGAAGACCTTCGGCTTCGGATCCGCACCGGGCGTCACCGTCCAGATACCGGCGCCGAGCGGGGCGGCGATATCGTAGGAGCCCAGACGTGTGCCGACCGTCAATGCCATCGGTGAGGAACGCGGCGTCGTGTCATTGTAGCGGCTCGAATTCGCCCAGGTACACGATCTCTTCGCGTAAATCGACGCCGAATCGATCGCGCACCACCGCCTTGCAGCGCTCGATCAGCCGCCGGATATCGGTGGCGGACGCCGTGCCCTCGTTGACAATGAAATTGCCGTGCGTCGGCGACACACGCGCGCCGCCGACGGCGGTGCCCTTCAAACCCGCGCGGTCGACAAGCGCGCCGGCCGACCACGGAATCCCCTCCGGCACACGATCGCGTCCGGCCTCGGGATTCTGAAAGACGCAACCCGCGCTCGGGCTCTCGAGCGGCTGCGTCCGCTTCCGGAACGCGAGCGATGACCGCGCGACTGCGCGGAGCGCCGAAGGCTCGCCGGCCGACACACGGAAGACCGCAGACAGCAGGATCTCGCCGGTTTCCTGCAAGCGGCTCCGATCGTACGCAAACGCCATCGCCGACGCGGACAGGTCGCTGGCGGCGCCTTCGCGCGTGACGATCCGCACCTCGGACACATGCTCGCCGATGAGCCGCCCGCCAAAATGTGCGTTGCCCCACACCGCGCCGCCGACAGTGCCCGGAGTACCGGCCCACCGCTCGAGGCCCGCGCATCCGTGGTTGATCGTCCACCGTACGAGGCCATTGATCGTGACCGCGGCGTCGGCACGCACGTGGCCCTCGTCGAGCAGGTGCACTTCTCCACCGCGCGGCCGAATCACGAGACCCCGCACGCCAGTGTCCGACACGAGCACATTCGAGCCGCCTCCAAGGATGGTCACGGGCTCGTACACCGCGTGTGCAATCGCGAGGGCGAGGACGATCTCATCGCTGCTGCGTGTTTCGAGCAGCCAGTCGGCCGGACCGCCCACGCGAAATGTGGTGAACGGCGCGAGTGGCACATCGCGCCGGATTCGACCGGCCCCGAACGCCTGGTCCATCCGAGCGGCGAACGCGGTCACGACGGCCACGATTCCAGTGCCATGAGCGCGCGTTCCTGCGAGATGAGCGCCGCCATGGCTTCCAAGGGCGTGCACTCGACAAAACGAATGGCGTCTCCCGGGCTCAACTGGCCGGCAACGGCCATGTCGGCGGAGATCACCGTCGCGATCTTCGGATAGCCTCCTGCGGTCTGACGATCGGCCATGAGAAGGATCGGCTGACCCGACGCCGGCACTTGAAGGGTGCCGAGCGGCGTTGCGTCGGAGATGATGTCCGCACCGCGTGCGTGCGTGAGCACGGGACCGGTCAGCCGGAACCCCATGCGATCCGAATTCTGCGCGATGACGTACGGCGCGGACTGCAACGTCCGAAGGGCATCTGCCGAGAAGTAATCGAGCTGCGGCCCCGGCAGCACGCGAATCCGGGCAACCTCGTCTGGCAGTTGCACGAGCGGAGACTCGAGCGCGGGCTTCGCGCCCCGCGCTCCCGCGCTGTCGCCCAGCGGCACACGATCGCCGGCTCTCAACGGGCGCCCGTCCAATCCCCCCATCCGGCTCACCAGGTGGGTCGCGCGACTGCCCAGGATTGACGGTACGGTAATGCCGCCGCCGATCGCGAAGTACGCGCGGGCGCCGCGCCGGCGATTGCGGAACCGCACGCGCGAGCCGGACGGCACGATGAACGCGGCATTCCACGGCGCCGGACGATCGTCGACGGTGACTTCGAACTCCGCGCCCGCGATGGCCGCCACGCGCTCGTCATCGAACTCCAGCTCCGGACCGAGCAGCGTGATCTCGAGCGCCGCGGCATCCCGATCGTTGCCGACGAGCGCGTTCGCCACGCGGTGCGAACACGGATCCATCGGCCCGGCCACCGGTACGCCGCGCGCCTGCAGTCCCCAGCGGCCGCGGTCCTGAATGGTCGTGAGCATGCCGGGCTTCAGGACGAGGACGTTAGACATTCGTTGGGTTCGGGGTTCCGGGTTCGGGGTTCGGGGTTCTCGTTCCGGATTCCTGGTGGCGTTGATCGTATTCGTCGCGCGCGATCGCGTAGAACTGCACGGCATCCCCCGGCTTCATGAGGAACGGCTCCGCGCGGTCGGGATCGAACGGCTTGAGCGGGGTGCGGCCAATCACCTGCCAACCGCCCGGCGTCTCGGTTGGGTAGATCCCGGTCTGTACACCTGCGATGCCCACCGATCCAACTGGAACGCGCACACGCGGCGTCGCATGGCGCGGCATCGCAATCCTGGAATCGACGATGCCCAGATACGCGAATCCGGGGACGAAGCCGACCATGAAGACGCGGTAGACCGCACCGGTGTGGATGCGGATGACATCCGCCTCGGTGAGCGTCGCAAACGCGGCGACGGCTTCCAGGTCGGGTCCGAACTCTCCACCGTACGACACCGGAATGCGCACGGGCACTCGCGGTTCCACAGACACGGTCGAGGCGCGCGCCGCCTCGCGGTGAAGCCGATCGACAAGCGCATCCATGGGGGTGCGGAGCGGGTCGAAGTAGACCGCGACCGATCGGTAGGTGGGCACCACGTCGCGAACGCCGGCCATCGCGGCGCCCTGTACGGCATCGGCCAGCGCGATCGCCCGCGCGTTGACGGCTGGATCGATCCGTTCCTCGAATTCGACAATCAATGCCGAATCGCCGGCGGGAACGATGCGATACGAGGTCGTCATTGCTTCGATCGGATCTCCGTGACGACGAACGCCTGAAGCGCTCACCAGTGAAGAGCTTACGTAATCCTGTGCTCCGTACCCAGCGCTCGGAGAAGCTTCTGATGAATGCCGCCGAAGCCGCCGTTCGACATCAGCACGACGAGATCGCCGGGCCGATGCTCCAGCACGATGGCTTCGACGATGTCGTCGATCGTGCGGGCGTCTCGAGCCGACCGGCCGCGCTCGACCACCGCACGCACGAGCTGCGGGATCGACAGCCGCTCCGGTTCGGGCAGCTTGGAGCGGAACACGGGAGCGATGAACACTTCATCCGCCGCGTCGAACGCACGGGCAAAATCGTCCTGAAAGACGCGGCGGCACGACGACGCGGATCGCGGCTCGAACACCGCCCAGATGCGCGCGTGCGGGTTCGAGGCGCGCAAACCAGCCAGCGTCTCCGCCACCGCCGTTGGATGGTGCGCGAAATCGTCGTAGACGGTCACACCATCCGCAGTGCCGACGACCTCGAGACGGCGCTTCACCCCGGCAAACGAGCGCAGCCCCTCGGCGATTCGTTCCACGTCGACGCCGACCTCCGTCGCAATCGCAATCGCCGCAGTGGCATTACGAACGTTGTGCGCGCCAACCATCGGGAGCTCGAAGGTTCCAAACGGAAACCCGCCTCGCCGCACGTTGAATCGTGTGGAACCTCCGACCGCTTCGGGATCGTGGGCTTGCCACGTGACATCGTCTCCGGTTCCGAAGGTTTGAACGCGCGACACGGCGGCGCCAGCCAGCTCACAGGCAGCCGGACTGTCCGCGCCGACGATCAACAGCCCCTTGCGCGGCACCAGATTCACCAGCCGCCGGAAGGCGAGCCGGACCGCATCGAGATCGGGATAGATATCGGCGTGGTCGAACTCGACGTTGTTGACCACCGCGATGTCCGGCAGGTACTTCAGGAACTTCGCCGTTTTGTCGAAAAAGGCGCTGTCGTACTCGTCGCCTTCGATGACGAAGTCACGTCCCCGCCCAAGCCGATAGCTGGAACCATGGTCGCCGAGGTTGAGCGCGATCCCGCCGACCAGCACGCTCGGGTCGGCCCCACCGTGCGTCAGCAGCCACCCGGCCAGCGCCGTGGTCGTCGTCTTGCCATGCGTGCCGGCGACGACGATCGATCGCGCGCCCCAGAGAAAGTGATCGCGAATGGCTTCGGGCAGCGAGCAGTACCGGATCTTGCGGTCGAGCACTTCCTCGAGCTCCAGGTTCCCGCGTGAGATCGCATTGCCGACGACCACGAGATCGAGGTCGCCGGTGATGTGTTCGGCGCTGTATCCCGTCAGCGTCGGAATCCCTTCCGACGCGAGAAAGTCGCTCATCGGCGGGTAGACGTTCTGGTCCGATCCTCGGACGTCATGCCCCTTGCGCTTCAACATCGCGGCGAGCGTCGCCATCGCCGTTCCGCAGATGCCAATCAGATGAATGGTACTCATTCGACCGCTGATTCTTCGATGACGAGCCGAGGCCTGGAGCCGCCGATCACGCGGCTCGACACACCGAAGGGGAGTGTCATGGCTGCACCGATCGTGTGCCCCGATGGAAACCCGATGACCACAGGACCCGGGAACTCCTCGAACAGATCGGCCATCACGGCCCGCGCACTGACATCGCCCGACGGCTCGTTGCAGTGTGGCAGCTCGCCGATGACCACGGCCGACGCGCGTGCGAGCAGCCCGGCTTGCCGGAGCTGGGTCACCATGCGATCCAGCCGGTACGGCCGCTCGCCCACTTCGTCGAGAAAGAGCACGTAACCCGCCGGCGGCGTGAAGGCGAACGGCGTGCCGAGGGACGCGAGGAGCTGCGTGAGCGTGCCACCCAGCAGCGGCCCTGCCGCCTCACCAGATCGCAGCGTCTCGAGCGCCGGAGGCGACAGCTCCCCCATCGGCCCGCGGCGGCAGAGTGCGTTCAGGAAGGACTCCTCGTCGTAGCCAGCCGCGCCCTTGCCGAGGCGACCGGCGAGCATCGGCCCGTGGAATGCCACGACGCCACAGCCAATCGTCAGGAATGTCAGCAGCGCGGTGAGATCGCTGTAGCCGATGAACGGCTTGCGCGCTGCCCTTGCAACGTCCGCGTCGAGCAACGGCAATACCTGGGCGCTGCCGTACCCGCCGCGCGCGGCGATGAGCCCGGCGGTCGAGTCGTCGCGCCAGGCGCGGCGGATCGCGTCCGCTCGCACATGGGCCGTGCCGGCCAGATACCGGTGACGCGCGAACACCGAGTCGTCGTACACCGGCACGAAGCCGAGCCGCCGGATCTCGTCGATACCGTGGTCGAACTCGTCGCGCTTGAAGGCGCTGGCCGGGGCGACGACCGCGAGACGATCACCGGGACTGAGGGCCCGTGGCTTGAGCATCACAGAAAGCGCGCCATCTCCTCTGCGATGGCGCGATGCGCGTCGCGTCCGAGGACGGCGCGGAGCGCCCGGCTCGCGGGGGGCCTGGCCGCTACGTGCGCAGCCAGAAAACGCTCTTTCCCACGTTGCTGCCGGCGGAGCGCATCCTCGACACGCGCGAGCGGCAGCCGGTTCTCCTCGATGGCGTGCACGATCGCCTCGAGCGCGGCGGCTTGGGTATCGTGGTCGCCGCTGCAGATCAGCGCGCCGTCACACCCGGCCTCGATCGCGAGCACCGCCGCGGACGGAACCGGATAGTCCGCCGCAATCGCCTTCATTTCGAGATCATCGCTCAGGATGACACCCTCGAATCGCAGCTCGTGGCGCAGGACGTCGGTGACGATCCGCTTCGACAACGTCGCCGGGCGCGTCTCGTCGAGCGACGGAACCAGCACGTGTGCAGTCATGATCGTGGCCACACCGGCCGTGATCGCCGCGCTGAAAGGAGCAAATTCCACCTCCCGAAGCCGCTCCGGCGGCTGCTCGACGAGCGGCAGCTCGTGATGGGAATCGGCGCTCGTATCACCGTGCCCGGGAAAATGTTTGCCGCACGCGGCAATGCCTGCGCCCTGCAAGGCCCGAACGATTGCGCTCCCGAACCGCGCGACATCCTGCGCCGTGTCGGCGAGCGCGCGATCGCCGATAACCGGATTCTTCGGGTTCGTATGGATATCGAGTACCGGCGCGTAGTCCATGGTGATGCCGACGGCCTTGAGCTCGGCGGCCAGTGCGTCCGCGAACCGCTCGGCAAGCGCCGCGTCGCCGCTGCGCCCGAGCGTGGCCATCGGCGGCCATTCGGTGAACGGCGCCTTCAACCGCGCGACGCGACCGCCTTCCTGGTCTACTGATACCCAAACGGGCAGCTCCGGAACCAGGCGCGAGGCGTCGAACGCGAGCTCGGCCACCTGCTCGGGTTCCATCACATTGCGCGCGAACAGAATGACGCCGCCGAGACCGAACTCCTTCGCCAGCGATCGGAGCTCCAATGGGATCTGATGGCCGTCGAAGCCGGCGATCAGAAGCTGGCCAACCTGGCGGCGAAGCGCGAGCGGGGACATTAGAGTGATTGTACAGTCGACAGTCAACAGTCGACAGTCAACAGTCGACAGTCATCAGCCACAGTCGACAGTCCAACGGTCGACAGTCGATAATGCAGCGTGCGGATTCGTTCCTCGGCGCCAACCCGAATCGATCTCGCCGGCGGCACGATCGACATCTGGCCCCTCTACCTTTTCCACGAGGGCGCGGTGACGGTGAATGCGGCGATCAGCCTGCGCGCGCACGTGGAGCTCGACGATCGGCTGGAGGGCGGCGTCGCCATCACATCGATCGACACGAATCAGCACGTGACGGCGGCGCAATGGAGCGATCTCGACGGATCCGGCGACCTGCCGCTGCTCTCTCTCCTCGCCCGTCACTATCGGCTGAGGGATGCCACGCTGACGACCCGGGGAGAATCGCCCGCCGGCGCCGGCATCGCGGGCTCGTCGGCTTTGACGATCGCCGTCTGTGGCGCGCTGGCGACGCGGCAAGGCGCGTCGACAGATCCTGAAGACCTGCTCCGTGTCGCGATGAACGTCGAGTGTCAGGCCATCCGCGTCCCCACCGGGCTGCAGGATTATCGACCCGCGCTGTACGGGGGAGTCGCCGCCATCGAGCTCGGCGTGGACGGTGCGCGCCGCGTGGCACTCGACGTCGACCCTCTCGAGCTCGAACGGCGGATCGTGCTCGCCTACACGGGCGCCCCACGCAACTCGGGCACGAACAACTGGGACATCACGAAACGCCATATCGACGGCGATCGACACGTCTTCGACTGCTTCGAGCGCATCCGCGACACCGCCAATGAACTGAGATTCGCGCTCGCCCGCGGCGACTGGGACAACGTCGGCCGGCAAATCGCGCTCGAATGGGACAACCGCAAACGGCTCGCGCCGGGCGTGACGACGCCGATGATCGACGCCCTGATCGCCGGTGCCGTCGCTGCGGGGGCGACGGCGGCAAAGGTCTGCGGCGCAGGCGGCGGTGGATGCCTGTTCTGTTATGGGCCGCCCGATCGCCGGTCCACGATTGCCGAATCGCTTGCCGGCGGCGGCGCTCGCGTGCTCGATTACCACATCGAAACGGAAGGTCTGCGGATTGGATAACGTCGCGATTGCGCACATTCTTCGAGAGATCGCCGACCTGCTCGAGATCAAGAACGACAATCCCTTCAAGATTCGCGCCTACCGGAACGGTGCGGACATCGCCGCGAACCATCCACACGCCCTCGGCTTGCTCGACGAATCAGGGCTGCGGGAGATTCCCGGCATCGGAAAGGATCTCGCGGCGCGCATCCACGAGATCGCCGCCACGGGAGATGCCGCGTTCCACCGCGAGCTCGTTGCCGAATTCCCGCCCACGATCCTGGATTTGCTGAACCTGCAGGGCGTCGGCCCCAAGACCGTCGCCACACTGTACCGAGAGCTTGGCGTCCGCACGCTCGAGGATCTCGAGGCTGCGGCCCGCGATGGACGCATTCGCGCGTTGCGCGGGATGGGGACCAAGAAGGAAGCGCTGATTCTCAAGGCGCTCGACGAGCGGAAACGATTCGCCGGCCGCCATCTGCTGCCCGATGCGCATGATGCCGCCGCAGCGCTGGCGGCCTATCTGCGCGACCGTGCGCTAGCCGCCGCCATCGACATCGTCGGCAGCCTGCGGCGCGGTTGCGACAGCTGCGGCGACCTCGATCTGCTCGCCTCCGGCGCGCCCGCCTCGCTCATGGACGATTTCGTCGGATACCGGCTCGTGGAACGGGTTCTCGCGCAGGGTGATACGAAATCATGCGTGCGGATCCAGGGCGGGTTTCAAGTCGATCTCCGGCTCGTGGCCGCCGACAGCCGAGGCGCCGCGATGCAGTACTTTACCGGTTCGAAGACACACAACATCGCGCTCCGCGACCGCGCCATCGGTCTCGGGTTCAAGTTGAATGAATATGGCCTGTTCCGGCTAGAAGACGATGCGCGGGTCGCCGGAATCAGCGAAGAGGAGATCTACCGCGCCCTCGGCCTCGACTGGATTCCTCCGGAGCTCCGCGAGCTCCGGGGCGAGCTGGACGCCGCCGAGGCGCACGCGCTCCCCCGTCTGGTCGATCGCGCGGATCTTCGTGGCGATCTGCACATGCACAGCACGGAAACCGACGGCCGCGACGCCGTGCGGGCGATGGCGGCAGCGGCCCGCGACAGCGGACTCGAATACATCGCGATCACGGACCATTCGCAGTCGCTCGCGATGGCGAATGGTCTCGACGAGCGCCGTGCGTTCGAGCACGCGGCACGCATTCGCGCGATCGACGCCGAGCGTCTGGGGATTCGCGTCCTCGCCGGCGTGGAGTGCGACATCAGGCCCGACGGATCGCTGGACCTCGCAGACGAGTGCCTGGCGGCGCTCGACCTGGTCGTGGCGTCGGTGCACTCGGCGTTCAATCTCGATCGCCAGCCGATGACCGACCGGCTGCTCCGTGCCATCGAGAACCCGCATGTCGACATCCTGGGTCATCCGACGGGCCGGCTCATTCTGAAACGGCAGCCCTACGCGGTGGACATCGACGCCGTCGTCGACGCCGCCGCGCGCAACGGCGTCGCCGTCGAAATCAACTGCCAGGTCGATCGCCTCGATCTCAACGACGTCCACGCGAAGCTCGCGCGCGATCGCGGCGCACGTCTCGTCATCTCGAGCGACGCCCATTCCCGCCACGGCCTGAGCGCCCTGCGCTGGGGCGTGGTGGTGGCCCGGCGCGCGTGGCTCCAACCCGACGACGTGCTCAACACACGCCCGTTCGACGCGTTTCGGGCATCATTGAGACGACACCGGAGACCGACCTCGTGAAGCTTCCGATGCTGAGCACCGACGACAAACTTGCCGAAATCCGACGGCTGTACTTCCGCACCACACGCGACTCCATCCACGCCGACCTCGCACGGGCGCTCGATCTGCTCAAGTCGATGGCGAGCGAAGAAGAGCGCGAACGCGCAACGGTTTACATGGAAGGGCTCGCGCAAATGCGATCGGACTGGAATCGGAAGAAGGCGAAAGGCAACAGGAGACGAGGAAACCGTTAACTCTTGCCGCTCATGTTCGCGAGCACTTTCCTGCGCGCGGCGACACGCAGCGGCTCCGGCACGTTGCGATCCACTGACAGCATCGACAGATCGCGATCGGTGAGCCGTGACATCAAGTTCATCGACATCGCCACGGGCGTCTTCGGGTTCCTCGTCAGGCCGACGACGATGCCGTAGTTTTTGATCCAGGCACGGTTGCTGCCGATGATGCGCAGCACATCGTCCGACACGTTGGCCATGCGGGCGAAGCTTTCGATTTCCGGCTCCGACACTTTCGGGCTGCTGAGCACGGCGGCGGCAATCATCTTGTTGGGATCGCGAACGAGGATCGCGCGCATCTCGCGCGATCCCTTCACCGCGGCCTTCAGCCGCTCGGGAAAGCTCATCTTCGCAAGCTTCTGGACCGCGGTCTCGCGATCGTCTGCGTCGAGCTCGCCCTCCGGGCTCTCGACCTCGATGAGCGGATCGTCAGCGTCGATCGCGGGGATTTCCGCCGGGAACACGCCGCGATCGCCAAAGAACTCGCGCAGCCCGATCGGCACGTCAGATCTGGCGAGGAATGCCTGCAACGCCTCGACAGGAATGCGGTTCAGTGTGTCCTCGGCGGTGGAGCGGATGTCGCGGTCGGGATCGTCGAGGAGGAGCACGAGAATCGCGAGCTGCTCGTACGCACGCGGCGCGAGCACACCCTGCGCCGCGAGCAGCTTCGCGTCATGCGGCGCCTCGCCCCGCTTGATGAAATCGAGAATAGGAGTCGGTCCAATCACCGCAGCGGAAGGTACTCCTTGAAATTCGCGGGGTTCAGGCGAGCCGTTACCACTTCGCCGGTCTTGCCGAGCGGCCGTGCCTCGGCGCCGTTGAGCGTCATGACAATCGCCGACGCGTCGCCAGCGGTCAGCACCATTTCGGTCTTCACCTCGATGGTGCGCTGATCGCCGACCTGCAGCAGTTGTTCGATCGCCTTCTTGCCATCGACGGTTGCCGACACGAAACACGGCCGCTTCACCCAGAGGTTGATCGTCAACCGACTCTCGGCCGGCGGCGGCGCAGGGGCTTCCGGGGAACGCGCCGGCGGGGTCGCTGGTACGGCGGCGGCGCCTCGTGCTGGCGGCACGCCGGCATCCGTGGAAGCGGCGGGAGCTGGGGATCCTGGCGCCGGCGAACTGGCGGCCGAAGGCGAGGCTGTCGGCGGCGGCGGAAGGGGATCACCGGCGGCGGGCGGTTGCCCTCGCGACGCCGACCCGGACGCGGTAACCGTTGGCGCGGTGGAGGGATCGACTGCGCGTCGCCGTCCGGCGAGCCCGAAGTACAACACCACCGCCGCAACGGGAACGCTGATCGCCACCAGCTTCAAGAATGTAGTGGCCAGCCGCCGATTGCTTTCGAGCGCTTCGTTGTCTTCGATCGAGTCCGACGTCGGATGACCGACTGTCACCGAATCGTGCGGAAACGCGCCGATGAAGTCCTGGATCGTCGTCTCGGGGTCGAGGCCGACTTCAACCGCATACGACCGGACGAAGGCGCGACTGAAAATGCCGCCCGGCAGGCGCGAAATGTCGTTGCGCTCGAGGGCTTCGAGGGCCGCCATCGAAATCTTCGTGGCGTTCGCGATCTGACGCAGCGAAATTCCACGACGCTCGCGAGCGTCGCGCAGTTTGCGCCCAAAATCGATCGGCGTGCGATCGGCAGACATGGGGAGGAGCCGCGCTTATGTTAGGGAGCTGTTTTCACGCTGTCAAACCGGCGGCGCACCTGTTCCACCGCGAGCCGCAGCGACACGGCCCGGCACGAAGCGGCGCCGCGAGCCCCGTCCGCCGCCATGAACAGACCGATCGCCGCACAGCCGGCCGCTCCCGCACGGGCGACGTCGGCCACGTTCGCCTCCGTCATCCCGCCGATCGCCAACACGGGCGCGTCGACGCTCCGAACGATCGCGGCCAGACCGTCGACGCCGAGGATCGGCTGGGACGTCGGCTTCGCGCGTGTGGGGAAGACGGTTCCGGCGATGACGTAATCGGCCGCCGCGACGTGGACGGCGTCCTCGACCGAATGGACGGAACGGCCCACCAGGAACCCGGCAGGGGCAATCCGGCGCGCTACGGCAGGGGCAATCGAGTCACTGCGCAGGTGCACGCCGTCGGCGCCGCACGCCAGCGCGATGTCGAGCCGGTCGTTGACGACCAGGCGCGTGCGTGTGCCGTGCGTCACGCGGAGCAGATCGCTCACGATCGACGCCACCGCCGCCGCCTCCAGATCCCGTTCGCGAACCTGAAGCAGCTCGATGCCCGCCTCCACGGCGAAGCGCGCCTGCGAGACCAGACATCGCCGCGCCTCGTCGAGCGCGGTGTCGGCACCGGCGAGCCGGCGCCGATCCGTCACGAGGCAGACCATCACGGCCGGTTGGTGCCATCCGGCAACGACACGTCCTGCTGCCGCTCTCGAGCGGAAAAGAGGCGCGCCAGATCGGTGAACCCGGCCGCCAGATTCACGAGCCCAAGCCCGGTGACGGCTCCGCGCACGAAGTTGTTGGTCAGGAGCTGCTGCAACGGCGGCCACGATTCGGCGAAGTAGTTCCGCTCCCAGAACGTGGACCACGGCAGCACGACGAGCATCAGGCCGACTTCGAGGAAAAAGGCGACGTAGATGAGACGGCGAATCAGAACGCTACTCCCGCGCCTGCACTTTGGAGAGACGATCGACGCGGGCTGCCACGTCGCGATACGGCCCGGCCTCGGCCTGCAGCTCCATGCAGATGGCGAGCGCACGGGTGCTCTCGCCGAGACGTTCGAGCGCGTCCGCCAGCTCGTACAACAGATCGTGATACTCGGCGGGCGTCGGCGCAGGCGCTTGCGCCGCCTGCTCGAACCACTCGATCGACTCCGCGATGCTCCCGCGCTCTTTGAGCAACCGGCCGGCCAGCGACGCGCTGGCAAACCGAAGCGTTGGCGCGCGCCCGGCCGACCGTAGTGCCTGGATGCAGCCGTCGATGTCGCCCGCCTGACGCAAGGCAAGGCCGCGTGTGTATTCCGCTTCGGCCACCTGGATCGCAGATCGGCGCGACGCCTCGTCTCTGAGGTTCTCGAATACGCCGTCGAGATCTTGAGCCTTGATGGGCGCCTGCCGCTTGAAGTCGTCCAGCACGATGCTCAAGTCGACCTCGACGCTCTCCGACGTGGCATGCGCGGTGGAACGCCCCTCGAATTCACCCAGAATGCTTTCGATGTCGACGGCGTTGGAGCTCAGGTCGAACTGATGATCGCTTCCGGACGGGCGCGGATGCGGCAATATCGCCGGCGAAGATCCTGGGCGCGGGGCCGCGATTCCTCGTGGTGCCGTTCGTGGTGCTGCGTGTACCGCGTGCGGCTCGGAGCTCGGAGTCCGACGCTCGGCTGGTGGCGGCGCGTGCAGTGGTGCGGGCGGCGCCGGCGGCTGTGACGACTTCCGTGCTTCCACGGCGCGAAAGTCTCCCTCGCCCGCCAAGAGCGAGTGCGCGCTCAAACATTCGGCGATCACGGCGTCCGGATCGGGTTCGTTCATCAGCTCGAGCGCCCGACGCAACCGCTCGACGTTCGCCGGATTCCCAGGTTCGCGGACGACCAGATCTTCGGCGATCGCAGACGCTTCACCGGCCGAGCCGGCCGCCAGGTAGGCGTCTGCGAGCGTCGCCTGCGCATTGCTCATGAGCTCGTCGAGCGACCCGTCGACGCAGACCTCAACGAAACGGATCAAGACGGGAATGTAATTCGGGACGCGCCGCACAAACTCCTGCAGCGCGGCGGCGGCCCACGTCCAGTCGGACCGCGCCGCTGCGGCCTCAACCGCCACGTCAAGGGCGCGGAAGCCAGCATCGGCGCTTTGCTCTGCGATGGCACAGCTGAGCAGCGCAAGCTGTTCCTGTCCCTCCGGATCGATATCCAGGTACCGCCGCGCGGCCGCACCGCCCTCGTCAAGCCGTCCCGAACGGAGCTGCGCTTCTACGGCCATCAGGATCATGTGCGGATCGTCGCCCGACATATCGGCCGTCAGGTAATCGGCAGCGCCGGCGACGTCGCCGCGAGCAAAAAGCGCCCGCGCGAAGTGCGCTTTCAGATCGGCATCGTCGGGCGCCACCCACAAGGCGTCGCGCAACGTCTCGAGCGCTTCGTCATGACGGCCGCGCAGGTCGAGTGCATCGGCGACGCCTTTGAGCTCCTCAACGGTCGTGGCGTACTCGCGCGCGTGCGCGAAATCCTCGAGGTCGACGTAGCCGCTGATCAGCTGTGTCCGGACGTCCTCGTCCGCCGCATTCAACAAGACGGCCTGACGCAGTGCCTCGAGCGCTTCCGGGCGGCGATCCTTCTCGCAGAGCTCGGCCGAGATCTGTTTCAGGTCCTGGAGGGCTTCGGCCACTTCACCGAGCTCGACGCGGGCGGCCGCCGCGGCGATCCGTCGCTCGTAATCCGATGGATCGATCGTTCCGAGCCGGACTCGGATCCGCGCAGCGCCGCGCGAATCGCCGCGCGCGTGACGGCGATCCGCGAGGCTCGTCAGGTACGACCGCGCGTCCGCCAGGAGTCCCTGCCCCGCCGCAATTTCCCCCGCCTGCAGCAGCGCGTGCTCGTTGTCCGGCTGGAGCTTGAGAACTTTCTTGTAGAGCGCCACGGCCTTCGAGACGAAGCCTTCGACGTTCAGGCTGTCGGCAATCCGGGTGAACTGCTCAACCGCGCGATCGATCTGCCCCGCCCGGCTGTAGAGATCGCCCAGCGTGTTCGCCGTGTTCCAGTCGCTGGGCTGGTCTTCGACGACGCGCACGTAATCCGCGATCGCGGCTTCGAGCTTTCCCTGCCGCAGCAGCTTCTCGGCGTTGCGTAGCGTGGCAGCGCGGTCGATTGGCACGGTAATCAGTCAATCGTATCAAACAGCGTTGGAGGGCGGAACGAACGACGGTGGATGTCGGAATAGCCGAAGCGCGCGACGGCATCGAGATGATCGGCGGTCGCGTACCCCTTGTGCCGATCGAATCCGTACCGGGGATCGCGGCCGTGGAGCTCGAGCATCTGGCGATCGCGCGTCACTTTCGCAATGATCGACGCCGCCGCAATGGCCGAGCATCGGCGATCGCCGTGCGGCACGCCGCGCTGCGCCATCGGCAGTTCCGGCACGCGGAACGCGTCGACGAGGACGATGTCCGGAAGCGGCGCCAGCGCGAGAATGGCGCGCTGCATCGCGCGCAACGAGGCCTGATGAATGTTGATGCGATCGATCTCCGCGGGATCGGCGCCGGCGACCGCCCACGCCACGGCGTGCCTCAGGATGCGCTCGTAGAGCCGCTCGCGTTCGGCCGCGGGAACGAGCTTGGAGTCGCTGACACCCGGAATGTGCCGGTCCGGGTGCAACACCACGGCGGCGGCGACCACCGGGCCGGCCAGACAGCCGCGCCCGACCTCGTCGACGCCGGCCACGTGCACGAAGCCGACGCGGCGCAGCGCGTTCTCCAGCGTGCGCATCGCTGGGACGCGAGTCACGAGCAGGTCACAGTCCTACGCCTTTCCGCCCTCTTTCATCCGTGCGGCCTTGCCCTTCAGATCGCGGAGGTAGTACAGCTTGGCCCGGCGGACCTTCGCCGATCGCATCACCTCGACTTTTTGAATCGTCGGTGAATGCAGCGGGAAGATGCGCTCCACGCCCTGCCCGAACGACACCTTGCGCACCGTAAACGACGCGCGGGTGCCGCCGCGATGCATCCCAATGACGACGCCTTCGAAGATCTGGATGCGTTCCTTGTCGCCCTCCCGGACCTTCACGTGCACCCGGACCGTATCGCCCGCCCGCATCGCCGGCCGCTCGGTCATCTGGGCCTTTTCGACCAGCTCAATTGCGCTCATTTCGCAGCTCCTTCAAAATCTCTTCTTCTTCGTCGTCCAGACTCGCGTCGGCCAGCAGGTCCGGCCTTCGATCCAGCGTCCGAGTCAGCGCTTCTTTCTTGCGCCAGCGGCGGATGTCGGCGTGATTACCCGACAGCAACACATCGGGCACCTTCACAACCGGGGAACCCGCCGGATCAGCGCCGCGGACGCTGACTTCGGCCGGCCGCGTGTACTGCGGAAAATCGAGCAGCCCGCGACTGAACGAATCGTCAACCACCGACTGTGCGTCGCCGACGACGCCCGGCACGAACCGCGCCACGGCATCCAACACCACGAGCGCAGGCAACTCACCACCGGTCACGACATAGTCGCCGATCGACAGCTCCTCGGTCACGCGCTCGCGCACGCGCTCGTCGAAGCCTTCGTACCGGCCGCAGAGCAGCACGATGTGCTCGCATCCGCTCAACCGCTCCGCCTGGGCCTGCGTAAACACCCTGCCCTGCGGCGACATCAGGATGACCGTCAACGGCACCCCGCGTTCCGCTTCGATCGCGTCCAGCGCGCGGAACACGGGTTCGGGCTTGAGCACCATCCCCGGCCCGCCGCCGTACGGCATATCGTCGACGATGCGGTGACGGTCGGTCGTAAAACGTCGCAGGTCGTGAACCTTCACGTCCAGCGTCCCGCGATCGATCGCGCGACCGAGGATCCCCGCCGCCAGCGGCGCCTCAATCATCGCCGGAAAAATCGTGACGATGTCGAATGTCACGCAGGAACCCTCACGCGTTCAGATCCAGCAACCCTTCCGGCGGGTCGATGACGATGCGCTTCGCCGCCGGATCGATCGTTCTGCAGATTTCCGACGCCAGCGGAATCAATATCTCGCCTCGCGCGCCGTCGACTACCAGCCGGCTTCCGGCGAGCGTTCCTTCGACGTCGCTCACAGCGCCCACCGTCGTGCCGCCAACCGTTTCCACGGTGCATCCGATCAGATCGTGCCGATAGAACGTATCCGCGGGAAGCGGCGCGAGCCGATCGACCGGTACTCGCAATTCCAGTCCCGCCAGCGTTTCGGCGTCGTTCATCGTCCGGACGCCGTCGATGCCGACGATCGGCCGCTCCCGGTGAAAGCGCACCGTCGTGAGGTGGAGCGGTTCGACAACGCCCATGCGTTGGATGAACAGCTCGCCGCCCGGCTGAAATCGTTCGGACAGGAAATCGGTTTCAGGCGCGATGATCACCTGGCCGCGAATCCCGTGCGCGCGCGCGACGCGCCCGACCACCGCCATCTCGTCCCACGTCGGCATTCAGAGCCGTCACCGCCCTTCCCGTATCTCGAGCGTGACGTCCTTGCCTTCGCGCTCGCCTGCCGTCGCCGCCAGCGTGCGCAGTGCGGCCGCAGTCCGTCCTTGCCGTCCGATCACTTTCCCGAGATCGCCCGGGGCGACGAACAGCTCGATGACCGTCTTCTGCCGATGCTGCGATTCGGTGACCCGCACATCGTCCGGCCGATCGGTCAGCGCCTTCGCCAGCACTTCGACGACGTCTCGGACGCCACTCATGGCTCTTCGGCGGCCGCCACAGGAGCTGACGGCTCGGCTGACGGTTTGGACGCGGCCACCGCGGGCGGAGCCGGCGTCAGATGACGGGCGATCAGCGTGCGCACTGAATCGGATGGCTGCGCACCCTTCTCGAGCCAGAAAGCCACGCGCTCCTTGTCGACCTGCACAATCGCCGGTCTGGTGCGCGGGTTGTAGTTGCCGAGGATTTCGACGAACGAGCTGTCGCGCGCCGCCCGTGAATCGGTGACGACGACGCGGAAGAACGGGCGCTTCTTGGAACCGGCCCGCCGCAAACGAATGGCTACCATCGGTCTCTCCTGAATGACGCGCGAGGCTCTGTCTCGTGCGTCTGTTTCGCTGTCCTCCTTCGCTCGCGGTGCTTGCTTGCGAGCGACGGAGGACCCGCCGAAGCGGCTATGCCGCGAAGGCGGGCGCGTTATCTTCGAGCACCGCTATCCGCGGTTGCGCAGCATCTGCATCGCCTGACGGCGCGCCTTCTTGCCGCCGCCAGAGAGCCCGGCCATCCCGCCGAGCTGCTTCAACATCTTCTGCATCTGAACGAACTGCTTCAGCAAACGATTCACATCCTCCACCGACGTGCCGCTGCCCTTCGCGATCCGCTTGCGGCGGCTGCCGTTGATGATGTGCTGCTTCCGCCGTTCCTCCGGCGTCATCGAGCTGATGATCGCCTCGACCCGCGAAATCTGGTTCTCGTCGGGCTTGTTCTCCGCCAGCGCCTTGAGGTTGCCCATCCCGGGCAGCATGCCCATGATCTGCTCGAGCGGCCCCATCTTCCGGATCGTCTTCAGCTGATCGCGAAAGTCCTCGAGCGTGAACTCGTTGGCCCGGATCTTCTCTTCGAGCCGCTCCGCATCGTCCTGGTCGATGGCCGCTTCGGCTCGCTCGATCAGCGAGAGCACGTCGCCCATCCCCAGGACGCGCGACACCACGCGCTCGGGATGGAACGGCTCCAAATCTTCCAGCCGCTCGCCGCTGCCGGCGAAGGCAATCGGCACGCCGACGACCGACACGACCGACAGCGCGGCGCCGCCGCGCGCATCGCCATCGAGCTTCGTCAGCACGACGCCTGTGACGCCCACCCGCGCGTTGAACTCGCCCGCGCTCTTGATGGCGTCCTGTCCCGTCATGGCGTCGGCGACGAACAGCCGATCCGACGGGTCCGTGATCTCCTTGATCGCGACGAGCTCGTGCATCAGCTCGTCGTCGATGTGCAGCCGACCCGCGGTATCGACGATCACGGCGTCGAAACCGAGGTTCGTCGCCTCGAGGACCGCGCCTTTCGCGCGCGCGACGGGGTCCATTTGCCCCGCGGGATCGTGCACGCGAACGCCCGCCTTGTGCGCGACGACGTTCAGTTGTTGAATCGCCGCGGGCCGCTTGACGTCGGTCGAGACGAGGAGCGGATGCTTCCCCTGCTTCGTCAACCACTTCGCCAGCTTGCCCGCGGTTGTCGTTTTTCCGGCGCCCTGCAGCCCGAGCAGCAGGATGACGCGCGGACGCTTGTTCGTCGGCTGGAGACCACCTTCGGCGTTGCCGAAGAGGGCCACCATCTCGTCGCGGACGATCTTGACGACCTGCTGCGACGGCGACAGGCTGCGCAACACCTGCTGATCCATCGCGCGATCGCGCACGCGATCGACGAACGCCTTGACGACCTTGAAATTGACGTCGGCTTCGAGCAGGGCGAGACGAATCTCGCGCAGCGCGGCTTCAATGTTCTCGGGAGTCAGCCGCGACTCTCCGCGAAGCGTTTTGAAAACGTCCTGGAGGCGTGTGCTGAGAGAGTCGAACATGTCGAAGGGCGCCCTAAACCACTCTACCGCAAACCCTTATCGTAGCGGACTGGCTGGCTGACTGTCAATCAGCGGTGCGGAGGCCGGCCAAACAGGACCAGCGCCAGGACGAAGATCGCGAGGAGCATCGGCAGACCGATTGACCCGAATCCGCCAGTCGGCGTCATCGCGTATCCACCAACTCACCACTCACCTATTCATCTACTCATACCGAGGAGAGCTTGTGGCCCAGCTTCTCCTTCTTCGTCTTCAGATACCGGCGCGTCGATTCAACCGGCGCGATTTCGAGCGGAAGCCATTCGCTGACTGACAGGCCATATCCTTCGATGCCGACCAGCTTGCGCGGGTTGTTGCTCATGAGCCGCATCGACCGCACGCCGAGCTCCCGCAGAATCTGCACGCCCAAGCCGTAATCGCGCTGGTCGGCCTTGAACCCCAGCCGCTCGTTCGCTTCAACGGTGTCGAACCCCTCGTCTTGCAGCTCGTACGCGCGGATCTTGTTCGCGAGCCCGATGCCGCGCCCTTCCTGGTTCAGATACAAGAGAATGCCGCGGCCCTCGTCGGCGATGCGGCGCATGGCGGCGTCGAGCTGCGCGCCGCAATCGCAGCGGATCGAATGCAGTCCGTCGCCGGTGAGACAGGACGAGTGCACGCGGACGAGCACGTCGTTGCCGTCGCCGATGTCGCCGCGCACGAGGGCGACATGCGTCTGATGATCGATCTGATTCTCGAAGGCATGGACGCGGAAGTCGCCGAAGTCGGTCGGCAGGTTCGCCGTCGCGACGCGCTTGACCAGCGACTCGGTGCGCATGCGATGTTTGATCAGCTCCGCCACCGTGATCATCAGCAGCCCGTGGCGCCTGGCGAACCTCGTGAGCTGCGGCACGCGCGCCATCGTGCCGTCCTCGTTCATGATCTCGCAGATCACGCCCGCCGGGTACAGCCCGGCGATCCGCGCCAGATCGACGGCGGCTTCGGTCTGGCCCGTGCGGACAAGGACGCCGCCGGGACGGGCGCGCAACGGATGCAGATGGCCCGGCCGCGCAAAGTCGGTCGGCTTGGCGGCGGGATCAATGGCGGCAAGGACGGTCGCCGCGCGATCGTACGCCGAGATGCCCGTCGTTGTGCGGCCGACGGCATCGATCGGCGTGCAGAAGGCGGTTTCGAACAGCGAGGTGTTGTTGCGCACCATGAGGGGGATGTCGAGCTCGTCGAGCCGCTCGGGCGTCATCGCCAGGCAGATGAGGCCGCGGCCGTATCGCGCCATGAAATTGATTGCCTCGGGTGTCACCTTCTGCGCGGCGATCGTCAGGTCGCCCTCGTTTTCCCGATCCGCATCGTCGACGACAATCACCATCCGGCCGGCGCCGATCGCGTCGATGGCGTCTTCGATTCGCGCGAAGGGCGACCGCTTGCTCTTTGCGAGCTCCAATTTCTTCATATCCTGCTTTCAGCGAGCCGTAAGTCCCGCGAGCTCCACAGCGCGGGCAACGTACTTGCCCACCATGTCGCATTCCAGGTTGACCGTGTCGCCGATCCGGGCGTGGCTCACGTTCGTGTGCTCCATCGTGAAGGGCACGACCTGAATGTCGAACCGATCCGAGCGAAGGCGCGCAACCGTCAGACTGATGCCATCGACCGCGACCGATCCCTTGTTGACGAAGAACGGCGCCAGGTGCGACGGAAAACTGACCGTCAGCCAGTGGAATTCGGAGTCCGGGCGCAGCTCCTCGACGCGGCCAATCCCGTCCACATGCCCTTGCACGAAATGGCCGCCGAGACGGCTGTCGGCCCGCAAGGGCCGCTCGAGGTTGAGCACGCTGCCGCCGGGCAGCGATCCCAACGTGGTCACGCGGACCGTTTCGGGACCGACGTCGGCGTGGATTTCAGCGCCCTCGAGCGCGACGACGGTCAGACAGACGCCGTTCACGGCGAGGCTGTCGCCCAGGGACAGTTCCGCCGCGAGCGGCGACCCGATGCGAAGCCGGAAACCGCCACTGGTGGGCGTGCGCTCGACCAGCTCGCCTACCGCTTCAACGAGACCCGTGAACATAGCCCTCTATCAACACGTCAGGACCAAGCGGCTCAACGCGCCGGCCGTGCAAATCGGCGATTGAAAACGCGCGATCGGGCAACAGCGCGACACCGGCCTGGCCCAGGACGTGCGGCGTGATGTACAGGCGCACGTAGTCGATCACGCTCTCGTCCCACGCCGCCGCGTGCAGCGCCGCACCGCCTTCGAGCAGCAGCGACCCGATCTCCCGCGCCGCCAGTCGGCGCAATGCCGGCCGCAGCAGTCCCTCGTCGGTTACTTCGATGTCCGCGCCGCGCTCCTCGAGCGGCTTGCGCAGCTCTCCACGCTCCGCGGCTCGTGGCGTCGTCACGATGATGACAGGCCCGGCGTCGCGTGTCGAGAGCACGCGGGCGGCGGGCGGCGTCCGCAGCCGGCGATCGAAGATCACCCGTGTGAGCGGCCGCTCGCGGAATGCGCCGCGCGCGGTCAGCTCGGGATCGTCTACGAGAATCGTCCCGACGCCGACGCCGATTGCGTCAACCTCGGCGCGAATGCGCTGCGCATGGCGGTTCGCTTCGATGGAGGTCAGCGCGGTGCGCCGTCCGGGCGCCTCGGCGATGCGCCCGTCGAGGCTGGTCGCGGCCTTGAGAACGACGAAGGGCCGCTGTTCGCGCATCACCATGAAGAACGCGTCGTTCATCGCGCCTGCGAGGGCGGCGCCAACGCCAATCTCAACCGTCACGCCGTGGGCGCGAAGAAATGCGAAGCCGCGGCCGCTGACCAACGGGTTGGGATCTTCGATCGCGGCGACCACGCGGCTGACGCCGGCCTCGACGATCCGTTCCACGCACGGCCCGGTGCGGCCGTGATGGCAGCACGGCTCCAGCGTGCAGTACATCGTGGATCCACGTGCGCGATCGCCGGCCTCGGCCAACGCGTGGACTTCGGCGTGGGGCTGACCCGCGCGCTGATGATGGCCCTGCCCGACGACCACGCCCTCCTTCGACACGACGACGGCGCCGACGAGCGGGTTCGGCGTCGTGCGGCCGCGGCCGCGCGCGGCATGAAAGAGGGCGCGCTCCATCATCCGCTCGTCCCGGGCGCGCTCCCTCACCATTTCTCCTCGAACAGCCCGTCGACGTATTCGCTGGCGTCGAACGGCACGAGGTCGTCGATACCTTCGCCGACGCCGACGTATCGAATGGGCAGCTTGAGGTCGTGCGCAATCGCAACGGCGACGCCGCCCTTCGCGGTCCCATCGAGCTTCGTGAGGACGATGCCGTTCACACCGGCCGCGCTCATGAATTCGCGCGCCTGCGTCAGCCCGTTCTGTCCAACAGTCGCGTCGAGCACGAGCAGAACCTCCTGCGGCGCTCCGGGCACTTCCCGCGCAGCAATCCGCCGAATCTTCTCCAGCTCGTTCATCAGGTTGACGCGCGTGTGCAGCCGTCCCGCCGTATCCACCAGAATCGGATCGCGGCCCTTCGCCTTGCCGGACGAGATTGCATCGAAGACCACGGCGGCCGGATCGGCGCCTTCGCGGGCGCGGACCATGTCGACGCCCGCGCGCTTCGCCCAGATCTCGAGCTGCTCCACCGCCGCTGCGCGAAACGTATCCGCGGCGCAGATGAGCGGAGTCCGGCCCTCGTGTCTGAGCAGGCTCGCAAGCTTCCCGACGGTGGTCGTTTTTCCGGTGCCGTTGACACCGACGATCAGCGTGACCTGAGGATGCGCGGCCACGGCGACCGGCCGATCGACCGCGGCAAATACGTTGCGGATCTCGTGCTTGACGAGATCTCGAAGGCTCGCGCCGTTGCGCGCCGTCTTCCTGACCGCCGCGACAATGCGATCGGTCGCGGCGACGCCGACGTCGGCCGAAATGAGCAGCTCTTCGAGCGCCTCGACGGTCTCGACGTCGACGGGGCGCGAACGCCGCTCGGGCGCGTCGGCAAGACGGACGATGTCGTCGAAACGCTCGACAATCTGCTGCTTGGTGCGCGACAGGCTGTCGCGGATCTTCCCGAAGAAACTCATTGCTAGGATCTTACTCTGCGGCCTCCCTGCCGGAGGCGTGCGGAAAGGCTCGAGTGAGAACGCGACTGGGTTCGTACGAAGTCGGCGACGTGCTCGGCGCCGGTGGCATGGGCGAGGTGTATCGCGCGCGCGACACGAGGTTGAAGCGCGACGTGGCAATCAAGGTTCTGCCGGACTCATTTGATCGGCGCCGACACGGCGGCGGCGTATGCTCGTCTCGGCCGACGTCACGGCGACTGGATCGACCTTCGAGAGCGCGGCGCCAAACGAATTGTTTCGCCCGCGAGCTCGGAGGGCTCGGCGCCATCGCCGATCGCGCTCGTTCTGAACTGGCCCCTCGGCTGTCAAGAAATAACGACCTCGCGCTCACACCTCTGCTTCCGCGCGCTGCCGCCGCAGCATCAGTGCGGTAATCGCCGTACGCACATCTGTCTGGCCGGCCAGCACCTCCGCCATCTGCGTGGCGATCGGCAGCTCGACGCCATGGCGCGCGCCAAGCGCAAGCGCGACGCCAGTGGTACGCACGCCTTCCGCAACCATCTTCATGCCCGCGACGATCTCGTGGAGCGATCGCCCTCGTGCCAGCTCGATGCCGACGTAGCGGTTTCGACTCAGACGCCCGGTACACGTCAGGACGAGATCGCCGAGGCCGCTCAGGCCGGCAAGCGTCTCACGTCGTCCTCCAGCGGCGCACGCAACCCGTGTCAGCTCCGCCAGCCCGCGCGTGATGAGCGCCGCGAGCGCGTTGTGCCCCAACCCCAGCCCCTCGACCACGCCCGCGGCGATCGCGATGATGTTCTTGAGCGCTCCTCCGATTTCGACGCCGACCACATCGTCGCTGCCATACAGCCGGAACGATGGCGCGCGGAATTCGGCTTGCACGAGCTCGGTTGCCGAGCGGTCCGACGACGCGGCGAGGATCGCGGTCGGAAGCTGCTGGGCGACCTCGATGGCGAAGCTGGGCCCCGACAGGGCGACCACCGGGTGCCGCGCGCCGGCCTCCTGCGCAATCACCTCGGACATCCGCAGCAAGGTGTCCTCTTCCAAACCTTTCGTCGCGCTCACGATCACCGCACGCGGCACGAGATGCGGCGCCGCGGCGTGAATGACGGCCCGACAACCGTGGGACGGCATGGCGGACACGACCAGCTCGCTCTCACGGAGCGCGATCGCGAGATCGTTGGTCACCACCACCGAGTCAGGGAGCGAGACGTCCGGAAGATAGACCGCGTTCGCACGGCGTGCGGTCATCTCGTCCACGAGCGCCCGATCGCGCGCCCACAACCGGACGTCGTGGCCGACGCGCCCGAGGTGAACGGCCAGAGCCGTGCCCCAGCTGCCGGCGCCGAGTATGGTCACCACGCGGGTCATGTTCGCGCTCCGAGGCGACGCTCGGTGCCCGTACGAAGCCGCGCAAGGTTCGAGCGGTGGCGGAACACGATGATCGCCGACGCGGCGACGGCTGCTGCCACGGCGGGTGCCGGACTGCCAAGCGCGTATGCCAGCGGCGGCAGCGCGATCGATGCGAGGAGCGATCCGAGGGAGATGTACTTGGTCAGCCAGACGGCGGCGATGAAGATCCCGAGCGCGGGCGGCAACGCCAGCGGGGTGAGCAACGAGAACACGCCACATGCGGTGGCCACGCCCTTCCCGCCACGAAAGCGGAGCCATACCGGATAGATATGGCCCACGATTGCCGCCACGCCTGCCGCCGCCGGTGCGGCGGGATTGCCGGTCAACCGTTCGGCGAGCACGACGCCCGCCGCACCCTTGGCCATGTCGAGCGCGGCCACGAGCAGCCCGAGCTTGACGCCGGACGCCCGCATGACGTTGGTCGCGCCAAGATTACCGCTGCCGAACGATCGCAGGTCGGCCGCCCCCCATCGCCGCGCGCAGAGCAGCGCGAACGGGATCGACCCGAGCAGATACGCGATGCAGATCACGCCAGTCATGCGCCAGGCGTGAGGGTAGCACGCGCGAGCGCGGTATAGACGGGACCAGCCGATGAAAGGCGGCTGTGAAACAGCGTCGCGGCATCAATCCGGACGCGCGCGAGCGCGCCGGGCTTTGCGACTTCCAACGCCCGGCGCCGATCGGACGAGCGCGACGTGCGCCAGCGTCCGATCGTCAGATGCGGATGGAATGGATGCGACTCCGCCTCGATCCCTACGCTGAGAACCCGCGCCGCGATCTCGCGCTGCACATCGATCAGCTCACGCGCACCGTCGGTCATGCCGATCCACAGCACGCGCGGAGGGCCGTGCGGCGGAAAGACGCCGAGGCCCTGCAGCGTTGCGACGAACGACACGGCGTCCACAGCACGGCCCATGACGTCGGTCAGCGCGGCCGCTCGACTCTCGTCGACGTCGCCAAGGAAGATCATGGTGAGGTGCATGCGCTCCGGCTGCACCCATGCGATCGACGATCGGGACCCCAGCAACACCGAGAGGCGCTTCTGTTCCGCCGCAATAATGGTGCGAGCGGCAGCGTCGAGATCGGCGGCAATGAAGAGGCGCATCGGTCACCGAGCGGGCCAGAATGGCGCATCGGCTTTCAACAAAATGAGCCGGAGCATGTTCATGGCCGCCTGCGTCGACTGGAACTTCACCATCTCGCGGCCGCCGAAAAACTGGAAGGTGCGGACGCGCAGATAGTCGCCGGCCGTTACCGCAATGGCGACGGTTCCGACCGGTTTCTCGGGCGATCCTCCGCCAGGACCGGCCAGCCCCGTGATTCCAACGCCCACGGTTGTCCCCGCGCGGCTCCGGACACCTTCGGCCATCGCCTGCGCGACAGGCTCGCTCACTGCGCCGTGCGTGGCGATCAACGACTCGGGGACGTCGACCAGCTCGACCTTCGACCGATTGCTGTAGCACACGATGGCGCGTTCGACGTAGTCGGAGCTGCCTGGAACATCCGTCAGTCGCGAGGCGAGCAGCCCGCCGCTGCACGACTCGGCCACCGCAATCGTCATCTTCCGATCGCGAAGCATTTCGCCGACGACCGCTTCGAGCAGCCGCCCATCGGTGCTGTAGATCGCGGCTCCGAGCACGGTCTGCAATTCGCCAACGGAAGCGTCGAGCGCCGCGTCCGCATCGGCGCGGCTGCCGGCCTGCGCCGTGAGATGCAATTCGATCTGTCCGAGCATCGCAAGAATCGTCGTGCTGATCGGAATCGGCCGGCTGGTCCATGTGGTGTAGACCGGGCCGACCGCGGCGTCGACGTCCGACTCGGTCCGCCCGGTGATCTTCAGTACACGTCGGAACAGTCCGCCGCCGTCGCTCTTCGGCGCGAGACGATCGCGCACCACGGCCTCGAACATCGGAACCATCTCGCGCGGCGGGCCAGGAAGGAGGACGATGGCGGTGCGATCGCGTTCGAGCCATAAGCCCGGCGCCGTACCGTTCGGATTGTCGAGCACGATCGCGCCGCGCGGCACCATGCCCTGCCGCCGATTGTTCTCCGGCATCGTCAGCCCGCGGCGGGCGAACCGTTCCCGAATGCGATCGACGATCCCTTCGTCGACGTCGACCGGCAGCTTCAGCACGCGGGCGACCGCGTCCCGAGTAATGTCGTCCTCGGTGGGCCCGAGGCCGCCCGTGACGACGATCACATCGGCCCATGTGAGCGCGCCTTCCAGCACGCGCACAAGCTCGTCGACGTGATCGGCGACGACTGCCTTCAGCCGGACGTCGAAGCCGATCGTATTCAGGCGTTCGGTGATCACGAGCGAGTTCGTGTCGACGCGAAAGGGCGTCAGCATCTCGCTCCCGACCGCCAGAATGCACGCGTTCATGCGAACGCGAGAATGGCGCGGAGAGTGAGATTTGCGTAGACGGCCGCCATGGCGTCGTCGGCCATCACGCCGACGCCGCCATGCAGGCGCTCGAGGCGGTTCGCAGGATACGGCTTGACCACGTCGAAGATGCGGAACAGCAGAAACGCAGCGACCAGGCCTCGCCACCCCACGGGGTTGAGAAACAGCGTGATCAGCATCCCCATCACTTCGTCGATCACAACCTGTCCGGGATCCGATCGGCCAAAGTGCCGCTCCGCGACGTTTCCACTCCAAGACCCGGCCACGAACAGGCCGATGATCGCCACGGCCTGGGCGACACCGGTCGACGGCACGATCGCCCAGACAAGCAGGCCTGCCGCCGATCCAAACGTGCCGGACGCGATTGGGACGTAGCCCACGCCAAACGCGGTCGCGACCGCGAGCGCGAAAAGGGGCGACGATGCCCTGTCTTTATCGAACGACGCGGGTGCCGGCGAAGCGGTCATGAAGGCCGCGATGGTCGCGGCTGAACAGGGCAGTCAGAAAACCCAGGCCGGCCGGCATCGCGAGGACGAGCCACATCGATTCGCGCAGGAATGCTCGACTCAGGTCGAGCGACGACTCGGATTCGGAGGGGACGACCCGGATTCCGGCGGCCATCTTGCCGAGCGTCTGTCCGCCGGCGGTGAACGCCACGAGGTACCCGCCGTTTTGGACCAGCAGAAAAGCGAGCAGCGGACCCTTCGGCAGGATGCCAAGCTCGTCGATCGTGATCCCGCAGATCTGCAACGTGAAATAGATGACGGCCGCGTCGATGATCGCGAGGATCAACAGGTCGACGACCACCGCGACAAAGCGCGCCGTCACGGCCGCGTCCTCGCCGGCGTGTCCGTCAGTCGAGCGTTCCCCATCGCGGCGCGCCGCCATCGTTGACCGGAGTTGAGCAATCGCGGGCGACTCGTCGAGCGGAAGGTCGAGCGCCTGCAGGCGCGGCTGTTCCGATCGGAGCCGGGGCGCCTCGGGTGTCGACCGACGCACCGCCAGCGGCTGCCTGGGCGGCGACGGTCGCGTAATCAGCGGCTCATCGTCGGGAATCGGTGGACCGAACAGCGGCAGCTCGGCGCTTGGCACCTGCGCCGATGGGACGCCGATCAGGCGTTCGAGATCCATCCCAACGTCGGACATCGATCGCGTCGGCGGCGGCGGCATCGCCGTATCAACCATCGCGAGGTCATCAAGCGGGTTCACATCCTGATCGTCGAGACGGAGGGCTAGTTCCGGCATCGTTGTTGGCGAGCTCAACGAGAAGTCATAGCCACAATTGCGGCAGCGGTCGACGGGTTCGAAGCCCAGATAGCCACATTTGGGACACTTCATGGAACCTGTCGATCGCCCTTCTCGGCCGTTGGATCGCTCGGCGCGGGCGGCGCCGCGAGTGCAAGAAGCTGGCGCTGAATGTCGGCACGGAGTCTGTCGGCGTCGGCGCGCTCGATATCGGTCGGCCGCACCGTCTCGAGCACCGCAAGTGCATCGCGCAGATGTCCGGTGGCGGCGAGCGCCTTCGCGCGCGCGATTGACAGTTCAGCCCGCCGTGGCAGCGGCAGCAACACGTCGTGGACGACTGGTGCGGCGGCGGTCGCCGAGCCGGGCCTCTGCAGCGCAAGCAATCCCCGCCAATCCAAGCGGCCGGACGAGACAGCGGCGTAGCCCCCGACTGCGACCACGGTCATGGCCACGACGAGCCATGCGATGAGGCCGGCGACCGACCGCGAGGCGTGCACGGCAGCCGGAGGCGCACCCGCTGGCAGCGCGCGACTCGATCGACGCGACGAGGACGTCGGGAGAGCGGTCTCGATCCGGTTCAGGCGCTCGAGGACGGCAAACGCGTCTTCAGAGGGCGCGCCACGGTCGATGGCCGTCTGAAGGAGCCGTCGCGCTTCGTCGCCATCGCCGCGATGGAAGGCGGCAATCCCGTTCTGCACCAGCTCTTCCGACTCGCGCTGCCCTTCCGCGAGCGCCGTTCGCGCCCGTTCGATGTATGCGCGGGCGCGCGGATGACTTCGATCGAAGAACAGCGCTCGGGTCCACACGTTGATCGCGTGGTCGTACCGCGCGGCGAAATAATGATCGAGGCCGACGAGCAGAAGCTGCTCGATTTTCGCATCGCGATCCGCTGCCGGCGCCGCCTCGGGCGCGTGAGCGCTGTCGGTGCGATGGACTTCGGACATGGAGCGGGGGGATTATACCGTGATATTGCGGATTGCGGATTGAGGATTGCGGATTGCGGATTGCGGATTACAATCGCCCCCCCGACGTTACAATCTGCAGAGCCTCTGTAAAAATCCGCAATCCGCATGTAAAGATCCGCAATCCGCATTCCGCAATCCGCAATGTTATGGCCGTCATCGAATGCGTTCCGAACGTGAGCGAAGGCCGCCGGCCGGAGATCGTCGCGGCAATGGCCGACGCGATCCGCGGCGTCGCGGGTGTCCGCCTGCTCGACCATTCCTCGGACGCCTCACACAATCGATCCGTTTTTACGCTCGCCGGGGACACATCAGGCGTCGAGCGCGCGGTGCTCGCCCTGTTCGAGCGCGCCGTGGCCGACATCGACTTGCGAACGCACCGCGGCGAGCATCCACGGCTGGGCGCCGTCGACGTCGTGCCGTTCGTGCCGATCGAAGGCGTCACCATGGCCGACTGCGTGGCGCTGGCGAAAAAGATCGGCGCCGAAGTCGCAGCGCGATTCGGCGTGCCCGTGTACTTGTACGAAGAGGCGGCCACCAACCCGGCACGCAAGAACCTCGAGGACATCCGGCGAGGTGAGTTCGAAGGGCTCGCGGCGAAGATGGCCGCGCCGGAATGGGCGCCGGATTTTGGACCAGCGGCGCCGCATCAGACCGCCGGCGCGTCGGTCATCGGCGCGCGAATGGCGCTCATCGCCTACAACATCAACCTGGCAACCGATCGGCTCGATGTGGCGAAGAAGGTCGCCGCGGCGATCCGCCACAGCAGTGGCGGCTTCAGGTACGTCAAGGCCGCCGGTTTCAAGCTCGAGGACCGCGGCATCGTCCAGGTGTCGATGAACCTGACGAATTACGAGAAGACGCCGATTTTCCGCGTGTTCGAGACCGTCAGGCGCGAGGCGGCGCGGTATGGCGTGGCGATTCTGGAAAGCGAGATCGTCGGTCTGGTCCCAGCGGCGGCGCTGACCGCCGCCGCCGAGTTCTACCTGCAGATCGAGGGGTTCAAACCCGATCAGGTGCTCGAGAACAGGCTCAGGCAGTCGTAAAGGCGGGCCGTCGACGGCCCGGCATGTCTCTCGGCCCTACACCGTCTCAGGCTCTTCGTCTGCGCGACGGGACGGGGCGATGCCGAACGCCTTCATCTTGCGATACAGATTGCTCCGCTCGACGCCGAGCACGTCGGCCGTCCGGGACATGTTGCCCTGCTGTTCAGCCAGCGTTCGAAGAATGAGGTCCCGCTCGAACTGATCCCGCGCCTCGTGGAGCGTGCGGCGCTCGAGCGGTGCATCGCCAGCGGGCGGGCGCGCAAGACCGACCGGGTCGAGAAAACCGAGGTCGGACGCCGAGATGGCGTCGCCCGGGACCATGATCATCAGGCGCTCGATCACGTTCCGCAGCTCGCGGACGTTTCCCGGCCACGGGTAGCGCTGAAGCGCGACGCGGGCCGCGGAATCGAAGTTCTTCACGCGGCGGCCGTACTCGCGCGCGAACTCCGCCATGAAATGATCCGCGAGCATGGGGATGTCTTCCTGCCGCTCGCGCAACGGCGGCACGAAGATCGGAATCACGTTCAATCGGAAATACAGATCCTCGCGAAACCGCCCGCCCCGAATCTCGGCCTGGAGATCCTTATTGGTGGCGGCGAGCACCCGCGCGTCGACCTTGATCCCTTTCGTCCCCCCCACCGCTTCCATGGTCTGTTCCTGCAGCACGCGGAGGACCTTGGCCTGCGTCTTGAGGCTCATGTCGCCGATCTCGTCGAGAAAGATCGTGCCGCCGTCGGCGACCTCGAACTTGCCGCGACGATCCGCGACCGCGCCGGTGAAGGCGCCGCGTACGTGTCCGAACAGCTCGCTTTCGATCAGTTCTTCGGGAATGGCGGCGCAGTTCACTTCGACAAAGGCGTTGGATCGCCGCCGGCTCAGCGCGTGAATCGTCCGGGCGACGAGCTCTTTGCCCGTGCCGTTCTCGCCGTAGATCAGCACGCGGCCATTGGTCGGCGCCGCCATCGCCACCTGTTCGCGCAGCTGCCGCATCGCGTAGCTCTCGCCCACCATCGTCTGCGTGCGATCGACCCGGGCGCGGAGGGCGCGGTTTTCGGCTTCGAGATGCCGCTGGTGGAGGGCATTGCGGATGACGAGAACGGTCTTGTCGAGCGACAGCGGTTTCTCGACGAAGTCGAATGCGCCCATCTTGATGGCGCGCACCGCCGATTCGATGTTGCCATGGCCGGAAATCAGCACGACCTGGGCGTCGACCTGGCGTTCCCGCAGCCGCGCAAGCGTCGCCAGCCCGTCCATGCCCGGCAGCCAGACGTCGAGGACGATGAGATCCACGGCGCCGCGCGTCAGCCGCTCGAGGCACGCCTCGCCGCTCGAGACCGCTTCGACGCTGTATCCCTCGTCGCCAAGCACGCCGCTCAGCGCCGTCCGGACACCAGGCTCGTCGTCAACGATCAGAATCGTGGGCTTCATGCGTCGTTCGACGTCAGCACGGTAGTTCTATCGTAAACCGCGTGCCATGCGGCGTGTTGTCGCCGACCTCGATGCTGCCCCCATGCTCCGCGATGATGCGGCGGACGATCGCCAGGCCCAGGCCGCTGCCCCGCCGTTTCGTCGAGTAGTACGGCAGGAACAGCTTCTCGCGCTCGGCCGCGGGAATGCCCGGTCCGTTGTCGGCGACAACGATGCGCACGACGCTGTTGGCTTCGTCCAGCTGGGTCTCGACGACAATCTGCCCGCGACGCTCCATCGCCTCGATCGCGTTGTCGACGAGATTGATGATGACGCGGCGGATCTGCTCGGCATCGAGCCGGACGAGCGGCACGCCCGGCGCAGACTGCTGCTCGAGGCGCACGTCGGCGAAAATCCCATTGTACAGCGCGATCGTGTGGGTGATGAGTTGCGGCAGATCCGTCGGCACCGTACGTGGAGACGGCATCCGGGCGAATTGCGAGAACTCGTCGACGAGCATCTTCAGCGACTCGACTTCGCCGACGATGGTCCTCGTGCACTCGTCGACAAGCGCCTTGGCCTGTGGCGGAGCGCCGGCGAAGTGCCGGCTGAGGCGCTCGGCCGACAACTGAATTGGCGTCAATGGGTTCTTGATCTCATGCGCGAGGCGCCGGGCCACTTCGCGCCAGGCGGCGACCTTCTGGGCTCGAATCAGCGGCGTCACGTCGTCCAGAACGAGCACGACGCCCTCGGGCGCGCCGCTGTCTCCGACAAGGGCGGTCGCGACGGCCGCGAGGTGCAGCTCCTGACCTTCGCGCGCCAGCGCGATCTCATGCGCCGTCGGCTCGGTCTTGCCGCGACCCGCGCCAGCCAGGAGCCTGCCGACCGGCTCCAAGTCGGGCCGACCGAAGACAGCGAGAGCCGGCTGGCCGATAATCTGGCGGTTCAGGCTGAGCAGACGCGCGGCCGCGCTGTTGATCGTCGTGACGACACCCGCGGCGTCAACCGACACGACGCCGGTCGTAATGCGCTCGAGAATCGTTTCGATGTACCGCCGGCGCCCTTCCACCTCGATGTGTTTGCGCTCGAGCGCGATCGTGCCGCGGTCCACACGCCGCCGGCTCGTGGCGAGCTCGCTGGCCATGGTATTGAACGCCTCGACGAGCGACCCGAATTCGTCGTTGCTCTGCGGCTCGACGCGCTGATCCAGGCGCCCCGCGCCGATTTCACGCGCCGCCGCAGCCAGCATCTGGACGGGCCGCGTGATCCGCTTCGCCATGTACAAACCCATCCACGTCGCGCTGACGAGAATCATCAGCGTCACCATGAGAAAGAACGACAGGTAGACGCCGGCCAGCGGCCGCTTCAGCACGCGCAGCTGGTTATAGTTCTCGAACGCCTGGGTCATCCGGCGCGATCGCGAGGCCAGTTCGCCGGTCAGGTAATCGGTGGCGACGACGACGCCCATCGGGCGGCCATCCGCGTTGCGGATCACGGCCGCCGCGTGCAGCAGATCGCCCGACCCGCCGAGCGTTTCGATCGATGTATCCGCCGATCCGCCGAGCGCCTGTCCCGCAAGGCGATCTGCGGCCGCTCGCGTGTACCCCGGCGGCAGCGCCGGCGCCGCCACGTCGACCACCGGCTCGAGCTGCGGCAGCGACCCACTGGACGGCAACACGCGGTACACCTCGACAAGTTGCACCCGCTGCAGCGTGACATCGGGCGCCAGCAGGTCGCGGATCGGCCGCACGTCGGTCGCAGTCAAATCCGCGGCCGCCAGTTCGCGTGCGAGGCGCTTGGCATGATCGGTCACGAGCATTTGCCGCTCGTGGTAGTAGTCGCTCGCAATCGCGTTGGCCGACGACAGGATGTCGTCCATCGGCGCGTTGAACCACCGATCGGCGCTCGTCCGAATCAGCTCGCTGCCGACGATGAGGACCAGTACGGCGGGGACGAAGGTCATGCCGAGCAGCAGCAGGACGAGCTTGGCGCGGAAACGCGCGAACGGCAGCGCGCGGCGGCGCTCCACGACGAGCTTCACGATGTTCCGCGCCAGCACGAACACCAGCGCCACGAGCATCGTGAGATCGGCGGCGGAGAGCGCGTAGAGCACGAACTCGCTGAGGAAGTCGGGCGAGAAGCGCGACGAGCCGCTGGCGATCGCGAGCAGCGCGATCAGCACGCCGGCGAGCACGACGATGCCGCCGAGAATCAGACGCGGGTTGTCGCGGAACGCACGTCGGGGCGGCGGCTGCGGTTGGCGTGCCCGCGCGGGACCGCTCGTGCGTCTGGGGGCAATCGAGGTGATCGTTGCTGGCATTTCGCGGCTTTCAGATCTCGCTCTCCGCTATCGGCTATCAGCTGGCTTCCCAAGTTCCGGCTGTCGGTTGAGAGGTGACAGCTGAAAGCCCTTCTTACGGGATGAACGTAAACTTCGCGTGACCGAGCACCGTACCGCCCCACGGCCAGAAGAACCATGCGTTCCTCGGGCGCGTGTGCGCCCGAACCCGGACGTAGTACTCGCCGGAGGCTTCGAGCGAGGCGGTCGGTGAGAGCGGAATGCGATCGAAGTGCGTCATCCATCCGCGCACCGCCTCGCGGTCTTCGGTCGGCCGGGCGTCCTCGACGCGCCCGTCGAACGTTCGCGACACCTGATACCGCCGCGTCAGGTTGTCGAAGCGAACGGTCGCCGTGATCGTCACCGACGCGATGGTGCGGTCGACCAGCGGAGCGCCTCGGCGCAATTCGACATCGTAGGAGAATGTCGTCGTGAGGCCGCTCTGAATCGCGTCGCGCACGTCCGAGGTGAAGCCGTCGCTCAAATCAAACGAGACGAGCACTTGCCCGTCGCGCACGATCGGTGTAACCGTGATGTCGGGATCCGGTTCGGCCGCGCGGATCCCGGCGGCGCCGCAAATGACGGTCACCAAGAGCCAGACACACGCAGACAACCAGAGGCATGTCTTCGTCGTGTCTTCGTGCCGTCGTGGCCTGGCGTGTGGCTTCATTCCTTGGGGTTCAACAAATCCTTGAGCTCATTCGCGAACTCGTTGATATCGCGAAAGTGCCGATATACCGAGGCAAACCGGACGTAGGCGACCTTGTCGAGCCGTTTCAACTCCTCCATCACGAATGCGCCGATGTCGGCCGTGGCAATTTCTTTTTCGGGCCGTTCCTGCAGCGTGGCCTCCACGCGGTCCGCGACCGCTTCGAGGGCCGCGACGCTCACTGGACGTTTCTCGCACGCCTTGAGCAGGCCGGCTACGAGCTTCTGCCGCTCGAACCGCTCGCGCGTGCCATCCTTCTTCACCACCATATACGGAATTTCGTCGATCCGCTCGTAGCTGGTGAACCGCTTGCCGCACTCCAGACACTCGCGCCGGCGTCGAATCACCTCTCCCTCTTTCGACTCGCGAGAATCGACAACCTTGTCGCCGAGGTGGGCGCAATACGGGCATTTCATGCCGTGTGCCCTTCCTCCGCCTGATCGGCGAGGCGGCGCATGCCGCCGACGTTCAATCCCTCCTGCGCCGCAAACATCAGTCCGAGCAGCAGGGCCGGCCCAATCGAGAAGAGATGCAGGACGATCGCCGCGCCCACGGCGGCTTCATCCGGTGCGCCGTAGAACATCGTCGCGCCGATCCGGAAGGCTTCATGGAAGCCGCCAATCGCGCCGGGCGTCGGCACGGCAACGCCGATCACCAGGATCGCCATCAACAGAAACGACCCCGTGAACGGCACGGCGAACCGAAACGCGACGGCGACGCACCAGATGCCCGCCGCGATACAGAGCCAGAGCGGAAACGACCATGCGAGCGCACCCAGCAGCCGTCCTGGCCGTCGGATGGCGCCGAGACCGCGTGCGAACTTTTCGGCCACCCGCGCAATCAAGCCAGCGAGCGTCGACGGCACCACTTGTTCCAGGCGTTTCATGCCGCGGCCAAGCCGTTCCGGATCGCCGGCCAGTACGAAGAGGACGACCAACGTGCCGAGCGCTCCGGCACCGGCGGTCGCCCCGGCCCATTTGACCCCGGAAAACATCGCGGGGTTCGTCCGTTCCAGGTCGCGCCCGAACACGAAGACGTACGAAGCGAGCAAGACCAGCACGGTAATCACGTCGAGCAAACGTTCCAGGATGATCGTGGCAAACGCGCCGGTCGCACTCATGCGTTCCTGCGCCCCGCCGCTGGGCGGCCGCGATTGGCGGGCCAGAAAGTACGGGCGAATGAGCTCACCGGCGCGGGCCGGCAGAATGGCGGTTGCCGCAAACCCGACCGCGGTGGCGCGGAACGCCCGGCTGAAGGTCGTGTGCCCCAACGGCTCGAGCAGATACTGCCAACGGTACGCGCGGATGGCCAGGTTGAGGACCATGGTCAGCAACGAGAGCGCGAGCCACTCGAACCGCGCGCGCGCGATGTTGGCCGCCACACCCCACAAGTCGACGTTGTGCAGGAACAGCGCGACGAGCCCTGCGGCGAGCGCCAGCACGATGACCGTTCGGATGTGGGACCGCATCGCGTCTTGAGTGTCCCTTACTATACCGCCCTATATGTTGTTGTTGTCAGCGTCGGCGTACAGCCTGTAAGATGCCAGCCTTCTCGCGCAGAGGAACCTGTTGCCGCTCGCCTCGCCCACTCTCCAGACCACACTCGGTGTCCGCCGTCCGGATCGACAGGGAAAGGTCCGCGATATTTACGAGTTCGGCGACCGGCTGATCATCGTCGCGACCGATCGGATCTCGGCGTTCGACTACGTGCTCGGCTCCGGCATTCCCGACAAGGGCAGGGTACTCACGCAGATCTCGTCGTTCTGGTTCGAGCGCACGCGGCCGATCGTGGCCAATCATGTGCTCTCGATCGATCCGCACGACTATCCGGAGCCGGCGCGCCTGGCAGCCGACGTGCTGGGCGGCCGCTCGATGCTCGTCACCCGCACGGAGCCGCTGCCGATTGAGTGCGTGGCACGCGGGTACTTGTCCGGATCGGGCTGGAAGGACTATCAAGCCACCGGCGAAGTCTGCGGCATTCACCTGCCGGCGGGGTTGCGCGAATCGGATCGGCTGCCGCAGCCGATCTTCACGCCGGCGACGAAAGCCCAGAGCGGACACGACGTCAACATCAGCGAACAGGACGCGGCGGCGCTCGTCGGCGGCGACCTCCTCGAACGCGTCCGCGACCTCACGCTCCGGTTGTACGCGGAGGGATCCGCTCACGCCGAATCGTGCGGGATCATCGTCGCCGATACGAAGTTCGAATTCGGCCTGTTGCCGGACGGGCAGCTCCTGCTGATCGACGAAGCCCTGACACCCGACTCGTCGCGCTTCTGGCCGCGCGACACCTACACGCCCGGCGGCCCTCAGCCGAGCTTCGACAAACAATTCGTGCGTGATTACCTCGAGCAGATCCGGTGGAACAAGCAGCCGCCGGTCCCCTCGTTGCCCGATGAGGTCGTCGTCAGGACGCGCGAGAAGTACGTCGAGGCGTTCCACAGACTGACGGGCCGGGAGCTCCTGTGATTAGCGACAAGCTGCAGCGGCTGATCGAGGAAATGGTCGACAAGCACGTCCAGTTCGAGGACGCCGTGGGCGAGTTCGAAAAGCGGTTCATCGCTCGCGTCCTGGGACAATGCGACGGCAGCCTCACTCGCACGGCCGGTGCGCTGGGCATCCACCGCAACACGCTGACGCGGAAGATGGGGGAGTACAAGATCAGGAGGAGGGCTGGATAGGCGTCCTGCCCGCACTGTTGGCACTCACCCGTTGACACTGCCAGCCACTGACATATAATTAGCAGTCGGCCAGGGCGAGTGCTAATGCCCTTGGCAATCATCCCGGGTATCCGGAAGGACCTCCACTTTCACGACAGACGGAGTAGAGCATGAACGTCAGACCGTTGCACGACCGCATCATTGTTCAGCGCATCGAGGAAGGCGAGCAGAAAGTCGGCGGCATCATCATCCCCGACTCCGCCAAAGAGAAGCCGCAGCAGGGCAAGGTCATCGCCGCCGGGAACGGCAAGTCGAAGGACGATGGGAAGCGCGTCCCGCTCGACGTGAAGGCCGGCGACACGATCCTGTTCGGCAAGTACTCCGGCCAGGAGATCAAGATCGATGGGGACGAATACCTCATCATGCGCGAAGACGAAGTCCTCGGCGTCATCGAGGGCGCCGAAACCAAGAAGAAGAAGTAACTAGCCGATTGCTGAACGCCGAGGGCTGACAGCTACTGGAGAACAGACACATGGCAAAGCAGATCGTATACGGCGAGCAGTCGCGGCAGGCCATCCTGCGCGGCGTCAACCAGCTGGCCGACGCCGTCAAGGTCACGCTCGGACCGAAGGGCCGCAACGTCGTCCTCGACAAGAAGTTCGGATCCCCGACGATCACCAAGGACGGTGTCACCGTCGCCAAGGAGATCGACCTCAAGGATCCGCTCGAAAACATGGGCGCGCAGATGGTCCGCGAAGTCGCGAGCAAGACATCCGACACCGCGGGTGACGGCACCACCACCGCCACCGTGCTGGCGCAGGCCATCTACCGCGAGGGCGCGAAAAACGTCGTCGCGGGCGCGAACCCGATGGACATCAAGCGCGGCATCGAGAAGGCGGTCGAGGCGATTACCGGCGAGCTGAAGAAGATGAAGAAGGACGTCGGCGGGAACATGGTGGCCCAGGTCGGCACCATCTCCGCGAACAACGACGAGACGATTGGCAAGATCATCGCCGAAGCCATGGACAAGGTCGGCAAGGACGGGGTGATTACGGTTGAAGAAGCGCGGACGCTCGACACGTCGCTCGAAGTGGTCGAAGGCATGCAGTTCGATCGCGGCTATCTGTCGCCCTACTTCGTCACCGATCCCGAGCGCATGGAAGTCGTGCTCGAGAATCCGGTCATTCTGATCCACGAGAAGAAGATCAGCTCGATGAAGGACCTCCTGCCGGTGCTCGAGCAGGTGGCGCGCCTCGGCCGCCCGTTGCTCATCATCGCGGAGGACATCGAGGGTGAAGCGCTGGCGACGCTGGTCGTCAACAAGCTGCGCGGCACGCTGCAGGCCGCCGCGGTGAAGGCGCCCGGCTTCGGCGATCGCCGCAAGGCGATGCTCGAGGACATCGCGATCCTCACCAACGGGCGGGCCATCACCGAGGACCTCGGGATCAAGCTCGAATCGATCAAGCTGGAGGACCTCGGCAAGGCGAAGAAGGTCACCATCGACAAGGACAACACGACCATCGTCGAAGGCGGCGGCGCCTCGTCGGCGATCGAGGGGCGCGTCAAGCAGATTCGGACGCAGGTCGAAGACACCACGTCCGATTACGACCGCGAGAAGCTGCAGGAGCGGCTCGCGAAGCTGGTCGGCGGCGTGGCCGTCATCAAGGTTGGCGCGGCAACCGAGACCGAGATGAAGGAGAAGAAGGCGCGCGTCGAGGACGCGATGCACGCGACGAAGGCGGCGGTCGAAGAGGGCATCGTGCCCGGCGGCGGCGTCGCGCTCATTCGCGCAGCTCGGGTGCTCAAGGATCTCAAGCTCGGCGGCGACCAGCAGATCGGCGTCAACATCGTCGCGCGGGCCATCGAAGAACCGATGCGATGGATCGCGACCAACGCCGGCCACGAAGGGTCGATCGTCGTCCAGAGGGTCCGCGAGATGAAGGACGAGGAAGGCTTCAATGCGCTGACCGACACGTACGAGAACCTCGTGGCGGCCGGCGTCATCGACCCCGTGAAAGTGGTGCGTTCGGCGCTCCAGAACGCCTCATCGATCGCCTCGCTGCTGCTGACGACCGAAGCGCTCATCTCCGAGATTCCCGAAGAGAAGAAAGACGCGCCGGCGATGCCGGGCGGCGGCGGAATGGGCGGGATGTACTAAGCGCCTAGCGGAAAGGGAAAAGGCCCGGGAGGAGCAATCCTCACCGGGCCTTTCGTGTGTACTTCGTACTTCAGGCTTCTCGTTTGTACTTCGTCCTTCAGGCCTTCGTACTTTGTGCTTGCAAGCCTGCCTACCGCAGCGTGAAGGTCAATTCAATCGTCACGACGACCGGCACGGGCTCGCCAAGGCGCATGCCGGGACGGAACAGCCACTGCTTGGCGGCTTTGACAGCCTCCGAATCGAGGCCGAACGTCGGGTCGAGCGACCGAATCACCTGCACATCGCCGACCGTGCCGTCCTGTTTCACCACGCATTGCAGCAGCACGGTGCCCTGCACTTTCGCGCGCATCGCATCCGACGTGTAATTCGGCCGAACTTCTCTGAGCTTGATCGGAAACGACACACCGTTGCCCGGCTGGTAGACGCCGCCACCGGTTCCTCCGCCGCTGCCCGGCCCCAGGCCCGACCCGGTGCCGGGACCGATGCCAGTCCCTGAACCCGTCCCAGCGCCTCCGCCGACACCGGAGCCCCGAGACAGCGTCGGCGGTCCAACTGGTGCTTCGATGGCGCCCGGCAACGTGTCCTGCGCGGCCGCGAGACTCTTCGCGGGAATGTTCACCGGCTCGATGGGAGGCGGCTCGTTCTTGGCCTGCTGCGATTCGAGCTTCGGCGGTTTTGCGACGGGGACGGTGATCTTGTCCTTGCCCGGGAGCTCCGCCGGCCGTGGCGGCTCTTTCATCCGGTTGCCACCGCCGCCGCCACCGCCGCCGGGCCCAGGTTGCTGCAGCCAGATGATGTTGCTGTTTGGCTGATCCGGCAGAACCGCGGCCAAGGTGACGGGATGCACGGGAAGACGGCTCAGAAAGATCAGCAGCGCCGCGAACGCGATGTCGAGCGCGGCCGAGAGCGCGACCGACACGCCGAGTCGTTTCGGCTGTTGTTCGAACAGGAACGGCACCTCGGCCGGATGCGCGCCCTCGACGTGAACGGACAGATGGCCTGCGGATGCATTCACATGCACATCGGCCGCCTGGGTGGATTCTGTCATCGGTAAAGCTAAGGGGCTTGTGGAGATATTGTCTCGCACGGTGGCAAGACCTGCAACTGCAAAAGGGGTGCCTCTGAACCCGGCCATATTTCTTTGGACGTTTGGGCCGAGTGCGCGGCCGGGCTGTCCTCAGACTCGTCCTGTCCAGGCACCGATGGCGGCATTGCCGCCGCCGTAGGAATGCAGAATGGCGAGGGCATCCGCGGCGCGCGGTTCCGTCCGGATGCCGACGAGCACGCCGCCGCGGCCGGTCAGTACCTCGAAAATGCGCGCATCATGCGACTGGAAACCGACGCGCCGCATCGTCCCGGCGAGGCCCAACTTGCCGAGATCGCGTGCAGGCCCTTGAAGCGCCGCGACGAGCGGACCGCGGGCGATTGTCGCGCCGATGCCGGCAAGCTCGAGGCGCTCGCCCGCCGAGCCGAACGTGCGGTCGATGAGCGCGGACGCCTCAGCGCTTTCCTTCGCGATAATGGTCAACGATTCGGCCGGGAAGCCACTCTGTTTCAGCGCGTCGAGTCCTTTCGTGGCCCATGCGACGTCTTGAAACACGGCAACGGTGAAGCGTCCAGTGTCGACCTCGAGCATCTGCTACCTCTGCCAAGCGTTCAGCTAATCAGCGAGGTAATGTATCACGATGCATATCGCGGTCGTCGGCGCGGGGCCGGCCGGAGCGTGGGCCGCGTACACGCTGGCGCGGCGCGGCGCTCGCGTGACGATCTTCGATCCGTCGCACCCCCGCGAGAAACCGTGCGGCGGCGGTGTGACCGGCCGCGCCCTTGCCCTGGTCGCTGAGGCTGTCAGTCAACGCGATCTCCCGGTCACGGTCGTCCGCAGTGCCCGGTTCGTCGACTCGCGCCGCGGTGACGCCGCCACCGTCGCATTCGACGACGCCGCGGCGCATCCTTCGTTGGTGGTGGCGAGTCGCGCCGCTTTCGACGCGGCCCTCATCGCGGCAGCCGTCCACGCCGGCGCGTCGCTGGATCGGTCTCGGGTCACTGATGTTGCCGTCGCTGCGGCTGGCGTGCGGATTTCCACGACGGCCGGCGATTGCGACGCGGACTTCGTGATCGGCGCCGACGGCGCGAACAGCCTGGTGCGCCGCCGTATGACGCGCGCGTTCGCCCGCGAACAACTCTCGATCGCCACGGGTTTTTTTGCGCGCGGCATCACAAGCGCCGAAATCGTCGTGGAGCTCGTCGGCGATCCGCCGGGATACCTCTGGTCGTTTCCGAGGCCCGACCATCTGGCCATCGGCATCTGCGCGCAGGCCGATGCCGGAATCACCGCGGGCACGCTGCGCGCGACGACCGCGCGCTGGATCCGCACGGCGCGCCTCGCCGATGGCGCGCGGCTCGACCCCTACTCGTGGCCGATTCCATCACTCGACGCACGGGCATGCGGTCGGCTCGAGCTCGCAGGATCGCGCTGGGTGCTCATCGGCGACGCCGCAGGTCTCGTCGACCCGATTACCCGCGAGGGGATCTACTTCGCGCTGCTCTCCGCCGAATGGGCAGCCGACGCGCTCTCAACCGGCCACTGTCCGGATGCGTACGTCGCCCGCGTGCAGGAGGAGATTGGATCCGAGCTCGCGCGAGCCGCGCGATTGAAAGCCGGTTTCTTCCGCCCGGCCTTCATCGGCCTGATGCTGCACGCGCTGCAGCAGAGTGAAGCCGTCCGCGCGGTCATGGCGGATCTCATCGCGGGCCGGCAGGACTACCGGACACTGAGATGGAGATTGCTGAAAACACTGGAGCTGAGCCTGGCGTGGCAGCTGGTGGTCAGCGGGAGACGTAGCCGTCCCGTGCTCGCACCGTGACGTCGCGGCGATCGACGCGGACGTCAATCGACCGCCATCGTGGCTCGCCCGTTGGAGGCGCCGGCGCGTACCCGAGCAGGTACTGATGCCGCAGTTCGCGCGCAACCGTGTTCAGCGTCGCCTCCAGCCGCTTCGGATCGTCGACGATGAAGGAGCGGCCGCCGGTCACGGTGGCGAGCTCCGCGAGCACGGGCGGTCGCGACTTGCCAATCGCCACGGGATACACCAGAACGTTGCTTCGGCGCGCGCGATCGATCACCTCGGTCGCGCTCGTCTCACTGTGTCGATCGAAGCCGTCCGACACCAAGAGCAGCGCCCGCCGCCGGGTCTGCGTGTACGGCATCTCCAGGGCCTTCACGATCACGTCGTAGAGCGGCGTCGTACCCCATGCCTCGATGGCGTCCCACGCGGTGCCAGCCGCCGCTCGCGCAGGAACCGGCGGTGTGATCGTTTCCACTTCGCTGCCAATCGCCAACACCATGACTTCGTCGTCGGGCCGCAGCGCCCCGACGAACAGGCGGGCCGCCTGTTTCGCCAGCGACAGCCGTTCACCGCTCATGCTGAAACTCCGATCCAGCGCGACGACGATGGAGAGCGGGAATTCGCCGGCGGCGAAGGCGGTGATGGGTTGCGGTGCGCCGTCCTCAGAGACGCGGAAGTCGGCGGCCGTCAGGCCGGTAACCGGCTGACCCTGCCGATCCGTGACAGTTGCGTACACTTCGACAAGATTGACGCCGGTCGTGAACTGCGCGAACGCGAGCCCCGCCGCGAATAGTGGTACAATCGTCGCGGTCCCTCTGCCCACAATTCGCTGGAGCATCATATGTTTGGTTCACTCGGGCTACCTGAGCTGCTGATCGTTTTGTTCATCGTCGTCCTGATTTTCGGAGCAAACCGCTTGCCCGGACTCGCCAAGGGCATGGGAAGCGCGATCAAGAACTTCAAGGACGGGATGAAGGACTAGCCACGCGCCGTTAGAGCAGCACGCGCGAGTCGCCCACTCGCCGAGTCAGCCGTTCGCGGTCCAGATACTCGAGCAGCGGGATCGCGAACTTGCGCGAGACGCCGAACCGTTCCTTGAACATCGCGACATCGATGCGCGCCCCGCCTCCCCCCGAGGTTTTCAGCGCCGCCATTTCTGCCTTCAACCGCTTCAACGCTTCGTCGTGAAAGACCAGCGCGTCGACGCGCACCAGCACTTTTTGACGCTGCAACAATTTCATCATCCGGTCGGCAACCGCCGGCGTCGTGCGCGTCTCGACGGCGACCGACGCCAGGTCTGGCGGCGTCAGCCCGGCGTCCCGGTACGCGCGCTCGATCGAGGTTCGCGCGCTCTCCTCCTCGGGCGTGAGCTCCATACGGTGCGACGCGAGCGCAACACGGTCCCGCAGCGCGATGCGGCCGGCGGCGGCGACATCAGCCAGCGCTTTGTCGAATACCGCGGCGTGGCCTCGACCGAATAGGCGGTCCCGCAGCTCATCGCGCGGCACCCCTTCGGACAAGGGCTGAACGCGATGATGCTCGGCGAGCGCCGACAGGATCGAATCTTTGAGGCGCTGCAGAATTCCCGGGGCGACGAGCACGTCGCCGGCCACCACCGCCGCGCCAGCGGCTGCCAGATCCGCGACGCGCGCCGCTACGTCGCGCGGATCGACGCCAACCCGCGTCGTCAGCGACCCGATCGGCAGCGCCTGAATGCCGGCGTCGTCGATCATCGCGGATGCGGCAGAACGCTGTGCGTCGGCGCCTCCATCAGTATCTGGTTCGAACGCCAGGCGCTGGCTGCGCTCGAGCGCCGCCGCCGTGCGAATCGCGGTCCGCGGCGGCCGCGGATCAAGGATGACGCCTCCCGCGATTGTTACCGGCGGCGAATACGCGCGCAGGATGTAGCGATCTCCTCGCGCCAGCACCGCCGGCGCTTCGAGCCGAAGCCTGACGAACGCGCGCGATCCCGGGGCGATGGCCGGAACGGCGGGTCGAGAAGGCTCTGCCGGCCCGACGACGGCAACGCGGCCGAGGATTTCGGCCGTGCCCTGATGGAACCGGACGCGCGCGCCGTGCTTCAGTGGTTTTGCGCCTGGCAGCACGTCGACCGTGGCATCGGCGAGCCGCGTCTCCTCGAATGCGCCCGCGCTGACGAGCGCCTGTCCGCGGGCAATCGCGTCGACGTCGATGCCGCCGAGATTAATCGCTGCGCGCTGCCCGGCGATTGCTTCCGGCCGTCGCTGACCGTGGACCTGCACGCCCCGGACTTTCACCCATTTCTCGCCCGGCGCGATCAGCAGCTCGTCGTCCACGGCAATCCGGCCGGACACGAGCGTGCCGGTCACTACCGTCCCGAACCCTTTCATCGAGAAGACCCGATCGATTGGCAGGCGCGTCACCGCGTCGGCCGATCGGCCCGGCGCGCGCGCGCTTGCCTCGACCAGCGCCGCGCGGAATGCGTCGAGGCCGGCACCGGTCCGCGACGACACGGGCACGATTGCCGCACCGTCGAGAAACGATCCGGCGACCAGCTCGCGGACCTCGAGGCGCGCGAGCTCGACCAGGTCCGCGTCCGCGAGATCGGATTTCGTGAGCGCGACGAGCCCCGCTCGAACGCGCAGAAGCCGGCAGATGTCGAAGTGTTCGCGCGTCTGCGGCATCACCGATTCGTCGGCCGCCACCACGAGGACGACGAGGTCGATGCCCCCGGCACCGGCCAGCATGTTTTTCACGAACCTCTCGTGGCCGGGCACGTCGACGAACGCGAAGTTGATGCCGTCGATTGTCTGGTGGGCGAATCCCAGGTCGATCGTGATCCCGCGCGCCTTCTCTTCCTTCAAGCGATCCGGATCCGTCCCGGTCAACGCCTGAACGAGCGCGCTCTTGCCGTGATCGATGTGACCAGCCGTCCCGACAACGATCGATCTCATCCGGCCTACCGTCTGCCGCCCTTGCGCTGCTGCCTCTCGCGGCGGCCCGCGCGCGGCTTCCGACGCTTGTCACCCTTCGGCACGGCCCTGCTGCGGCGCGGACCGCGCTCGCCGTCGCGCACGCGTTCCAGAATCTCCACGAGCCCGAGGTCGACCTGCCGGACCTCCATGTTCACGCGGATCACCTGCACCTTGACCTTGTCGCCGAGGCGGTACACCTTCTGCGTGTTCTCGCCGCGCAGCAGGTGGGCGCCTTCCACGAACCGGTAGTAATCGTCGGCCATCGTCGACACGTGCACCATGCCCTCGACGAAATGCTCGATCAACTCGATGAACAGGCCGAACGCCGCCACGCCCGTGACGTAGCCCTCGAATTCATCGCCGACCTTGTCGGCCATGAATTTCACTTTCTTCCACTGGAGCAGCTCGCGCTCGGCGTCGTCCGCGCGCCGTTCCATCTCCGACGTGTGCCGCGCGATTTCCGGCAGCTCCTCGTTCCATTCCTCGCGCGTCTCCTCGTTCAGCAACTCGTGGCGGGCCGCGCGAAGCGCCCGGTGGACGACCAGATCCGGATAGCGGCGGATCGGCGACGTGAAGTGCGTGTAGCTGGGCGCGGCGAGACCGAAGTGGCCGAGATTCTCCGGCGCATACCGCGCCTTCTGCATCGTCCGCAGCATGAGGAAGGCAATCGGCTTTTCTTCGGGCTTCCCATGAATCTGCTCGATGAGCTTCTGGAAATGGCGCGGGCGCAGCGCGCTCGGGGGTGCGGCCAGGCTGTAGCCGAAGCCGGAAATGAACTCCTCGAACTTCGCCACCTTGAGGAGATCCGGCTCCTCGTGAATGCGGTACAGCGCCGGCGCGGACTGCGCCTCGAGGTAGGACGCGACCGTTTCGTTCGCGAGCAGCATGAACTCCTCGATGAGCCGATGCGCCACGTTGCGCTGCAGCGCGATGATGGCTTCGACGACGCCTCCTTCGTCGATGATGACTTCCGCCTCGTTGAGATCGAAGTCAATCGAGCCGCGGCGGCGGCGGGCATCGTTGAGAATCTGGAACAGCTCGCGCATCTGCTCGAACATCGGCACGAGCGGCGCGTACTGTTTCATCAACTGCGGATCCCGGTCGGTCAGGATGCCGTTGACTGCGGTGTACGTCATCCGCTCGTCGCTGTTGATGACCCCGTCGTGGAACTCGTGGCGGACGACTTCGCCCCGTCGCGTCACCTCCATCAGGCACGATTGCACCAGCCGATCGACGTGCGGATTCAGGCTGCACAAGCCGGTCGCGAGTTCGGACGGGAACATGTGAACGGCGCGCTCGGGGAAATACACCGACGTCCCGCGCTCGTAGGCTTCGCGATCGAGCGCGCTGCCCTCCTGGACGTAATGGGAGACGTCGGCGATGTGTACGCCGAGCCAGAAGTGGCCGTTCGGCAGCTTTTCGATCGTGATCGCATCGTCGAAATCGCGCGCGTGCTCGCCGTCGATTGTGACCGTCGGCACATGGCGGAAGTCGGTCCGTCCCCGAATGTCGCGCTCGCTCACCGCGGAGCCGAGCTGAACCGCTTCGGCAACGGCGTCGGCCGGGTGCGCGTCGCGGATGCCGTACTTCTGGATGATGATCTCGGTATCGACGCCGGGCGCGTCGATGTTGCCCAGCACCTGGGCCACCCGCCCGATCGCGCCGCGCGTGGACGTCGGCCACCGCGTCAGCTCCACGGTGACCATCTCGCCTGGCGACGCTCCGCCCTCCTGGCCCGGCGGCACGAAGACGTCCATCAGAACCCGGCGGTCGAACGGCACGACGTAGCCCATGCCTTCACCGTCGCGATCGTATCGGCCGACAATCCACGTATTGCTCCGTTCGAGAATGCGAATGATGCGGCCTTCGGCGCGGCCCCCTTCCTTGATCCGCTCGATGCGCACGACGACGCGGTCGCCGTGCATCGCTTCGTTGAGGTGGGGATTGGAAATGTAGATGTCGCCGCCCGCGTCGAGCGGCCGCTCGGGCGTGACGAAACCATAGCCGGCCGGATGCGTTTGCAGCCGGCCGACGTACAGATCCATTTTTTCGGGCAGGCCAAACCGGTGGCCGCGAATCTGAATGAGATCGCCCGAGGCGACGAGTGACTTGATGTGCCGCTTGAACGACGTGCGCTCGTCGCGCGGCACTTTGAGAACCTGCAGCAGCTCGCGCATGCCGGCGGGGTGATGAACGCGCTCCCGCATCAGCGCGAGCACGTGATCGCGTGAATACATCTGGATTTAGGCTAACAGAATTACCTGGAGGTCGCCGACGTTCGTGCCGGTCGGACCCGTGTGGATGAGATCGCCGAGCGCGCTGAAAAACGCGTAGGCATTGTTGTCTTCGAGAAATCGTTCTGGTGAAAGACCGGCCGCGCGGGCGCGATCGAGCGTCGTCGAATCGGCAATCGCGCCGGCTGCATCGGTTGGACCGTCGATGCCGTCTGTGCCGATGCTGGCGAGGGCGCATCGGGCGCTCGCGGGCAGATGTCGGACGGCAGTCGCACCCACAGCTGTTCCCGATATCAGGCCCGCCGCCGCGAGGGCGAATTCCTGGTTCCGCCCACCCTTTCCGTGTCCCGTGACGTTGACCGTCGTTTCGCCGCTCGACACGAAGCACGCAGGCCCTCCGACGTCCGCGGCCTGCGCAAGCACAGCGCGCATGTGTGCGACCGCGCTCGACCGCGCGTCGCCAATCACCGGATCGTCGAATCGAATCACTTCGTAGCCGAGAGCGGCTGCTTCCGACGCCGCGCCCGACATCGCGTCACGCCGGCTGCCGATCACGCGAATGGAGGCGCGCGACAGACGTGGATCGCCCGGCTTTGGCGTCTCGGGCACCTTGCCGCTCACGCCCCGTTCGAGCCGTTCGACGACCGGCGCAGGAAACGCCGCAGCGCCACCGAAGCGATCGAGCAGCCGGCGCGCATCCGCGAACGTCGTCCCATCCGCGACTGTCGGCCCCGACGCGATGACGCTCACGTCGTCGCCCACGACGTCCGAAATCGCGAGCGTGTGACACGCTCCCGGCGCACGGACGGCCAGCCACCCGCCCTTGATGGCCGACAGATGCTTCCGCACCGTGTTGAGGGCGTGGATGTCGGCGCCCCCGCGCAACAGCACTGTCGTCGCCGCACGTTTATCGGCAAGCGTCACGCCGTCGGCAGGCACCGCCATCAGCGCAGAAGCGCCTCCGGAAAGAAGGACGAGCAGGAGTTGATCGGCACCGAGCGATTCGGCAATTTCGAGCGCTCGACGGCCGGCCTCCTCGCTTCCCTCGTCGGGCACGGGATGACCGGCCGTAATGGACTCGAAGCCGTCCGGTCCGGCCGCTGCGGCCGGGCTCACGACGAGCCCGCCGCGAAGCTGTCGCGCCAGGCGTTCCGCGGCTGCAGCCGCCATGCGGTGTGCGGCTTTGCCGGCCGCGATCACGAAAACGGGGCCGTACGGTATTGCGGCCCCTTTGTCGACGGCGTCCAATTCGCGCACGACAAGCGCGTGCGCATCGCACGCACGAATGCCGCCCCGGACGATGGCGAGGAGGTCGTGTCGAAGGTCGGCGAGAGAACGGGTCAGTGGGTCTGTTTTGGATCCGACCAGGCCGAAAGGCCGGTCACGACGTCGAATTTCTTGAGGAGCGAGCTGACGAGTTGTGGGGCGTTGTCTTTCGTGGAAAGCTGTTCGAGCTGGCCGATGATCCGCGCGAGCGCGGCTTCAACGTCGGTAATCGCGCCTTCTGAATAATAGGGGCGCTGCTGCTGAAGACATCGATGATGTTTGACGAATTCTTCCCGGTAGAACTCTGCGATCGAATGCTGCGCGCTGGTCGGCCTCGAGTTGGGTGCGAAGCGTGGCATGCAGGGCCTCGAGATGAATTGTCGCTTGATACTTCCCCAGTGTAAGTCCGACGAAAAACTCGTGTCAAGATTCTGTAAAGCGGCCGACGTCGTTTTGGTCGAGATCTAGGACCGCCAAGCCGCCACGAGGCCGCCAACGCACCCGACCGCCATCCCGCCCACAACCAGCAGGACGCAAAGCTCGACCGGCAGAAACCGGACGGACGACAAGTTGATCGCGGATGCAAGCGGCGCGAGGTATCGTGCGCGGAGCGCGAAAAAGGCCGCCGCCAGCAGCGTCAGCGCCACAGCCGCCCCGATACCGCCCTGAAGGATTCCCTCCATCACGAAGGGACCGCGAATGTAGGCTTGCGGCGCGCCCACGAGCTGCATGATGTCAATCTCGTCACGGCGGGCGTAGAGCGCGAGTCGCACCACGTTGGCAACCGTCAGCGCGGCGGCGATTGTTAGCACCGTACCCAGCACTAAACCCACTCCCCGGATGAGGCCGACTGCCGAGAGCATTCGGTTCAACCACTGCTGGTCGTACCGCACATCCGCGACGCCTGGCATCTGCCGAAGCCGCGCGGCGACGCCCTCGGCGCCCGAGCCTGCGGCGGCGCCCGGTTGCAACCGCACCTCGATCGACGCGGGCAATGGATTGTCGCCGAGGTTGTCGATGGCGGACGCGAGATCGCCGAACGTTTGCCTGAACCGCGCGAGCGCATCCGCCTTCGACACAACCTCTCGGGCGGCGACAGTGTCGCCCGGCGCAAGCGCCTGTTCGAGATCCTGCCGCTCGGCCGCCGTGATCTCGTCTTTGAGGAACACCGACATTTCTGCGGCGCTGCCCCACTCGGCGCCAAGGCGCTCGAGGTTCGCCGTCACCACCAGGAACGCGCCCAGGACGAACAGGGCCACGCCGATCGTGGCGGTCGAGAGCATTCCCGATTGCCGCCCTCGCCACAGGCTCGCTGCGGCTTCGTCGAACGCGTAGCGCACTGGGCCGGGCATCACGCCACCTCGACGAGCCGGCCGTGATCGAGCGCGATCGAGCGCCGGCCGACGCGGCGAATCAATTCGCGATCGTGCGTCGCGACCACGACCGTCGTGCCGCGGGCGTTGATTTCGCGAAACAGGTTCATGATTTCAAGGGAGAGGTCGGGATCGAGATTCCCGGTTGGCTCATCAGCGAGCACGAGCTGCGGATCGTTCACCAGCGCCCGCGCAATGGCGACCCGCTGCTGCTCGCCACCCGACAATTCTTCAGGGAGCGCGTTCATCCGGTGCTGAAGGCCGACCCACTTGAGCACCTGGAAGGTCTTTCGCTGTTGCGTGGCCAGCGGGAGCCCGAGAACCCGCATGACGAACGCGACGTTCTGAAAGACGGTGAATCGCGCGATCAATCGGAAATCCTGGAAGACAAAGCCCACACTGCGGCGGAACGTCTGCACCTGCGACGGCCGCAGCGTTTTCAAATCGCGACCGAGCACCTTCAGGTCGCCTTCGCTCGGCAGCTCTTCCCGCAGGAGCAGGCGCAGGAGCGTCGACTTGCCGGCGCCGCTGGGGCCGGTGAGGAACATGAACTCGCCCTTGTCGATCGTGAGGGAGAGATCGCGCAGCGCGTAGACGCCGCGTTTGTAGAGCTTGGATAGGTGATAGCTCTCTATCACTCTGCCTGTGCACTCACGGCTGCCAATATAGGAATTGTCGTAAGGAGGTACTTAGTATAACAGGCGTGCTGCTTCTGAGCTAGAGTCTACCCACTCGTGAAGACCGGCGAGAGTGTTTCCCACTACCGGGTTGTCGAGCTGCTCGGCGCGGGCGGCATGGGCGAAGTCTACAAGGCGGAGGATACCCGCCTGAAGCGCCCGGTCGCACTGAAATTCCTGCCGCTGGCGCTGACCCTCGACCGCGACGCGAAGAATCGCCTCGTCCACGAGGCGCAGGCCGCATCAGCCCTCGATCATCCGAACATCTGTACCGTCTACGAAATCGACGAGACCGACGACGGCCGCATGTTTCTCGCGATGGCGTATTACGAGGGCGACACCCTCAAGCAGCGCATCGCCCAGGGGCCACTTGGCGTCGACGAGGCGCTGGACATCATCAGCAAGGTGGGACGCGCCGTCGCCGCCGCGCACGAAGCCGGCATCGTCCACCGCGACATCAAGCCCGCCAACATCATGCTCACCCGCCGCGGTGAGGTGAAGCTGCTCGACTTCGGCGTCGCAAAGCTGGCGGGACAAACCGAGCTCACGCGCACAGGGAGTACGCTCGGCACGCTCGGCTACATGGCGCCGGAACAGATTACCGGTGCGGGGTTCGACGCGAGGTCGGACGTCTGGGCGCTGGGCGTCGTGCTGTACGAGCTGCTCGCCGGCCGCTTGCCGTTCCGCGGTGAGCACGACGTGGCGGTCCTGCGCGCGATCGCGGACACCGAGCCGCCGCCACTCGACAAGGTCCGCAACGACGTGCCGCCGGCAGTCGCGTCGATCGTCACGAAGGCGCTGCAGAAGGAGCCGCGCAATCGATATCCGTCTGCGGCTGAATTCCTGCGCGACGTCGACGCGCTCAATCCGCCGTCGGGATCCACGGGACCGATGACGACGTCTGCGGCGCCAGTGCGGCGCCGTGTCGTGTGGCCGCTCGCGGCCGCCCTTGTCGCGGCCGTTGGCGTCCTCGGCTGGTTCGGGTACCGCTACGCCGTAGTACGAAAGGCCAGACTGCGACTCCCCGAAATCGCGGCGCTGGCCGAGAAGGAGCGGTTCAGCGCGGCGTACCGGCTTCTTCGGGACGTCGAGCCCGTGCTCGCCGGCGATCCCGAATTGATCAAGGTTCAGAACGGCATGGTCCTGGCGGCTACCATCACCACGGATCCGCCGGGCGCCGATCTCTACATGAAAGGCTACGACGAACCTGACGGCGCCTGGATGTTCCTCGGCCGGTCGCCTGTCGAGACACGGGCGCCGTTCGGCAGCTTTCGCTGGCGCATCACGAAGCCCGGCTACGAGACGTTCGAGGGCAGCCGCGACCCGGCGCTGGCCTCGGTGTCGTTCACGCTGACACCGGCTGGCGCGTCACCTTCAGGCATGGTTCGCGTGAGCGGCGGGACGGTCCAGACGCAACCGAGCGGCAGCGTGACCATCCCCGACTTCTTCATCGATCGCTTCGAGGTGACGAACCGCGAGTACAAGCAGTTCATCGACGCCGGCGCGTATCGCACGCTGGAGCTCTGGCAGGAGCCGTTCGTCAAGGACGGTCGCGCGGTGCCGTGGGACGAGGCGCTCGCCGAGTTCCGCGACCAGACGGGACGGCCGGGGCCGGCGACGTGGGAGCTGGGGACGTACGCCGAAGGCCAGGACGAATTCCCCGTTCGCGGCCTCAGTTGGTACGAGGCGGCAGCCTACGCGCGGTTCGCGGGAAAGCAGCTACCGACCGTGCATCATTGGCGTTTGGCTGCCGCGTTGGGGATTTATTCGGACATCCTCGAGTGGAGCAATTTCAGCGGCAAGGGCCCGGCGCGCGTCGGCGAGTATCGCGGGATCGGGCCCTACGGCACGTACGACATGGCCGGCAACGTCAAGGAGTGGTGCTGGAACAGCATCGGCGATCACCGCTACATCCTGGGTGGCGGCTGGAACGAGCCGAACTATCAGTTCCGCGGCGCCGATGCGCGGCTGCCGTTCGATCGATCGCCGAACAATGGGCTGCGGACGATCAAGGTGATCGATCCATCAGCCGTTCCGGCTGTCGCCGGCGACCCCGTCATCCGGATCGGCCGCGACTACAGCCAGGAACAGCCGGTGAGCCCCGAAGTCTTCGACGCCTACCAGCGGCTTTACGCATACGATCGGACCGATCTGAAACCGCGCGTGGAAACGGCGACGGAAGAAGCGGCCTGGCGCGTGGAGCGGATCTCGTACGCCGCCGCGTACGGCGACGACCGCATTGTCGCCTATCTATTCCTGCCAAAGACCGCTCCGCCGTACCAGACCGTGGTGTACTTCCCGCATTCGGGAGGATTCGTCCTTCGCTCATTCGAGCAAGCAGAGATGTCCTATCTCGGGTTCAGCGTCAAAGCTGGGCGCGCGTTGCTGTTCCCGATGTACAAGGGCATGTACGAGCGACGGATCCCGCCGGGCACGCCAAGCGGGCCGAACGCGCAGCGGGACCTCACGATTCAGCAGATGAAGGACCTGAGCCGTTCGGTCGATTACCTCGACACGCGTCCGGACATCGCGCACGATCGAGTCGCGTATTTTGGCGTCAGCTTCGGCGCGCAGCTCGCACCGGTGGCGCTGGCCGTCGAACACCGATTCAGGGCGGCGGTCGTGTGGTCCGGTGGATTTCCGCCTGGGCGGCGGCCACCCGAGACCGACCCGCTGAACTTCGCGCCGCACGTCACGACGCCGATCCTGATGTTGAACGGCCGCGACGATTTCACCTTTCCGCCCGACACTTCGCAGGTTCCGATGTTCAAGATGCTCGGCACGCGCGACGCCGACAAGCAGCGCGTGGTGTACGACGGCGGTCACGTCTTTCCGTTCGCGCGGATCATGAAGGACACGCTGGACTGGCTGGATCGTTACCTCGGCGCGCCGCGGTGACACCCCTGCCTATCCGGCCCCTCCTGCCCATCCTGCCAGCGTCTTCTTCAAGAGCTCGTTCACGCGCTTCGGGTTGGCCTTCCCCGCCGCGGCCTTCATCACCTGTCCGACAAGGAATCCGAACGTCGCGGTCTTGCCGGCGCGGTACTGGGCCACGGCGTCGACGTGTGCCGCGAGCACGTCGCTGATGATCGTCGCGAGCCTCGAGTCGTCGTCGATCTGCGTCATCCCCTCGGCTGCGACGATCTCCTCAGCGGATCGGCCGCTCGACGCCATTTTCTCGAACACGTCCTTCGCGATCGGCCCGCTGATGGCGCCGCGGTCCACGAGCGTGAGCAGGCCCGCGAGGCGCACGGCCGGGATTGGCGATGCCGAAATCTCCACACCGCGCGCCTTCAGCGTGCGCGCCAGCTCGCCCATGATCCAATTGCTGGCCGGCTTGGCGGCGGCACCGGCGGCCACGACCGCTTCGAAGTAATCGGCCACGCCGCGCGACGCGGTCAGCTGCGCGGCGTCGTACTCGGGCAGCGCGTACTGATCGACGAAGCGTTCTCGGCGCCCGCGCGGCAGCTCGGGCATCGCCGCCTTGATTCGGTGAATCCGATCGGCGTCCACCGTCACCGGCGGCAGATCGGGCTCGGGGAAGTATCGATAGTCGTGGGCTTCCTCTTTGCTCCGCATCGACACGGTGCGGCCGGCCGCGGCGTCCCACAGGCGCGTCTCCTGCACGATTCGTCCGCCGTCGCCGAGCGTTTCGGTCTGCCGTTCGATCTCGTGCTCCAGCGCCTTCTGCAGAAAGCGAAAGGAATTCAGGTTTTTCACTTCGGCCTTCGTGCCGAGGGTCGTCGCACCCACGGGCCGCACCGACACGTTCGCGTCACACCGCAGGCTCCCTTCCTCCATGTTGCCGTCGTTGACGCCGAGCCAGACCAGCGTCTCGCGCAGACGGGTGAAGAATTCAGCGGCCTCGGCGGCGGATCGCAGGTCCGGCTCGGTGACGATCTCGATGAGCGGGACGCCGCTGCGGTTGAAGTCGACGTACGTCTTGCGGTCCGAGTCGACGAAGCCGTCATGCAGCGACTTGCCTGCGTCCTCTTCCAGATGCACCCGTGTGATGCCGACGCGTCGCGTCCCGCCGCCGCTCGAAAGCTCCACGACGCCGCCGGTGGCCAGCGGCTGCTCGTACTGGGAAATCTGGTAGCCCTTGGGAAGGTCGGGATAGAAGTAGTTCTTGCGCGCGAAGATCGATGTCTCGTGGATCGTGCACTCGAGCGCGAGCGCCGCGCGAATGGCGTGGTCGACCGCGGCGCGGTTCAGGACCGGCAGCGCACCCGGCAGCCCGAGGCAGACCGGGCAGACGTGAGTGTTGGGGGCGGCGCCAAATGCCGTGCTGCAGCCGCAGAAGATTTTCGAGGCCGTCAGAAGCTGCGCGTGGATCTCGAGGCCGATGACGGATTCGTAGAGAGCCATGGTGGGAGGCTCGAGGCTCGAGGCCTCCAGCCTCTACACGGTCACGCAATAGGTCCGGCGCCGAGCACGTCCGCGCTGACGCCATCCTCGAACGACTTGAAGTTCTCGGCGAACATTCGCGCGAGCTTCGTGGCCTGCCGATCGTACTCTGTGCCGTCGGCCCACGTGGTGCGCGGTTTGAGCACGTCGGCCGGCACGCCGGGACAGCCGGTGGGAATGTCCACGTTGAAGATCGAATCCCTTTCGTACGGCACGGTGTCGAGCACGCCATCGAGGGCCGCGCGAATCATCGCGCGCGTGTACGCAATCTTCATTCGCTTGCCGACGCCGAAGGGACCGCCGCTCCAGCCGGTGTTCACCAACCACACCCGCGCCCCATGCCGGGCGATTTTCTCCCCGAGCATCTTCGCGTAGCGGTTCGGCGCCAGCGGCAGAAATGGCGCGCCGAAACATGTACTGAAGGTCGCTTTCGGCTCGCTGACACCCTTTTCCGTACCCGCGACCTTCGCCGTGTACCCCGACAGGAAGTGATACATGGCACCTTCCGGTGTCAGCCGCGAAATCGGAGGCATCACGCCGAACGCATCGGCCGTCAGCATGACGACGTTCTTCGGATGGCCGCCCTGGCCGGACGGCTCGGCATTGTCGATGAACGAAATCGGGTACGCCGCGCGCGTGTTTTCGGTGTAGCGATCGTCGTCCAGATCGAGCGTGCGATCGTCCGGATCGACGACGACGTTCTCGAGCACGGTCCCGAAACGCCGCGTCGTGGCATAAATCTGCGGCTCCGCTTCGGCGGACAGCCGGATCGTCTTCGCGTAGCACCCGCCCTCGAAGTTGAACACGCCACGGTCGCTCCAGCCGTGCTCGTCGTCGCCAATCAGCATGCGGCCCGGATCGCTTGACAGCGTGGTCTTGCCCGTTCCGGACAGGCCGAAGAACAGCGCGGCGTCGCCGCCTGCGCCGATGTTCGCCGAGCAGTGCATCGACAGCACGTTCTGGAGCGGCAGAAGGTAGTTGAGCACGGTGAAGATCGATTTCTTCATCTCGCCGGCGTAGCTCGTACCGCCGATCAGCACGAGCTTCCGTGCGAAGTTGAGCGCGATCACGACGTCCGAGTTGGAGCCGTGGCGCTTCGGATCCGCTTTGAAGCTCGGCGAATCGATGATCGTGAACTCGGGCGCATGCGCACTCGCATCTGCGGACGGCGGCTTGGCGATGAAGAGGTGCCGCGCGAACAGATTGTGCCAGGCCAACTCGTTGATGACGCGGATCGGCAGCCGATACTTCGGATCGGCGCCCGCGTAGCAGTCCTGCACAAAAAGCTCAGAGCCCTTCAGCGAACTCAGCAAATCCTGGTGCAGCACCTCGAACTGCGCCGCCTCCATCGGACGGTTGATGTTTCCCCACGCGATATCCGATTCGCTGGACGATTCACGAACGACGAACTTGTCGTTCGGCGACCGGCCCGTGTGCAACCCGGTTCGGCACGCGAGCGGACCCTCGGCAGCGATCACCCCTTCGCGACGGCGAACGGCCTCCTCGTACAGCGCGGCATTCGACAGGTTCCAGTGCACCTGATCGGCCTCGATTCCCTCGCGGTCGAAGCCGCGCGACCGCTCAACTTCCGTGCTCATCCACGTCTCCTAAGATATGAAGGCCCAGTAACATACGCCGAATCGGAGGATCGTATCCCTTGCGGATCGGCCGAGTCAACAATTCCGGTAAATGCATTACACTGTAAACACACTCCGATCCGCATCGTAATGCTCCTATGAGTGATGTGCGCACAGCTCACGACGGAGACGCCGTCCCAGGCGTCCAGACGGCGGCAGCCGCGCGGCGGGCTGTGCCCACGCCCGTTTCCGACGATTCCCGGCTCGCCATCGAGATTCGCGGGCTCGTCGACCGCGGTGCGATGGACGAGGCGCGTGAGCGATTTGGCGAGCTCGTGGCGCTCCATCAGAAACGAGCCACGCGAATCGCCTATCAGTACCTGCGCGACGCCGCGGAAGCCGACGAGGCGGTGCAGGACGCGTTCGTCAAGGTGTTTTCGCACATCAGCGCCTATCGCGAAGCCTGGCCGTTCGAAGTCTGGTTTACGCGCATTCTCATCAATGGATGTCTGGATCGCCGAAAAGCCCGCGCACGGCGCGACCGCTGGTTTGTGGGCGGCGAAATATCAGGCGCCGACGAGCTCCGGGCATCGGCAGGCACCGCCGACGCGGATCCCGAGCGTCGATTGCTCGCGCAAGAACGCCGCGCTCGCGTGGCCGCGGCCGTCGACCGGCTCGAAGGCCGTCAGCGGACGGTCTTCATGTTGTGCCATTTCGGTGACTGCACGCCGCGGGAAGTCAGCTTCATGACCGGGTTGAACGAATCGACCGTACGCGTTCATCTGTTTCGGGCCGCACGCAAGCTGCGCGGCTTGCTGGGAGGCAAACCGTGATTCATCGCGGGCATCACCTCCACGACGACCGGCTGTTCGATTCGTACTTGGCCGAACGGCGGGGCGAGACGATCGATCCGCCGACGGCGGAACACCTGGCCGACTGCCATCCCTGTGCGGGACGGTACGCGGAGATGGTTCGCTTGCTGGAAGACGTGCGGGCGGAGGGCGAAGCCGAGGCCGATGCGATCTTCACACCCGAGCGCCTGCGCGCGCAACAGCGCGAGATTGCTCGGCGCCTCGAGGCCGTCGCGCGACCAGCGCGCGTCATCAGCTTCCCGGGTCAGATGGGCCGCCAATCGACCGCCACCTCGTCGTCGCGGGGAGCGCCACGCTGGGCCGCCGCGGCGGCCGCCGCCGGCCTGTTCATCGGGATCGCTCTTGGGGCCACCTACGAGTGGGAATCGCACGGACGCCTTGCCGAGCGCATGACGGCGCGCGACACCTCGGCGGTGCGCGATGGGCGCCTCTCGGCCGTTTCCACGCGCGGCAGCAGTCCCGCCGACGTCGCGGCCGACGATGCGTTTCTGTCGGAGCTTGAAGTGGCGTTGGACAGGCCCCGCACTCGAGAGCTGATGGCATTCGACGCCTTGACTCCGCACGTGCGCGAGGTCAGCCAGCGGTGAGAAGCGGATCGAGTTCGGGGTTCCGGGTTCGGCGTTCGGCGGTCTGGTTTGGAGCTCGAACCTGCCATCGTTAGTCTTCCGAAAAGGTCTCGACCTGAAGCATGCCGTCGCCGGCATGCTGGCCGACAGCTATCACAGCGCCATCGTCGAGCGGATCAAGGCCGAGGACTTCACGTACCGCGCCGGACGCCTCACGATCCACCTCGCGCGCGAGTTCGGATTCTGTTACGGCGTCGATCGGGCGGTGGACTACGCGTACCAGACGCGCGAGCGGTTCCCCGATCGGAACATCTTCCTGACCGGCGAAATCATTCACAACCCGCACGTGAACGACAAGCTGCGGGCCATGAACATCCAATTCCTTCCCCAGGGGCCCGACGCGACGACGCGTCTCGGGCCGGCGGACGTGGTGATTCTTCCGGCGTTCGGCGTCACGGTCACCATGCTGCAGCAGCTCGACAGCCGCGGCTGCACTCTCATCGACACGACGTGCGGCTCCGTGCTGAATGTCTGGAAGAACGTCCGCCGGTACGCCGAAGGTGGCTACACGGCGATCATCCACGGCAAGGTGTGGCACGAAGAAACGCAGGCCACGGCGTCGCAGGCAGTCGAGTACGGAGGCAAGTACCTCGTGGTCTTCGATCGCGCGGAAACCGAGCGGGTGTGCAGCTACATCCGCCAGGGAGGAGACCGCGACGCATTCCTGGCGCATTTCGCGAACGCGATCTCGGCCGGCTTCGATCCCGATCGCGACCTGCAGCGGATTGGGCTCGCCAACCAGACCACGATGCTGATGACCGAGTCGCTGGAAATCGGCGAGATGATTCGAGCGGCAATGGCGGAGCGGTACGCGACCGCAACGCTCGCCGACCACTATCAGGCGTTCGATACCATCTGTAGTGCCACGCAGGATCGGCAGGACGCAGTCGTCAACCTGCTGCGCGACCAGCCGGTGGACATCATGGTCGTGATCGGCGGCTATAACAGCAGCAACACGGCAAATCTCGCGCGCATCTGCGCCGCGTCCCGGCCCACGTTTCATATTGCCGATCCCGAATGCCTGGTGTCGCCCGACGAGATCCGCCACCGCCCGGTCGGGTCGAAGGACGAAGCGACGGCCGTCGACTGGCTGCCCCGGGGCCGCCCGGTGAGCATCGGGTTGACCTCCGGCGCGTCGACACCGGACAACCTGGTTGGAGCAGCAATCGCCCGCCTCGAATCGTTCTGCGCCGAATAGCGTCAGTACGTCGACCCTCGTAAAAATTTGTCTCCCGATAAATACAACCCAGCCCTATGTCGTATCCCAGTAAGTAATAGCTTTTCCAGAGGTTTACGCATGAGGCTTCGATACGCGCTTCCGCTGGTGGTTGCGACGCTCCTGCTCGCGACCGCCGGCCCGGTCCGAGCACAGTCGTTCGGATTCCCGTGGTGGCGGGACGCGCAATTCCAGAAGGATTTGAGCCTCACCGTCGAGCAGTCGTCGCGCATCGACGCCGTGTTCCAGTCGACGATTCCCACGCTCCGGCAAAAGAAAGAGGAGCTCGATCAGCGCGAAGCCGAGCTGTCGCGTCTCATCGCGGCGAACGTGGATGAGCTGCAGGTCATCAAACAGGTCGACAAGGTCGAATCGATCCGGGCTCACCTGAACAAGACGCGCGTTTTGATGCTCTTGCGGATGCGCCAGGTCCTCACACCCGACCAGCGAGCCAAACTCAACCGGCTGTACGAGCAGCGCGTCAAAGACCACGCAAAACCGCCACGCGGCGACGGTAAATAGAGGCCGATCCGTTCGGATTGGCGCAAGAGGAGAGACAGGCACATGACACGGAACGGAACGATCTGGATGCTCACAGCCGCCCTGGCGTACGTCGGGGCCGCGGCACCGGTCCACGCGCAGGTGACCGACGCACACATTCAGGAGCTCATTCGCGCCGCAGCCGAGCGGATCGGGGCCGGCCAGGCCGTCGGCTCCGGTGCCGCGGCGCAGGTCCCTCCCGCCGCAGGCACGGTTGTTCGGATGTCGCTCGACGATGCCGTCCGTCTCGCGCTCGACCGGAACCTCGACATCGCGGTGCAGCGGCTCAACCCGCAGACGTTCGATTTCTCGATCGCGAGCATCGAGTCGGCGTATAGACCGGCGCTGACGTCGCAGGTCGTGAACTCGTCGGTCGTGAACCCGCCCACCAACACGCTGCAGGGCGTCCCGGCCGGCGAGAAAGGGATCACGCAGTCGAACGTGACCGGCAACGGCGGTCTCACCCAGAACATCCGCTGGGGCGGCGGCGGCTACGCGCTGACGCTGAACAACAACAAGCAGACGACCAACAGCACGACGTCGACGCTCAATCCGGCCTACAACACGACGTATTCGGCGCAGTACACGCAGCCGCTCATGCGCGGCTTCAAGATCGACTCGACGCGCCAGTCGCTCGTGGTCACGAAGATCAACCAGGAGATCTCCGAGACCCAGCTCCAGGCATCGATCATCAACACCTTGTCGAACGTCCGAAACGCCTATTGGGATTACGTGTACGCGCTGCAAGCCGTCGACGTGGCCAAGCAGTCGCTCGATCTCGCATCGAAGCTCGTGCAGGACAACCAGACGCGCGTCGAAATCGGCACGATGGCACCGATTGACGTCGTGCAGGCGCAGTCGGAGCAGGCAACGCGCCGTCAGACGCTCGTGCAGGCGGAGGCCACGCGGCGCACGACCGAGCTCGCGTTGAAGCGCCTGATCGTGAGCGGCACGCAGGACGCCAACTGGGATGCGAACATCGATCCGATCGACCGGCCGGAGTTCCATCCCGAGCCCATCGACATCGCTGCTGCGCTGGGACGGGCACTCGGCGCACGCACGGATCTGACGATTGCCAAGAAAAACCTCCAAAGCAACGACTCCACAGTGAGGCTGCTGAGGAACCAGCTGTTGCCGCAGGCCGATCTCGTGGCGCGGTACGGCATCGTCGGCCGCGGCGGCACGCAGATTACGCGCAGCGGCACCGGACTCGGCGCGGGCCAGTCGGTGATTACGAACATCGTGGCCGGTGGCTTTGGCGACGCGTTCAGCACGATGTTCGCGCACGACTATCCGACGTGGAACGTCACCGTCAACTTCAGCTATCCGCTCGGCACGAGCGCGGCCGAAGCGAACCTTGCACGGGCCAGGATTCAGCAGGGCCAAGTGCAGGCGCAGCTCAAGCAGATCGAGCTGCAGATCGCGACGGACGTGACGAACGCTGCCATTCAGGCGCAGACCACCGCCGAAGCCGTGCAGGCCGCGGAGGCGGCGCGCGAGCTCGCGCAGAAGAAGCTCGAAGCCGAACAGAGCAAGTTCGAGGTCGGCATGTCGACGAACTACTGGGTCGTGCTGGCCCAGCGCGATCTTCGCGACACGCAGAACAGCGAGCTGCGCGCCATCCTCAATTATCGCAAGGCGCTCGTCGAGCTCGAACGGCTGCAGCAGACGACGCTCTCGAATCTCGGTATTACAGTACTGAGCACGGGTGGCGGCGGCACGACGGGCCGTGCAACGAGTGGCGGGTAATCGAAGCGCCCTGAACGGAGAGTCATGAAGCGAGTCATTGCGGTTCTCGTCATCGTCGCCGCGGGCGGCGGTGCGTACTACCTGTGGCGCAACAGCTCCGCGAAGGCTGAATCGACCGCGTCTCAAGACGCCGGCGGAGGCCGTAGCGGCCGCCGAGCCGGCAGCAGCGGAGGAGGATTTGGTGGCGGCGGATTTGGTGGCCCCGGCGGCGGCTTCGCCGGACCTCGACTGCCGATGACTGTCGAGCTCGCAGCCGTGAAGCGCGCCGACATGGCGCAGCAAATCACCGTGGTCGGCAACCTGGTCGGCCAGGCCACGGTCGAAGCGGTGCCGAAAGTGGCCGGCCGTCTCGAATCGGTCGCGGTGCGGCTCGGCGACCGGGTCCGGCGCGGACAGATGCTCGCCAAGATCGAGGATCGCGAGCTGCTGGAGCAGGTGCGCCAGGCTCAGGCCTCGTACGAAGTGTCGGCGGCGACGATCCGGCAGCGCGAGGCCGATCTCAACCTCGCCAACACGAACCTCGATCGCTCGCGCAATCTGTTCGAGCGCCAGCTGATTCCGAAGCAGACCTTCGACGACGCCGACGCCCGCTACCAGGCGGCGGCGGCGCAGCTCGATCTCGCGAAAGCGCAGCACTCACAGGCGGATGCGCGCCTCGACGAGCTGAAGATCAACGTCGGCAATACGGTCATCGCCTCGCCCGTGAACGGATTCATCGGCAAACGCACGCTGGATCCCGGCGCGTGGGTGACACCCAACTCCGCGTTCCTGTCGGTCGTCGACATCGGGATCGTACGGCTGGTCGCAAACGTGATCGAGAAGGACCTGCGACGCATCTCGGCGGGCCACCGCGCGAACGTCGAGGTCGACGCCTTTCCGGGCGAGCACTTCGCCGGCCATGTCGCCCGCGTCGCGCCGGTCCTCGACCCGGCCACGCGGACGGCGCAGATTGAGGTCGAAATCGAGAACCCGCAGTTCCGATTGAAGCCGGGCATGTACGCGCGCGTCGAATTCACCGTCGAGAAGCGCGACAACACCCTGGTCGTGCCCGCAAACGCCCTGGTGGATGTGCAGGGCAAGCGCGGCGTCTTTCAGGCGGCCGGCGACACGGCCAAGTTCCATCCCATCACGACCGGCTTGATCAACGACAAGCTCGTGGAAGTGTCTGCCGGTCTGTCCGAAGGGGATCGGGTCGTGACGACGGGCGCGGCCGCCCTGCGCGAAGGCGACAAGATCGTCCTGCCGGGCCAAGGCGGTGAACGCGCGAGCGGCGGCGCCGGACGCGGCCGTCGCGGCGGCGAAGGCGGTCGAGGATCCGGGGCCCGTGGTTCGAGTCAATCCTAGCCAGAGGAGCCGTATGAGCATTCCGCGCCTTGCCATTCATCGCCCGATCACGATGGCGATGATCAGTGCCATCGTCATCCTGCTGGGCGGCATTTCCCTCACGCGATTGCCCGTGGATCTGCTGCCGGATATTCAGCAGCCGACGATTACGGTGCGCGTCAACTACCCTGGCGTCGGTCCGCTCGAGATGGAAGAGCTCGTGACGCGGCCGCTCGAGCAGGCGCTGAGCGCGACGGCCGGACTCGAACAGATCAACTCCACGTCCGGCGAAGGCAACAGCAACCTCCGGCTGAACTTCGGATGGGGCACCGATCTGAGCGAGGCGATGAACGACATGCGGACGCGCATCGACCGCGTGCGCGGCCGCCTGCCCGAGGACGCGGACCCACCGACGATCTTCAAGTTCGACTCGAACTCCTCGCCAATCATGGGACTCGGCGTCGAGGGGAACTACGACCGCGTCACGCTGCGCGAGCTGGCCGAGCACGTGCTGTCGCCGCGGCTCGAGCGCACCCCCGGCGTCGCCTCTGTCACTGTCAACGGCGGTCTGCGGCGCCAGATTCACGTCGAGCTCCAGAAAGCCAAGATCCAGGCGCTCGACCTCTCGGTCGATCGTGTGGTCAACCTGCTGCGATCGGAGAATCAGAACATCCCGCTCGGCGAGATCTACCGCGGCGACATGACGTACCTCGTCCGAAGCCAGGGACAGTTCACGAACCTCGATCAGATCAGAGACCTCGTCGTCCAGACCAAGACCGGCGTGCCTGTGTACCTGCGGGACATCGCCGAAGTGAAGGACTCGACCGAGGACATCCGGTCGGTGCTGCGGATCAACGGCCGGCCCGGCGTCCGGATGAACGTGCAGAAGCAGTCCGGCACCAATACCGTCCAGATCGCGCAGCTCGTGCGCGCCGAGATCGAGCGCATCAACCGCGAGGTGCCGGGCGTGAAGCTGACGGTGCTCGACGACAGCGCGAAGTTCATCGAGCGATCGATCAACGCGGTCAAGGAACACGTGATGATCGGGTCGGTTCTCGTCATCATCGTGATCTTCCTGTTCCTCCGGAATTTCCGCTCGACGCTGATCGTGTGCACGTCGATCCCGATCTCGGTGGTCGGCACGTTCGCCCTGCTCTATTTCTCCGGCCTGACGCTGAACACGATGACGTTCGGCGGCCTCGCGCTCGGGGTCGGCATGATCGTCGATGCCGCGATCGTCGTGCTGGAGAATTCGTTCCGGCACATGGAACACCACGGGAAGGATCGGCTGACGGCGTCGATCGACGGCAGCGAGGAAGTGTGGTCCGCGATCCTGTCGTCGATCCTGACGCACATCGCCGTGTTCGTCCCGCTGCTCTTCCTGACGGGCGTCTCCAGCATCATGTTCCGGCAGCTGTCGGTGGTGGTGGTGTTCTCGCTGCTGATGTCGCTGTTTGTCGCGGTCACGCTGGTGCCGGTGTTGTGCTCGAAGCTGCTCGTGCTGCCGCCTCCGGCCGATCAGCGCAAGGGCATCGGCGGCTGGTTGTATACGCTGAGTGAACGCGCCCTGAACGGGCTGGACGAGTCCTACCGCCGTGTGCTGCACCTGGCGCTGGCGCACCGGCCGACCGTCGTCGGGCTGAGTCTCGCGTCGGTCGTGGCGGCGGCGATGATTCTCCCGACCATCCCGACCGAGTTCTCGACGCAGGCTGACGAAGGCCAGGTGAACGTGAGCGCGGAGCTGGCGATCGGCACGCGCGTCGAGCGCACCGATGTGGTCCTGTCGCGGCTCGAACAGATGATCACGCAGCTCGTCCCCGAAGCCACCGCCATCATCGTGAGCGCAGGCCAGGGCGGCGGACCCGGCGGCGGCGGCTTCGGCATGGGTGGCGGCGGCAACCGCGGCAACATGCAAATCATGCTCGTGCCGAAGGACGACCGAAAGCGATCGAGCGATCAGATCGCCGTGGAACTCCGGCGCCAGTTGTCCGGCCTGCCCGGCGTCATCGTGCGCGCCAACGCCTCGGGCGGCAATAACCAGATGAACCGCTTCCTCTCCGGCGGCAGCAACAACAACGGCGGCCGGCTGGCGCTCGAAATCCGTGGTGAGGATCTCGGCGAGGCGCGACGTCTGGCCCAGGGCGCGAAATCGCTCATGGACACCACGCCTGGCATCGCCGACGCGCGCGTCGGACGCGACGAAGGACGGCCGGAGCTGGCGGTGCGCGTCGACCGCCCGAAAGCCGCTCTGCTCGGCCTCACCGTCACCAGCATCGCCAACACCATCCGCACGAACGTCGCCGGCACCCAGGCCGCGATGTACCGCGACAGCGGCAACGAATACCCCATCGTCGTGCGCCTCCGCGAGGAAGAGCGGCAACAGGTGACCGACATCGAAGATGTCCTCGTGAACTCGGCGCAGGGTGGCGTGCTGGCCGCGAAGAACATGGTCACGGTCGACCGCGAGACCGGGCCGGTCCAGATTGAGCGCAAGAACCAGCAGCGAATCGTCACGGTGAGCGCGGAGCCGGAAGCCACATTGAGCGATGCGGTCAAGGCCGTGGAAGGCCGCCTGCCGCAGCTCGGCGTCCCGAAGGAATTCAACGTGGGATTCGGGGCCGAAGTCGAGGAACAGGCCAAAGCGTTCAAACAGTTGCGGATGGTGCTGATCCTGGCGCTGGTGCTCGTGTACGCGGTGATGGCGTCGCAGTACGAATCGCTGCGCGACCCGTTCATCATCATGTTCTCGGTGCCCACCGCGGCGATCGGCGTCGTGCTGGCGCTGAAGCTCACCGGCACGTCGTTCAACATGCAGGCCTACATCGGCATCATCATGCTGGCCGGCATCGTCGTGAGCAACGGCATCCTGCTCGTCGACTACACGAACGTTCTGCGGCGCCGTGACGGCCTGCCGCTGCGCGAGGCCGTCGAAGTGGCGGGGCGGACGCGTCTCCGGCCGATTCTGATGACTTCGATTGCGACCGCACTCGGCCTCGTCCCGATGTCACTGGGAATTGGCGAGGGCAGCGAGCTCCAGGTACCGCTCGCGCGCGTCGTCATCGGCGGGCTCACCACGTCGTTGCTGATCACGCTGGTGCTCGTGCCGACGGTTTACACACTCTTCGAAGAGGGCATCAGCGGCCTGTGGCGCAGTGCCACGCACGCGGACGAGCCCGGCGCCGCACACTAAACCCTGTTTGTAGTGTCAGGCGCAGCCGGACCTGCGGGTTCCGCCTGAAGACGGACGCTACAGACGATGGAGCATCATGAAGCGAGCACTTATCGGACTGCTGATCGTCGGGGCGATAGGGGCCGGCGCCGGGGCGTATTACATCCGGAACGGCAAACCCGATGTCCAGGTGCAAACCTCGCCGGTCAGTCGCGGCGACATCGTCGACACGGTCGGCGCGACCGGGACGCTGCAGGCGGTGACGACCGTGCAGGTCGGCAGCCAGGTGTCGGGCAACATTCAGTGGCTCGGCGCGGACTTCAACTCGATCGTGCACAAGGGTCAGGTCATCGCCCGGCTCGATCCCTCGTTGTTCGACGCGCAGCTCCAGCAGACGCAGGCAAACCTGAGCCAGGCGCGCGCGAACCTGACCAAGGCGCAGAGCGACCTCGAGCGCACCAAAGTGCAGCTCGCGGATGCTCAGCAGAAATACACGCGGGCGAAGGAGCTGGCCGCACGCAGCCTGTTGCCTCAAAGCGAGCTGGACACCGCAAAAGTTGCCGTGGACACGGCACAGGCCGGCCTGCTCTCGCAGCAGGCAACGGTCGCGCAGGTCACCGCCGCTGTGACGCAGTCGCAGGCCTCGGTCAACCAGAGCAACGTCAACCTCGCGCATACCGTGATCCAGGCGCCGATCAACGGCATCGTCACCCAGCGCAACGTCGACGTCGGCCAGACCGTCGCGGCAAGCATGCAGGCGCCGACGCTCTTCATCATCGCCGCCGACCTCACGAAGATGCAGGTGAACGCCAACATCGACGAGGCCGACGTCGGACGCATCCGGCCCAATCAGCACGTGACGTTCCGCGTCGACGCGTATCCGAGCGACAACTTCGAAGGAACGGTCGTGCAGATTCGTCTGCAGCCGGTCGTCCAGCAGAACGTGACGACCTACGGCACCGTGATCGACGTCCCGAACAAGGAATTGAAGCTGAAGCCTGGAATGACGGCGAACGTCAAGATTGAGGTTGCCAAGCGTACCGACGTCCTGCGGGTGCCGAATACGGCGCTGCGGTTCCGGCCGACGCCCGAGCTGTTTGCGGCGCTGAATCAGGCCGTGCCGCCGGAGGTGCAGGGTGGCGGCACGCGCGCCGGCCGCGGCGGCAATCGCGGCGGCGGAAACGCCGGCGCCTCTGCGGCGCCGAGCACAACGCCGCCTGCGGCTGCTCCTCCAACGTCGGCGGCACCAACATCCGCGCCATCGCCCGCCGCCTCGGCACAGGCGCCCCTAGAGTTCCGGGGCAACCGCCAGCCGGGCGAAGGCGGCGGCCGTGGCCGCGGTGCCGACAACCCTTCACAAGGCGCAGGGCAGGGAGATCGCCGCGGAGGCGGCCGCGGAGGGTTCGATCCGGCGCGCATGATGGACCGCTTCAAGACCATGTCGCCCGACGAACAGACGCAGTTCCTCGAGCGGATGCGCAGCCGGGGGACGGACGTCAGCGCCTTCGAAAAAGAGATGAAGGCGGCCGCGCCCGCGTCGAAGAAGGCGCCGAAGAGCCCCGCGCCTCAGACGGCGCAAACGATCGATGCGCTGTTCGCGCCGCTCCCCGTGATCGAAACGCGCGGGCGCGCGTGGCTGTTCATGAACCACGAATTGAAACCGGTCAACCTGCGTCTGGGCATCTCCGACGGCACGAACACAGAGCTGCTGAGCACCGAGCTCCAGCAGGGCATGGAAGTTGTCACCGGCGTGACCGGCCTGGGCACCACGCGAACGCTTCCCGGTCAGGGCGGAACTGGCAACCCGATGAACCCGATGATGCCCGGCGGACGCGGCGGGCCCGGCGGTGGCTTCGGCGGGCCGGGCGGCGGCGGACGAGGACGGTGACGGTCATTTCGGTCAAGAACCTCGTCAAGACCTACGCGGTCGGCGAGGTTGAGGTCAAGGCGCTCCGCGGCGTGAACCTCGAGGTGCAGCGGGGCGAGTTCCTTGCGGTCACAGGACCGTCCGGATCGGGCAAGTCGACGTTCATGCACATCGTCGGATGTCTCGATCGTCCGACGACGGGGCAGTACTTCCTGGACGGTCAGGACGTCTCGCGCATGTCGAAGGACGCTCTGGCCGCGGTTCGCAACAAGAAGATCGGGTTCGTCTTTCAGGGCTTCAATCTGCTGTCCCGCACCTCGGCGCTCGACAACGTCGAGCTGCCGCTGCTCTACGGCGGCAGCACGATGAAAACCTCGGAACGGCACAAACGCGCGCTGGAAGTCCTCAACACCGTCGGCCTCGGTAACCGCGCCGACCATCATCCGAATCAGCTCTCGGGCGGCCAGCAGCAGCGCGTGGCCATTGCGCGCGCGCTCATCAACACCCCGTCGATCCTGCTCGCGGACGAACCGACCGGGAACCTCGACACGAAAACCAGCATCGAAGTGATGGGGATCTTTCAGCACCTGAACGTCGAGCGAGGCATCACGGTCGTGCTCATCACGCATGAGATGGACATCGCCGAGTACGGCACGCGCACGGTGACGTTTCGCGACGGCCTGGTGGTCGCCGACAAGGCGGTGGCCCGGCGCCGCGACGCGCAGGAAGAACTTGCGGCGCTGCCGCCGGCCGCAGAGGCCGTCTAAGGAGAGCTCATGTCGTTCCTCATGATCTTCCGCATCGCGTTCAAAGCGCTCGGCCGCAACAAGATGCGAACGGCGCTCACCATGCTCGGAATGATCATCGGCGTGGCCGCCGTCATCACGATGGTCGCGCTCGGCACGGGGGCGCAGACGTCGATCGAGGCGCAGATTCAGTCGGCCGGCACCAACATGATCATGGTCAACGCCGGCAACTTCAGCCAGGGGGGCGTGCGGATGGGTCAGGGCAACGCCAGCACGCTCGTGCCGGAGGACGCGGCCGCCGTCTCGCAGCTTGCCGGTGTCCAGTACGTCGCGTCCCAGTCGAACACGCGCGGGCAGATCATCGCCGGCAACCTCAATTGGAATTCGCAGGTGCAAGGCACCGACGTCGACATGCCGCTCATCCGGTCGTGGCCGACGACGATGGGCACGTTCTTCACGCCGCAGGACGTGAACACCGCCGCCAAGGTCGCGGTCCTCGGCAGCACGCTCAAGGAGCAGCTCTTTCCCGATACGAATCCGGTCGGCCAAATCATCCGCATCTCGCACCAGCCGTTCACCGTCGTCGGCGTGATGGCCCCCAAGGGACAGCAAGGGATGGGACAGGACCAGGACGATCAGGTATTCGTCCCCTACACGACCGTGATGAAGAAGCTGCGCGGCGTCACGTTCATCCAGCAGGTGACCGTGTCCGCCGCCTCCGCGGGCGAGACGACGAAGGTCGCCGACAACATCGCGGCGCTGCTGCGGGTGCGGCATCACATTCAACCGGGCGACCCCGACGACTTCACCGTCCGCACGATGGAGGAAATGGCCAACGTGCGCAAGGAAGCCACGCAGACCATGACGGCGCTGCTCGCGAGCATCGCCGGGGTGTCGCTGCTCGTCGGCGGCATCGGCATCATGAACATCATGCTCGTGTCGGTGACGGAGCGGACGCGGGAGATCGGCTTGCGCATGGCCATTGGGGCGCGCGGACGCGACGTGCTGCTCCAGTTCCTGATCGAAGCGATCGTCCTCAGCCTGGTCGGCGGAGGCATCGGTATCGCGCTCGGTTTCGGGCTCGCACAAGGCGTGACGTTTTGGCAGGGATGGCCGACTGCGGTGTCCCCTAATGCCGTCGGCCTGGCGTTTGGGTTCGCCGCGATGACGGGCGTGTTCTTTGGCTTCTATCCGGCCCGGAAGGCCGCGGCGCTCGATCCAATCGATGCGCTGCGCTTCGAGTGACCGTTCGGCGCGAGTCCGTGAAAGAATCGGTGTAGCGGCAACCGAATGCGTACCGACGTCCAGACCGGCCTCATCTCTCTAAGCCTCGTCGCCGCGCTGACCGCGCCCGGTTGTTCCGGCGGCAATGCGGCGCAATCGACGCCGCCGCCGCGCGCCGGCGCGCCGGCCGCGTCGGTCCCGGTCGCGACCGCGACCGTCGAGCAGAAGGCCATGCCCATCGACATCAGCGTGATCGGCACCGCGGAGCCGTTCTCGACGGTGTCCGTCCGTTCGCAGATCACCGGCGAGCTGACGTCGGTTAGCTTCAAGGAAGGCGACGACGTGAAGAAGGGCCAGGTCCTCTTCACACTCGATCGCCGGCCGCTCGAAGGGGCGCTCCAGCAGGCGCAGGCCAACCTGGAGCGCGACATGGCGCAGGCGGCGAACGCGAAGGCACAGGCGCAGCGGTATCAGGATCTCGCCGCACGCGGCATCGCGACGAAGGAACAGGTGGACACCGCGCGCACGGCGGCAGCCGCGCTCGACGCCACGCTCGGCGCGGATCGGGCCGCCGTCGAAAACGCGAACGTGCAGATGCAGTACGCCACCATCAGGGCGCCGCTCTCGGGACGTACCGGCGTGCTGATGGTGCACGCCGGCAATCTCGTTCGCGCCAACGATACGACGCCGCTCGTCGTGATCAACCAGGTCACACCGATCAACGTCACGTTCGCCATCCCCGAGGCGCGGCTCGCTGAGCTCAAACGGTACATGGCGGCCCGGACCTTGAAGGTGGCGGCGCAGCCGCCGAACGATCCCCGCGCCGCGGCCATCGGCCGGATCGGGTTCGTCGACAACCAGGTCGACCCCACGACAGGCACCATCCGCATCAAGGGAACGTTCGGCAACGAGGATCGGCGGTTGTGGCCCGGGCAGTTCGTGAACGTCGTCGTCACGTTGACCACCGATCAAAAAGCGGTCGTCGTGCCGACCGCCGCCGTGCAGGCCGGGCAGCAGGGCCAATACGTATTCGTGGTGAAGAGCGATCAGACCGCCGATCTCCGCACCGTCGCCGTCGCGCGGACCGTCGGCGCCGAAAGCGTCATCCACGACGGACTGACGCCGGGTGAGACGGTCGTGACCGATGGCCAGCTGCGGCTGATCCCTGGCAGCCGCATCAGCGTCAAGGCGGGTCCCGGGGCCAAGGCGGCGACGCCATGAACATCGCCGCCGTGTTCATCAAGCGGCCGATTACGACGACGCTCATCATGCTGGGGATCCTCGTGTTCGGGATCCTGTCGTACCAGCAGCTGCCGGTGAGCGATCTCCCGACCGTCGACTTTCCGACCATCCAGGTGCAGGCCAGCCTCCCTGGCGCCAGCCCGGAAACGCTGGCGTCGGCCGTCGCCCTGCCGCTTGAAAAGCAGTTCGCCACGATTGCCGGGTTGAACTCCATCAACTCGACGAGCTCGCAAGGCAGCACGAACATCACGCTGCAATTCGATTTGAGCCGGAACATCGATGCGGCCGCGCAGGACGTGCAGGCGATGATCGCGCGCGCCGCGCGGCAGCTGCCGCCGCAGATGCCGGCGCCGCCGTCGTACAACAAGTCCAATCCCAGCGACTTCCCTGTGATGTTCCTGGTGCTGCGATCCGCGACGCTGACGCTGCCGCAGATCAACGAATACGCCGAGTCGATGCTCGCGCAGCGCATCTCGATGGTGAGCGGCGTCGCGCAGGTGCAGGTGTTCGGCGCCGCGAAGTACGCGGTGCGCATCGACCTGGACCCGCGGCAGCTGTCCGCGCACGGCATCGGCATCGACGAGGTGGCGACCGCCGTTCAGAACGCCAACGTGACGCTGCCGACCGGCACGATGTACGGACCGCAGCAGACGTTCACAGTGCTGGCCAACGGACAGCTTCTGCGCGCGCAGGCGTACGGCCCGCTGATCGTCGCGTACCGCAACGGGAATCCGGTGCGGCTCGAGGAGGTCGCACACGTCTTCGACGGGATCGAGAACGACAAGAGCGCCGCCTGGTACGGCGGCCAGCGCACGATCTACCTGGGCATTCAGAAGCAGCCGGGCACGAACGTTGTCGCCGTCGTCGACTCCGTGAAGGCGCTCCTGCCCTCTTTGCGCGAGCAGCTTCCAGCGGCCGTGTCGCTCGACATCCGCAACGATCGGTCGATTGCGATTCGCGAGTCGGTGCACGACGTCAAGATCACGCTGATGGTGACGGTCGTGCTCGTCGTCTTCGTGATCTTCCTGTTCCTCCGCAACCTCTCGGCGACCATCATTCCCAGCCTGGCGCTGCCGGCCTCGATCGTCGCGACGTTCTCGGCCATGTATCTGCTCGGCTACAGCCTGGACAACCTGTCGCTGATGGCGCTCACCCTGTGCGTCGGCTTCGTCGTCGATGACGCCATCGTGATGCTGGAGAACATCGTCCGGCACATGGAAATGGGCAAGCCGCCCATGCGGGCGGCGTTCGAAGGATCGAAGGAAGTGGCGTTCACGATTCTGTCGATGACCGTGTCGCTCGCCGCGGTGTTCATTCCTGTTCTGTTCATGGGCGGGGTCGTCGGGCGGCTGCTGCACGAATTTGCCGTGACGATCAGCGTCGCGATCCTGGTCTCGGGCTTCGTCTCGATCAGCCTCACGCCCATGCTCTGCAGCCGGTTCCTGAAACCGCCGCACACGCAGAAGCATGGACCGATCTACAACGCGATCGAGCGCGTGTTCCAGGGCTGGCTGCGCGTGTACGACGTGACGTTGCGCGGAGCGTTGCGGTTTCACGCCGTGACGTTCGCCATCTCGCTCGCGCTGCTCGCGGGCACCGCCTATCTGTTCACGCTGGTCCCGAAAGGCTTCCTGCCCACGGAAGACCAGGGCCGCTTCAACATCAGCACCGAAGCGATCCAGGGCATCGGCTTCGACGAGATGGTCAAGCATCAGCTGCAGGTGGGCGAGATCGTCGCGAAGGACCCGAACATCCTGGCCTACAGCAACAACGCGGGCGGCGGGCCGCGAGGCGGCGCGCTCAATACCGGCCAGATCTCCGTCGATCTCAAACCGCGCCGCGAGCGCACGCTGTCGGTCGACCAGATCATGGCCGAACTGCGGCCGAAGCTGTCGCAGGTGCCCGGCATCCGCGTGTACATGATCAATCAGCCGCCGATCAATCTCGGCAACCAGGGTCCACAGCGGAGCCTGTTTCAGTTCACGCTGCAGGACACCGACACGCAGGAGCTGTATCAATGGGCGCCGGTTCTCGAGTCGAAGCTGCGGGATCTGCCGGGCCTCGAGGACGTGAACAGCGACCTGCAGCTGAAGAACCCGCAGATCCGCGTGGACATGGATCGCGACAAGATCTCCGCGCTCGGTCTCTCCGTCAACCAGGTCGAAACCGCGCTGTACAACGCGTACGGCACGCGCCAGGTCTCGCAGATCTACGCGCCCAACAATCAGTACCAGGTGATCATGCAGGTGGCGCCGCAGTTTCAGAATAATCCGGCCGCGCTGTCGATGCTGCACGTGCGCTCGACGGCCGGGCGGCTGATCCCGCTCGATACCGTGGCGCGCGTGCACACCAACGTCGGGCCGTCGGTTGTCAGCCACACGGGACAGCTCCCATCGGTCACGATCGCCTTCAACCTGAAGCCCGGGTATTCACTGGGCAATGCAGTGGACGCGATCCGCGAGACGGCCGCCACGACGCTTCCGTCGACGGTCAGTACGACGTTCCAGGGCGCGGCGCAGGCGTTCCAGGAATCGGTCCAGGGCCTCGGCCTGATTCTCATCATGGCCATCGTCGTGATCTACATCGTGCTCGGGATTCTGTACGAAAGCTTCACGCATCCCCTGACGATTCTTTCCGGTCTTCCGGCGGCGGGTTTCGGCGCGCTGCTCACGCTGCTCATCTTCCGCACCGAGCTCTCGCTGTACGCGTTTGTCGGCGTCATCATGCTCGTCGGCCTGGTGAAGAAGAACGGCATCATGATGGTCGACTTCGCCGTCGAGGCGCAGCGCGAGCACCACAAGAGCCCGCGCGAAGCGATTCACGAAGCCTGCCTGGTGCGCTTCCGGCCGATCATGATGACGACCATGGCGGCGCTGGTCGGCACGCTGCCGATCGCGCTCGGACTGGGCGCGGGCGCCGAGTCGCGCCGTCCGCTGGGCCTGGCCGTGGTCGGAGGCCTGCTCGTCTCGCAAATGCTGACGCTCTACATCACGCCGGTGTATTACATGTACATCGAGGGAGCGCGTATGCGGCTGGCTGGCCGCCGCCGCTCGACGTCCAGCGAAGGGGTCCACCACGATCTGCACAGGCCGGCGGCAGATGCCACCGCTGCCGAGCGCGCCTGAGCCCAACCTGGCCCCCCGGCCCGCCTCGCCCACCCGACTCACCTCGCCTTCGCTCGCCCGCGTCGTGCCCGACGCGAGTACGGCGGGCACGCCCCGCCCACCTGATCTACCTGACCCACCTGACCTACCCGGCGCCGTCAACCTTCCAGTAACCTGAGCCCGTCCAATCGGTTGTCACGGATTACGTGGCACCTGTGGCAACTGCAGTAATGACGCTGACCGGCGACGGCCCGATTCAGAGCGGGATTGACCAGGACGTGGCACTCGCCGCCGGCGGGGACGCCTCCGCCTTCGAGCGGCTCTATCGAACCCACGTCGCGAGAATTCACAGCCTCACGCGCCGGATGCTGGGCGGGCACGAAGCCGACGAGGTGACGCAGGACATTTTCGTGCGCACCTGGCAGAAGCTGGGCCAGTTCCGCGGCGAGTCGGCATTTTCGACCTGGCTGCACCGTCTCGCGGTCAACGTCGTCATCGAGCGGCGCCGATCGTTCGCGATTCAGCGCGAGCGGATGTCGGACGACCCGAACGCGCTGGATCTGTTGACCGTCGCGCCGGCGCGCGCCGACCTCGCCGTCGATTTCGACGCCGCAATCGAGCAGCTGCCGCCCGGCGCGCGCGAGATCTTCGCGCTGCACGACGTGGAAGGCCACAAGCATCGGGAGATCGCGGCGTTGCTGGGCATCACGACAGGCACGTCGAAACGGCAGCTTCACCGCGCGCGGATGCTGTTGCGGCGCTTTTTGTCTGGAGGGCCGACACATGAGTCGGCCCGTATGAAAAACGAGGGTGTGTAGGGGCCGGACCCGCGTGTCGCCCTGGTGAATCGAGAACGTTATGCATGACGAATGGACGGACAAGCTCTCGGAGTACCTCGATGGCGAGCTGACGCCCGAGGATCGCTACGCGGTCGAATCGCACCTGCAGGGATGCCCCGCATGTGCAGCGGTCCTCGACGATCTCCAGCGCATCGTCGCGCGGGCGAAGACCGTCGAGCCGCGCCCTCCGCAGGCCGATCTGTGGGACGGCATCGCCGGCCGCATTGAGGCCGACCGCGCGTCCGCGCGGATCACGCCGTTCCGCGCGCACGCGTCACGGCGCATTGCGTTCACGCTGCCGCAGCTGGCGGCGGCCGCGGTGCTCATTGCCGCCGTGTCCGGCGGTGTCGTCTGGTCGCTGGCGGGCAGAACCGGCGAAATCCGCAGCGACATGCGAGGCGCGACCGCCGCGCCCACCGAGGAGGCGGCCGAGGCCACCGAACCGGCGCAGCTGGAAACCGTCAGCCTCGCCGAGGCGGAATACGACGCAGCCGTCGCGGATCTGGAAAAGGCGCTGAAGGAAGGACGGGGCCGCCTCGATGCCTCGACCGTCGCCGTCGTCGAGCACAACCTGGAGACCATCGATCAAGCCATTCGACAGGCGCGCGAAGCGCTGGACGCCGACCCGGCGAACACGTATCTGAGCAGCCATCTCGTGGAGACGCGGCGGAGAAAACTCGATCTGCTGCGTCGCGCAACGGCGCTCGTGAGCGAAACGGATTAAACAACTATCAGCTTTCAGCTATCAGCCGTCAGCCAAAAACGGACGGTTTCAGCTGAACGCCGAGAGCTGACAGCTGAGAGCTGCACGAACAGGCAACCAGGCTAGGGAGTAGAGGCAACTATGCTGGGACATCTTCTGCTGGCGATGATGGTGATCACGCCGACCGATCAGACAGTGAACGTCACGAAGGGCACGAAGCTGGACGTCAACAACTTCGCCGGTGACGTGGCAATCAAAGTGTGGGACAAGGACGCGGTGCGGGTGCAGGTGAACCACTCGGACCGCGAGATCGTGGACATCAAGCCCGGGGAGCAGACGCTCACGATCCGGTCGCGCTCCGTCCGCGGCGGGCCGCCTCGTTCGCTCGACTACGAGATAACGGTGCCGAAATGGATGGCCATCAGCGTGAGCGGTCAGTACGCGGACGTGATCATGGACGGCGTCGGCGGCGACGTCACCGTGGAGACGACGCGCGGCGACGTCAACGTGACGGGCGGCTCGGGCGTCGTGATGCTGAAGTCCATCCAGGGCGAAGTGACGCTGCAGAAGGCGAAGGGGCGCATCGAGGTGCGTGCCGTCAACGAAGGCATGCGCCTTTCCGACATCAGCGGCGATCTCTCCGCTGAGACCACCAATGGCAGCATCATTCTTGACCGCATCGATTCGTCGAACGTGGACTTGTACACCGTCAATGGGAACATCTCGTACGACGGTCCCATCAAGGACAAGGGCATCTACCGGTTGACGACGCACAACGGGATGATAGCGGTGGCGGTGCCGGACAAGGTGAACGCGACGCTGATGGTGCGAACCTACAACGGCAGCTTCCGGTCCACGTTCCCGGTGAAGCTCGACGATCAGAACCCGCGGAAACGGTTCACGCTGACGCTCGGCAGCGGCAGTGCCCACCTGGAGCTCGAATCGTTCGGCGGCACGATTGCTCTTCGCCGCCCGGGCGAGCCGCGTCCAGAAACCGAACGGAAACGGCGGCCCGAGCGCGAGCGCGAGCACGATCACCTCGAAGATGCGTTGGCGGCTGCGGAAGCGTCAATCCCCGAAGCGATCGCCGCCGCCCAGGCCTCGCTGCCAGAAGCGATGGCGGCCGCGCAGGCCTCCATACCCGACGCCATCGCCGAAGCGATGGCCGCGATGCCCCAGGCAATAGCTGCCGCCGAGGCGGCGATGCCCGACGCGATCGCCGAAGCCATGGCGGCAATGCCGCAGGCGCTCGACGAAGCGCTGGCCGGGGTGCGCGACATCCTGCCATTCGCATGGCCCAGGCCACGCCCCTTTCCGCAGCCAAAGCCGCGACCGCGGTGAATGATTCAACGATGTCTTCGTTCGGCGCGAGGGTCATTGGCAAGTCGTCGCGTCACACGGGACGCAGATCCAGGAGCAACCGGCTGACGGTCTTTCCCGTGACCGGATCGCGCATGTCGGCCGCGACTTCCGCGAGCGGTTCGAGCACGAAACGGCGCTCGCGAAATCGCGGGTGCGGGACGACCAGGCCCGGCTCGTTAATCAGCGCCTCCGCGTACAGGATGAGATCGAGATCCAGGGTCCTGGGGGCGTTCAGGTATGGACGCTCGCGCTCGCGTTCGCGCTCGATCCCGAGCAGCGCATCGAGGACGTCACGGGCCGATAACAGCGTGTCGCCGACGGCCGCGGCGTTCAGGTAGAGCCGCTGCGGACCGCTGATTCCCACGGGGACCGTCTCGTGGTACCGCGAGACCTGCAGGTGGCGGATGAAGGTTTGAACACGGCCGACGGCGTGATCGAGATGTGCCTGACGATCGCCGAGATTGCTGCCGAGAGCGACGGCGATTCGGGTTATTCGATCCACCGGGACGGAAGGACCACGCCGCGCGCCGGCTCGAGCTGCTCGCCGCGGCGGCCAAGCAGGTCGGTGCGGCCGGCCAGCGCCTGTTCGAAGAATCGCTTCTGCTCGAGCGTCTCGCCGAGAATCACGTCGAGCATCTTCGCATGCCGGGCATTGGTCATCGCGTCGAGCCGCGGCCGCCATCGGTCGACGAACGCCTGAGCGTCGCGCAGGTCGTCGCGCACGACCGTCGCGGCGGCGCCGGCGCCCTTCCCATCGCGGTCCGGCGCCGGTACCTCATCCGCGATGGGTCCGCCAAGCTCCGTAATCGCCTTCGCCAGCCACGACACGTGCGTCTCGTCGCGGTTGATGATGTATTGATACGTATTGTTGGCGTCGTATTGACTGATGAGCCGCGCCCCGGCCTCGTGCCGGAGGAGCATCGCGAGCTTGTCGCGATGGAACTCCTGAAGCAGCGCGAGCACGTCGTTCACGTGTTTTGCTTTTCCTTGCACGTGATGCAGACGCGGGTCCATGGGATCGCTTTGAGCCGCGCGGGCGCGATCGGCTCACCGCAATCGCGGCAGACGCCGTAGGTGCCCTTCTCGACCCGCCACAATGCCTCTTCAATCGCCTGCAGAATCTTGGCGTCGGTTTGCTTCAGTTTGAGCTGGATGTGCACTTCGTTGTTGCCGCTGGCCTGATCCGCCATGTCGCCCTGACGCGTATTGTTCTCCATCGACGCCTGCAGCGGCTTGATCCCGCCAGTCCCGAGAATCTCGCCGCGCTTCTTGAGAAGCGCCTCCTTGTACGGTTGCACGTCGTCCATTGCGATTGCAGCTCCTGAACCTGGGTCGCCCACCCCGGGCGTGTAACTTTGCATCATAACACTCCAGCGAAGCGGGAACATAGCGGCCCAGACTCACGAAGAAAATGGCCACGGAGTCACCGAGGCACCGAGGGCCGCGCCGCAGGAGATTCGGCGGGACGCCGCGAAGCGGCGTGCGAACGGAATTTCTTCTCCGTGACTCTGTGTCGCTGTGGCAGAAACCCGTGGGGACAAGCGCAGCGTGACCTGTGGCGATCGCTGCGGGCGCGCCGTTGCTCGATTACTCCGCTCGCAGGGTCGCCAGCGGTTTGTTTCTGAGGACGTCAAGACTGGAGAGGACGCCGATCGCCCCCACGAGCACCGACGGAAGAACAACGCCGGCAATATGCTCGGCCGGAAACACCCGCCAGGGGATGTCGAGCGCGTATCGGCTGACGCCCCAGCTCAGGACGATCGCCCCGAGCGATCCGATGAGGCCGGCCAGCGACCCCAGCACACCGTACTCGTACAGCAGCATCCTCGCAATCGCGCGCGTGTTGGCGCCCAATGTCTTGAAGACCGCCGCCTCGTAGACGCGCTGAAACTTCGTCATGGCGACGGCGCCGATCAGGATCAACGCGCCGCTGAACAGCACGAGCCCGCCGACCACGGTAATGGCAAGCGTCACCTTCGACATGACATCGCGAAGGGTGTCGAGCACTTCGCGCACGTCGATGACCGAGACGTTCGGAAACTGCTCCACCAGGTCGTGCTGAAAACGGCCCCGCGCCTCGGGGTTCGACGGGCCTTTGAGCGGCGACACGAAGGTCTGCGGCGCCTGTTCGAGCACACCGGGCCGAAACAGGAAGACGAAGCCGCCGTTGCGCGACTCGCGCCATTCGACATCGCGAATGCTCGTCACGCGGGGAGTGATCGTCCGGCCGAGAATATCGAACCGCATGGTATCGCCCACGTGGAGCCGCGCGCGCTCGGCGATCACCCGCTCGACCGATACTTCGGGCTCGGTGGACGGCCCCTTCCAGAACGCGCCCTCAATGACCCGCTCGTTCGCTTCCAGGCGATCCCGATAGGTGATGGTGAACTCACGTCCCAGCGACACGCCGCGCTGGCGAACATCTTCGGCGCCGTCGAGTCGTGTGTCGCGCCCCGACACGCCGACGACGCGCGCGCGGAGCACCGGGATCAACTGGAACTCGCCGGCCCCGTGGGCGCTGTCGCTGAGGAAGGCACGAACGCCGTCCGCCTGGGCGCGTTGGATGTCGAGCAGGAACATATCCGGCGCGTTGACCGCGGTCTGCACGGAGAACTCGTTGAGCAGGCTGGCCTGCAGCGAACGGACGCCGACGATGAAAAATGTCCCCAGTCCGACCGCCAACAGCACGACCCGAGTCTGATTGCCCGGCCTCGAGAGGTGCAGCACGGCGTGGCGGAGCGGAAACGACCGTGAGTTCGAGAGAGGCGACACGGCGGCGACCAGCGCGCGTCCGGCCAATACCAGCACGATCGCGAGCCCCGCAAAACCTCCGCACACGACGAGGCCGATCCGAAGCGAGGCGGCCTGCCAGGCGGTGAGCGCCACGAGCGCCGCCGTGACCGCAACCGTGACGGCGATGCCGGTCCAGTCAGTCCGGCGCTTCGGCTTCTCGTCGCGCAGCAGGAGCGACGGCTTGATGAACCGCACGTGCATCAAGGGCACGATGGAAAAGAGCAGCGACACCAGCGCGCCGATGCCGATTCCCTGCAGCGCCGCACTCCACGTGACGCCGTAATGAGCCTGCGCAAGGATCGACGACGAGCCTCCGAGCGCGATCGGAATGGCCGCAATCGCGGCGCGCGCCATTCCGACGCCCAGCAGGCTTCCCGCCAGGCCGAGCGCGGTCACCTGGAGGATGTACACGCTGATGATTTGCCGGCTGCGAGCGCCGACGCACTTCAACACCGCGATGCTTCGCATCTTCTGCTGAATGAATACGCGGGTGACGCTCGACACGGCGATGCCGCCGAGAATCACGATGATCAGGCCGACCAGACTCAAGTAGTTTTCGGCCCGATCGAAGTCGCGCCCCACTTGATCCTCCGTCGACCGATACGAGCGCGTGCTGGCGAACTCCTCCTTGAGATCCTCGCGCAGCTGGCGCACGAGCAAGTCGATCCGCTCATCCGGCACCTTCGCCAGGATGACGCGGCGGGCCCGGCTGCCGAACGTCAGGAGACCGGTCGAGGGCAGATCGGCGTAATCGATGATGACTCGCGGCCCAAGGCTGAAGTCGCCCATGCCCCGCCCCGGCTCACGGACGATGATGCCGCGTATCTTGAACGATGCAACGCCGACGGCGATGTCATCGCCGAGCGCCACATGGAGCGAGGTCAGCACCTCCGGCCGCACCAGCGCGCCATGCTGCTCGACCAGCTCATGCGAATAGCGTTGTCCGCCTTGAAGCTCGATCGAACCATAGAGCGGAAACTCGGCCTGCACCGCCCGCAATTCCGCCATCTTCGCAATCGGCCTCGAACCGTCGACCGGACGCACCATCGTCGGCATCTCGAGCGTGTCGGTGCGGCCGGAGGCTCCTGCGGCCGCAAACCGCTTGTCGATGACTGCCCGTGCCTCGGGCGTCCAGTCGCGATTGGTCGAGATGAGCACGTCGGCCGCGATGAGCGACCGGGCTTCCCCGCCAATGACGGCACGTACGCTCTGGATGACGGACCGCAGCGCGACGATCGCGGCGACGCCGACCGCAATGCAGACAAAGAAGAACAGCAGCCGCCGCCACGACGAGCGGGTTTCCCGGACGGCCATGCGGAGGACGAACGTCATCGGTGCGGCTCGCTCGATCCGACGCCAATCGGATCGGCGGCTTCAGCACGAAGCGTGCTCTCGACGACGCGTCCGTCGCGCAACACGAGGCGCGCACCGGCCAGCGCCGCCAGTTCGGCATCGTGCGTGACGAGGACGACGGTCGTGCGGCGGGTCGCATGGATCCCGCGCAGCAGATCCATGATGTGACGGCCGTTCGCCGTATCGAGGTTTCCCGTGGGCTCGTCGGCCAGCACGAGCGGCGGGTTGTTGGCGAGCGCGCGGGCCAGTGCGACGCGCTGCTGTTCTCCGCCCGACAGCTGCGACGGGTAGTGATGCGCGCGACCGGTGAGTCCCACTTCCTCCAGCAACGTCCGCGTGCGGCGCCGCGCGTCCGCCACGCCTGCAATCTCCATCGGGACCGCCACGTTCTCGTAGGCGGTCAGCGACGGAATCAGGTGGAAGAACTGGAAGACGAAGCCGATCTTCTCGCCACGGAGCTTCGCGAGGTCGTCTTCCGAGAGCGCCGTGATGTCGACGCCGTCAATCACCACTCGTCCCGATGTTGGCGCGTCGAGGCCGGCAATGAGGCCGAGCAGTGTCGATTTGCCGCTGCCTGACGGTCCGACGATCGCCACGAACTGTCCCCGGGAAACGTGGAGCGTCAGCGGATGAAGGATGGTGAGCGGTTCGGTGCCGCTCGTGACCGTTTTGGAAACCTCGATCAGCTCGATCATGATCCGGGCCGGACTTTGCTCTCAACCACCGGTTTCAGCACCGCCCAGACATTATCAGCGACGATCCGGGCACCGGCTGCAGTGGGATGGATGCCGTCGGCCTGATTCAGCGTGCCAGTACCGGCGACGCCCTGAAGCAGGAACGGCACCAGCGGAACCCCGTACTGCGCGGCGAGACTCGTGTACACCTTGTGAAAGGAGACGTTGTAATCGCGGCCCCAGTTCGGGGGCGACTCCATACCGGCAAGAATCACGCGAATCCCTCGCGACTGCGCCCGTTCGACGATCTGTGCGAGATTGCGCCGGAGCTGCTCGGGGGGCAACCCACGCAGCGCGTCGTTGCCGCCGAGCGCGACGATCAGGATCCGCACGTCGCCCTGAAGCGCCCAGTCGAGCCGGGACAACCCTCCTGCAGACGTATCGCCTGACTCGCCGGCGTTGATCACGTCGTAGTCGAACCCCTCTGCTCTGAGACGCTGCTGCAACAGCGATGGGTACGCATCCTGGACCGGCAGACCAAGTCCAGCGGTCAGGCTGTCGCCCAACACGACAATCCGTGGCGCTCCGGACGACTTCGACGCTGGCGACGCCGTGGGAGCCGCTTCCGACGGGCGCGGTGGCGTCGACTCGGGACGCCCGCAACCGATGGCGGTAACGACCGCGATGCCGATCAGAGCTCGCGTCCCGACGTTGCGCATTGCTGTCATCGCTATTTGCCGAGCTGATCCTCGAGGACGGCAATCGCCTGACCGAGCATCACGCGGTGCGCGGCCGTCCGGGCACACATCAGGTCCGCCTTCGCGCGCGCCAGCGCCAGCTCGATCGTATGCCGCTTCGCAAGCGCATCGCGCTCGTCCGCCGTGAGTGCGCGCCCGAGCGTTTTGGTCCGTTCGGCCTCCGCCTGTTGAAACTCGACGTCCTTGCTCTCGAAGCCTCGCGCCATCATCAGTGGCCAGTGATCAGTGGCCAGTGATCAGTCTTCAGCGGTCGCCACGCCATGTCAACTGCCCACCTTCGACTGTTAACTGTCCGCTGGCCACCGATCACTGACCACTGGCATCTGCAATATGCTACTGAGATGCACAGCGCGCACGACCTGCTGACGCGCTGGCCGGCGCTGGACATTGCCGCGAAGCGTGCTCGCCTTCAGGAATCGCTGCATCTGGCCGCCGGTCCGCTGAGCGACATCTTCACCACATCGACGCCGGCCGCCGAACGCGCCGCGGGCGCACTGTGGCTCCGTGAGCCGTCGGCGTGGAGCAGCGACCCGGCCGAAGAGCAAAAGATCGCCAAGCGGCTTGGTTGGATGACGTCGCCGCTCCTGATGGCCGATGCGATCGATCGGCTCGTGGAATTCGCGCGATCGATCAGACTGCACGGCTTCGCCGACGTCGTACTTCTCGGCATGGGCGGCTCGAGCCTTGCGCCAGAGGTCCTTCGCGCGGTGCTGGGCGTCCGCGCGGGATGGCCACGGTTTCAGATACTCGATTCCACCGATCCGGCGGCCGTGCGGGCAGCCGCCACACCGCCGGAGACGACGCTGTACGTCTGCTCGAGCAAGTCGGGAACGACGATCGAACCGAACGCGCTGACTTCACATTTCCGGCAGCGGCTGGAACAGGCGGGCGTACGGCGGTGGGGCGATCGTTTCGTCGCCATTACGGATGAAGGGACTGACCTCGCGCACCGCGCGCGCACTGAAGGCTTTCGCGATCTCTTCATCAACCCGTCCGACATCGGCGGCCGCTATTCGGCCGTGTCGTTCTTCGGCCTCGTGCCTGCCGCCCTCATGGGCCTCGACATTTCCGCCATCATCGGGTGGAGCATCGCGATGCTCGCCGCGGCGGAGCCGGGCTTCGGCACCGCGGCCACGAATCCGGCCACCGCGCTCGGTCTGGCCATTGGCGCGGGCGCGCGCGCCGGACGCGACAAGCTGACACTGCTCGTTCCATCGCAGCTCGAACCGTTTGGTTTGTGGGTTGAGCAACTGATTGCAGAAAGCACGGGCAAGCAGGGCACGGGCAGCGTGCCGATCGCCGGAGAACACGTCGCGGATCCTTCCACGTACGGCGCCGATCGGCTGTTCGTGCGGATCAACCCCCAGGAGCCGAAGGACCTCTCGGGGCCAATCGTCGACATCCATTTGCCGGAGACGGCAGCGATTGGCGCGGAGTTCGTGCGGTGGGAAATCGCGACGGCCGTTGCAGGAGCGCTGTTGCACATCAACCCGTTCGACGAACCGAACGTCCAGCAGGCAAAAGACGCGACGCGCGCGCTCCTCGACCAGTACGTGACGACGCGCACATTACCGTCGATCACACCCGAGCAGGTGCTCGGCGGCGGCGGCGTCTCGCTCACGTCGAGCTCGGCCGCGCACAGATACCTGACCGATCGAGCTCCCGACGCGATTCTCACGCTGCTGCGCAAAGGCGACTACTTTGCGCTGCTCGCCTACCTCGGCCCGGATCGGGCGCTCGGCGAGCAGTTGCGGGCGCTGCGGCAATCGGTCGCCAACGCCACGGGCGCGGCGACCATGTTTGGGTACGGTCCCCGATATCTCCATTCGACCGGACAGCTCCACAAGGGCGGGCCCAACACCGGCGTGTTCCTCGTCATTACGGCCACGCCGCAGGAAGACGTGGCGATCCCCGATGCCCCGTATTCCTTCGGCACGCTCGAGCTGGCGCAAGCGCTCGGTGACTTCGCATCGCTCGACGCCGCCGGCCGCCGTGCGATCCATGCGCATTTGCCGTCGCCGGACGCGGCGTTGATCCGCCAGCTTGGGGACGCGTTGCTCGCCCACGTGTCGTGACGCCGTTCATGCAAGGGCACCGCGATCGCCGCCTCGCGTCCACAGCAGCTTGACGGCCTGTGAGGAACTGATGCAACTCGGCTTCGTCGGTCTCGGACGCATGGGTCTCAACATGGTGACGCGCCTCGCCCGCGGCGGTCATGCGATCGTCGCCTACGATCGCAGCGCCGATGCGGTCGCCAGGGCGGAAGCGGCGGGCGCGCGCGGCGTCGCGTCGCTGGATGCGCTCGTTTCCGCGCTGCCGGGACCTCGCGCCGTCTGGCTCATGGTACCGGCGGGCGATCCGACCGAGTCCACCGTCGCGGCCCTCGCTGGTCTCCTGGAAAAAGACGACGTGATCGTCGACGGCGGGAATACACATTTTCCGGACGACGTGCGGCGCGCGGCGGCGCTCCGTGCGCAGAGCATTCACTATGTCGACGCCGGTACCAGCGGTGGCATCTGGGGCCTCACCGAAGGGTATTGCCTGATGGTTGGCGGCGATGCCGACGTGTGCCGCCGACTCGAGCCGATCTTCCTCACGCTTGCGCCCGACCACGGCTATCTGCGCGCCGGCGATCATGGCGCCGGGCACTACGTGAAAATGGTACACAACGGCATCGAGTACGGCCTGATGCAGGCGTACGCGGAAGGCTTCGAGCTGATGCACGAGAGCCCGTACCACATCGACCTCGCTGCCGTCGCGGCGCTATGGAACCACGGCAGCGTCGTACGATCGTGGCTGCTCGAGCTGACCGCCCGCGCGCTGGCGGCCAATCCGGACTTGTCGGATCTGCAGGGGTTCGTCGAAGACTCCGGAGAAGGTCGATGGACGCTCCACGAGGCGATTGATCGCGGCGTCCCGTTGCCGGCGATCGCCGCGGCGCTCTTCACCCGGTACCGATCGCGCGAGAGCAATCCGTTTTCGGAGCGTCTGCTCGCCGCGCTGCGCAATCAGTTCGGCGGCCATGCGGTCAAGAAGAACAATGGCTGACGCGACGGCGATGGCGCCCGCAACCCCGCTCGCTGAACGGCTTGCCGCCGGTGAGACGCCATCGGCCGCTGCCGACCCGATCACCTTCGTGATCTTCGGAGGCGGCGGCGATCTCGCGCACCGCAAGCTGCTGCCCGCGCTGTACAACCTGCACGTCGACGGACTGCTCCCCAAGCACGTGGCGATTGTCGGCGTCGGACGCAGCGCGATGACGGATGAAGCCTACCGGGCGTTCGCCAAAGACGGGATCACGAAGTTCTCGCGCCGGCCGATCGACGAGCACGCGTGGGACACGTTCGCACCGTCATTGTTCTTCGTGGCCGCGTCGATCGACGGCGCCCATGGACTGGCGCCGCTCGGCGCGCGGCTGGATGTCATCGAGCACGAGCGCGGTCTTGGGGGCAACCGCGTCTACTACCTGGCCGTGCCTCCTGCCCTGTTTGCGCCGACGGTCAAACAGCTGGAGCGCGCACGGTTCGTCGATCGGTCGGCGGGCCGGCCGTTTGCGCGGCTGATCGTCGAGAAGCCCATCGGCCGCGATCTCGACAGCGCTCGCGCGATCAACCACGCAATGGCCGACGTGTTCGACGAACGCCAGATCTTCCGGATCGACCATTATCTCGGCAAAGAAACCGTCCAGAACATCCTGGTGCTGCGATTTGCCAACAGCATCTTCGAGCCGCTGTTCAATCAGAAATACGTCGATCACGTCCAGATAACCGTCGCTGAAGAAGAAGGCGTCGGCACGCGGGCCGGCTACTACGAACAGACCGGCGCGCTGCGCGATATGGTGCAGAACCACCTGCTGCAGCTCCTCACGCTCGTCGCAATGGAACCGCCGCACTCGCTCGATGCCGACGTCGTTCGCGACGAAAAGCTCGAAGTGTTGCAGTCGCTGCGTCCCCTGCGTCCCGAGACGGTGGACAGCGATGTCGTCCGCGCGCAGTACGACGCCGGATTCGACTTCGGCGTTCCCGTTCCCGCATACCGGAACGAGCGCGGTGTCGACCCGGAATCTCGAACCGAGACGTTCGTCGCTCTCAGGGTGTTCATCGACAACTGGCGCTGGGCGGGCGTGCCGTTCTTTCTCCGCACGGGCAAGCGGCTGCCCAAGCGCGCCAGCGAGATCGCCGTGCATCTGAAGGATGTACCGCCCATCCTCTTCAACGCCGATCCGACTGGCCGCCTCGATCCCAACGTGCTGTCCATCCGGCTGCAGCCCGACGAAGGCTTCTCGCTCGGCATCACCTCGAAGATTCCGGGCCCGCGCGTCCGCGTCTACCCCGTGAAGATGGACTTCCACTACGGGAGCACCTTCGGGGGATCGTCGCCCGAAGCGTACGAACGACTGCTGCTCGACGTGATGACCGGCGATCCGACGCTGTTCATGCGGCGGGATGCCGTCGAAGCCGCGTGGCAGTGGGTCATGCCGATCCTCGATCGCTGGGCGGCGTTGGGCGCCGTCGAGATCCCTCGCTACCCGGCCGGCGAGTGGGGTCCGTGCGAGGCGAATCGCGTGATCGAATCGACGGGACGACGATGGCGAGCGCTGTAGCCGACCGGCGGCGGCGGGCCTCGACGCCGGAGGCGATTGAGGCCGACCTTTCCGCGTTGTGGCGCGACATTGCTCGCGACGGTCCAATCGGGTGCGCCATGATGTCGAACCTGGTGGTGTTCCGGAGCGCGCGTGCAGCATCAGATGCCTCGGTGGAGGATCTGTTCGGCGCCGCGTCCGTCGACGCGGTGTTGGCGCGGCATCCATCGCGTGTCATCCTGATCGAGCATAGACAGGAGTCGCCTGACGTCTGCCGGCCGCTCGTCGCGAGCGTCGGAATTCTTGCCTTCGGTCCGCCGTCCGCGCGGTACGGCGTGGAGCAGATTGCCGTACGGTCGGCGTGCGCCGACGCGTCGCTGCCGTCTATCCTGCGACACCTCGTGCGCGGTGATCTGCCGACATCGGTGTGGTGGATGGAGGATCTCGCGCAGGTCCCCCCACTCGACGTCATCGTCGCGATCGGACGGCAGTTCCTGTACGACAGTCGAGGGTGGCGCGATGTTCGCCGCGGGTTCCTCGCTCTCGCACCGGTTATCGACACAGTGGATGTCGTGGACATGAACTGGCGGCGCCTGTTGCCGGTGCGTCGCGCTCTGGTTCGCGGGGCCGAATCGACTGATGCCGGTTGGTGGCGGCCCGACGACATCCGGATCGCGCATCGCCCCGGCGACGCCGCGCTGGCGTGGCTGTTGGCCGGGTGGTTCTCCTCACGCCTGGATTGGGGCGCGAGCGCCATGCCGCAGATTCATGAAGACGCCAACGCCGATGACGTGTTGTCTATTCTGATTGGAGGAGGCGCCGAGGAATTCGTGGCGAGATTCGACGGGCTCCGTGTCCTGGTCGCAGACGACGCGGTGGAGCCGTCAAGCGTCGTGGCGGAACACGAGGGCGAGGCAGACGCCGTGGCAGCTGAACTTCAATCGCTGTCTCATGACGTCTGCCTCCACGACGCGCTCAGCGCGCTCGTTCGACATTTCCGCGCGGCCTGAACGCGACGCTCACACACGTGCTACGGCTGCCTCGGCGGCTGCAGTAGCAGCTTGATCTGCGCGATCTCGGCACGAATCTCGTCGAGCGCCGCCCGGTCGAGCGTGACCTTCATCGATGCGCCTTTCTCTCCGCTCGTGGCAACCGCGCCCTCTCCGCTCGTCGCAACCGCCCGGGGTTTGGTCGTGAGGGCGTCCTTGCGTGCGGCGTCGACCACCGTGTCGATTCGATCGAGCAGCGTGAGCGCCGTCTCGAGATCGCTTGATCGGATCGAGGGTGCCGGTTCCGCCGGTGACGAGCCTGTCGGCACCGGGGGTACGCTTTGTGGCGGAACCGGCGGCTGACCGTTCGCGGCTGGCGTCAGCGCGACGCTGGCGGCCAGCGCCAATGCGATTGCGATGCGCGAGGTCATCCATAGCACGGCGTCTGCCTCCTTGCGATCCTCTTCGCCGAGCAAGCGCAGTGCCACGCTGCCCGTTACAATAGAACTGTGCGCTATCTGGTTACTGCCAGGCTGAAACTGGGCCGGGCCAACGCCCTCGCTCGTGCCATCAGCGACGGCGTCCTGGGACGCGGATCAGTTGCCGGCGACGAGTACCTGCGCAATATGGAAGCCGCTCGTCAACTGGATGACGGACGCGTGCAGTGGGTTGAGATCTGCTTCTGCCCAACACCGCTCGCCGAGGAACGCGAGTATTGGGAAGAGTACTTCGATCTCGCAAAGGTGCAGGACGCTCACGCGCGCAGCCGTTGCCGCGACCTGAACGGCACCGAGCCGTGGGCGTGCGTCGATTGCGACTGCTCGGCAAGGCTGGAAGCGAGGCTCGAGAGCCGCGGAGAACCGTTTTCGAACCGGTTGCCCTCTACAAAGAGCACGTCGTGACTGCCCTCTCGCGGCTCAGCATCGGGTCCGGTGGAGACGCCCTACATGCGTCCCGTCGGGCAGGTTTCAGTTTTTAAGGTCGAGGTTTTATACTCCCGCCGTGTCATCTTCGTCCCTGCAGGCACTGCTGACCCGCGCCGCGGACGCGCTGGGGCGCGGCCGAGGTGCGGAGGCGGCGCAGCTGCTCGCGCCGCTGCTCCGCTCCTCCACGCTCACACGGGACGAGGAACTGACGCTGCGCTCGATGGCCGCCGAGGCCGCGCTGCTGCAGGACGACCTCGATCAGGCCGCGAGCGCGCTCGGACGTCCGCCGGACACGTTCCGCGATACCGTGCGACCCGGCCGCCTCTCAACGCTGTGGCGGCTGCACGGCCGGCTGGCTGCGGCGCGCGCCGATCAGTCGCGGGCGATCGCGCTCCACCAGCGCGCGCTCAAGCTCGCGGAGATCGGGCACGACTTGCGGGCGATCGGTCTGGCGCATTACGAGCTGGCGCAGTGCTACCGTCAGGTTGGCGACATCGCCATCGTGCGCGAGCACATCACCAAGGCCGCGTCGGCGCTGCACGCGGCCGGCGATCGGCGGCATCTCGCGCTCCTGCACTCGCTGTCCTGCATTTCGGCCGCGCAGATCGGACGATACGACGAAGCCATGTCGGCGCTCCGACAGGCCGAACGGTTCGCGTCGGCGGTCCGCGCCGACGACGTGCTCGCGACGGTCTGCGGTAATCAGGCGAACGTGATGATGCTGCAGCACCGTTACGAACAGGCGCTCGCGCTCGCCGAACGCAGCGTGGCGCTGCACGAAGCCCACGGATCGGGACACGGCCTCGCCGTGGGTCTCGCAACGCTGGGACAGATTTGCGTCCGTACCGGCGACCTGGCGCGGGCCGAGCAGGCGCTGCACCGCGCGCTCGAGGTCCGCAGTCCAATCCAATTCCACGAGACGACGGGCGCCGTGTTCGACACGCTGGCCCAGATTCATCTGATCCGCGGCCAGTACGATACGGCGAGCGAGTATCTCGGCCGCGCCAGCGAAGCCTATGGCGCCTACGGCCGGGAGACGAGCCGCTGGTACGAATGGTCGGTGCGCGTGCTCGACGCGCGGCTCGCCCTTCGTCGCGGTGAGTACGAGGTGGCCGTCCGCAAAGCTGATGAAATCCTGCAGGCCGACGCACCGCCATTCGATGCGCTGCAGGCCACGTTGATCGCCGCCGAAGCGCTCACCGCCGCCAACCGCCTCGCACAGGCCGAGCAACGTCTGGCCGCGGCCGCGGATGCGATCGACCCCAAAGTCGCGGCGGCCGGGTGGGGCGAGTATTTGCGGATTCGAGGAGCGATTCATGCCCGCGGCGGCAGCTTGGCGGACGCGTATCATGACTTCTCCCAAAGCGCCGCGCTCCTCGATCTGCTCGGGGAGCGGTACCAATCGGGTTTGAGCCATCTGGCCCTGGGCCGGTTCGTCGCCGAGACCGGCGCGCGTTCGGTCGCCGAGCGGCACCTCACCAAGGCGCTCACGATCTTTGAGCATCTCGGCGCCGAGCGTGACGTCGCCGACACACGGTCCGCGCAGAGCCTGTTGACGATGGTCGGGACGGGCCAGGACGTCATCTCCGTCGCAGATGCCGACGATGCGATCGTCCGGCGGATCGTGGATGCGGCTGCCCTCCCGGATCTGCTCGGTCGCGAGACCGCGGCGGCGCTTCTCGAGGCGTCTGCGGCCGACTGCGGTGTGGTCTTCGTGCAACTGCCGGGCGGCGATGTCCGCATCGTCGCATCAATCGGTTGCGAACCGAACGCAGCTGCAGCGCTGGCGCGCACGGCGACACACGGCAGCCCCTACGGAAGCGGCGTCATCCTGATCGAATCGCTCGGACGAGAGCGAGACGGGCCGCGTGTTGGATTGGTCGCGTCGCCGCGGCCGGTCGGTCAGCCTGTGCTGCGGCAACTGCGAACGATAGCGGCCGTCGCGCGCCAGGGGTTCGCGCTGTGCGCGGCGCGTGATCGCTCCACACCGGCCGCGGAGTTGACTGTTGAACGATCGCTCGAACCGCTGCTGCCGGGTTTTCTGTCGGCCAGCGCCGTCATGACTCGCGTGGTCGAACAGATCCAGCGTCTGCAGGGCAACGAGCTCACGGTCCTGATCACCGGGGAGAGCGGAACGGGCAAAGAGCTCGTCGCGCGCGCCATCCATGTCGGGTCGCACCGTACCGCGGCGGTGTTCCTGCCGTACAACTGCACGACCACCGGGCGCGACCTGGCCGACAGTCAGCTCTTCGGGCATCGACGCGGCAGCTTTACGGGCGCCGTGTCGGACGAGCCCGGCCTCGTGCGCTCGGCCGGAGGGGGAACCCTCTTTCTGGACGAAATTGGCGATCTCCCACTCGACGTCCAGCCCAAGCTGCTGCGATTCCTCGAGCAGCATGAAGTGATGCCGGTCGGCGAGACGAAGCCGCAGAAGGTCGACGTGCGGGTCCTCGCCGCCACCAACGCCGATCTGGAGCAGCGGGTCGCCGAAGGCAGGTTTCGCGAAGATCTGTACTACCGGTTGAGCGTCATTCGCATTCACGTACCGGCGCTCCGCGACCGGCAGGAGGAAATTCCCCACCTGAGTGCGTACTTTCTGCGCGACGCCTCGGAGCGGCTCGGCAAACCCGACATTCGCCTGAGCTCGGAAGCGCTCGACGTGTTCTCGCAGTACTGGTGGCCCGGCAACGTGCGTCAATTGAAGAACGAGATCCAGCGTGGCGTGGCGCTGAGCGCGCCGGGCGGGTTGATCGAACCGGCGCACCTGTCGCCGGAAATCAGCAACATGCGCGAACCGGCCGTCGCGGGGGCCGTCCAACCGAGAGCGTCGCGCGCGACGCGCAACCTCGCGTCGGCCATCGAACAGGTGGAGCGGGACATGATCCAAAGCGCGCTCGACCGGGCCGGTGGCAATATCTCCGAGACCGCGCGGTCGCTCGGGCTCACACGACGTGGGTTGTATTTGAAGCTCCGGCGACTCGGACTGGACAGCCATCCGGAAATGGAGGCGCACTGAGATGGATATCAACTATCCAGTTACCAGCGTCGCTGGTTAGCAGGTATACATATCCGAACGATTTGCCTCCGGTGAATAATTCGCTAACAACTTGCTACATAGTGACTTAGTAAAATGAACGCCGGTCCGATCCTGCTCCGCTGAGGTGGCGCGGAACTTGATACCCATCAGGGCAACCGCACCTGGAGGGGGACCACGTGAAATATATCTGGACCGACGAACCGGGAAGGAACAAGCGCCCGACGGCCAACAAACGCGTGACCGAGCGGCGCGCCGTGGCCGTGGCCGCACGTCTCACTTGGAAGGATTCGCGCGGCACGACCCGCTTCGCGAGCGTCGTTGCCCGCAACGTCTGCGAGCTCGGCATGTACGTCGAATGCCCCTCGCCCGTTTCCATCCCTCTGTATCGCCTCGTTCAGGTGCAGCTCGACGGTGAAGGGTCGAATCCCAGCGCACTGCCGACCACGTTGCGTCAGGGACGCGTCTTGTCCGCCGTTTATCGCGTCTCGCCGCCCTCGTCGTCGCAGCCGCAAGGTCTCGCATTGCGGTTGATGATCGATCCGCGCCGGATGCCGATGGTCGAACAGGTTCGCGCGACCGCCTGACAGGCGACCCGCAACCAACAACTCAGCGACTCTCGCGCTTTCTCCAATACCGCGCGAGCCCTTTCCAGTTCAGATCGAACCGCCCGGCCACTTCGTACGCCTCGGCCTCGGCATCGCTCAGGCGACGCCGGAGCTCTCGCCGGATTTCCTCGGTGAACCATGCTTCGCGCGACGCGTCATCGCCGGGCCGCGCGAGCGAGGCTTTGACCAGTCCGGCCACCAGTTCGAGGTGATCGGCCATCTCGGTGAGGTGCGCGCCTGCCGGGGAGGACGGCCCGAAGTGCGTCACAAACAGCGTGTCTGATCGCCAGCGGCCGATACGGGCAAGGCTGACGCGCCACGCCTCGAGGTCGACGTCCGGTGGCGGCGTTGGCGGCAGGATGAAGCTCTCGGGGCGCAGCCGGATGCCCGCCGTGTCTCCGACGAAAGCGACGCCGCTGTCGGCGCTGAAGAAGCTGACGTGATGCGACGCATGCCCTGGCGTGTACGCCACCTCGAGGTCGCGCCCGCCGGCTGTCATGCGATCCTCGCCCGAGAGCGCGACGATCGCGTCCTGTGGCACCGGCCGGACTTCACCCCAGAGGCGGTCCATGGCGTCGCCCCACAGCCGCGTCGCGCTGGCGACGAGCTTCTCCGGGTCGACCATGTGCGGCGCGCCCTTTTCGTGCACGTACACGCGCATGTGAGGCTGCTCGCGGACCAGCGTGCCGGCGGCGCCGGCATGATCGAGATGGATGTGCGTGAGCAGCAAGGCTCGCACGTCGGACACGCGGAGTCCCGCGCGGTCCAGTTCGCTGCGAAGTGCCGGCAGCGTGCTCGATGGCCCGGGATCGATGAGGGCAACGCCGCCGGGTCCGTGCAATACGACGGTGGCAATGACGCGGGGCACGTCCAGAAACTGCAGGTCGATGTACGACAGACCGGATGCGAGCGTCATCATGGTTGAGGAGCACGCCGCGCGCGTACTGCGCTGGCGAGAAGGATGACGGCGACGAGCGCGAGGCCGGCCAGGCCGCTCCGTCCAATCCAGCGTTCCAGCGTATCCCAGCTGTAGGCCAGCGTGTAACCCGCCGCGGCGACGGCCGTCGACCAAACGATCGCGCCGGTGGCGTTATAGAACAGAAACTTCCGCCAGGCCAGGCCGCTGCCGCCAGCGAGCACGGCGCCAAAGACGCGCAGTCCCGTAATGAACCGCGCGATGAACACCGTGCGCGCGCCATAGCGGTGAAAAAAGCGATCGAATTGCAGCAGGCGCGGCAACGTGAGCCCGACGCGCCATCCATGGCGTTCAGCGAATGCGCGTCCGAGGCGCCGGCCGATCAGAAAGCCGAGGTTGTCACCGAGGATCGCGGCCACAATCGCCGTGACAATCACCCAGCCGAGCGACAACCGCCCAAAGTGGGCCAGTGCAGCGCCGGCGAGCAGCGCCGTCTCGCCGGGCACCGGCAGACCGCCATTCTCGAGAAAGACGCCCGCAAACACGACGGCATACCCATAGCGGGCGAACAGATCGATGAGCCACGCTGGCACACCTACAAAGCTATCAGCTATCAGCGATCAGCCGTCAGCCAAAGCTGTGCGATCACACTCGGTCGGCGCAGGTGAGCCCCTCCACGCCCCGCGTTCCAGCTGAGAGCTGAAAGCTGAAAGCTTCGAGCCAGTCACTTACCGGTGACCCCGCAATGGCCGGCCAGGCCGCTCGGCAGTGATCGTGCCATCGGCCACCACGCGGCGCCCGTTGACGAATACGTGGCGGACGCCGATGGAGTACCGATTGGGCTGATCGAAGGTGGCGACGTCCCGGATCGTCGCAGGGTCGAAGACGGTGATGTCCGCCATCATCGACGGCCGCAGGAGGCCGCGGTCCGTGAGGTGAACGCGACCGGCGGCCTTCGACGTCATCTTCCGGATGGCCTCTTCGAGGGACAGCAGCTGCTCGTCCCGCACGTAGTGTCCGAGAATTCGCGGAAACGACCCCCAGGCGCGCGGGTGCGATTTGTTCTCGGACAACCGGCCATCTTCGGCTTTCGCGCCCGAATCGGTGCCGACGCCGACCAGCGGATGCCGCATCGCCGCGCGCACGTCGTTTTCATCCATGATCGATGTGATCACCGAGCTCTCGCCGCGGTCCGCGATCACGAGATCGATCACCGCATCGCGCGGATCCTTCGCCATCGCCTTGCCGATGGCGGTCAGCGTCATCCCCTCGTACTTCCGCAGCTCCGGATTGAGCACCGTCGACAGCATCACGCCGTCGCCGCCGTTCGCGCCGTACCACTGATTCTCCCAGGTGGTCGCGTTCGGATCGTCCATGTCCTTCTTGATCCGGTCCCGCATCGCGGGATCCTTCAGCCGGACGAGCGTCTTCTCGAGCCCGCCTTCCCGGGCCCAGAGCGGCAGGCAGGAGTCGAGCCCATTCGACGCGCGGGTGTACGGATACTGGTTCGCGGTGATGTCGAGGCCGCGCCCTCTCGCCGCTTCGATCCGCTTCAGCACCTCCGGCATCCTGCCGAAGCTCGCTTTGTACGCCGTCTTGAGGTGCCAGATTTCGGCGGGAATGTTCGCGCGCTCGGCGATGGTGAAGACTTCGTCGAGCGATTCGAAGATCCGCACGCTCTCGGAGCGCTGGTGCGTGAAGTACACGCCGCCGTACCGCGCGGCCACCTTCGCCAGTTCCACGATTTCGTCGGTCGAGGCAAACCGATCGGGCACGTACTGCAGCGAGGTGCTCAGGCCCAACGCACCCTGCTCCATCGCCTCGGCGACCAGCTGCTTCATGCGATCGAGCTCCGCGGCGGTGGCCGGGCGGTCGTCCTTGCCGATGACGTAGTTCCGAATGCCGCCCGCGCCAACGAACGTGGCCATGTTGATGGCCGGCCGCGACCGCTCTTCGAGGCGCCGGAAGTAGTCGGCGAGCGTTCGCCAGTCCTGCGCCACGCCGAAGTGCGCGGCGTTCGCCGCGCCCTCTTGAATCAGGCGGTCGTTCACCGGCGCGATCGACGACCCCTCGCCGGTTACTTCGGTCGTGATGCCCTGAAGAATCTTGCTCGCCGCCCGGCCGTCCACGAGAACGTTGAACTCGGATTGCCCGAGCAAATCGATGAAGCCCGGCGCGATCACCAGGTTCGTCGCGTCGATCGTCGTCGTCGCCGTCGCGCCCGACAGCGATCCCACTGCGGCGATGCGGTCGCCGACAATCCCGACATCGCCCCGAAACCACGGCGCACCCGTGCCATCGACGATACGCCCGTTGACGATCAGCGTGTCGAAGCGGCTGGGAGGCTGCCGCGCAGCTGGACCCATGGCACACGCGACAGCGAGCGCGGTCGCGACACAGGAAGAGACAGCACGGAGTCGCATGGCCGGAATGCTATCAGAGCGGGACGCGGACCTTGATGTGTGTAATATATGTTACATTATGTTTGATTCATATGTTACGCCCGGCGGACCGAGCCGCTTCGCAAGCCATTTTGGATAACGCTGAATGTGATTCGGTTCATCCGAGTGTCGCATGCACTGGACACCGCCGCGAATACGGGGCCCATCAGCGGTGATTTCGCGTTCTTCGATGCGGCAGGGCGATTGCACGGCGGCTGAGCATGTGTCGCAGGCTCGTAATCGGTGTGGTCGCAGTACTCGCCGCGCATCCCGCCGCCGCGCAGCCACAATCTGACGCGCTCTCTCGGAGTTGGACCGCCATAGCCGGCACCGCGACGTTTTCGAGTCGCGACGTCGCGCGCTTCGGTCCGCCGGCCGATGCATCGCCGATTGCGTGGGAAGGCATCGGCGAAACGTTCGCGTTCCGCTATGAGCGCACGCGGCCGGCGCGGCTCCATCGATACGACGTCGGGTTTTCGACGACTGGCCGGTTCACCTACGACAGCCCGGTGCGTTCGATCGCCGCAGACGCGAGCGACTCCGCGCGCTGGATCGACGGCCGGTACGAGTACCGACGGCGGATCCTCGGACGCAAGCTATCGGATCGGATCGATGCGGGCATAGGCGTCCAGGCGCTCGGGGACATTCTTGCGATCTCCCGTCATCTGGCACCGTCGATCGAAAGCGACGAGCGCGAGGGACGAGTCGGGGTCGCGGGCATCCTGGCCGTGCGCGTGCACGTCTCTCGACGCCTCGCCATCGAGGGCGTCTGGGCGAACGGCCTCAGACTCGCGCGCATCTCGATCCGACAGAGCGCCAACGCCGATGGATCGATCGCCCAGTGGGGCGGCGGCTGGTCGACCGATACGAGCGTGCGCGCAGACGTTCCGATCACGCCTCGCGCATCGATCGTCGTCGACTACCTGCGGACCGGAGAGGGGACGGCCTCGCATTTCCATACCTACGCGGCACAGACGAACAGGCTTGCGTTTGGAATACGGTATGGCCGCTGACCGGTTCGCGCTGTTCGCCGCGGCGTTGCTCGCCACGGCGTGCAACACGATCGTCGGTCCTTCGACACCGGACAATAACTGGCGCGTGCACGACTCGGCGCGCTTCTCGCTGTACGCGCGCCCTGGCTCGTTCGCGGAGGCGAATGTGTCGACATTCGCCGACGTCCTCGAGGATCAGTACACGTTCGCGCTCCGCGCGCTCGACGTGCGGCTCGACCGGCGCATCTCCGGATTTCTGTACGAGTCGGGGTCGGACGCCGGTCGGGAGGGCGATCGCGGCGGCACCGCATACGCCGTCACGGGCGCGTTCAAAGCCGTCTGCACGCCGCCGCTCGACGGGAACCTGTTCGCGTTCCTGCAGCACGAGTCAAATCACGTGATTGCGGGGAGCGCGCTCGGCCAAGCGGGGACTCACCTCATCACCGAAGGTCTGGCGTCGGCCGTGATGTCGGAGCACTACCATCGCCTCGGGAGGACGTTTCTCTTCGCGTGGACGCGCGATCATCGCGCGGAGATTGCGCCGCTTGCCGATCTCACTGACGACGGTCGGTGGCCCGATCTGAATCAGCGTGCGGCCTACAACGCGGGCGCGTCGTTCGTCGCCTACGCGCTCGAGAACTACGGGCCGGAGCGCTTCAAGGCGCTCTACTCCGCACGGTCGAACGAGTTCGCAGATCGCGTGCGATCGGTGTACGGGAAATCGCTGCAGGATCTCGAGGCCGAGTGGCTACGCTTCTGCGCTACATTCTCAGCTCCGATCGGATCTGCGTGAGGATCTCGTAGTACCCAACCGATCGCCGTAAGGCGGGGGTCGAATTAGTAGGCGGACGCGCGGTTCATCGCCCGCCGATTTCCCACCATTCTCCACCCTCGCGCCTCTGGACGCTCCCGAGCAGCTCGTCGAATCGGCCCGGCTTCCGCGAGCGTATCGGAACGACCGGCGCCCCTGGAAACGCTTCTCGCAGCTTCACCAGCTCCATGAGTCCCGCGTGCCCGGACGTATGACACCAATCGAGCGGGATGCCGTGCCGCTCGAGCCATTCGAGAAACGGGTTCGACTTCTCGTACTCCAGATAGCCCGACCACATCGAGAACACCAGCCGCGCGCCCGCGAGACATTTCGCCTGCTCGACGTCCTGCATGAGGCTCGGCCTGAACAGCATGACCGACGTGCCGGCTGCTGCAGCCAGACCTTCCCAGTGGATGCTCGCGGACTCGGACGACGGCGTCGAGTCGAGTGCGCCTTTTCGCTTCAGCCGCCGCATCTGGTTGTGGGGGACGAACACCCGGATTCGATCGGCCATCCCTGGAGGCACGTGCGGCTGGCCTGGCGTACGCAGCACGGCGGCCGTGGACGTGTCGACGATGAATTGGCGGTTGGTGCGCAAACACGCCCGAAAAATCGTGACGATGCGGTCGATGTTCTGGCGGGAACACCAGACGAGCGGCATCCCGACGGTGTTTCGGAACAGCGATACGAACTTCTCCTCGAAGTCCGCCTCAGTGGGGTATCCGTCCGAGCCGGCGGCCCGTCCGATCGCCATGTCGTCCATCAACAGCGCGTCCACATGGTCTGGCGGCGCCCCGAGAAACTTCTGGACCGCTCCGGTCTTCAGGTCGCCTATCGCAAACACGGCGGCGCCGTCGGCTTCGACCAGGATGGCGTCGAACGCAGAGGCGGAATGGTCGACGAGAAACGGCGTCACGGTAAACGCACCCAACGGGACGGGCCGCAGATCGTCGAGGTGGGGCACAAGCTCCCGCGCCGACGACACCACGCGAAGCCCCGCCAGACTGAACTCGAGCACGATTCGCTGCCCTTGAGATTCAATCTCAACGGACACGTCGCCCGAGGGCGTCAAGTTTCTCTGGATGCGTGCGCGCATCAGGAGTTCTGCTTCGGGTAAACCGTCTTGCCTCCGACGACCGTCCGGTTCACCTTGATGTTCATGATCTGATCGGGATCCACATCGTGCGGATCCTGTTCAAGGAACACGAAGTCCGCCAGCTTGCCGGCGGCAATCGAGCCCTTCGACTGCTCCTCCGATGATGCATACGCGCCGTTGACGGTCGCGATCGTCAGCGCCTCGTCCACGGTCACCTTCTGGTTCGGACCCCAGACGCGGCCCTTGTAATCCTTGCGCGTGACCATGCTCTGAATGGCCATCAACGGCTCGAAGGGCCCCGGCGTGTAGTCGGAGGCCCCTGGCACCCGGATGCCGGCATCCAGGAACGAACGGTGCGCGAACATCCAGCGGACCTTCTCGTCGCCGTACTCGCGCCACTTCTCGCCGTGATAGTACACGTACGTCCAGAACGGCGTGGGAATGACGCCGCCGGCCTTGATCCGGCGGACGAGATCCGGGTTCACGAGCGTGCAGTGCTCGATGCGGTGACGGCGGTTCGGGTCCGGCCATTTCTGCAGCGCGCGCTCGTAGGCCTTGAGCACCATATCGATCGTCACGTCGCCGTTCGCGTGCACGCCCACCTGAAAGTTGTGGCTGTGCGCATCATCGATGGCGTCGTGGAGCTGATCCTGCGTCATCGTCAGGATGCCGTAATCGGTCGTGCCGACATACGGTGTGCTCATCCGCATCGTGCGCTCGGACGCGGAGCCATCCGCGACGAACTTGACGCCGCCGACGCGGATCCACTCGTCGCCGAACCCGGTGTAGATGTTCGCGGCTTTCAGGCCGCTGAACGCGGGCTCGGAGCGGATCATCATGTAGGCGCGATGCGTCAGCTCGCCGTTCCGCCGGCAGTCTTCGTAGGCCAGAATGTGTTCCGGCGACGTGCCGGCGTTGTGCACCGACGTCAGGCCCGCGGCGTTGAAGAGCCCCGACATGTGCTTCATGCCGGCGCGCGCGCGATCGCGACGCTGCTCCGGCGTGAACGTTTCGCGCTTCCCGACCCGGTTGAACACATTTCGCGCGTTCTCGGCGACGCGCCCGTTCAGTTCGCCGTTCTCTTTGAAGAAGCGGCCATCGGACGGGTCGGGTGTATCCTTCGTAATGCCGGCGAGCTCGAAGGCTTTCGTGTTGAAGAAGTTCGTGTGGCCGCCGCGGTGCGCCACCGACACTGGATGTTCGGTCGTCGCCTCGTCGAGATCGCGGCGCGTGAGCGGCCGATCGAGCTTCGTGTCGTCGAACATGAATCCGCTGACCCAGAACCCCGGCGGCGTGGCATCCGCCTTCTTCTTGATGGCCGCCTGAATCTCGCGCACGGTCCGCAAGTTCGTGTTGACGCCGTACAGCTCCTGGACGCCGCTCGGATGACAATGCGCGTCGATGAACCCCGGAGTCACCGTCATGCGCTGTGCGTCGACCACCTGGGTACGGCGCGTCGCCAGGTTTCGTACGTCGCTCGTGGAGCCCACGGCCACGAAACGGCCGTCCCGGACGGCAAATGCCTCGGCGCGCGGCAGCGTCGTGTCGCTCGTATACACTCGCGCGTTGACCACGATCAGATCCGGCGCGCCGGACGCTGCGGGCTGTGGCGCCTGCGGGGCTGCCGACGATGATTCGGCTCCGGGCGCGCGCCCAAGGGTAAACGCGCCCGCCAATGCGGCGCCGAACCCGAGGAATTCGCCGCGTGTATACTTGGCCATGGTTCGCGGATTCTAACCCAACCTTCGCTCGCGATCGCCCGCGAAGGTTGCCCGCCGTAGCCGTGGCGAAGGCGGGGGGCTGTCCGGTCGCAAGCTGTAGTTTTGGCAAGCCATGATCCTCCATCAGTTTTATCTGAACTGCCTCGCGCACGCGTCGTACCTCATTGGCGACGAGACGTCCGGCCTGGCCGCCGTCGTCGACCCGCAGCGCGACATCGATCAGTACCTCGCCTTCGCCGCCGAGCATCGTCTCCGCATCGCCCACGTGTTCCTCACCCACTTTCACGCCGACTTCATTGCCGGTCATCTGGAGCTGCGCGACCGCACGGGCGCGACCATTTATCTCGGTGCCGCCGCCAAGGCCGAGTATGCATTCACACCGTTGAAGCAAGGCGATCGCGTGGAGTTCGGGCGTGTCCGGCTCGAGGCGCTCGAGACGCCCGGCCACACTGCCGAATCGATTTCCATAGTGGTGTACGACCTCGCTCGAAGCGCCGACGAGGCGCACGCGGTGCTGACCGGCGATACGTTGTTCATCGGCGACGTCGGCCGTCCGGACCTGCGGGTCGCGCTCGGCTGGTCCGCGAGCGACCTGGGCGGCCTGCTGTACGAGTCGCTGCGCACCAAACTGCTCACGCTGCCGGACAGCAGCCTCGTCTACCCCGCCCACGGCGCCGGATCGCTCTGTGGAAAGGCCATCAGCAAGGAAACCGTTTCCACCATCGGCGAGCAGCGCCGATCGAACTACGCGCTCCAACCGATGACGAAACAGGCCTTCGTCGACCTCGTCACCGCCGACCAGCCGGAGGCTCCGCCCTACTTCACGTACGACGCGGTGCTGAACAGCAAGGAGCGGCTGACGCTCGCCGAGACCCTCGCGCGCGAACTGAATCCGATGACCCTCGATCAGGTGCTCGCCCTCCAGGAAGTCGGAGGACAGATTCTCGATACGCGCGATCCGAACGACTTCGCAGCGGCGCATCTGTCCGGAAGCATCAATATCGGACTCGGTGGACAGTATGCGACGTGGGCGGGCACCGTTCTCAGCCGCGAGCGGCCGATCGTCATCATCGCCGATCCCGCACGCGAGAGTGAGTCGGCCGTGCGTCTCGGGCGCATCGGATTCGATCATGTGGTGGGTTATCTGAAAGATGGACTGCGCAGCCTCGAAGCGCGTCCGGATTTGACGGCGTCGACGGAGCGAATCAGCGCGCCCCTGGCGGCCGAGCGCCTCGCCGACGGTGAGCCGCTCGCCGTGGACGTGCGCACGCCGCGCGAGCGCGAGGAGAAACGCATCGCCGGCAGTGTGAGCATCCCGCTCAATCACCTGACTGAGCGCTCTGGCGAACTGCCGAAGGACCGGCCGCTGCTCGTCCATTGCGCGGGCGGTTACCGGTCGTCGATTGCGGCCAGCCTGCTGCAGGCGCAGGGGTTCGATCGCGTCAGCGAAATCACGGGCGGCATCGCCGCGTGGGAAACGGCGAAGCTGCCGGTCGACACGGCCGCCTGACCTCTCCGCTACCCCTCTTTCGTCGCCGCGCCGTCAGCGCCGCGGCAGCGTCGCCTTGCGGATCTTCGCGACGACGGTGAAATTCGGATCGACGACGTTGGCGATTTCGTATTCCGTGGCCTGTCCCATGAAGGCCTGGGCGCCGCGCTCGGTGAATCCGTAGTCGGCCGTCAGCCAACGCTGCAACTCGCTCGTGGCGTGCTGAAAGGCTTCGAGCAGCGGCCTCGCGCTTCCGAGCACCATGATGTGCGTGTCGGAATCGAGCCGGGGCCATCCGATCGTCTTCTTCTTCAGCAGATCGACGGTGAATTCGACGTCCATCGACGTCTCGAGCCCGGTGCCGGCGACCTCGCCCTCGCCCTGGCGCGCGTGACCATCGCCGAGGAACAGCAGCGCGCCCGGTTCATTCACGGGCAGCATCAGCTTCACGCCCGCTCCCATCGACGCGTAGTCCATGTTTCCGCCGAATGCACCCGGCGCGGCGGTTGAGATCGCTTCCTTGCGCGCGGGCGCGACGCCAATGCAGCCAAGCATCGGCCGCAGCGGCAGCTCGATCCCGCCCGGCTGCACATCCGTCTGGTCGAGCCTCGCGATGCCGCGCGCCTTGTCGATCGTCCAGGTGAGCCTGCGCCCTTCGCGGTCCACGCGCGCCGCGATCGCGCTCGGGTCCACCGCGTACGGCGCGAGCAGGCTCTGCGAGTACGCCATCGCGCGGTTGGTTTCGAGCTTGTCGACGGTGATGACGAGCACATCGCCGGGTTCGGCGCCTTCGACATAGAACGGACCGGTTTGCGGATTCGGTCCGCTCCCGACGCTCTTGCCATCCCAATCGACTCCTCCGGCGTCGATCGTCTTGGTGATCACGCGATCGCCGGGCTTGATGCGGAGCGCTGGCGGATGCGCGAATGAATACGTGTTGTAGAACGTCTGCGGAGTGAAGCGATGCGTCTCAGCAGTTGCGAGTGCCGAGTGCAGCATCGAGACAGCCAATGCGACCGTGACGATTCTCATGACGGGAAACACTCCTGATGGCTCTGACGTATTAGAGGCAATGGCGCTTCCGAAGCGGCGTCGCTTGTCTCGGGTTGTCTTTGTCCTCGCGATCGCCGCCGTCGCCCGCACCGCAACCGCCGCGACGGTCGTGCGCGCCGGCTTCGCTTCGATCTCCAGCGATCAAACGGCTGGCACGTGGACGCTAAGCTCAGCGGGCGCGGCGTTGGTTCTTGGGCTCGATGCATCGCGCGACTTTGAAGTCCTTCGACTCGCGTCTCCGTCGGGCGCAACCTGGACCATCGGCACAGTGCCCGACACGTTTCTCAAGATCGCCGGTCAAACGGTACCGTTCGGAAACCGCGCGGCGGGCTTCGTCTTCCAGAACGTCACCACCTCCGTGCACGGGATGACCGTCCAACTCGACGCGACGTTCGATCTGCCCACGGCCAGGGTGCGGGCGACGCGCCATTATGCTGCCACCAGCGGGTCGCCTGCATTCGAAGCCTGGACGACGATCGCTCCACTCGCCGGCAGCGTCACACTCTCCGACCTGAACGCCCTTCGGCTGCTCGTCCCGGCGGGCAGCATCCATTGGCTCAACGGCCTTCAGGGCGACGACCCGAACGCGCCGCGCGACACGGCGTTCACGCTGCGGCAGCGTGAGCTGTCGATGGGCGAACGGCTCTCGTTGGGCGCGGAGGGCCGCTCCTCGGAACAGACCGTGCCCTGGTTTGCGATTGAGAGCGGCGGCGACGCGTTCTTCGCAAGCCTCATGTGGTCCGGCGCGTGGTCGCTCACCGCGCTGCGGACGACCGCGGGGCTCGAGCTCGCGCTGGGGCTCGCGGCGATGTCGACGACGACATCGGATGCGATCGAGGGTCCGCACGTTGTGTTCGGCGCGGCCAGCGGCGGCTTGCCCGCGGTGTCTGCGGCCCTGCGGACGTTCGTCATTCAGGGATTGCGCGGCGGTCGCGCATTCGATGCCCTGATCACCTACAACACCTGGTTTGCGTACGGCGCTCGCCTCGACGAGTCGATTGTGCGCAGCGAAATCGACGGCGCGGCCCTGCTCGGCGCGGAGATGTTCGTCGTGGACGCCGGCTGGTACGTCGGCGCCGGTCGCGCCGATGCCGCCGACTTTTCGTCGGGTCTCGGGACATGGCAAGTCGACGCCAGCCGCTTCCCGAACGGACTGCGGGCGCTCACCGACCATGCGCACAGCCTTGGGTTGAAGTTCGGCATCTGGGTCGAACCCGAACGCGTGGCGCTGTCGACCATCGGCCAACGCGGGCTCGCCGACGAGTCGTGGCTCGCAAAGAGCGGGAACAAATACGGATCATCGCAAGCGGCGCAGATCTGCCTCGCGAGCTCCGCGGCGCGGCAGTGGGTTTTTGCGCAGCTCACCCGCCTCATCGACGAGGTTCAGCCCGACTACATCAAATGGGATAACAACTTCTGGATCAACTGCGACCGCCCGGGTCACGGGCATGGGGCCAACGACGGCAACTTCACCCACGTGAGTGGCCTGTATCAGGTGCTCTCGGACCTGCGGTCGCGGTATCCGGATCTGCGGATCGAAAACGTCTCGGGCGGCGGGAACCGGCTCGACCTGGGCATGCTGCGCTACTCCGATGTCGCGTGGATGGACGACCGGAGCGCGCCTTCGGTGCACGTCCGTCACAACATCGAAGGGCTGAGCGCCGTGTTCCCACCGGCCTACCTCCTCTCGTTCGTCATGGACCACGCGAACGAGCCGCTGCACGAGCCCTCCGACCTTCCGCTCTACTTTCGAAGCCGGATGGCGGCGACGCTCGGTCTCTGCTTCCGGACCGAAGAGTTCGGCGAGGGCGATGTCGCCCAAATGACGCGCGAACTCGATGTCTACCGTGCCGTACGCGAGACGCTGCGGGCCGGCGCCGGGGCGCTGTTGACGCCGCAGGCTGACGTCCATCACGGGCCATCCTGGGACGTCCTTCAGACGACGTCCCGGAACAACCGGGACGTCGTGCTCTCGGCGTTTCAATGGGACGAGGGTGTGACGGACATCACCGTCCGGCCCGTCGGCCTCAGGCCGCTGACCACCTACGAGGTGTGGTCGGTCGATGCCGGCGTGCTCGGAGTTTCGACAGGCGCGGATCTCATGGCCACGGGCATTTCGATTCTGCAGTCGCCGACCAGCGCGGCGCACATCCTCGTCCTCAGACAGAAACGGCCGGTCGAGTAAAAAAGCGCGGAGGCGCGCAGGTAGGTGGATCGGCCGCCCGCGCTTTGTGGTAGCGTGCACATCTCCCCATGCGCCGTCTGGCACTCACACATGGGCGTGCGCTCCTTGCATACGCCGCAGTCGCCGTTTTTTTCAACTGGCCCCTGCCGCTGCATCTCGGTTCGCGGCTGACGGGCCAGATTACGGGAGATACGGGAGTCTACGTCTGGAACACGTGGCATTTTCGGCACGCGATCCTCACGCACCGCAACCCGCTGTTCACCAACCAGATCCTGTCGCTGACGGCACCGGTCGATCTGAGCCTGCACAATTACACGCTGTTCGCCAACATCCTCACGTTCCCGCTCGTTCCCTTCTTCGGCGTGACCGCCGCGTTCAACGTGGTCTACCTCGCCATCGTGACGCTGACGGCGTGGGCGATGTTCGTGCTCGCACGGCATGTGATCGGCCGGACCGCGGAGGCATGGCTCGCGGGTGTGCTGTTCGGCTTCTCGCCGTTTCTCGTCGCCCGCAGCGAAGCGCATTTCAGTCTGGTGGCCGCCGCGCCGTTGCCGATCTTCATGCTGGCGCTCATGCGGCTCTCCCGCCGTCTGGATGCACGCGACGCCGCCATCGCCGGCGCGACGGTCGCGTGGGCGGCCATGTGCGACGTGTACTACGGCGTGTTTTGCGTGCTCATTGCGGCGTGTACGGCCGCGGCCCGCTACGTGCGACTTCGGCGCGGATCGCCGCAGCTGCGTCCGGGACGCAAGGAACGGATCATCGACACGTTGATCGTGTGCATGCTGGCTGTCGTTGTCGCGATTCTCGTCACGCATGGCACCGAGCTGCATGTGGGGGGGTTGACGATCGCGATGCGATCGCTCTACACACCAGTATTGATGCTCACGGTGCTGGTCATCACGCGTGTGGTGCTCGCACTGCATTTGGAAGCGACGCTGCGTCGGTTGCCGCCCGCGCGTGTCGCCGGCGGACTGATCGCTGTCGCCGGCCTCACGTGTGGCGTCATGCTGTCGCCGGTCCTCTTCGCGCTTCGCGCGCGGCTGTCGGACGGCGGCACGTTGCACGGGCCGGTGTTCTGGCGCAACAGCCCCAGCGGCGTCGATGTGCTCGCGTTCTTCACGCCCAACCCGAACCAGCCGCTCTTCGGCACGCTGTGGCGAGACTGGCTCACCGGACAACCCGGCGGCTATGTCGAAAACGTGGCGTCGCTGACGATTGTGGGCGTGGTCGTCGTGGCCATCGCCGTGTGGCGGTACCGATATCGTCCGCCTTCGATGTGGCTGACGCTGACGGTTGTCTTCGCCATCCTCGCCCTGGGACCCTTCGTGCACGTCGGCGGTGCCAATACGTTCGTTCCGGGTCCGTGGGCGTTGCTGCGCTACGTGCCGATCGTCTCCGCCACTCGAACGCCCGCCCGGTTTGCGGTCGTCGCGATGATGGGATTCTCCATCCTGTTCGGCCTCGCGCTGGCACGCATCACGAGCCGCCATCCCTCCCACCGGCGCGCGCTGCTCCTGGTCACGGGGCTCGCGCTCGCCTTGGAGCTCTCGCCGTTTCCGCGCACGACGTACACCGCGGTCGTTCCCGAGATTTACGCGAGGATTGCCGACGACCCGCGCGATGTTCGCGTGCTCGAGCTGCCATTCGGCATTCGAGACGGCGAGTTTTCGGAAGGGAATTTCAATGCGTCGGCACAGTTCTATCAGACCTACCACAAGAAACGGCTGATTGGCGGCTACCTCTCTCGAATCTCGCGCGCGGAGGTCGAGCGGCAGCGCCAATCCCAGACAGTCCGGGGCCTGATGCGATTGAGCGCCGGCGAAGAGCTGCCGGCCGAGCGGCTGGCAGAGTTGACGGCGCGCGGGCCCGCGTTCGTGCAGCGCGTGAGGCTCGGATACGTGATCGTCCACGCGCGGCGAGCGCCCGGGGCGCTGCGGGACTTTGCCATCGCGGCGTTCAGGCTCGTCAAAGTGGACGAACGCGACGGCGAGGAGCTGTACGTGCCGATGGGCTCAGCGCAGGCCTGGCTCGACAGCCCCGACCCGCGCTGAGCCCGGAACAGCGAGCGTTATGTCCGCGCGGCGAACGGATTCTCGTCCGCGCTCGGCCCGTAAATCGACGGCACGGGCACGTCGAGCAGCCGAAGGTAGACCGACAGCTGGCCGCGGTGATGGATCCAGTGGTTGAGCACGATCGCTCGCACGAGCGCCGCTTTCGGCATCGCCATCAGCGTCGCGCCGCCGGCCTTCGCCGTCCACATGGCACTCATCCCCTCGTCGCCAATTTGGCCAAGCGAGTCTTTCACGGTCTTCACGCCCTTATCGTGCGCCGCGAGAATCTCCGTGGTGGAGGACGGTGCCGGCGTCTTCTCGCCGGTGAACTGGGTCTCGCCCTCTACCGCCCAGCCGCAGATGACGGCGGGACTCGCGGCGACGTGCAGCGCGAGCTCGCCGAGAGACATCGATTTCGGATGCGGCTTCCATCCGAGCTTGTCGGCCGGCACGCGCTCGAGCACACGGCGCGTGGTCCCGGCTTCGTTGTCGAATTCCTTGAGAAATGCGGCTGTAACGGACATCGCGTAACCCTCCCTGATGGATCCAACTCGCGCCGAGGTCTTCTCGGAGCCCAAGGATTCTATCTGGAATCGGGTGATCCGATCTACGCTGACACGTGGACCGAAAGCTCTCTCGCCAGTGGAGCGTCGCACGGGTCGCGCTGATCCTGGGACCACTGCTGCTGGCGCCAGCGATCGTCAGTGCGCACGGCGTGGCGCGCGGCGATGCCCGCTTCCTGCAGACGCTTCAGGGTGCCGCGGTTGCCCCGCTCATGTACCTGGGCGCCAAGCACATGGTGACCGGATACGACCACCTGCTGTTCCTGGTGGGCGTCATCTTCTTCCTCTACCGGGTGAGAGATGTCGTCCAGTACGTCACGCTGTTCACGATCGGACACAGTCTTACGCTCCTCGGCGGCGTCCTTGGCGGCATTCACGCCAACTCGTACATCGTCGACGCGATCATCGGGCTGTCTGTCGTCTACAAAGCCTTCGATAACCTGCAGGGATTTCAACGGGTCTTCGGGTGGCAACCGAACACCCGCGCGGCCGTTCTCGTGTTCGGCCTGTTTCACGGGTTCGGCCTTGCCACGAAGCTGCAGGATTTTTCGTTGCCGGCGCGCGGCCTGGTGACGAACATCGTCAGCTTCAACGTCGGCGTCGAGATCGGACAGGTCCTCGCGCTCACGGCGGTGCTCATCGCGCTGAGTTACTGGCGCACCCGACCAGGCTTCCTGCGGCATGCCTTCGTGACGAATACCGTGCTGATGGCGGGAGGCTTTCTGCTCATGGGCTATCAGCTCTCCGGCTACGTGATCGCCGCACGATGAGGATGCAGCAGCCGGACCTGCCGCCCATTCCGCCGCCGTCGACGACGCGCCTCGCCGTCGCGACGCTTCTGGCGGCGCTGGTTGCCGCAATCCTGCTCGTCACCGTGGTGCTGCCCGCCGAGTACGGCATCGATCCAGTCGGCACAGGCCGGGCCCTTGGGTTGATCGATCTCTACGCCGGGGCGAGCTCCGCCGAATCGAAAGGTCAAGCGACGCGGACGGTTGCGCGTGTCGACCCGAAAATCGTGATGCCGCAAGCCGCGGCCTATATGACGGACGCCGTTCGATTCACGCTGCACCGTTTCGAAGGGTTTGAATACAAATACCGGATCGAAAAAGGCGGCGGCATGGTCTATTCGTGGCAGGCGACCGGCCGCGTCAAATACGAATTCCACGGCGAGCCGGACGGCGCGGGCCTCGGGGTGGCGGACAGTTACGAGAAAGCCGAGAACGACCACGCGTCCGGAACGTTCACGGCTCCCACATCAGGGATACACGGATGGTTCTGGGAAAACACGGGAGACACCGAACTGACGCTCACGCTGACGTCCGCTGGCTACTACAGCGCCGCCACGGAATTCCGCCAGAAGCACGATCCGATCAAACACAAGACTCGCGTCGAGGAGATTCCACACGACGTCACGCCCCCGTCGAAGTGAGTCACGGTTGCGCTTCGAACTCGTCTTTTGCGCCGCGACGCCTGAGTAGTCCCCAACTGTTTCTGAGAAAAGTCGTTCCGCGACGAAGGGGACGTGTTTTCCACTCTCGTCCCCTCTTCGACTCGAAAAGGACGACAACTTCTCCGATCGCGCAGATTTATTACCACGGTGGCACCCGCATTGCTCATCGCACCCTCCTGATGACGGCACATCCACAAGGGAAAGGTCGTCCGGCGGCAGACGAGGCGTCGAGGCCGCACCTCAACGGCAAGCCGCACATCATGGTTGTCGACGACGATCTGGCGATGCGCGCCTTCCTGCAATCGTTCCTCGACGAGCGCGGCTATCACGCGGTGACGCTCGCCAGTGCGGAAGAGGCGGTCGAGCGCTACGGCAAGGAGCGGCCGTCGGCCGTGATCCTCGACGTGGTCATGCCCGGCGCGATGGACGGCCTTGAGGCGCTCGCGGCTTTCAAGAAAATCGATCGCGATGTGCCGATCATCGTGGTGTCTGGACATGGCCGCACAACGACGGTCGTGCAGGCGATGAAGCTCGGCGCCGCAGATTTCGTCAGCAAGCCATTCGACGGACCGGACCTCGAGGCGCCGCTCGTCAACGCCCTCAAACAGCGCCAGATCAGCCGCGATGTCGCGTTGCTCCGCCAGGAGCTTGCGGCTCAACCCAAGTACCAGATGCTGTACGGCAGCAGTCAGCGCATGGCCGAAGTGCGCGATCTCATCGAGCGGGTGGCCGACACCGACGTCACAGTGCTCGTCGAAGGCGAAAGCGGCACCGGAAAGGAGCTGGTCGCTCGCGCGCTGTGTGCCTCCTCGCTCCGGCGCAACAAGCCGTTCGTCAAGGTGAATTGCGCCGCGCTGCCGACGGACCTGCTCGAGTCCGAGCTGTTCGGGTTCGAGCGTGGCGCGTTCACGGGCGCCGTCCAGCACAAGCCGGGCAAGTTCGAATTCGCGAACAACGGCACGATGTTCCTCGACGAAATCGGGGAGATGAGCCCAGCGTTGCAGGCCAAGCTGCTGCGGGTGCTGCAGGACGGCGAGTTTTCGCGACTGGGCGGCACTCACGACGTGCGTGTCGATGTGCGCGTCATTGCCGCAACAAATCGCGACCTGACGAAGGCCATCGCCGACGGGCAGTTTCGAGAGGATCTCTTCTTCCGTCTCAACGTCGTCACGATTTCATTGCCGCCGCTCCGCGAGCGGCGCGACGAGATCCGGATGCTGGCCGACCATTTCCTGAAGAAGTACTCGGTCCAGTACAACAGGCCCTATGCCGCCATCGGCGCGGACATGCTTGTGCTGTTCGAGGACTATTACTGGCCCGGCAACATCCGCGAGTTGGAGAACGTGATCAAGCGGGTCGTCGTCCTGGGCGACGATACGGCGGTGCGCAGAGAGATGACCCAGACCATGACCGTCGCCGCGCATCGAGCCAACGTCACCGCGCTCCACGCCTCGCCGCGGCGCGCGACGGCAACGACGACGGCAGCGACGACGCCAAAGGAACCGGCATCGGCCCCCGCCGAGGTCGGAAGCTGTTCCCTGAAAGACATTTCCCGCACGGCTGCCCGAGAGGCGGAACGGGAGCTCATCGCCAAGATGCTCGAACGTACGCATTGGAACCGGAAAGAGACGGCCGAGATCCTTGGCATCAGCTACAAGGCGCTTCTGTACAAGATCAAGGACAACGGCCTCGACAAGGCCTCATGACGACACAATGACCAGCAATGCCTTCTACGAAGACGACTCGAAGCTGCTGACGCCGGGCGCCTTCGAGTTTGTCCTCGATAGCGAGATGAAGCGCGCCGTCCGGTCTCAGAACTTCCTGACGCTCGTGATCGTCGAGGCGAGCCGCGAATGGGAAGGCATGACGGTGACGGCCGACGATGGCACCGTGCACGAGGTGGCGGACATCATCGGCGGCCAGGTTCGCGATACGGACCTCATCGGTCATACCGACACCGGCAGGCTCGCGCTCGTTCTCGTCGACGCGGATTTCGATCATTCGGCGCGAGTCATCGATCGTCTCGTGTCGCGGATCGGCGAGTACGAGTTTCCAACGCCGCTTCGCATCGCCGTCGGCGCCGCCTGCTATCCCACGCACGCAGTCGACGCAGACTCGTTGAAACAGCAGGCGCTGTCGCATCCGCTCGTCAACTGGCGCGGCGGCGCGTCGGACAAACCGTACTCGCACAATTGACGGACTTTCTTTTCACTTTCCTCAGCCTTCGCGCAGAACCACTCCACAGCGAATAGGAACTTCGCGCACCAATAACGGAAATTCCCTATCCACGTCGCGACGCTACTCACGCGCTTGGAACCCGTCTGTGGTCGAAGCGCCTCATGCGAGCGTCGCAGTTTCTGACGGTCGGACCGCTGGATTGCGCGCGCGGTTTTCGACGATACACGGAGACGATGTCAGCGTGTGAACGCTTATTGCACTGACAGTCGCCGCGTGGCTGAAGCATATCGGAGCACCGAGGGAATCGACATGCGAGCAAGCATCCTTCTCGTCCTTGCGCTCGAACTGGTCGCGGCGCCTCGGGCGTGGGCCCAGGCCAACGCGACCTTGGTCCCGTCGCTCTCGATCGGCTCGGTGTACGACGACAACCTTTTCGCAAAGTCCAACGGCGACGCGGGCTCGATGACGCTGTTGCGTCCGTCGCTCGAGGGCAATTACGAGTCGCCGACGCTGACGCTCCTGAGCCTCTTCTCGTTCGACATGCAGCGCTCGAATCACGCGGCGCTGACGACGCTCGACGCGCGTCGGCACGCGAATTTCGACATCAAGCACCGCTCGACGCCGTCGGCGACGCTGGCACTCGGCCTGCGATACGACCGCACCGAAACACCCGGCGAGCTGAACCTGGACACCGCGATTCTCGGTGAGCGGCGGATCGCCGAACGCTGGGAGCTCGTTCCATCGATCGCCTACCGCGCCAGGCCGCGGACGACGATCAACATCAGCTATAGCGGCATGACCGAGACGCTCCTCGACGACATCCGCGGCATGCTCCACGTCGGCCGCGCCGGTGTCACGCGCCAGGTCTCGACGCGCGACGACATCACCGTCAGCTATCTCGGACGCCAGTTCATGGACCCGCTCGAGTGGCACGGGTCGCACGCGGTTCTGCTCGGGTGGTCGCGCGAGCTGGCGTACGCCACGAATCTCACGCTGCAGGCCGGGCCGCGAGAGTCTTCGGTCAGAGGACTCGACGCAGAAGTCCTCGCGGGCTTCACGCGGAACACGAACCGCGTGCGGATCGGCATGGACTACTGGCACGGCGAAACGCTCATCCTCGGCATTCACGGCCCGGTTGCGGTCGACACCGCATCCGCCCGGCTGGTGTGGCCGGTCACGCAGCGAACGGAGTTCGGTTTGCACACGGGCGTCACCGACAGCACGACGCTCGAGGACCAGAACATCCGCGTCTACCGCGCCATCCTGCTCGGCGCGTGGACGCCGCACGGCGGGCCGTACACGCTTTCGGCATCCTACGGCGCCGAGTTTCAGCGGGGACTCATCCGACGCTCGCTGTTCATCGACGACCAGGTGACCCGCCAGACATTTCGCGTGAACCTGACCATCGCCCCACGTTTGAGCCGCACATTTCGGCCCACCGGTGAGCCGCCCGTGGTCCGCCGCCCAGGAGCTGCCCAATGACTTGCCGCCTGCTCGTTGCCGCGCTCGTCAGCGCGTCGCTGACCGGAACGCTTTCAGCCCAGCAAGCGAGTGCCCCCCAATCGAACGGCCGCGCGCCCGATGGCCGCGCGCCCGAGACGGGAGGCGCGGCGGTTGCCGCACCCGATCCCCGCGGCGCCGCGTACTTGATTGGCCCCGAGGACATCCTCGACGTCCAGGTGTGGAAGAACGCGGAGCTCAGTCGAACCGTCCCCGTCAGGCCTGACGGCAAGGTATCGCTGCCGCTCGTCAACGACATTCAGGCCGCCGGGCTGACGCCCACCCAACTGCGCGAGCAGCTCACAACGCGCCTTTCCGAATACGTGCCGTCGCCTGAAGTCTCCGTGATCGTCCGCGAGGTTCACAGCGTGAAGGTCGCGGTGGTCGGTGCCGTCAAGGTTCCGGGCCGTTATGAGGTCAAGAGCCCGGCGACGGTGCTGGAGTTGATCGCCCAGGCACAGGGTCTCACCGAATTCGCGACGAAGGACCGCATCATCGTCATCCGCCAGAACGGAGGAACGACGACGCGCGTGCCGTTCAACTACCGGAAAGCGGCCGAAGGATCCGAGCACGACAACTTCTTCGTCCGCGCCGGCGACATCATCTTCGTGCCCTGAGAGGTGATCGATGGCCCGTGATTCGCTGTCATCCGTTGCCGCCGACGAGTCGGTCATCCTTCGAGCCTGGGAGATTATCAGGCGCCGCCGGTTGCTCGCCTTCGTCGTGTTCATGACGCTCGTGGCGTCCGCCGTTTCCTTCGCCGTGTACCTGCCGGACCTCTATCAGGCGAGCGCCCTCGTGCTCGTCGAGCGGCAGGTCTCGGAAGCGGTGGCGAAACCGCAGGCCGGCGGTGAGCTCGAAAGTCGGCTGCAGGTGATCAAGCAGGAGATCCTGAGCCGCGCGCGCCTCACCGAGCTCATCGATCGATTCACCCTCTATCCGCAGCTGCGCAGCCGCAACTCGCTCGAGACGGTGCTCGATCAGACCCGGCGCGATATTCAAATCGAGCTCACCGGGCCGGAACAGGTCAGCGGCCGCACGAAGACGGTGGCGTTCCGGCTCACGTATACCGGCGAGAGCCGCGAAACCGTGGCCGACGTGACCAACGCGCTCGCGGCCTTCTACGTCTCGCAGAACGATCGCATGCGGTCGGAAGAGGCCATGCGGACGGTCGAATTCCTGAAGGGCCAACTGGCCGACGCGAAGAAGCAGCTGGATCACCACGAGAACAACGTCCGCGCGTTCACGGCGCGCCACGTCGGTGAGCTGCCTCAGCAGACCGGCGTGAACCTCGCCACGCTCACACGTCTCAACGATCAGCTCCGTCTGAACGGCGAGCAGCAGCTCCACATTCTCGAGCAGCGCGAGCGGCTGCTCGAGGACGTGGTACTCGAGAACCAGTTGACCACGACCGCGCCGTCCCCGACGCCTGCGGCGCTGAGCGATCCCCTCGAGCTCGAGAAGCGCGTCGACCAGCTGAAAGTCGACCTTCAGCAGCTGGAAACGAAGTCGACGGAGAAGCATCCCGACGTGATCCGGTTGAAGGAACAGATCGCGGCCCTCGAACGCGAGGCCGCGGCGCGGGAGGCCGCGCAGCGGAAAGTGGCCGAGTCCGCCGACAAGACGCCACCGCCTCCCAAGGACCTGCCGCCGGCGCGCCGCCGGGCGCTCGAAAACCTGGACGGCGAGCTCGCGCGGCTGAAGAAGACCGAAGCAGACGTCCGCGGCGCCATCTCCGCCTTCGAGCGGCGCCTCGAGGGCGTTCCCGAGCTGCAGCAGGAGTTCACTCTGCTGTCGCGGGATCAGCAGGCAGCGAAAGACCTGTACGACTCGCTCATGAAGCGGTACGACGAGGC